>BNJU01001376.1_pt1:75000-600991 | contig 600991 bp, 541 predicted proteins | sample 8539281 | NCBI WGS metagenome assembly BNJU01 (sample SAMD00202456, study PRJDB9452) | human saliva metagenome | isolation source: human saliva | place: Japan | reverse complement strand
TGCAAAGTTACTCATTCATAACGAAAAAGGCGAAGAAATGGCAAGAATACACCTTTTGCGAAGCATAAAAATGTCGCAAGAGGCGTATTTGAAAAATCAGGGTATATAAAAACAGAGCAAACTCCACTTTTCTTCGTTTGACAAGCCCTCTGAGGACTTTGCCCTTGTATCGACAGAAAGAGACAAATTCACGGTAGAAATTCCTGTCGCCCGACTCTATTTTCCGTAGCAGTTGGCTCTTGGGATGTTTGCCGTATCCCAGCAACCTGCCTGCTCCTATGTTGTAGGACAAAACGGCAAGCAGCAGGGCATCCCTCTCGTAGTCCTTGAACATCATCAAACGCTTCATCAGGTCAGCCCGAAGCAGAGAGTCCGCCTGCCGTTCCGTCATCGCTGCCGTGAACCGCTCTCCGGGCAGAAGCCGATGTCCGTAACCTACATAGGGATAATCCTTCCAAGAATGTAAGCCCTCGAAGTGTTTGATGCAGACAACGGCACGCTCGAACGGTGGTAGTGAAAAGAGAGTCTTTCCGCCTTCCTGAGCGGAAAGCTGCAAGCAGGACAAGCAAACAAGGCAGAACAATAAGGCGAGAAGTTTACTTCTTGTCCCCATTCGTTTTCTCCTTTTCCTCGTCCTTTTGGCTGTTGAACTCAAACGAGAGTTTTGCCGTCTGTCCGAAATTATCCTCCACATACACATCTATCGTCTGCTGATTAGAGGAAGCAGATGTGTAGTATAGTCTGAACTCCTCTTTCGTGAGCGGATAGCGGTCATTGGGCTTGAAGACCGTACCGTTATCCATTTTCAATTTCCCCTTACCGTCGGGTTGGAAATAACGGATGGTATAGTGTGCGTCTTCAAACCTTCCCTGCCGTTTGAGCGTGCAGCGTATCTCCGCCGTCTGTCCCTTGACGATGTGCTTCTGCACCGGCATCGTCTCTACCGTGAAGGGGTACGCCTGCTGAATATCCAACTCGTGATTACAAGCAGATAGACAAAACCCGGCGAGGGCAAGCACTCCCATTACCCAAATCGTATTCAATATTTTCTTTTTCATTGTTCATTATCGTTTTGTTGTTCGTTATACATTGTTCCCTACATTCTTGGAAAGCAGAAACTCATTCAAATCCTTGTGGTCAGCATACAGGGAGGAACGGTCGATAACCTTCTCCCCGAAGCACTCATGCAGCCTTTGAAAAGTCCTTCGCCCCGCCTCGTCGTTGTCGAGATAGCATTCTATCTTTTCATATCCCTTCAAGGCTTTCACAGCTTTCTCCACGTTGGAAACGGAATTAAGGACAATCCAATCCGAAGCAATGATGCCCATTTGCATAGCCGAGAGGTAATCCATGAAGCCCTCGAATACGGCACATACGTCCGAGCCGTTACGCTTCAGTGAAATGTCCTTCGGCGGTATGCAGCCTTTGAAAAAGCGGTTGCGAAGCTCCAATCCTCCTGCATCGTTACGAAAGCCGATGGCATAGTACCGTTTGCCATGCACCCGGTATCGAACCTCCTCGCAGTTTGGGATGGCAACGTGGGCATTGATGCCTCTTTCTTTCAAGTAGCCCAGCAGTCTGGCATCTTGCAACGGGCGTACCCATATATCCTCGAAGATGGGTTCTTTCTCTTCATTCCTTTGTGGGCGTTCTATAACGGGAAACGGACACGTTCCGCTCTTGGCGATGAAAGCCGCCCGCAGGAGGAAATCCTCGCTTCCGATGAACGCTCCTGCCAAGTCGAAGATGTCGCCCCCATTGCCCGTTCCAAAATCGAACCAAACATTCTTGGCGATATCAACTTTGAAAGAGGGTGTCCGCTCCGTGCGGTACGGAGCGGAATACCATAAGACGTTTCCTTTCTCTTTGGTCGGATAAATCCCCATTGCGTTCAGGAAGTCCGCAATGGGAATCTCTCTCATCTGTCGTGCATCCATCAGTCCATCATTATTTTCAGTCCGACACCGTATTGTGTATGAAAATGCCCCATAGAGCCTCCCCACAGACAACGTTCCCTGCCATAGAACAGTAACACCAATCTGTCCGTCAGATAGGTCTCCGCCTGTAAGGTAACGACACCACCATAGAGAAAGCCGTCCTTATTGCGTAGCGTCGAGCCGTCAAAGAGCAGCTTCCGTCCGCCATTGACCGTCTCATAGCCCGCCAAGGCGGAAATACCTGCTGACAGAAAAAAGGTCTTGCTCCCATCCGAAAGCAGGTTGCAGAAGAAACCTCCCTCACCCGTGAACTGCTCCGTAGGAATACGGCTCTCCCGATAAGGATGGTATCTGCGGAGATACTCTGCCCCAAGCACCCATTGGTGTTCGCCTTTCGTGTAGGTGGCAAGCGAACCCCCGAACGAATAGCCCGTCTCATTCTTGGAAGAAGCGGAATAAAAACCGTCCACCATACCGGTTGTCAGACATATGCCCCTCATCTTGGGCAGACAGCGTTGGGCGTGTGCCTGCCCTGCAAAGAGGGCAAGCGACACGACAAAAAGAAAAAACAGAGACTTTCTCATACTACTTCACTTTGAGTTCGTCAATTACTCTTGCACGCACAAGGTCTTCATTCTCCACGATGAAGGACTGGTGTCTTCCGCCGTTCTTCTCGTGCATCTCCACAATGAGATGCTTGTCATCGGGGATGGTGAACTTTTGCAGGGTGAATACCGTGCGTTCGCTCTTCTGCCCCGCCACGCAGGTAACATAGTTGTAGGCACGCAGCGGAAGCAGTACCTGCTCCTGCATGGCGGTCTGCTTGGCGACCTTCTTGTCCACGATCTTGAACGTGACGAAGTCGATGTCGAACGGCACGTTGGACTTGTTGCGCAGTTCCGTATGGAAGTACAGCAACCCGTTGTGCGAGTATAACCCCTTGAGCAGATACTGAATACCGAAGGACTTGCTGCCGATGTGCTTCACCGTCCTCTTGTCCTCCTTGTGAATGGACTTCATGATGAGCCGTACCAGCATCGGACTCTCGCTGCCAAGTTCCTTGAGATAAACCTCCATTGCGTTGTTCGGGCGGTTTACGCTCGCCCCGTCGTGGATGAAGTCCGCCATTTCCACATTGAGCAACAGCGGTTCATCGGCATACTTGACATTAAAGCAATAGAATGCACCGTCCTCTGTGATGACACTCATGTTCGTCTCCTCACGGAAGTCCTTGACCGTCGCTTTCACACGGATGACGTTTTCCGCTCCGTCCGCCTTCCCCGCAATGAGATTGGGCGAACCCAGATCCACATAGCGTACGGCAGAGGGGAAGATGATGTGTACCGTCTTATCGTAGGTGATTTCCAAGCCGTGAGGCGGTATCATCCGCTCAAAGGTGATTTTGCGGGTCAGCCCCTGATAGAGGTCTCCGCTTGAAGTCGTTTCCTGTGCGTTGGCACAGACTGCGCCCAGCATCAGGGCGATGGCTAAAACTGTTCTTTTCATTTTTACTTTGGATTAAAGTGGTGAATAATAACTGTGAATTACTTGTTTTCGGGTTGATAGAGCAGAACCTTGTAACCTGCCTTCAGATGCACCTTGACGGTGCGCATTTTCTTGGCAAAGTATTGGCTCGTTCCCTGTATCAGTCCCTTGCCGAGGTCGGCGGCAAGCTGTGCCCCCGCATCGGTGGAGATGTTCACGCTGCTGCCCACGGATGTCCCCATGTTAGCGGCAATCTCCTTGGCGGCATTACGCTCCATCGATCCGGGAATGAATATCCCCGCCTGTCCGTCCGTGTCATAGACCGACAGCTCCACGGGAATGATGCTTCCCCGATACCCCAAAGAGGAAATGATAATGGAGAGTCGTTCGCTCTGCAACTTTGCCGTTCCCACGACAAGGGCATTTCGTGGAATCTCCCTGCCCGATACCGACATCGGCTCCAAGAGGCGGAAACGCACCGTCTGACCGTCCATGACCGTTTGATTGTTATGCACACAGGCGGATATGGTATTCTTCTCCGTTGACGAGGAAACGCCAATGGCCGTATTGAAGGCATACAGGCGTTCCTTGACATATTCGGAGCGGAAAGTCGAGTCGCTCATCGGCTGTGCCAGAGCCGACACCACTTGACCGCTCACCTGCCTGACCGGAAACGCCACCGCCTTTCCATTGCGGCTTGCGGAGACCGCTTTCCCTTCGGAAGCCGTCTCCCCGTCCGATGCCAATGCCATATTGGAAGAGGACTGTCCACCACCCGACGGCATATATTTTGCCGCCAACTGATAGGACTTTTCAAGTAGTGCCATCTGGTCGTTCACGGTTATGGCGGGCGACTGCTGTTCGCTGCTCATACGGTTTTCCAACTCTGCCAATCGGGCACGCAGTTCTTCCTTTTCAGGGTCTTCCCTCGGTGCTTCATAGAAACTGCCGAGCGTGCGGTTGATGTCTTGGTAGGCTGATGCAGAGGCGTGGAAGCCGTCTTGCGGAGCAGCAGTGCGAGAGCCAAAGCCGTTATCTCTTTTCGACAAATCCGTTTTCAATGCCAACTCTTCGGAACTCTGCTCCGGTTGTCCTCCTGTCATCTCCCCGAACATGGAACTCAGACTCTGCATCGCGCGGCTGCGCTCCTGCTCTTTCTCCTCCATCATCTCCTTCTCGTAGACTTTCTTCTTATCACCGATCAGTTCGGCTGCTGTCGGGTCGGGCACTTCCGTGTTGAAGCCCTTTGTCTGTTTCTGCCCTTCTTTCTCCGAAGGAGCGAAGATGAGCCACATAGAGCCTGCAAAAAGCAGAAACATCAGGGGGTAAATGATAAACTTCTTTCGCCTTTGTCTCTCTTCCTCCGTCAGCTCAGGCGAGGTGCTCGTATCGGAGGCTGTCTTTCTTTTGAATGGGAACATAATCGTAATACTTTAATAGGTTGATACTGTCGTTGGGATAGAGCCGCCTTACTTCAGGGGCTTCTATATGCTCGATTGCCGGTAACGTTTCCTCTTCAGAGTCTCCGTCTGAGAAGATACGGTACAAACCGTTGAAGAAAACATAGTTGGCAAGTATGGCGAAAAAGAGAAGCATCGTCAGGACGACATACAGCCTCAGATGAGTGGGGATGCCTCCGCACAGGCGGCGGAGTCTTGCCTCCGCTCCCTCCTGCATTATTCGGAACAGACTTTCTTTTTCATCGCTTACGGGTACTGATGTCCTTGTTCTCCACAATCTCGAATCCTTCGATATTGAAACCGTTCGGATTGTCATCGCTGCGGCTCGTATTGAGCAGACGGCATACGGTCACGAGACTGCGCTCGGTCACGTTGGTGGCACGGATAATCAGCTGTCGGGCATACGTCCGTACCGCATAGGGATAGCGGTCGAAGTCGCAGAGTACGCTGTCCACCTGCACGACCTGATTGATATTTCCCGCCACGATACGGTTGTAGTACCCTTTCTCAGAGAAATCCCGATAGTAATTGTAGGCACTCTTGTCCGCCAAGAGTAGTGCACGGGAGATATTCCCTTCGATGGCACTCTTGTCGGGCGAAAGGGTGAAGAACAGCTCGTGGAAGCGGCGCACATGCTCCTTGGCTTCCGCGGGTCTGTTCTGCGACAGATCCTGCGACAAGGCAAGCATCAGCGATTTCCCGCCATCCAACACATAGATTTTCTGCCTTTGGGCTTCGGCAAAGGAATAGGCACTCCATACCGAATAGCCCGCAAGGGCGGCACACAGACAGACGACAACCAAAGTAAAAAGGCGTATCTGCCTGAAACTTGTTTCGATATTCTTTAATGACTTAAATTCCATAGCGTTTTAATTTTGTTCCGATGGTTCGGAGGATTTGTTTCCTCCCCGATGAAATAACTTTCCGGCAATCTCCTTGCCCTTGCTACCTGCATAGTTCATCGCATTTCGTGCGTGTCCTCCGGCGAAACCGCCGACGGCTCCACCCACGGCTCCTGCGATACCGGCTCCCTTTCCTGCCGCATAGTTCACGTTCTTTCCGAAATTACCTGCTCCACCTGCCTGTATCACCCACCCCGCAACCGTCGGAATGGTGAAGTAGCCGATGATGCCGATAATCATAAAGACAAGGTACACCCCATTCGAGGCATCTATCGTATAGGTAGGGTCATTTTGTAGCTGTGTGATGTCATGCTTGAGCATCAGCTCCTGAATTTTTGCCAACATCGAACTGAACAAGTCCGCCACAGGTAGCCACAGATAGATGGAGATATACCTCGTGAACCACTGCGTGAGGGTGCTTTGGAAACCGTCCCACACGGAGATGGCAAAGGCTATCGGTCCCAAGATGGAGAGGACAATCAGGAAGAATGTCCGAAGCGTGTCGATGAGCAAGGCGGCAGCGGCGAAAAGCAGTTCCAAGAGCTCTCGCACCATATTGCGGAACCATTTCTTGAGGTTGTACATGCTGCGTTCCACGTACATTCCCGCCATTGTCGCCATATCCGAGGGAGAGATACCGAGTTCATCCAGTTTCTTGTCAAACTCTTCGTTACTCACCAGATAGGCTGTTTCGGGATTCTTCACCATCGCCTCGTATTCCAGCTTGTCCCGCAACTTGCGGTATTCGTCCATGCTGAAAGTCTGCTTTTCGAGCATCTTGTGCGTACCCTGCACGACGGGACTAAGCACGCCGTTGATGGTCTCCAGCACCATCGGAAAGAAGAGAATGCAGAGACCGAGAGCGAACGGACGGAGCAAAGGATAGACGTCGATGGGTTCGGCACGGGCAAGCGTCTGCCATACCCTGAGTGCCACATAGAAGAGTGCGCCCAAGCCCGCAATGCCTTTGGCGACACCAATCATGTCACCGCACATCGGCATCATCTCCGTGTAAAGCGAACGGAGCACCTGATGCAGGTTGTCAAATTCCGCTCCCATACCTACCAATACCTTTCGTTGTCCGTTCCATAGAGCGAGAGCACCCGGTCGGTGTCCTGCTGCTTTTTGGCTCTGAGATAGCTCACGGAGATGTTCTTGTTCGTGTAGTAACGCACGAGGTTACGGTAATCCCTCACCTCCTTGTAGCAGCGATCTACCACGTCCATACGCTCCTTGTCGGTCATCTTCAGCGTGGTGATGTTCACCACTGCTTCAGTTCCTTGAGTAGGTTGTTGCTTTCTCCGAGCAGTTTGGTGTAGCCGTTGGCAATGGCGACCAGCTCTTCCGGACGGAAGTTCGGGTCAGAGAGCATCTTCTTGTAGTTCTTCACATAGATATCGGAGATTTCTCCGACCATCAAAATTGTCTCCTTTACCCGTTGGGCGTCCCGCACGAGGTTGTTCACCTTTTTCAGGGCATCGTAGTACTTTTTACTCTCATTGTAGAGCTTCTCGACCTCCTTGAAGTTGTCAAGCGTGTTCTTGACCGTCTTGGAGGTCTGCACGATTTCCTTGGTCGTGTTGATGATGCTCTGTGCAAGGTTGGTGGGGTCTGTGACCACCCACTGGGCGTGTGCGCTGCCTGCCAAGAGACAACCGCACGTAATAAGCATTAAAACTTTCTTTCTCATTTTACATTGGATTTTAGTGTGATTGTTATTTACTATTCTTCTTCGGCGAGCTGCCTGACGGCAAGCTCCATATTGCCATCGAGTTGCTCGGCACGAGCGAGTACCCGCATCTTCTCCGTCTCCTCCGTCGTGTAGGTGAGGTATTCGGCTTTCGACACCTCCGTGGCATAGACAGCGGACTGTACGCCACCTAGTCCGATCCACACCTCCTTGTACGACCGTGTGGCATCATTGCTCTGGTTGATGGAGAGTATCTGCCCCCGTTCCTTGTCCGTCAGTCCCAAGAGTGCCTGAATCTGGTCGAACTTGTTCATGTACTTGCGCTGGTCAAGCAGTATTTTGCAGTCGGAGTTGTTGATGATGGACTCCTTGACAATATCTGAGGAGATGATGTCATCCACCTCCTGTGTCACCACGACTGCCTCACCGAAGAACTTTCTTACCGTCTTGTAGAGATACTTGATGTATCCCGCCATATTTGCGGAAGCAATCGCCTTCCAAGCCTCCTCGATGAGGATGACCTTCCGTATTCCTTTCAGACGCCGCATCTTGTTGATGAACAGCTCCATAATGATGATGGTCGTGATGGGGAATAGGATGGGATGATCCTTTATCGCATCAATCTCGAAGACAATAAAGCGGGCGTTCAACAGGTCGAGTTGCTTGTCAGAGTTCAGCAGGTAGTCGTATTCGCCACCTTTGTAGTACGGCTCCAGCACGTTGAGAAAATTGGCCAAGTCAAAATCCTTTTCCCTGACCTTTTTCTCACGAAGCAATGCCGAATAGTCGGTGGTGAGATACTCGTAAAAGCTGTTGAACGAAGGAACGATACCATCGTCTGTCTTGATACGCTCGATAAAGAGCGACACGGCATTGGAAAGGGCGACCTCCTCCGAACGGGTGGCAGGCTCGTTGTCCTTCTTCCAAAGGGTCAGCAGCAGGGTCTTGATGCTCTCCCTTTTCTCCACATCATACACCTTGTCGGTGGTATAGAAGGGATTGAAGCTGATGGGGCTCTCATCCGAATAGGTGAAATAGACCCCGTCCTCGCCCTGTGTCTTGTGGCGTATCATCTCGCACAAGCCCTGATAGCTGTTTCCCGTGTCCACCAAGACGATATGGGTGTTCTGCTCCCAGTACTGCCTCAAGAGGTGGTTGGTGAAGAACGACTTGCCACTGCCCGAAGGACCCAAGATGAATTTGTTTCGGTTCGTGGTGATGCCTTTCTTCATCGGCAGGTCGGAGATGTCAAGATGGATGGGCTTGCCACTGCGGTCTGCCATCTTGATGCCGAACGGTGACAACGAATCACGGTAGTTGGTCTCCTCATTGAAGAAGCAGACCGCCTGTTCGATGAACGTGTAAAAACTCTCTTCTGCGGGAAAATCGGCTTCATTGCCGGGAATGCCTGCCCAGAACAGCGTCGGCACATCCACCGTGTTGTGTCGTGGCTTGCACTCCATCAGTGCGAGTTGGCTGCCCACGTCGTTACGGATACGGCGGAGTTCCTCCTCATCCTCGCTCCACGCCAAGACGTTGCAATGACAGCGGACGGAGGTAAGCCCGAAGCTGTGCGCCTCGTTCAGATACTCGTCAATCCACTGTTTGTTGATTTGGTTGCTCCGGCTGTAACGGGAGAGCGAGTGCATGTTCCGTGCGTTCTTCTCGAAGCGTTGCAGGTTCTCCGCACTGTCATCAATAAGCACATACTGGTTGTAGATATGGTTGCACGAGAGCAACAGCCCTACGGGAGCGGCAAAGGAAAGGCGGCAGTCGCTGCGGTCGGTGGAGAGACGCTCATAGCGCATATCAGTGCCTACCAGCCCGGGCAGGTCTTCCGTATCGGAAAGAGTATGCAGGCAGAGCCGCTTGTCGCCGATACGCATTTGGTCGGCTTTGAGGTCGATGTCCTCCAAAACCGTCGTGTCGGAGAGGGACAGCGAGAAATACTTCTCAATCAGTCCCGGTGTCTCCGCCGTCCCGATAATCTCCTCGTCCGTCAGGCGAGAGAGGCGAATAAAACCGCTTTCGTTCATAATCCGCTCGAATTGCTCGGTCGCTTCGAGGAACTTGCGGGCAGTATCTTTGTCCCGTACCTCCTTGGGGATGATATGTCCCCGGCAGAGGGTGGAGAAGTTGCTTTGCTGTCGGTTGCGGTTCTTGGTCGTCTTGGTCAGGAACAGGTAGCAGGCGTGATTCAAGAACGGTCGCTCATTGAAGTGTCGCTCGAAACTGCGGGAGGAAACTCATATCCTCCTTTTTGCAAGTCCGGACGGTAGCCCTCCTTGACAAACCAATCCTGCTTGTGTAAGACGCTGTAGGGTCGGCAACACCTTGATTGCCTTTACCCAAGAAGAATGGATGGCGGCATACTCCGCACTCGTCACCGTATAGAGTTCAGGGAAGCTCGACCCGAAAGGCGACCGTAATGTCGGCGTCTTTCGAGAGGATACACCCCTCTTCAACGGCAAGCAGCGGAAAGCGGTTCTCCAGAGTGGTGGCTTTCAGTATATTTCTCATTGCCTTTCCTCCTTTTCTTTGTTTTTCCTTTCTTCCAGTTCTCTCTTTACTCTTCTCTGTTCCTTGTGTCGGAACAGACGGGGAATGCGACGACGGTTGATAAGGTAACGGGGATGGCTGTGCAAGGCGGAACGCTTCATCAGCCCATATTCCCCATACTTCCTGTTCAGGGAGAAGGTCTGCCACACCAGAACGGATGCGGCAGTCCCTCCGAAACCAATACAAATCCATTGATTGACACCCGCCATGTAGAGGATGACAAACAGCACGAAAAGGGCGAGTAGCCCTCCGGCGAAAATGAACAGATACTGGCTTTTGAGTCCCTGAAACTCTACCGAGCGACCGATTCCCTTGTTGATGGGATAGGTCTCCATAGGCTTAGAGGAAGAAACTTCTCAGAATGGTGGCTGCGACAATGAGGAAGATACACGCCCCGAACCAGCTTGCGGCGGTCTTCGAAGTGTCCGGATCTCCGGACGAGAACTTTGAATAGACTTTTACCCCTCCGATAAGTCCCACAACCGCACCGATGGCGTAGATGAGTTTCGTGGCAGGGTCGAAATAACTCGTCACCATGTTGGTGGCTTGGTTGATACCCGACAAACCGTTGCCTTGGGCAAAGGCAGAGGAAATGGAAAGCAGCAGAACGGCTGCGATAAGAAAATGTCTTTTGGTCATAAATCTTTGTTTTGTGCCGAGAGGATTGGATAGGTCCTCCCTGACGGATGAATACTGTTGTTACTTTCGGTTGTTAGTGGTGGCTCTCTTAGGGTCAGCCGTACTCTTTTTCTTTCATCGTCTTTGACTTTTTAATGGGTTTGTTACTCTTTGTCCCTGCCGTCAGAGGGAACATAAAGCTCTTCAAAACGGTTGCGGACAATATCGTCTATCGTGGAAGAACGAACTTTGTCGCTTCGGAGTGTTTCCATCAGACGAGTGCCTTCCAATTCGGTCAATGTCTCACCGGCTCTTTGTCGCTCCGCTATGGAAGAGGCATTTCGGTGTATGACCGACAAGGCTTCCAGCACCCGTTCGAAATCAATTCCCGTGGCATATTCGCTTTTTCCCGATACGGGAAGTTCTTCATCTTCCTCTTCTTCAAAGGATGGAGCATCCGAAGACTCATACACTAAAGGAATCTCATCTATGTCGGGCAGATCATCCGGCTCTTCCGATGGCTCTTGTCCGTTTTCGAAGGCAAATGTAGAAGCCTTTTTTGCTTCTGCCTCGCCTTTTGGATAACTGCGTACTTGTGGCGTCGAGTGGCTTATCTTAAAGCGACTCTTACCGATGATTTCGGCTTCACAGACCGTTTGACAAGGCTCTTTTGGGGATGCTCCCTTCTTTCTTATTTTCCCCTCATACAAGAGAAAAAGAAGTAGCCACAAAAGGTAGAGCAAGAGAAAGACAAGGACTATTCGGTACATAGGCGTTGCAGGATTTCGTGAAGCTCATTACCTAACTCAATACAGAGCCTGCTCAACTTTCCTCCGTGAGGAGGGAAGAGGGTGCATACCCCTCTTTTGTGCTCGGAAAGCAGCGGACGATACAAACGGGAATGGCTCAATGAGGTCTGCATCAGTAAAGCTCCTGTTTCATCGCCAAGGGTGCGGCAGCGTTCGTCCGCTTCCTCACGTTCCCAAGCCTGTAGCATATTGCGAAGCAGGTAAAGCTCACGGATATTGCCCTTGCCCATAGTCAGTATCTGTTCTCCCAAGATGTCGATGAAATGTCGGACAGCCTCCATATCCATCGGACTGCCCGTAACGGGAAAGACGACGGCATCCATTGCTGAAAGCAGTTCCACCGTCCCTTCGGTACGCATCAATGGAGGGAGGTCGAAGAGGATGCAGCGAGGAGGATTGTCTGCACAGTGTCGCTCCACCCGGTTCAGGGCTTCCCGCACCGGAGCGCAGATAATCGGATAAGGGGTACAGGGAGTCCGATGCTTTAGGCGTATCAGGCTTTGATGATTCAGTTCTTTCGACTCTTGTTGCCGCAGACGGGCAATTGTATAGACGGGATGGTTGCAATCCACGACGGCGACATTGTACCCTCTGTGGTAATGCAGAATGCTTGCGGCAAGTACCGTAAGCGAGGTTTTGCCGACACCTCCCTTGGGGGAAGCGATGGCAAGATAAATGGGTTTACTCATATTTTCTCTTTTCTTTGAGTGGGTGAATACTATGTCTTGATAAATCGTTTGTAATCGAAGTTGCCTGAGAGAATCTCTTTCGGAGCTTCTTCGGCAACGCGCTCCAGCAGCTCGCGGACACGTTCTCCAGCTGCTTTCTTAATCGCTTGGAACATCGGGGAGTCGTGTATCTTATAGATGGTTTCAGCGGCTTTCGCAGCTTCTTCTATCGGAGCATTCTTGCAGGAGAGGACATTGCCCATTTGTTGTAGTTCTTCCACGGTGATACTTTCCGAAAGGGAGTGGCTTTCACCTTGGACTTCCACCAATACATAATCCTCTTCGGGGATGGACGTAGAGGTCTCTTCCGACATTCCCGTTTCAGGCGTCTGTTCCTGTAACTCTTCTTCGATGGGCAACTCGGCTAAAAGGATATTCTCCTCTTGGGAGAGTTCCTTCTGGGGGATGCGGATGGTAACGACGACTTTCCCCTTGCCTCGTTCTCGGAAAAAGAGCCGCAATTCATGGTAGAGTCTCACGGCACTCCGATAGCGTCCATACAGAAAGCGGGCGACTTGTACGCTGCCGAGATAGGCTAAGCCGACCGACAGCAGAATAAAGACGATCTGCTTCATCGCTCGAAACGTTTACGGAACTGTTGCTCGAACAAGATGTCTATCTCATCGCGATGTATCTCTAAGTGGTGCCGGAGGATATGCTCTACAAATGCCCCGATCGTCAGTTTGCCTGCGGCTGCCACATAGACGATTTCGGCAATCTCTTCCTGTGTCTTTTTGGAAATGAACACGCCCTTTCGGTCTCCGATGTTCAGGGGTTGAAGAAAGGCGGTTTCGTAATCGCTTCTCTCTTCCTGAAAGAGACCTGTAGGGTGTCCCTCGGAATGTTCGATGAGCGTGGTGGAGTTACGGATGGTTACTTTTGAAGAGACGCTTTTTCGTTCTCTGCAGGACTTATGACCTGTCATTGGTCGATCTTTTTTCTGTTTCATATCACAATAATTTCTTGAAGTTCTTTTCACTTAATCGGTTGATTTCTTCCTTGTAGTCCTCCAAATGTTTGAGAAGGATGTTTCCACGTACATGCCCAATGTCATCTCCCTCTTTCGGATGAAGAGGACAATTTCCGACAGTTTGTCCTGCAACTCTTTGGAGATGTAGATTGCCTTGCGGTCATACAGGTCATTGCGGTGCATGAAGAGTGAGATGTAATCTCCTTTGGCGGGATTCTTGCGACGTGTTCGGATGGGTAGTTGTGGTTCTTCCAAAGCCTCTTTCTGTGTTTCCGAAACAGACTCATCCTCCTCTTCGACTGTGGGAGGGGGTATCATCTCGCTCTCTTTCTTTTTCATCGGGATACCCTGTGAAATCAATTCCCGGATAGCGGCGGGATCTATCGCCCCTTTATTCTTTCCTACCATATGCTTCAGGTTTTACGATGGACAAGATTTCCTCCACAAGCTCTTTCAGACGACTGCCTCTAAGCAGCGTGCGAGAGGCGGGAAAGATGGTCGAACGGAAGAGGGTCGTACCCTCCTCCATCACCTCCTTTTTGTAGCGGGTCGTATTGGGGACTGCCGTCTTCAATATGGGAAGTCCCAACTCGGCAATGACCTTTTCATACATCGCATAGAGGGGTGTTTTCTCTCTGCCGTCCACCATGTTCCAAAAGAGGTAAATCCCTTTGTTGTCAGTGTCTGTATTGTCGGTTATCGCCTCTTTGATGATGGCTGAAAAGCTCAGCGTGCTTTCCAAGGATATACGGTCGGCGGAGATGGGGGTGAAGATATAATCCATACCGGAGAGAGTGGTCAGCACACCGTCATTGTTGATGGTTCCGGGCAGGTCAAAAAAGACGAAATCCGTATCCGGCTCGTGCGTGTCCAGATATTCCCTAACCGTATCCACGGCTGCCTCTGCCGTGGCACAAAGGATGGTGTACGTGGGCTTTTGCAACTCGGAGAATTGGGTGGCTGCCAATTCTTGCAGCGCGGGGTTGCGATCCACTCCCTGTGCGTCACGCTGATGCATGGCATTGATGCTGAATTGCGGATAGTCGCAATCCACCACAATAAGGTTGTACCCGCAGGCATAGTGCAGGTAACTTGCCGTCAAGACCGTAAAGGTCGTTTTGCCGACACCGCCCTTCTGGGTGGAGAAGGCAATGAAAACTGGTTTCTTTTTCATTTCATTTTCTGTTTAATGGTTCTACATATATGTGAGGAAAGGCGCATGCACGCCTTGGTTTGTTTCCTTGAAAAGGCAGATATGGAAACGAGCCTGTGAGGGAATAAATCCCCGGACAGGCATATGGTAAGGTATTCCAATAAGGGAACATAGACCCGCCTTTCGGGATATGTCCCTCCCTGTATAAGGGTGGAGCTATATGACGGGAGGCATACTTGCAAACGTCCACCCATCCATATGTCCACACTTGTACCCTTGCGCAAGGGTGTGAGGGGTGACGGGTGCAATAACTTGTACACATTCTCATTCCTATTTCCATTTCCGTAATTGTCTGTTCAAATGGCTGCGGACAGGTTTTCAGACTTGGGCAGGCAGGTATGTCCACCAACCTGCAAACACCTGTTTGACGGGGCAAATATAGAAGCCTTTATCCCCTTGTTTCTGCCCTTTTTGCTAACTGCGTACTTGTGGCTTCGATTTGCGTATTTGTGGCTCCGTAAGAGGTAAGTGATTTAGGCACAACGCTTAGTAACTTTGCACCCAAGCGGTAAGCCGAAGTCTTCGAGGCATAAAGCGTTCTTTTTTGAGGGACTCGACTTCCGTCCTTCACGGACGGATTTATTTGCGCCGGAGCAAATAGCAAGATATGTCCTGCGTTACTCGAAATAAATTCGGTAACTCAGAACTCTTGCTCTTGCAGAGGGCTGAAAAAACTCCGAAGTCGTTTTTTCTTGGAAGAGAGAATGCCTTGTCTTGAATGCCGGTGATGCCGTGAAACACTAAAATCCAAAGTAAAATGACAAAGAGACATGTGGGGAGACCCTTGAAAAAAGAGAAAGCCAGCCATTGTTGCATGGTTCGGTTTACGGACACGGAGTTTGCGCGTTTCCTGACGCTTTATGAACAGTCAGGTGTCCCGAACAGGGCTGTTTTCATCAAGGCAAGGGTCTTTGATGAGACTTTCCGAGTGATAAAAGTAGATCGTTCACTGCTTGATTACTATCAAAAACTGACGACTTTGTACGGACAATTTCGCAGTGTCGGGGTGAATTATAACCAAGCTGTGGTTGCCTTAAAGAGCAATTTCACCGAGAAAAAAGCCTTTGCGATGCTTGCCCAACTGGAGAAACTGACACTCGAATTGGCGGCTGTCGGAGGCGAGATCGTACATCTAACCCGTGAATTTCAAGAGAAATGGTCGCAAAGATAAGCTACGGGAGTTCCCTTTTCGGGGCGTTGGCGTACAATGGAGAGAAGGTAAACGAGGGTGTTGCGAAGATTCTGGAGACCAACAAAGTGTTCTCTCCGGCTAATGGGACACACGATATATCCGCCTGTATGCAGGACTTTATGGCATATATGCCGAGTCATGTCCTCACTAAGAAACCGGTTATACATATCTCCTTGAATCCGCATCCCGATGACAGACTTACCGATGAGCAGTTCTCAGCCATCGCACGGGAGTATATCGAAAAGATGGGCTACGCTAATCAACCCTTTATCGTTTATAAGCATGAAGACATAGACAGGCATCACCTGCATATTGTCACCTTAGCCGTCGATGAACGGGGAAAGAAGATTAACGATGGCAATAATTTCTATACCAGCACCCGTATTCTCAAAGAACTGGAACAGAAGTACGGTTTGATCCCTGCGCAAATGCGGAAGGAAAAGAAGTGTTTCGCCTGCAAAAAGTCTGCTACGGCGACGGAGAGAATCTTAAAAAGCAACTGGTTTCGGTCATCAGACCGGCAGCGAAATTCTACCACTGTCCGAGTTTTAAGGAATACCGTGCTTTGCTCTCCACCTATAATATATGTGTGGAGGAGGTCAAGGGGGAGGTAAACGGAAAGACTTATATGGGACTTCTCTACTTTGCCTCGGATGACAAGGGAAATAAAGTAGGAAAAGTATTCAAATCCTCTCTCTTTGGAAGGTCTGTCGGATATGAAGCTCTGCAAAATAGATTCAAGGCTTCAAAGGAGAAAGTAAAAGAAAAAGGTCTTGCTCCCAAGAGCAAAGCGGTCGTAGCCGGAGCATTGAGGCGTTCTACCACGAAAGAGGATTTCAGGGATAATCTCTATCGCAAGGGTATTGATGTCCTCTTCCGAGAGAACGAGGAAGGACGGCTCTATGGCATCACCTTTATAGACCATAACAACGGCTGTGTCGTCAATGGCTCACGATTGGGCAAGGAACTTTCGGCAAACGCCGTTGCCGAGTGGTTCGACCGCCCGCATCCCGAACTATCTGTTACTACCCCTCAAGCAGAAAATCAGTCTGCTTCCCAGACATTCTCGACAGAGGATAATTCCTTCTTGGGAGGTCTTCTCGATTTCCCTGTGGAAACAAGCGGGGCAGACTGGGAAGAGGAGCAGTTCCGAAAGCGGATGCAGAGAAAGAAGAAACAGAAGAAGCATCGGTTATAAACCGTGTTTCCTATCTCTAAAATGCAGTAAAAAAGAAGATTGTAAAATGCTAATTATCAGAAATTATCAGAGGTGTCAAATTCTCTTATAAAGGGAATTAAAATTGTCCTATAAGACAATTTCAACAATCATAAAAAGTAAGAACGAAATTAAACGAAAAAACTATGCAACAAGAAGACGATTTGAGAGCACTGGCGAAAATCATGGATTTTCTGCGTGCCGTAAGTATCATACTGGTGATTGCCCATCTCTATTGGTATTGCTATGAAGCCATCAAACTATGGGGGCTGAACATCGGTGTGGTGGACAGGATACTGATGAACTTCCACCGCACGGCGGGACTGTTCGGCAATATGCTTTATACCAAGCTTTTTGCGCTGGTACTGATGGGACTTTCCTGTCTGGGTACGAAAGGTGTGAAAGAGGAGCATATCACTTGGTCGAAGATATGGGCATTCATGGGCGCCGGCTTTGTCTTTTTCTTCCTCAATTGGTGGATACTCGCCTTGCCACTGCCCATAGAGGCGAATACGGCTCTCTATACTTTTACGATAACCGTAGGCTATGTTTGTCTGCTGATGGCGGGACTCTATATGAGCCGACTCTTGAAGAACAACCTGATGGAGGATGTCTTCAATCAAGAGAATGAATCCTTTATGCAGGAGACAAGACTCTTGGAAAACGAGTACTCGGTTAATCTGCCGACCCGATTCTATTACCGCAAGAAATGGAACAGGGGCTGGATAAACGTGGTCAATCCTTTCCGAGCTGTCTCCGTTTTGGGAACGCCGGGTAGTGGCAAATCCTATGCCATCATCAATAATTTCATCAAGCAGCAAATCGAAAAAGGTTTTGCCATCTACTGTTATGATTTCAAGTATCCCGACCTTTCCACGATTGTTTACAACCATCTGCTGCATCATTCGGAAGGGTATAAAGTCAAGCCGAAATTTTATGTGATCAACTTCGACGACCCTCGGCGGTCACACCGCTGCAATCCGATACACCCCGATTTCATGAGCGACATATCGGATGCCTATGAATCGGCTTATACGATTATGCTCAACCTGAACAAGACGTGGGTGCAGAAGCAGGGGGACTTCTTCGTGGAATCACCCATCGTACTCTTTGCCGCCATCATTTGGTATCTTCGCACTTTCGAGGGAGGGAAATACTGTACTTTTCCGCACGCCATCGAGTTTCTCTGTCGTAAGTATGAAGACATATTCCCGATACTTACCTCTTACCCCGAATTGGAGAATTACCTTTCTCCTTTCATGGACGCTTGGCTCGGAGGGGCGGCTGACCAGCTTCAGGGGCAGATTGCTTCCGCCAAGATTCCCTTGTCAAGGATGATCAGTCCGCAACTCTATTGGATTATGACGGGAGATGATTTCACACTCGACATCAATAACCCCAAAGAGCCTAAAATCCTTTGTGTGGGGAACAATCCCGACAGGCAAAATATCTATGGAGCGGCATTGGGGCTGTATAACAGTCGTATCGTGAGGCTGATAAACAAGAAAGGAATGTTGAAAAGTTCCGTACTGATAGATGAGCTGCCTACCATATACTTCAAAGGGCTCGACAATCTGATCGCCACTGCTCGAAGCAACAAGGTGGCGGTCTGCTTAGGCTTTCAGGACTTCTCGCAGTTGAAGCGGGATTATGGGGATAAGGAAGCGGCTGTGGTGATGAATACCGTCGGGAACATCTTCTCTGGTCAGGTGGTCGGCGAGACGGCAAAGACCTTATCGGAGCGTTTCGGAAAAGTGCTTCAAAAACGGCAGAGCATGAGCATCACTCGAAGCGACAAAACGACCTCCATCTCCACGCAGATGGACAGCCTTATTCCTCAGAGCAAGATTTCCACGCTCACACAGGGAATGTTTGTCGGAGCAGTTGCCGACAACTTCTCCGAACGTATCGAGCAGAAGATATTCCACTGTGAGATTGTGGTGGACAATGCGAAAGTGGCAAAGGAAACAGCCGCTTACCGACCGATACCCGTTCTGACAGACTTCACGAATGAAAACGGAGAGGATATGTTGGAACAGGAAATCAAGGCGAATTATGAACGGGTAAAGACGGATGTGCGGGACATCGTGGAACGGGAGTTGCAACGGATTTCCGACGATCCGGAACTCTCCAAACTACTCAATACCAAGAAATAACGGTTGTTTTTCTTGGCTCTAAGGCAGAATTTTTGTATTTTTGAAAACGCTAAATGATTACACTATGAACTGTTTTAATCATACTCAAGAACCGGCGGTAGCCCAATGTTCCGATTGTGGAAAAGGGCTGTGTCCCGAATGTGCGGAAAGGTATCAGCCGATACTCTGTACACCTTGTTTTCAGAAAAGAAAACGTAGTGAGATTTGGCGTAGCATCTTCAGCCTGTTATTTCTCATCACCTTGTTTGTCATAGGTTTCAGATGGAATTTCTTGGCGACCAAAGGTTTTGAGGATATGAGATGGATGTCCGGATATGTGCTGATGGCGATATGGTCGGGCTACCTCTTCGCCGAGAAGTTCATTCCCTATAAAATGATTGCCGGAACAAACGGGCAGTGGGTATTTTACTATATCTTCAAACTGATTCTCTTTGTTGTCATCGGAGTTTTTACCGCTCCTTTTACTTGTCTCTGGGCTGTGTATAGGGTATTCAAGGCTTTTCGGTAAGAGGAGGCAAATTCTCCAACTAAGAGTTGGAGTTTTTCTAATCTTCTTTCGAGAGGCTCGAAAATCTTCTGCCTCCAACAGTTACAGAAAATAAATCAAGGGAGATTCTCCGAAAATGGAGTATCTCCCTTTGTTACATTTACCGTTTCTTGAATTTTTCCGCCTTTCAGGTCGCTCTCCACCATACGTTTATTCAGTTTCTCTCGGAGTCCATCAAGGAAATAGGTGCGACTGTCGTCCTTGCGTCGCTTCATATTCATATAGACGTTGTAGCAGTTCTTGATTTCCACGCCGAAGATGTTGGAAAGAGCGTCTGCCAACTCTTCTACACCGATTTTTCCGTTGTTGATACAGTCGCAGGTGTCAAGGGCGTAAAGGAGTTCGACCAAATCTGTAGCCTTGCCTGTCCAGTGAATGGACTGCCTTGTTTGCCGGTGAGGGATGAGAAAAGTCTTTTTTCGCAGACCTCTCTCTAAAATCTCTAACTCTGTAGAAAGAACTTGGCATAGTTCAATTAAACAGGATTGGATCGAATGCTCTATTTCGTGATTTTTTTTGGAGTCTTTGAAGGATAAATCGTGTGTAGCTCATAATGCGAAATAAGGAAGTGTCATCAATTTCTGAATCGCTCAATTCGATTACCTTTTCAATCAACTCATCAGTTGCCTTATGGATCTGAGAAACTGTGGATTCTTTCGAGGAAAGAGTCCTAAATGAATGTGTTTGGGTTAGTCTTTTCATATGATAATGTATTTGAGATTTGCCCTGAGTTGAATGTCGCTTGAGAAATAATTACCCGAATAGTCCGGAAAAGAAACGACTTAATAAATTGCCCGATTGAAGTGTCAATATGAAATCTACTTCACTATGCTCCATCTTTTTACTGATTGTAATGGTATTCGACAGAATGCTACTTGCCTACCAAGGGTATCACGTTCCATAGAAAGAGAAATGATACTTCCTTGGGCAACTCCTACAGTCGATTGAAAATCAATGGATACTCCTTCTTTCGGAGGAATTGTCATACGTTTGTCTCCAAAATTCAAGAGTACACTTATTTCTATCGTGTCCGCCTTCGCTTCGCTAGTAATGTCTTGTATAATTGCCGTCCCGGAATAAACTTGCTTATAGGGCAAGAAGTAAGCCACGACAAAAAGACAAAGCAATACTACTCCGATGGCGGTAATGCCATAGCGAACTAACGAGGATGGAATTTGTCCTACGATACTGCGAACTTTTTCGCTCCGAAGCTCAAAACTTCGTTCTTGTTTCTTTTTCTCTTCCATATCAGTTGCCAAGTTCTAATTGATTCTTCACTAAGGCAAAGTATTTGCCTCGTTTGGAGGTCAGTTCTTCGTGTGTCCCGACCTCTACGATTTTCCCGTCATCTAGTACCACAATCTGGTCGGCATTGCGGACGGTAGAAAGACGATGTGCTACGACAACTACCGTTTTTCCTTTATAGAAATCAGACAGATTTTCAGTAATGGCTCGTTCATTGTTGGCATCAAGAGCATTGGTGGCTTCATCCAAGAAGACGAACATAGGATTCTTATAAACGACTCTTGCTATAAGAATGCGTTGTCGTTGCCCTTGACTGATGCCTTGTCCGTCTTGTCCTATCATCGTGTTATAGGCTAATGGCAGGGCTTCAATATAGTCGGCTATATTTGCCACACGCGCTGCATGGCGGATACGTTCAATATCTGGTTCATCATCCGATATAGCAATATTCCTTGCAATGGTATCTGAGAACAGATACCCCCTCCTGCATCACAGCTCCGCATTGACTTCTCCACCATCCAAGATTACATTCGCTCAGATGGGCACTGCCTATCTGAATACTTCCGCTTAATGGCTCATAGAATCCTAAAAGAAGTTTATGAATGTGGTCTTTCCACTTCCGCTCGCTCCAACGATAGCCGTTACCTTACCATTGGGGATGGAAAGATTGATGTTCGAGAGAATATCTTTCGGACTGTATATGTCATATTTGAATGAAAGGTCTTTTATGGCAAGCGAATGCCCATCTATAGACTTTTCGGTATAGTTATTCCTTGTACGTTCCGTATTCTCCTCATTGGTTTCGGTATGGATTTCATTCATACGGTCAAGGCTGATACTCACATCCTGCCATGAGTAGATAAATTGAATAAGTTGTTCCACAGGGCTGTTGAGCTGTCCGATAATATACTGTACTGCCAGCATCATACCAAGAGTCATATTGCCTTGTATTACAGCTGTGGCAGCAAGCACGGTAATCAAGATGTTCTTCACTTCGTTGATGGTTATACTTCCTGCTTGCTGCACTTGTTGCAGGTTTAGGGATTGTAGATTAACCTTAAAAAGGTCGGCTTGTACGTCCTCCCACTCCCAACGCTTACGTTGTTCACATCCCTGCAACTTAATTTCCTGCATACCACCTATCAGTTGATAGGTTACATTTCTATTTTTTCCAGCTTGCTCAAAGTATTTGTAGTCCAATTGACGACGTTTTTTGAGGAAGATAACTATCCAACCGGCATAGAGAACAGTTCCCAAAAGGAATACTCCGAAGATATACAGGTTATATACTGCTAAGACAATGCCAAATATCAAAAATGTAAAGAAGGAAAATAGTAGACTCAAACTACTTGATGTGAGGAATTGCTCTACACGGCGATGATCCTCAATGCGTTGCAAAAGATCCCCCATAAGTTTAGTGTCGAAGAACTTCATCGGTAGTTTCATCAGTTTGATGAAGAAATCCGAAATAAGCGAGATATTGATGCGTGTAGAGATATGCAGGAGAATCTTGGAACGAATGAAGTCAATAGCTGTACGGCTGAAAAGTAGCATCATTTGTGCCAATAGTACCAGCCATACGAAACCAAGATCCTTTCCTCCAATGCCCGTATCCACGATAGCTTGGGTGAGGAAAGGAAAGATAAGTTGAAGTAGTGAACCAAGCAACAAACCCAATATTAATTGAAGAAAGAAACGCTTGTACTTCCTGAGGTAGTTCCAAAGGAAATGGATACGACCCCGTGTAGTCGTTTCTGTACCCCTTTGAGCATAAAAATACTCTGTTGGTTCAAACAGCAAGGCTATTCCCTTTTCTATACCATCAGTTTGTGTGCTTATCCAATGCTTGCAAAATTCCTCCTTTGTATAGGTCATAAGTCCTTTACTAGGATCCGCAACATAAATAGAGTACAGCCCCTTTCTTTTCTTGATTTTATAGACGACTACAAAATGATTTTGATTCCAATGAACAATACAAGGCAAAGGGAACTCTTGTGTGAGTGAATCAAAAGAAGTTCTTCCACCAATCGTTTTTAAACCAATAGCTTCAGCAGCTTTGCTTATGCCTAGCAAAGAGACTCCATCTTTTCCCAATGCGCAACATTCACGCAAATGGTCCCGATTGACATCGCACCCAAAATACTCAACTATCATAGCCAAACATGTTGGGCCGCAATCCATATTGTCTCTCTGTAGCAATATTTTCATATCTTAGAACTTGTTCAAAATTATTCTACCCCCGTACTTCTGTCGAGATCACTGGTACTTAAACTATTATTGCGTTTCACGGAAGTTTTATCGCCTATGCCGAATTTGTAGACTATTTTGACACCAAAGGAACGTGCCGTAATCCAATTGGAACGACGTTGTTCAAAACCTTCCCCCCAATCCGTAGCCCTCAGCTCGCTATATTTTTGGAATGGACGATTTGCAGTCAGCGAGATTGAGAGTTTTCCATCCAGCATACGCTTGGTTAGGTAGAAAGAATACAAATGCGAATGATTGTTCTCTGAACCAAGAATAGGATTGGATTGTGTGAAACCATATTTCCCTCCGATATAAAAGTCTTTGGAAAGATTGACATCTACATTTGTCTGAATATTATAGATCAGATTTTTCTGTATGAGGTTTCCTTGGTTTCCATAGAAGAAGAGCCCTCCAATATTCCCGAAAGTGCTGATGGTTATATGTTGCGTAGGACGATAGTTCAGCATCAGCGAAGAAATGATCGATTGGTATTTAGCTCCGTTGAAGTAAGATTCGTAGAGCAATCGGGCGTTATCTTCCTTCAACCATCTTCTTTTGAAAATAGGATCAAGTGTAATGGTATAGTCAATTGAGAATTGCGCAAAGAGTTTTTGTCCGATAAACAATGAATTCAGTCCGAAACTATGGGTCGTTTGAGGCTTCAAGTCGGGATTTCCCATGGTACTGTTATAGTCGTCGATCTTATCCACAAAGGGATTGAGCAACCAAATGGACGGACGCTGCACACCACTGTAATAGCTGAGATTGAATTGGCTCGCATCACTTAGCTGATAGGTCATGGAGAAGCGAGGAATAAAATTAAGGTGATTTTCTTCTGTCTTCTCCCGACTGTCACTGCGCGTCAATACAGAATGAGCATGTTCCACCCTTGCACCAACAGAGAGGGAAAACGCTTAAACTGATAGTTGGCATTGACATAACTAGCTATGTTATTATAATGTTGCCGAAGCGTATGCTCAGCAGAAGTGTTCAATGTCTTCCAATCTTCCTGCTCCTCGCTCTTGGTATAATACAAAGGATTGGACGTTCCGTATCTAAAGGCTCCGATAACACCGGTCTTGAGGATAAATCCCGACCTCCTCAACGGTGTCACATCCAATTGTAGCGTGTGCTCCCACAAGCCTCCCTTTGAAGTGTTTTTGGAAAACTGAGAGAGTCCATCCCGATGCACAACTCCCTCTTGCGAACGCACATCCGGAGAGTATGCAAAACGATAGCCGGCAGAAAAATGTTCTTGCTTATCCTTGCAGAGATTTTTATAAAACAGATTGGTTTCCACACTCCCATCTTGGTAATTACTTTTGTTTTTGGTCTGTATATTTTCCCGAAGTAGTCCCTCCCGATATTGCTTCTGCCAATCCAAGTTGTAATCTGTAGAAGTGAAACGGAGGTGTCCGTCCGCATAAAGGATATTTAGACTGTCTATTTCGGTTTCCAACATTAGTCTGCCCGTATGATATTGGTATGTACCATCATTCTGTGCATGGCTGTCCAATGTCGAGGATTGAGTGGGCAGTTTCACTTCTCGCAAAATCGCTACGGGTTGCTTTCGGTGCATATTCACATTGTAGTCATAAACCAACGAAAGTTTCAAGCGAGGGGTGACAAGGTTGTATCCCACTGAGCCGTTAGCTTTCGGCTGTGTTTCCCCTTGTAAAGCTAGCATAGCACTTTGACCGAGTACTTTACGCCCTTGTGTTACGATATTGACAACCGTACTTCCAGACTCTGTTTCGTAGGAAGCATCTGGATTGGTGATGATTTCTACCCTGAGCACATTGGCTGCTGGAATACTGCTGAGCACTTGCGTAGGGTCGAGATTGGCACTCTTGAATGGTCTGCCGTTCAGATAAATCGAGTAATTACTGCCTCCTTTAACCATCAGTTTGCCCAATCCGTCTACTGTCAGCATCGGAACGCGTCGGAGTGCCGTGAGCAAGTCTTCCACCTGACTTTTGGGGTCGTTAGCCATGGCATAAGACACGCCTTGCGGTGTCAATGAAACAAGTTTTTTACGCCCCACCACCACGACTTCATCCAATAACATACAATCAGGTTGCAGTGCGATGGAGATGTCCGACAAAGAGGTTAACTCCGAAAACAAACGCTGTTCGGTAAGATAACCTATCGAAGAAACGCGTATAAAGAACGTATCCCCTTCTCCTACTTTGTTCGACACAAACACTCCTTCATCGGTCGTTATGGCATAATCCACCACTGCACTATCGAGAAGTGAATGGATGGATACTGATGCGTAGGGGATGGCTTCTCCTGTCTTAGCATCTACTACACGACCTTTTATTTCACGAGCAAATGCTGTCGTACTAATGAAAGTCGTCAGTGCTAAAATACAGATAATGACTTTTTTAGACTTCATGCTTTTCAATCTTCTCAACACGCATTAACTTTCTCATAGCATTTTCATAATTAAAAGGGCAAATAAGTCTATTCCTTTTAAACTTGAATCCATTGCTCGGATAACTCACAGCTAAACATCCTCCACCACATAAATATCTCAAATTACAGGATTTACATCCTTCGATCTCATCAACACTAGGTAAACACATTGTTTGATTATTTATGTATTTCAATTCCCTAACATCCATTTGCAAGATATTCCCCATTAAGAATTCCTTGTAATGTAACGCTTGACATGGATAAGCATCTCCATTGCTATTAATGCTAAGAACTCCGAGCCCTGCTCCACATCTTGTATTCTTTGCAGGCCATTGATATGAATTTGATTTTCCCTGATTAAAACATTGAGAAAAACAAGATATTGCAGCAGGCATATCTTTAATGTCTCCTATTTTCTCCGGCACAAGATTTACAAATTTATAGCGAATATTTTTAGAATTACAGAAGTCTCTTATCTTTTCTAAGTCTTCGTTGTTATCAATAGTTCGAGTAGCAGAAATCTCCCGAGGATACATTAGGATAGTTATCAATAAGAATTGATACTCTTAAGAAAACACAAGGTTAAATCCTACCCTATTTCCAGCTCGTGCAGGCTATCACAGCCAACATAATTACTATCAATATGCTCAACAACAGCAGGAGAAAACTCGCTATAGTCATCATGCATTAGAGATACAGGAAGACAGAAATTTTATATCTACTATCCTTTTATGTACTGTATAATCTTAATTTCTGGATATAAAAACGTTCTCCTTGATTAATATAATATAGCTCACTATCTTGGCAATATTTTATTTAATATTTCCTTCCATTTTCAAGTGAAATCCTCCTTATTCGATCTTTGTTTTAGTTGTAACAATAGTACACATTGTAAATTACAACGATCTGTTAGATGCGAATATTAAGTTGAAGGAATTATTTCTTTCTGTTCTTTAAAAAAATTAGTTCTTCAAATGCATTAGTACAAATCAGTTTGGAGACAGAATCTTTGATGTCGTCCGGACAGCAGACCTGTTTTCATCAAGCATTGATGATATATACATAGGATCTTCGTGATCATACAATAAGTCAGAAGATAAATTCAATCTTATTAAGTTTCGCAACAATGTGATTTACAGAGTTATATATTATATAATACGCTTCGGTTGACTTCTCTTCATTATCTTTTATAATGACAAAATTCCTGTCATAGGAAAGTAGATATTTTGGATTGTTATGCAATAGAACCATGACTGAAAATAGCTTTAATTGAGAGCAGAGAGCGCAAAAAGTCCCTCTGCTCTGCTCATTCACATTACTTCGTTACTGGATTCAAAGGATGAGTAATAAATCCCTTTACTGAGCCTACTTCTGTTCCTATAGAATCAGAACAGGTTTCTGTACAGAAAGTTGAACACTTTTTATCCTCAGGAGCTTCTCCTACAGAGGATTCATACAGACCTGTCAAACCACCCTTAATTTCTCCAAGGGCTTTGTTTAGAACATCAAAATCTTTCATTGTTGCAAATATTAAATAATACTGTAAACTCCATTCTCACTCAGGAGTTTTTTGTGCCTTTACTGTTTTGGTCAGGACTATCTTTGTACCATAGTTGTCAGCTATGTTGTGATGAGTTTAACTTTATGATCAATAAAGTCTCCTCGTTACAATTTATAGGAGAACACGTTCTCTGCTTTCGAGCTGTACCGGCTCTATATATCATTGTGCACTTTGATATTCTATTTCAATCCCATAATAGGTTTCAGAATCTGCATGAGGGCTATTTCTATCTCTTGTTCTGGAATACTCGTAAAATCTATTCCACAAAAAGTAGATATATCTTTATGCAGTGCCAAGTACTGTATCCCTGCTGTAAGAATAGCTAATTGTATCTTCAGTGTATTCGGAGATTCTGATGCTTGAGTAAAGAAATCAACTAAATCTTCTGTTTGGATTTCCCTCACCTTTGCTATTTCAACAGCAGCGTCTAATGGAGAATCTTGAAGTTCTAAGCGAAGCAAAGAACTTAATAGTCCGTCTTCTGCGATTTGCTTCCATAAATAGAGTAAAATCTGTGTCAAATTTTCCGGACTTCTATTCAGCTTTTCGACTGGGAATTCCTCATAATGAGAGAGCCAAAAATCATGGTCTCGGATAAATTTCTCTACATAAAAGGCAAAGCCCTCGGGATAACGCCTGTAAAACAATGCAGGTTCTATTTCAGCTCGGTCACAAACTTCCTGAATAGAAAGTCCCCCAAATCCTTTTTCCTGTACAATATCCTCTGTTGCTTTATCTATCAAGTGAGCAATCTCGGCAGAAGAGCGTCTCTTTCTTGGCATGTATTTATAATCCTTTTTTGTTACTGTAAGTAATTTTGAAATCAAAAAGTCTATATCCCTATATGAGTGCAAGTTGGAAAGGGCTAAGCGTAATCTGGGACAACGCTTTGAAACAGCCGGATAGCCGATAGGAACGATGTAAACATCGTGTTGGAGTAAACGTTCCGCCCACAAAATAGCTTCATCATAACTCGGGGTCAGTATTCCAACGATAGGAGTGGTGGAATCTGTCGTAGAGAAACCTGCTTCTTGTAGCTTCTCTCTTGCATATTGAGCTTTTGCCAACAACTCTTTTCGTTCCGAGGTCGCCTTCTGAATCAACTCTAAAGATTTCAAAGCAGCAGCCAAACAAGGAGGAGGAAGAGAAACTGAAAAGCAGCAACTTCCTGCATAGTAGCGGATGTAATCAATTAACTCCTTGCGCCCGGAAACATACCCTCCTATACTTCCAAATGCTTTACTCAGTGTACCCGTAACAAGAGGAACTTTTCCCAATAGGTTTAATTCTTCCAAGAGACCTGCTCCATTTTCACCCAACACACCTATGCCATGAGCATCATCTACAACGAGTAAAGCTCCGTGCTTTTGAGAAATCTCTAGATACTCCCGAACCAAACCTCGGTCTCCGTCTTGGGAATAAACCCCATCCATCACAACATACAAATTGCTCCCTTCATCTTTGTAACGTTGTAAGGCTGAGTCTAAAGCTTCAGGATCGTTATGAGGAAGTATCTTACAAGTACAATGTCTCACTCCTTCAAATACACTCCGGTGAACACCTTTATCAAGGAACACGATATCATTAGGTTTTGCCAAAGCAGAAAAGAGTCCAACATTAGCTGAAAAGCCTGAGTTAAAGACCAAAGTATCTTCTGTATGCAAGAGAGAAGAAAGTCCATCTTCCAATCTCTTCTGCAAAGAGGAGTAGCCACCAATGCTGGGAGCAGCACAAAATCCTGTCCCAAATTGATTGATAGCTCTGATAGCATCACTTTGCACGAGAGGATGTTGGGAAAGCCCCAAATAATCATTGGAAACAAAACTGACCATACGAGAATTGGTGCGATTATTCAAAGACATTTTGGAAGATACCGCAGAATCAGATTCTTTCCAATAAACTTGCCCGACTTCGTCTCTATAATTTCCTTTATACTGAAAGAACTCTTTTGTAAGCTCTTCAATAGACTGAGAAGACTGTGCTACATTGTATTTATCTAACTTCATACATAGAGTGTTATGTTACGTGCCTGCAAATATAAGCAAATAAATTTGTTTACGCAAAAAAAAAAAGCAGTTTTTTTTGTCTATAAAGAAATCGAGAACAAGAATTGCATGTCATAATCAGAAGAACAATCAAGACACGCAACACCCTGCAAAGACCTTATAGGAAGCCACTTCTATCCATATCGACGCCACAAGTACGCAGTTATCTCCAACTGCTAACACACACTGTTTCTTTGATTTACCTTTGTCCGTGCACCGCTGTTGGTGTCATTAAATACATTGTAATATGGACGAAAAAATCAAAGACCAAGAAGTCCTTTTGATGAAAGACCCCAAGGACGAGAATCTCAAAGCCGTCTCAGGGACGGACGAGAAAGGCGGACTGAAAACCGTTCCGCCCACCGCCGAGCATGAACAGAGCTTCCTGAAGTTCGACAAGCACAGCAATGCGTTGGAGAACTTCCTCTCCAATTTCATGCGGCAGTTCAAGAACCCCACACCGCTGACTTTCTTCAAGGTTCCCTTTGAGAGTGCCGTTGCCAGTGCCCGCGTACTCTCGGAGATGCTCAAATCACCGGATGTCCCTTCCAATAAGGAGATGCTGGACTCCGCCCGTGTCAATCCTTCGGACTATGCAGGGGAGCAGAAACAGTCCTTCCAAGGCATAAATCCCGACAAGGTGAAATGGGAGCAGTTCGAGCAGATGGGCGTGAGCCGTGAGAGAGTCTGGAAAAAGGCAAGCATCTTGATGACCTGCTTCAATACCGCAAAACTCCGCTTGTTCCCATCAGCATCAAAATCGGGGAAGTCTCCCTCTACACCGATGCCCGTCTTTCTCTGAAAGCCTCCGGAGACGGAACATTTATCCCCGTTGTCCACGCCATCCGCAAGGAGCCGCAATTGGAGCGTGAGTTCTTCGGGCATACCTTCACCGACGAGGACAAGAAAGCCCTCAGAGAAACGGGCAACCTCGGTCGTACCGTGGAGCTGACCTTCCCCGGCAAAGATGAGCCGACCCGCAGCTTCGTGAGCATCGACCGCCTGACGAACGACATCATCGCCCTGAGTGCCGATCGGGTACGCATCCCAGATGAAATCAAGGGCGTGAAGCTGAGTGACGAGCAGAAGAAGGAACTCTCGGAAGGCAGAAGTATCTATGTGGAGGGCATGACCTCCAAAACGGGCAAGCATTTCAATGCCAACCTCCAATTCAATGCCGACAAGCGGTCTATTGAATTTCGTTTCGGCTCTCCCAAGCAGGAACAACGCCAAAGACAAGCTCCCGAAGGACAGGAACAGGCAGAGCAGAAAGAACTGCGTGTCCCCAAGAAGATGTTGGGACGTGACATCTCTCCCGAAGAGCAAGCGAAACTCAAAGCAGGTCAGACGGTCTATATGACCGGGCTTATCGACAAGAAGGGAGAGCCTTTCAATGCCTATGTACGTCCGAACTTCGAGAAGAACAAGTTCGACTTCCTCAAATGGAATCCCGACAAGTCCCCAACCAAAGAAGTCGTTCCCGACAACGCCGCCAAGACACAGGTTGCCGTTAATTCCGAGGGTAAGACCAATGAAGCGACGAAGCATGTGAAGGAGCCGCTCAAGCAGGGACAGACACAGCCCACCGCCGAGCAGAAAGAAGAGAAGCAGGAACAGAAACGTTCCAAGGGAATGAAAATGTAATCCGCCACCACTAACATCCAAAAAGTAAGAACAAATGAAAGTCATCATAGCAGAAAGCCGAGCGTAGCTCGTGAAATCGCCCGTGTCGTTCGGGCAACCAACAAGAAAGACGGTTATATCGAAGGAGGCGGCTATGCCGTCACTTGGGCATTGGGACACCTGATAACGGCAGCTCATGCCCGAAGCCTACGGCATTAAGGGGTTCCACAAAGAAAACCTGCCGATTCTTCCTTCCGTCTTTACCCTTATTCCCCGCCAAGTCAGGAGCGGTAAAGGCTACAAGGCAGACCCGAGTGCCGTTGCCCAGCTCAAAGTCATTGAAAAACTCTTCAAAGCGGCAGAGGGCATCATCGTAGCCACCGATGCAGGACGTGAGGGTGAGTTGATCTTCAGGTTCATCTACGAGTATCTCGGCATTGCCAAACCCTTCGACCGTCTGTGGATCAGTTCGCTCACGGACAAAGCCATTCGGGAAGGGCTTGCCCATCTACAAAGCGGAGCGGCGTATGACAACCTCTATTATGCCGCCCGTGCCCGCAGCGAAGCCGACTGGCTGGTGGGCATCAATGCCACCCAAGCCATATCCATAGCGGCAGGACGAGGTACTTACTCCTTGGGCAGGGTACAGACCCCAACCCTCTGTATGGTCTGCTCCCGTTTCTTGGAGAACAAGAAGTTCGAGCCACAGCCATTCTGGCAACTCAGCCTTGCCGTAAGGGAGGGTGATGATAGCTTCCGTTTCTCCTCCGCCGACCGTTGGTTCGATAGGACGGAAGCCACTGCTCTGTATGAAAAGCTCAAACAAGCTTCTGTTGCCACCGTGGAAACAATTGTGCGCAAGGAGACCAGACAGGAGCCACCGCTTCTGTACGACTTGACCACCCTACAGAAAGAAGCGAACAGCCGTTTCGGCTATTCGGCGGAACAAACCCTTTCCTTGGCGCAGAAACTCTACGAGAAGGCGTACATCACCTATCCACGCACGGGCAGCCGTCATATCCCTGAAGATGTGTTTGCCGAGATACCTGCCTTGATAGCCTTTTTGCACGACCATCCCATCTGGGGTGTCCATGCCCGCCGACTGACCGAATTTAATGCGCATTCGGTGGACGGCAAGAAAGTGACCGACCACCATGCCCTTCTCATCACGGGCAAGAAACCGATAGACGTGTTTGGAGACGAGGCGGTCATCTACGATATGATAGCCGGACGTATGCTTGAAGCTTTTTCCGCCCGTTGTGTGAAAGATGTCAGTACGGTTACTGCCGTCTGTGAAGGCGTGAAGTTCATCCTCAAAGGCGAAATCATCAAGGAAGAGGGTTGGCGTGCCGTCCTCAAAAACAGCAGGAAGAAAGACAAGGAGCAGGCAGAAGCCGAAGAACGGGAAAGTCGGGAGAATGGAGAAGGCATCATCATCCCCCAATGGGAGGAAGGCGGACAGCTTCCGCTCTGTGCCTGTTCGCTGGCACAAGGAACGACCAAGCCCAAGCCCCTGCACACGGAAAGTTCGCTGTTGGCAGCTATGGAGACGGCAGGTAAGGAATTGGAGGACGAGGAATTGCGTGCGCAGCTCAAAGATTGCGGTATCGGCACACCTGCAACCCGTGCCGCTATCATCGAAACCCTCTTTGCCCGTGAATACATGGTGCGCCAAAAGAAGTCGCTCGTCCCCACGGAGAAAGGACTTGCCGTCTATTCCATCGTCAAGGGGATGAAAATCGGCAATGCGGAGATGACCGGACAGTGGGAAGCGGACTTGGCGAAAATCGAACGGGGAGAATTGAAAGAGCGGGACTTCCGCAAGGGCATCGAAAGCTATGCCACACAGATTACGGACGAATTGCTCTCCTCCAAAATCCTCTTCCCTCAAAAGAGAAGCGACATCAACTGCCCCAAATGCGGCAAAGGCTCACTGGTCTTCTATCCCCGATGTGCCAAATGCTCTGATGCCGATTGCGGGCTGACGCTTTTCCGCAGCGTGGCAGGCAAGAGCCTCACGGACGAGCAACTGACGCAGTTGGCGGTAAACGGAGAGACTGGCATCATCAAGGGCTTTACCTCCAAAACGGGCAAGAGCTTCGAGGCTTCTCTCTCCTTGGACGGAGAGTTCAAGACGGTCTTTGTCTTCCCCGAGCGTAAAAAACCGGGCAAATCCCGAAGGTAACTCCCCATAATTTGCTAATTTTGCCACTGAATGATGCGGTCATAAACAATCCTGTTGTTTTTACTGCGGATTTTAGTGGTGGCACTCGGCGGGGACGTCGAGTGCCTTTGCATTATATACCCATTAAAATCACAGATATGACAGCCATTCGATTTTCCTATTACGAGCTATCCCTGCTCTCTTTTCTTCGGGAAAGCCATCCCGAAAGCCGATGACATTCCCTTCGTCAAAGAGCGTGCGGCAGCCGCTTCCGAAGTCTATGCCGAAGCCTTCGATACCGGTCTTCCCATAGCCGAATGTATCGGCATTGCCAATAAGACGCTCTATGCGGGTTTGCACTTTTCCCACCACGATACCATCTCCTCTGTTCTTTGGAACGAGTTCTCTGCTGAAGTGCCGCTTGAAGCTGTCAGGGAGACCGCTATCCGCCTGCGCCCGCTCTTAGAAAGCATCTTCGCCAAGTATCCTATTTCGGACGAGTTCGCCTATATGCCCGAATACAACTCCCTCTATACGGAGATTACGGGTTTTGTTCAACTAAAACTCGAAGAAGATGGCAAGTTATAACAAGAAGGAGCATCTAAGGGCGAACATAGAAGCCATCAAGACGGTCTTTGCCCTGCATCGGGAACAACGCACGGCAACGGAGGAGGAAATGGAGGTGTTGCGGGCTTATACGGGCTTCGGGGCTTTGAAGTGTATCCTCTCTCCTGCCAACACGATGGAGGACATCGCCCGATGGAACAAGTCGGAGTTGGAGCTATTCCCCTTGGTGATGGAACTGCATCGCATCATTCGGGACAACACCGCTTCCGAATCGCAATACAAGAGCTATATGCAGAGCCTGAAAAATTCCGTGATGACCGCTTTCTATACTCCTGCACCCATAGTGCGGGAGATTGCCGCTTCCTTACGGGAGGCAGGCATCGTCCCCCAACGCATCCTTGACCCTTCGGCAGGGATGGGCGAGTTCATCCGCTCTTTTGACGGCATTGCAGCCGAAGGGCATACGACCTTCGGTTTTGAGAAAGACATCCTTACGGGACAGATGCTCTCCGCTCTGCATCCTGAAGACAAGATACGCATCCGGGGCTTCGAGGAAATCGAATCCAAGCTCGGAGGTTATTTCGATGTGGTCAGCAGCAACATTCCTTTCGGAGATGTGGCCGTCTTCGACCCTGTTTTCAGCAAGACGGACGAACCTGCCCGAAAGATCGCCCGCATGTCCCTGCACAATTACTTTTTCGTCAAGGGGGTGGATATGCTCCGCGAAGGCGGTGTGTTGGCATTCATTACCTCGCAAGGAGTCATGAATGCCCCGACAAACGAGCCGGTACGGGAGTGGCTGATGAGCCATACCCGCCTTATTTCGGCAGTCCGCCTGCCCAACAATCTCTTCTCGGAAAATGCGGGAACGGAAGTGGGCAGTGACCTTATCGTCCTGCAAAAGCAGAGCGACAAGACAAGTCTGACCGAAGAGGAACAGCGTTTCATCAAGAGCGAGAAACGCCCCAGCGGAGTGCTGTTCAATACCTGTCTGCGAAGTATGTCTCAAATTGTGCATACCGAGTGGAAGCAGGATACCGACCCTTACGGCAAGCCTGCCATTCTGTTCCATCACGAGGGCGGAGCGGAAGGCATCGCCACCGATATGGGCAAAATCCTGCGAGCTGATTTAGCCAAACACTTGGACGTGGCGTTGTACCAAAAGCATATCTCCATTCAGGAGCAGCCCAAAGTTACCGTTTCTGTTTCTCCCGAGGTCAAGCAGGGAGAGCCAACGCTTACGCCTGCCGCTTCGACAGGGGAGCAATCACACCGAGAGGTGGTGCAACCGAAAGAGGAACAGCCGACGGAGCAAAACCGAAGCAGTGTCACACCGCAGGTACAACTGCTCGACCTTTTCGGCAATGTTATCCCGGAGGAAAAACCCAAACGTAAAGCTGCCGCAAAACAGAAGCCTGTCGCTTCACCTTCCCTTTTCTCCGAGGCTTCCCAAAGCGGTGAAACGGCACACGGACTGAAAGACACGAACGAGCTGTGGTGGCAGCAGGACAAGAAGAAAGGGATGCAGCAACGTCTCTACGAGGGGGAATGGCACGAACACCTCAGAGAGGGTTCTTTGCTGGCTTCGGACTTTCAAGTCGGAATGCTTGTCCGTGATATGGAGGACAACCGAATGTTTCAACCCATAGACCTCCCGTCCCAAGAGCGGCAGAAGATGCTGCTCTACATAGACCTGCGGGATGCCTACCACGCCCTCTATGACTATGAAGCGGAACGCAAGGTGGCGAATGAATCCTTGCGACAGAATCTCAATGAGCTGTACGACCGTTTCGTGCGGCTGTACGGGCATTTGAACGACCGTAAGAACCACGAGCAGATCCTGATGGATGCCGGTGGCAGGGAAATCCTCTTCTTGGAACGGAAGATGGATAAAGAAACGCTCAAGGCCGACATTTTCCACCAACCCGTTTCTTTCAGCCTGCACGAAGTGACAGAGGTGAGCAATGCCCAAGAGGCTCTCTCGGCTTCACTCAACAAATTCGGAGCGGTGGACACCGAGTATATGCTGTCATTGCTTCCCGAAAATTCCGAAGAGGAAATGCTCTCCGAGCTGCACGGCAGGATTTACTACAATCCCTTGGAGGGAGAGTATGAAATTGCCGAGAAGTTCATATCGGGCAATGTGGTTGCCGCATCGGAGCGTATCGGACAATATCTATTGGAGCATCCGGAGGACACAAGGGCGCAAGCCTCCTTGCAGGCACTGAAGGATGCCATCCCCGAACCAATTCCTTTCGTGGACTTGGATTTCAACTTCGGGGAGCGATGGATTCCCGTAAATCTCTACTCCGATTATGCCTCGCACCTTTTCGACACGGAGGTGACGATACGCTACAATTCAAGTGCGGACGAGTATTCCGTGGAGGCACGGGTGCACAATGCCAATATCTGGGACAGGTTCTGTGTGCGGGGACAGCATCGTCGCTACGACGGCATTGCCCTGATGAAGCACGCCCTGCTGAATACAACGCCCGACATCACCAAGAAAATCATGGTCGGCGACAAGGAGGTCAAGGTACGGGACACGGAAGCCATACAGATGGCAAACGCTAAAATCGATGAGATACGAAACGGCTTCACTGATTGGCTGAACGAGCAGAGCGATGAGTTCAAGCAGCGGTTGGAGAAACTCTACAATGACACTTTCAATTGTTTTGTGCGTCCCCAATATGATGGTTCCCATCAGACATTCCCCAACCTTAATCTGAAAGGTTTGGGCATCGAAAGCCTGTACGACAGCCAGAAGGATGCCGTGTGGATGCTCAAACTCAATGGAGGAGGGATCTGCGACCATCAGGTGGGAGCGGGAAAAACGCTCATCATGTGTACGGCTGCTTATGAGATGAAGCGGCTCGGCTTGGCGAACAAGCCGATGATACTCGCTCTCAAAGCCAACGTGCAGGAGATAGCACAGACTTTCCAAACGGCTTACCCGAATGCCAAGCTGCTCTATCCGGGCAAGAACGATTTCACGCCCGATAAGCGGCAGCGGATTTTCCACGACATCAAGAACAACAACTGGGATTGCATTGTCCTCACGCACGACCAGTTCGGCATGATACCGCAGTCGGACGAGATACAGCAGAAAATCCTTCAGGACGAATTGGACAGCGTGGAAGAAAACTTGGAAGTATTGCGTCAGCAGGGGCGTAGCATCTCCCGTGCGATGGAGAAAGGGCTTGTCAAGCGGCAGATGAACTTACGGGCAAAGTTGGATGAGATCAAGTTCAAGATAGAGAACCGAAAGGACGATATAGTGGATTTCAAGACAATGGGTATAGACCATCTGTTCGTGGACGAGTCGCATACGTTCAAGAATCTGATGTTCAACACCCGCCACGACCGTGTGGCAGGGGCTTGGCAACAGTGAGGGGAGCCAAAGAGCCTTGAATATGCTCTTTGCCATCCGCACAATACAGGAGCGGACGGGAAAAGACTTGGGAGCCACTTTCCTTTCGGGAACAACCATCAGTAACTCACTCACGGAGTTGTACCTGCTGTTCAAGTACCTGCGTCCCCAAGCCCTCGAAGCCCAGCATATCAAGACCTTTGATGCGTGGGCTGCCATCTTCGCAAAGAAGTCGGTGGACTATGAGTTCTCCGTCACCAATGAAATCGTGCAGAAGGAGCGTTTCCGCTATTTCATCAAAGTTCCGGAATTAGCGGCGTTCTATGCCCAGATAACGGACTATCGAACGGCAAAGGACATCGGCATCGACCGCCCCGAGAAGAATGAGATTATGCACAACATACCGCCTACACCCGAACAGGAGGAATTCATCGCCAAACTGGTGGAATTTGCCAAGACGGGCAACGCGGAACTGCTGGGACGTCCCAAACTCTCCGAACGGGAGGAAAAAGCCAAGATGCTCATTGCCACAGATATGGCGAGGAAGATGAGCTTGGATCTGAGGCTCATTGACCCCAACAGGTACGGAGATCATGTGGACAACAAAGCCTCCCACTGTGCCGCCAAGATTGCGGAGTACTACCGCAAATTTGACGCACAGAAAGGAACGCAATTTGTATTCAGTGACCTCGGCACTTACAAGCCGGGCGAATGGAATCCCTACAGCGAAATCAAGCGCAAGTTGGTGGAAGATCACGGCATTCCCGCTCAGGAGATACGCTTCATTCAGGAAGCCAAGACCGACAAGGCACGAAAGACGCTCATTGCAGGCATGAACGAGGGAACAATACGCGTATTGTTCGGTTCCACCTCCATGCTCGGCACAGGTGTGAACGCCCAGAAACGTGCCGTAGCCATTCATCATCTTGACTGTCCCTGGCGTCCTTCCGACTTGGAGCAGAGGGACGGCAGAGCCGTGCGTAAAGGAAACGAAGTCGCCAAGTTTCATGCGGACAACAAGGTGGATGTCATCATTTATGCGGTGGAAAAATCGCTTGACAGCTACAAGTTCAACCTGTTATATAACAAGCAGTTGTTCATCGAACAGCTTAAAAATAACCGTATGGGTAGCCGTACCATTGATGAGGGAAGTATGGACGAGAAATCGGGAATGAATTTTTCCGAATACGTTGCCATCCTCTCCGGAAATACCGATTTGTTGGAAAAGGCAAAGTTGGAAAAGAAGATTGCGGGTTTGGACAGCGAACGGCAGGCGTTCATTCGCAGTAAGTCATCCTCCCGATGCCGATTGGACGAAGTTATGAGAACGGTGGACGGAAACAAGGAATTGATAGCCCGTTTCCAAAGCGACTGGGACTTGTACCAAAGTCGTGTACAGAAGGATAAGGAGGGCAATATCCTCAACCCGATAACACTCAAAGGGGTGGAAGGAAGCGACCCGAAACGCATTGCCGCCAAGCTTGCGGAAATCAACGAGAAAGCCTGCACACGGGGAGAGTATTTCAATATCGGAACACTCTACGGATTTAATCTTGTGGTCAAGACGGAGTCCTCCTCCAAAGACCTTTTCGACCTTTCGCAGAACAAGTTCTTCGTGATGGGAGAAAGTGGAATGAAGTACAGCTACAACAATGGTAGGATTGCGGCAGACCCGCAACTCGCCAGTATGAATTTCCTGAACGCCTTGGAGAAGATACCCGGCTTGATTGAGAAGTTTAAGGCGGACACGGAAAAGATAGCCAAGGATATTCCCGTATTGCAGGAGGTAGTGAACGGCTCTTGGAAGAAGGAAGAGCAGCTCAAAGACCTCAAAACGGAACTTGCCGCCCTTGACCGCAAGATACAGCTCTCTCTAAAACCCATCGAGCAGGGAGAGAGTGAGCAAGAAGGAACGGAGGTGATGCAGGACGGCGAAGGAAAGACGGAAGAATTGGAACGGTCACGTCCGATTGAGCCGACTGTCACCGCTCCCTTCGTCAGCACCTCTGCGGCTCAAACCGACAGACCGTTGGAAAGCAGCGGGCAGAGTATCTCCGCTACACAGCCCGCAATGGACGGACTGCCGCCGTCTCTGGCAGAAAAGGTGTTCGTTGTCAGGCCGAAAATATAATCTGTAATGTTATCATCACATTCAAACGGCAGCCCCCGACTTGTCATTACGACAAAACGGGGGCTTTGCTGTTGCGTACAATCCGAAATTACGTGTCTTTGGGCGGTCTCTTCCTCTTGCGTTTGAGGTTCTCCGTAAAGTGGGTTTGCATAAAGGCAAGGATTTCCGATTCCAGATACCACGTCTTGTGGTAAACGATGTGGAAAGGAAGTGTACCCGATGCCCGATAACGTTGCAAGGTGCGCTTGCTGATTTGGAGCATCAGACAAACCTCTTGGTTATCCAGCAGCGGTTCTCCATCTATCATCGGACGTTGGGGGATGTCGGGCGCCGTCTGTTTCAAGTCATCGAAACGCTTCATGATGCGTTCCATCCATTCAAGGAAAGTCTCTCTATCCAATAGTTCCATTCTTTATCCTCCTGCTTTTAAGTTCGAAGTTATGCCGTAGCTCTTTCAGGTTCTGAGGATTGCAGTACAGGCTCTTGTTGCGTATCGCCTTCTCGATGTCATGCAGGTCGTAGTAGCAACGCCCATAAATCATCTTGTAGCTGATTCTGTCCGTACTGCGCATACGCTGAAGGGTACGCTTGCTGATACCGAGGATCTCGGCTAACTCATCGTTGGTAACAAGGCGGTTTTCGTACTCTATCTTTGCCTTTTCCTCTTTCTCTACATAACGGAGGATTTTCTCTATCTTGCCCATCAGTTCGTGGTAGGCTTTGCTTTCGATTGTTATGACATCCATGACGCTTTGAGTTTGATTATGCTGCAAAGTTCGGGAGTTAAAATCGTCCGGATTGTATGCTAAATATGTACTGAATAGAGATTTTACTGTCTGATTCCAAAAGCCATACGACAAAAGTATCCATATCGAAGCCACAAGTACGCAGTAAGGGAAAAGCTGCTTTTGAATACTTACTCCGTAAGTACATTTGCACAAAGTGTAATCTTAAAACGAACAGAAATATGGAAGTAATAACAATCGAGAAGAAAACGTATGAAGCCATGATGGAGTGTTTCCGCATTTTGACCGCCAAAGTCGATGCCCTGTGTCGGGAGTGTGACGAAAAGCGTATGGGCAGGTGGCTGGACAATCAGGATGTCTGCCAAATCCTGAACATCAGTTTGCGTACCCTGCAAACTTACCGCAGCAACCGGATGCTGCCCTATACGCAAATAGGGTATAAGATGTTCTACAAGCCGGAGGATGTCGGGAAACTGCTCGAACAATCCTCCGCTTTATGACCAATGAATAGTATCACCACTAAATCCGATGTAAAATATGGACAACGATGTAAAGACCAAGAATAACGAAGAGATTGCGCACTTTCTCAACGCGAGCGACCGCATGATAAAGGGAATAGATGTCCTGCGGAAAAAGAACAGACCTCTGCTTAACGGGCATCGCTATCTGACGGACGATGAGCTGTCACGCTTGTTGCATATCAACCGGCGCACGTTGCAGGATTATCGCAACATGGGAAGAATCTCCTTTGTTAAGTTAGGCGGAAAGGTACTCTACCGGGAAGAAGATGTAGAAAAACTGTTGCAGGAGAATTATCGCCCTCGGTTTGAGAAGCCTTGACAGAGAAACAGGCAGTAAGACAAGAGTTTCTTACTGCCTGTTCTCATATTCAGTTGTACCATCCACCTTTGCCATAACACACAAGTAATGGAGGACTTGTTCTCTTCTTTTCGGTCAGTCTTCCGATTATCCATTGACGGAAACTCTTTGCCTGTGGAGAAGCAAAGCGAAAAGACAGCATCGTTATCATTTCAAGGTTGTATAAATCCACCGCACGATCCCTAAACAATAGCGTTTGCATTACCTCATCTTCCCTGAGCAAGCCATCTTTGAAGATAGACTTGATGTGGCTGTTTACCTTGCCGGAGAATACGCCGAACAAATCGGCTATTTCACAAGCCGACATCCAAACGGGAGTTGTCGGGATATGTACTTTTCCATTCTCTCCAATGGTTATGATTTCTCTTTTCATCGTTCGTCCTTCTTTTATATAGTGATACCATTGAACTGCTCTATCTTACTCAGTTTGTCGGAGAGTGCCGCCATGTCCCGACTTTCCTTTTCGTGGGTGATTTTGGCGTAAATCTGCGTGGTGCGGATATTCGTGTGTCCGAGCATCTTGGAAAGGGTTTCGATGGGAACGCCATTGGTCAGACAGATTTCCGTCGCCATAGTATGGCGGCTGGTATGCCACGTAATCTCTTTTTCGATACCGCAGAGTCCGATGATTTTCTTGATGTTCTTGCAGGCGGTAATATACTGCGGAACGGGCAGGAGGTAATCCTCCTTCGCCATGCCATCGTACTTCTCGATAATCTGCTTCGGAATATCCAAAAGCATGATATTGGACTCCACACCTGTCTTTTGTCGCTTGGTCATAATCCAGAGTTTACCGTCAAAGGAAGTCTGAAGGTTATCTTTGGTCAGGTTCTTCATATCGGTAAAGGACAAGCCTGTAAAGCAACAGAAAACATACAAATCCCGAGCAAGTTCCATTGATTTACGCCTGAATTTCAAATCCAACAGCCTGCGGATTTCATCCTTGGTCAGATAGTCCCTGTCGGTACTCTCGGCGGATATGCTGTAATCCACGAACGGGTCACGAACTATCCATCCGTGATTCTGGGCAATGGTAATCATACGGCGCAGGGGGCATCATGTAAATCCATACCGTGTTGTTACAGCATTGCTTTTCGGTGCGCAGGAAGATGTCAAAGTCGGTAATGAAAGCCGGAGTGAGTTCTTTCAAAGCAATGTCGCTGACACGGTAGCGGTTCTTGATGAACTCCTCCAAATGCTTATAGACCGTGCAATACTTGTGGTAGGTGGATGGGCATCGCAAGCCTGCATCGACCTGTTTGAAAAAGTCCTCATTGTGCTGGGCAAAGACTTTCAGCAAGGTTTCATGCCGCATTTCCAAGCCCAAGAAAGCGTTCTTCACTTTCTCGGCAGTGACATAGTTATCCCGCTCGGCTATCTCCTTGTATTTGGCATTGATACCGACACGTATCTTGTCTAAGAAACGATTGGTTTCCAACGCCACGGTACTTTTGCCCGAAGCACGGTTGCTCTTGATGTCCCACAAGTCGGGATGGATGTCGCATTTGCAACTGAACTGGGCTATCGTACCGTCTATGGTGATACGGCACATCACGGGAACGGAACCGTTCTTCTTGGGGGCGTTCTTTTTGAGGTAGAACAGAACCTTAAACGTACTACGCATAACTCTGACTTTTTACGGTTTACAAAACTATTCATTGTCAGGTTATTTGTTGCTATGCAAACATTGTCGTTCAATGGTAAAGAAACAGTCCGCAATTTATTTGCCTGTTTCCTTTCATCGACGTACCTTTGCAGGAGGTAATCCCCGAAGTTCAAATCGGATTTTGCACTGTTCGTTACCGCTTTTCCCAATCCTTACATGCAAAGGAGGTGGTAATGTTTTGGTAACGCTGCTCTGTCCGAAGTTGGTATAACTTCGTCTTTTTGAGGTTTTGCGCCGAAAGGCTCAAAAATCAGAACCAACTGACTCACAAATCATTCGCGCTATTTCACCTTTTCTTGAACCTTGGGGATAGATTTTCCGGCAAAAGCCAAATAATGGCAAGTATTCGGAAGTTTGTCTCCTCTGATTTCAATGTGAGTTTTTAGCATTCCACGACGATAAGTCCCAAGTCTCGGCTACGCTGCTCGGAGTTTTACGGCTACCATCACGATGGGACAGTTGTCCTTTCACGATAGTACAAACATCCCTTCACGACAATACAAGTTTACGTTCACGATGAAAATAAAGCAAGGCAAGACTTCAGCCGCTGATCGTCAAATAATGGACAATAAAAAACGGATTTTAGAGGTTGTTTCTCATTCATTGTTTATGCGGAGTCCATCATTGTGAATTGAAAAGAGCCACATAAAGAGGTGAAAGTATGATGGGAGCATCGGTTCACGAAAATAAGGATTAAAAGAATAAGAACAAGGGCTATGGCATATCTGAACAAACACGCAATAATCGGGCTGTGCTCAAAGATAACTTCAACAGGGGTTTACACAATATAGCCCCCACTCTGCCGTTTTAGAAATAGTATGAAGCAACGTTACATTCTCAGCATATTTTTCTTGCTCCTTGCCATCTCTTCATCAGCTCAACGGACGAAGATTTTCGGCCTTGTGAAAGATGATGACGGACAACCTCTAGAGTTGGCCAACGTTCGCATTCTAGGAACAAGCATTCTGACTTCAACCAACTTAAAGGGTGAATATACGCTCTATTGTACTTCGCGCGACTCCGTAGTAGTCGTGTATTCACAGATAGGTTATGAAACGCGGAAGCGTCTGCTGCGCAATCCGGGCGATTCCATTCGTCTGGATATCGTATTGCCGGCATACGGAAATACGCTCAACACGGCTGTAGTCATAGGTCAGGCAAAGCAAACGACAACAGAGCAACGTATTAAATTGACAGACCAGACCACGATGCCGTCTACGACAGGAAACGGCGTAGAGGAAATCATCGCCACGCAAGCCGGCGTCTCTACGCATAATGAGTTGTCTTCTCAATATAACGTCCGCGGCGGTAGTTTTGACGAGAATGTCGTCTATTTGAACGGCTTAGAAATTTTCCGCCCAATGCTTGTGCGCTCCGGTCAGCAAGAAGGCCTCAGCGTGATCAATTCAGATATGGTCGAAAAGATAGGCTTCTCATCAGGAGGCTTTGAAGCGAGATATGGAGACAAGATGTCTTCCGTCTTAGACATTACTTATAAGCGCCCGACAGGTTTTGAAGGACGAGTAAACGGGAGTATGCTGGGCGGTGGTATCTACTTAGGCGGCGGCAATTCAAAGTTCAGCCTTATGACCTCACTCCGCTATAAGACGACACGCTACTTGCTGGGCTCTTTAGAGACTACCGGTGAGTATAACCCCAACTTTTTGGATTATCAGGCCTATCTTTCTTGGTCGCCCAACAGAAGATGGACGATAGATGTATTGGGCAATATCTCTGACAATCATTACAACTTTAAGCCAAAAGACCGCGAAACAAACTTTGGTACGATGAACAATGCTAAAAAGTTTAAGGTCTATTTTGATGGAGAAGAGAAAGATTATTTCCGCACGTTCTTTGGTGCTTTCTCGCTCACACGTCATTTTACGCCGGAAAGCTATTTGGCCTTACAACTCTCTTCTTTTTCCACACAAGAGCACGAAACGTATGACATTCAAGGACAATATTGGCTCAATGAAGCGACAGGCGCGGAGCAATTAGGGGTCGGAACTTATATGGAACACGCCCGAAACAGACTAAGAGCCAGCGTTTTTAATGCCGGACTTCGCTTTCGCACAAAGTTTACCGGACATACACTACAAGCAGGCCTAAACTGGCAGTTTGAAAAAATAAAGGAGAATGCACGCGAATGGGAAATGCGCGACTCTATGGGCTACTCGCTCCCCCATACGCCCGATATGCTGCGCCTTATTTATAGTTTGCACTCAGCTAATGAGGTGCAGGGTAACAGACTTTCAGGCTTCCTGCAAGATAGTTGGCGATTCAAGAGTAAATTAGGCTTGTTTAATCTCACCTACGGCGTAAGATTAAGTCATTGGGATTGGAACAAGGAAACAACAATCTCGCCTCGCATTTCCATTGGGCTGCTTCCGGCGGCCAACGATCATTGGACATTGCGATTTGCCACGGGCTTCTATTATCAACCGCCATTCTACAAAGAATTAAGAGATACGACGTTGGTCAACGGCATTGCCAAGGTTCATCTAAATAGATCTATTAAATCGCAAAGGTCTATCCATTTCGTCCTTGGAGGAGATTATACTTTCCGCCTGCTTGATCGCCCGTTTAAGTTTACAGCCGAACTTTATTATAAAGCGCTCTCCAACTTAAACCCATACAGCGTTGACAACATAAGAGTAGTCTATTATGGTCGTAACATGGCGTCCGGTTATGCAGCAGGCTTAGATCTGAAATTATATGGCGAGTTTGTCCCCGGCACAGATAGTTGGTTGTCGGTTTCTTTAATGCAAACCAAAGAAAAAATTGCAGGCGTATGGTTACCTCGTCCAACGAGTCAGCGCTACAATGTCTCACTTTATTTCACAGATTTCTTCCCTGGGAGTACGCGCTGGAGAAGTACGCTAAAATTAGCCTTTGCAGATGGACTGCCTTTCGGCCCTCCGCATACGGATCGCTCACAACAAACGTTCCGAGCACCTGCTTATAAACGCGTAGACTTGGGCGTGAGCTATCGTTTAATTAACAACGAAGACCACCACCTCACGCGAGGCTTGGGAAGAATGATAAAGAATGCGTGGTTAGGCGTTGATGCCTTTAATCTATTAGGGAATTCAAAATATCAATTCTTACTTTTGGGTTACGGATATTACAAACACACAATATGCCGTCCCCAACTTCTTAACCGGAAGACAGATCAATTTCCGTTTTTCGATAGACTTTTAATGGTGATTATCTGTGCTCAACTTCTATCTATAAGTTGTATACAGAATGTAGTGCCTTGACCGAGCTCACTACTCTTTACGAAGATTTTCCCGCGATGGTATTCCTCAATAATACGCTTGGCCAGCGAGAGGCCAAGCCCCCATCCGCGGCGTTTAGTTGTGAAACCAGGCTTAAAAACATTCTTAAAGTTTTTCTTAGCAATGCCCTTTCCAGTATCGGAAACCAATATTGTAATTCGCTTATCACGTTCTGTTACACCAATATTAATCTCCCCAACACCAGACATCGCATCAATAGCGTTCTTACAAAGGTTCTCAATGACCCATTCAAAAAGCGGAGCATTGATTTTCGCGTACATCACAGATGCAGAGAAAGACGTCTGGAGCTTAACTTTTTGCGACGTGCGCTTACCGATGTAACTGAGTACACGTAAAACAACTTCGTTTAGATTCTCCCGCGTCATCTCCGGTGCAGAACCAATCTTAGAAAAGCGTTCAGCAATCAATTGAAGCCGCTGAATGTCCTTATCCATCTCCGGAATCAAGGGGTCGTCGGGATAACTCTCACGCAAAATAATGCTGCCAGCCATTAAAGACGAGATAGGCGTACCCAATTGGTGTGCAGTTTCTCTCGAAAGGCCAACCCAAACCTTATTTTGTTCTGCTCTCTTCGAACTTAATAAGGCTAAATAGCAACGACTATAAATAAAGCCACAACGCCTAACTGAACATAGGGATACGTGGCCAGACGCTTCAACATCAATGATGGTTCATAGCAGATTTCAATTTTATTATCCGCCGCCTCATCTTCAGAAAGCTTCATCTCCATACATAATCCCGACGACTTCATTTTGTGTGCACGCAACAGCAGATCTTTAGTAATTGTTTTGTAACTCTTGCTCTGCACATCAGATAAGACATTTTCCAAACTATCTTGGGGAATCCCAATATTTCGTGCTGCTAAGACGCGCCCTTGTCCATCCAAAACAATAACAGGAATCGTATTATTCCCATTGAGAACACGCAAAACTAAATTTAAATCGGTGTTTTCATCAGCACGCGTTAACGATCGCATTGCCTCTGCCCACACTTCCATCTTAGCTGTTTCTTCCCGAGTCAGATCCTTTATTAAGATATTGCTTACAACAAGTGAAAGAGCAGCAATGATTAAAGCAGCAACGATAAGTACAGCCTTAACGGCACGCATATTCAAATTAAATTGCTTCATCTTGCTGGAGCGAGCCATTAATCTGCTCAATGTAATTAAGAATATCTTCTCTTCCTAATTTACTGGTTGAACTGGAGATAAAGTAAGGTGGGAGTTCTTCCCACTCCTCCCTTAACGTTGCCAAGAAGCCTTGGACATTAGACTTTAAGACTCCCCTCTTATTCTTATCCGCCTTGGTAAAGATAATAGAAAAAGGCACGCCAGCTTCACCTAAAAAGCGAATGAATTCAAGATCTATCGTCTGCGGCTTGAGCCGAGAGTCTATTAGCACAAACAAGTTCGTGAGTTGCTCACGGTGAATCACATAACGCTCAATCATCTTGCGCAATTCTTCGCGCTCCTTCTTGCTGCGTTTCGCAAAACCATAACCAGGCAAGTCTACCAAGAACCATTCATCATTTATAATAAAGTGATTGATGAGCAACGTCTTTCCCGGAGTTGACGAAGTCTTAGCTAATGAGGACCGTCCTGTCAACATATTAATAAGGCTACTCTTTCCCACATTACTTCTACCAATAAAGCATATTCAGGAATCATTGTAGCAGGGCATTGATCCAAGCGCGCGCTGCTTATCTTAAATTCAGCTGTGTTAATCTTCATTTCTTGACTGTTTGTAATGCAAAAATAATGAATTTTCCTAACTTTGCCGTTCCAACTCTGACTGAATGAACGAACAATATCCTTCAAAACATTTAGAACGGGCACTGAATGAATTTACCAAACTACCGGGTATCGGGAGGCGAACGGCTTTGCGATTAGTCCTTCATCTGCTAAAACAAGATAAGGCCTACGTAAATTCCTTTGCCGAAAGTCTTATTGCAGTCAAAGAAAAGATCCATTATTGCAACATATGCCACAACATCTCCGACACCGATATTTGCGAGATATGTGCCAACCCGCTACGCGATCAATCTGTCGTATGTGTAGTAGAAAACATATCAGGCGTATTAAGCATTGAGAATACAGGTGCCTTTCGCGGACTCTATCATGTTTTGGGCGGCGTTATATCTCCAATGGATGGCGTTGGGCCTTCTGATCTTGAAATAGATAGTTTGATTGACCGAGTAGCAAGTGGAGAGGTAAAAGAGATTGTTTTTGCACTAAACCCGACAATGGAGGGTGACACCACAATCTTTTTTATTCAGCGCAAACTCGCACAATATGACGTCAAGCTTACGACCTTGGCGCGCGGTGTCAGTGTTGGAGAGGACTTGGAATATACTGACGAAATCACATTAGGACGTTCTATCACTGAGCGTATAGAAATCAAGCAATAACAAGAAATGAATAATCGAATGCAACCTGATGCTACATCCCCATACTTCGTTTTTCAAAAGCGAGGCCTCTTTTGCCTTTGGATAGTCATTATCATCTACGTTGCTTTATCTGAAGCAGAAATATTTCCGACGAATTTTCTTGGGAAAAGTGCTGAGACAAAATATTTTTCAGACATCATTTCCATCATAACCGCTATTGGCGGTTCCTTTTTGGCTTATTCCCTGCCCTCTTGGAAAAGAGTTGCTGCCATTTTAGGGCAGCCTACGACAGTACAGAGCAAGAAAAAGCAAGCAAAATGGATAAGTCTGCGATTATTCCTTTTATGCCTCGCAACGCTACCCAGCATTTTTTGCTACTACAGTATCTCTTTTACAGGCACATCACTTTATAGTTTTTTTATTGCTGTAGTGGCTAGCATTCTTTGCTTTCCATTCAAATCAAAAGACTCTGAGCAATGACTCTATCCATCATCATTGTCAACTACAATGTAAAGTATTACTTGGAACAATGTCTGCATTCTGTGTGGAAAGCAGTAGAAGGCATCGACAATGAAGTCTTTGTCGTAGACAATGCGTCCAAAGATGACTCAGTGGCCTACTTGAAAACCAAATTTCCACAACAGCAATACCCACACCTCCATATCATTGCCAATCGTCATAATCTTGGTTTTGGGAAAGCAAACAACCTTGCACTAAAAAAAGCAACCGGCGAATTTATACTTTTCCTCAACCCTGACACGATACTAACTGAACACACACTACACGACTGCATTGCTTTTGCTCGCACGCGTCCCAATTTAGGAGGCTTAGGCGTAAAAATGCTGCGCGACAATGGAGAGTTTGCTTTGGAATCTCGGCGAAGTCTTCCCACACCTTGGACCTCGTTTTGCAAGATCACGGGCTTAGCTACCTTGTTTCCAAAATCCAAGCTATTTGGCAAATATAATCTGCGTTTTCAGTCGGAAGACGAAAGTTCGCAGATTGATATTATATCGGGAGCCTTCTTGTTTGCAAAACACGAAGTGTTGAAAAAAACGGGCGGATTCGACGAACAATTCTTATGTACGGTGAAGACATCGACCTTTCTTACCGTATACTCAAAGCTGGCTATAAAAACTACTATCTACCTACGCCCATTTTACACTACAAAGGCGAAAGTACGCACAAAAACTCTTTCCGCTACGTTCACGTTTTCTACGAGGCGATGCTTATCTTCTTCCGCAAGCACTACCGCCACTATAGTTTGTTATTGAGCATCCCCATTATGGCAGCCATTATCTTGAGCGCCTGCCTCTCACTCGTATCTCGCCAGTTGCGACGCTTTAAGCGTTTTCTCTTTCCCAAGCCTTCAAATGCTGAAGAACGCTGCTACTATAATGGGACTCACTTGGATGATTTCCTTCGACTCAATATGCCGTTAACAGAAGACGCCTCCAAAGCCCTATACTTTGTTTACGATACGGCAGATCTCTCATATGATGAAATACTGTCCCGTTTAAGCAACTCTGATCACAAACATTATTTAGGAACGTTCTTCCCGAAAGAGAAAATTCTCATTACAGCCGGCGACATCTTCCATTAAACAAGCTAAAAGCCTATGTTGCAGTTAAGAGCATTAGAGCCTGAAGATTTAGAATTTCTATATACGATAGAAAACGACCCAAGTCTATGGGAAGTCACGTCTGCTTGCGGCCCTTATTCTCGCTATGCACTCAAGCAATATCTTGCAGCACAGCCCTCATCTATTTACGAAAACAATCAACTAAGGCTGATTGCAACAAAAGAAGATGGGCGCGCGATAGGCACAGTAGATCTATTTGACTTTTCGCCTACCGACAGGAGAGCTGAAATCGGACTCGCCATTTTGAAAGACGAGCGCGGGAAAGGTTTTGGTCAGGAAATGCTACAACAAGCAACGGAGTATGCACGGCGTTTTCTCAACATTCATCAGCTCGTGGCGCACATTTCGCTCTGTAGCAACAAGCGCTCTCTGCAGACCTTCCGACAATGCGGCTTCGAAGACCTTGTTATTTTAACCGACTGGCACTTTTGCAATGGTTTGTTTGAGGACGTTGTGTTAGTCAGAAAATTTTTACAGTAGCCAGACTTTTAGTTACATCATTGCCACCTAAATCTTAACTCTACCCTTTCGCTACTTTTCTAAGCACTACCGAGTAGCTCATCGCAAATTTGGTTGTGAGCAAACGCAAGTCTACGTATCTGCGAGAATCACAACATTTTCTACGCTACCATCGTGAAAGGACATTTGTACGCTCACGATGGTATAGGTGTACGCTCACGATAAAAAGCTCGTACCATCGTGAAAGGACAAAGAAGAAGGCAGAGTTGGGCGCATAATATTAAATATAAGTTACTCGAAAGGTCAAGACGAAAGCGTCAGAATAACAGAAAAGGTGATAAAAAAGAAAGGTGATGTGATACAAAAAAACTCGACCGTAGCACATCCAATATGATGAACAAAACGCCCATGGCACAATCTGAAAATTAAGGTAAAAGAAAAAGCTGCAAATTTCAAGACTACATCTTCAAACTTACAAGCTTCTATTTCCAAACGTCGGGGTGAAAGGATTCGAACCTTCGACCCCCTGCTCCCAAAGCAGGTGCGCTAACCGGACTGCGCTACACCCCGTTTGTTCGTTTCGGCTGCAAAGATAATATTTTATTTTTAAACATCAATCAAACTTGATAGCTTTTGCAGGCTGAATGCGAGAAATAATAAAAACTTGGTACGACTAAAGCTGCCAAAGTTATGATGAAAGTGGATATATTCAGCAAGAGTATGTGCCACCAATTCAGACTTATAGGCACCGTACTGACGTAATAGGTCTCAGGATTGAGTTGTACCCAGCCAAAATGTTGCTGAAGCAAGACTAAAGCCAAACCGATAACATTGCCAATTACTAATCCGCGAAGAATAATAAAGGCGGCGTAATACAAAAATGTATTGCGCATTCGCGTATTGGAAGATCCTAATGCCTTCAAAAGGCCAATTGTAGAGGTGCGCTCCAAAATTAGGATGAGCAAACCACTGACCATCGAAAAGCCGGCCACAAGCGTCACGAGCACTAATATGACCCAAATGTTTACGTCTAAAAGCGTCAGCCAATTAAAAACAGAAGCGGTCCGCGGATTTTCTTTTATGGACATCACGGCATAGGATGCGCCATTTTTATCTTTGCGACCATTAACCAAACGCCCTACGCGCCGAGTGGCTTGATCTAAAGCGGAAAAATCTTTTACCCGCAACTCCAAGCCGCTACTCTGATCGGGCTGCCAATTATTTAAGCGATTGACAACAGCTTTTCCTGTCAGCGCAAATGAGCGGTCGAACTGCTTCATATTGGTATTGTATATGCCTACAATCTTAAAGCGCCTCATTTTAATGGTGTTCTCAAAAAAATAGGCATAAACCAGATCTCCAATGTGCAGATTCAACAAATCGGACTGCGTTCGAGAGATGGCAATTTCGTTTGTAGACTTTCTCGCACTGAATTTTGGGAGACGACCGGCTACTAAGCAGCGCTTTAGAAAGGAAATGTCATAGTCTTCCCCCAAACCTTTCAACACGACAGCCTGAAAGTCGTTGGTTGTCTTCAAGATGCCCTGCTTTTCAGAAAAGCGTTGCAAATGAACAATCTCAGGCAATTGTTGCAATTGCTGAACAATATCACCTTCTGTGACAACCGGATAACTTTCGGGAGACGCTAAAGCGTTAGTATCGAAAACTTCCAAATGAGACCCAAATCCGGTAAGCCTATAGCTGATTTCAGACTTGAAACCAAGCACAACGCAAACGGAGACAATCATTACAGCCAGCCCCACTGCGATGCCGGAAGTTGCCACGATAATGGCCGGCGTGGATGCACGATTTTTCTGCTGCCGATCTCCGGTGGAGAAAAAGCGTTTAGCCAGAAATAATGATAGGTTCATTTGGAAGTTTTCTGCAAGTCGTTCTTACTTCTTCTTGCCGGGATATGCCTCGAGCGCCTTGCGCAATACGAGCAATGCGCGCTGCATATCTTCGATCTTGAGAACGTAAGCGATGCGCACCTCATCGCGGCCTAAGCCCGGCGTAATGTAGAAGCCTTCTGCAGGCGCCATCATCACAGTCTGGCCTTCATAGCTGAAATCCGTGAGACACCATGCGCAGAAGTCTGATGCGTCTTCAACCGGCAGGCGTGCGATAGTATAAAATGCGCCCATAGGCATTGGTGAATAAACACCGGGAATTGCATTTAGGCCCTCAATCAAACAATCGCGGCGCTTCAAGTACTCATCATAGCAAGATGTGATGTACTCTTGCCCGGCTTCGATAGATGCTTCTGCTACAATCTGCCCCAAAAGAGGGGGAGACAAACGTGCTTGACAGAACTTCATCGCTGCCTTGCGGACAGCTTCATTACGCGTCACAAATGCACCGATACGGATACCGCACTCGCTGTAGCGCTTTGAAACAGAGTCGATCAGAATTACGTTTTGCTCAAGTCCCTCTAAATGACAAGCGGAAATATAGGGAGAACCTGCATAAATGAATTCACGATATACTTCGTCGGAGATCAAATAAAGATTGTGCTTCTTGACCATCTCACGAATCTGATTCATTTCTTCAGGCGTATAAAGTCCACCCGTCGGATTGTTAGGATTGCAGATCAAAATAGCTTTTGTGTGCTCATTGATCAGCTTTCAAACTCCTCAACTTTCGGCAAGGCGAATCCATCATCAATAGAAGTGCTAACCGTACGTACCTTTGCGCCAGCTGCAATAGCAAACGATTTATAGTTGGCGTAAGTTGGCTCTGTCGTAATGACTTCGTCACCCGGATTGAGACAAACCATAAATGCGAGCTGCACAGCTTCTGATCCACCCGTAGTAATGATAATGTCGTCAGTCGTCAGGTTGATGTCGTAAGTCTTGTAATAGTCTACGAGACGCTTACGATAGCTCAAAAAGCCTTGACTTGGACTGTATTCGAGCGTTTGGCGAGTTACGTGCTTTAAAGCTTCAAGGCCTACTTCAGGTGTAGGTAAATCGGGTTGTCCGATGTTAAGATGAAAGACGTGTACGCCTTTAGCTTTGGCTGCATCAGCCAAAGGAGCCAATTTGCGAATCGGCGATTGCGGCATCTCTTCCGCACGATGTGAAATTTCTAGCATAATCAGAGGTTAAGAATAATACTGCAAAAGTAATACTTGGCGAGTGATAAGCCAACAAATTCCAGTGTATTTTTCGGCCTTTCTCAATTGTTCTTCACGATTTAACAGCTATTTTTCAAGAATAAGCGGAAAGACGATAGAAACCAAACAACTTTGAGAGGGTGAATCTAAGATTTACCAATCTCTTTATGCCATCGCAAATCTAAACAAATACGCCCTTATGTACTCACTTCGAGCAAAGAGTCTCTTTTTTTCAATTAAATATGCGCGGGAGAAATCCTATTTTGTATAAATATACGATGCTTTCTTTTGCCTTTCATCTGAATTGCACTAAATTTGCACCCGCTATGGCTAATTTAGAAAATCTTCAGATTGACTTAAAAAGAGCAACTACAGCCAACGAATCTTTTGATTTAAGCTTAGACGATCATTTTTTTCAACAACTTGAACAAGAAGAAATATCAGGAGGCTCGATTCGCGTAAAGTGTTCTATAAAGCAATTTACTGAAGATACTTTCCAATTAAATTTCGACATAGCAGGAGAAGTCGAAGTGCTTTGTGATCGCTGTTTAGATGCTGTGCGTCTCCCAGTGGCGATCAGAGATCATTGCTTTGTAAGCTATGGAGAGGAAAATGAAAACCTTGACATAAAATGTATCTCACCATCAGAAAGGATTTATGACTTGTCTTGGGACATTTATGAGCTGATCGAAACTTCACTCCCCATTGAACGTAAACATTCACAAGGGCTGTGTAATGAAGATATGCTTAGTAGATTCCAAATAGAAAATGAAGAATAACAACTAAAATACAATTAACAATGGCACATCCTAAAAGAAGACAATCCAAGACGAGAACTCTGAAGCGCAGAACACACGACAAGGCAGTTGCCCCGACAATGGCGATCTGCCCGAACTGCGGAGGTTGGCACATTTATCACACGGTATGCCCTACTTGTGGCCATTATCGTGGCAAGCTTGCCATCGAAAAGGAGACCGTAACGGAATAATCTCTCTTATCCCGCGAGGTGCAATTTACAAGATGCGATTCAAATATGACTCGTAGCTTGTAAATTGTATCTCGCTTTTGTTATTCATTAAACTCCTTTTTATGATTAATGCAGCAATAACAGGCGTAGGAGGGTATGTACCCGAATACATATTAAATAATGACGAACTTTCTAAGCTGGTAGACACAAGCGACGAGTGGATTATGGCGCGTGTCGGAATCAAAGAAAGACGTATCTTAAATGAAGAAGGACTTGGAACGAGCTATATGGCTCGCAAGGCTGTGAAGCAACTTCTCGAAAAGACGGGTACAGATCCTAAAGAAGTTGACGCGCTACTTGTAGCATCTATTACGCCAGACTTCCATTTCCCCTCAACATCTTCTATTTTGGTGGGAAAATTGGGAATGACCAATGCACACGCGATCGACACGCAAGCGGCTTGCTGCGGATTCCTCTTTACGATGGATCAAGCTGCCTGTATGATACAAAGCGGACGCTATAAGAAGATAATTGTTTGTGCTGCTGAAAAGCTATCTGGCATTGTTGATTATACGGATCGCGCTACGTGTGCACTCTTCGGCGATGGTGCTGCTGCAGTGTTGGTTGAGCCAACGGAAGAAGACTTAGGCTGGAAAGATTCTCTGTTAAGAACTGATGGCAAAGGCCTTCCTTTCCTCTGTCTGAAAGGCGGTGGATCAGTATGTCCTCCTTCTTACCACTCTTTGGAGCATCGTATGCATTATTTGCATCAAGAAGGTCGAACCGTGTTCAAATATGCGGTAACTGATATGAGTGAGGTCAGCGCAAAATTAGCGAAGCGTAACAATCTGACTAATAAAAATCTTGATTATGTCATACCTCACCAAGCAAACATCCGCATTATTGAGGCTGTAGCAAATCGCTTAGAAGTGCCGATGGAAAAAGTTTTGATAAACATCCAGCGTTATGGCAACACTTCAAGCGCAACAATCCCTTTGGTATTATGGGATTTTGAAAAGCAGCTACACAAGGGTGACAACTTGCTTCTAACGGCTTTCGGAGCAGGATTCACATACGGTTCAGCCTATCTAAAATGGGCGTACGATCCGGCATAATGCAGCAGCTTCGATCTTTTGCTCTCTGTTATACCACTTTATAGAAAATAGCGACTATTGTGAAATCGGGTTTTGTAAATATTGTAGGTAATCCGAACGTCGGGAAGTCTACACTGATGAACTTATTTGTGGGTGAACGCATTTCTATTGCGACCTTTAAGGCGCAAACAACGCGCCACCGGATCTTAGGTATCGTCAATAAACCCGATGCGCAAATCATATTTTCTGATACGCCAGGCGTTTTAAAGCCCAATTATAAGATGCAAAAGGCAATGCTTACATTCTCTGAATCTGCATTGACTGATGCCGACATCTTATTATATGTAACAGACGTTATTGAAGATCAAGAAAAGAATAAAGAATTTCTTGAAAAGATCGCAGTAGCAAATGTTCCAGTCTTGGTTTTGATTAACAAAATTGACCTTTCATCCCAAAAAGAAGTAGAACAGCTGATAAAGCAATGGAAAGCACGCTTTACCAAAAGCAGAAATTATCCCACTTTCTGCCAAGGCAAAGTTTAATACAGATACGGTCTTGCAACGCATTGAAGCACTCTTGCCAGAAGGGCCTGCTTATTTTGAAAAAGATCAGTGGACAGATAAGTCTGCACGCTTCTTCGTTACAGAAATTATTCGCGAAAAGATTCTGCTTTATTACGCTAAAGAGATCCCTTATTCCGTTGAAGTTGTCGTCGAACTCTTTAAAGAAGACGCAAAGAAGATTCATATTAATGCTGTGATCTATGTAGAGCGTGAGAGCCAAAAGGGCATCATCATCGGGCACAAAGGTATAGCTTTGAAGAAAGTGTCAACAGAAGCTCGAAAGGCTTTGGAGCGTTTCTTCAACAAGAGCATTTATTTGGAAGTCTTTGTAAAAGTCAACAAAGACTGGCGCAACAACGAACTCGCGTTGGAAGGATTTGGATATAAACTGAAGGACTAAGCATCCACACTCTTAAAAGAACAGAAATGAACAAACTTGTAGCAATAGTAGGCCGTCCGAATGTCGGAAAGTCGACGCTTTTTAATCGCTTGACCGGCACGCGGCAAGCTATTGTCAGCGAAGAGGCCGGTACAACCAGAGATAGACAATACGGCAAATGCGAATGGGGCGGACAAATCTTCTCTATTGTAGATACCGGTGGATGGGTGGTCAACTCCGACGATATTTTTGAAGGCGAAATACGAAAACAAGTATTGGTTGCTACAGAAGAGGCCGACCTGATTCTTTTTCTCGTAGATAATCAAACAGGCATTACGGACTTGGATGAAGACGTTGCTATGATTCTCCGTCAAGTCAACATCCCGGTTATTTTGTGTGCAAACAAAATCGAGAATAACATTGATCGTTATAATGCGTCTGAATTCTATAAATTGGGATTAGGTGAGCCAAACTGCCTTTCAGCAATCACGGGAAGCGGAACCGGAGATTTACTCGACACGATTATAGAACGCCTCGGGACGGATCAGACGGAAGAAGAAGAGAATAACATCCCCCACTTTGCTATCGTAGGACGTCCCAATGCAGGAAAGAGCAGCTTAATTAACGCCTTTATTGGTGAAGAACGCAATATTGTGACCGACATAGCAGGCACAACGCGCGATTCGATCCTTACACGTTATGACAAATTTGGCTTTGACTTTTATTTAGTCGACACAGCCGGCATTCGCAAGAAAGGAAAAGTCAATGAAGATTTGGAGTTTTACTCCGTTATGCGCTCTATTCGCGCCATTGAACACTCCGATGTTTGCATCCTACTCATTGATGCTACACGCGGCATTGAAAGTCAGGATATGAATATCTTCAAAGTCATTCAGAAGAACAACAAAAGTCTTGTCGTAGCCATCAATAAATGGGATATAGCAGAGAATAAATCTCAAGAAGCTATCAAACATTTTATAGAAGTGATCAAAAGCCGTATGGCTCCATTCGATGATTTCCCTATTGTGTTCTGTTCTGCATTGACAAAACAGCGCATCTATAAAGTATTGGAAACGGCTAAAGAAGTTTACGTTCAGCGAAAGATGCATATCAACACATCTAAGCTCAATGAGGAACTACTCCCACTGATCGAAGCCTATCCTCCACCCTCTATCAAGGGAAAATTCATCAAAATAAAATACTGCAGCCAACTTCCGGATACACAAATTCCGTCTTTTGTTTTCTATGCTAATTTGCCGCAATACGTAAAAGACCCGTACAAGCGTTTTCTTGAAAATAAGATCAGAGAGAAATGGAACTTTTCCGGTACGCCAATCAACATTTTCATTCGTCAAAAATAAGACGAAGGCTCGGATTGCTACTGGCTACATCTGTTTTACTTATCAGTGTTGCTTGCAGCAAAAAAGCTTCTCCCGAAAACCGCCCGACGCCTCCTCCGCCAACAACGGAAGAGGTGATGGCTCTTTACGACCTATATCGCCAAGGCAATTATCAAGCTTGCGTAGAAGCTATGGCTTCTTGCGAAGGAAAACCAGCCACTTACCGTAAAGAGATGGAGTGGATGCTAAAGCAGCACGCAGACAACAAGAAAAAGGAAACTGGCGGCATAACCCAAGCGACATTGAGTCGTATAACGCTTCACGATAATGGAAATATGGCGAACGTATTCTTAAATATCACTTATAAGGACAATACGACGGAAGAAATTATTTGGCAAATGGTCTACGTACACGACAAATGGTGTCTACGATAACTATTCTTTCAAAGCCTTTCGTAGATCTATATAAAAATAATTACTGCTCGAGAAACGACAAACTTGCGTTTTTCGAGCAGTATTGTATATAATAATCTCCCCTATCTATAAGAATCAAGTTGTTTGATCAAGAATTAGGGCCATCTCATCTTCTATTTTTCTATCCATATATCTCACAAGAATAAATACAAATAAATTCTTATATAACAATTACTTAATAAAAAAATATTTCGATAACTATCATTTCACGATTTGGACAAAAAAATTCTGATCAACCTTCTATTTCTCACAACAATCGTTATACAGATGATCAACGTCTAACTTTATGACATTTCGTTTGCTGCCACCAAACGATAGTTTGGCGGCGGCAAACGATAGTTTGATCCCAGCAAACCATTGTTTGGTGGGGCCAAACGAAACTCACCTATAGATAAAGGATACGTTGGTATCGTTTATCCTTCAAAAAAATAAGAGAAAAAGAGTTCACTATGCGATATGAGCAAAACATCCAGCCTCTTCATTATAAACAGTAGCAGCTATACTCACTTTACTTCAGACATACCCATTAGTTAGTAAAACCTACGATTCGGATAAAAACAGATCGTTGTTCGTTTCTTATCCCAACTTTAATCGTTAACTTCGCAAAAGAAATAAATTTAAGCACTAAGACTATGAAAGGTATCGTACTAGCCGGTGGAAGTGGGACGCGTCTCTATCCAATTACAAAGGGAACAAGCAAACAAATGCTTCCAATCTACGACAAACCTATGGTTTACTACCCCATCTCGGTTCTTATGTTAGCCGGAATCAGAGATATTCTAATTATTTCAACCCCTCAAGACCTCCCAGGCTTTAAGAGGTTATTGGGAGATGGGTCCGACTATGGCGTAAACTTTGAGTACGCCGAACAACCCTCGCCCGACGGGTTGGCACAGGCCTTTATTATCGGCGAGGAGTTTATTGGCGATGATAGCGTCTGCCTTATTCTTGGCGATAATATCTTCCAAGGCAACGGCTTTAGCGAGATGCTTCGACAAAGCGTCAAAATTGCGGAAGAGGAAAAGCGCGCTACGGTCTTCGGTTATCGCGTAAACGACCCCGAAAGATACGGCGTAGTAGAATTTGACCCGCAGGGACGCTGCATCAGTATTGAAGAAAAGCCAGCACAACCGAAATCCAACTATGCCGTTGTAGGGCTTTATTTCTACCCCAACAAAGTTGTCGACGTTGCCAAGAGAATTAAGCCTTCAGCAAGAGGGGAATTGGAAATCACAACAGTGAACGAATGCTTCTTGAAAGACAATGAACTCAACGTAATGACGCTTGGGAGAGGCTTTGCTTGGCTTGATACAGGAACTCACGAAAGCTTAAGTGAAGCATCCACCTTCATTGAAGTAATGGAAAAACGAACGGGCTTAAAAATTGCCTGCTTAGAAGGTATCGCTTTTGAACAAAATTGGATCACAGCCGACCGCTTAGCTGCAATAGCAGAACCTATGCGTAAAAATCAATATGGTCAGTACCTATTAAAACTAATTGACGAATCGAAAAAATGAATCTAAGGTTCAGACTGATCATACTTTCTATAAGCAGCCTGCTTATCTTGGGTCAAATGAAGGCCCAAGGTAAGCAGCAATTGCCTCATCGAGAGAAATACGTCAGAGTGAGTGACTTCGGGAAGTTTCCTGTTGGTACTCGATATTTGATCGGTGTAAAAAATGAGGACAACAAGATCTACTTCCTTTCATCCATAGCCTACAAGATAGGCAAAGGAGGAAAACTCACAGCAACCTTAACTGAACATATAGAGAACGATACGGTGTTTTCTCCGACCCCTGAAATTTGCTGGCAGATTGAAGAAAAAGAGAAAAAAGCACAATGGTGTATCACGTCAATTAAGGAGGAAAAATACCTTAACTACAACAACAAGGATCAAACCGGCGTCTACTTAGACTCTAAGCGAGTATATTGGGATCTGACACTCTTGGGGGAAGGACAAATAAAGTTATCAAATACAGTAGGACATAGTACGCGCTACCTAGGCTTTAACCCTATACAAGGTGAGAACAACGGCTATTTTGGCAATTACAAAACTTGCCAAAGCGACACTTTGCTTATCTTTATGCACGACTTGACGCTAAGTGAAAAAAAAGGAGAACTGCAATTGCCTGCAGATAGTGATCGCATCGCCTTCTTAGCCGACACATTAATTAATGGTCGACTACCACAAAGTGAGTACTTGCTATCAGATGGTCGAGTGGCTGCAGATGGTTTTGAGACTTGGAGATATCTAGCTGCATCTCAAAAAGCTTTTTATTTACAATCCAGTACGTCAGAATACCTACGCCACGATTTAGTAAAGGGAGAAAAGCAACTTTGGTACTATTGGAATGGGCTGATTTCGACAAGTGAAGATACGCCACGCTGCCTTGTATGGGATAAAAAACAGGGGCAGTTGACTGTTGTCGACCCTTATGAAGCAGAAGTCTCGTCATTTATTCCTATTTATTTTGCTGCAGTTGCGGATACTATGAGAGAAGATTTTCAACATGGTATCAAAACTTTATCTGGTGGCTGGAGTGCTCAACGCTTAGCTGAATTAGATTGGCAGGATGTGCGAGCTTTGGATCTAAGAAATGCTACGCTACCGGCACGGCCTTTGACCTTTAAGTATCTACCTTCAAAGGCAAACAAGCCGATTTACATTAGCAAAACAGAAAAAGAAGTCGTGCCTGAAACTTGGCCTTTTGTAATTGCAGAAAACTTGCTACTTAAAGATGTTTGTTTGCAAGATAAAGAGCCGATTTACGTTCCTTATCCTTTCAACTTAGATGGCCAAACAATTACTTATGAGCGCGAGATGATCGATGGCAATTGGGAGACTTTATGTTTACCCTTCACTGTCGATGATTGGTCCAAGTCTTTTGATGTGCAAGAACTGGTTAAAGTCACGCAAAATGGAACTAAGTTAGATTTAGGTTTTGACAAAGCCCAAAAGATTCAAGCCAACCTGCCTGTAATCTTAAGGGGAAAAGGCAAACTTAAGTTACAAGCTCGCGAAGGTCTCGTTGTCACGCAAGAGGCAGAAGGAATCTTTAAAGGCAATTACGACAGCAAAGAAATTAACCAAGCCTATTTGCTCAGCAACGACGGAAATTCTTTTGTAAATGCAGCATCAGGAAGCCATTTAAGTCCATTCCGCGCCTACATCCTATTAGATAAGGATTACAAAACGATTGACGTAAAATACAATATAATAACGCAGATTCGCCCACAACAAGTCATTAGTCGAGATAAAATTTTATATTCCATCGACGGCATTAGACAATTGTCTACAAAACGGCAGGGCATTTACATCATTGATGGTCAAAAGATCATCATAAAATAAAGTTTTTAAAGCACAAAAAAGATTCTGGGAAATGACAATTGCAATAGATTTTGATGGAACTATAGTTGAGCATCGCTATCCTGAGATTGGAAGAGAGATTCCTTTTGCTATAGAAACTTTGAAACGCTTAATCAAAGACGGACATAAGCTCATCCTTTGGACAGTTAGAGAAGGAGAACTTTTGCAAGAAGCTGTAGATTGGTGTAGTGCCAAAGGCGTGCACTTTTATAAAGTAAATCGCTACTGGGATGAGAACGATGAGGAAGAATACTCAAGTTCTACTTCAGGCCATCATAAATATAGTAGAAAGATTAAAGCAGATCTTTTCATTGACGACAGAAATATTGGTGGACTCCCCGAATGGACGGCAATTTATGATATTATTTCTAAGCGGATTTCTTATGAGCAATATCTAAGAGAGCAAGTAAAAGAAGAGAAACCCGCAAAGCCTTCTTTCTGGAGTCGTTTTAAATAAACAAGAGTCCTGACGTGGCACATTATATTAAATAAAAGAAGCATGAAAGTCTTTTCTCAGCGACAAATAAAGGAGTTAGAAAACTACACAATTGAGAACGAACCTATTGCAGCGATAGATTTGATGGAACGGGCTGCAAAGAAAGTTGCTGCAACTATTATAAAACACTACGAAAACTCTCACGGGATTGTTGTTTTTGCAGGGCCGGGCAACAATGGTGGAGATGCTTTGGCTACGGCACGTCTTTTAGCGCTCGAAAACTATAAAGTAGAAGTTTATCTCTTTAATCCGAACGATCACTTAAGTACAGATTGTGAGGCGAACAAGCAACGCTTAGACGCATTACCCAATATCAGCTTCAACGAAGTAACATCAAAATTTGAGCCTCCTCAATTAAATAACGACGATATTATTATTGATGGTTTGTTTGGTATTGGTCTCAACAAACCTCTGAGTGGCGGTTTTGCAGCTTTGGTACAATTTATAAACACGGCTACAGTAGAAGTTATTGCGATCGATATGCCTTCCGGCTTGTTCTGTAATGACAACTCCGATAATGACAAACGAAACATTATCCGCGCAACACGCACCATCACATTCCATTCCCCAAAGCTATCCCAACTTTTAGTCGACAATCAAGAATACATTGGTAAACTCGAAGTTGTCGATATTGGCTTGTCTGAGAAAAAAAGCAAAGAACTCTACTCCGATTTTGAAATCGTAGAAGCAGAACAAGTTGCAGCAATGATCAAATCACGCAATGCTTTCGGCCATAAAGGAAGCTTTGGACACGCATTGCTGATTGCAGGCCACTATGGTATGGCCGGAGCAGCTGTACTTGCCGCGAAAGCTAGTCTGCGCTCCGGACTTGGCAAGCTAACGCTCCATACCCCAATTAAGAATAACGACATCTTACAAACAGCAATTCCGGAAGCCATCCTCAGTCATGACTTCAGCGAGACCATTTTCACAACTGCAGTATCCAGCGATACTTACAACGCCATCTGTTTAGGCCCTGGATTAGGCAAAGAACCCGACACGGCATTAGCTGTTTTAGAACAGCTGCAAATGAGCAAAAAAGCTCCTTTGGTGGTAGATGCTGATGCGCTCAACATTCTTGGTGAGCACAAGAGTTGGTTACAAGAACTACCACCTGCGACAATCTTAACCCCTCATCCCGCAGAATTTCGACGGATACAAAGCGGGAGTACAGATGCATTCACGCTTTTAGTTGACGCACAAACATTGGCGCAACGCCTAAACATAATCGTCATACTAAAAGGGCATTATACAGCGATATGTACCCCTAATGGAAAAACCTTTTTCAATCCTACCGGCAATAGCGGTATGGCTACAGCCGGCAGCGGCGATGTTCTCTCAGGAATCATTACAAGTCTTCTCGCACAGCAATATAGCCCTCTCGAAGCGAGCCTATTAGGCGTTTATCTTCATGGCTTAGCAGGCGATTTAGCACAGGCTGATTTAGAAGAAGAATGCCTTATTGCTTCTGACATCATTAAATATCTCCCACTTGCTTTCAAGCAGCTCAAGTCCTTTCACAAATGAAAAAGATTACATTCCTCCTCTTACTCCTCATACCCTACCTTTTGACGGCACAAACTGAAGTAAAAGATTACGAACCGGGCGTTACTGAAGAAGGCATTACATATTTCTTGCCAAAGACAGAGTTTTATTTAGTCATTACGACTACGCGCACGACGCAATACCCCGGAGAACTCGCTCCCTTTGCGGCGCGCTATCTTAAGTTGAATCCGGTTGCACGTCATAAGGAGGAACTTTGGAAAATGCAGCACGTAAATCTCGTTGCATCAGGGGTCGCAGATCGCGATCGAGCCTTTTCCATCAAACTGAAGAACAAGACATCTGCACCGCTGGTCGCTCTGGCACGCGACGGCAGACTATTAGCGATCAATGCTGACGCGCAGACTTCGACGATAATACCACAACCAAAGCAAGTAGACGATAAACGCCCTTTGGAAGATCCGACTAAATATAAAACGCAAGAGATTTTAGCGGCCGGAAGCAAGGAAAAAATGGCAGAATTAACGGCAAATGAAATCTTCGACATTAGAGAAAGCCGCTCTCAACTCTCAAAGGGACAAGCTGATTATATGCCAAAAGATGGAGAGCAACTAAAATTGATGCTCGCCAATCTAGATCGGCAGGAAGAAGGCTTGTTGAAACTCTTTACAGGAACGGATCGCACAGACACCGTAACGTTTGTTTTAAAAATCACTTTTGATCACGCTTTTGAAAATAAGATCATCAGTCGATTTTCTAAGTTCTTAGGCTTAGTAGATGCTAACAATCTAGCGGGTGCCCCCATCTATCTCTCAATCGAAGAGCAGAAAGACGCACCCGAGCCCAAGGAAAACAACGATAAGCCTCAAAAAGTTATCCCCGGCGTACGCTATTGTGTCCCGGGAAAAGCCCTGATTCGCTTAAAGAGCGACGACAAAGAATACTTGAAGACCATACTGCCTGTTGCCCAATTCGGGAAAATAGAAAATTTGGGTAATGAATTATTCAACAAGCACTTTAACACACACGTTATCTTCGATGAAACAACCGGTGGAATCATAAAAATTACTTCAGACGAGCAATAAGTAAGCTTCTGAAGTTATGTTTCTATCATCCCATTGCTGAACGCCTCAACCTAAGCGTTCAGCAATGGGACTTTTTGTAAGGTTATTGCTATACTAATGCTTATATTTCTCACATTCTGGACAGAGTCCCATCAGCATATAATTGGCTGAATGTATCTGAAATCCCTCCGGAACGTTCACCTTCGGCACGGGCATTCCTCGAAAGCAGTATGTCCGGTGGCAATGTTCGCAAGTAAAATGTAAATGTAGGTCAGAGAAGCCTGAATGTTCAGCTGCATTGCAAGTGCATCCATCAGGACAAGCACCATATTTCGTTATACCCTCACCATCATCTATACTATGTATCAACGTATGCTGTAACAAAACCGATAAAGTACGATAAATCGTCGACTTATCCACAGTTTTCAGCTCAGCTTCCAAGTCGGCTAACGACAAAGCATTCTCTTTTTCTTGAAGCGTCCTAAAAATTAAAATTCTTAACGCTGTCGGTCGTATGCCTTTGTTGATAAGCAATCGCTCAAGTCGTTCGTTTGTAGTCATCTGTTAGGATATTTGCTGACAAAGTTAATAAGAACAACTTAGATTATCCCTTTCCTTTTCTACTTCTATCCAACCAATTAGAAGAAAAGCCCACTTTCTTACTACACTACCCCAGAACCTATTTGCTTAAAACAACCTCTTCGCTTGTTTGCTGCCAGCAAACAATAGTTTGTTCCCGCCAAACCATCGTTTGGTCCCAGCAAACAATAGTTTGGCCCGAGCAAACAATGTCGGGCCAAGATAAAACGACACAAGTATCGGTATTTTCAAACAAAAAACGAGCGATAAATGATTGATCCCATTTACTTTCCGGACAAGCAGCTTGCACGATTAGTCGTTCAAAGCAGGTCAGAAAAGGCCTCTATGGCTTCTTCTGCTTTTTTTATCGCATCTGCTAAAGAGCAGGCCAATTCACCTCCACTTGCATTCAGATGGCCGCCGCCATTAAAAAAGGTCTGCGCCATTTTATTGCAAGGGAAATCATCTACAGACCGCAAACTGACGCGAATAACATCGCGTTCCGTATCTTCACGCAAAGAGATACTCAGGCGCATACCTTTGACTTGTAGAGGCATATTCACGATGCCCTCCGCATCACCTCGCTTAAAATGGAAGCGTTGCATCTCCTCGCGTGTCAAAGTAAAGATAGACGCGCGATTGTTTGCGTAGAATTGCAGTTTATCATGCAAGATATAGCCCTCCAAACGCAATCGATCTACAGAGTAATTGTTGTACACATTACGATAAATCTTGTCTTTATCGATACCGCGCTCCAGTAAAAGACTGATAACTTGGTAGACCTCCGGCCGCGATGAATTGTAGGTGAAAGCCCCCGTGTCGGTCATCATCCCGGTATAGAGGCAGGCCGCAGTAGACTTAGTCATATCATCGTAACCTCCGAGCTGACACACTAAACGAAAGACAATCTCGCACGTGGAGGACAATTCCGGAAAAGAGAGAAGTTGCTCCGCGGGTAAATCTTTAAGCGTTTGCTGCTCCGCGTCATCTGCGAAAAGATGATGATCAATTACCAGCAACGTGGCTTTCGACTTCTCTCTACGGCCTTACCCAAGTCAAGAATCCGACGAAGGTCATTAAAGTCTAAGCAACAAATCAAATCAGCCTCCTTTACCAACTGATTAGCCTGTTCACGCTTGTGGTCATAAAAGAGAATCTTCTCGTTGTTGGGTAACCATCGAAGGAAGTCAGGGAAAGGATTGGGCAGGATAATGGAAACCTTCTTGTGCAATCCTCTTAAATAGTCGGCCCAAGCGAGACAAGCCCCCGTAGCGTCGCCATCCGGACTTCTATGCGCACAGAGAACAACGTTGTTGGCTTGGCGCAAGAGGGTAACGAGCTTTAATAAGCGAGCATCATCTAAAAGTGAAAGCAATTCACGCATACAATAAAGTATTGGTTAGAGATGCTTCAAGACGCGAATTTCTTCTTCCGGATCTTGTGCTTTAAAGACGGCACTGCCGGCAACTAAGACATCAGCACCGGCATCGGCAAGTAGTTTGCCCGTTGTGCGATTCACACCGCCGTCTATCTCAATCAAGGTTGAAGCACCATTGGCTTGTATAAGTTGCTTCAAACGTCGTGTTTTCTCTACGGCATGCTCAATAAACTTCTGTCCGCCAAAGCCTGGATTGACGCTCATCAGCATCACCAAGTCGAGATCGCCGATAATGTCTTCCAAAAGTGAAACGGGTGTATGCGGATTAAGTGTTACGCCGGCCATCATACCCGCGGCTTTTATCTGCTGTACGGTACGATGCAGGTGGGTGCAAGCTTCATAGTGTACATTCATAATCTTAGCACCAAGGTCTGCTACTTGCGTAACAAACTTTTCAGGCTGTACGATCATCAAATGCACATCTAAGGGTTTCGTAGCCAACTTGGCCATCGCCTCCATCACGGGGAAGCCAAAAGAAATGTTGGGCACAAAGACGCCATCCATTACGTCTAAATGATACCAATCAGCCTCGCTTCGATTGAGCATAGCGATATCATCGGCCAAATGGCCAAAGTCTGCAGAAAGCAAAGAAGGAGAAACAATCATAGTTGTCCGTAATTAAGGTTGTTCAATTCAAGAACAAAAATTTAACGCGACAAAGGTACAGCTTTTATTATGAAAACAGCTGACAATAGCGTGAAATAAGCACGCAAATCAATACGCAACACCGCTCAACCGAATAAACTACCAGCAACTAAAGACTGAACATTATGGAATATTGATTCTTCCTTTTGATTTAAGTCTGATTTGAACTAACTTTGCACCATCAAAATAAGCTGTAAAGAATATGTTAGAGAAGATACAAGCACTTTTTACACAGATTGAGGACTTGCACGCAAAAAATTTAGAAGAGCTTGAAGCCCTGCGCATAAAATTTTTGAGTAAGAAAGGTTGCTTAAATGATTTGATGAGCGAGTTTCGTAACGTTTCTAGCGATCAAAAGCGGGAGATCGGAATGAAGCTAAACGATCTCAAGCGTAAGTTACAAGACAAACTAAACACACTGCGCCAAGACTTAGCTGTACAGGAAGACGAGCAAGACGATTTGGATTTAACACGTACGCCCTACCCTATAGCTTTAGGCTCAAGGCATCCAATTAGCATTGTCAAACAACGTTTGGTTGATATTTTCTCAAGAATGGGTTTTACAATGGCCGATGGTCCTGAAGTAGAAGACGATTGGCACGTATTTTCTTCTATGAACTTTGCAGATGATCACCCGGCTCGCGATATGCAAGATACGTTTTTCATAGAGCGACAACCTGATATACTGCTACGAACGCATACAAGCTCGGTGCAAAGTCGCATTATGCAGACACAAAAGCCCCCAATCCGCGTGATTTGTCCAGGGCGTGTTTATCGCAATGAGGCCATTTCTTCGCGTGCACACTGCTTCTTCCACCAATTGGAAGGCCTTTACATAGATGAGAACGTTAGTTTTGCAGACTTAAAGCAGGTAATGCTGTCCTTTGCACGTGAGCTTTTCGGACCTGACACACAAATTCGGCTTCGCCCTTCCTATTTCCCCTTTACAGAGCCTAGTGCAGAAATGGACATCAGCTGTTTTATCTGCGGAGGTGATGGCTGTAGTCTTTGTAAAAAGACTGGCTGGGTAGAAATCCTTGGTTGCGGAGAGGTTGACCCTAATGTTTTAGAAAATTGTGGCATAGACAGTACACGTTATAAAGGTTATGCTTTTGGCTTAGGTCTTGAACGTATTGCCAACTTGCTTTATCGTGTAAGCGACCTGCGGCTTTTCTCTGAGAACAATGTCAAGTTCTTAGAAGAATTCACCGCTGCCAACTAAAAAGATAAAGGCCACTCAAGTACATAACGAGTGGCCTTTTTTCGTATGTCAACACATTATAGACTCTTCACAAAATCATATTGCTGCATTATGGCGGCCAATTTCCTACTATACTTTGGATTTTGGCTGATTCTACCTATTCTTCCCTTTTACCTGCGCGATGTTTTTCACGAACCCAAAGGATTAATTGGTATCATTCTGAGTTGCTATACTGTAGCGGCACTTTGTATTCGCCCTTTCTCCGGCTATTTATTGGATACATTTGCTCGGCGCCCCCTTTATCTTTTATCCTATGCCGTCTTTACTGCATTATTCGCCGGCTATATTCTGAGTACCACGCTAAGTATCTTTATATTGCTACGCGTATTTCACGGTTTTTCTTTTGGTGCCGTCACGGTTGGAGGAAATACGTTGGTCGTTGACATTATGCCTTCAGCCAGGCGCGGAGAAGGCTTAGGTTACTATGGGCTAGCTAATAATTTTGCCATGTGCCTCGGACCAATGATTGGTCTTTTTCTTTATGATGGTGGTGCTTCGTTTGATACGATCTTTTCCATTGCCTTAGGCTCTTGTTTGCTCGGTTTTTTATCTGCGCTCTGTGTACGCGCTCCACGAAAGAAGAGTGCAAGCAAGAAAAACGTCCATATTTCGTTAGATCGATTTGTGTTGCTTAAGGGTATTCCAGCCAGTATTGCGTTAATATTATTGTCAATCCCTTATGGAACAACTACCAATTTTGAAGCCATTTACGTTCAAGAGATTGGTTTGCCAGTCTCCTCTGGTTATTTCTTTGTTTTATTGTCTATCGGGTTGGGAATTGCGCGTTTATTTTCCGGAAGATTTGTAGATAAAGGATTTGTAACGGAATGCATACATTACGGCCTTTATCTTGTTATTTTCGCCTTCCTCTTATTAGGATCTTGCGCTTATCTTATGCAATGGAATGTTTCAATCGCTTGTTTGTGTTTCCTGATTGTTCCCCTATTACAAGGAGTAGGCTTCGGAATCATCTTTCCGGCTTACAACTCTCTTTTTATTAATTTAGGAACACACAATCAGCGAGCAACAGCCACGAGTACTTACCTAACATCTTGGGATATCGGTATAGGTCTCGGCATATTAGGCGCCGGAATTATTGCTGAGCATTTTGATTTCTCAACTGTTTATTTTATAGGTGGCCTGTTTAGTATTGGAGGTATGTTATTTTTCAATCTTATCGTGACTCCACATTATCGGAAGAACAAAATAGTGAGTTGAACTAAAGGTACTATAGATCGAGTAAGAAATCCTCCGCTCTTTGCAATGTATCTATTTTGCCAACATCTAGCATTCTTAAGTCTGGCTTTACTTCACATTTTATATCTACCTTATCGCACACCTGCAAATAGAAATCTATAAGGGAAAAGCGCTCAGCAAAACTCTCCATAAAAGGGAATAAACAAGGAGAGAAACAATGAATACCTGAAAAGGCATAAGGCCGCAAACGGTCAAGGTCGATATCCGCATAAGGAGAACGCACCTCTCCGGTCGTCACATTCTGCCAAGCACGTAAACAGTTGTTTTCATCAAAGAGCAAATAGCGGCTTGTTTTTCTCGAACTCACAAGTAAAGTCGCAGCCTGTTTGCTTGATTTCTCATAAAATGAAGCAATGTCGGCGTTACTCAAGATATCCACATTATGAAGTAATATAGGCTCATCAGAAGAAGAGAATAAAGGGACAGCTTTCTTTAATCCACCACCAGTATCTAATAGACTCTCACGTTCATCTGACACAGATATATTTACACCAAAGTCATTATTCGACAAGTAATCCAGGATCTGCTCTCCAAAGTGGTGGATATTAATTACGACTTCCCTGACTCCTGCATTTCTTAGCCGCTCTATGACAATCGCCAAGAGAGGTTTTCCGGCAACCGGAACCAAAGCTTTTGGTATTTGATCTGTGATTGGACGAAGTCTTGTGCCTTTTCCGGCCGCAAATAACATTGCTCTCATACGAAATACTGGACTAAAAAATAGGAGCGACTTAAAAAGTCGCTCCTGTGTATGTTTGTATTAATTGGAGAAGTGACTGTAAACGACCGACATCTTCACCGAGTTATTATTACCTCCGTTTAGTTTTACGCTAGTCAGGCCTAATTCATTTCTAACGCGCAATAGCGTTTTAATTGTTTCTCCTGTACTTTGATTTTTAGTCAAACTAAATTCTGTGGCCACAGGTATAAGCATTACCTTATTCCAATCAGGATGCGCAGCCTCCCAAATTTGATATTTCGCCTGTCGCTGCACTTCTGTATCCGACTCGGTAACGCCTGCCCCTTTATCGCGTTCAAGCTTCAAAGCAGTAATCAATTGGCTGATGTTAGTAAAAGAATACGTATTGTAGGCTGAGTTATAATCAGCCAAATAAGAGTTTTCAGCATTTGTCAATTTACCTTCCTCAAAGAAAGAAAACATCTCAGATTTCCTTACCATCAATAATGTGGGTGCAGGGTTTAATTTATACCCAGGCGTCGATGTATTGTTATAACGAGAGAAAGAAATGGAAGCTGTGTTGATGATATCCTTATAATGAACACCGGCAACAACCTCACCCACAGGTAGCGTCACCTCGGTAAAGAGGCCCGCGGGCGATTTTACATAAGAGTAAGGATTGCTAGCATTCAGCATTGCTGCCGGAATACTATTATCTACGTGCGTACTCTGTATTACTTCTTCCGTGGCAGCCATACGTTGCATTCCGGACATTATCGTATCTTTTCCGGCTGTCGTTTTTGCTTTATAGGAGAAGTATACTTCAAGTGCTGAGATACGTACATTGATCATTGATCCTACACCCCCGACCGATTGGAAATAGAATCCGGGACACACATTATGTATAAAGGAATATGAATCTTTGAAGTATTCCGGATGGGCATAATACTGTTTTAAAATAGTAGAGCCATAATCCTGCGGCAAGCCTATGCTTATCGCATGCGACTTCTTCTTTGTGCCTGGTTTCACCAATAGGTCTTTAACAGTATAAGTAATCGTCTTCTGTAATCCTCCGGATGAACTCAGAAAAGCCTGAGGATTTAAATTGGTATAGTAGTTTTTGCTTTCATCCAATGTATTCGTTTTGCTCAACTCCTGCACTTTCAGTTTCATCACCGTAAGAGAATCACCGTAGAAGCTATCAAAGGCGAGCACCAACTTACAAGAGTCAGCTTTCGGACCACTGGCATCTTTAGTGATCTGCTCCAACTTCGGAAACGTCAATTGTTCCCGGATATGATATTGAGCTAAAAAAATCAGACGTAGTTTTCGCCTGCGTTTCAGGGTCAATTATACAACCCAGTAAGCAAGTATTTGTGTTGGCCAAGACTGAATCGACCTTGATTGTCTTTGAAGTAACCGCATAAGCGGCTTGCGAAGTTTCAATATTATCGCCACCAGGCATTACACCGGGTCCGATCGTAACGGTATCATCGCTGCACGCAGTCAGTAGCAATAAAGAAAAAAGAGCTGTTAGCGAGAAAATATGCTTCATCTTCTTATTCAAATTCATTTATTCTTGGCAAAAATACGATAACTACAAAGAAAGACAAAGGAATATACCCTTTTTCTACTTTGATGACAGCTTGTAATACGCATCAACATCGCAGATTACTCTACTCTGATTGCTGATAGCCGGCTCTTGCAGCCAAATAAATAAAGGAAGGAGATGCAAACGCTTCCTTCCTTTTATTCTGTATGCCCATCAATTCGGGCGCTTATTCGTAAAGTCGCTCAAAGAAATCAGCATAAGCCTTGCCTGTGTCCTCAACCTCAGCATTGTTGAGCGTAGGCAAACCTAATTTTTGAGCATAATCCATCAATTCTGGAGAAACGCCTTCTTCGGCTTGTATAAACCCGTCCGAATAGTTAAGCGCAAGCATACTCAACGCATTAGGAGAAGATAAATCTAAATCAAGATGATCGATTGTAGCTTTAGGCAACTCTCTAAATTGTAGGCACTCTTTAAAATTCTCAGCTGGAGGTGTCTGAAGCTCATCGCTGCAAGCTGAAAAGACAACTTTGGCATCGGCAAAGGCCGGCTCTTCATTATATGCGGTCTTAATGAAGAAAGGTGCGATAGAAGAAATCCAGCCATGGCAGTGGATCACATCCGGTTTCCACCTCAGCTTTTTGACTGTTTCCAAAACGCCTCTAGCATAAAAAATAGCTCGTTCGGCATTATCGCTATATTCATTCCCATCCTCATCAGTTCTCATCTTCCGTTTATGGAAATAATCGTCATTATCTATAAAGTAAACTTGCATTCTCGTTGAAAGAATGGAGGCTACTTTAATGATAAGTGTATGATCGGTATCATCAATAATGATGTTCATTCCCGATAGACGTATGACTTCGTGCAACTGATTTCTACGTTCGTTAATTGTACCCCAACGCGGCATAAATGTGCGTACTTCATGACCTGACTCCTGCATAAGTCGGGGCAACTCTTGCCCCAATTTGGACATGTTAGATTGCTGAACGTAGGGTGTAATCTCTTGTGTGATAAATAATATCTTTTCAGATCTCATATTGCGGTAGAAGTAAATCTTCTATGGTTTTGTTCTACTATTGCTTCATAAGACTCAGAAACATTTAAGATGCATACTTTTCCTCATCTTACAGCTTTAATGGTGCAAAGGTACACAAAATAAATCAATTAACGCTTATAAACTCCTCAAAAGAAGCCTTTATAATTGCATCAAACCTAAAATAACTGAGCTATGGTCAAAGAAAAAGCCAATTATAGTACGAGGTCAGACCCTCATCAGTCTATTTATATTCTGACAATTCTCCATTTAAAAGCTAAAACACTTTGGGTCAACCATATTACAGCCAAGATCTAACGAAGCGAAATAAATCATTGCTAATCAACAATATTACTCATAAAAACATCTACTCTTTTCAGCCCTACGACTACCTATACAGACTGCCACAAACCGGAGCATCAGAATCAGACTAATCGAAAAGTCTCCATCTATATTTGAAAGGGAACTTGTAACATACCATTCCGATCCAACAAAGGCCCACGCAGAACTTGTACGCTCACGATGGTACGCATTTTTCATCACGAGCGTACGTTTGTACTTTCGTGAGCGTACAGGTGTACGCTCACGAAGAAAAATCGCGCAAGCTTCCCCCTGTAGCACTACACCAAGCATTTTACTCAAATTTTATGCATCCGTGTTATGTCATTGTCTACTTTTCGCATTGACTCCCCTCCCCTCGTTGCGTGAAGCTAAGACAAGGACGGCCGCACACTAGCGCTAAACAACGACCAGGGCGATGCCCTCAACGACGCTCCAAAGCGTGCGGAGTCAATACCAAGATTAGTCTTCCTATTTCAAAAGAACAGAAAAACAGTATTTAAGGCCACACAATCTGTTCTTTTCGTGCCAACTACGCATTGCAAATCTCTTCTAAACTGACATTCATATAGATAAGCAGCTTTGTTACTTTGTCGTCTCGACTCTTATCACTAACTTCGCGCCTAAAATTAAAAAGCGATATGATCACATTGACAAATCTTGCCGTTCAGTTTGGCAAGCGCGTCTTATACAAAGACGTGAATATGAAGTTTACCAACGGAAATATTTATGGCGTTATCGGCGCAAACGGCGCGGGAAAATCTACGCTCTTAAAAGCGATATCCGGAGAGCTAGAACCGACAAAAGGCAACATCGAACTGGGCGCCGGCGAACGCCTTTCCGTATTATCTCAGGACCACTTCCAATTTGATGAGCACACGGTGCTAAATACAGTATTGATGGGCCACACGGTGATGTGGGATATTATGCAGCAGCGCGATGCTCTCTATGCTAAGGCTGACTTTAGCGATGAAGACGGCATTAAAGTAGCCGAACTGGAGGATAAATTTTCCGAGATGGGCGGCTATACGGCAGAAAACGACGCGGCAGAACTGCTAGAGGGCCTCGGTATCAAAACAGTTCTGCATCAAAAGCTAATGGGCGAACTTTCCAATAAGGAGAAGGTGCGCGTAATGCTTGCTCAAGCGTTGTTTGGAGAGCCGGATAACTTGCTGCTCGATGAGCCTACGAACGACTTAGACCTTGAAACGGTAGAATGGTTGGAGGAATATTTGGGCAACTTTGAGCATACGGTATTGGTGGTAAGCCACGACCGTCACTTCCTCGATCAAGTTTGTACGCATACTATAGATATTGACTTCGGAAAGGTGACGATGTTTGCCGGCAACTACTCCTTCTGGTATGAATCGAGCCAGTTGGCTTTGCGTCAAGCACAGAATCAAAAGCAGAAAGCAGAAGAAAAGAAGAAGGAATTGGAAGAATTTATTCGCCGTTTCTCTGCTAATGTTGCAAAAAGCCGCCAGACGACTAGCCGTAAGAAGATGTTGGAGAAACTGAATGTGGACGAAATCAAACCATCTACGCGCAAATATCCTGGTATCATATTCCAAATGGAGCGCGAGCCGGGCAACCAAATTTTAGAGGTAGAAGGACTGAAGGCTGTAACGAAAGATGGCGAAGTATTGTTTGACAACATCAACTTTACGGTAGAAAAAAACGATAAAATTGTTTTCATTAGCCACGATCCAAGAGCTATGACGGCCTTGTTTGAGATTATCAATGGCAATCAGGAGGCAGCTGCAGGCGAATTTAAATGGGGCGTTACGATCACAACGGCTTACTTGCCTTTGGACAACACATCATTCTTTGACTGCGACTTGAACATGATCGATTGGCTGAGCCAATTTGGTACAGGAAATGAAGTCTACTTCAAAGCCTTTTTAGGTCGAATGCTTTTCAAAGACGAGGACATCATGAAGAAAGTCAACGTCTTGTCCGGAGGAGAAAAGATGCGATGCATGATTGCGCGAATGCAGTTGAAAAATGCTAATTGCTTGATCTTAGACACTCCGACCAACCATTTGGATATGGAGAGCATTCAAGCATTTAACAACAACCTGAAGGGGTTCAAAGGCAATGTTTTGTTCTCAAGCCACGACCACGAGTTTATCGAAACCGTAGCCAATCGCGTCATAGAATTAACTCCGAACGGAGCAATCGATAAGTTGACGAGCTACGAAGACTACATCCACGATGAACATATAAAGGAACTTCGCCAAAAGATGTACGGAGAATAAGCTATAACAACCCAAAAGGACTTGAGTTGGCATATACTTTGCTAAATACCCGACAAAAGCATTAGCACATATGGATAAAAAGAAACAACATAACGCCCCCGAGGACGCGACTCACGCAATAGACGACAGCATTAAGAAAGCTCCTCAAGCAGAAGCGCAAGAGGATACAGCAGAAGAGAACACTCAAGAAGAGGTAAGCGTAGAAGAGCAATTGCAAAAAGCTCAAGAGGAAATCCAACATCTAAAGGACAATCATCTGCGACAATTGGCGGAGTTTGATAACTATAGAAAAAGGACACTCAAAGAAAAGGCTGAATTGATACTAAATGGAGGCGAAAAAGTAATGACTGCGTTCTTACCCATCTTAGATGATTTAGCACGCGCACAAAAAAATATTGAAAAGAATCAAGACTACAACACGCTGAAAGAAGGCGTAGATTTAATAGTCAAGAAGCTTTATAAAGTTTTGGGCGAGCAAGGCTTGTCTATAATAGAGGCAGAAGGCCAGCCCTTTGACACAGATTATTTTGAGGCTGTAGCCCTTGTCCCCGTTGAGGATGATACACAAAAAGGAAAGATCATTGATTGTGTGCAAACAGGATACAAACTGAATGATAAAGTAATTCGCCACGCAAAAGTTGTAGTAGGACAATAACGCATTTAACGTAAGCCGAACATGTATTCATTATTATATGTTCGGCTTCACGCTTCTTTATATAAATATGGCTACAGAGACAGACTTCTATAAAATACTTGGAGTTGAAAAGACAGCTTCAGCGGAAGAAATAAAATCAGCATATAAGAAGATTGCAATAAAATACCACCCCGATCGTAACCCCGGAGATAAAGAGGCCGAAGAAAAGTTTCGCCAAGCAGCAGAGGCTTATGACGTCCTCAGAGATCCGGAAAAACGATCACGATATGACCAATTTGGAAAAGCCGGCGTTGAAGGCGGATTTGGTGGATTTGGTGGAGCAGGAATGGATCTTAATGACATCTTTTCTCACTTCGGAGATATTTTCGGTGATATGGGATTTGGTGGTTTCCGTGGCGGTTTTCATCAGCAATCACAAACGCGTAAATTTTCAAGGGAGCGACCTACGGTTAAAAAGTAAAATTAACCTTACAAGAAATCGCTAAAGGAACGACCAAAAATTTAAGGTCAAGAAAGATATTACGTGCAAGGAGTGTAATGGAAGTGGAGCTGCACAGGGCTCCCATCCAGAGACTTGTACCGAATGTAACGGCGCAGGTGCTGTATTGCGGACTCATCGCACGATGTTTGGGATGATGCAGTCTCAGGAAGTCTGCGCTCGTTGCCATGGAGAGGGGTATATTATAAAGGATGCTTGCTCTCATTGCCATGGAGAAGGTGTGGTTAGCGGCGAAGAGATTATTGAGGTAAATATTCCTGCAGGTGTTGCCGATGGAATGATTGTCAATGTAGAAGGAAAAGGAAATGCCGGCCGCCATAATGGCATTCCCGGAAACATACAGGTTATCATCTCCGAAGAAAGCAATGAGGACCTAATTCGCGATGGGCAAGATCTCATCTATAACTTGCTTCTTACTATTCCACAAGCAACTTTAGGGGATGCTGTTGAAATACCAACCATCGACGGCAAGGCTCGAATTAAAGTAGCTCCAGGTACCCAGCCAGGCACAACGCTACGACTACGCGGTAAAGGCCTGCCTGCAGTCAGAGGCTATGGTTATGGCGTCGGAGACATTGTAGTTAACATAAGTATCTACATTCCGGAGACACTTTCAAAAGCGGAAAAGGAATCATTTGAAGCGATGAAAGATAGCAATAATCTTAAAAGCAATCCATCAATCAAAGAAAAGATTTTCAAGGCTTTCAGAAACTATTTTAATGCTTAGACTAAAAGAGGTGCAAAAGTGACTCATATCACCTTTACACCTCTCCTTAACTAAATACCTTGAGATTACATTATTTTTTACAGTATATACAAAATAGCCCTTCCTGCTTACCTAATAAACATACAAAACAAAACATGTAGTTAAATCTAGTGAATTCTTTCACATTTAGACTACTTAAAGGATGAGCTAAAGATACATTGCCAGTATCTTTGCTGATATGAAAAAATCTACGATTTGGGCTGTTGCTGTGATAATGGGGAGTGCTTTTTTAGCACTGCTATATTTACAATCACGTTATTTCCAGCAAGTTTTCCAAATGCGTAAACAGCAGTTCGACGAGAATATTTCTCGTAGTCTTTATCAGGCTGCGCGAGATTTAGAGTTGAAGGAGACTTATCAACTATTGAAAGACTCAATCACAAAAACAGATAAGATAACTAACGCGGCTAAAGAAGCAGACACAGCTTTCCGTTACAGCAATTTAGAAAAAGAATTCCCCTCCTTACACCTCAGAGAGGCTCGCTTGAAGCAAACGAAAGAAGATCTTGGTGCAGAAAAATTAAGAAAGAACGTTACCAACGTCCTTTTGCATCGCGAGGGAGTCCTAGAGGAAGTGATTAACGAGATCCTTTATATGCCAAGTGCCCACCCTCTATCCGAGAGAATCTCCTCATTGGATACATATCTAAAAAGAGAGCTTAATAACAATGGCATTAACCTAACCTACCATTTCTACGTTACCAACTCAGACGGAGACACAATATATAAATGCCCCGACTATGTCGCAGACACAAATGGCAATACCTATAAGCAAGTATTGTTCCCCAATGACCCAAGAGCTAAGGTGGGTATCCTATACATTCATTTCCCTGAACTACAGCGCTATCTTTTCTCCGAGGTGAAGTTCATCTGGCCAGCTACGATATTCACCTTCCTCCTCTTGTTTATGTTTATCTTTACGATCTACACCATATTCAGGCAGAAGCGCTTATCGGAGATGAAAAATGATTTCGTCAATAATATGACGCATGAATTTAAGACACCCATCTCATCAATATCATTAGCTGCGCAAATGCTGCAGGATCCTAGTGTAAACAAGAGTGAAGCAATGCTTAATCAACTGACTCGCGTGATCAACGATGAAACAAGGCGCTTACGCTTTCAAGTGGAAAAAGTATTGCAAATGTCATTGTTTGACAAAAAAGGAGGTTCTTTTAAGCTGAAAGAGATAGATACTCATAAAATGATCTGCGATGTCGTAAATACATTCCGTCTTAAAGTAGAAAGCTCTGGCGGAACACTCACGACCAATCTAGCAGCAAAGCAAACGACGGTCTATGGCGACATAATGCATCTGACCAATGTTGTATTCAACCTCTTGGATAACGCTGTAAAGTATAGATCACAAGAACGAGCGCTTCATCTAAACATCACATCGAAAAATCAAGGAGAAAAAATCATTATCACCATACAAGACAACGGCATTGGTATTAAGCACGATGATTTAAAAAAGATCTTTGTGCGATTTTATAGAGCCCACACAGGCAACCGCCACGACGTAAAAGGTTTTGGTTTAGGATTAGCCTATGTAAAGAATGTTGTCGGGCACCATAAAGGAACAATCCAAGCCGATAGTGAGCTTGGTGTAGGCACGAAATTTATAATTACATTACCCATCATAAAACAATAAAAGTTATGGATGAAAAGTTAAGAATCTTACTTTGTGAAGACGACGAAAATTTAGGAATGCTCCTCCGCGAATATTTACAAGCAAAGGGATACGAAACCGAATTATGTCCGGATGGAGATGCCGGCTACAAAGCATTCATCAGCGGAAAATTTGATATTTGTGTCCTTGATGTTATGATGCCAAGAAAAGATGGCTTCACGTTAGGAAAAGAAATACGTCAAAGCAACGAAGAAATTCCTATCATCTTCTTAACGGCTAAGACCATGAAGGAAGATGTACAAGAAGGCTTCAAAATAGGTGCAGACGATTACCTGACAAAGCCCTTCTCCATGGAAGAACTTACGCTCCGCATCGAAGCTATCTTGCGCCGCGTAAAGGGGAAGCGTAATCGCGAGAAGACTTTCTACAAGATTGGTACTTTCACTTACGACACGCAAAAGCAGCTACTTTCTCGCGGCGATGAGCAGCGTAAACTGACCACGAAAGAGAGCGAGCTCCTCACCTTACTTTGCACGCACGCCAACGAAATCCTTCAGCGCGACTATGCTTTGAAGACCATTTGGATTGACGACAACTACTTCAATGCGCGTTCAATGGATGTTTACATCACAAAGCTCCGCAAACATCTCAAAGACGATGAAAATGTAGAAATCATCAACATCCACGGCAAAGGCTACAAACTCATTATGCCTGAAGAAGAATAAGCTAAGGCCTCGAGCCATCTTATACAAAAATATCGCAGTCCAACTTCATGTTAGGCCTGCGATATTTTTATAGTGTTAAGTCCTCGACGAGAGACGGCACTTGCAAAACATCTCAAGCATCCTATAAAAACCAATAGCGAATATCGAAAGAAGGAAACAGAAAAAGAATAAAAAGTTGTCTTTTAATGGAAGTATTTGCAGAAATGATTATTTTTGCCTTCATCATAGACTTACAAACTTAAACTTCAACAACTATGGCAGAAGAAAATGAAATACAACCGTATGTGATTGGTTTAGATATGGGCGGAACCAACTCCGTATTTGGCGTTGTGGACCAAAGAGGAACCATCAAAGCACAAACCGTTATTAAGACTAAGGCTTACCCCGATGTCCACGACTATGTAAATGCTGCCGTTGAGGCCTTACAGCCTGCTTTTGATCTCATTGGAGGCAAGGAAAACATAAAAGGAATGGGTATTGGTGCGCCTAATGGAAACTTCTACTCAGGTTGCATCGAGAACGCAGCTAATTTACTTTGGAAAGATATCGTTCCGATTACCGCACTGTTTGAAGACGCACTTGATATTCCTGTACGCGTAACCAATGATGCCAATGCGGCTGCAATGGGTGAGATGACCTACGGCGTAGCTCGAGGAATGAAAAACTTCACAATGATCACGCTGGGCACAGGTGTCGGTAGTGGCATCGTAGTAGACGGAAAGTTGGTTTATGGCTGTGATGGTTTTGCAGGAGAATTAGGTCACAGCACCATCGTTCGCGGTCAGGAAGCACGCCAATGTGGTTGTGGCCGCAAAGGTTGCCTTGAGACTTATTGTTCAGCTACCGGCGTTGCGCGTACAGCTCGCCTAATGCTCGAAAAGAGTAACGAACCGAGCATGTTGCGTGATATAGACCCCGACAAGATCACCTCTTTCGACGTCTTCCAAGCAGCAGAAGCCGGCGAGCAGATAGCTAAGGACATCTTCGACTTTACCGGCACAGTCCTTGGCGAAGCATGCGCCAACTTCGCCTTATTCAGCGCTCCTGAAGCATTTGTCTTCTTCGGAGGATTGGTCAAAGCCGGCCATTGGATTCTTGATCCGATTCAAGCAGCTTATGACGCCAACTCTTTGGCCTCATATAAAGGCAAGGCAAAACTACTTGTCAGCTCGCTTAATGGTAGCGAGGCAGCCGTCTTAGGTGCTTCCGCTTTAGGCTGGGAATAACATAGCTCTACATATTTCCCATAAAGCGCGCAAGACTCCTAGTGCGCTTTATGGGAAATTCATTATTATATTCACGAAAGATAGCCAAGAAACATCTATCTTTGCCTATTATACGATGAGCAGCAATCTTAAGCTTGATAACAAGGTAAACAAACGATAAAACAACCCATTCCTATGTACACCATACAGCTAAACGAAAAAGGTTCACACAACCTGCAAATTACGGCGAAGAACCTTGAAACGATCGATCGCTATGCTTTGTTCAGAGATCTGGTAGATAGTCACGGCTACGTCAACGAAGCCGTCTTAGACAAGCTAAAATTAAACGTCAGAGCCTTGATCGCCCGTTCTACCGAAGATGCTAAAGACCTCTTAGACCTATGCATTGACGTCATATACCATAACAAGATGAAAGCCTATGGCTTGCACAATCTGATCATTCTCTATCTCGACTGGAAACGACAAACATCAACAGACGAAGCATAAGACGCCACCTCGTTTTTTCTCACAATGAAAGCCTTTATCCTGCAAACCTCCCCTATTTGGAAAGATGCGCAAAGCAACATTTCCTTTATGGAAGACTTCATCGTAAAGACCGAAGCCATAAAGTCTGATCTTATTCTTCTTCCGGAAATGTGGGCGTCAGGCTTTTCCGTAGCGGAGCCTATTTATGACCAGCAAGCGCAAAAGTGGATGCAGGATGCAGCGCAGCGCTATGGTTGCGCTATCGCCGGAACGCTTGTAGTCAAAGAAAATGATCAATACCTCAATCGCTTCTACTTTTATAAACCAGACGGAAGCTTTGCCCATTACGACAAGCGCCATTTATTTGGTCATGAGAAGCAACTCTTTACAGCGGGCGAAAGGCGTACAATCGTCAATTGGAAGGGGTTCAGAATACTACTACAAACCTGCTACGACTTAAGATTTCCCGGCTTTTCTCGTAACCGCAACGATTACGATATAGCTCTTTATGCAGCCAGCTGGCCATCCTCTCGCCAAGATGCTTGGACAACTTTACTAAAAGCTCGAGCCATAGAAAACCAATGCTACGTATTAGGGGCTAACCGAACGGGCGATGATCCACACTTACACTACACCGGCGGCAGCGTAGCCTATTCTTTTTCGGGAGCATTGATGGCCGATTTGAAAGATAAAATCTGTGCAAAATCGGTCGAGATAGACCTGCAATCTCTTACCTCCTTCCGACAAAAATTCCCCTTCCTGCAAGACGCAGATACGTATTGAAACATTCTATCAACCCAGCAACGCAAATGTCTCCGATTTAATGTCCGTCCTAAGATTAGGCGGACTTTTTTTAAGGTAAAACAAGCCAGAATACAAGACAAAAAAAACAATTTCTATATACTTGATTTACAGATATTTTACCCTAAACAATTAAAGAAATCCTTTCAACTCCTATTTTGAAAGAACGCCATACAGAACTACACACCTGAAACAAACCTTGCGAACGATCGAATCAAATTATCCTGCAAGACCAAAGAACACTATTTTTCCTGATGCCTTTTTCGGCAGGAACACATCACAAATAAACCACAACAAGAACTACTCTGCAAACGATCAAAGCAGCGAATTAAAAGTTGCAAGTTCAAAGCAAAAATTGTGCGATCACGAGAAAAAGGTTGTACCCATCGTGAGGGTACATTCGTATCATCGTGAAAGCACACATCTACTCTCACGATGGTATTTCAAAAAAAACGAGAGCGGGGGTATCAAATTCCATTTTTCTCCTCAGAAAATGGCATATAAAAACGACCAAAACCAGCCATTGGGGCCTTTATGCTTATGCTTGCTTCTTATTTTTCCGGTTGCAAGCGCTCACAGACTTCCTCTGCCACGCGCTGAGGAGCACCAAGTCCGCCCAGCCTCAGCCGCATCTGCTCATAACCGGATAAAACAGCCTCATGCTTACACCCTTCCGGAAGGATATCGGCTAAAGCTTGCCGCACATTAGAGACCGTCATTTCATCGGCCACCAACTCGTTGACCACTTCTTGATCGCAGATGAGATTCACTAAGCTGATATACTTTACTTTCAGGACAAGTTGCCTCATAAAAGAAACCAACTTGCCGGCAGCCGTATGATAGCAGACGACTTGGGGCACATTGAAGAGTGCCGTTTCAAGCGTTGCCGTCCCACTTGTAACGAGTGCCGCCGTAGCATGCGAAAGTAAGGGGTAAGTTTCATTAAGCACCAGATGCAAGTGTGCACCGTTCATCGGCCGTCAACCGGGCCAAGACTTTTTCATAAAAGGCCGGATTTACGGCGGGAGCGCACGCTATCACTAATTGATAGGTCTTTTGCAATAAAGGATGAGCCGCTCGAATCATCTTTATCAAGTTGCGCTCTATTTCAGAAGCCCTGCTACCTGCCAACAAGGCGATAATCTTGCGATTTTTCTCTAGTCCGTGCTGCTCGGAAAAGTCTGCAAAAGTTGTTTTATAGGATGATTTGAAGCGAGCCACCTCTTCAAAAGACGGATTGCCCACATAGCTGATCGGATAATGATGCTTCTGCTCAAAAAATTCGACCTCAAAGGGTAATATCGAAAACAGACGATCAACGTAGCGCCTTATGCTTTTAATGCGATACTCCTTCCACGCCCAGATTTTAGGCGCGATATAGTAGTAGACAGGACAAATGTTTTGCCTATGTACATACTTGGCCATTTTCATATTGAAACCCGGATAGTCAATCAAGATCACACAGTCGGGGCGCCAATCCTTTATCTCCTTTTTGCACCTCCGCAACCCTTTCAAGATAGCAGGCAGATGCAGCGCAACAGCTATGATGCCCATATAAGCCAAACGGCGATAATGGTAAAGCAGTTGCCCGCCTACCGCGCACATTAAATCCCCCTCCGATAAACCGAAATTCAGCATCCGGATCCTTACGCTGCAAGGCCCGCATCACATCAGCCGCATGCAAATCGCCACTGGCCTCTCCGGCAATCAAAAAGTATTTCATATCACAAAAGGGATTTCAAAGAAAGGAACTTAGTAGTCTTGACGCAACAGCTCGACAAAATCGTAGGCTGTATTATCCATAGTAGTTGGCGTCACGGCAACATAATCGTGCGACAAGGCCCAAATATCCGTATCTTCCGCCTCCGGCTCCAGACTCTGCCGACTTCCTGACAGCCAATAATACTTCGCGGAATAGCCGTTGCGTTCGCAGTCTTCAATTTCGTTAATCCAGCGACTACGCGCCATACGGCAAATGCGAACTCCGGCAAACTTGTCGACCTTGGGGAAATTGATATTTAAACACGTAAAGGGTGGGAATCTCCAAACCAGCGCCTTCCGATAAAAATCCAAGATATACGTCTTTAACGGCTGAAAGTTTGCATCATCTCTATGGTCACACAGCGAAAAAGCAAGTGCCGGAATCCCTTGCAAAGCCCCCTCGCAAGCTGCGCCCATCGTACCTGAATAATGACTATTCACACTCGAATTGTCGCCATGATTGATACCGGAAATAACCAAATCAGGCTTTCGCTCCACTAAACGATTCAAAGCCAACTTTATGCAGTCGCCCGGCGTCCCCGTGCAAGCATAGACCTTCAAATGCTCCTCATCTTTGAGCATTTCTGCTTGAACAGGAAGCATCGAAGTTATAGCCAACGCATAGCCGGAGCGAGCGCTATCGGGCGCCACAACAATTATATCAGCTTCATCTTTTAGTGTGTCAATGAGGAAATTAATGCCTTTTGCAAAAAAACCGTCATCATTGGAGATCAATATATAGGGTCTCTGTCTCTTCATCATAATCTATTTATCTTCTTTGTTGTTAGAGGTAGGAAATCGTGCGATTCCCTTGCTTTCGTAGGCCGGCAAAATTACGAAAAAAAGGGAGACTGCTTTCTAAATAGCCATATTTTTGCTACCTTTGCCATCTATAAAAAGGCGCCGAGACGACATTTGGCGTTCTTAACTAAGACGAATCCGTAAATGGGTAAAATAATTGCATTAGCAAACCAAAAAGGTGGTGTCGGAAAGACGACCACTTCGATGAACTTGGCCGCTTCATTGGCCACGTTAGAAAAGAAAGTGCTCCTGGTAGATGCTGACCCGCAAGCCAATGCCTCTTCAGGCTTAGGCGTAGATCTAAACGAAGTGGACTCTACGCTTTATGAATGCATTATCAATCAGGGAGATATTAAAGAGGCAATCTACACTACGGACATTGAAGGTTTTGATGTCGTGCCCTCTCATATTAACTTGGTCGGTGCGGAGGTTGAGATGCTCAATCTAAAGAAAAGAGAATATATCTTGAAAGAATTGCTCACGCCGATTCGAGATGAATATGATTATATCTTGATTGACTGCTCACCTTCATTAGGACTAATAACGGTGAACAGCCTTACGGCTGCAGACTCTGTAATCATACCGGTGCAATGTGAATACTTTGCTTTGGAAGGAATAAGCAAACTTCTGAATACGATTAAGATCATCAAGAAGAAGCTGAATCCGGCATTGGAGATCGAAGGCTTTTTACTGACAATGTACGACAGTCGCTTAAGGCTCGCCAATCAAATCTATGATGAGGTGAAACGCCACTTCCAAGAGCTCGTCTTCAAGACTGTGATTCAACGCAACGTAAAATTGTCAGAGGCGCCAAGTCATGGTTTGCCGGCAATACTCTATGATGCAGACTCAATAGGCTCAAAGAATCATATGGCTTTAGCTAAAGAGATTATTCAGCGAGAAACGACTCCCAAACAATAGACATTATGGCTGTTCATAAAAAATATCCTGCACTCGGGCGAGGTTTAGATGCATTGATTGATAGAGATGAAGAAATTCACACCAGTGGATCTTCATCTATCAATGAAGTTGCCGTAGACCAAATCAACCCGAACCCCGACCAACCTCGACACGAGTTTGATACAGCGGCACTGACAGAGCTTGCTGAAAGCATAAAGCACATCGGAATCGTACAGCCCATCACACTACGCCAAATGGAGGATGGGAGCTACCAGATCATAGCCGGTGAACGCCGATGGAGGGCCTCAAAACTTGCTGGTCTTAAGACTATCCCCGCATATGTTCGCACAGCTAACGACGAGAATATGATGCAAATGGCGCTCGTCGAGAATATTCAGCGCGAAGACCTGAATGCCATCGAAGTGGCGTTGGCTTACCAGAAATTCATAGAACAATATAGCTGGACACAAGAAGAACTGAGTGCAAAAGTTGGTAAGAACAGAGCAACAGTAGCTAACTCATTACGCCTATTAAAGTTGCCGGCAACGGTGCAAATGGCGCTCCAGAACAAGACATTAAGTCAGGGGCACGCGAGAGCGATCTTAGGACTTCCGGAGCCATCGCTACAGCTCAAACTCTTTAAAGAGATCAATGAGCAAGGCTATTCTGTACGCCAAGTTGAGGAAATCGTCAAAAAGATAAACAATGGCGAAACCGTAAATAGTGGACGACATACCATAAGAAATAGAAAGGTAGGCTTATCACCGGAATATAATGAATTGAAGGAAAGTCTCTCTAAATTCTTCCAAACGAAAGTGCAAATGACTTGCTCACAAGAAGGAAAGGCAAGATTACTATTCCGTTTACGAATGAGCGTGAATTGGAACATATCATTGCGCTCTTTGATAAAATGAGATAATCGTGAAGTATAATTCTTGGCTGTTTGTTGTCGTAACTTTTGTGCTTTGTGTAAATTGTTTTTCACTCAGAGCTCAAACAACTGACACTATACAAACAACACAGGAAAAAACGATTGCAGCTTCTCATCTATCACATGAACATAAAAATGTATTTTTGAAAGATTCGCTACTTAAGGAACTTGAAGACTCAATCGGCGTACAAGATCAAAAGTACATCAAAGAATTAAAAAAGAAGAAATTCACCCCTAATCCTCAGCGCGCACTTTGGCTTGCTTTGGTTTGCCCAGGTGCCGGACAAATTTACAACAGAAAATATTGGAAATTGCCCATCTTATATGGAGGCCTCTTAGGCTGCACTTATGCGTTTCTTTGGAATCAGCAAATGTACAAAGACTATTCGCAGGCCTATCTTGATATAATGGATAATGATCCTAACACGAAAAGCTACTTAGATTTGCTTCCTCCCAACTATGATATAACAGGGAAGGAAGATCAATTTAAGAAGATTTTCAAAAATAAGAAAGACTTCTATCGTCGGTATAGAGACCTGAGCATATTCAGCTTTATCGGCGTATATCTTCTTTCAGTCGTGGATGCTTATGTTGACGCTCAGCTCTCCGTCTTTGACATATCAAAAGATTTGAGCTTGCGTATAGCTCCCACTATTATCAGTAACACTCAAAACTTTCGAACACAATCTGCATTTGGAGTAGGTTGTAGTTTGTCTTTTTAAGAATCACTATCATTAATATGAATATAAAGACTTTCGCCATCACAGCTTGTATAGTAGGGAACCTACTTTTTTGCACTCAAACATCGGCACAAGATATAATAACAGTCCACGACTCTATCACAAATTCAGATGAGGAATTTGACCTTCCCGAAGGTATGACTTTTGCGGAAGACTCCTTATTGCGTCAATGGCAAAATAAGAATTATCTATATCCGGATACAACCTGTGAAAGTCCGAATTTTAACCCAACATACTCTGTTGATATATATCAGGATCGATTGAGACGCCTCTTGACTGTAATGGAAATGCCCTACAATCAGGTTGTGCAAAAATTTATCGACCAATATAGTAACAGATTGCGACGTTCCGTCTCAATTATGTTGGGAGCTGGCAATTTTTATATGCCTCTCTTTGAAGAAGCATTAGATCATTACAACCTCCCCTTAGAACTAAAATATCTTCCTGTCATTGAGTCTGCTCTCAACCCTACGGCAAAAAGTCGTGTTGGCGCAACCGGCTTATGGCAATTTATGCTTCCTACAGCTAAACGCTATGATTTGGAAGTAAATAGTTTGATTGACGAGCGTTGTGATCCATATAAATCAACTTGGGCTGCGGCAAGATATTTGAGAGACCTTTACAAGATCTACAAAGATTGGAATTTAGTAATTGCAGCCTACAACTGTGGCCCCGGTCAGATAAACAAAGCAATTCATCGCAGTAAAGGAGAGCGCGACTATTGGAAAATATATCCCTACCTTCCTAAAGAGACACGCGGCTATGTGCCGGCTTTTATCGCGGCTAACTACATTATGAATTACTACTGCGACCATAATATTTGCCCAATGAAGACAAAGTATCCCATTGTAACGGATACGGTAATGATCACAAAGGATTTAAACATACAGCAGGTCGTAGAACTATGTAATATAGATGCTGGCCTTATCCGCACATTAAATCCGCAATACAAAACAGACATCATTCCAGGCTATTCAAAGCCAAGTTCATTATGTCTTCCTCAAAAAGAATTAAATTATTTCTTAGATTTAGGTGACTCCATATACAACTATAAGACAGAGCTGTATCAAAAAAAACGCTATGAAGTAGCTGTTGACGAAACAGAAATACCTGTTGAGAGACAGCAATACAGTAGCACCTTTACAAGGTATAGCAAGAGCAAGAGCAATGGCCGACACCTCAGTAAAAAAAGAACGGCTAAAAAGAAAAAAACAAGACATAAAGACTCAAAATCCAAAAGAGATAAAAAGAAGCCTTCTTCAAAGAAACATGCCAAAGATTCTAAGAAGAAACCCTCTAGAAAAAATGAGGCAAAACCCTCAAAGCACAACAACAAAAATAGCAAGAAGGGAAAGAAACGTCGTTAACAAAGTAGTCAACCCTCATTTCAAAGGAGAATAAATTATGGACGATCGACATCTCACATTAACGCCTCAAAGAGCAAAAAGACGAGGACATTATACAAGCCGCCTTTCAGCATTTGTTGGACACCTATTTAGCTACGAGCCACAGAAGAAAGTGGAAATCATAACTAAAGCGTTCAACTTTGCAAAACAAGCTCACAAAGGCGTACGTAGGCTTTCAGGGGAGCCTTACATTCTCCACCCCATTGCTGTAGCTCAAATTGCTTGCGAAGAGATAGGGTTAGGCTCAACCTCTATTTGCGCGGCTCTTCTGCACGACGTAGAAGAAGATACCGACTACACAAACGAAGACATAGCCAATCTATTTGGGCCGAAAGTTGCAGACATTGTTGAAGGACTCACGAAAATCAATCGTGGCGTATTTGGAGACCGCGACTCTCTACAAGCCGAAACCTTCAAAAAGTTGCTACTAACAATGAGTGACGATATTCGCGTCATACTCATTAAGATATCGGACCGCCTCCACAACATGCGAACTTTGGCTTCTATGGCTAAAAGTAGGCAATATAAAATTGCAGGAGAGACATTATATATATGCCCTTTGGCTGATCGTTTAGGACTGAATAAGATTAAGACTGAACTTGAAGATCTCAGCTTTCGCTACGAACTACCTGAAGAATACGAAAAGATCACCCAGCTTCTTGCCAATACGCAAGAAGAGCGAAAGACAATTTTCGATAGCTTCGTTGGTCCGATTCGTGCTGCTTTGGACAAAATGGGTTTCAAGTATGCTATTCTGCAACGTATCAAGTCTCCATACTCCATTTGGTGCAAGATGCAAAACAAGCACGTTGTATTCAAAGAAATCTACGACATTTTAGCTATTCGCATTATATATACACCTTTAGATCGCTCTAAAGAAATTGATGAGTGCTTCAGCATATATGGTGCCCTAACTCAGATTTACAAGCCTCACCCTACCCGCTTTCGCGATTGGTTGAGCACGCCCAAGGCCAATGGCTATCAAGCTCTGCACAATACGTTTATGAGTAATGATGGAAAGTGGATAGAAGTACAAATCCGCTCTGATCGTATGGACGACATCGCTGAGCAAGGATTTGCAGCCCATTGGAAATATAAAGACAAAGAAGCAGAGCACGATGAAAGCGAGTTGGATAAATGGCTTGATTCTATCAAAGAGATCTTAGATGATCCTCAGCCGGACACATTAGACCTTTTAGACACAATCAAACTAAACCTGTTTTCCAAAGAAATCTTGGTATTCACGCCAAAAGGTGAAATTAAAACGATGCCCAACAATGCAACGGTTCTCGACTTCGCCTTTTCAATCCATACATTTTTAGGAGCTCACTGCTTCGGTGCCAAAGTTAATCATAAGCTTGTCCCACTCAGCTACCGCTTGAAAAGCGGTGATCAGGTTGAAATCTAACTTCCAACACGCAACACGCTCAAGCCGAATGGCTGAACTTTTGCCACGACGGCCAAAGCGAGAGGAAAAATTCAAGCAATACTCAGACACGAAAAGAGAGAGGTCATCAAAGAGGGCGAAGCGAAGCTAAAAGAATTCTTAAAGAAGGCCGGCTTAGAACTTTCTACAAGCAATCTTGACAAGCTGACCAGTAGTCGCAGCTACATGAACAAGGACGAGTTCCTCTATGCCATAGGAAATGAAAAACTTTCCTTGAGCGAAAGCGATCTCAACACGCTATTGGGTAAGACCAGTACATCCGGTTGGCGCAGATATGTACCTTTTATGAACAAAAAAGCGCCTGAACCCCAAATCCTTAGAGAGAGTGACTTCTTAGAAGGACTAAACCACAAAAAGATCCTGACCATCACCGATGAAATCCTTTCTAAGAGTACAATGGCAACTTGTTGCCATCCTATTCCGGGCGATGATGTCCTAGGTTATATCACACCACAAAAGACATTAGAAATACATTTACGCAACTGCCCCGTAGCCACAAAGCTCAAAACACGCTTCGGCAATAATATTGTTGCAACAAAATGGGACACACATAAAGCCCAACAATTTCCCGCAGCTGTTTATATACGTGGCGTAGACAGCCAAGGCGTATTACACACTATAGCCGATACGCTAAGCAGTGAGAAAAGCTATGTTTTAAAGCGAATTACGCTTGATACAAACGATGGGATTTTCGAAGGGAAATTAGAGTTTTTGGTCAACGACACACAAGACCTTAAGCGTATTATTACTTCTCTGCAAAAACTTAGTAACGTAGAGAAAGCATATCGCATTGAGGATATCACGATTCAATAATATGAAAAAGTTTTACTTATTAATTCTTTCCCTCACACTGACTTGTGCAGCTTTTGCGCAGCCAAAAGCCAAGTACGTCTTTTACTTCATTGGCGATGGAATGGGCGTTAATCAAGTCAATGGCGCAGAAACTTACTTGGCAGCTCTAGAAAACCGTATAGGCATCTCAGTCTTTATGCTTTTGCAATTTCCTTACGCCGCATTCGTCACGACTTACTCCGCTACCAACGGTGTAACCGACTCTGCAGCCGGTGGTACAGCTTTAGCTACCGGCTATAAAACGAAAAACGGCGCTATTAGTGTACCCTAAAGACCTCCAAACGCCGGTTTACAGTGTCGCAGAAGCGGCTCAGCGTGGTGGCGCGGCTGTAGGTATTTCGACCTCTGTAACGGTAGATCACGCCACACCGGCCGTTTTTTATGCCCACGCCGAGCATCGAAAAATGTATTATGAAATAGGCAAGCAACTGACAACGTCCGACTTTGACTTTTTTGGCGGCTCTGACTTCCATTCGCCGGCAAACAAAGAGAAGAAAAAAATTCAGAACCGGATCTATATCAACAAGCAAAGAATAACGGCTACACGATCGCTCGAGGGCTATGCTGACTTTACGCAGAAAGCCGCCAAGGCAAAAGAAGATGATTTTATTCCAGCCGAAACCGATGGTAAAGCCTTTCGTTATTCTATTCCTTACAAACTCGACCGCAAGCCGGGCAATCTTTCTTTAGAGCAGATCACCCTAGCCGGCATTAGCTTTCTCACGAAGCAGAAAAAAGATGGTTTCTTCTTTATGGTTGAGGGCGGTATGATTGACTGGGCCTGCCACGGCAACGACGCAGCCTCATACGTCAACGAGTTAATCGATATGGACAAATGTGTACAAATTGCCTACGAATTTTATAAGCAACACCCTCGACTCCACGCTAATCGTTATTTCTGCCGATCACGAAACAGGCGGACTGTCTCTTGGACGTGGCCCATACGAATTGCACCTCGATCGCTTAGCCTATCAAAAAACAAGCTTGGCCGAATACACGCGCCACCTGAAAACGCTACACCAATCATTGAAGGAAAATTTCACTTGGGAAGTTGTCAAAGCAGATTTGCAAACTAACTTCGGCTTTTGGGATAAAATAGAATTAACGGAGCAACAAACTGCGCGTCTCAAGAAGGCATACGACGACCTAATGACCGGTATTGCTGCCGGAAAAGAGGACATGTATAGCAAGAAAGACCCCATTACCTATGCAGCCGGACTGACGATGGATGAGGTTTCACTAATTGGCTGGCAAAGCGGTGGCCATTCCAATGGCTTTGTAGGCGCTTATGCTATCGGCGTTGGGGCTGAGGCTTTCCAAGGGCAAATTGACAACACAGAAATTCCCCGTCTAATTGCCAAAGCTGCAGGCTGGCAACTGCGTCCATAAATAAGGGAATTAGCAAGGCTCAAAGTAACAGCTTTTATCAACAGCGACGATTCGCAATGAAAAGCAACACATCAAAGAGGCGACACGAGACGACAAGCAGTTTCTCGTGTCGCCTTTCTTTATTTACCACGTTTGCATTTATTTCTCAAAATACCAAAGAGAATACCCCTTGCGCTCAATCCTCCTCACAATTCACCCAAACGAACAACCTCTAAAGGCACGATATCTCTAATAATCATGCAGAAGCAACTCCAAGAAGTCTTAGAATTTCACCAAAAATTTGACGTCTACAGCAACACTACGCCCACGATCAACCTACCCCACGATGCCTACCTCCTACGCAAGCATATCATGCAAGAGGAAGTAAGCGAATACTCAGAGGAATATGAGCGAGAAGGCCTATCTGACGATGAACGCCTGCAAGCTGTGGCCAAAGAGTTAGCCGACATTATCTACACAGCCTTGGGCACGGTCATAGCACATGGCCTACAGGATAAATTTGAACAAATTTTTGATGCTGTACATCAAAGCAATATGAGCAAACTCGATGTGGCAGGAAAGCCTGTGCGCAGACCTGACGGAAAGGTGATCAAGTCTGACTTGTATCAAGCCCCAGATCTTAGCTTCTTAAAGCAAAAAGATTAGCAGGCGGCTTAGGCAACCGGTGCGAAAGCCCAAAAGCATCTAGCTATTCATCTGATTTTTAACGCCGAATAGCCAATTTGCGCGCAAGGACTCCTCATCTTTTCCTCTTTTTATCGCGATAACAAAGTCGTACCATCACGAGCGTACGTTTGTATCATCGTGAGAAAAGAGCTGTACGCTCACGATAGTACAATGCGAAAAAAGGAGTTCGTCTGTAAAAGGCAGACTATGCGTCGGAAAAATTAGGGTTCAATAGTAAGCTTTACTGATGCTTGCTTAAGCAAAGATTTATTTACCGAACAACTTATGGGAGATGCGTCAAATGTGTACAACCGATCTTTAGCATTTAATAAAGAAAGGCGGCGCATTTGAGTGTCATAGCAAAACTCGATCAAGACAGTTGCTTGCAAATTTCTATTCTCACCGACTCCAGAAGTCCAAATAAGCTGCTGCTACTTTGCGATAATCATGGTAACGCTCTATATAGGTATAGCTATCCTTTCTGCGCTGTATCAAAGATGACTTATCTTGTATCAAAGCTTTTAACTTCTCATAAACATCAGCCTCGTTGGGTAGTACGTTTACAATTGGAAAAAGGTCTTTGTCGCCTAATATTTCATAGTTTTCGGGTTCTCCTCCTCCAACGATCGCAATTCCTTGCGCCATAGCCGCCAAGGCGTTCATCGCGGGCGTATAACTATAAAGCTGATCCAGCAAGACATCGCTGCCACTTAAGAGCTTCACGTACTGCTTAAAGGGCACGGATTCTACTTTTACGACTTCGACAAGTTCCGGATAGTCATTAGCCAAACGCGACAAGGCTTCAAGCATTATATCTGTGCCTTTATAGGCTGAACGCTCTTTCTGTATGCCGATGAAAAAGCGCACTTTATCGTGGATATCGATAGCTTTCTTTTCAGAAAGCTGAATGGGGAAAGGGATAAATTTTAGTTTGTCGGCATAAGTTGCCACATAAGACACGTAATATTCGTATAAACCAGCAATAATCCCATCGCAATCGGCTGCTACATATTGGTTTAATCGGCCTTTTTCGCCGACCAACCAATCCCGAACCCAAGCCGTATTATCCGGATTTTGGCGCAATTGTGGACCAAAATTGAAGTCACTATACCGAAAAGTATGGCCATCTAAGCCGGTTTTCACATAATACTGGTCCATACCAAAAGCCCCCATGAAGACCTTCTTATTATGGCGCCGCAAATAGCGATAAAAGGGATAAATGCGCTCAGCTTTCAAGGGCAAAAAGACGGGGTTGATGATTTGAACGACATCGTAGTTGCGAAATTTGCGAAACGTACGCCACAATTTTCCGTAATAAAGAAGGGAGGAAAACTTTCCTAAAGATGGGCGCTTCAAGTCGACATCGCGCGGATAGTTCTTCCAGCCATCGCCATCAGAAGCAAGGACTACAGTCATGCCCAAACTCGCGCAGACCTTTTTAGAAGAGTTGCGTACACTATATATCGCCGATCAGGAGGATTCGCATAGCGGGTAAAGATAAAGTTTATTTATGTGAGGAATGGTTCATTGCGCAGAAATTTATCACTATCTTCGCCCATTGCGATGAAGTTATGCCCCTTATTACTATTATTGGCCTTTGTAAGCTGTCAAGAAAACTTCGATAAACGTTTACATCGTGAAGCAAAAGAGTATTCAGCACAACATTGCCCGCAACAAGTGCAAGAGGAAACCGTGTTGGACAGCACGACTTACGACATTTCGACACGCACTTTCACACGCTGGTTTACGCTAAGTGGGAGCTTAGATACGCCACAAGCACAGGAGATCATGCAAAAGCAGCAATCGACCTTACAACAAGCGCTTCTGAAAGAATTACAAGACGATCCTAAATGGAAATATTGTATAGAAAAGGAGATTATCTTCGCCTATAAATATCGCTCAAAAGAGACTGGCAATATCGTTTTCCAAACAACACTTATGCCTAAGGATTATGCGCAGTAAGATATGAGACTTCGCTAACAATAATAAAGAAGAAGCTCCTTAATTAAGAAGCTTCTTCCGGTTTCATGTTCGTGTAGACGGTTTGCACATCGTCAAACTCTTCTAATTTCTCCACCATTTTATCAATGGATTCACGCTGTTCGGGCGTTACGTCCTTAAGATCGTTGGGAATGTAAGTGAACTCAGCACCTACAACCTCAAAATCGTTTTCTTCTAAATGTTTCTGGATCTCACCAAAACTTTTGGGGTCGCCATAAATCGTAATACTATCCTCTTCATCATCGATATCGTATTCGTCTTCTACACCATAATCGATCAGATCGAGGATGAGTTCATCCATATCTAAGCCATCTTTCTTCTTGAAAGAAAACACGCACTTGTGGTCGAACAAGAAAGCGAGCGAGCCCATAGTTCCGAGGTTGCCACCAAACTTATTAAAGACGCTGCGAACGTCGCCGACGGTTCGCGTAGTGTTATCCGTCAACGTATCAACAAAGACAGCAACACCATGAGGTCCATATCCTTCATAAGTCATCGGCTTATAGTCGCTTTGATCTTTGCCGGATGCATTCTTTATTGCGCGCTCGATATTATCCTTGGGCATGTTCTCGCGCTTCGCATTGGCTATGATGGCGCGAAGCGTCGGGTTGTTTTCAGGTTCCGGACCTCCCGCTTTAACAGCTATGGCTATTTGTTTTCCGATCTTTGTAAAAGCTCACGCCATATGCCCCAGCGTTTTAATTTGGCGGCCTTTCTATACTCAAAAAGCTCTTCCATAATTTTATATTTCGATGTTTGTTTGTTATCTGTTATCTCAATGTAGCGTTTAACTGCTTCTGAAGTTGCTGAATAATCTTGTTCATGACAGCTTCCGTTTGCTTATCATTCAAAGTCTTATTCTCATCTTGGAGCGTAAAGTTGACAGCATAGCTTTTTCTTATCAGCCCCCAAATTTTTCCCTTCATACACGTCAAAAAGCGTAACTGATTTGAGCAATTTCCGCTCTGCCTCAAATGCAATCCGTTCAATCTCTGCAAATTTCACGGTTTTATCAACCAATAAGGCCAAGTCGCGACTTACGGATGGATATTTGGCTATTTCTACAAACTCCACCTTATTTTTGCCGTCTTACGCATCAACTCCTCCCAATGCAAATCGGCAAAATATACTTTTAGTCTAAGTCGAATAAAGCGATTAATGCGGCGAGCTACCACCAAATTCTAATAGGACTTTATCGTTCCTGTCTTTTAAGACGAGTCCTTTGCTGAAAAAGGTTATTATCTGATTCTTCCGTCTTGAGCCCTTTAAAAGAAAGGCCTAATCGAACTAGAATGTCTTGTACGTAGCCTTTTAATTCAAATACGCTGGACTCTTCATTTGGATGCGCCCAATTGTTTTCGACACGTTTTCCGGTAATCCACAAGCCTAAATGATATGACTCGAATAGCGGTTTTACTGTTTTAGCAGTTTGCTCTTCGTCTTTACCTTCTGCATTTTGCAATTTAGCATCAACGCGATAGCATTTGCCTATTCAAAAAAACCTTAGGGTTGGAGGTCTTGCGATTTACATTACGAGTAATGGATTCCATTCACCAAAAAGCGCGTCTGCCTGAGCACATTCAAATCTCCACTTAAGGGATTCATTATGTGAACAAGATGCTCTTTTTTATAGGCATTTAATTCAGTATAATAACTCTCTTTCGTCAAAGAGTTATTCATAATTTCATTAAAGCCCTGTCCAACCAATTGCTCCGAAATCAAATTTTGCAATTTGTAGGAGCGGTCTTCTCACCCTGAATTGTTAGGGCAAGTATTCATTTTGCTTGGGCAGGCCGACATTGTTGTAACCGTAAATACGTAAAATATCTTCGACTACATCACGCAGGGACGCTGTACATCTACTCTATAAGAAGGAACAAGAAGTTGCAGTCCACGTTCTGTCTCTTCCGCAATCTTCATTTCAAGAGAGGTAACAATCTCCTTGATAACATCAACAGGAATTTCTATTCCGATTACCTCGTAGTATATATTGGTAGGTCAAATCAACGGTGAAATGAGAAGGTTGCTTGATGGGATTAACTTCTTTAATCTCCATAGAAATCTTACCTCCAGACAACTCTTTCGCCAACATGGCCGCAACCTTCAGCGCGTAAATCTGCCCTTCCGGATCTATACCACGCTCAAAACGGAAACTGGCATCTGTACTGATGCCGTGATGACAGGGCACTTTTTACGGATCCAAGTTGGATTAAAGTGAGGCACTTTCAAACAAGATGTTCTTCGTCGTCTCATAAGTACCAGAACCTTTTCCTCCCAAGATTCCCGCAATGCACATAGGTTCTTCCGCATTGCAAATGGCTAAATCCTTGCCATCTAATTTATGCTCTTCGCCATCAAGGGTAACAAATGGTTCGCCGTCTGTGCAAGTCCGCACAATAACTTTTATTGCCTTTTGACCATATCAGCATCGAAACAATGAAGCGGCTGCCCATAAGCAAACATTACGTAGTTGGTTATGTCGACTATATTATTAATTGGCTAACGCCAATAGATGATATCGGTTTCTTCAACCACGTAGGGCTTTCTTTCACCTCACGCAATCGGACAGCGTCACCGCACAATAACGAGGCGACCTTCCGGTGCGTCTATTTGAATGTCTATATCAAGGTCCTTGTTATCTACCGAGAAAGCGGCAACATCTTGTCGATGAAGAGCTGTCTTATGACCATTTCTAACTAGCCAAGCATATAAATCTCTAGCAACTCCATAGTGTGAACACGCATCTGAACGATTAGGCGTAATATCTACACCTATAATATAGTCAGACTCTAATTCGTAATATTTCGCAGCTGGAGTTCCAACTTGTGCTTCAGCAGGAAGAACTATAATTCCGTTATGATCTGTCCCAACGCCTATTTCATCTTCCGCACAAATCATACCGAAACTCTCAACTCCGCGAAGCTTTGATTTCTTTATCTTAAAGCTATCTTCTCCATCGTAAAGAGTCGTGCCGATTGTTGCAACCATCACTTTTTGCCCGGCAGCAATATTCGCAGCTCCACAAACTATTTGTATAGGATTTTCTTCACCCAAATCTACAGAGCAAACATGCATATGGTCTGAATTGGGATGAGGCTCACAAGTTAAGACCTCGCCTACTACAATGCCTTTTAATCCGCCCTTTATCGTTTGGAATTCTTCTATATCATCAACCTCCAGACCTATAGATGTGAGCGCTTTAGCCACTTCTTCTGCAGAGAGGTCAAAATCGACATATTCTTTAAGCCAATTATACGAAATGTTCATAGCCTATCATTTGTTTATAATCGCACATCATTCTTCATGCGCAAGAGAAAGTATGCAAACTTTCCTCCTTAGTGTAATCTTATTGGGTGCAAAATTACAACTTCCCAACGAAAAATAGAAGTGAAAGAGTAACGTTTCTATTTGATGATATCTTATTGAAAGAATCTTACTTCAAAAGACGAGTCAAACTATTGCAAATTCTACAGTCACCATTCGGGATAAGCCGCATCTTCGGTGTAAGGGCTCGCTGAAGACACCATATAGGCGGCGTTAAGAGCTTAATTTTAAGATGTTATGGAGTCCTATAAGGAGTGCAAGAGGAGTCCTATAAGGAGTGCGAGAGGAGTCCTATAAGGAGCGCAAGAGGAGCCCTATAAGGAGTGCAAGAGGAGTCCTATAAGGAGTGCGAGAGGGGTTCTATAAGGAGTGCGAGAGGGTCTATACTTAAAGGTATCGAGGACTTATATAAAGAACGTCGATAAACTTACTATATCGGCACAAAAGTCTCATAACCGCTTCACCGAATCCGGCGAAACAACCTATGGTGCAGCAGGATTGGAAGTGAGTCTTCGTTTGTGGCGGTTTACAGTCAGTCATAAAATCACGCAGAACGGCTCACTATGACAACTTTTAGTTAGAGACTTGCTTAAACCGAATAGGGATAACAAGCATCAAACTTCCAAAGAACCGACAATCTCTTGTACCTGTTTTATATTATGGTTATCCATCCAAATCTCTAAATCAGCTGCAATTCGCATCGTTATGGAAGGATCAATGAAATTTGCCGTCCCAACTTGCACTGCTGTTGCTCCGGCCATTAAGAACTCCACGACATCTTGTGCCGTCATAATACCGCCCAAGCCCTATTACCGGAATCTTCACTGCTCGAGCAACTTGCCAAACCATCCTCAAGGCCACCGGCTTTATAGCCGGTCCGGAAAGTCCGCCTGTAGCAATACTCAATTTAGGTCGGCGAGTCTCAATATCTATCGCCATTCCCATCAATGTATTAATCAAGGATAAGCTATCAGCGCCCTCAGCCTCTACAGCTCTTGCTATTTCTGCAATATCCGTCACGTTAGGCGAAAGCTTTACCACGAGTAATTTATCATAATGTTTGCGAACCTCTTTCACGACAGCTGCGGCACACTTTGCAGAAGTGCCAAAAGCCATCCCGCCATCCTTCACGTTCGGACAAGATATATTTAGCTCTATTCCGGGTATGTCTTCCAATTCATTGACGCGTGCTGCACAAGCCGCATAATCTTCCGGAGAAGAACCTGAAACATTCACAAAGAAATTGGTCTTCAAGCCCTTGATCTTCGGATAGATCTCTTTTGAAAAATAATCAACACCTTTGTTTTGAAGACCTACGCAATTAAGCATTCCCTGCGCCGTCTCTGCCATTCGCGGATAGTCGTTGCCTTGCCTTGGCAAAACAGTAGTGCCTTTTACAAATATACCTCCTAAGCGGGTAAAGTCGACGAAGTCTGCAAACTCAAGTCCATATCCAAAGTTCCGGAAGCCGTCATTATAGGCGTGTTTAATGAGAGCTCTCCTATTTTTACGCGTAAATCAGCCATTTTTACCAGGTTAATTGATTTGCATTAAACACCGGCCCTTCTGTGCAGACGCACACATTTCCTTTCACTGTCTTTTCCACACAGCAAAGACAAGCCCCAAGTCCGCAAGCCATTAGGTTTTCAAGTGACACCTCGCAGTTTATATTTCTTGACTTAGCAACCTTTACTACCGCTTTCATCATCGGTTTTGGACCGCAAGTATATATTCCATCAAACGTATCCTCCAATACCTTATGATCAGTTACAAAACCTTTTGTCCCCAAGCTTCCATCTTCTGTCGTCGTATAAGTATCTCCCAGTTTTCTGAACAAATCCAATTGCAAAAGGTCCTCTTCTCTCTTTCCTCCCAACAAGAACACGGGCTCGCTACCGAACTCTTTTAGTTTTTTTCCTAAGAATAAAAGCGGTGCAGTCCCTACTCCGCCGCCAATTAGTAAGTAGCGACCAGTTTTTAAGGATAGCGAAAAATTATTGCCTAAAGGAAATAAGCAGTCTAAAAGGTCTCCGGCTTTCAAACAAGCCAAACGTCGCGTACCTTCTCCCACGCTATGCACCAACAGCCACATTTCATTTTTCGACTCATCTACATAATTAATAGAAATAGGACGGCGCAAGAACGTAGCAGGTGAGTTTGTTATTCTTATATTCACAAATTGTCCCGGCATCATACCCGAAAAGGGAATTTGTTCATCAGTTACTTTTAAAGCTATAATCATCTTTAAGCTTTTCTACGGCGGTTATTCGTAATTCGCTTACATATTTTTTCATAAGATAGGGCTTTAAACGCGGACAAATTTAGCAAAAAACTTGGTATATTCGCAGTTGAAAAACGAAAGACAATGGAATTAGAAATCTGTACAAACAGTTATAATAGTGCATTAGCGGCCCAACAGGGAGGAGCTGATCGCATTGAATTATGTGTAGGCTTAGCTGAAGGTGGACTTACACCTTCAATGGGGCCTAATTAAGCAGGTTGCACAATTGATCGGACTCAAGAAACATGTATTGATTCGCCTGAGAGGTGGCGACTTTTGCTATACTCCTGATGAAGTAGCTATTATGGAGACTGACATTCGTCTCTTAAAGGGAGAAGGAATAGATGGAGTTGTTATAGGCGCATTGAATTCTGACGGAACAATCGACTTGCCTACCATGCGGCGTCTTATTACTGCGGCAGAAGGACTAAGTATCACCTTCCATCGAGCTTTTGATATGTGCGCCAACCCCGAAAAAGCCTTAGAAGACATCATAGTTTTAGGGTGCCATCGTGTTCCTAACATCGGCTTATCTCCAACGGCTGAGCAAGGCATTCCGATGTTGCAAAATTGGTTGAACTTTTCCGGACGACGCATTGAGATTATGCCAGGCTGTGGTGTCACTCCGCAAAATGCAGCACGCATCTTGCGGGAAACAGGCGCCACAAATATTCATGCTTCAGCCAAACATACGAGAGACAGTGTAATGGCTTATCGAAGAGACACTATAGATATGGGTGAAAAAGGAAAAGATGAGTTCGCCATTCAAGAGACTTCACCTCGCTTGGTTGCAGAAATCAGACAAAGCTATTACTAAAGATGTCCATAGAAGCTCAACGCGTAAGGTCCTTATTCCAATGACGTTCTAAGAAACCTTCCTATTTTCTTTGGTATAAACAGTTACATTCCACTATCTTTGCATAAAATAGGCGGCGCCTCAGCAATTGAAACAAGTTTCATTGCATTCAGCTTGCTCTATCTTTGCATAAAATAGGCGGCAGTTCCACTTCTAAAAGTGAGCGTCTGCAACCTCTACCCTCTCACGCGCACAAGCTAGCCGGGAAAAGTAAAACTTTCTAAGCATCTCCTAGCAGCTTTTTATGATCTTTACAAGCGTATGAAAAGTATCGAAGTTCTCATCCCCACGTACAATGAGGAGCAATCCATTCCTCTGCTATATGAGGCATTGTCCCATACCGCCCAACAAATAAGCCGGTACGATTGGCGCTTCATCTTTATCAACGACGGGAGTAAAGACCATTCGCAGGACATATTGGAAGCTTTGAGCGAACAGGATGAAAGAATCGCCGTCATTAACCTTTCGCGCAATTTCGGAAAAGAGATGCAATGCTTGCCGGAATTGATTATGCTCAAGGCGATGCGGTAATTATCATGGATTGCGACCTGCAACATCCCGTTTCAATCATTCCGGAAATGCTCAAAGCTTACGAAGAGGGTTATCAGGATGTTTATGCTCGTCGTGCGCATCGAAATGCAGAGCCTCGACTAAAGCAATGGTGCACGAAAACGCTATTATCGCTTGCTACAGAAGTCTACGCGCTTCGACGTACTCCCGGATGTTGGCGATTTCCGACTGTTAGATCATCGATGCATAGCGGCTTTAAAGCAATTGAGAGAAACGGATCGCTATACAAAAGGCCTTTTCTGCTGGATTGGTTTTAAGAAGAAAGAAATCACGTACACTACGGAAGAGCGCCGCTTTGGAAAATCTACCTTCACCTACTTTGGCTTATTGAAGTTAGCCTTAAACGGCTTAACCTCTTTCATAACTGCCCTCATCCGTTTCTCTACCATCACCGGCTGCATCGTATCTTTTTTCGCATTCGTCTACCTCATCTATGTCGTCATCAAGACTTTGATCATAGGCGAACCCGTGCAGGGATTTCCTACGCTTGTAGTCTTAATACTATTGTTGGGCGGACTGCAACTACTTAGCATTGGTATCATCGGAGAATACATTGCCCGAGTTTTTAATGAATCTAAGCGGCGCCCTAATTATATCGTGGCATCCATTAAAGCAAAGCAGCAATGAAAAAAGGCTCATATTCTCTGGTTCTCCTACCTCATGTTGGCGGCGTTGGTCTCATTTTCCTACGTCTCCCCTTGGGTTGGCGACGACATAGAAATATGCTTATTTCTCTGCGATCAAAGATACAAACGGCACAAACTCTACCTATCCACACGCCACAAGACATCTTTTGTTTCTCAATATAACCACTATCAAAGCTACAAATGGGCGAACGGTGGCCCATTGTCTCGTACAATTTTTCTGCGGCATTGGCGGACAAATCGCTTTTTCTATTTGTAACGGCTTGATGTATATACTACTCGTCGTACTCATCTGCCGCCTGATACATTGGGATTGGAAAAACCTCGCTCGGTCTTTGTAGCACTCTTATTAGTGCTCTTTACGTTCAATACAGGCTTTACGCCGAGTTGCCAAATTGGCTATATCTGGATGTTTTGCACGGCTTTAGGGGCACTCTATATCTTCCAACGACAACCCCAACTCTCATTTTTCTCAGCCATACTCGTTTTTCTATTCAGCATTTTGGCTGGATGGGGACAAGAAAGCTTAAAGCTTCGGTTTATGCATCTCTGTTTTTCGTCTTTTCTTGCTCCATTTCAAGCAAAAACAAGGCTCGCTCGCTTTGTACTTATCGGCTTCGGTTTAGGCACACTGATGATCTGCTCTCGCCCAGCGCTTGGACGCGCGCCGCACAATCACACCGAATTAGCTAAATGTCTCTCTGCTCAATTTAGCTCACTATTCGCGCGCCCTTTATTTATACCTATTCTATGCTTTCTACCTGCTCTTATTCAGGCGGGCCAGAATTGGGCAATTTTTCCACACAAATGCTTTCTATCTCATTGCCATTTCACCCTGCTATGCTTTAATCTTATCATAGGAGACAGCGGACCGCGACAGCTTTTGGGCATAGAACTGCTCTCCATCTTAGGCTTATTGCAATCTCAGCAAAGTTTTTGAAACAAAAAGGCCTATAATACGGCCTTCATTGCTACTTCACCTTCTTCGCGACCCTCATCATATTGAAGTGAATGGTTTTTACGCTACAGACGCGCACAGCTTTGATCAGACAATGGCGGCTTGCAGAAAAAGCACCGAGTGGTTCTACTGTAATCCATTACTGACGGTAATGATGCAAAGGCTTGGCCCGGTGACCCGACTACAGGACGATGGAGAAGAAAATCAAAATTGAGACCGGGCACCATTCATATCATCACCAAGGCGCCCGATTACACACCGCAAGGCGCTATTCAAGCCAGACAATCTTAAGCTAACGCCCATAAGTTCGCATGGCGAAACGTAAAAGCGCAAAATTTTCCAACACTCACCCACGCAATTCGGCAATCCCTTTCTCCCCATCTCATACGGAGCAGAGCAGGAATGGACAGTGTACGCTCGTGAGCGCGTTTGTACTTTCACGAGCGTACGCTTCGTATCATCACGATAGAAGGTCTTACCCTCACGATGGGGACAAGGCGAAAGCTGAAAGCTGTTGCAGAACCTCAAAGCAAATAGTGTTTATAAACGGGTGCTGAAAAAGCACATATTTAGGGAAAGAATCACAATGCAAACTAATCTGCACACAGAGGCTTACTTGCCGAATAATAACCCCATCAAAAACGCAAAATTGACGAACGACTAATTTGAAAGCTATCGCTTTATATCAATAAAAACAGTCTTCATAAACCACTTTTACAAGTAGTGAGATATCAGACTGTTTACTGCGTATTAACAGAAAGTATTTCAGAAATAAAAAGCTCACGCTTGTTGGCGAAATCGGCTACTTCCATATCATTTCTCAGATAAGAATGCGGAAAAGATTGAACTTCCCGACTGCCCCCTGCGATGTCACTTTCAAAAGAAATAGGTGTAATCAACGGAAAAATTTGTCCGTCTTTATTCAAAAGAGAGAAAAAGCCGGGACGGGTTTTCGCCTTGTAAATAAATAATGCGCACCGCCCCATCGTATTACAGATTGATTTCTACGCAAGGTGTATCTTTTGCCTGGCGATCACTCATGCCACACCAACCGGACCAATATATTTCGATCAGTAACTTTTCCAACGCTTTTTCCAACTGTTTGCGTACCAAGTCAGATGTTCCGGAGCCACATTCAGATGAGTTTGAAGCCTCGCCTGATCATCGAGTAGTTGCCAGATAATGTCCGGCCGCATCCGTTCTAAAAACGGATAAACCTTCATAAACGACCGCATCAGCCTGACAATAAAAATTCCATAGCAAAGTCCTGGTCATGCGCAAAAAGAGGTTCGACAGCAATCCCCTGCTCGTGAATGATTTTTCGTACACGATCCAATCCGGATGAAAAGACGCTGCGCCCGCTACTAGCTCAGGAGCTTTATATAAAACTGATTCATCAGTTTTTACGTAGTTTTGCACTTCATCTATGGTTCTACAAAAGCAGATTCACCATAGTTATATCTGATAAAGTCGCACGTAGCTCACGCAGCAAAGCAACCGCCGTCTGCCTTGAACTCAACGTGCGTATGTATCGATAGCTTCCCTGCGTTCTCAACAAACTTTCAGGGCCTAATTTGCCTAAGATGGTGACAAACCAGCGGATCCCAGCCCCACACCCTCAATTTCGTGAATTGTGGACCAGTCTATTTTTATACCTTGTTTGTAAAACAGCGGGACTATCATTCCACAATTTAGGCAAGTCATAATTGCTCGAGACAGGTCGCGTGCGATCTTGATGGGTAGTAAAAAGGCGAATTTGAGGCCAGCCTCATCAATGATAAAATTGAAAGAGTTTCATATTTTCTAACGCGAAATTACGCCTTACGTAGAAAACTCAGTATATTTGCGAAACGAAAAATACGATTATTATGCTTTTTCAAAAGACACCCTACGTGAGAACGTCGGCGCAGATTGCGTGAAATGGTGAGCAATGGGCTCATTCTCATCTTCGGCCACAACGATGCTCCGATGAATTGTCCGGCAAACACCTACAAGTTTCGCCAAGATAGCTCTTTCCTCTATTTTTGCGCAACACCGCGACAGATTAGTTGGCGATCGATGCTGATAGCGGCCAGAATGGCTCATCGGCGATGAACAGATATAGATGACGTCGTTTGGTTCGGCTCAGTCAAAAGTGTGGGGCGAATTAGCCGCAGAAGCCGGCGTAGAACATCACGCTCCCGATGGCCCATCTCGCAGACTTGGTCAGCAAAGCGCTGAAAAAGGGAAGATCCACCTCCGCCGCCTTATCGCTTGATACGCAACTCAAATTATGGTTGCTGAACATTCATCCATCTAGCAAAAAGAAGCTGCAAGTCTTCCTTTAATTCAAGCAGTTGTCAAGCTCCGCAGCGTAAAAGAGTCTTGAAGAAATCGAAGAGTTGGAACGTGCGCAACAATCGGACATAAAAATGCATACATAACGGCTGTGCGCTTGTGTCGCCCCGGTGTGACCGAACAATACATTGGTGGACAAATTGATGGCGATTACCGCTTCTTATGGTTGCATCGTTTCTTTCCAAAGCATCGTAACAGTGATGGAAGATTATGACGGCAATCCTTCTCCTCGTGCTTTGGAAGCCGGAAGGTTGATGCTGTGTGATGCAGGTGCGAAACCAATGAAAAATTATTGTTCAGACAATACGCGCACTACGCCTATCAGTGGAAATATACGCAACGACAAAAGGAAATCTACCAGATCGTGGTCGAGTGCCACGACTTGGCTTTAGATGTGGCGAAACCAGGTGTACGTTGGTGGGATGTTCATTTTGACGTTTGCTACGCTTAATGTACTAATCGCCTCAAGGAGCTTGGCCTGATGAAAGGTGATACGGAAGAAGCGCTGCGCGCGGCGCTCACGCGCTTTTCTTGCCGCACGGATTAGGCCATATGATGGGCTTGGATGTACACGATATGGAAGGCTGAGGCCAAATACACGTGGGCTTTTGATGAAGAAACACGACCGAGCACGCAATTCGGAACGGGTTCACTCCGTATGGGGCGGAAGTCAGAAGAGCTTTGTTGTAACAGACGAGGCCCGGTATTTATTTCATTCCAGACTTGATTGACTATTGGAAGGCTGAAGGCATCAAAAAGACTTCATCAACTTTGAAAAAGTGGAAACTTACAGAAGACTTTGGTGGGTCCGCATAGAGGGATGATGTGCTCATCACGAAAGATGGTTGCCGTTTCTTGAGCGAGAACGCATCCCCTATCATATTAAAGAGGTAAAGACTTCCTCGAAAGCAGAGATAATCAATAAAATAAAAACACTTTTAATCACTAACAATAATACAAAATTATGAAAAAGGTATCTTTCTCGCAGCTACCTCTTGACGTTTGCTGCCTGGAAGCAATGCTGGCACAAAGCAAATAAACCAGCAGAAAAGAACGACACAGTAAAATTTCACTGTTATCAAAGAGGCTCCGATTACCTCTATCAAAGATCAGCACCGTTCAGGTACGTGCTGGGACTATAGCTCACTGGGCTTCTTTGAATCAGAGTTGCTCCGTCAGGAAAAAGGAACGTTTGAGTTTGTGTGAGAGCTTCGTAGCTTATCACACCCTATATGGATCGTGCTGAAAAAGCTATCCATATGCACGGTGACGTAAAGCTTTTGCACTAAGGCGGAAGTTTCTACGATGTGCTGTATTGTATGAAGCATTATGGAATCTGTCCGCAAGAGGCAATGCCTTTCCCGGCTCTCTTTATGGCGATTCTCTCTTTACTTTAACGAATTTGGCAAGATCTAGTCGAAAGCTATGTTGAGGGCATCTCAAAAAGCGATATGAGCGTCTTCCTCCCACGTGGAAAAGAGTTCTTCTATTCTCGCTAACTACTTTGAGAGCTGCCTGCAACGTTCCAATACCAAAGGAAAGACTTATACTCGCAATCTTTCCAAAAGAGCTTAGGCCTTGATCTTGATGATTATGTGTCTTCAACTTCTTTCTCACCACCCGTTCTATTCTAAATTTATCATTGAGAGTTCAAGACAACTGGCGTTGGGCTGAAAGCTACAACTTACCGCCAATGAGTTTATGGATCGTAATGGAATCTGCCGTTCCGCAATGGCTGCCTTTGGCAGGTGCTGACGTCAGCGAGCAAGGCTTCAGCCGCAACGGACTCTACAAGAGTTCCGGCAAAGAGCCACAGAACGACATGTCTGGCTCTGATGCTGCACGCTGGACCGGAACAAACGGGAAAGAATCTGGTTTCTCAGATAGCAAAGACGAACTCACGAATTACACAAGAAATGCGTCAGCGTGCTTATGACAATTGAGAAACTACTGACTGACACTGGAATGGTTATCTATGAAGCTAGCTAAAAAGATCCGCAAGGCCAGAATACTTTATGGTAAAGAACAGTTAGGGGTGAATATGGCCGTTATAAAGGCATCTTCTACGCTTCAAGCCTTATGTAGCTTATAAGACGATGAATATCGCCCCACTAACAAGAAGGCAATTCCGCAAACATTCGTAGAAATTGGGCATCTAATCAGCCCTGCTAAAACAACAAAAGACTACGGAAAGCTTATAGCTTTCCGTAGTTAGTCTCTCTTATTTAATCTTACCTCACTATGAAAATACTAAAACAAGGTTATCTTGAAAGACAGCTCAGGCTGTACCTACAAAAAGATACTGTCAAACTCTAGACCTACGCGAAGATCCGAATTAATCGCAGCCTACAAAAGTTGCACACCAAGGAAGGTATTTGGGCTGGAGACATTAGAAGTAGTAAAGGCTTCAGGCATTTTTAGAGATGGAGATATACCTATTAGACAACCGCCTCTTTATGATTATAGAAATGCCAGCTAACTTAGAATGGGATGAAGTAATGCATATCGAATATGCCAAAGCAAAAAGAATGGGAAACCTTGACAGCAAAAATATCAGCAAGTAACAACACAAAGGAGAAACAGCGCTGATAAATGGAAACTGATGGAGCGATATTCCACCTCTATTAGAACACTACTCACGCACACTTTTCCGCGACTGACTCTAGATAGTCTAATAGGATGTCATAAGAAGAAAGAAATTAAGCTTCAATGCGTGAAAATCGAAAGTAAAGAGTGCATTTTCAGAATAATGTATTTATCTTCGCGTATCGTTTTAAACGCATACACAATAGGGCTACTACACTTCAGATTCAAAGACAAAACCTGCCCTTTCACAAAAGGGCATATCTGAAGAAAAATTGGAATCACAGCTTTGAATCATTTAGGAATGGTTTCCTTTTCTAAAACTATATCTTGCCGCTGCCCTAAAAAGATTTGCAACCGTCCAATGAAGCGCAACAAGCCTTTCTTTGCTGCAGCAGAAATACCTAACAGAGGGCCTAAGATAATAAAGTTTGTTCGGCTTCAGGCGCGGCAAGTCGAGATATTCAAAGACCTTTTCGCCTTTTTGTGCAGTGCAGATTGTGATACGCCTCAAACTTCCTTTGGAACAAATTTTCTTCCGCAATATTCACTGACCCTTAGTTATAGTCTTCTCAACGAGACCCGTCTGCATCTTTATAGTCAAGACATCGCTGCCTATCACAAGGCAAACGGTTTAAAAGATGTTGTTCGCGCCCTACTTGGTGCAGAGGATTGAACTATAGCAACCTTCCTAGGCCTGCCTCCTCTTTCATCAGTATCCAAACGGAAACAGAACAGCCAGTGAAGAGCATCTTACAGAAGGCGCCCAATATGCTAAAGGAGCAGATGAGAAAATCAATATACACTTCACTGTTTCTCCAGAGCATCGTGAACTTTTCTCAAAATTAATTGCAGATAAAAGCGCACAATACGAGAGCTGCGCAAAGAACTCTGTATCAGTTTTCAGAGCAAAGGAAGCATAGATACAATTGCCGTAACAGAGGATAACGACTTCTTCCGTCAAGCAGACGGTTCCTTTCCGTCCGGGTGGACATGGTGCACTGATTAGAAAACCTCAACGAGAATAGATGCAGACGTCGTCTTTTATTAAAAATATAGACAATGTCGTTCCGGACCACTATAGCGGAAACAGTTCAGTACAAGCACTTTAGCCGGGAATCTTGGTAGAACTCCAGCAAAAGACGTTCCATTACTGGAAGCTTTTTGAACGAGAAAAATTGCTCAACAGATACGATTAAAGAGATAGCAATTCATAGAAAAAGATCTTTGTTGCATTTTGCCTCAAGACATAGCTCGAGCAAGATTTAGTGCGGTCTTAAGAGAAAAACTTAATCGTCCGATGCGTGTTTGTGGAATGGTAGCTAACGAAGGTAGAGCTGGGCAGGTGGCCCATTCTATGGTCTACAATGCCGATGGGAGCATAAGTTTGCAAATTCTCAGCTCACAGATTGACATGAACAGCTGAAAAAGCCATGTTTGAGGAGGGCTCTACTTCAGCCCAGTCAGCTAGACCTCGTATGCGCTCTTAAAGATTACAAAGGACCGTTTAGTACCGATTATGCTGATCCTGCAACGGATTTATTACGCATAAAGAGCAGAGCGCAAAGCAGCTAAAAAGCCTTAGGCTACCAGGCTTAGTGGAATGGCGCAATAGTAAATTGGAACACCAAAGTGTTTGTGAGAGGTACCATTGATTACTCTTTAGCCCGTAAAACGATAAACGATCTCTTCGAGACCACTAACATCAACCGGCAGGGTGGTCAGCAATCAATAAGATTGATTCAAAAATACGACTCACGCCGAACAAGAGATAAAACGCTAGCCCTATGAATATCTATATATAGAAAACGTTGAAAACTTTTTCTGAAAGGAGGAGGATTGGCCTTGAGAATGGACAGCTGCAGCTATTACGCCCATTCGTGACAGCATTATGAACCACCAATGGTTGTCTGAAAAGCTTTTGAAGACACCCATTGTTATAACTCAGGCTTTACCGGGTCTTTCTCCTGAACTTTGCCGTCTTTCTTGGTTATAAGATTAAAAGGATGGCGAGGCAGTTTGGCGACATTGTGCGGTATGTTACTTCCGGCTTTTAGCGCTGACGCTTTCACTTCTTGCCGTATCTTTCAATAGGTTCGGGACCTACCCAGTATAAACTCGTTTCTTAAAGGCGCTCGCCCGCTATCATCGCCTATGATGGTCTACCCGTGCTTCAAACTCTTTAAACTCACTCCACAACTCTTTAAGCACAATATGGTTACCTATCGGGCGATTGTATAGCTATATATCTTTTACATATCTCGAGCTTATATCATCATGGTTGCTGTAGCCTGCGCTATCGATTTTATTCGTTGCTTATCAAACCTATGATCTCTTAAAATGATCATCTTATATCTGTCTCTATTTGTTCAATTTTTCTTGTGCGGTTGTTTTGGATATGAAGGTGCCTATACTTTTGCCAGCTTTTATGAGAATATGCTTGTTCTCAGCACGGCTGGTTAACGTCGGATCAGTTTGCAGATATTCTTTTACGTAAGCCGATTATTGCCCGACGGTTTAGGAATAAACTCAGCCGTAATGGGCGGTTATCTCGCTAGTGACACAGTATTCTACCGAGATTCTCCTTCTTAGGCGGGTTTATCGCTCTTTTCGGCTTAACCCTCCCCTTTTTATTTGGACAAAAGTCGCAAACCTACTATCGCCATCGTTTCGAAACGTTGGTGAAGTAGTCATCAGTTGGCTGCGCCCACTTGCTCCCGGCATTGTTGCTGCCGGTATTCTTCTTTTATGTACGGAAAGATTTCCGGAAGCATCACGACTTCTCATCGGGCATTTCGGAATCAGTTTGTTTTTCTTTATTTCTACTTTAATCGGAACAAGGGGTTTATCGCATCAATCCTTTATTCATGGTCTTCTTGTGCGGTTTTGCCGGCCTTTTGCTCTTTTCAGTTAGCAGCTACCGATCAAAATGATCGACAGCGAGTTGTGAGTTTACTGCAACTCATTTCCCCAACTGATAGTACTCTCCTTTTTGAATTGTTCCACCTCATATTATTATAGTTTGCTGGTAGCAAACGATGGTTTTGATGGGAAGAAACGATGATTTGCTGGTAGCAAACGATTGTTTACGAGCAAACCTGAACGAACTATCGAAAGCGCTTCAAAATGCACTCAAACAGATTCATAATACAAGGTATCTGAACAACGTATCTTATTCGGACCATCATAGAGCATATTTTTCACGAAAAAGGCTCTGCAACTCTTGGCAGTTTCGCGGGAAGTCGTTACCTTTGCACCGCAAAATCAGCCAAAACCGATATAGCTCAGCTGGTGAGGCGACTCATTCGTAATGAGTAGGTCGCCGGTTCGAGTCCGGCTCTCGAGCTCTTAAAGACGTAAAGATTCATCTTTGCGTCTTTATTTTACTGCCAAAAAGACAAAGGAGAGATAGTTGAATAAAGGCTACAGAAAAACCTTAGAAGATGATGTATCAAAGGGCTCTTGCCAAATATCCCAAGCCTTTTCAGCTTGCAGATGCAACATTTCAAAACCATTCTTCGTCATTTGCTCCTTTGTTCTTTCCCGCTAGATAAGAAGAGCGTCTCCGCCGGATTGTATATCAAATCATAAAAGCAAATGGTAAGAAGATATTTCCTGATCAGCAAAAGGTGGAAATGTTGTTGTGTGTGGATGCATTCGAGCGGCGTACAATTGATCGCCAATGAAGTTGCAGCAAAGCGACTTTTTATCAGCTAATTCTTCATAAGTGATTACGCCCATTCTTTTTGATCCTACTAACGAACTGCACGCTTATATCTAGCAAACTCAACGCATAAGCTACAGCTCTTGCAGCACCACCGGTCCCTAATACGATTGCGCAGCGATCAAATGGGCGCAACAGGGGGCGCAAAAGAAGTCATAAAGCGCCATAATAGTCAGGGTGTATCCTATCAAACCTTGGGGCGTAAAACGAATCACATTGACGGCTTGAATAGCTTTCGCTTCGGGTGAGCGCATCAAGATAAGAAATGATTGCCTCATATAGGAAGCGTGACGTTCAGTCCGCAAAGATTGAGAAAGCGTTGTATGAGTTCGGGAAAAAGAATGTGCCGAGGATAATTCGAAGTTTTTCATAAATCGCATTAAGTCGCAACAGCGAAAAACTTCTTATTAAAATAATCCTTTGCAGGAGAATGACCTAAAGGATAACCGATCAAGCCATAAATTTGTACGGCCTCATTACTTTCGCCCACATACATCGTATTCAAACCGAAGGTATGGGTTGAAAAACACGTGCTTGAAACCGGCCTTTTTCCATTATCTTTTGCATATCTCGCCCATGAGGCTGCAGCTTCCATAGATGCCGGCAAAGCAGCTGTAAAGCCTTAGTATCACCCTAGAAATAAGACGATAACTAAAGGGGCATCAACACTGCGTGCATAAAGCTGAAATAATTGTCGCATTGGGAAAGCGGCGCGGGGACGCTCAATTCAACAATAACGCATACTCAGGCTCATGCGAAACATCTCACTTAGTCACTATCTAAATCTTCAAAAGTTGCGCACGCCGTATGCTACTATGAACGGCGTCAAAACTATTCTCCTCAAAACTCAGATTCAAGCAATCTTCTTTCTTAAATTGTATCTTCTCTCGACAATCCTGCAACTAGCTACCTATCGACGTGCAACCTAAGCATGCCTTCGAAAGTATCTATGCCCCACCACTTGATTGGGGGCATAATAGAACGCGATCGAAGAATAGCAAAATCTCCATGCCTGTGGCTACATCCAAATCTCTTTAGGCTCAAGAAGCTACGCAACTGCTTTATGGCGACTCGACGCCAGCGTTTGTCAATTCCTAAGAGGACGGTTAGCTGATCATAAGAGTGAGCAATGTTGTCAAACATCTGCTCTACTTACTCCGACTTACTGGATCAGCGTCGTAGGTTTGATCTTTTCTTGCTTATACATATCTAAGGTATCGTGTGCTCGATAAGAATAAAAGGATAATCGAATTGAAAATAAGTTCCTACGCTATCTCAATTCGGATTACTTATAGCAAAACTTAGTGCTGCAAGAACTGCAACACGTTGCGCTCTATACGCTCTTCAAACAGTCGCTATCTTCTGCAACAAACGCTCGCCCGTAATACTGCTCAGTAAGCTCAATATAACGATCGGAAATAGACTTAACGATTTCGTCGGTCATTTTCCGGCACCTGCTGCCCTTCTTTGCCTTGGAAGCCATTGTCCATCAGCCATTCGCGCACAAATTCTTTGGAAGAGTTGGCGTTGTGGTTCGCCCTTTTCGAGCGCTCTTGATAACCATCGCTGTAGAAAATAACGACTGGGTCAGGCGTATGAATCTCATCCATCAAGTAAATCTTACCATCGTGCGACAAATTCATATTTCGTATCCACAAGAATCAATCGCGCTGAGCAGCAATCTCTGTGCCTCGCTTAAACAGCTGGAGCGTATATTTCTCTAACAGAGCATACTCTTCCGGGTAGCAATCCCTGCGTAAAATTTCTTCCTTCGAAAATGTCCGCATCGTGCTCGCCTATCTCAGCTTTGGTTGTCGGCGTCACGATGGGTTCGAGAAATTTCTCATTCTCGCGCATCCCATCAGGAAGTTTGATCCTGAGATCTCTCTAGCACCATTCTTGTAGGCGCCAAAGCTGAGTCACATGATATCCGCACGATCATCTCCAACCGGAAGCCTTTACGTAGTTCCGACGGTCACCATCGGGTCCGGGTGGCTAATTTTCCAGTTCGGGCAAATATCGGTTGTCGCATCAAGAAATTTTGCGGCGATTTGGTTAAGCACTTGCCGCTTTAAAGGAATGCCCTTCGGCAAGATTGCGTCAAAGGCTGATATGCGATCGCTCGCGACCATCAATAAGTTGTCGCCCTCGATGCTATATACATCGCGTACTTTCATTATACACCCTATTTGACCAAAACTGGTAGGTCGTTTTAGATTAAAGTTGCCGTATCTCAATTATTTGAATAACATTCTTCTGAAATCCGTTGTTGCTCTTCTGTTGTCGAGCATCATCGCTTCGTATGTGCTGTTTGCTCCATAAGCCTTTCACGATGCGTGCAACCAGCTTATGTCTGACAATGTCGCTCTTATCCATCCATCGACGAAATACCTTGCTATGTGTCCGCAAAATACGGATCGCTTCAATCAAAGCCGGATTGCTGCATACGCGGAAGATCTATCTGCGTGATATCACCCGTGACGATCATCTTCGTATTCATCCCATACGCGTTAAGAACATTTTAAGCTGAGCACGCGTTGTATTTTGCGCTTCATCTAAGATTACGACAGCATCATTCAACGACCACGACCACCGCATAAAAGCCAACGGAGCAATCTGTATCACGCAGTATCAGAATGCTCCTGCACCATTTGGCTGCAGAGCATCTCTTGCAGAGCATCATATAGAGGTTGCAGATGAGGATCTACTGTTTCACGCATATCTCCAGGAAGAAAGCCAACTTTTCTCCGGCTTCACAGCCGGACGACTTATATTATCTTCTTCCTCCTTATTTTCCAAAGGCCCTGACGGCTAAAAGCAATCGCAGTAGCCGTTTTACCCGTTCCGGCAGGACCAATGCAAAACAAATCGTCCTTTTATAGGCATCGCAAGTTTTTGCTGATTCTGACTTCTTGCAAGAATCAGCTTGCCGCTGTAATGAATAGACAATCACCTTCTTTGTCCAAGCTGTTCGTTGATCGGCCTTCGGATCAAAGGTTACAATATCTTCCTCAGGTGAGCTTATTATAATTGACACAATGTCTATAAATCATGCCTCATAAACGACGTCAAATTCAGCTATATCTTCCGGTTTCAATGACTTTCAACACACTTCCGCGCCACGATACGCAACTTTGAAAAAGAGCACGTAGCATACGAATTAGCGTTGTTTTGACGCCATAGAGACCATCGGATCAGCATCCTGGAGGATAAAAATTTTTCTATCAAATCCGCAATTCTTTATGCTGCAAAAAGTAGCTATTATCTCACAAATACTAAAAGCTATGATAAGCTAATCTTAAGAATAAAAATGCGAAAAAGCCCCTTGAAAGCATTCGACAAGATCTAGATTTCCCCTCTCGATGGTAAGTTTTCTCTCACAATAAAAAGAATGTACGCTCAGTGAGAAGACAGACTTTTTCTCACGAGAAAAATCTCACAAAAAGATCGGCGTACACTAAATTACACGCATCGAAGGCTTTCAAAAGGACAGTGAGGGTATATAAAAGAAAAGAGGATATGTCTGTTCGACATCTCCTCTTCTTTATGTGAGATCCGACTCGAACGAGATGACCTCAGGTTATGAGCCTGGCGAGCTTCATCAACTGCTCACTCCGCGATGTTGCGGTGCGTACGGGACTCGAACCCGGCTGACCTCCTGCGTGACAGGCGAGGCATTCTAACTCAGCTGAGACTAACGCACCAATGTTTTTGTGGGCAAAGATGGATTCAGACCACCGAGGCGTAAGCCAACAGATTTACAGTCTGCCCATTTGGCCACTCTGGTATTTGCTCTAAGTTGTTTTTGCGAGTGCAGTAACACTATGTAATACCGAGAAAAAGTCAATCATTTTGTCATGTCAGTGCAAATTCTTCTCCCTTTCGCCTACAGTTCCATCAATTCAGCTCGATGGCTTGATGCTCATTCTCTGTCGTTAACAACCGCAGATAATAGGAACTTCCCCGTTGAGTTCTGTCGAGCAAGCTCTTGGGTGACACCATTCCATATATAATCGAAGTGGGGGTATCGCCACGAATCACGCTACCAATAGCTATGATTCATCTACGCACCTATACCTTGCCAATTCTGAACGGCAAAATCAATTCAAAACTTCCAGGGCACGCGTAATGATGATATTCTCCTTTTTCGCTCCGGCGAAAAGCAGTGCACAGACTGCTGATCAAGTAATACGTCTGTTATGTGCAGCTATTCCATTCTGCAACAACCGGTCCAAAGCGCATATTTGACGCATCTGGTATCGTCGTACTCTCTTTCAAGATATGTGTGATTGACATCGTTCCTTCCTTTTTAGCAGTTGCACGGAGCCGAGACCGGCGCGATGTATACTATGTGAATAGATGCTGCACACCCACGCTCAATGTGGCGATCTATTTCCCGGATCTCAAACGTGCCGTTTTGTAGACGTTGCGGCGTTGCCATCGTACTCGTTGGATGAACTTCTTGATTGATTGATATACCTCAAGCGCTTGATCATTGTTCTTTTTCTGTGATTCGAGCAATTTACCAGCTTCAAAGCAAATAAAAGCGGGCTCAAAGCCGGGTTAGCAGCTTTATCTGCAGCTTTCTTAAAAGCTACGCAGACTTTGTCTGCCAGCAAAGCATAACAGTTGGTTAAAGCAGCTATACCAGCAGGAGAAATAGTATGATCGCTTTTGGGCAAAACTGCTCCAAATATTTAATAACCTCTTTTATCTTACCGGTTTTCTCGTAGCTAATACCGCGCATAAACGATTTTGCGAGATTACAGCATCGGTGAAGAATAATCATTAGCTAAACGTATGAACCCAGGAGCGTCGTCACCTTTCAAGGCTTTATCATAGTCTTGTTGCGCCAAATAAAACCCTTCAAAGTAAGGAGAGATTGCGCCTTCTCCTCACGCGCTGTTGCGTAACCAAAATAATAAGCTAAAGCCACTCCAACAACAACGGCAATGACCGGCTATAAGCAATTGCTTCTTGGCTTAATGATAAAACCTCTGACTGCTCATCGCATTATTTACATCAGCCTGTGCTTCTTTCTTTCCTTTTTGAGTCATAATATGATGTTCTTTTTATACTACGTTAAGGTGCACAAAATTGCAAGGCAAAAATAATGCATTCATCTTATATGGAAGATTAAATCCTCTCTGGCTTTACCTCCTGCAAATCAGTATGCTATGATACTGACAGTCTTTCTCTTCTGAGTGATAAAAATATCTCTTCTGCCGATTTATCTTTTCTCCTATGGTCCAATTGTTTTGTGGGCGATAACGGTATGGGGAAAACAAACTTGCTTGACACTGTTACTATTTCGAGTTTTTGCAAAAGCGCGCCAGCTCTACTGATGTCACTAACGTCAAACATGGAGAACAAAGCATTTTATGCTCAAAGGACTTTATGACGATGATGCTGGAGCGAGATAAGATTGCTATAGAGGATATCAAGAAGCCCGACGCAACAACTGCGACGCAGCAGCAAGATATAAAGCGCTTTGCGAACACATTGGTACAATTCCATGCAATGATTTCTCCATCAGATAGCAGATTGGTAACTGGCGGAAGTGACAATAGACGGCGCTTTGTATATACTGTGATCGCGCAATATGATGCAACTTATTTAGAGGCTTTGATGCGAATATGAAAAGACCTACGCCAACATAATGCTTTATTGAAAAAAGAAGAAAGGACCGGAAGCTGACGTCATAAGCATCATAGAAGATATGATGAAGCCGCGATGCAACCAGTATTTATCAGGAAAGAGCTTTTGTCGAAACATTTGGCTTTGCTTTCAAGGCAGTCTATCATGAATTATGCTCGACCCCGAACAAGTAAATATCGTCTATCGAGTCTCATGAGTGACAGAGGAGAACTCAAACCCATGTTAAGAGCAATATCGCTCGCGGAGCGTCTGGTTGACTATGACTGCACGGTATTCACCAAAAGATGACATTATTATGCATTAACGGCTATCCTGTAAGAAACAAGAGGCATCCACGAGGACAAACTAAAACTTGCTATAGCTCTCAAATTAGCACAATATATGTGTCTGCGTACAAAAAGTAGCCTACGACAGCCTACTCTTACTAGATGATATTTTTGATAAGCTGGATGCCGGGACGAATTAGAACTATATCATACGATACGCTGCAGAAGCGCAATTTGGACAAATCTTTATAACGGATACCAGCAAGGCGTCTACTCCCAATCCTTCAGTTACAACATAACTAAAGTCTTTGCTGTAAAGACGGAGAAATCCATCAAACGTAAAAGGCTGAACCTATGACAACATCCTAGCGCGCTATCTGCGCCATATAGACTTAGAAACGCCCTGAATCGAGTATCGTCTCATAAACCTGGGCATCGGTTGTTGGCGACAACGTAGCGAAAAAGGGCAAAAGATATCTACATCAAGAATCAGACGCGTGTTAGCCTGCAATCGCCCGTATTGCGTTCTGATTTACAGATGAAACGTCAAACCTTGATTGCACGTTTAAAGCGCAACTGTTGGTACTCAGGTTATCGTTGGTATTCACTTCGCGAATAAGGGCTAACCAGCCGCCTACAGGCGATAGATGAAAAGGGAAGAAGCTTAAGTAGAACAAGCCCCCGGCTCTATCCGCCAAGAAGACTCCCTACCCTACAAACAAAAAGATCCGTCTCCAAGTCATATCGACCTGAAACGGATCTTAATAAAAAGGCAAACTGCCCTGCTCTCCCACCTGATCGGCAGTACCATCGGCGTAGACGAACCTTCTCTGTTCGGGATGGGAAGGTGGGTCACCGTCGCGTGGCCACCTGAATAATTCAGACATATTCAAGCGTACAACAACAAACAAAATTCTAATTACATAGATGATACGGTATCAAAACAAAAAAGTACTGAAACTATATTCCTATATCAACCGATCGGACAAAGTTTCCAGGCAATTAGTGGTGCTCGGCTTTGGCGTCGCCGCCTTTACACCTGCGCCCTATCAACGTCGCGGTCTTTGACGACCAGCCGGAAAAGCTTATCTTGCACGGGCTTCGGCGCTTAGATGCTTTCAGCGCTTATCACGATCGGACGCGTGATGCCCGGCGATGCGGCTGGCGCCACAACGACAGTAAACCGGAGGTCCGTCCAGCACGGTCCTCTCGTACTAGTGCCGGAGACGGCACAGTTTTCACTGCGCCCACGATGATAGAGACCGAACTGTCTCGACGTTCCTGAACCCAGCTCGTGTGCCCGCTTTAATGGGCGAACAGCCCAACCCTTGGGACCCTTCTCCAGCCCCAGGATGTGACGAGCCGACATCCGGGTGCCACTCCTCCCATGATATGAGCTCTTGGGAGGATCGGCCTGTTATCCCCAGGTACCTTTTATCCTTTGAGCGATGGCCTTCCATGCAGGAACCACCGGATCACTATGCCCTAGTTTCCTGCCTGATCGGCTTGTCGGCCTCGCAGTCAAGCACCCTTATGCCATTGCATTCAACGGCCCGGTTACCAATCGGCTGGGGAATTTACTATAGAGGCCTCGTTAGCGCTTTTGAGCGATACCAGTCAAACTGCATCAAAACGCGGTCCTCACACTTGCAGTTGAGGGGACCACACATCGAGGCCGTATTTCAACAATAGCTCCAAGATTACTGGCGTAACCTCTTCACAGCCTCCGGCCTATCCTACACATCCGATGCCCGGTCACAACGTTAAAGATTGCGGTAAAGGGTTTCACGAGGTCTTTTCGTCCCATCGCCGGGTAATCCAGCGTCTTCACCGACCTACCATTTCACCGGAATCATGGTTGAGACAGTGTCCGGATCATTTACACCATTCGTGCAGGTCGGAACTTACCCGACAAAGGAATTTCGCCTTTACCTTAGGACCGTTATAGTTACGGCCGCCGTTTACCAGGGCTTCAATTCAAACCTTCGACTAAAGTCTGAGCTCTCCTCTTGACCTTCCGGCACGGGCAGGTGTCAGACTGTATGCAGCATCTTTCGACTAGACACAGCCCTGTGTTTTTGTTAAACAGTTACCTGGACCTATTCTCTGCGCCTCATGTCCTTCGCTGAGGACACTTATCGAGTTACAGGGGTCAATTTGCCTGGTTCATAACCATAGATCTTCCGAGCGCCTTAGTATATTCTACTCGGTTACGTGTCCGTTTACGGTACGGGTGTCTTTAAAAATAATGCTAGCAGGTTTTCTTGGGGAGCTGGATTACCTTCATCAGGCAGCCCAGAAAGGCCTTTCACTTTTCCGACTTCGGCTCGCAATTATGGATTTGCCTGTAATCATCTACACCTTTGTCATTCAGCTTGTCCTATTCCGTCCAGGACATGGAGTGTCACTTCTCCGTCACCACATCGCTCTTAAGACAGTTGCGGAATATAAACGTATGAATCATCGACCTCGCCTTGCGGCTGAGCCTTAGGACCCGCACTAACTTGGGACGACGAACGTTGCCACGGAAACTTAACCTGCTACGGCGAGGAGTCGCCCTCTTTCTCGTGTATGCCTACATTGCTTTTCACTCCGCCCAAACTCGTCGTCTCATATCTTCAAAGCAACAGCAGTACTCTCAGTCAAAAACGGATTCCGTAGCTTCGGTGGTAGATTTTGCTGCAGTTATCATCGCACGGCCCTCGACTAGTGACTGTTACGCTCTTTGAATGAGATAGTAGCTTCGGCCAAGCATCTAAGCTGTCTTGAGGGGCCACACTGCGTTAGACTAACAACCGACACTTGGACGATGCTGACGTCTAAATTCTTCTCACTCGGGACGGGACCTTAGCACCCGTCCTCACTCCCTGACTCAGACTGTAAGCATTCGGGTTGTCCGGACTTGACAGGCAGCAGCCCTCGCGTCGATCAGTCGCTCTACCTCTTGCAGCATCGACATGCACTAAATGCATTTTCGGGGGTACGAGCTATCTCAAGTTTGATTGGCCTTTCACTCCTCATCTCATCCAGGGCTTTCGCGCTTATCGGTGCGGTCCTCCATCCCGTGTTTGCCGGGACTCAGCTGGACAAAGTGGATCCGCTTGGTTTCGCGTCTCCGCCTTTGACACGCCTATTCGGACTCGCTTTCGCCTACGGCTCCGGACATCATTGCCTTCCATTGCCACAACTCGATAGCTCGTGTATACAGGCACGCCGTCACGGCATAGTCTTTGCTCCGACCGCTTGTGGGCGTACGGTTTTCAGGAACTCTTTCCTCCCTTAATCAGAGTTGCTTTTACACTTTCCCTCACGGTACTGGTTCGTATCGGTCTCTTACGAGTATTTAGCCATGGCGGATGGGCCCGCCAGTTCTCAGGATTTCACGTGTCCGAGATGACTCAGGTCTTTGCCGATGATAAAAACTTTACGCATAAGGGGCTATCACGCTATGGCCGACCTTTCCAAATCGTTCCGCTCGTTTTATAACAATTCTACGACGGTCTCTGGCCCCGCAGAAATAAATACCTCTGCAGTTTTGGGCTATGCCTTCGCTCGCCGCTGCTAGAGGGTATCACGTTTGTTTTCTCTTCCTACGGGTACTAAGATGTTTCAGTTCGCAGTTCACTCCATAATGAATATGGTGACGGGTCTTCAACCTGCCGGGTTGTCCATTCGGATATCGGGTGTCAAGGTCGTTTACCTCTACCCGCAGCTTTTCGCAGCTGCACGTCCTTCATCGCCTGTAAGAGCCTAGAAGCATCCACGCACGCCCTTCCTGGCTTTCTCTCCTGACATCTCATTCATAAAACAAAGATGCGGTCAAAGCAGAGTACTTCGTATTCTTTATTATACTATATTCGCTATGTGGCTCTTAAGCTAGCATAGCTGATGTCTATCTTTTATCTCTTTCGTTGGATGTACAATATGTCATAGATCAGATGTCTCCTGAATAGGAAAACAAAAAGTGAGAATAACAGATTCGAACGATTTGACCCCTACTTACCAAAGCAGGTGCTCCTAACTCAGCTTCGAGCTAATCCCCGACGAGGGCTAGCGAACCTATCTTGCAGGTACAGCATCGCCAGCTAATCACAGCGGAACAGACTGCAAGGCAATCACAACCGCAGTGGTCAGGGCAGACTTGAACTGCCGACCTCCACGATATCGGTGTAGCGCTCTAACCATCAGAGCTATAGGACGGCAGACGGACACTGCGCCTAATTCCAGTATCCTCCGCACTCCATCAGAATGGAACGCTATACTAAACCATATACTTCCATGCAGAAACAAAAAGAGTATCAGTAATCAGGATCATCAAATACCATACATCAAACAGCTCCAGAAGGAGGTGTTCAGCCGCACCTTCGGTACGGCTGCCTTATTACGACTTAGCCCCAATCACGGTTTTACCCTAGGCCGACCTCCGGTCAAAACTTTAGGCTCCCGGCTTTCATGAAAGCGACGGGCGGTGCGTAACCAGGCCGAGCGTATTCACCGCGCCATGGCTGATGCGCGTTACTAGCGAATCCGGCTTCGTGTGAGTCGGTGCAGACTCCAGTCGAGCTGAGGCCGGGTTTCGGGATCAGCATCCTGTCGCCAGGTAGCTTCCTGCTGCTCCGACCATTGTAACACGTGTGTAGCCCCGGACGTAAGGGCCGTGCTGATTTGACGTCATCCCCACCTTCCTCCGCCTTGCGGCGGCAGTATCCGCGGAGTTCCCGCATTACCCGATGGCAAACGTAGAAAAGGTTGCGCTCGTTATGGCGCATAAGCGACACCCTCGCACGGGCTGGCGACAACCATCGACACCTCAAAAGTGTCCGAAGGATAAGCGCATCTCATCGTCCTGGTTCAAGCCGGGTAAGGTTCCTCGCGGTATCGAATTAAACCACATGTTCCTCCGCTTGTGCAGGGCCCCCGTCAATTCCTTTGAGTTTCACCGTTGCCGGCGTACTCCCCAGGTGGAATACTTAACGCTTTCGCTGGACAACTCGTCGCAATGACCGCTGCAGTATTCATCGTTTACCGTGCGGACTACCGGGTGTCTAATCCTGTTCGATACCCGCACCTTCGAGCCTCAGCGTCAGTTGCGCTCGGATGGTACGCTTCGCGATCCAGGTTCTTCAGGATATCTAAAGCATTTCACCCTACACCCTGAATTTCCGCCATCCCTGTGCGTACTCAGAAATAGTTTTCAACTGCATAACAAGTTGGGCCTGATATTTAACAGCTGACTGCACCACTCGCCTGCGCTCCTTTAAACCAATAATTCGGATAACGCGGACCTTCCGTATTCCGCGGCTGCTGGCACGATTAGCCGGTCCTTTTCTTCGCTACCTGCAATGACACCACCGTGGTTTGCTATTCACTGATAAAGCGGTTTACGACCACGGGCCTTCATCGCACGCTGCTGGCTGGATTCGGGCTCCCGCCCGTGATATCTTCTCTGCTGCCTCGTGTTTGGACCGTATCTCGGTTCAATGAGGTATCTTCCTCTCCAGAACCCTACCCATCGAAGGTTGGTGGGCGTTACCCGCCAACTTCTAATAGGGACGCACCGCCATCCATCACCGCCCGAAAACTGCTCAATCATACATGCATACAACTGGGACCATCAGATATTAATCTTGCTTTCATAAGCCTGTCCCTGTGATGATGGGCGGGTTCGGTTACGCGTTACTCACCCGTGCGCCGGTCATGCCGGCATGCCAACAAGCTAAGTACCCGCTGCCCACGACCATGTGTTAAGCCTGCTAGCTAGCGTTCATCCTGAGCCGGGATCAAACTCGACATTGGTATATCTCATTTTTCTTTTTCTGATTCAACGAGTTGAATGTGAAAAAGGGTGACGATTCTTGTACTTCTCTTTTACAGAAAACATACTGCTTACCAGATAACAATCCGTAAAACACTGACATCCTCGGATTGAAACTCTTTCTCTCTTCTGCATAAAAGTCATGAATTCTTTTCAAACGATCGCTTTTAAATGCTAAACCTAACGCAGCGCCGAAAGCGAGTGCAAAGAAGTAAACAAAATCTCATTACCACCAAAACACACAACAAACTCACGCAAAAAGCAAGAATTGTTCCAGAAAACAAGATTTGACTGTCTGAAGATAGCGGAATAAAAGAATCTGAGTTGAGACACCCTCCCGCTCTCTATTCGCCACTTCATACGCTTTTTTCTTTTTCGACTAACCAGGCTATTCACCTTACACAAAGAGCAACTTTACGGAAGACCATACAACGAAAAGCCTAATACCGATTATCTGAGGATCAGAAGCCAGCGGTACACATTATATATAATAAACAAGAGGCAGCAAAAACAGGAAAAGCTATAAGAAAGAGGCGCAAAAGGATAATGAGGAAGGAGATGTTGGCAATAAGAGAGAAGACGAATAACGAATAAAAGGGTGCAAGTCGAAAGAAATGAAAAAGGAAATATAAATGGAGCAAACAAGTTATAAAAACAAGGAGAGCAGGAGAAAAAGCAAAAGACAAGACTTCAGAGTTTTCCGACGGAATTCGAGTTTTCTCTTGATAAAAATTGCTTCATATCGCGATAAGGTGCTTCATCACGAGCATAAACCAGTTTTCATCCACGAGAATAAATAAAAGATTGTGCCTCAAACAGTATAAGACATCAAGGGATCATTATATTTTAATGCGTTCAAAGTTGGATAGAGATTGGGGAGCGATTATACTTATTGTTGAGTGCCGTATCTGTGTGAAATAAACAAAACAAAAGGCTCTAATCTCTCAAATTATCTCCAAGTAGTACAGCGATATTTTGTAACACATCAAATTCCAAGGAGGTCATATGATTAAAAGTTACTTTCGGATGGTTCTGTCCGCGAGTTTGAAGATGAATTACAGTCTAATAGCTGAACGCCTACTCTGCACCAAATTCGCGCGCAAGTTCTTACATCTGATGTCAATGAAATATAATTGGAGCAATCGTCCGCTCACCGAAAGATTCCTCTAGCTTCTAAAATGGGATGATGAAAGAGGCAAAACACGCTTTTTTTATTTTTGATGCCCACCTCATCTTGAAACAATGCAGGAATTGTGGCCAGGCACACACGGTTTGGTATCGGACCAACCATAGAAAAGTTTTTATTATGATGTTGTATGCCACCTGAAATGACTATCACTGAAGCGAACTGCTAAATGAGCCAGATGCAATTGGTTCAGAAAAAAAAGACACCTCGTTGCTTATTTCTAAGACAGATGCGCTAAACTTTTTGGCGGCATGGTCAGCGATATAAAATGATTAATAATAGCCGACTTGGCTGATGAGCGCGATTGACCTACACCCGAGCAACTTCTCGGACGCGCAGCCCTCACCTTCTTAATACGGCTCCAATCAAGGCTATCAGGTTATGGCCGTCTCCAGTGCTTGTGGAGGGTGATGAAAAACGACCTCAGATGACGCGCGTGTCTATGGTGTATCTTTCCCGAAAAGAAGATGCGGTAAGGTCTACAACTTCTTGAGGAAGCAAGCGCCGCGACCATCATAAAACCAGGCGTGAAATGATGGAACTCTTTGATGTTCTCAGCAGGCAGGTGAAAAACACCGATATGGTTTGCCGAAGGGAACTGTTTTGCGCCAGCGAGTTGATGGCGGTTTCTTGCGCAAGATTCAAAAAGCGTTTACGAGTGTATGGAGGTAACACGCCACGTCGGTTCTACAAAAGCTGCATGTCGCGTCCGGACACTTTCCACCGCTTCAAATACAGCAGGAACGAGCTTCCGAGCAATTCGCACACCGGAAGGAGGGAAGCAGTATATGCTCAAGCCGATGAACTGCCCGCACCATTGTGCCCGTTTATTCTTGGCGGCCTCATTCATATAAAGATCTGCCGGCTGCGTAGTAGAGTTTGGAACGATGTGTCCTTATGAGGCAGGCTGAGTGAAGTTACGAAGTTGGCAGGTTCGCGGGTTTGCGGGTGACGCTCACCCTGTTCCCTCGTCTACCTGATCCAGGTTCGGCAGGGATTCCTCCCGCGTTATGGATATTAGTGATTGTGTTCACGCGCACACTCAACGAGGAATTTGAAGCACGAGATCTCTTTGCGCGACAAAGTAAAGCGCGAGCAAATATGTCGGTTCGAGACGATGTGGCGGGACAAAGCCGGGCGGCAATCATTGAAAGCCTGCGAAGAAGGACTTCGAGCGAAGATAGAATATGGAGAGGCGGCTTTCGGCCGAAAACTCCGATTTTACGATTGGGGATGCTTTAGGAAGACGTTGGCAGTTAGGCACGATCGAGGTCGACTACAGCCTTCCCGAGCAGCATCCAATTTGGAATACACGGGCGAGGCAGCAACAACATCGATCCGGTTATGATTGCCGCGCGCGCCATTTGGTGAGTTTTAGAGGCGCTTACGGCCGGTGCAATAAGAGCATGCAGGCGGACATTTCCCGCTCTGGTTGATGCCTGATCAACAGCGTAGTGCTACCTGACAGGGCGCTTCAGCCGACTTCTGCACACCAGAGATCAAAGAACAAGTTAGAGACGGCCGGGATTCGCGCCAGCGTTGACGAGCGAAACGAGAAGGTTGGGCGCAAGATTCGCGACAACGAGAATGAAACGCATCCCATATCTTTTGCGTTGTCGGCGACAGAGCGAAGCTGACATTGTTCAGCGGCGTAAAGCGATCAGAAAGCAAGGCAGAAGGGACGCAGAAACTATGACGGCGATTCCAATGTTTGCCGAAAAATTGCTCAAAAGTGGCCGAATTGTTGCAGAAAATACAGATCCAGGGAGACAAATCTGTGAGTACAAAGGGTAAACATAGAATCTGCTGTACTTCACTAATCACCTGCTACTTTGCCGCCAATTTGCTCGAAAAATCGAGTGAGGCGAACATGAGAAAGGTTGCATAATCATCAACCGGCAACGCCGTCCGAGTGCCAGGTACGCATCGTGGGTGATGACCATGAAGTCTGCAGGTAATTTGCGACCGTCAAAGCCCTGCAACTTGCGAGACAAAGGGTCCTCGACTTGGTTGAAATATCTCCGACGCTCAAGCCACCGGTATGTCGCGTACCCATAGTCATAGTAGTTCCTCCTGTCAACAGAAAGCAGCGCAAAAGGGCTTGGGCCAGACAGGTTAAGATTAACGAAGTCAAAAGAGATTCGTTTCGGTCACTCAGACGATGAGCGACTGACGTTTCCAGCTCAAAGCACGCCGGGAGTTTTATGCGACGGCAAACAAAGTGAAGGCCTATGTCTTCTTTCGCGTGATCGCGGCATTTTGTTTCCCAGAAACAGGAGGATTTCTTTTACTGCACTTTGCCAGCGACTTGACGGAAGAATACCGAAAGGTTGAGCGGATGCCGGTATTGAAAGGTAAGCGAATGATTTGATCTTCTGCCGCTACAAAAGAACCGCCAGCTCAAAGCCGAGCGGCGAAAAGCTGAAACATCTGCGTCTTTTCGAAAGAAGGCGGAAAGCTCACAGCAAAAACGCGAAGAAAGAGATATGCCAGTGAAAGTAGAAGGAGAGAGAGTAAGTTTCAAGAAAGAAGTTGTGCGCGCTGTGTTTGAAATCTCACGCGGTGCGCCTTTAATCATAAATAATAAAGAAAATGCCAAAAGCACGAATACTCGAGTGCGACGAAAAGGATTCGTTCTTACCCGGCTCGAGGCGAGGATGGTGGACGTCGCTGCCTGCCACAGCCACATCCTGACCAAGAAGACCGAAGAAGCGAAAGCGGCCGCAATTTGGTTCTACCGCCATTGCCCACAAGTCAGGCGATTAAAGCGTAGTGCGCGGGCTTCTTTGCCTCACACTAGTTCTGCAGAGTTTCCAAATCGGATGAACGCGAGCTCCAAAAGTCCCGCCTGTGACGCGCGGCAGCATCGCGCATAAACAAGAAAGAAAATGCGGATCGATGCGTCCACATGCTGCCAGAGCCAAAGAGAGAGAGTCCTCAAGTTAACTTGCCAGCGGATACCGGCGCCCGCAGAATGTTTTGGACCGTTGCACACTTTTGTGGGAGAAAGGGTTTAACACGCTTTTCCCCGTGATCGTCCGTAGCAAGCGCAATTTCCGCGCGATTGTGGATCAACTGCCAATATCAATACCAGCGAAAGCTCGCCGCGAGGGCCTCTCTTACTCTCAGTTGATGGGCAGCATAGCGTGAAGGCCGTTGTCGAGATCCAACCTCGCAAAGTGCTTGCAGACAGCAGATCAGCAATCAGCATTTAAGGCATTGTGAAAGTGAAATAAATTCTCATAGAACGGTCATTGTGAGCGTATAATCGCTGTACAGGTTGTATGCGCTCAATTGTTCTCTAATATAACCAATCCCTTTGAGGTTTCATCCTACATCACGTTACTGCATCCGATCATACAGACCTCATTATAAGCACTAATTTGCCCTGCAGGTACACCGATTAGGCGCCCGTGGCGATCCGCGAGTCACGCCGAGTCTTGAAACAATCAATCAAAGCATGAACACCTACGCGGCACAGCGCATGTACGTGGTATTTCTCTCACGCGAGCATAAAGGTGTATAGCCATCTGGCGCAGAGATGGCCCGCGTGATCTCGTGCGTTTGCGCTCACGTGCGTACAGCCTGAAATGATCAACTGGTGGCGCTGAAAATTAATGGTAGAGCGTAGAAATTGCTTTGCCCTTTTTGCTCCAGAGTTGGGAGTTACGCCTTGGCCGGCGCAGCCGTATCGAGCAGCGACTGCGGGCGGCATCATTAGCTAAAAGGCGCGTGACGATGGGCGAATTAGCACTGCTGCCGACTATTCGTCGGTGAGCGCGGGAGTCAATCCGGCTTAACTCCGACAAGAGTAAAGCCTGCCTTTGTTTTGTAACTTAAATTAATCATATATCGCTATTGCTTATTCCAAAGATGTTTAACCTATAGTCGTCGCACGAAGAAGAGATACGGTGCAATTAATTTCTTTTCCTGCTATTTCAAAGGTTAGCAGAGAGGAAGCGTTATCGTAGCACCAATCCGCACCGCTCCAGTGATCCGAAAAGAGTGCTTTGGATTTGCCGGCGTACCGAGGTCAGCAGCAGGTGCGCGCTCATCGTGCCAGTGTGAACTTGTCTTTCGCCGTGAAATGGGGCGTAAAAATCACAACCATAGATCAGGGTGAGCAAAAGCGTGTTGACTCAGCGATCCGACGGAAGACTCTTTATCCCGCCGATGGCTGGGTGTCAGTAGGAGAGTTTTTCGAGACAACTGCGTCTGTGTTTGTCTCCGCTTCAGAGAGCGTACGAGTACGGACGGATATGTAACGACTTGTCTCAATTCAAAAAGAGTTGGGCCTATAACGATGCCAGCTTATTCCATATACAACTGAGGAAAAGCGATGCGATTGTACGTCAAACAATCTCGCAATGCACAGCTGCTTTTATCGTAATTATAGAGACTGTATCATCAAAGTGGGTTTGAAGAGAATGGTTCTTTTGCTCTTTTCGATGAGCTGCGGCACGTGTTGCGGCTTACTGCCCTGCAGCGACTGCGACGGGCGACCATCGTCTCACACGGCGAGTTTGACCGAGACTGGGTCTGGCTTTTAGCCAAACCAAAAAGACCTCCAGCGGAAAGAAGTGAAAGGCATCTCAGATCTACAGCGGACTATTACATCGCAAGGCATAAGCGACTTATTTATGAAAGCTATACACCATCTATCATCGTTATGCGACGCAAGAAGAGCTGTATTGGTTGTTTTCGCCAAAAGGGCGAATTGATCGGTCGTGCGTTTGTCCTCTACGATAGCCTAACCGATCCGTTAGCATTTAGCGAACTTCGGCGCCGAAAAGTGAAGAAGGCATATAAAATGCCTAGCTAGCCTATGAGAAACAGGCAATGCTTGTCGATGGAATTTACTAACTGCAACTTTGAAGTCCTATCATCAAAGTAGCCCCCATGCACACAGCGTGATGAGATCTTGCGGCAAAAGACCTATTTCCCAAAAAATATCTGCATTCTGTGTATATGAAGGCGACGCAACTATTGGCGGCACCCTACTCACATAGCCGGACAGACAGGTGACGCCAATACTCATGCAGCCAGTGAGCGCGGCCGTATGGAGGGTGCTGAACGTCTCTTTGATCAATTGATTGAAAAGTATAGAAACGAAGGAAAAACTTACTTCGACTTCGGCATTTTCTACGAGCGACCGCTAATACTGAACCAAAGGCCTGCTCTTTTTCAAAAGAAGGCTCGGCAGCCGAGGGTTTGTTATAGATCGTACAGCATCGAATTGAAAATTTATGCCTGCTCTTAAATGTAAGCCATCACGGAAAGTTTTGAACCAGCACTCTCGGCAAGCATCAGAGAGTCGTTCTTTCCGGTCGTTATTTGAATGGCGAGGCCGTGCGGCAATTTGAAACGCTTCGCCTCCTGGCGACGCGCCATTGCATCGGTGTGGGCAGCGGCTTGGATGCTTTGACGCTCATCTTGACGGCGATGAAGCGGTCAGAGGGGCTGGGACAGCGAAAGCGGAAATATGCGTGCCATGTACCTTTATAGCCACAGCCAGAAGCGGTTGTGCGAGCAGAGCTTAAACCACGCTTTGCGACACTGAGAGACAACACACGTTAGATCCCGCGTCGGTCAGACAACAGCTCCTCAACATACATGCTATCCTGCCGGTGCATTTATATGGACACGCTTGTGATGTTTCATCATTTTCAAAAGTATGGGTCTAAAAGTGATAGAAGACGCCGCACAGAGTCACGGAGCAATAGTTGATGGGCAAAAAGTAGGCACATTGGGTGATGCTGCCGGCTTTTAGCTTTTTATCCGGGTGAAATTTGGGTGCTTTAGGAGATGGCGGAGCCGTCGTTTACGAACGATGATGGTTGTAATCTCATTGAACTGGGCCAATTATGGGGCAGGAGAAATATTATCACGAGGTGATGGGCGTAAAGTGATGGGTTGGATGAGATACTAGCAGCTGTTCTGTGTCTGAAATTAGAGCGTTTGGAACAAGACAACGAACATCGTCGCAGAATAGCCGAAATTTATAATCAAGAGATTAGCAATCCGAAGGTCAAAATACCTTATAAGGGTGAGGTTAAGGATAGTGTGTTTCACATATATCCCATACTTTGCCAAGAAAAAGAAAGACTGCAAGACCATTAAGACAGCTGGGCGTAGAAACGCTTATCCACTACCCTCTCCCACTGCATCAACAAAAAGTTTTTCAGTTTATAAGGACCTACATCTGCCCATGCAGAGCGCATTGCAAAGAAAGAGCTCAGCCTCCCGATAAGTCCTGTGATGACGACCGAAGCTCGATGCGTAGCCAATTGTATAAACCAATTTACTTAACATACTCAGCATCGCGACCATCGATGATCTTAGTCTGCTCTTACGACAAAGGCATCGTGCACGTATGGATGATGTCTTACTTCCACCCTCAAGAGGTTCGTACATTGTTTCTTATCAGTATTCTGATGAGCGCTACTTCAGTTTAATTTCCCAAGTTGCTCTTGGCGCGCTGAATGTACTGTTTCAAATATAGAGGGCCAAGGCCTGTCCGTTAATCATAACTTAGCCATACGAGAAGGCTTCGGCAGACCTCATCATGTTTGCCGATGATGATACTTGCATCGCCAAATGCTTTTGAAGAGGTGCGGAATGTATTTGAAAATATCCGGATTTAGATATAGCGTTCTTCAGCGCCAACACTTATACAGCAAACCCCTTAAGAGTACCCTAAAGAAGAGATGTGGCTGACCGGAATGCCGCAGGGCTATACGATATCTGCCATTGAGATCGCGGCTAGCAGGAGTGCGTCCAAAATAGGTTGCGCTTCGACGAGCGTTTTGAGCTCGGCACAAAATTTCTGACGATGCCGGAGAAAGGAAATCTGGATGGAAGATACAGTAAAGGCGGGACTAAAGATGCGTTATTTCCCCATCAAGACGGTTTGAAACATCAACGTTGCTAAAAAATCGCGTGTATATATCGACGCCGGCGTGCAGCATGGTTTCGGTGCCGTCACCTATATAAAATGGAAGAAAACTTGGCTGATTTGGCTTCAACTTTGCGTTACCAACGGCAAAAAGATAGCTATTGTCATTTTTGGCCAATGATGAGACATTTTTCAGAAGGCATCCGCTATATGAAGAGGACACAATAATGCCATCAAAAGATTTTAGAAGTCTTAATCTGTACGATTGATCATCGTATTGAACATGCCGTTGCGCGTACTCTTAGAACCACAGCCACATATTCGATACCTGATCAGCGGCAGCAAACATCAGAGGCTGTGCTCTCAGAACTCGCACTTCCAGAGAGAGAAGACCTTCGCATTATAAAAAGCTGCGGGAAAGGCTTAGCCAAAAATAGAAATGTGGCGCTGCGCAATGCATCGGGAGATATTCTACTGATTGCCGATGATGACAATCGCTACACGCTCGATTACTTGAACCAGATTTTTAAAAGCCTTCGAACGCTTCTCTGCAGACCGACATCATAACCTTTCAGGCGATAGATATGCGCAATCGCCCGCTCAAGCGCTATCCGCCAACTTCGTTCCTTTATCACAATCGACCAAAAGGTTTTTATGTAAGTTCGGTTGAAATCGCCTTGAAGAAAGAAGCAGATTTACCATTCTTTGATGAGCGCTTTGGTTTAGGAGCCGATTTTTTAAGTTGCGGGAGGAAGAAATTTATTGAAGATGCCGCTAAAACCGGGCTGGAGATAATCTATGTTCCCTGTGTCATTGTAAAAAAACACCTGCGGAGACATCTGGCTCAAAAATTTCACGAGGAAGTCGGTATCAGAAGATCTAAAGGGGCTATTCTTTATTGCATTCACGGATCTATGGGCGCCTATTTACGTAGTTTCAAATACATTCTGTCTCTACGTCGACTCCCTTTAAAGCAACGCTACTCTTTTCTGAAAGATATGCTTACCGGTATTCATTATGTCAAAAGCGACTTCCTAACCACCCCTCATTTCGATAATCGTTCCCTTTCATAACAGGGAAGGTTACTTACGAAGGACGCTCCTTTCTATATTTAAGCAGGACTATCATCCGGTAGAGCTTATTTTAATCGACAACAACTCTACCGATGATTCTATGGTTGTTTGTGAATCTTTGATTAGTGCCGCTCCCTTTCCTATCCAAATAACTAAAGCTTCCAAACAAGGTGCTTCGGCGGGAAGGAACGAAGGGGTAAGGTTGGCACAAGGCGAGTATTTATTCTTCTTCGATTCGGACGATGAGATGAGCGAAGACTTCCTTTCTGATGCGCTTCCATTCTTAGAAAGTAATGATATTGTCGCGGCGCCAACAAAGATGATTTTTGCAAATGGGGCTTCACGCTGCAGAAAGATTTATCCAAACGCTTCGGTAACTGATCAAATCCTAACCGGAATGCTTTCGACACAAGGTATGATCATTCGAAGGGCGTTCTTTATCGACTCCGGAGGCTGGAATGAAGATTTACCTAAATGGAATGATTGGGAATTAGGCGTACGCCTACTGCTTCATCGCCCTCGCATTCATTGGTTGTCCAAGTCTTACCACAAGATATACCAACACGAAGATAGTTTGACCGGCCCTTCGCTCGCAAAGACTATCCGGCAGATTATGCCGAGCCATAAACGCAGTAAACCAACTTCCGTTATCGTCGAAAGAGCTACAAGCCTTAGAAGCTCGAAAAGTAATCTTGGCTGCCGAACTCGCCAGAGAAGAGAAGCAAGACGAGGCTACACAATTATATAAAGGGCAACTGAAATGGTTGTATCTGTATACAAAGAATCAATACATAAAGGCGCCTGGTGGTTCTACCGCTCTTTCCACAAGCTATTTCATTGATCAGCTCTCCTCCACTCCAATCAAAATACACTCAGAATGAATAGCTGTGAACCATTAGACGAACTCAACATTTTAAGGACGGTAGAAGATCCCATAGAGTTTCATATCGGCGCGCCATTTGCTAGAGATATTTTTAGAAAAAAGCTTTGGAGTCATCCGACTTAAAGTTTTCAGGCCCCTATCTAGCTACATTATTTATATATCAAGCAAAAAATAAGTAAGGAGACCTTTTTGTTAGCCAATGCCTTTAGAGCAAGAGCAGAGCAGTTGGCTTTACCGGAATTAAAGCAAAAAAGAGAGGAGTCGATCGCTGCTATTGCCTTTCTTATCGAAGAAATTTTTACAGTCAAAATCCCGGATTGTTGGGGTATAGCCCCGAAGATCACTTTCTTATTACAGCAAGAGCGCAGGGAGATTAAGCAAACTTACGTGCGGGCCTTTGTTTTAGATTGGAATGAAGCAACGATACAAGTCCACCTCAAATCATACGGTGATAAGGTCTTTAAACTGGCTTATCAAGACGGCGATAATAATGGAGATCGGGCGTATTTAGAACAACTCTTATTCCCAAATGCCCAATTAAACCTCATCCATCCACAATTCAATGGTGAGCATATCAGTTGCGAACTCATTATATTTGAGCCTGATTGCCTATTAAACATCTCTGCCGTGGCTGCTTGCATAAGCACCTATTCGCCCTTACAATACCTTTTATCCAAGTTTGAGCCTTCGATAAGCCATAAACCTTACATCTTATTAGGTAATTTCGCAGGCCAATTGCTTGATGAGGCCATCAATCAAGCGGAAAAGACAGATTATACCAATAGCGCGCTGAATTTCTTCCGAAAAAATGCCTTAAGTCTCTTGGCTGCTGAAGACTTAAGTACCTTCCATAAGGAAGCTAAGCAGCAAAAGGCGAATATCGATAAAGCTATTCAGGCGATAAAGAAAGATGATCCGTTCGCTCGCACGGATCAGGCGATACTGGAACCTTCTTTCTTTTGCGAAATGTTAGGCTTACAAGGTCGTATGGACTTATTACAGGAAGACTTTCGACTGCTTATCGAACAAAAAGCCGGTAAGTGGGACGAATGGAGACAAACTCACCAAGAGGCTCATTACGTACAAATGCTGCTTTATTTGGCTTTGCTTCACTTCAACTTCAATATTAAAAACGCAGACGTCTCTTGTTATCTTCTCTATTCTAAATATTCTGAGGGCCTACGTCGTGAAGGCCCGGCACCGCGTTTGTTAGAAAGGGCCATCAAGTTGCGCAATCAAATCGTCGCCAACGAATATCTTTTTTCGCAAGAAAGAGGTCGCACGATGATTGAGCAACTTCAGGTCGAACAACTCCGAGAAAAAGTAGGTATCAACGAAAAATTCTGGCAAAACTACTTGGCGCCGGGCTTTCAAACTACACTGCAAACGATCCAAAACGCGCCAACACTTGCGAAGGACTACTTCTTCCGCTTCTTCCGCTTCATAGAGCGCGAACAATTGCTCTCTCACCTTGGTTCTTCGGCGCAGGCGGGTGATGGCTTCTCTTCTTTATGGAATGCTACGCTTGAAGAGAAGAGGGAAAATGGCAATATCTTGGATCTGTTGAAGCTAGAAGGTGGTCATAAGTTTACGCCCAAAGAAGGCTTTGATCAACTGAGCTTATCTGTTACTGCGGTGAACGACAATTATCTTCCCAATTTCAGAAAGGGCGACAAGGTTGTAGTCTATAAGTATAAGCAGAAAACTACGCCCGACGTAAGAAAGACGATTGTCATACGCGCTGCCATAGAAGAAATTACGGATACGAAAATCACGCTGAGGCTAAATGCACCGCAGAAGAATCAATCCGTATTTTCCACACCCAAAGGTTACGCATGGGCGATTGAACATGATCTTACTGATGCATCACGCTCGCTATATCAAGGCTTATTCTCCTTTCTTCAAATGCCCAGCTCTCGCAGAGATGTCCTGCTTTTACAACAAAAGCCGGTCGTGCGCACTTACCAACGCAAGGGTGAATACGGGGCCTTTAATGAGTTGGTCGAGCGAGCCTTGTCTGCAGAAGATTTCTTCTTGATTGTGGGCCCTCCGGGTACGGGAAAAACCTCCTTCGGACTGATGAACATATTGCAAGAGGAGCTTTTGGATCCCTCAGCACTTGTTCTTTTGACAGCTTATACTAATCGGGCAGTCGATGAGATCTGCAGTAAATTAATGAAAGCCAACTTAGATTTTGTCCGAATCGGAAAGTCCATCACCTGCGAACCTGCTTATCGCCCTTATCTATTAGAGGAACAATTGCAGGCGGCAAGCAATCTTACGGATGTCTCTACGATCATCGGGCGTCATCGCATATTTGTTGGCACCACCTCTACCCTAATTGCCAACAACCAACTATTCTTGCTCCGCAGCTTTTCGCTTGCGATCGTCGACGAGGCTTCGCAATTCTTGGAGCCTCAGTTGCTCCCCTTGTTAGCTGCTCAAACGCGCCAAGGCCAATGGGGCATCCGTCGATTCGTATTTATCGGCGACCATAAACAACTACCGGCCATCGTTAAGCAAACAGAGCGGCAATCAGCTGTCTATGAGCAATCTTTAAGATCCATCGGTCTGAAAGATTGTCGCGATTCGCTCTTCTCTCGCCTTTATCGAGCGTATGAAACTGACCCTAATCTCGTTTTCCATCTCAAAAAGCAGGGGCGTATGCATCCGGCCATAGCCGACTTCCCCGGCAGCTTCTTTTATGCCAATCTGCTTTCACCCGTCCCCTGCCCTCATCAGGAGCAAAGCCTCCCTTATTGCGTTTATGAAGATCCATTAGAGACCATCATAGCCCAACATCGGGTCGCCTTTTTTACCGCTTCGCCTAAAGCACAAAGCGTTTCGGAAAAAACAAATCAGACGGAGGCTTCGTTTATCATACACTTGGTAAAAACGATTAAGCAGTTATATCATAAACAACTTGCCTTTCAGCAAGGATACGATAGGAATCATCGTCCCTTATCGCAATCAGATTGCTTTAATTAAGGCGCAACTGGAAGATGATCATACGGTCGACACGGTAGAGCGCTATCAGGGCAGCGAGCGCCCCATTATTATCTACGGATTTACGGTACACCGCCAAGCGCAACTAAACTTTCTGACCGCAAATCGGTTTGAAGAAAACGGAGCTTTGATAGATCGAAAGCTCAACGTGGCTTTGACGCGGGCTAAAGAGCAACTTTTCCCTGTGGGCAACCCACAACTCAGCGCGAGATAAAGTTTTTCCGCCAATTACTAACCTTTTGCAAAGATAAGGAGGCTTATTTTTCTGCTGACAACTCTTGACGCAGGCGCTCAATCACAAGATAGGCCATTCTTAGTCCGAAACTGGCTGTAATATGCATCAATGAGCCGTTCGTACGTTCCTCATTGAGTAGCCCTTCTTTGTTTTCCAAAACCTCATCGCTAAAGACGCAAGGAAACTTCACTGCGGGGAAATCTTTTTCATGGCGAAATTTATCTACGCAAAAGCTGCAGCCAGTGGGCAACCAAACACTTTCCAAAAATTCGGCCACTTTGATTTTACCGGGATCAACTTTCTGGCTGCGCCCATTGACGAGATTAAATAGGCCTTCGAGCGGCTGGCTTGCAAGATCAGTTCAGCTTTATCCGACAAACTATCAATAGCATCTACGACGAAGTCATATTGATTCAAATCAAACAAATGAGCGTTCGCCTTTGAGTAGGTTTCGCAAAAGGTTTCAATGTGCGCCGCAGGATTGATCTCCAACAAGCGCTCCTTTAAGACGTCTACTTTGTCGCGCCCCACGGTAATTGACGTAGCCATAGCCTGCCTATTTATATTGGAATGGTTAATACGGTCAAAATCAACCAAGGTAATGTGGCTTAGGCCCGTGCGAACAAGACTTTCTACGCACCAGCTCCCCACTCCGCCTATCCCAAAAACGATTAAGCGTTTTTGGGCAAGCAACTGCATAAAATCACTCCCCAGCAATAACCGACTACGCAAAAATACATCTTGATGAGTCTCCATAACAAGCCGCAAAATTAATCGCCTAACGCGCTTTTTCCAAACATTCTTTCCCATAATCTTCCCAACAATAATGTACAACGCACTTCATCACGTGCAAATAGGCAAAATAAGCGCTTTATTCAGAACCGGTAACCCCTGCGCTCATTACCTAAGTACCAACAAATCATTCAGAGCGAAAGAATAAGAATCGCTGCACGCTCAAATGTGCTCCTCATCATGTTTTTTCTTAACAGAAATCAACTGATTTTCCCCTCGTCAAATCTGCCAAGCATGATCTTTTGTCTACAACCCCTATCGTTTTGCTGCCGGCAAACGATGGTTTGATCGCAACAAACAATGGTTTGCTCACAGCAAACGATAGTTTGCCGCCACAAACAATGAAGACGTTTGATGATAGAAGGTCATCATAGGAAAAGAAAAAGCGTTGTTTTCAGGTCTTCTATGAGGCATTCTGCCACTTACTGACTTCAGCAACGTTAAAAGCTTCCATTTATTTTGTCATATAAAATGAGAATTTATATCTTTGCCGCGTAAACCAATTAAAAGAAAGCGCCTATTGAAGTAACATTACACAAACCAACAGTATTAAGTAATGATACAACTACGCTCCTGCGCGGACGATGAACTCATAAAATTATATGAGGCCGGCGAGGATGAAGCTTTCGATGTCTTATTGGCACGCTACAAAGACAGGCTTTACACGTACATTCTATTTATCGTCAAAAATTCAGACATCGCGGACGATCTCTTTCAAGAAACGTTCGTCAGAGTAATTATGACGATCCGTCAACACAGATATAAAGCTACAGGAAAGTTTTATGCTTGGCTGACGCGCATAGCTCATAATTTGATTATCGACCAGTTTCGCACCGAACGCAGCGAAGGGCTCGTTTATGATGAAGAACAAAGTAACAATATCTTCAACAACGCGCACCTTTCTGACGCTTCCATTGAGCACCAATTGGCCAATGAGCAGACTTTTACAGACGTTTGCCGCCTAATGAATCATCTACCCGACACGCAAAGGGAGGTTGTGTATATGCGTTACTATCAAAACCTTTCCTTCAAGGAAATTGCGGATCAGATTGGCGTAAGTATTAACACAGCCTTGGGACGTATGCGCTATGCTGTTTTGAATATGCGAAAGATGGCCAAGGATTATGATATAAATTTGTCGATTTCCTAAGCGGAAACCAAGTTATAATCGCCCTGCATATATAATATTGTAGGCTCAACAACGCAGGTAAGCAAGCCTAACCGGCACTGCGTAATGTGTAATGTAAAAACGGCGTCGACGCAAATACACTCAATAATTGTCCTTATGAAGAAATTGCTTTTCTCAATCTTAGCCGCCTTAGGCCTTTTCGCAAACGCCCAATCACAAAGCGAAGTGGAAGTTTTAGAACCACAAGCGTTTATCGAACGCGTTAAAGCTGATACGAGCGCTATTATTTTAGACGTTCGCCAACCGGAAGAATTTGCCGAAGGCCATTTGGCGCAAGCGATCAATTTGGATTGGTTGAATCAAACAGTTTTCATAAAAGGCTTAGCCAAACTCAATAAGCAAAAGACCTATTACGTCTACTGTCGAAGCGGACGTCGGAGTCAAGCGGCTGCCGGCAAACTCAAAGCTGAAGGCTTTCAAGTGATTGACTTGAAAGGTGGCTATCTGCATTGGGTAGAATTAGGATTACCCGTAGTAAAATAAAGCACATCGAGCCCGCGTGCATTATCTATTACAGTCTAAATCAATCTGCGAAAGTCGTTTATAGACTTTCAATCAATAACCATACATTCAAAATCGTCACAATCACAGCCAAGGAATAGAGGAACACTGTATTCCAAGGCTTATTGGCGTATTTTCCCATCACACGCTTTGAAGAAGTCAGGCTAACCTGAAGAAAGACCGTGAAAGGGAGCTGTACGCTTAATATCATTTGGGAAATAAGTAACCCTTGAAAGGGATTTCCTATAAAATAGATCATTACGAGGGCGGCTACAAGCGAAATAAGGATGCCATACATTGAGTACTTGGAAGTAGAATCATAGGCTTCGCCAAACAATCCGGAAAAGATGCTGCCCGCAGCCATACCGCTCGTAATCGTACTTGCGATGCCGGCCAGCAAGAAGTGCGATGGCAAAGATCGTCGCCGCGTTTGAACCCAACAATGGATGCAATAAGGCCTGCGCTTGCGAGAGTTCCTCAACGACCGTCCCATTGTTGTAAAACGTCGTCGCAGCCAAAAGAATCATAGCGCTGTTGATCGCCCACCCGATTACCATAGAAAATAATGTATCGAAGAACTCGTATTTCAAAGCCTTCTTTATGCGCGCCTCGCCTTTGAGATGGATCTCACGACTCTGAATTACCTCTGAATGCAAAAAGAGATTGTGCGGCATAACTACGGCTCCCAGCACACTCATGATTATCAAAAGCGAGCCCTGCGGCACAGAAGGAACTGTCCAGCCAACGATAGCTGCCGGCCAATCTATCTTTACCAAAAACAATTCATAGATAAACGACAAGCCAATGATCGAAACGAAAGTGATAATCACACGCTCTACACGCCGATAGGAGTTTGTAAACAGCATAATGACCACGGCTACGGTCACCATAAGAGATCCTATAATAATCGGAATGCCAAAAAGCATCTGTAAGGCTATCGCGCTGCCCAAAATCTCAGCCAAAGAAGTCGAAATACTGGCTAAAATAGCACTCATTATTATAGGTCTGCCGATCCATTTCGGGGCATATTTTTCAGCAGATTCGCTTAAGCACAATCCGGTTACGATCCCCAAATGCGCCACATTGTGCTGCAAGGCGATCAACATTATTGTAGAGAGCGTAACGACCCACAATAAAGTATAACCGAAGGAAGATCCGGCCGCGAAATTGCTCGCCCAGTTGCCGGGATCAATAAATCCTACTGTAACCAACAAACCCGGGCCGATATAGCGAAAGATATCCAAAGCCGCCCCACGATTCTTTTTACGTGGCAGTTGAGATGGTGATTCTGCCGGTGAACTTTGCGAAGCGGCTGATTGATTTTGTGGCTTTGTCTTATCTGTTTGCATTTTCCTATCTCTGAATAAGCCGTCCAAATATACAAATAAGCGACAACGGAGCAATGGTTCCGCTATCGCTTATTCGTTATTGTCTATGTAAGTCTAAACCGGAGCGATTAAGCGCCCATCTCGCCACTTGAGTTGTTCAACCCTAAGCGTTGATGCGCTCTTCAGTTTTGTCGCTTTCATTGTCTTCGTCGATCGCCAAACCAACAAATTTGCCATCTACAACTGAAGCTGATTCGTCGAAAGTATAGCCATCGGTTGCGACCATTCCGATAAACGAAGCACCGGTTCCTTGTATGTCATTATAAATATCGCCCAACGCACCGCAGAACGTATCAGGATAAGATGCAGAGTCGCCACAGCCGAAGAAAGCCACTTGTTTACCCGACAAGTCTAAACCTTTCAGCACATCTACTCCATCATACCAATCATCTTGTAAGTCGCCGGCGCCCCAGGTAGAGCTTCCGAGCAGCAACACCTCATAAGCTGCAACAGCATCTGCGTTCAATTCGCTTACTTCGTGTACATCGCCGTCTGCAAGGCCTAATTTTTCAGCGATCGTTTTTGCAACAGATTCTGTATTACCTGTTGTTGAGCCGTAAAAAATTCCAATCTTCTTCATTGTTGTATCTATTATTTTTAAACGTTGCAAAGTTATAGTCGAGGCTATCTTTCTGCAATACCTAATAATAGTGATTTAAGCTGACTGAAATCTTCTTTTCGCTGTGCAAACCTACCTATTTAAAGCGGTTTTTACCGCAAATAAGGGTTATACGCCCGTTCTTCTTCGATGCTCGTTGCATCTCCGTGACCGGGATACACGTTTACATCCGCAGGAAGCGTAAGTATTTTTGTCTTTAAATTGTCTATGAGTGCGGCCCCATCACCATAAGGGAAATCGAATCGGCCTATTTCATGCTTAAATAAGCTATCGCCACTGAACAAAGCTTTTTCAGTCCGGCAATAAAAGCATACGCCGCCCGGAGAATGGCCGGGCGTCTCGATAATCTCAAGCGTGTGGTTGCCAAACTTTATCTCATCTCGTCCGGTAAAGACATTGCCAAGCGGAGGTACAACTACCGAAATATTGCGATGCAAAAACATCGCCACTTGCCCGCTCACGTCACCATAGAGTGCTACCTCCAACTCATGCATCTCCGGTTTTATGCCGTAGGTGCTGTATACAAATTGATCACCAAAGACATGATCAAAATGACTGTGCGTATGCAAGAGGTGTTTCACCTGTATGCCTTCGGCGGCAATGTAATCGCGCAGAGCTTCCTCCTCTTCCGGCATCAGTGCGCCGCAATCTATGATGACGCCTTCCTGCGTTTCATCGTGCAAGACGTAGCAATTTTCTTGCACCATATTAAATATAAAGCGTTTAATCTTTAACATAGCGTGACATAAACCACCTTTTTGGTGGCAAAGAAAGGTTCTTCAAAATAATTGCTCAAGTCCCACACCTCTGATTTCTTTTTATAGTGCTGCAACTCTTCGGTCAATTCTCCACCCTTCAAGCAAACGAGGCCGTTGGGCAAGGCATTGCGCTGCGTCTTACTGATATTTTTGCGCACCAACTTCTCCATATCCGGCAAAGGCATCACTGCTCGACTGACGATAAAGTCAAATTTTTGCTTTTCTTCGATGACGTTTCTGTGGAAAGCTTTCACGTTCTGCAAATTCAGAGCTTCGATGACAGCCGATGCCACTTTGATTTTCTTACCGATGCTATCCAGCAGCGTAAATCGCACTTCCGGAAAGAGAATGGCCAAGGGAATACCGGGAAATCCGCCTCCCGTACCCAAATCCATCACTTCCGTTTCCGGACGAAAGCGCAGGGCCTTCGCAATGCCCAGCGAATGGAGCACATGGTGCTCATAGAGATTGTCAATGTCTTTTCTCGAAATAACGTTGATCTTGCTATTCCAATCATGATACAAAGCATCGAGCTGCTCAAACTGCACTCTTTGTTCCGGAGTCAGAGAAGGGAAATATTTAAATATAATATCTACAGCATTCATGTCGGCGAAGTTACGCCAAAGCCCCGACTTCACAAAAGGATTGCAGGATGTTTTGGGCCGAAAAGGCATAAAACATCGTTTCCGCCCCAAGCAAATGAAATGCAGTGCGCTGTTTAGGTTATACCCTCTTAATATGGTGAAGAAAAGTATGCAAAACGAAAGCACGACATTGGAAAACGAGCCATCGCAGGTACAGAAAAAAACAACAAACAACGCACTTCTTGCTCACGAATTACGCATCTCACCCATTTCCTCTCGTGAGCGTACGATTGTACCATCGTGATGGTACGTCTTTACGCTCGTGATGAAAAAGGCTTACGCTCACGAAGGGAAGATTCGTTGATTGGTCGGAGGCGATACAAAACCTTGTCGTGCAGGCTTTTTTTTCGACTTAAAGGATACGCATCCTTACTTTACGAAGCCACATAGGCCATATTCATGAGTTGCAAGCTACTCTGTTCGTACTCCTCCTTACCGGTATGAATCATTTTCAAATGGGCTTCAGCAGCAATGTTGCCCTTTAGTCCTCCTAAAGCAAAAAAGCCGACAAGAAAAGCAGAAAATAATAGTGGGAATCACACTAAAAACGAAAAAATTACGTTTCATAATTAAGTAATCACGCTATAAAGTTATCGTCTATGACAGAATCTCTACCTTTGCGGACAAGTCCTAGAGAGGAAACATTAGAGTTTATCCGCCAATTCGCCCGTAGTTTCAGACCAGAACTCATAGAGACATCTACAAAATCAGACTTATCGCTCAACTGATTTCGCCTTATGTGGCCCTCAATCTGGCTGCAAGCGGTATCATTTGAGCCTTTATTGAGATCTATTGCTTAGATGCAGCCCTGTTTTATAGAAAATAGCGCTGCAAGAGCATATTTTCGTGCAACATACTCAGGAAGTTTCAAGCGAAACTTCTTGTTTTTTGTAATTTTGCACGCGATAAACCAACTCACGATTCATATATGATCAAGCAGATTTGCCGTACCATTCTCTATAAATGGTTGGGCTGGACAGCAGATGTAACTTTGCCCATACCGGACAAGTGCATCTTTGCCGTGGCTCCGCATACGAGTAACCTCGATTTTATCTTAGGCGAGCTATACATCAGAACTACCGAAAAAAAAGCTTCTTTTCTAATGAAAAAAGAATGGTTCTTCTGGCCCTTAGGCTTGCTGCTGAAAGGCATCGGTGGCATTCCCGTAAACCGAAGCAAGCGTACGAGCATGACTGATCAACTGGCGGCGGAGTTTAAGCGCCGCCCTCATTGTCGCATTGCAGTTACGCCGGAAGGAACACGCTCTAAAGTGGAGCATTGGAAAAGAGGTTTTTATTATATTGCCCAAAAGGCCGATGTGCCAATCTTGCTTTTTGCCGTAGATTATCAGAACAAGCGAATCGTTTGCCATAAAGAGATCCGTCCGAGTTCCGACGAGCAAAAGGACTTGAAAGAGATTATGGATTATTATCGCCCCTATAGGGGTAGACATCCGGAGAAATTTCAAGTAGAATCCATCTAAAAACTTTATCAACAACCCCTTATCAATCGGCAATATGCTTCGCTTGCGCACGATCCTTATCTCCTTATTTTTTTGCGCCTGCTCGGCGCAGGCACAAGACATCGACACACTCCTACACGAGTTCTTCACGTCCTATCATTTGAGCGGCTATCAACCATCTGCGTTTTACAGAATGGATAGCGCGATCATCGACGACGCAAAAAAGGAAATTAGCATCTATGCCAACGAAGCTTTTTGTGCGCAACCTTTTACGCCTTCTTCCGTACGCAATATTTACAGCCGCTTACAGCGGAAGTTGTATCAGCCATACAATACTTACAGCATTTTTATCTTTAACGCGAAGGGTGAAAACATAGAACAGCTGATTCCTAACCTTTACCGAGAAGGACAGATCGACGATGCGCGCAGCTGGGGCTCAATCAATTACAAGGGCTATCCTTGGACAAAAAACGTGTCGGCCCCATATACGGTTTCGGCAGGACTACAAGGGCGCCATTTAATGGTATGGCCGAGCCACGGACGCTATTATAAAAACGATAGATGGCAATGGCAGCGGCCCTATATCTATTGTACGACTGAAGATATCTTTACGCAATCTTTCGTTTACCCATTCTTGTTTCCTATGCTTGAGAAAGCGGGAGCAGTAGTTTATAGTCCGAGGGAACGAGATGTGCAATTTCGCGAAACGATTGTTGATAATGATAACCGGAATTTGGGAGGGACGTATACAGAAACTTATACCGCTAACGCGAAGTGGCAAACTGTGGCCGACTCGATCGGCTTTGCGCGTCCAGAAGGCTTGATTAACGACAGCATTTTCCCGTTTCGCTTGGGCACAGCTCGACAAGTAGTCGCCATAAAAGGACATACGAGCCTCTCAACCGCAACTTGGTCGCCCCGCATCCCACGCAAGGGAAACTATGCTGTGTATGTGTCTTACGCATCCTTGCCCAACAGCGTCCCGGACGCACACTACACGGTTTATCATAAGGGCGGGCGCACGCAAATCAACGTTAACCAGCAGATGGGTGGGAGTACCTGGGTCTATCTCGGAACTTTCCCTTTCGATGAAGGGGAAAACCACTCCGGACGTGTGGTTTTAAGCAACCAAAGTAGCTATCGCGGCGTCGTTACTGCGGACGGCGTTCGTTTTGGGGGCGGCTTCGCGCAAGACGAACGCGGCACGGCGTTTACAAGTGGCCTTCCGCGCTTCTTAGAAGCTGCCCGCTATCAAGCGCAGTGGGCCGGCCTGCCCGACTCTCTCTTTAATACGGAAGCAGGGTTTGATGATTATAAAGACGATCTACGTTGCAGGCCAAATCTATTAAACTATTTCGCGGGCGGGAGCGACTATTTGCCGACGCAGTCCGGAAAGCGCGTTCCTTTCGAGCTATCTTTGGCGATCCACAGCGATGCCGGCTACAGGAAAGATGGAAGTGTTTTCGGCACGTTAGGCATTTGCACGACGCAAGATGGAAACGGATCGACGATATACCCATCCGGACTTTCGCGCAAAGCGTCGGCCGATTTCGCCGACATACTTTTGACGGGCATAGTCCGAGATTTGAGCAAGACGTACAACGTGGCGTGGACGCGGCGCGAGCTTTGGGATCGCAATTATGCCGAAACGAGGATGCCAAACGTCCCTTCTGCGATCTTGGAGACAATGTCTCATCAGAATTTCTCTGACATGAAGTTCGGCCACGACCCAAATTTCAAATTCACGATGGCGCGTGCGATTTACAAGGCCATACTTCGCTACGTATCCGCCTCGCACAAAATCGATCAGCCCGTAGTAGCGCCGCTCCCGATCCGCAATTTCTCTGCCCTACTCTCACCCGAGGGCGATGCGGCCTTATTAAATTGGCAAGCTACGCCCGATTCGTTAGAACCAAGTGCCGTTCCCGACAAATTCGTGTTGTATATAAAGCAAGGCGACAACGAATTTGACAACGGTCAAATCGTAAATAGCACATCCGTTCGTCTAAATATTACGCCCGGCGTGCGTTATAGTTTCCAAGTAACAGCCGTTAACAGTGGCGGAGAGAGCTTTCCAAGCGAAGCGCTGACCCTATATAAAGCCAAAGAATCAAAGCATACGGTCCTAATCGTCAATGGTTTTACACGCCTAAGTGGCCCTTGTCCGATAGAGACGCCCGATAGTTTAGGCTTTGATCTACGCCAAGACATAGGCGTGCCCTATTTGTACACCACGGCCTTTGCCGGTTATCAAAAAAACTTTGATCGTGCGGCTGAAGGGCTTGAAGGACCGAGCGGTTTGGGCTATTGTGGACAAGAGTTGATGGGGAAACAAATTGCCGGCAACACATTTAATTACCCCGAAACGCACGGCGCGGCCATACAAGCTATGGGCAATGTATCTTTCGTATCCTGTTCTAAGCAGCAGCTCCGACTATCGACTGGAAACACTTTGATGCCGTAGATTACATAGCCGGCTTAGAAAAAAACACCTCTTACAATCTGCGCCCCTATGAAGCCTTTCCGACCAATATTCGGCATAAAATGGAAGAATATGCTCGCAATGGGGGCAACTTATTGGTAAGCGGCGCTTACGTTGCCTCTGATGAGCAAACCTCTGCGGCAAAGCATTTCTTGAGTAAAGTTTTTAAAGCAAAGCTAATTGGCTCGAAAACGATTGAGAATACCGATAGTTTGATCGGCTTAAACCTAACTTTACCCTTCTATAACCAACTTAACGAAGATCATTACACCATTCAAAACTGCGATTTGATCCTCCCGACAGACAACAACGCTTTTACTGCGTTTACTTTCTCTGACCGCACCCCTTGCGGCGTTGCTTTTCAAGGCAAACAGCGTCGAGCTATTATGATGACCGTCCCTTTCGAGTGCATCACGTCTGCCACAATTCGGCAGCAAGCTATGAAAGCGATGCTCCGCTTCCTGTTTGAAAGAAAATAAGTTGGCCAACTAAAGGCTGAACAACAAGCATTTGCCAGCACAACGTTCCTCTGTCGGCGCTTTTTATCGTGAGCGTAAGGGTCTACGCTCGTGAGGGTACGAGTGTGCGCTCGTGATAAAAAAGGTCTACGCTCACGAGAGGACATTAAACCTTTACGACTTTCGCGCGCCACGCTCAGTGCTTCGTGCTTGCATGCATTGCTCTTCTACTTTATATTTCTACGTGAGTCGTGCCCAATGCAAACAAACAGAGGCGCCCCCAAACGATGCGCCTCTTGTGAGCAGTTGTCTGCTAAATATATAAAGGTACTGAGATTATTTTTCCAAACTTTCTACTGCCGTTTTCAACTGCTCTAAGCACTGAAGAATATATGCGCGCGGCGAACCCACATTCATGCGCATAAAACCTTCACCTCCCGGGCCAAACATCTCTCCATCGTTGAGCGCCAATCGGGCTTTGTCGACAAAAAGTTGCTGCAACTGATCGTGGTCTAAGCACAACGCGCGACAATCGAGCCAGATGAGGAAGCTCGCTTCAGGGCGAATCGGGCGAATCTGAGGCATATAGCGCTCACAGAAAGCTTCGACGGCCAAGATATTCTCTTCTACATAAGCCAACATTTGCCGGCGCCAAGTTTCACCTTGCTCATAGGCTGCCATTGTCGCAATGGGCGAGAAAATATTTCCTTCAGAGATGGTATTACCGTCGAGCCAGCCGAAGAATTTCTTACGCAACTGCTCGTTGGGAACGATGGCGTAAGAGCTAACCAAGCCGGCGATATTAAATGTCTTACTTGGCGCGCCAAAAGTGATACTAATCTCTGCCGCTTCCTGAGAAACGTGCGCAAAAGGAATATGTTTGTTGCCGAAAATTGCCATATCGCAGTGTATTTCATCAGAAATAACCACCATATGATGGGAATAACAGAAATCGGCTAAGCGTTTGAGCGTCGCGTGATCCCAACAGCGTCCGCCGGGATTATGAGGGTTGCATAAAATAAAGACCTTGCATTGCTCGTCATAGCACTCTTCGAGTTGCTCAAAGTCCATTTCGTAGCGTCCATCCGGATTCATACGGAGCGGATTGTTGACAACCTTCAATTGGTTTCCCTCCGGCACAAGATGGAAGGGGTGATAGACGGGCGATTGTATGATCACCTTATCGCCGGGCTTGGTAAAGACGTTGAGCACATAGCCAATGCCTTTTACAATACCTGAAATAAAGCGGTACCAATCGGGCTGCGTCTGCCAACTATGGTGATCTGCTATCCATTTAGCTATAGTTTCCCAATAGCCTTTTGGGAACGAGGTGTAGCCTAAAATAGGATGTTCTAAGCGTTTTTTCAGGGCGTCTAAAATAAAATCGGGAGATGCGAAGTCCATATCCGCAACCCACATAGGCGAAAGGTCATCACGATGCCAGATAAGCGGCATAAACTCGTGCTTCATATCGTTGGAACCTTTACGTTCTATGATTTGGTCAAAATCATATCGTTTATCCATTGGTCAAAGATTTGTTATGTGTGTTTTTATTTCAGTGGTAGGGTTAACCGGCTTTGATTTTCCGGAATATTCACTGCTTACGGGCCGGTATACTTCTGCACTTATGACCCATTAGGGTAACATGCTTTTGGGCAAAAATAGGAAGAATTATTGGTAATAAGGTGCGAATCCATAGGGAATTTGGTCTTCATGGCTCATAAAGAAGAGCATAGCGGGAAAGAGACCGACTGAAATTGTCGGGAAATAGTCTTCTAAAAAACAAAATAAAAGCTTACTATAAAGTCTTTGGCACTTATACTGTCCTTTGCCGTAGGTCTTTTTCCCGTAATGGATGCAATGCTTCGGGCAATGGTGATAACAGGCCAGACAACCCGTACAGCGGCCGCCCCACTCTGGACGGGAGGATGTGAAAGCAACATTCTGCACCGGACAAACGCGTTCGCAGGTACGACAAGTGATGCAGTCGGGCGTAGCGGAAAAGGGCTTATCACTCAATAAAAAGCGACTGAAAAATGGCCTTAAGAGATAGGTCTTCAAGCGCGGGAATCGGCCGGGTACAACTTGCACGATTTGGTGGCGAAGGCGAATGTGCTCGGCAATCACTTTAAGCTCTTCGCGCGCCACAGCAAGTTTCTGCTCGGCCAAAGCCTCGCTATCAACGTCGAAACCGGGAAGGGATACGTAGGTATTGGGCATACGCAGCGAAAAAGCTGCTTGCAGTGAACGCTGATGATGGACGAGCAAACTCTTTCTCAAAGTTTTGTCCGTACAACCTATGTCGTCGCCGCAGGTACATACCATATATATGTACGAAACTTGGGCGGAAATTTTCACGTCTTTAAGCCATTTGGCAAGATCTCAGGCATTCCCCAAGCGTAAATGGGAAATGCTAAGCCCAAAGTTACGTCCTCGATAACGGGAGGAGCCGTTGTAATGGGCGTAATTGCGTCATCAAGCAAAGGCGCCCAAGGCCTCGGCGACCAAACGTGTGTTGCCTGTCCCTGAAAAGTAGCAAATCATTGACGAATCAAGGATTGGTAAACGAAGCAATCTGAAAATACTTTGCGCACGGCTTCTTGTTTGCGCCTGAATAATCCGAGTACGCAACTCCCACTGCCGGACATGGCGGCGTAAACTGCGCCCATATCGTAGAGCGTCTCTTTTATGGCTGCTATTTTTGGAAACTGGGGAAGACGGTCGCTTCAAAGTCGTTTTTTATCAGATCCTTCCATTCTTCTACCGGGCGCTGCACGGAATCCGGCAAGAATTTGTCAGCCGGACGTGGGCAAATCGCAGCGTAAGCCGCCTTTGTTGAGACAGCTTCTTGGGGTTTTACCAAGACTAAAGTCCAACCTTTTAAAGTAAAATCTATGGGTGTGAGTTCGTTGCCTATACCTGTGGCGAACGAAGGCTTACCTTGAATGAAGAAAGCGCAGTCGGCGCCAAACGCAGCTACACGTTCTTCCATTTGTTTGTCGGATAAACCTAACTGAAACTCGGTATTGAGCATTCGCATCATAAAGGCGGCGTCGCTACTGCCGCCTCCCAAGACCGGCACCGGAAGGAATGCGTTTGTTTAAGTAAATATCCAGCGATGGCAAATCAAACTCAGCGCGCAACTGTTCATATACTCGGAGGACTAAATTGCTTTCTGCCGGCCCTTCCAAACGATGGCCGACCTGCTGAAACCGATACGGATCGTCACTGTGTTGGAGTTGTTTAAATTCCAGTACGTCTGTGAGCGGTACCGGATAGAAAATCGTCTCTAAGTTATGATATCCGTCGGCACGCTTACTGACAATGTTCAGTCCGATATTGATTTTGCAAAAAGGATACTCAATCATAATGTCTGCATTACACTTCTTTGAAGCGAAAATCTCGATCTTTGTGCTTATTAAACCAAGGATGCACCAAAACCAAATACACGCAAAGTAAACCTACGACAACTCCGGCACCCACATAATACAATGTGCTGGCCGAAAGTCCGTCATAACAAAAAGCTACAAGGCTCCAACCGATAGCAAAACCTATGCGCCAGCCCAACATAAAGGTGTTCTGTGACGTTCCGCGCTGACAATGTCCGGACAATTTCAGGAAATACATCAGCAGACGTGAGGCTGTAAGGCCGCAACCTGCACCAAAAAGCGCGTATGCTGCGTTATGAATCGAAGAAAGTGGCTGCGCGAGCAACAGAGTGCAGCTAAATACAACAGAAGTCCGACAAACATTTCTGCACGATCGTCCGCCTCGACAAAAACTGTCTTGCGCACGAAAAATGCTGCGAGAAGGCCGGCGCCAATAAATAGCATATCGTTCACCGTAACAGAGATAGGGCTTTGCAGCACAAGAGCCAGCAACATTCCCTCTATACCTGCGGCCACTAAACACATAAGAAATAAAGGCCAACCGCTGGAACGCCAGAAGCGATCACAAGAAATCAGCTGCACTTTAACAGGGGCTTTGAGCGGAATCTTTGTACAGAAAACCAAAAAGATGGACAAGCACAGCGGAATGAACAACAAGGCGTCCGTCCAAGCCGGCTGGCCGAGCAACTGCGGCAAATAAAGCACGCAAAGCCACCCAATCGGGAGTCCGAAACGCCCAAACCAGCTCAACAAACTATCGCCTAAAGTTCGACTAGATGAGAGCAAAAGGTCATTAACGATTGTATTATTGAGTGCATTTTGCGCAAATTCAAAGAAGACGCCAAAGCATGCAGACAATACATATATATATACGATCGGCAAATTCGCCTCTAAGAGGGCCAAAGCGCAAACGCCTTGCAAAATACTACTCCACAAAAATACGGCCTTACGTGAAAAGCGCTCAACGATGTAGGCATTGAAGGGACCGGGAACAATCAATCCGACGGTAAAAGCTAAAATGCAACCGGTCGTGATCAAAAAATCGCCGCCGAAGTGTAGATAAAGATAAGGGATTAAGCCGAAAGCGAAAGTCCAAAAGAGGAGATTCGCCCAGCAAAGTCTCTGAAAGTTTAAGCTCCGCAAAGGATTAGTAGCACTCGTTCTCATTGGGAAAATCTCCTGTCTTTACGTCGTTCACATAGCGCTTAATCGCGTCGGTCATCACCGTCGTTAGGTCAGCATAACGGCGGAGAAACTTGGGTGAAACGTCTTTATTCTTGCCCAGCATATCGTCAATGACGAGCACTTGCCGTCAGCCGTACCGCCGCCAATCCCGATAATAGGAATGTCGACGGCCTCAACGACGCGCTGCGTCAACTTTGCCGGAATCTTTTCCAAGACAATGGCAAAGCAACCCACCTCCGCCAAGGCCAAAGCATCGGCATAGAGTTTATCGCTTTCCTCCTTTTCCTGCGCCCTTACGGCATACGTTCCAAACTTATTGATGCTCTGCGGTATTAGTCCTAAATGGCCCATCACAGGTATACCTGCGTCGAGAATTTTTCTGATTGTAGGGAGGATTTCTACGCCACCCTCCACTTTTAAGGCGTCGCAGCCGCTTTCTTTCATCATCCTAATAGCGTTGCGAACGCCATCGTCGGCACAGACTTGGTAAGAACCGAACGGCATGTCGCAGACGACCAAGGCCCGCTTCACGCCACGCACCACGCCTGACGCATGATAAATCATCTGATCCACAGTAATGGGGAGCGTAGTCACATTGCCGGCCATCACATTCGAAGCGCTATCGCCCACGAGTATGATATCAATGCCGGCACCATCGACAATGCGCGCCGTGGTATAATCATAAGAGGTCAGCATCGCGATTTTTCGGCCGCCGGCCTTCATTTCTTTCAAACGTTTTGTCGTCACCTTGCGGTGATCATCATTCAAATAAGCAGTCATGATTGATTCTAAGCTTTAGAAATAAGGCCTTCAGCCCAGCAAAGCGCTAAAGGAAGAATAAGAGAATTGATTGAAGTCGGGGATCACCACGTCGCAGAGGGGCGTAATGCGCTCCGGAGCATTTTCTGTCGACAAACCGACCACTTTAGCCCCACTATCGCGCCCGGCTTGCAGTCCGCTGAGTGAGTCCTCAAAGACCACACACGCTTGGGGCGCTAAACCGAAATAATCGGCCGCAGCTATATAGCAGTCGGGCGCGGGTTTTGAGCGACGCGTATCCTCTGCCGTAAAAATATGTGTGAATAAGGATTGAAAATCAGGCAATGCGGCATAAAGAGAAGCCATCTTCTCTTCGTTTGAACTCGTCACGCAGGCCGTAGGTATGCCCTGTTGCTGCAACGCGCGTATAAAGGCTACAACGCCCTCCACATAGGGAAACTGCATGTGGGCTTCAAAATGCTTAAGGCGGACTTTTATCTCTGCTTGAAGCGCTTCATCGCCGGGAAAATAGCAATTAAAGATATTGATAAGCGTGTTGCCCTTAATCTCTTTCGCGAAATTTGCCCGCGAGGGCAAAAATTCGTGTCCGATAGTCGTCCAAAACGCCGTATATTGCGGCTCTGTATTGACAATAACTCCATCGCAATCAAACAGAGCTGCTGTTTTCAGACTTGTAACCATATTGTATTCGTCTTGAATATGCTGCAAAAGTACGACTAACTTTCTAAGTTGCAAAGAATAGTTACGCCTTCTGTTCGCTACCGGCAGCATATAGGCCCGTAAGTGCTTATTTTGAGAACTACGATGCACATTATTGATAGCTCAGGTCTCAGAGATTGTGCTCGTCGACCTCGCTTGCAACCAAGCGAAACCGAACTCTCGAAGCGGTGATGGCAAAAGCTGCAAGCAATAGTTCTGTTTCTCAACTGAAAAACGCCTATTTTTTGCCTTTTAGTTCACATCCGGACGCATTAGAAGCATTTACCTACTGGGAAGTACGCACCTTAGTCAGCACCCGCTACAGAATGAGCATCAAGCGCTTTGGAGTATGCCGTTTGCGCTCGTGATAAAAAACCTTTGCGCTCACGAGAACAAACCCTTACGCTCACGACGTGAAGCCTTTTTCCTCACGATAAAAAACCTGCGACTTACGTGCTTTATGCGTAGAAAGCCGATGGGGATAAATCTAAATAGCAGACAATAACTCTGCAAGACAGGGGACTTACACTCCGCTTCCGAAGAGAAAAGCGTCGCGAATGTGTAGCGAATATATCTTTAGCTTATCAGTGGCCTCACAGCTAAAAAGCAGACGAAGCAAAACCGGAAGGCAATCAGCCGGATGGGCGTGCGAATGAAGCGAATAAGGCAATGGCAGCGCAACGAGACGGGCAACTCACCGGTTAACAAAGGGAGATATAATTTTTAGTTAGAAATACTTATGAAAAAGTCTTTAAATGCTTACATTTGCACGAAACCCAATCTTTGACTTATACAACTTACTAAATAGTATTCTTTATGAAAAGAATTAAACACCTGCTACTCTTGCTATTCTTTGCAAGTTTAAGTATCCCCACCTTGGCGCAATATGTGCCGGAGGCTATGGAACTCGACTCAGATTCTGTCGTCGCAGATAGCATTGAAGAAATCGAGATGGATTTTAAGCTTTCCCTTGATAGCCTGCGGCTACTCGTTGAGCAAAACCCGCAGAACGGAAAAGCTTGGCTAAACTTGGCAGAGGCCTATTGGTACCAGGATGCTGACACAACGCTCTTTGAACAGGCGCTACAGAAATGCGTTTCTCTCTTACCGGCAGCCAGCTCAGATGACCTGGAAAGAGCTTGTTGGCTGGCTAAGGTTGGCTTTTCCGGAAACAAGCGCATAGAGCTATTGAAAACGATGCTGCAGCGCCTGCCGCAAAATGTAATAATCAAAAACGGCTTAGCGCAGGCTTACTACGAGGAAGATGACTACGATATGGCTGAATACTATGACTCGATCAACTACGAATATATTCGCACACACCACTCTGAAGATTATGTAGAAGCGCTGATTAACGCCGCTGAACGGGTAGCAAGCGTGGAAGATTCAATAAAAATAAGTACAGAAATGCGCAATTATCGCGCTTGGGAACGCATCAAATTAGCCTATGACATTTCCGATAACAAATACGGAACTGCATTTCTTCTGGCGGATTCCTATATGAAATTAGCAGCATACGGAAATTCGATCTATGCCTCTGAAAACGAAGCGCGCATTAAGGCGGGATTGATGCCGATAGATTTTACACAAGCGCTTGTAGATTCGGCTTTCACCGTAATATTAGCTGAAGAATTAGCGAATGAAGCTACTATACCCTTATTTTTCTTCAAAGAATGGAAAAAGCTAGGTGCTAGCACGGTTCAAGCTATTGAAAATTATATTCTACAAAAAATTAAGACCAAACCGCAGGAACCTCAATGGCACTACTATGAAGGAATGCTTTTGATGCTTTGCAATAGGTCTAAGGAAGCCCTTCCCCACTTAGAAGCAGCTTACGAGCAAAGGCCCTACGAGGATTTGGCGTTCGTGTTAATCTTTGGCTACTATGGAATGCGTCAATGGGAAAAATCTATTGAATTGGTAAACAAATTAATCCAAGAACAAAAGGGTGACGAAAGAGGCTTGGTAGAGCCCTACAGCCTTCTCTGCAAGCTCTACGGCGCACAAGGAAACTATGAGGCAGCAATTAAAGCCGTAAATAAATGTATCAAGATTGGCAAGAAGATTGACTGGTATGGACTCTCTATGGTTTACGAATTGCGGGCTATGACTTACATCTTGCAAGGTCAGGGAAAAAACGCTCAACTCAATTCGAAAGCTTTGGCTGATCTACAAATAGCTTTCGAAGCATCAGAAGATTTTTACAAGCGTCAAATGATGGCGGTCTGGTACGGATGGCTGCTTGCTCAGCCGCACAAAGCGCTTCCGGCTCGATCAGACTCGCTCAGTTTGCAGGCCAATTGGCGAACGTTTGCGCTTAAAATCGATGAAACAATATCTGTGGCTAACATCATTGCACAGTATTTTTGGGGCGATGCCGCCCAAGCACGCCAAGACATGGATGAAGTCTTAGCAAATGACCCCAACAACGAATACTTCTTTGAAATTGCAGGGTTCTACGCGCTTCAAGGTGAGAGCGCAAAAGCCATAGAGGTGCTTCGAAATGGCATAAAAGAGGGCGATTATTGGTATGCAGGACTCCGAGATCTCCCGTGGTTGAGCAGCCTGAAAGGGAATCCGGAATATGAGGACTTATTAAATCGTCGAACTCAGGCCAACTTACCAAATAATTTTCTTTATGAAAAGAATTAAACATTTGATAACCTTGCTATTCCTTGCAAGTTTGAGTATCCCGACCCCGGCGCAATACGTGACGGACTCTATGGATTTCAACACAGATTCCATCGCCATTGATAGCATTGAAGATGACGAAATAGATTCGACGGTTTATCTTGACAGCTTGAGGCTACTGGTTGAGACAAACCCGCAGGACGGCAATGCTTGGCTGGACTTGGCAAATGCTTATTGGATCACTAATGCTGACACAGCACTCTTTGAACAGGCGCTACTGAAATGCATTTCTCTCCTACCCGAATCTCAACCAGATGATTTGGAAAGAGCCGGCTGGCTGGCCAAGTTCGGACTATCCGGAAACAAGCGCATGAACTTGTTAAAAATGACGCTGCAGCGTCTGCCGCTAAACATAACTATCAAAGACTACTTAGCTCAGGCTTACTACGAGGATGATGACTACGATATGGCTGAACACTATGACTCGATCGCCTACGATTATATGCTCGCTCACCCCTCCGAGGATTTTTTGGATGCATTGCACAACGCCGCAGAACGGGTTATAAGCAAAGAGGCATCAATGAAAATAAGCACAGAAATGCGCTATTATCGATCTTGGCAGCGTTATAAATTAGCCTATGACATCTATCCCGACAACAGAACACAGATGCTATTGGCATTTTCCTATATCCGATTGGCGCCATACGGTAATAAGGTCTATGCTTCTGAAAATGAATCGTGCAAAAAGGCCGGACTGATGCCGATAGATTTTGAGCAAGCGCTTGTCGACTCGGCCCTCACAATTTTTGAGACTAATGACGTTGACGATTATTACTACATTGCTAAACTTCTTTTTGGTCAATGGGAGGAAATAGATAGTAATACGGTTAAAACTATCGAAAATTGCATTTTACGAAAAATTGAAGCAAAACCGAAAGAAGCACTATGGCCCTTCCTTGAAGGGATGCTCCTGCAATATACTAAAAAGCCTATACAGGCTTCGCCTTACTTAGCTATGGCCTACTCGCTCGAGCCTAACGGCAATATAGCGGCGGAGGCAGTCTACTGCTACTATCTGAGCCATCAATGGGAAAAAGCTGAAGAGTATGTAAAGAAAGCTCTCCGAAACGAGTTACCTCATAGTTGGGATGCGATTTATGCTCATGCAATTCTGTGTAATATCTACAGTGCACAAGGCAACTATGCTGCAGCAATTAAAGCCATAGAGAAAGGAATAAAGAACTACGATGAGTATAATCAATTAGGAATCCATTTATTCTACCAACTGCGTGCGATGACTTACATCTTACAAGGGCAAGGACAAAATGCACGGCTCAATTCAAAAGCTTTGAATGACTTGCAAAAGGCTTACATCATGGGGGAAGACTTCTACGACAGAGATATGATAGTTTTGTGGTACGGATGGTTGCTTAATCAGCCTCACAAAGCGCTCCCCCTCTGATTCTATCTCTCGCTTCTTGCAAGCTAATTATCGCACTTTAGTACTCGAAAACGATGGCACATTATCTGTAGCCAACATCCTCGCTCACCATTTTTGGGGCGACTCCGCCCAAGCACGTCACGAAATGGATGAACTCTTAACGTGCGACCCCAACAACAAATACTTCTTTGAAATTGCAGGGTTCTACGCACTCCAAGGTGACACCGAAAAAGCCACAGAAGTACTCCGAAACGGCACTAAAAAGGGCAACTATTCGTTTGCAGCGCTCCGAGATCTCCCGTGGCTTAATAGCCTGAAAGGGGTAGCGGAATATGAGAGCTTAATAAAATAACTGATAAGCGTGTCGCTCAGTTCAAGTAAGGAGCAATAAGTCGCCGCTATGCGGCTCTCAAGCTGCCTTAAACGCCTCTCAAGCTTTCTAAGAACACGTCAAAGCACTATTGAGCGAACTAAAATATTTTTGTATAGATCATTGACTCCTCGCCTGACACAAACGCCCCATAGGCGTAACTAAACAATAGGGTCGAAAACCAAACAAAGGTTTTCAGCCCTTTTACCTTAAAAGAATCTAAAAAATGGGTGAAGCAAGAACAACTTTCTTAAACTTGTGCGAATGAATGCAGATTCTCAAGCCAATATTATCGGTCAGCCCCTCGCGCTTTAAGACTTTATAGTGCACATAAATCGTTTCGGGGCGCATCTAAACAGAACTTTACCACCTAAGAGTATTCTTTATAGCGAGTCTTTATAACGCTTGCAATGCATCTAAATCGGTTGTTTTCGTGCGATTGGGATGCTTTATGCCGCCTCACTCATTGTATAAATAAAACATTGGCGCTAGTACGTATAAATCAAGCGGATTATTGTCAGGGAGAAACAAGAAACCGCGAAAAAAAATAAAACTGAATCAGCTTAAAAGCCGCACCTATTCAAAAATAGCCAACACAAAAGCATACAATACGCAGCACAGCCTTATCTATAACCTTAAATAAAGAGCAGCAAAGGCATTCGCCCTCTTTATCACGTGAGGGCCGAGGGATGGCATATGCAAGCAAGAGATCGCAATAATGAAAACAAGCCTTTTGGTTTAACTAACAAACTTGCTTTGCAGGAAGCCAAAAATTAAGACTCAACGTTTGGCGGAACAAAAATTTCATAAGTCCCGTCATCAAAGAATACGCGAATCTCTTTAATTTCTCGCTTTTGTTTATCAAAATTATTCATTGTTATCGCGTTCGGTGAAGAACCCTTGTAAACAGGTTCTAATTTGGGCGCTGCAGGCACTTGATTTTGTTGAGGTGAAACTGCGAGTTGATTAAAGAAAGATGCTTCTGAATCGGCTTGATAAGGAGAATTTATCCCCCCTTCATTAAAAATTGGTTCGATTATTTCTTGTTGTTTGGAGGGAGAAGATAAAACTGAAGCATCATTAAACTTATCCCCTTCACCAAATAAAAGCCAATTCACATTTACTTCTGGAAAGGCATGATGAATTGCTAAAACATGCTTATTAGTAGGGTTAGTTCTTCCGGTAAATATACTTGACAAAGAAGCCGCAGACAAATTCAATCGCTGCGCAAATTCTTGCTGAGACAAATTTTGGTCATCCATTAGTTGACGAATACGATCCTTCATTTCCATTTTGAGCTAAATTAAGAGCATAACTACCATTTTTAGGTAAAAAAGTGCCGTTTTACATTTTACATTTTCAATTATGCAAAGATACACATTTCAAGAATTCCGTCAAATATTGAAAAGGTAAAAATCAAATCCAATATTTAATTTACAACCAAACCCTTATTTACAAACCAAGACCAGCCTAAGTGTACAAGCGCTTAATATTAGATATATAAACTATAACCCCTCAAAATAACGTCTTAATACACTATAGATAATAAGCATAATAAACTCGTTATCAGCATTCTTACACAATACCGCAGGCCAAGAATTAGATCAAGTATCGCTTACGCGATAAAAATAGGTATTTCTCTTGTAAAAACACTTTTTATTTATTCCATATAAAGCACTGGTAATCATATGCTACACTCAAAATTATTCGCAACCAATTATTATTCAGTACACAAAATATGCTGCGCACCAAATCAACATTTATATATTTAAATGTTGGCGCCCATATTCAGTTCTCTTAATTCCCTCCTATATTTTGATTTACATACCAATACTTAAGCGCTGAGGAATGAAGTATTGATTGCAATTTCAATATCTTATTTTGTAATCTTTGTACCCCTAAATCTTAGTACGAAATCATAGAAAGAAGCTCTTTTAAAAACAATCAGGGGGAGGCAAGCTAAAAGCATTTATTACAATCAGGAGACAAGAAAAACTACTTAATGCATTGATTATATTGAAGTAAACGCAAAATAAGCACCATAAATAAATGGCGCTAAAAAGTAATCTTCATGAAAGAATTGAAATGTATAGATTGCAATCTATACGCAATTGAGCCATTCAGAGTATGATTGAGCACTATTATGATTAAAAATCTGCAAATAATACACAGTTCTAATTTCAACAGGAAACCATTTTGATAGAAAAGGCAGTTCTGAAAGAGCAGACATTTTAGTCTAAACGATGTAAGCGACAAATTAAAGCGGCAACTTTGAAATTTCAAAATTGCCGCTTTACGCCATCTATTTAGCAAGAAAATATTTTACATAAAATACTCAATAAAGAATAAACGAGAGAAGCTCCTTCATCAACTCTCCTGAAGAAATTGTTGTGCTACCTACCCCTTTTGAACGAGCATCTGTGCGACGAATTTCAGCAACAATCCGCATCACTTTTTCAGCTCGATAATTTCGCATAGCGACTGCATGCGTTTTTCTGAACTGCCAATCAGCTCACTCCGACCACGACGCTATTCCACTCTCCGTTTTATCCATAGAATAATACGCTAACATCAAATTTGAAAAGAAGCGAAACAAAGTTGGCAAGGTTCGTTGAATTGGAAATTCCTTAGGATTTCCGTCAAAATATTTCTCAATTTTATAAGCTTTCAGTACATCCTTTTGAGCAAGCGCATCCTGTAGCTCGTAAAGATTGTATTCTTTACTCACCCCGATGATTGCAGCCACAGAAGCAACAGAGATTGAAGGCGCCGTTGATGGTGAAGAAAGACAAAGCTTATCTAGCTCTGCCGCCATACGGTTAAGATCTGCGCCAACATACTCTATTAATAATTGTAAGGCGGCTGGTTCTATCTTCTTCTGCTTAGATGCAAGATAAGCATTGATAAAAGATGGCAACTGCGAATCATATAAGCGCTTTGATTCAAAAAGGACGCCAACCTTTCCTAAAAGAGCAACACCCTTCTTGCGCCGATCTATCGTACCATTTTTATAACAAAACACTAAAATAGTAGAGGCCTGCGGCTGCTTGAGATAATATTCTAGTCGCTCATAGTCTTTTATATTCTGAGCTTCCTTTACTAGCACAACAAGCCGAGGCGCCCCCATCGGAAAGCCTTTGGCTGCATCCAAGACATTATCTATTACAACATCGGCCCCATAAAGCGTGATTAAATTAAAATCACGCTCTTCAGGGCGCAAAGCCTTTGATACGAGCAAATCAGCAAGGCGATCAATGTAGTAGCTCTCCTCTCCCATTAAGAAATAAACGGGCTTAAAAACCCCAGCGTTTATTTCCCGAGCGATGCTCTCATACGTAGGACCGGCATTCTTTTTTGCGACAAAAGCCATCTTACCAGTCAAATTTCAGATGCCTTACCGTGCGTCGTTGATCCATAATAGGCTGCATGGCCTCTATACCAATCCTGACGTGCGTCTCAGAAAAGTTATTTGTTACCTTTCTATCGCTGGCTTCCGTCTTAATGCCATCAGCCTCCATCGGATTATCAGACACCAACAACAAAGCTCCTGTAGGAATATGATTATAAAAGCCGCAAGAGAAAAGCGTAGCCGTCTCCATATCTACGGCCATTGCCCGCGTCTCCCGCAAATAGGTTTTAAAACGTTCGTCGTGCTCCCAAACTCGTCGGTTCGTTGTGTAAACAGTCCCCGTCCAATAATCATGATTATTGTCTCGTAGCGCTGTTGAGACTGCACGTTGCAGCATAAAAGCCGGAAGCGCAGGCACCTCCGGCGGGAAGTAGTCATTCGAAGTTCCTTCTCCACGAATACCGGCCAAGGGCAAAATATAATCGCCCAAGCGAGTTTTATCCGAAATGCCGCCACATTTTCCTAAGAAAAGGCAAGCTTTAGGATGCACCGCACTCAGCAAATCCATAATCAGCGCAGCATTGGGACTCCCGATGCCAAAATTAATCATTGTAATCCCATTTGCCGTCACGGCCCTCATATTAGCATCAAACCCAACCGATTTTGTCTCCATCTGATCACAGAAAAGATCCACATAATGATTAAAGTTCGTAAGAAGAATATGCTCTCCAAAATCCTCCAATTTCATTCCGGTATAGCGCTGCAGCCAATTTCCGACAATTCCTTCACGTGTCATCATAAATTCGTACTTTTGCATTGTCCCTTAGAAAGGTTTATTATTTAAGTCTTTTCATCATGCAGACAATATTCTTTAGTGTGCAAAATTAGAAAATGATTTTCATTAAATCTCCTACTTATATACAAAAATCAAGCGACATCTTGACATGAGACTACTGATATAGTTTGATTTTTCTCTCACCAAACGTTATGTGCGACTCACGCCCGAAGAATGGGTCCGCCAACATTTCGTACATTATTTGGTTGAGCTAAAAGGTTATCCCTCCGCACTGCTTCAAAACGAAATCAGTCTGCCGCTCAATGGCAGCCCTACGCCGTTGCGATACGGTTCTTTTTGATCGCGACGGATCACGTCCTCGATGATTATAGAATATAAGTCTCCCAAGGTGCCTATTACCGAAAAAGTATTTAAGCAGATTTGCGCTACTAGCAAGCTGAGCTGATTACCTTATCGTCAGCAATGGCTTGACGCATTATTGCCAATTAAATTATACCGATAACAGCATCAAATATCTCCTGAGGTGCCCAACTTCGATGCACTTAGCCTCTATTCTCCTCCACCCCTGCTTCTTCAAGCAGGAGTTAGGCTTCTGTCTATTGATATACAAGCACTTATTGCCCTTATCAATAAGTACTTGCGCTGTTTTGTCTCTTCTTTCCTCCCCTCCACTGCTGCAAATTACTTTTCTCAACAAGCAGACCGACTTACGAGTTCAATAGATAGCAAATATTATCTATCCATTGCTGACCACCTACCGCCCTCTGACAAACTAACCTCTGCAAAAGACGGGAGCAAAAGCTACGTGTGCTATGCTATAAACGTCTCAGTTTGCTCATACATTCACACATCTGCTTCATCACGCCGCATCAATTGCCCCATGCATCGCATATACGAACGCAAGAAATAGGGCTAAAAATGGGCAAGAAAGACAACCAAACGAAACACTAATCACGAACAGCCCCGTCTCCTCCTCTACACATCTTATTATACTATTGTTTGACCTCATCGTGCTTTTGTTTGGACCCAGCAAACTATCGTTTGGCCCCAGCAAAACCATCAGTTTGGTCTCAGCAAACTATCGTTTGGCACGCAGCAACAACAATCGTTTGTGAAAGAAAACGGCTGTTTTAGATCTATCACAAAAAAAACTCCTTTCACAGATTTGAAAACTAACGATTCAACAAACTGTGACAGATATAGCTTGGCAATATCAAAAAGCCATTACCCTACACTTTGTCACTGTGTAAGCACATCTGTTTGTTTTGCGCAAAAGATAGAGAGACGGATGAGAAGCCGGAGCGTAGCCAATGGAAAAGACGATACTTCGCCCTGCTTGATCCTCCAAGAAATTACGCAAAGAACAAGTCTGATAGAAAAAGAGTGGTAAGATAGAATAAAACAAAATGAAAGTTAGATTATATCTCTTATTCCCAAACGAACAAGTGACACATAACGACTTTAGGATAAGACTCGGAACGCGTAAATGTTCTTTCTGTAAAGTATACTCAGAAAATTCTGGCCTTTTTCTTGTGGAGTTTCGGCTATTTTATCCTAATTTTGCAGACGTCAAATAAACCGATATGTATGAAAACCCATAATCAAGCTTAAGAAAGGTTGAACTTGAGGCTTTATAGAGAAGCACCGCTTACGTTAAAACAAGCGGCGCCATCTGCTACATACGCCTTGCAGCCAACAGATTTTCTTGGGATTGTTCCTCGCCTTCAGGTGAAAGAAAACGATCACGTTAAGATTGGCGATACGCTGTTTGCGGATAAAGAAACAGAGCGCATAAAGTTCGTAGCTCCCGTTAGTGGTACAGTGACATCGATTGTGCGCGCGAACGTCGCAAACTCTTACGCATTATTATTACTCCGGATGCAGAGCAACAGGAGAAAGCAGATGCATCATTAAATTTTGGACAAAGACACGCCGGAAACAGTAACTGAAAAATTGCTGAAACCGGTCTTTTTGCATTTCTTCAACAACGGTTTTACGCGATCACAGTATCGCCCAAAGACACACCTAAAAGCCATTTTTGTTTCGGCCTTTTTAGCAAGATGCGTTTTTGGCCGCCGACTTTTCCTTTGTCGTAAAGGTCAGAGCAGCTTTTAAGGCTGGTTTAACAGTGCTCTCCCGTTTGGCAAAAAGTGCATTTGGGTATTTCTCGGATCAAGTCGGTCAAGACTTTGTCCTGACTCGACGGCATTGACGTTAACGTCTTTGATGGTCCCAATCAGGAAACGTTGGCGTACAAATCAACCATATCTCCCCATTAACAAAGGGAGAGTATAGTCTGGACGATCGGAGCCGAAGAGGTCATCTTCATTGGTCGTTATGCACAGACCGAAAGTTAGATTTCACGCGCCGCATCGCTGTGGCCGAGGCTGAGGTTCAAGATCCGAGCTATTATGAAATTAAGTTGGGTGCGCTCACTGGAAACCCCTACTTAAAAGAGCAACAGACCGCGGAACACGTTCGTACTATCGACGGCAACCCAGCATGCTGGGCCGCAAAGCAAACTTAGAAGGATACGTTGGCGCTCACACTACGGAAGTTTGCGCTCTGCCGAAGCGACAACGTACACGGACGTATTTGGCTGGATTGCACCTCGCTTCAGCGAGTTTTCTACCAGCCGCGGCGTATTTCTCTTGGCTTTCTGGGAAGAAAATACGATCCCGACTGTCGTCAAAGGCGGGCAACGCCATATGATTATGAGTGCGAATATGAACGCGTATTCCTGATGGATGTTTTGCCAAAGCTTTTGATCAAAGCCATCATTACGAGGCGATATTGACCGCCAGAAGCATTGGCATCTACGAAGTAGCGCCCGAAGACTTTGCCGTGGCAGAATATATCGACTCTTCCAAGCTCGAATTACAGCGCATTGTGCGTGAAGGCCTGATATTTTAAGAAAAGGAAAATAGCTAAATAATAAAGATTGATTCGCCCTTTATGCGGTGCAATCAATAACGAAATACAATGCTTCAATCATTTTTCGACAAACTCAGGCCCTCACTTTGAAGAAGGCGGGAAGTTGCACGCTTTCCACTCGGTCTTTGAAGGTATGGAGACCTTTGTATTGGTGCCGAATACGACTGCAAAGGTCGGTGTGAGCATCCACGATGCCATCGATTCAAAACGTATTATGACATTTGTCATTATTGCGTTGCTGCCGGCCCTGTTCTTTGGGATGTACAACATCGGTTACCAAACTCATATGACGCCTCCGGCTGTCGTGAGGCGCAAGCTTTTGGGAGAAATGTTTTGCTTACGGCTTCCTCATTATGCTGCCCAAGATCGTCGTATCTTATGCGGTCGGCTTAGGTATCGAATTTGCCGTAGCACAATATAAACATGAAGAGATCAACGAGGGCTACCTCGTAACCGGTTTGCTGATCCCTATGATTGTGCCTATCGAGTTGCCTTTGTGGATGCTGGCCGTAGCTGCAGCTTTTCTCCGTCATCTTCGCTAAAGAAATCTTTGGTGGTACGGGCGAACTTCTTTAATCCGGCTTAGTCGCGTGCTTTTCCTCTTCTTCTCTTATTCAGGCATATGACCGCGATAAGATTTGGATTGCCAGATACTTTCTTCAGTAAACCAGAACCTTACAGACGATGTAACGATGGCTACTCCGCTGACGCAAGCCAGCACGAATCAGCCTTTCTACGACGTTTACAGATAGTGGTCGTCGGACTTTATGCCGGATCTATCGGTGAAACGAGCGTTATCGCGATTCTCATTGGCGCAGTCATCTTATTGTGGACACGCATTGCTTCTTGGCGGACGATGTTGAGCGTATTCGTCGGAGGTGGTTTTAGTCGCTTTCTTGTTCAATAGGTTTATATTCAAGACAACGCGATTGCCGAAACATCATGGTACGAACATTTGGCTGGTGGTTTCTGCTTCGTTGCAGTCTTTTGTGGCAACGAGACCCGGTGACGAGTGCCAGAACAGAAAGGAAAATTCATCTCATGGCTTTTTCATTGGATGCTTTTGGCTATCATCATCCGCGTAGAACCCGGCCCCGGAAGGTATGGATGCTGGCTATCTTGTTTATGAATGTATGGGCTCCCTTCATTGACTATTGCTTCGTAGAAAGCAATATTAAGAGGAGAGCTAAAACGCTAAAAAAGTAATACGCTATGAAACTGAATACAAACAGCAACGTTTGCACGATTGTTTACTCGATTGTTGTCGTAGTAATGGTGTCCGCTTTCCTCTTAGCTTTCCTGCTATAGCGCTTTGAAAAACCGCTCAGAAGCCAACGAGCGCATCGACAGAAAAGCGGCGGATGCCAGCTGCACTAAACATCAAAACGTCAGCAAAACCAAGTCGAAGAAATATAAAAAAGTGGTCGCACATAAATCATCACATCTCAAAGGCAATATCCTTAAAGATGGCACGCAGAAGGATAAACCACTGTCCTTGAAAAGGATATGTCGAACCTATATGGTTGAGATAGTGTTTTGGGACCAATCGGGGTTGCATCAGCAGTGATTTTTATTTTGATCGGTTCAATGGTTCAAAATGCAAGTGATGATGTTGTTTTAAGTATGGGACAGTTATTGATCCCATGCAGTTGGTGTCTTGCTGGGACATATAGTGATGCTATCCAGATGTAATCATGGTCCTTGTGGCGGATCTTGTTGATAAACTTTGGTTTATCTTGGTTCGTTGACGGTGATGATATGATCATCATGAACGTCATCATTTGAAGTATCGTCAAAGAAAGAAGATCTGAATAGTTAACAGTCAGTTTCATAATCAAAATGGAACACGCATAGTCTTTTGTCACCCAGTATATTTTGTGGATAATATGATATTCGCTTCCTTCTTTGGGTATGTGCATACTTGGCTGTAAGCAAAAGTATGAAAGACCTCTTTCGGCAGGTGTTGCCGCTGACATTCGTTTAGTGGTTACGGTACCGGTCGACTACTTATTGCAAACCAAAGTATTACAACCAGGGAATCTTTGGCGACGTAGATCTGCTACCTTTCTTTCCTTACTCTCATTGCTGTTATTGCGGGTATGCACGCAGCTTATGAAATGTTTGTAGAGCGTTTTCGCCCTCCCTCTATTCGCGATGAGTATCTTCCTACCTTTTGATTGCCGTCAATTGCGCTATTATGGGTGCCTCTCTCTTTATGCAGCGGCGTATGAACATGGATCCTGAGCTCGCAATATATCGGCTCATTACTGGTGCATTTATCTATGCCTTTAGTTCAGGTATTGGCTGGCTGATGGCCATCGATCAACTTTAGCAGCGATTCAGTGAAAGAGGTAAGCGAGATATCACAGACCTTTGCAAGGATTGGTATTATATTTATAACGGTGAGGCCTGATGTCAATGGCATTTTATGTGCTAGCGGCTTGAAAATCTAAATCACGATGGACTGTTCATTTTGATTATAAGCAGTATTGCAGTCTTCCTCGGGATCATTCTCGTTCTCGTGGTCATACTTTTAACAGCTACGCTTCCTTATGCCGAAGCAGGAACAGTTTGCTATCTCACCATTAACGACAGAAGTTAGAAGTAACAAGGCGGCTCATCACTTTCTCCCTCTCTGAAAATGGTGTATATCTCTCCTCTGCTTGCAGCGGTAAGGGATCTTGCAGCCAGTGTAAGTACAAGTTGTCGAAGGCGGAGGTGACATTCTCGATGTTGAAAAGGTCACTTACACGTAAAGAGATAAAGAGAGTTCCGCCTCGGCTGCCAATGTAAAGTAAGGGGAGACATCTCTATCCAGGTACCTGAGGCGTTTTAGGCGTAAAAGAATACGAATGTACCGTTGCTGTCAACAACAGTGGCTTCTTTCATCAAAGAGTTTGTCGCTCTTCCCGAAGGAGACATACTGGACTTCATTCCGGCTCTTATGCTGAAATTAAGATCCCCACGTTCAAAGATGGACTTCGATAAAGAGCATTGATAAGGCCTCTATCGGCGAACTATATTATTCAAAAACTTAGGAGCAGTTTGGCATTCTCAACCTCAAGTGCGAAAATACCGAGCCTACTATACGCGCCTGCTCAGCCAACTATCCGGCAGAGGCGACCGCTTATGCTGACGGTGCGTATCGCAACGCCTCCTTTCCGTCCCTAAGAGCCAAGGTGGAGGTATGATGGACGTTATGCCGGTATCGCATCCAGCTATATCTTCTCACTTAAACCCGGAGATAAAAGTTATGATGAGTGGTCCCTATGGCGACTTCCATCCGCGCTTCGACAGTAAGAAGGAAAATGATTTGGGTCGGTGGCGGCGCCGGTATGGCTCCCCTCCGCGCGCAGATTATGCACATAACCAAAAGACGCTCAATACGCGTGATCGTAAAATGAGCTATTTCTATGGTGCACGCTCTTTGTCTAAGAAGTCTTCTGCGAAAGATTTCTTAGAATTAGAAAAGAATTCCCCAACTCCAAGTTCTACTTAGCAGCCGCCGCGATCCGGGAAGCGGATCGCGACCGGCGTGAAGAATATACTGCGGGCTTCGTGCGAAGTAATGATGAAGAATACCTCAAAAAGAAGACCTGAAGCGCCCGAAGATATCGAGTACTACATCGTGTGGTCCCGGTCCGATGTCTAACGCTGTCGTTAAGATGCTCGACAGTCTGGCGTAGAGTACCGAAAGCGTTATGTATGACAATTTTGGAGGATAATTTACTACAACATATCCCTTGAAGAGGCGTGCCGATTGGCGCGTCTCTTTAATCGAACACATTGCCGGTAAAACAGCCTCCTAGTCCACCCTATAAACGGCTACTCATTTTTAAGCAGCAAAGGCTATCTTTTCCCTTTCGCATAACCGAAGCCCCGCACTCTTCTTTCTAGTTAAAGAACGATACTTGAAAGCCGATTCTTCTGCGCATTCTCAAAAGATTTTAGATAGTTATCGCATAGCTCACACATACGCATCTAATTAAGTTTTTCACCGTGGTGATAATTTTGTTTCACCGTGGCGAAAAATCAGCCTCACCGTGGTGAAACTATTTTTTCACCACGGTAAAAAATCGAATGACTATATCTCCGCACTAATTATTTACACATATTACGACAACGCTTTGCGTAGATTGCAACCAATCTATGCGCTTGCCGGCTCTATTTTTACCTATTTAACGTGAGTTCGACGAATTTAGAACAAAGCAAGCTGTGTATCAATAGTCCTTTGCAGATTGATGCACGGCTTTCTTTGGAAACAGGCAATAGGCAGCAATGGCCCCTAATAAGTTGACGATGAAATTGTCAAAGCATCTATGTCTGGAGTGTTCCACTTGTGCAATGTTCTTAAGTTCATCATTCACCGTTTCTATAATGGCTCTTTTTCTGAGTAAAAGTCTGTCTGAAACACTCATTAAAGCTCCTTTCATGTTACTTTTCAATTTGGTAATAAGCTGTATTCCGTCAACGAAAAGCCTTTGGAAGAGGTTCTTGCTGATGTACCCTTGATCACCGACCAGCTTACCATATATAAAATCTATAGAATGCTTTTTGTACTCCAAGGTTTACGGTCATCAACATCTCCCGGCGTTATCATAAAGTTGAGAAAAGCTCTCCTTTCTCATTGCAAATCAAATGCAATTTGAAACCGAAGAACCAACCCATAGAACATTTTCCTCTTTGGGCTATGCCTTTGAAAACTTTGTGAATATGTATTCTCCGGTTTTTGCAGACACGCAATGGTGTACTGTCAACAAAGCTTATGCCCGTGCATTTGCCCAAGAGGACCTTCTTGATAAACAAGGTTAAGGGTACGGCTACCTCCCTTTCCAATTCTACTAAACGGTTATAAGAAACAACATTGGGAAAGAGATGGCGAAGATGCTTACATACTTTTTCAAGATAGAAATGTTTAAAGCAGCGATAACCGGAGTCGTGGAAAAGAATCATTATCAGCATGACTTCGACCTTTGACATCGTGGAACTTCGATGATATTTTCTTTTTCCGGTAGGTTTTAGCGTATATTATGCTGTCATTGCATCAAAAAACTTGCAGAAGTCGTCTGCCATACAAAATATTTCAGTAACTTTGGCTTCTCGGTGATCATAGCGATTTTTGTTTTTGTAACTGTTTGTATATTAGTTCTTTAAAGTTACAACAAATTTCGCTAATCACCAAATTTATAGACACTTATAATTCGTCGAACTCACGTTAACTACAAGACTCATGGTGAGATATTGAACATCAGATTGTCTAAAAAGCTAAGAGTATGATAATATCAAAAGAACTTCATAACGATATATAATAATACGGTTTGTTATTCCAGTCTTCTCCAGCCAGAAGGCGACGGTTTTGAGTTCTCAGTTAAGAGAAAAGCTGTATTGTGCTTTGAAAAGATTCTGTTAAGACCTTGAAGCACTATGACCTGTATAACACTCGTGACATCTGGTCAAGAGATTATATGCCAGTTCAGCTCACAAAAGATCTCTTTCTGAACTACACCTATAGCCCGGATTATCTATGCGACCAGAAAGTTTGTATCACCAACTGGTTGCTACACAAAGTACATACTGCAAGACTGACAAGCTTAATCTTGAGGTTATTACAATCCCTTTTGTTCTTGATGGAGGCAATGTGATCAAGGCTATCGACAAGTTTGGTAAGCCAACAATCATCATGTGTAGCAAAGTATTGGACGAGAACAATCTATCCAAAGAAGAGCTTACAGACTGGTGGAACCAATTCTTTGACAATCAGATTCGTCTTCTTCTGATTGAATGGGAAGGAAAAGATGAGAATCCGATTGGACATGCCGATGGAATGGTTAGGTATATCTCAGAAGGAAAAGTCCTGATTACTAATTACTGTGATTTGGACGATGAAGAACGTCTGAGTGAACCCCTGAAAGAATACTTTGATATTGAACATCTGCACTTTGGAGATATTGAGGGAATTAAAGGAACCAAGATATGGAGCCTCCTGAAATCAAAGAGCTGGGGATATATCAATTTCCTTCAAGTTGGTAAGCATATCATTGTTCCTAAATTAGACTGGGAAGAACTCGACAAAGCAGCTACGGAGCAGATCCAGCAAGCCTTCGGAGCTTCTTATGAAGTAGAACTGATCGATTGTGATATGACTCAAATTCTTGAGAATCCCGATGTAAACAGTAACAGTGGCGGTGGTCTGAACTGTCTGACATGGACTTTATTCAGCGCAGAATAACAATATACTCCAAATATGAATATGGCTGTCTACACGAACTTGTATAGGCAGCCATATTTTTAATTACTTTGTTGCAGTATTCGATAGCTTGTCAATATTGAACTTGAATGTATAGTCATTCTGAACATTCTCAATCATGATAGGCATCATGACGGTCATTGACTTGCCAACGTATGTTGAAGCTCTAGTATTGAATGCTTCAGGAGTCTGATAAACGCATGGTATCAGGTAGTTCTCTCTCCAACCACCATACTGACCAGAGACATAATATAACGTGAATTCGTCGAACTCACGTTAAAATTACAACAAATTTCGCTAATCACCAAATCTATAGACACTTATAATTCATCGAACTCACGTTATTTACGAAATATAGCTCAATATAATTAGAGTGTGTATACGCAAAAATGAGCGCCTGAAAGCGGAAAACTTTCAGGCGCTCTTATCCTATTAAGTGGAAGGATTATTCCTCCGTTTTTGTTTTGCGTGTAGCCGTGGTCTTGCGACGACGCTTCGGCTTCTCCTCCTGCGTCTCGGCAGGCTTTACACCGGCAAGTTCGGGGTCGATCATAATGCGGCCACAATATTCGCAGACAATGATTTTCTTGCGCATACGAATATCCAATTGACGCTGAGGTGGAATCTTATTGAAGCATCCGCCGCAAGCATCGCGCTGCACATAGACAATACCTAAACCGTTACGACTATTTTTACGTATGCGCTTAAAGGCCGTCAGCAAGCGCGGTTCGATCTGAACTTCAAGCGTTTTGCCTTTTTCGCGCAACTTTTCTTCCTGCGCTTTAGTCTCCGCAACGATATCGTCGAGTTCAGCTTTTTTTTCGGCTAAAGCTTGTTGGCGATCATCAAGCACCGCCTTGCACTCTTCAATCTCCTGCAAGCGCTTCTCAATACCTGCACGCGCCTCGCCGATCTTCTTATTTTGAAGTTCAATCTCGAGCGTTTGAAATTCGATTTCTTTCGAAAGCATATCATACTCGCGATTATTCTTCACATCCTTTTGCTGCTCTTGATAGCGATCCATCAAACTTTTGGCTTCCGCTATCTTGTGTTGCTTCATTTCGATATCAGCCTCTCTTGAAGCGACCTCTTCTTCATACTTATTGAGGCGCGTAGTAAATCCGGCGATCTCATCCTCCAAGTCTTGCACCTCAAGTGGGAGTTCGCCACGAAGCGTTTTGATCTTATCAACCTCAGAGAGGGTTGTTTGCAACTGGTAAAGCGTTTTCAATTTCTGCTCTACAGACATCTCTGCAACATCTTTTTTTGCCATAATTCGAAAAGGTTTTATGACGATCTTAGCTTAACGTGCAGTCGGCGCTGCATCGTCTCGCTTGATCATACCATGTATTTTATCGGATTCGTATTTATCGTTGTCTCATATAAAGGTAAGCCGGGACAATTGTGCTCCAAAATGCGTCGAAGCAGCTGAATCGTATATTGTTCCGTCTCATAATGCCCTGCCACACCAATCCAAATCTGATTTTCGTGGCCAAAGTAAGCATGGTAATGCATTTCGCCTGTCAGGAACACGTCAGCCCCTGCCGCAATAGCATCTGAGAGTAAGAAGTCCCCCGATCCGCCACACACGGCAACCGTTTGCACCGGACGCGCCGGCCCTTGATTATGCTTCAAGCAAAGGGCCGCAAAAACATCTTTCGCTCGCTTTAGAAAGCTATACGGATCTTCCGGCATTGCCAGACGCCCTATAAGTCCGCTTCCTCCTTCACCTTCGGGACGTAAGAAGTCTACATCGTGCAGCCCCAAGCGCTCAGCAATCTCATAATTAACGCCTCCGCGCGCATTATCCAAATTGGTATGGGCTGCATAAATAGCGATATCGCGTTGGATAGCCAAGCGCACGCAGCGTTCAACCTGCGTCGTATCACTCACCTGCTTCAGTCCGCGAAAGAGCAAAGGGTGATGCGCCACGATAAGATTACAACCTTTCGCAGCAGCCTCTTCTATGACAGCCTCCGTCACGTCTAAACACAATAAAGCCCCTGATGCTTCCACCTCTGTTAATCCAATCTGCAAGCCGGCATTATCATAGTCTTCTTGCAGCGGCAGGGGCGCGAACCTTTCAAGGGCCTCAGCGACTTCCTTTATTTTCATTTCGTGGCAAAGATAAGGCTTTTCGCGCAAACAACAGTCAAAATAGCACACAAAAGGATAAAGAAACGCTTCTCTACCATCGCCCGGCGCTTAAAAATGCACCATGTAGGCAATAATAGAGAAGCGTAAATCAAATGTAAGTTCGCCGAAAAGACTCGGAGAAGCTACCTTTATTTATAATACGTATGTTTGCCGGCAGCCAGCGTATTGAGCATCAGCATACAGATCGTCATCGGGCCGACGCCACCGGGTACAGGCGTAATCCACTCGCACTTCGGGGCTACTTCGTCATACTTCACATCGCCCGACAAGCGGAAACCGCTCTTACGCGTTTCATCTTTAACGCGCGTTGTCCCGACATCGATAACTACAGCACCTTCTTTTACCATATCAGCTGTAATAAATTCGGGGCGCCCCATTGCGCCAACGAGAATATCAGCCTGACGGCACTCATCAGCTAAGTTGGCTGTCCGACTATGGCAAACCGTCACCGTAGCATCTCCATAGCCTTTCTGCATCATAAGCGTAGCCAAAGGTTTACCTACGATATTACTGCGACCTACAATAACGCATTTCTTTCCCTTCGTCGGGATATTGTTGCGCTGCAAGAGTTCGAGGATGCCGAGCGGTGTAGCAGAGACAAAGCAAGGCAGTCCCAGCATCAAGCGGCCTACATTTATCGGATGGAAACCATCTACGTCCTTGCGATAATCTATGGCTTCGATCACCTTTTTGCTCTGAGATATGAGCCGGCAAGGGCAATTGTACGATAAAAGCCATCTACGTTGTCGTCTTCATTGAGACGCTTTACGCAATTGAGCAACTCTTCTTCCGTCACGTCTTCTTCAAAACGAATCAGCGAAGACTCGAAGCCGCATACCTCGCAGGCCTTAACTTTATTATTTACGTAGGTTTCACTGCCACCGTCGTGTCCGACGAGCACAGCGGCCAAATGGGGGCGTTTGCCGCCGGCCTCAACAATTCTTTTTACTTCCTCGGCAATTTCTGCTTTAATCGCAGCTGCCGTGGCTTTTGCCATCAGAATTTTCATCGTATGTGGATTATTATGTGAACAAAGGAGAGTTGGGTTACACCTCTCTTGAATAAAAATCTTTTTATTGTGGGAAATTTTTCGGGCAGATTAGGCATTTTACCTTTCGGCATCTGCGCCATCATCTTGCCCATCTTTGAGCCTGTCATCATCTTCATCATCTTTCGCGTCTGCTCAAACTGCTTTAAGAGTCGGTTAACGTCCTGTTGCGTTGTACCGGATCCTTTTGCGATGCGCATACGGCGTGATGTGTTTAATATTTCAGGGTGTTTGCGCTCTTTTGGCGTCATAGAAAGGATGATTGCCTCTATTCCCTTAAAAGCGTCATCATCAATATCTATATTCTTCAGCGCCTTACCAACGCCCGGAATCATAGAAGCGAGTTCTTTTAAGTTACCCATTTTTTTGATCTGATAAATCTGGGCTAAGAAATCGTCGAAGTCAAACTGGTTCTTCTGTATCTTACGCTGCAAACGCTTGGCTTCAGCCTCGTCATATTGCTCTTGGGCACGCTCTACCAACGAAACAACGTCGCCCATACCCAAGATACGGTCGGCCATACGCTCGGGATGGAAGATATCAAGCGCTTCGAGTTTTTCTCCGGTTCCGATAAACTTGATCGGCTTATTGACTACCGTGCGAATACTCAAGGCCGCACCGCCACGCGTATCGCCATCTAATTTCGTTAATACGACGCCATCGAAATCCAAACGGTCATTAAATTCCTTCGCAGTATTAACGGCGTCCTGTCCGGTCATAGAATCGACAACGAAGAGCGTCTCGTTCGGCCGTATATGCTCTTTAATAGTCGCGATCTCCGTCATCATTTTCTCGTCGATAGCCAAGCGGCCGGCCGTATCCACAATTACGAGGTCGTAGTTCTTAGCCTTGGCTTCTTTGATCGCGTTTAGGGCAATACTTACCGGGTCTTGGTTGTCACGCTCACTATAAACGGGCACGTCAATCTGCTCACCAAGCGTATGCAACTGGTCAATGGCGGCCGGGCGATACACATCGCAAGCCACGAGCAAGGGGCGGCGGCGTTTTTTGGTCTTCATCATCAAAGCCAACTTACCGCTCATCGTCGTCTTACCCGAACCTTGCAGACCCGACATTAAGACTACGGCGGGATGGCCTTCGATATTAAAATCAGCAGCCGTGCCTCCCATTAAGCGTGCAAGCTCATCGTGCACAATTTTAACCAATAATTGGCCCGGTTTAACGGCTGTCAAAACGTGCTGACCCAAGGCTTTTTCTTTTACATCGTCTGTAAAAGATTTGGCAACTTTATAGTTAACGTCGGCATCCAGCAAGGCGCGGCGTACATCCTTCAATGTTTCGGCAACATTAATCTCGGTGATGCGGCCCTCGCCCTTTCAGTATCTTAAACGACCGTTCCAGCCGTTCACTCAAATTATCAAACATGAATTTTGTCCTATTATTTTAGCGCAAAGATAGCATAAAAAGCAAAAATCTCCATTTTAGCGGCCCACTAAGTTGCAAAGCCGCCTTAAAATAAAAGGCTTTTTCTTGTTTCCATCCTTCAATCGGTGTAGGAGGCAGCACCTATCACACACAAAGAAAGCGCCCTCAGTTTACTTGCTTACAGCTCTTTTACACTATCTTTGCAAAAGATAGGCGGTAAAGCGGAGAATGGAGGCGCCAAGTGCGCCCCTCGCCCACCCGACGCACATTTATAAACGCATTTGTATCCTTATGAAGATAACCATTGTCGTTCCCTGTTACAACGAGGAAGAGGTTTTGATCGACACAACGCAGCAACTGACAGCCGTGGTCAAGCAACTGGAGAGCGCATTCGAACTCAAAGCCGACGTGCTTTATGTTGACGACGGCAGCAAAGATGCCACGTGGGAAATGATTCAGAAATTTGCAGCTGAAGATACGCATATCCACGGTTTGAAGTTGGCGCACAACGTCGGGCATCAGCGTGCGCTCTGGGCCGGCTTGGATGTGGCCGCGAAATCAGCAGATGCGATGGTCAGCATCGATGCAGATTTACAGGACGACGTAACGGTGATTGAGAAGATGGTGGCGCGCTTTCTTGATGACAATGATATTGTCTATGGCGTTCGCCGCAACCGGCCTACAGACTCTTTTTTCAAAAAATGGACGGCTCTGGCTTTCTACAAATTCGTGCGTTTGCTGGGCGGTGATGTCCTGTATAATCATGCGGATTTTCGCTTAATGAGTCGGCGCGCTGTGCTATCGTTGATGGACTTCCCGGAGCGCAACCTCTTTCTGCGAGGAATGGTCTACTCGCTCGGATATCCGCACAGCTTAGTCTATTATGACCGCCGCGCACGTCAAGCCGGAGAGTCGAAATATCCCTTCCGCAAAATGATGAGCTTTGCGCTCGACGGCATCACGTCCTTTTCTATCAAGCCGCTGCGGCTTATTGTTTATCTCGGCGGGCTGTTTTTGCTGTTTTCTCTGCTGGCTATCGTTTATAGTTTGATTGTTTATTTTAAGGGGCAAACGCTTCCCGGATGGACCAGCTTGACGATTTCACTCTGGTTTATCGGAGGTACGATCCTCTTGGCCTTGGGTACGATTGGGGAATACGTAGGAAAAATCTACGCCGAGGTCAAACGCCGCCCGCGATATATTATTGAGCAAAAAGTCTGACAAACTTTCGCAATCTGCCATCTTATGTAGCGTGATAGACGCCGCAACGCCTGTCGCGCTATGCTTCACCTTCTAAGCCTCCAACTTAGTTTTAAGCCACTTGCATTGGGTTTCCAACAAGGACATCGCTTTTTGTTCATTTACGATCGTGATAAAAAGAGTGTCCTCTCGTGAGCGTACACCTTTGCGCTCGTGAGAGGAAATACGTACCATCACGAGCGGACATACACCAACTAAGCTTTGTGCTAAATATCTTTAAGTTGTGTAGCGGTAATAAGCAGACTTTTATGCGGCAGATGACAGAGATTGCCAACGTAGCAAGAGATTTAGCGGCTTCAAAGATGGCATGTAGCAAAAAATATACTATCTTTGTCTTGACTTTTAGACACGGTAATACGCTGAAAGGCTGAATTAAGCAAACACAATGAAGACGTTTTTCTCTATCATTCTATCCCTGCTCATTGGTTTTTTGATGGTATTTTCACTCATCTTTTGTTTTGATGCGCCAAGTCTGTGGACTAACATCCAGTTATTAATAGCTTGGGCTGTCTTTTGGGGATTCATTATTTATATTCTGAAAAGGATGAACTGCCTATAAAGACTTTATAAAGCATACCTTGACACAAAATTCGCCTTTGTTTATCCTGACAACAAACAAAGGCGAATTATTACTAAAAAGGCGGCATTTGCGGCCTCATATAGGTCGTGTTATAGTCTACAACTGCGCGTCGGCCGCTTTGCGTGCAAACGTGTACAAGCCTATATTTTGACCTACGTCGCAACTGCGGTGATGCAGGTCTTCTTTTTGGATAAATACGAAAGCCGGGTATTGTGCTTCCAGCTGTTTTAAGTCTTCTTCTCCCACGATTATTTGTCCTTCTACTTGCTTTCCGTCGAAGGCTTGCAAACGATTCCCCATATAGAAATTAATGGTAAAGAAATGGAGCGGATTATTTGCGTCCGTGCTATAAACGTATGCGTAGACAGGATGCTGTGTTTGATGCGAGATTTGCTCCAGCCGGACAGCGACATTTTTATCCGATCGCGGGTTGAGAATCAATGGGAGGAACAGGCCTTCGAGTGAGATATAGAGACCGAAAACCAAGATGAAAATGGCCTGAACGATGCGAAACCTGTCACGGAAATGAAACAGGTAATAAACGGCAGCGATTATCGGTGCAATAATAAACAACAAGCGCAGGAAACCAAAGTCCATCGCAGCCAGATTCTGCATCAAAAACGCATTTTCGACAGCGTGTTTGCCATGAAAAATAGATGGTTTTATCCATCCTTCACATACTGCGAGCACGCCAAAGGGTACGATAAATGCAATCGCGGCAAGCAGTGCGCCCGTTACGCGTAGGGCAAAAGGTTTTTCATTGCGTAAATAAGCAAAAAGTTTGGCTATGTAAAAAGAAAGGAAGGGATAAATAGGTAAAATATAAACGCTTCGCTTGCTCTTCGGAATGCAATAAAAGATAAAAATCAGCAGGATGCTTAAAAAGGAAAAGAGTTCTACGCTGTTCATACTGCGCAAACCTTCCGTAATGCGGCGCAGGAAATTGATTTTTACCACCGGCTTGTATTTTGCCCCATTGCGGGGGCGCCCAAATATAGAAAATAACAAGGTCAAAGTATAAGGTAGCAGACCGGCAGCCAGTATGGGGAAATAATAATACCACCCGTTTTCGTGCGAAGCATAAGTCATCTTACCCAAGAAGCGTAGGACGTTTTCTTCATATACTAACTGCAAGAATGATTCTCCACCCTGCAAGTATGCGGCATAATACCAAATAGCGGGAAGCAAGAGGGCCAAAAGCGCCACGCCCATCAAACGCAGCACGATGCGCCACAAGACTTCTGTAGATTGAATCCACAGAAAAATAAAGGTGACAAAACAAGGCAGAAATACGGCCACAGGACCTTTGGCGAGCATCCCCCGCGCTCATAAAAAGGATTGCCAACAGCGGCACGCCTTTCATATCGCGCTCATACCATTGATAAAGTTGGAAAAGTGCGCCTACGATAAACAGGGTTAAAAGCATATCGACGCGGCAAGTGGCTGCGGCGCGATGCACTTCAAAGGTTGTAAGAAAAATAAGTGAGGCCCAAAAGCCCTGTTGCACATCACTGCGCTTGGCAAAAAAGAGGAAAGTCATCAGCGCCAAGACCGTAGCAGCCGCAGCTGAGGGTATGCGCGCCGTATATTCAGAGACCTTTCCCAAAGGAGCAGAAAGCGTTGCTACACACCAATGCAACATCGGCGGTTTATAAGCTGTCTCGCCACCATTGTTTCGCGGAAGAATCCAATTGCCGGTTTCCAACATCGTCGAAGCGACTACCGCTTCGCGCGGCTCACCTTTCGTATTGAAATCTTGCAAACCTAAGAATGGGAAAATGGTTAGTCCGACGATAAAGATCAGTAGGGCTAAATAAATCCAAGTCCGCGTCAGACGTGTATTGTGTTCTGCAGAAGATTCTATCATACATCAATGTGTTAAAGCCTTATCTGCTTTTGGCAGTGAGAGTGCCAACCAACATTCTTGCAGCGCATATAGCAAGCAAGCAATGCCTAAAAGGATAAAAGGCAGACTCGCCACTTCTCTATAATAGATCAACACGAATAAACCTGCACAAAAAATCAGGAAAGGCAAGATGTAAAGGGGAAATTTGACCACCGCTCCGCGCTTACGCGCTACGCTCAAAGCGTAAATTTGCATCGTCCCGCCCAGCATCATCATCACGGCAACGATATTCATAATCAAACGTATGAACAAATCAGGATGCAAGAACATAACTAAGCCTAAGAGAAGCGTGCCAAGTCCGGTATAGACGAGTAAAGGCGGTAATGGGGCCGCGTCTTTCTTACTTAAAAAATAGGATACTATGGCATAGAGACCGGGAAACAAGAATCCAACGCCCACAGCTTGAACAAGCCAAGTCGGCATCATATCTGAGTAGATTATAATTAAGACACCGAGCGTCAGAGCACACACCGCTCTGAAGAAGCGTCCTTGCAAAAAGTTCTTCATAATTATATGACTTGGCGCAAAGATAAGGATTTAATTCTTTATTTTCGCGTTAAAAAATAGTATTATGGTAAGTTTATACCTTGTTCGCCACGGAGAAACGATCGAAAATGTGAAGCAAATTCTGCAAGGATTGATGCCCGGCCATCTTTCGAAGCTTGGAAAGCAGCAAGCAGAAGAACTCGCAACGAAGTTAACCGGAATTCCTTTTTCGCAAATGTACGTTAGTGATCTTAATCGTACGATCGAGACGGCTTTGATCCTAAACAAAGAACTACAATTGCCTATGCAGACAACGCCTTTATTGCGCGAAAGAGACTGGGGAACGGCTACGGGAATGAAAGTGTCTGAGGTAGATCGACAAAACCTACCGCCTTCGGCTGAAACTGTTGAACATATGGCGGAAAGAGGCGCGGCTTTTATACATCATTTGCTGACGCACCACGATGGAGAAACGATTTTGGCTGTCTCTCATGGCTTATTTTCACGCTCCTTGCAAGCTTTAGTCACCAAATGCTCAATCCGAGAGACGCAGAGAATGCAAAATGCAGAAGCGCGAATCTTACAGATTAACCAAGAAGTGCAACCAAGCTCTATTCTTGGGGAGACCGGCGCTACGGCGAATTAAAAACAACGACTTTCCAAGGTGCTTTGGGAAGTCGTTGTCGTATGTTTAGAAATCTAATTCAAGTCCTACGCCGATCACATCATTGGTGCGTTTAAAGCGATCGCGACCGGAGGAATTAAAGTTTTGTAAACTTGTACTGATATTTTGGACGGCCGCCAACTCAGCCGCTGTAAGTTGTCCGCTTTGCGCCATTTTTCCAATGACAGACGCAAAGTTGGCCTTCAAACCATTATAATCGTCCATCGACTTCGTATAAGACTGGTAGAAAGTCTTGAAATAAGCGACGTTGAGCGCCATATTCTTGCGAATCTTCACCTTTGCGCCTAAGCCGACAGAGGTAGAATTGGTCACGAAACTCATATCTGAAATGAATTTGGAGTTTTTCCCGAGGCCGTAGTTCGTACTTTGTCCACCAAGACTCAGCGTCAAACGATCATTTACATCCCATTCTACACCGGCTAATACTTCCCAACCGCCACCGGCAAGGTGTTTTTCTCTATGCTTATATTGTGTAGCTTGCTTGTCAAAGTAGTAATGCATTCCGGCATTCAAGCGCAGCGTCGGCAACACTTCGTACTGACCACCCAAGGCTAAAATAGCGGGAATGTCGGCCGGAATAATGCGACCATCATCAAACTCTTCTAAGCCGCTGGAGTTTACACCGGTCTCATTCTTCAGGCGTAGGCGCGTCTTAAACTCATAACGAGCGGAGAGATTCCATTTCCCAAACTTCCAATTGACGCCAATAATCGGCGTAAGTCCGAAACCCGATGTAGAGCAGTTGAGCGAGCGATTATCAGTGAGGCGCGCCAGATTCGTCATTCCAACTTTGCGCAGCAGATCTCCGGCAAGCACTTTCTGACCTCCGGCCGTAATAACCGACATGTTGTCTACGCGGCCATAATATTGGCAATCTGCGTAGATAAAACGAAAGCCGCCACTCACGGAAAGCTCATCAGTGAGTTTGTAACCCGCATTCAACTGCGCGCCCCAATAATATTGGCGACCGTGCATATAAGCGTCTACGGCATAACCTTTGACGCTACCAGGCGCAATGGCGTTGATCAGGAGCGGAAGCATTGCTGCCTGACTCTCAAAAGAGCCCAAACCGTGTGTAAACTTCCCTTTTCCGCCACCTCCGGTAATACCCAGATGTGCGGAGAAAAACCATTTGTCGTACACTTTCGCAACATCAAACGTCGGGAAGAAGGGAGCTTTTGCCCGTCCTTCAAACAGCTTCTCTCCGTTCGGGTTATTACCCTCGCCCAGCGCAAAGGCTTCAGCGAAGTTCCAAATGTAGAGTAAATATCTCGCGTCTGATAAGCGCTTTGAATGTTAAATGACAAATGCCAGCCCTTGCTTAAAAAGCCTATGCCTGCAGGATTCGAGTAAGCACCATCAATTCCGATGGCACCAATTCTGGCCGGATTGCGTAGAAAGGCCACACTTTGATTCGTATTGGTCAAGTAGCCACCGGCTAACGATGGTATTGCGCTGGCCATAAAGCCAAATAGCGTTGAGTAAATTTTCTTCATTTTCCTGTAAATTGGTCTAAACGGCCGCAAAAGTAGGAATTTTCCGCACGAAAACAAAGTTTTTGTGCAATATTTCTCATCTGCGACTCGCGATTTTTATTTTTCACCCACAGAAGCGGGACTTTGAAAGCGTCAAATTCACTTGATGTCACTTTGCTTTGCGATAGTCTCCGACAAATCATAAAACGGTGAAAGGCACATAAAAAAGCAACAAAGCACGCCGCAGCAATTCAACTTATCCACTCATTGGCAATCTGCCAATCCCCGCGTCGACATTATGACATTGCTTTTTAATTTGAAAATCAAACTATTATAAGATGAAGTATCAAAAATATAGATGACGAAGTTCTTGTTCCTATGATTTTTCTTCACGAGCGCAAGCCTTTTTCATCACGAGCGTAGATCTATACCTTCACGAGCGTACATTCGTACCTTCACGAGGGGACATTGAGCTTTTGCGTCCGGCGGGCGCAGAAGTTTGTTTGTCATCAACTATAATTGGTGTTTTATTCTTGCTTAATCCAGGCAACAGCAGGCCTCGGCGCAAACCTCCTCATCGCAGAAAAGAGTTAAAGGACTATTTGCAGCCTCATTGTTTACCACGATTAGGGGCAACTAAATAAAACAAAGAATAAAATGGAAAAATTTACTTTATCTCAAAACCAAGGATAAAAGCGCAAAGGGAGACGAAAAAGCTCACTCATCGGTCAACAGTTTGAACTTGGCGTATTTCAACAATAAATTTTTCGTCCCATTCTGTTCAAAGTCGACCACAGCCTTCATATTGATGCCGCGACCTTCAATGCTGCGGACCACTCCGCGCCCGAAACGCTCGTGAAGTATCGTTGCGCCCACTTGCAATCCATAACTTTCGCTCTCGGCATCTGCATTTTCCGTCGTTGTAGCGGCTTGCGATAAGCGGCGCAAGCGGCCTTGTTGAACAGTCGTGCGTGAGGAGTCGGCTTCAAAGGCGGATGAGCGACGACTAAAAGCCTTATCCGCAACAAAAGATGAGCTTGTAGGCGAATGAAAGTCTGACGGCGCCGGCTTACGGTCAACTTTAGCAGCATCGAACAAGCCTGCCATACGCCCATTATTGAGGTGGCCGAACGAAGAAAAATCTCTCGCGGACGAACTGTCTGTCTCGACATACTGCGGATCAATTTCCTGCAAGAAGAGACTGGGCTCGCAGAGTTCCAAGCGCCCATAAATATAACGCGTCTTGGCGTAAGTGATGAAGCAATGCGCCTTAGCCCGCGTAACAGCCACATAAAAGAGTCTGCGTTCCTCTTCTAATTCGCGCGCACTATACTTGGCGGCTGTTCCGGGAAAGAGTCCGTCTTCCAAGCCCGTAACAAAAACGGCCTCAAATTCCAAGCCCTTTGCAGCGTGGACCGTCATCAGCGTCACCTTTGGCTCATCATCTTCTTGCTGATCTTGATCTGTCAGCAAAACGACTTGCGGTAGATAATCGGCTAAAAGAACTACGCCGGTCTCTTGTTCACTCTCAAAGCCTTTGATTGAGTTGAGCAACTCCTGAATGTTCTCCCACTTACTCAAACCTTCGGGCGTGCGGTCACCCTGCAACTCTTGCGTGATGCCGGACGCTTCAAGCAGTTCGGAAACTAAATCGTAGACGCCCATCACATCGGCCCGCGCCTGAAAACTCCGTATAAGTTCGGCAAAAGCATAGAGTTTCTCCAAAGTCCGCCGATTCAAAGCGACGCCAAACTTATCGGGCGCTAACAGAACGCTCCACAAAGGCTCGCCATTTCCTCTTGCCGCAGCTATAAGTTTGCTCATCGTCGTCTGTCCGATGCCCCGCGTGGGATAATTAACGATGCGTAGCAAGCCTCTTCGTCTTGCGGATTGCAAACTACGCGACAATAAGCAATAATATCTTTAATTTCTTTGCGCTGATAAAAGGACAAGCCGCCATAGACGCGATAAGGCAAAGCGGCATTGCGAAGTGCATCTTCAAAGGCCCTACTCTGCGCATTCGTACGATAAAGGATGGCTACTTGATCTAAACTAATGTGGTGCTGACGGCGCAACTTTGAAGATTTCTTTCACAACCTTCGCGCTCTCATCTTTATCTGTATAGGCAGAAATGATGCATACTTTATCGCCCGCGCCGTTCTCGCTATAAATCGTTTTGGGAATGCGGTTTTTATTGCGACTGATTATTGAATTGGCAGCCTGCACTATATTCTCCGTCGATCTATAGTTGCGCTCCAATTTTATCAGTTTCGCACTCGGATAATGGGTCTGAAAGTTGAGAATGTTACCTATATCTGCTCCGCGAAAGGCATAGATGCTCTGTGCATCGTCGCCTACGACACATAAGCGGGCCTCGCCGGGACATAAATAACAGATGATGCGATACTGCACGGCATTGGTGTCTTGATACTCGTCGACCAAGACATAGCGAAACTTTCGGACGTATTTTTCGCAAATATCCGGACGATCGTGAAAGAGAAGATAGGTGCGCAGGAGAAGATCATCGAAGTCTAAGGCATTGGCTTGGCGGCAACGTTCTATATATATATTGTATATGCGCACTAACTCCGTGAGACCGTCTCGCTTGTCGCGATTCATTCGATCGACATCGGCAGCATATTCGTCGGGCAGCATCAGATGATTTTTAGCATCGGAAATGCGCGCGGCTACCATTCCGGGGCGATAGATTTTATCATCTAATTTCAACTCGCGAATAATAGACTTCACCAAGCTCTTGGCATCGGCAGCATCATAGATTGAGAAAGTTGAGGGCAAGCCGAGTGCGGCGTGCTCTATGCGCAAAATGCGAGCAAAGATTGAGTGAAACGTACCCGCCCACAGCATCGCGGCAGCCGCAGGCTCTACGAGTTGGGCAATGCGCTCGCGCATCTCTCTCGCCGCCTTGTTGGTGAACGTCAGTGCTAAGATTTCCCAAGGTTGATAGCCATTCTGCAGTAAATAAGCCACCTTGTAAGTCAGCACGCGCGTCTTGCCCGAGCCTGCTCCGGCTATAATAAGCGAAGGGCCGTCGCAATATTGCACGGCCTGGCGCTGACTTTCATTAAGGAAATCTTCTTGCATGCGTTTTGTTGCACTATCAAGGAGCAAGGATCAGCTTACAATTGCTTAGTGTCGTGATCTAACTTACGCTCATAAAATTTCACCTGCTCGCAAAGACGATCAAAGACTCCCAGCAAAGAATCAGACTTTTCGCCGGCTTGAATAACGCGGTCTACGTAAGAAAGCGTCTGCCGAGCCGTTTGCAATTCGATAGAATCCATCAGCAGGATGCCCTCCTTGCGAGCATTTATAGCCAGCATATGCTGCTCACGAATCTGAGCTACGGAGAGCTTGGCCTCTTTTAATTGACCGGCCTTAATCTCGCTTGCGCGCTTTGATTAAGCAAGATCTGGCCCTGGGCTTCATCAGCACGGCGTGCCTCGGACCAATCCGGGTGAGGATCGTTGCACCTCCCAAACCGAGCAACACAAGAAATAGACAAGCTAAACTTTTCATTGGGTTTTCTTAATCAAACGGGGGCGAAGTTACACTTTTTGGACGGAAAAGCCAAGACGAATAGGAAATATAGCCATTCGCTTTTAGAGACTCCGTCCGGATACGTCTCCTTTTTGACCTGCCATAGAAGCTAAGTTCTCTTGCTTAATGCTACATTATCAGCCGACAAACGCAAATTGGCAATATCTCTGCGCTTTCGGCTCCCCACCTCACCCTTTTCGACATTCACTTGGTAGCAATCGGTGTCAGAGTAGTGGTTTTCTTTGGGAATGCATACTTGATACTAACTATTAAAACTCTTCCCAAGAACCAACTACAGCAAAGCATTCCCTCCTTACTTTGTAACAGCATTACCTCCAAACTCAGCATTGCCAAGATGCCTAAACTCTATTAGTATCAGCGTGTAGAGATCATCGTATCAACGTGTAGAGACGCAAGTATCAACACGCAGAGACATAAGTATCAACGTGTAGAGACTGCAAAAATCTACCTATAAAAATAAAAATGACGACTTATTATCGCACGCAACAGCATCTATTAAGACAAAGCCGTAATAGGCATTTCCTTTCGCCACAATATAATATAAAGGTAGCTTCGAATAGGAGTCGTCAGGCTATACGGCCCTCTTATTTTCCTATCTCTCCCGACTTACTTCTACCTGCAACGGTCTCTGCATATCGATATAAGGAATCTCTACAGTCGGCAAAAGAGCTGAACAGCAAATAGGTCTAAGATACCGAAGCGAAAAAGGGGGAAATAAATCTTTGTTGATTTTGTCGTAAAAATTTGCAGAAAGTTCCGCGTATTCAAAAGTTCTTTTTAATTTTGTTCCTGATAGTCCCTCAGAGAAGACTTAACTCTCTAACTGCTAACGGAGAAAGGGTTGAAAACGAAGAGGAACACAACCGTATCGAAGGATTACAATGGACGGAAAACTGAATCTACAAGAAAAACTGCTATCATACTTTGGATTCGACTCTTTCAAGAGCAACCAAGAAGCAATCATTCGCACACTGCTTAACGGCAAAGACGTTTTCGTATTGATGCCAACAGGTGGTGGTAAATCGCTCTGCTATCAGCTTCCCTCGCTGCTGATGGACGGCGTAGCCATTATTATCTCCCCATTGATTGCTTTGATGAAGAATCAGGTAGACGCTATCCGCCATACGAGCGAAGACGATGGTATCGCCCATTTTATCAACTCATCGCTCACAAAAGGCGCCATAGATCAGGTTAAAGACGACATTAGAACCGGCAAGACAAAGCTGCTTTACGTCGCTCCGGAAAGCCTGACAAAGCGCGAGCAGGTAGAATTTTTACAGTCGGTCAAGATATCCTTCTATGCGATAGATGAGGCGCATTGTATTTCAGAATGGGGACATGATTTTCGCCCTGAATATAGAAAAATTCGCCCTATCATAGACGAAATAGGACGCGCCCCGATCATTGCACTTACAGCTACGGCTACGGATAAAGTTCGACTTGATATAAAGAAAAACTTGGGCATCCTCAATGCCAAAGAGTTTAAGAGCAGCTTCAACCGTCCCAACCTCTATTACGAAGTGCGCTCAAAGACAAAAGACATTGATAAGGACATTATCACTTATATCCACCACAACAAAGGCAAGAGTGGCATTATTTACTGCCTGAGTCGTAAGAAAGTTGAAGAATTGGCTGAGGTGCTTCGCGCCAACAATATAAAAGCCGCAGCCTATCACGCAGGAATGGATCCGCAGACGCGCTCGCAAACGCAGGACGATTTCTTGATGGAGTCAATTGACATCATTGTTGCGACAATCGCCTTCGGTATGGGTATAGATAAGCCTGACGTGCGCTTTGTGATTCATTATGACATTCCAAAGAGTTTGGAGGGTTACTATCAAGAGACAGGCCGTGCAGGCCGCGATGGTGGAGAGGGCGTATGCTTAGCATTCTACTCTCCTGACGATCTTAAGAAATTGGAAAAATTTATGGAGGGCAAGCCTTTGGCCGAACAAGAAATAGGCCGGCTGCTACTCAAGGAAACAGCAGCTTATGCGGAATCATCTGTATGTCGCCGTAAGATGCTCTTGCATTATTTTGGAGAAGATTATAAAAAAGAGAACTGTGGCAATTGCGACAATTGCTTACATCCGAAAAAGAAAGTGGAAGCAAAAGATTTATTGTGTCGCGTCTTGGAAGTCGTGCTCGCTGTCCGAGAGAATTTTCGCGACGATTATATAAAAGATATCTTGCTGGGTAATGAGACTGAAGAAGTCTTGGCTCACAAGCACGAGCAATTAGAAGAATTTGGTTGTGGCGAAAACTACTCGGAAAAAACGTGGAATGCCGTCATCCGCCAAGGATTGATCGCCGGCTACTTGTCTAAAGAAGTCGACAACTATGGCATTCTTAGTGTAACAGATAAGGGAGAACATTTTCTCTCTCATCCGGTCAGCTTCAAGATTGTGGAAGACCACGAATATAAAGATGCGGCAGAAAGCGAACCAATGCAAAACGGTGCGGAAACTACCGTGGCACCGGAGCTGTATGAGATGCTGAAAGATTTGCGCAAAAAGAAATCTAAAGAATTAAACTTGCCACCTTATATAATCTTTCAAGATCCTTCACTCCAAGCAATGGCTACCGTCTTCCCACAGACGACAGACGAACTACAAAACATTCCGGGCGTAGGATCAGGTAAAGCTAAGCGATACGGCGATGAGTTTTGCCAGCTCATAAAACAATATTGTATAGACAATGAAATAGAGCGCCCGGAGGATATTCGCATTCGCACCGTGCCCAAGAAATCAAAGTTTAAGGTGGCTATCATTCAGAGTATCGACCGCAAGGTGGCACTCGACGATTTGGCAGTCTCTAACGGCGTCGAGTTTGATGAGATGCTTTCAGAGGTTGAGAGCATCGTCTACTCCGGCACAAGATCAACATCGACTACTTTATCAATGAAATTATGGACGAAGATCACGTCCATGATATCTACGACTATTTCAAAAAGAGTGAGACAGACGATTTAGAAGTGGCCATCGACGAATTAGGCGAAGATTATTCTGAGGAGGAAATACGCCTTGTCCGCATCAAGTTTATTTCAGAAATGGGTAACTAAATCGCAAGATTGAAGATTTATTCATTCACACTTAACAGCAAGAGTATGTGTACGCACAACGAGAACACGAACGAGATCAAGGAACGAATGAACTTTATTGAGCAGATCGTTGACAACGACCTGAAAGAGGGCAAAAACGACGGTCGGCTGCAAACACGCTTCCCGCCCGAGCCCAACGGTTATCTCCACATAGGGCACGCGAAGGCAATCTGTATGGACTTTGGCATAGCAGAACGCTTTGGCGGGAAATGTAATCTGCGATTCGACGACACCAATCCGCAGAAGGAAGACACAGAATATGTAGAGGCAATCTTAGAAGACATTAAATGGTTAGGATTTCAATGGGATAACATCTATTATGCCTCCGATTACTTCCAACAACTGTGGGACTTTGCAGTACGTCTGATTAAGGAGGGAAAAGCTTATATTGACGAGCAATCCAGTGAAGAGATTGCCGCACAAAAAGGCACGCCGACAGAGCCAGGGAAGCCCAGTCCTTATCGCGACAGGCCGATTGAAGAAAGTTTGGCGCTCTTTGAGAAGATGAACACAGGCGAAGTGCCCGAGGGCGCAATGGTTCTGCGCGCCAAAATAGATATGGCTAATCCTAATATGCACTTCCGCGATCCGGTCATCTATCGTGTGATCAATAAGCACCATCATCGCACGGGCGATCAATGGAAAGCTTATCCGATGTACGACTTTGCGCACGGACAGAGCGACTATTTTGAAGGTGTCACTCACTCTATCTGCACGCTTGAGTTTGTTCCCCATCGTCCTTTGTACGACTATTTTATCGACGAACTCAAAGAAGGGAAAGACCTGAACAACCATCGGCCGCGCCAATACGAGTTTAATCGGCTCAACCTCACATATACTATGATGAGTAAGCGCAAACTTCTGGCTTTAGTGCAAGAGCACATTGTCGATGGTTGGGATGATCCGCGTATGCCGACCGTTTGCGGACTTCGCCGGCGTGGTTATTCGCCACAAGCTGTGCGTAAGTTTATCGATATGATTGGCTATACGAAGTTTGACGCGCTCAACGACTTTGCAATGCTTGAAGCCGCCGCCCGCGAAGACCTAAATTCGCGCGCCCTGCGCTTGAGTGCTGTGCTCCACCCCGTAAAACTCATCGTCACCAACTATCCTGAGGGCAAGGAAGAAGAGATGATTGCCGTCAACAATCCCGAAAACGAGGCAGAAGGCACGCATACGATCACCTTTAGTCGCGAACTTTGGATGGAGCGTGAAGACTTTATGGAAGATGCACCCAAGAAATTCTTCCGTATGGTGCCCGGCAAAGAAGTGCGCTTAAAGAATGCCTACATCGTGCGTTGCACCGGTTGCAAGAAAGACGAAGCCGGCAACGTCGTGGAAGTATATTGCGAATACGATCCTGAGAGTCACAGCGGAATGGAAGGCGCAAACCGAAAAGTAAAAGGCACACTCCATTGGCTGAGTGCCGCCCATTGCCTACCGGCTGAGGTGCGCGAGTATGACCGTCTTTTCTCCGTAGAAAACCCATCCGAAGACGAGCGAGACTTCCGCGAACTCGTCAACCCGGACTCTAAAAAAAGTTTTCACCAATTGCTATGTAGAGCGCTATGCAGCTGAGCAAACGGCCAACAAGTACCTGCAATTCCAGCGCATCGGCTACTTTACATACGACAAAGACTCTACGCCCGACCATCTGATCTTCAATAAGACCGTAGGACTTAAAGACAGCTGGGGCAAAAAAGAACTAAATACAGACAAATGAGCGTGGGAAGGGAGCTATATCATTTGGCTCTCTTTCCACTTTATTTTACCCCTCTCCCACTTCATTCTATAATCATGTCCAATCCAGACCATTCTCTGCAAGCGCTCATCGAAGAATACGAACGCCTGATTGCATCCGGAGAGCCTTTCTATATGGAAGCCGAATCCTTAATTGATATTCTGGAATATTATATCAAGCAAGGCAAACTCGAAGAAGCAGATGAGTGCTTGCGAATTGCACTTCGACTCCATCCCAACAATGACGATCTGCTCTTGACCAGGCTTATCGTCTGAAAGACAGGCTGCGCTGGCAAGAGGCAGAGGAAATCATCCACCAACTCTCCGAACCCAACGAGAAGGAAGTGGCTCTTTTTTATATCGAAAAGATGCTCTGCAAGCTGGATGCTAATTCAGCGGAGAAAATCTTCACGGAAACTTACAAGCTCAAAGGCGAGGAGTTTGGTGTCGATTTTCACGTTGACTATATCGAACTTCTACTCGACTATGGGCTTTATGATCGCGCCCTGCGTCGCCTTAAAGCGCTGCCGGATGGCTATCAAGACCAAAAACACCTTTACGAACTCCAAGGAGAGGCTTATTGCAATCTGAGATCCTTCGATGCAGCAATCGACGCCATCAATAAAATGATCGACTTAGATCCATACGACGACATCTCTTGGGTACAATTGGCAGAAGTGCAATACAAGGCCGAGAAGTTTGAAGAAGCAGTTGACAGTTGCGACTACGCTCTTACGATCAACGCCAACAACAGTCGCGCCACGCGTATTAAAATACTATCGCTCATCGGCCTACGTAAAAGTGCCGAGGCCTCAACCTTGGTTCAAGACTTTCTGGATAGCAATCCGGACGACTACTTAGTATACCTCCTCTTGGCTGAACAAATGGGAGGACTACATCTTTACGACACCTCCATTCGCCTTTTCAGAGAAGCAGCCTTACGTTGCCCGCAAGACAGCGTGGATCATCTGCGCATTGTGACCCATCTGAGCTCGGTTCTCCTCTACGCCGAGCGCTACGAAGAGGCCTTAGAAACGATGATGAGTGCAAATTCAGCCAACATAGACGTGCAAGACGTACGCCTACAAATAGCTGAAGCGACCCTTTAGCTCAAAAAGCAAACGTCCATAGCCCTCACGATCATCCGGCGAGGGTTAGAAGATCCGACGGATCAAGACCATTTGCTGCGTTATACATTTCTTTTGGGAAGAAACAAAATCTACAAAGAGGCCGCTACAATTTGGCAGCGACTCTTGCAGCAACTAAAGACAGACGATCCGGTAGCGCTACAATATTTAGACAAGGCGAAGGAAAACTTAGCAGCTCCCACTGCAGAAACACAGGAGCCTGATTAAGAAGGATTTTTCCCCACGAAAATGGCGCGCAAAATTGAAATAGCCCGTTTGCGTTCACGAGAAAAAGAGCTTACGCTCACGAGAAAAAAGGTTTGTGCTCACGATGAAAAAGGTTTGCGCTCACGATCGCAAGCTAAATAATGGTGTGCTTCTTAAAAATCCATCAAAGGAAAAAGGAAAAAAGTCTTTACGAAAACGCCACTTATAGGGCTGTCGTTAATTTTGTTTACATCCTTCTTGTCTGCTACGTTGACAGATAGTTATGAAATGTGAGATGGCCTTATTTTCCATCTTTTTATCGTAACTTTGCGACTAATATAGAAGTCGGCATATTAAGAAGTTGGGAAAAATAGCGCGATGGGTCGTAGGGGGATTATTGTCTCTCTACCTTCTGCTATTGATTATCTTCAACTTTCTCCGGCTGATCGCTGGGTGAGTCAGCTTGTTTCTCAGCAACTTTCAAATCGTCTGCATACGCAGGTCAAAATTGGTGGTGTACGGTTGGGTCTGTTTAATCGTTTGATCCTAACTGATGTCTACTTAGCCGATCAGCGCGGAAAAGAATTGCTGCGTGCTGATCTTATGTCGGCTAAGATTGAATTTCGCCCTTATTTCAAGGGCGTGTTTCGCTGCGTACGGTTTCGCTGCTCGATGCACAAGTAAACCTCTACAAAGAAAGTCCGGATAAAGCGCCCAATTTTCAATTTTTGCTCGATGCTTTCCGCTCCAAAGATCAATCGCCCTCTAATCTTGACTTGCGCATCAACTCGCTGATCTTGAGGCGCTGCAAAGCAAGCTATCACGCCTTGTACGCCCCTCGAAGTCCGGAAAAATTGAATTTGAACCACTTAGTTGTTTCCGACATCAATGCTAACGTTAGCTTGAAGCATCTGACGCCGGATAGCATCAACATACGTGTGCGTGAGCTTTCTCTGCGCGAGCAGAGCGGTTTAGACTTGCGCCGTCTGAGCTTGCGCTTGGATGCGAACAAGACGTGCGCTGATATACAAGACTTTGACCTGCAGTTGCCAGGCACAAATATTGGTTTTCCGCGCCTGCTGGCTTTTTATAAACCGGACGACTTCTTCAAAACCCTATATTTGGCCGGCCGTATTGATAACGCCCAATTCACGACGACAGACTTCGGTTTTCTTGTACCTCGCTTGCGCGGTTTTACACACACTCTGACGGCGCGCGGACTGTTTGCCGTCAATACCAAAGAAATAGTGCTCGAAAACTGGTACGTCCACGAAGAGCATAACAACTTGCTGCTGGCGCTGAGCGGCAAACTCAGTCGCAGAAATGGGCGCATCGTGAGTGCGGATGCTAATATTAAGACGCTGAATCTTCGCGAGGGGCTTATCTCGCAAGCCTTTCTACATTTTTTGCGCCGCCCCCTACCCGCTTTCCTAAAGACGCTGGTCTATGTCGACTATACAGGTCGGCTACATTGGGAGGAAGGCGGCATCAATCGCGCAGCAGGAACGTTGAAGACAGCCGTAGGAAGCGTAGAAGGCCGACTGGCTTTTAATGGACACTACGAAGGCAACTTAAAAGTAAAAGCCCTGCGCCCGACAATCATAGCGCAGAATCAGGATTTGCCGGATCAGCTCTACGCCACCCTATCGGGTAGCATGGCACGCGATGGTAGTAAAGCCGATCTAAAACTTGCGCTTGAAAGCGGGCAATATCGTGGGCATTTTTACAACAATCTGCAAGCAACCATCAATAAGCGAAACGACGATTTGCAACTTAAGCTTACGGCGAAAGACCCTGCGGCCGACTTAAACGGAACGGTGCAGGCTCGCTTACGTGGGACAAACTTGGAAGCGATACGCTTGGAAGCAGACGTGAACAATTGAACCCGGGAAGATTGAACTTGACCCGCTATTTTAGTGCTTCCTCATTCTCCGGCCACGTCAAGATGGCGGTAGATGATTTGAAGCAACTCACGGGCCATATCAAGGTAAATGACTTCACGCTCTCCGGCACTGACAGCCCTTATCGCTTAAATCAACTAGAACTCTCCAAACAATATAATCGCTTAGACTTAAAAAGTGACTTTGCCGACTTGCTGGTAGATGGGCCCATAGCGCCCGCTACGATTAAGCAATTGCTCTTTTCTTTATTAGACCGAAGTTTACCCGGCTTCTTCTCAAAGCCGATTGTGTCTCCACGAACGACATTGGCCTTTAAAGGACAGGTAAAAAAGACAGACGTACTCAATCGCTTTCTTCACATCCCCTTATATGCCGAAAAGGGCATCAAAATAGAGGGCAAGTTAAGCAGCAGCGCGCGCTCATCCGTCATCATTAGTGCGCCGACTCTATCATACAACAACTTTGCCCTTTCCGATTTACGCTTTTATCTGCAAGGAGAAGGAATGCGCTATACGGGCCTACTACAAGCGGCTAAAGACATTGGAAATACGCAGATGAGAGTGGCACTGGAGGCGAAAACAGATAGCGGTAAACTCCACACACACTTAGCTTGGGCCGGCGCAGATGAGCACGAGTTTAAGGGTGATATGAAATTGATCTCTACGTTTAAACAAACGTCGCGTGGGCGCTTGATCCGAACAGATTTTGTGCCGACAACGATGACCGTAGGTGATACTTTGTGGAGCTTCTCCAAAGGCGAGTTGGCTTATGTAGACCGCACCTTGGACGTAAAAGGCTTCTCGCTGCAGCACGGCGACCGCAGTTTGTCCATAAGCGGACGCTTGTCGCCCTCACCTAAAGACTCGATCGTGGCAACTTTACAAAAGGTGAATGTAGACTATATCTTGAACCTTGTAAACTTTAACGACGTAGCCTTTGCCGGACCTGCAACGGGCACGCTCAGCGTATCGGAAACGGCCGGCTACCCCATAGTCTCCGTAGGTTTGAAGATACCTCGTTTTTTGATAAACAACGGGCCGATGGGGACGGCTTACATCCGAGGTGGATTTGACACAAAACAAAAACAGATTAACATAGACGCTCATATTCTGAATCCGGAAGAAGGCGTGACTGATGTGAAAGGCTACGTATCGCTCCTGCATAAGAATTTAGACCTCTTCATAAAAGGAACAGGGACTGATCTGCGCTTCCTGCGCCGATGGGTGGGCGACATTTTTAATGACCTGCGCGGAAAAGCAACGGGACACGTTCGACTTTTTGGCCCGCTGAAACAATTGGACTTGGAAGGCGAAGAAGAGGCGGAGCTGGAAGCGCAAATTGCCGCTACGGGGGCACATTATAAGGTCGATGGTGGGCGCGTCGTGATACGCCCCGGCTTGTTTAGCTTCAATGAAATTCCCATTTCAGATGGAGAAAAAGGAAAGGGCGTCGCGCAGGGCTATTTACGCCACAATCATTTGCATAACTTGACGTATGATTTCAATATTTCTGCAGAAAACCTCTTAGTATATAAGCGCTCACAATCAGCAGACTTGCCTTTTTATGCTACAGCTTATGGCTCAGGTAGCGCACACTTGAGCGGACGGCCGGGACTCTTTGAGGCCGATTTGGATATGCGCACTGAAGAAGGCACAACACTGACCTATACTGCCGATGCGCCGGAGAAGGGCGACAATGCCTTGTTGCGTCTGCATAATGGAAAGGATTCGCTTGTAAAGCAAGGAGCTGTTGCCGGCATAAAATCGATGACTCAGCCGACGGATATTAAACTAAATTTCTTGTTTGATGTACGTCCGGAAGCAACACTGAAGATCGTCACGGACGAGAAAGCGGGCAACGTGCTCACTCTCCACGGCTCGGGACCTATTCGTGCGAATTGGTATAATAAAGGTACGTTTAAGATGTATGGCACTTATAAGATTGATGGCGGATCGTATAAGATCAGTGTGCAGGATCTGATTCGTAAGAATTTTACGCTGACGCCGGGGAGTAAAATGATTTTTGCGGGCGATCCATTTCAAGGCGATTTGGATATGCAAGCTGTATATACGGTGAAATCTGCCTCACTGAGCGATTTAAATATTGGCAACAACTTCAGTCGAAATACGGTGCGTGTCAATTGTTTGCTAAACATTAAGGGTAAAGCCGGCAACCCGCAAGTTTCTTTTGACCTCGATCTTCCCACGGTTAACGAAGACGAGAAGCAGATGGTGAGAAATCTGATCAGTTCGGAGGAGGATATGAATATGCAGGTGCTATATCTTTTAAGCATTGGACGCTTTTACACTTACGATTATGATCAAACAAACGCCGGAACAAGGCAGACGCAGAGTACGGCCGCAATGAAGAGCTTCCTATCTAACACGCTAAGTGACCAATTGAACAACGTGTTGCAAAATGCGATAGGCAATTCTAATTGGTCCTTTGGTGCTAACGTTCAGACGGGCCTTGTTGGTTGGCAAGATATGGAAGTCGAAGGCTTGTTAAGCGGCCGTCTATTAAATAATCGGCTTATCATCAATGGAAATTTCGGTTATCGCGATAAGCCAATCAACAATACAAACTTTATAGGTGACTTTGATCTGCGTTATTTGCTGACGCCCGGAGGAGGCGTGAGTTTGAAAGCCTATAGCGAAACCAACGATCGCTACTATACCAAGTCCTCGCTGACGACGCAGGGCGTCGGCTTGTTACTACAGCGCGACTTTATCGATTTTAGAGACCTCTTGAAGCTACGCAAAAAGAAGAACCACAAACAGCAACAGCCGCTTCCTCAGCAAGAAGAAGCCCCCGCGCTGATCAATTTCCGCCGCCGTTCGGCTTGGTAGCCTTACGCTCTGATTTTTGCAAATCGGCGTAGTACCACAACTTATAGAGAGAGAAGATAAACAGCGAGGGGCGCTTACTTTCTAATAAGTAATGGCGCATGTGCCGGCTCCAAAAACCCAATGTCCAACGCAGCAAACCGCTCAAACCGAACCTTTTTGCTTGAAGATAGAGGCGCGACGGGCCACTTTCGCTTTGCATCGGTTCGCCTAATTTGCTGAGTGTACGTAATGCCGTCTCCGTTTTCTTCAGAAAACTTTCGTTCGAATCAATACCGGTGTGTATAAGTGGATTGTCGATATGCAGAATCGAAAAATGTAGGGATCGAAGTTCCAGTCCCAAAAGCGCATCTTCATAACCATAATCCGTGCAGCGCGGGTCAAAGCGCACCGAATCGAAAACCTCTCGCGCAAACATCGCATTAAACATCGTGAAGAAACGATACGGCTGCTTTTGACGCACATCGGCCGGCCGAAGCCTTTCCGCCGATAGTTCATAGCGGCTACGCAATTCGTGCCCTTCAGGCGCAGGTCCGGAAGGCGTGTAGAGGCGGCCGCAAACGACCTTTGCCTGATCGCGCACCTCCCAATAACGCACCAAGAAGTCAGCCGTACACACTTGCGCATCGCTATCTATAAATAAGAGATACGGGAAACGCGCCAAATCAATCAGATGATTGCGCGATGCAGCCGGCCCACTGTTGCGTTCGGCCCTTATCCAGCGACAATGGGGAAGCGCATTGACCTTCTCAGCTACAGCCTTGAGCGACTCGAGCGTTGAGCAGTCGTCGAGGACGATTATTTCAAATCAAAGCCCTCCTTTGTGTTTTCCATCAATTCCAACCCCTGATGCGCTAAGTCGCTAACCAAGGTGGAGCAATCGCAATTATAGGTTGGAATAAGAACAGAAAGCATAAATAAATCGTAAGATATGGTTTGCAAATTTACGAGAAATAGGCCATTTATTCTATATTTAGTACAAAAAAGGGCTTTTCATCGTGCTTTTCTTTCCATAATCGTAGCAAGAATGGGTGGAAAATCCTATATTTGCAATAGGAGATAAGCGCGAACGATAAAGATAAGACGCGCCAAAGATTCAAATGCGACAAGCGGTGTTGTAAGCTAAAAGAAGAAAGTACCGTTATACTATAAAATTAGACTTATGTTTACTGAAAAAGTAGGAGAATTAGCCGGCAAAATTTGGGTGGCTTTGAATGAGAATGGTAAGCTCACCGGTAAAGAACTTAAGAAGTATATCAAAGTTCGTGCCGATAAGGAGCTTTACCTTGGACTTGGCTGGCTACTTCGCGAAGACAAGATCGACGTTACCGAAAGCGATAAAGAGATTCTTGTTGTGTTGAAGTAACCTATGGAGATGCATCGCCATACTATATATAATATGGTATGGATGATAAGAATGTTTAATCGTGTCTTTGCGCATTGGCGCTTTGACACGTTTTTTCTTGCCCACTGTGTACCGAAATCCTAATTTTGCAGTCGTAAAACAAAATTGAATGAGACATTTAACCCCAACCGATATCATACAACTGCTCGATCGTGAGCCGCTTTTCAGAGAATTAGCGCAAACGGCCGACCGGTTGCAGCTTGAGTGCTACGTCGTAGGTGGCTATGTGCGCGACCTTTTTCTCGAACGTCCAACAAATGATATTGATATTGTGGTCGTCGGTTCCGGAATCGCAATGGCCGAAGCCTTGACGAAGCGTTTGGGGCGCGCAGCTCACCTTTCTGTCTTCAAAAATTTCGGGACAGCACAAGTGAAATATCATCATCAAGAAATAGAATTTGTCGGCGCACGCCGCGAAAGTTACAGTCACGATTCGCGTAAACCAATCGTAGAAGACGGAACACTCGAAGATGATCAAATGCGTCGCGATTTTACGATCAATGCCTTGGCCGTCTGCCTCAATGCAGCCCGCTATGGCGAACTGGTCGATCCTTTTGATGGCTTGTGGGATTTGGAAGACGGCTTGTTGCGCACGCCCACTGATCCGGATATTACTTTCTCCGACGACCCGCTGCGTATGATGCGTTGTGTGCGCTTCGCCACGCAACTCAATTTTCGCATCGACGATGAAACTTTTGCTGCCTTGGAGCGCAATGCCGAGCGCTTAAGCATCATCAGCGGCGAGCGAATCATCGAAGAACTGAACAAAATCATGCGCGCTCCTTTGCCTTCCATCGGTTTTGTCGAACTGCAACGCAGCGGTTTGCTCCCGATCATCCTGCCCGAATTGAGCGCATTGGATAATGTGGAGACGCGCAATGGAAAATCACACAAGAACAATTTCTACCATACGCTCGAAGTATTGGACAACGTAGCGCGGCGCACGGATAACGTCTGGCTGCGCTGGGCTGCCTTGCTCCACGATATAGGTAAAGCGAAGACCAAGCGATGGGAGCCTGCCGTGGGTTGGGCTTTCCACAACCACAACTTCGTAGGAGAGAAGATGACACCGGCTCTTTTTCGCCGACTCAAACTTCCGCTCGACGAACGTATGAAATACGTCAAGAAAATGGTTGGCTTACACATATGCGACCCATCGTTATTGCCGACGACATTGTCACGGACAGTGCCGTGCGCCGCTTGCTTTTTGATGCCGGAGATGATATTGACGACTTGATGCTCTTGTGCGAGGCCGACGTGACGAGTAAAAACGCACAGCGCAAGCGAAATTTTTTGAACAATTTCAAGTTGGTGCGCGAGAAGTTGGTCGCCATCGAAGAAAAGGATCGCATTCGCAATTTCCAGCCCCCCGTAACCGGCGATGAGATTATGCGCCGCTTTTCCTTGCCTCCGTGCCGCGAAGTGGGCCTCTTGAAAGCTGCGCTCAAAGACGCTATTTTAGATGGGAAAGTGCCCAATTCTTATGAGGAAGCCTTGGCTTTCGTACTCCAAGAAGCAGAAAAGATGGGGCTAAAGCCAACAAATCCTTGAAAATATTTGGTCGTAAAGAAAGGATAGCTTACTTTTGCATCCAGAAAATGGGTAAGTGCTGTACGGCCAGCTCCCTTCGAATCCTCCAGGGCTTGACCGCAGCAAAGGTAGTTGGTTGTAGCGGCGCGATGCAGAGAGCTTACCCACCCCGCCTCTTTAGCTCAGCTGGCCAGAGCACGTGATTTGTAATCTCGGGGTCGTTGGTTCGAATCCGACAAGAGGCTCAAAACGAAGTTTACGTTAACAATAGCGGACGATTTCTGAATAAGAACGTCCGCTGTTTTTTTGTTTATACTCCACAGCTCACAAGGCGTATAAGCAGTAGCATTTTTCAACCCTAAGCGGCCCGCCTCAGCTCGGAAAATGCTTATTGAGCGCAACTTGTACGAATATAACGTCAGCTCATTTTCCTTAGCCATACTGAGCGCCTGCAATTACGCGCACCTTCACAGCATCTTACGCTATAAGTCTACAAAAGGGCCACATCAAGCCTCTTTTTCCCACGTAAAGAGCAGGCATACTAACTGCTTACGAAGCGTCTCTTCAGCTTACGCTCGTGAGCAAAAGGTTGTACGCTCGTGAGCGTACAACTGTATTATCGTGAGAAAAAAAGGTCTACGCTCACGATAGTAAAGTCTGCAAGCAAGAGATGAGCTTCAATTTTTCAAGTTTTCGTGGTTGAAAAATGAAATATAAACCGAAAAAGACAATCGAGAAGAGTGCTCTGACCAAGCCTACTGATCGGCAAGCAAAAAGGCAGCACACTATACGGGGATAGCGTTTGCAAGAAAAGATAGCCCATCCGTTGTTTTTCAAAAATGCTTGGCGATAGTAGAAATATCGGTGGCAAATGAATAGTGCTCTGCATCCTTTAAGCCTTCGTCCTTCATTTCATCTGCGCCCAAAGACTCAGTTAGTTCCTTCCAAAACGAAGAACAACGATACCCTGAAATGCGCAATTGAGCTTTAAGGGTACCGTTGTTGGTAACTATTAAACTACACGCGCCTTTCTATGCTTCATACGTCAAAAGGCGTGCATTCAGAAGGCGCTGTAGGCGTATTAAGGCAGGATTTTTACGGCTGCGCATTGGTCTATTCGCAAGAAAAGCGGCTGACGAGGTAAGTTGTCCACTTGATTTACGCCGCGGCGAATCGTAGCTACGCGCAAGCATTTCCCATCAAGCGTATAAATAGCCAACTGCCGGCCGACGTATTGCGCGCCTCCACTTTCAACAATCCGTCTTTCATCTCGCAAACAATGTTGGGCTGATCGGCACGCGCCATCTGAATGCTCGAAGGATCCGGATCTTCCGGCAAATAAGAAAGACCTACGTAGCAATAGCCACAACCTTGTACGATCATAAGTCCGCACGTAGCCAAGGTTTTTGAGGTGGGGTTGTACATTTGCCAGCAATGCGTATCCGGATTCATACCTCGATCCTTAAAGCCATTGGCCGCAAGAAGTTTGTAGACCTCACTTATTTGCGGCGTTGTCACACGTTCCCAAGAAGCGGCCAAGAGATATACGGCGCAAAGTTCGTCCTCGTCGGGCGTAAAAGCGAGCATCAAAAACGGAAACTCGGCATTCTGCGTGGAGAATATCTCCAAGCCGGCACGATCTTGCTCGCCAATCTTCGGATTCATTGCCCAATAATCTGCGGTATAGTTTGTATAGGCTCCGCTTTGCAGCATTTCGCTCATCGTTTTCGATTTTTCTTGCCCCCAACTCACACTAAACTGGGGAAAAGGCATATCTACGTGGTCTTTTACTTCAACCGTAAAAGGTATTTCATCCAAGATATTATTGGGATCAAAAGCATCGAGTGTGCCGGGATAGGCACCTGAGATGAGCAATTTTAGCCGGACGCTTCCGTCACCGACAGATTTGAAAGCGTTGCCTTGAGGTAATACGATCGTACTGTCTTCTGAGGCATAACGAATCACGATGCGCTCGCCTTTGCTTATGTGGTTTTGCGTCGCCGTATTATACTTCTTGACGTACATGCGATATGTGCGATTAAAAGGTATGGATAGCGTGTTGGCTACTAAAACGCCATGGTCGTCGTTATTCGTTCGCGCTTGCAAATGATCGGCAGCAAAGAGCAGCAGAACGCAGGCAAGGAGGAAACGGATTGGTCTTATAGTTTTCATTATCAATATTCGTTTATGATTATACTTATGTTTTTAGCGTACAGGTACGATTATCTTTACCGACATAGGCTTTTGCGCACCCTGAACAGGCATAAAGGTCACAATATATGTACCTGCGGCCAACTTAGATGCAGGTGCATACTGACGGCCTGCGACATCGCACACGCCTAAAAGACGCACGCCGGCCGCAGCCTTAACTTGACCGGCCTCAATCTGAATATAGGAGGCCGCCAACGCTTGCTGCATAAGCCCATCTATGACTTCTCCTTCGCCGCACGGAACGGGCAATTCGTTGTTCACACCAACAAAACGCTTCCATACGATCTCCGAGCGCCCGGCATTAAGTTTATCAGCAAAAGTCTGACTCCGCATTTCCGAAAGTGCGCACCCCGTACCGGAAGATACGCCGCTGAAGAGGGCTTCGTCGTAATAGCAATTCTGTACATCAAGCGTAAGGCCGTCAGTGAGCGCCGCAGCAGGGAAAATTGGGCCTAAAGCGCCCGCAGGATCAGTAACCGTCACGCGGCCAATGTTATAAGCATTACGAATATCAATCGAAGCGCCCTGCAAAGCCATTCCTAAAAGTCCGCCGGCACAAGATGCGGCGCTGATCTCGCCGGCATTGAGGCAGTCAACAATATTTAGGCGGCCGCTTTCCACATAGCCGACAATACCACCTGCAAAATTGTTGAGCGTATTTACATTGCCGTAATTGATGCATCGACTGATGGTTGTTCCGGACGCACTACTCATACCCAAGATTCCACCAATGGCCAACGTCTGACGCGTCTACGTTAGCGCGAGATGTGCAGGCCACAATTGAAGATGGGGTCAAGAAGGACGAAGTCGCGATACCACCCGCATAAGGCTTAAGGCGCGCCTTGACGGTTACGTTTTCACCCGCGTGGCAATTGATAATTTCTGACCCAACTAAGACGGAAGCAACGCTTGCTACGATTGCGTCGGCCTCAAAATAGCAGTTGGTGAGCGTTAAGTTGGAAATCTTCGCATTTTTGACAATACCAAAGAGCCCGACACCCAAATTAAAGCGGCCGGAGAAACGCATCGTGAGGTTTGAAATCGTATGATTGTCGCCGTCAAACGTACCGCTGAAGGCCTTAAGTGCAGTTCCTTCGGCGCCGAAGTTGTTGCCGATCGGTTTCATCGCCTTTACCGCCTCCATATCTATATCATTGGTGAGCTTAAAAGTACTTTCCTGCGTAATCAGTTTCAGTATCGACGGCCAGCGAAAGGTCTTCTATATCGCCCGAATTTGAAATTAAGTACGGGTCGTCTTGCGTTCCGCTGCCGCCACTGTAAGTAAAGTCGCCCGCCTTCCGAATGCCGGTGCCGGTAAGCTGAACTTCAGCGATGGTTTCTCCGGATTGGAGCTGCAAAACTGCTTGCTGAGGGCCGACAGCTTTGAGGCGCGAACGTCACATCAACTTCTGCGTTCCCATTGGGCTCACTCACGGCGAACTTATCCTTGGATAGCGTAAAGAATTTTGCGCCTTCGCCGGTCAAGGACAAAGCTACGTCAGCCGATAAGTTCTTATACGCGACGCTAAGTTTGATTGTCTTTGTTTCACCCTTAGCCACCTGCCCAAAATTCAAGCGATCCTCTCCCGTCTGTATGGATGGGCGTTCAGGCGAACCGGCTTCGTAATCCGTAATACTGATATCGTCAAGATTAAACGCCGCATCAAAGCCTTTCGCCGCGGCATAATCGAAGACGGCATAGTCAGCCCAACGATTCGCACGCGTCCGGTTTCGACATTAGCCTTTGCGTGGAAGCGTTCAACGTCCATTGTGGGCGTAAAAGGCTGACCTAAAGTTTTCCCAGTGTTCACCTTCGTCCTCCGAGACTTGAACACACCACGCGACCTGCGAAGTTGCGTGCTCTTCGTAAGCACGATAGGAAAATTCAATCACACCTAAGCCGCCCACCTTGTCTTCTTTCATCACCAAGTAAGGCATTTCCTTCATCGACATTCGACTGCCGTAGATACGAGCCGATACTTTACCATTCGCGAAGTCGCTTGAGCTGCCCGATCTCCGGACCGCATACATCGACCACGAAATGCCGTTCAAGAGGACGTCGTAATGATTCGGCCGATCTCCGATTCCATCGGCTTTAGCCATTTCAAAATCATAATTCCACCCTTGTGCGGCCAAATTAGTCGGCAGACAGAGCATAGCCAACAAGGTCACAAGACAGTAAGTACAAAATTTGTTCATTATTTTGAGGGTTTATAAATTAGAGATTCCAACTATTATATTTCGTTAGTCTGCTTGCCATCTTATGCTTTCCTTGATGGCGCGAAACAGAATTCAACTTTTATAGCGTTAACTTGATTCGCCACAAAGTTAACATTATTTTTCAAAAGAACGTCTTTTGGTTACAGATTTTTATAGAAGCCATAAGCAAGAAAGAACGCCTACCCCTTGATGCCCCAAGCGCATTCTCTCTCACCTCCAATTTTTCCGGAAGTAATTCTACCCGATTTATCAGGCAACAGAAAGCGATCAGAAGCATCACACTAAAGACTTTCGCGAAGCGGCGACAAAAAAACAATGCGAGAGCACAAATTTTACTTCCTTTTTCTCTTTTTATTCGGCAGTGTTATCGTAATTTTGCAGCAAAAGTCTAACACTATGTTTGCTATATTCATAAATATCGCAGCGATAATAGGCGGCAGTATCATCGGCGGCCTTACAAAACGTAAAGTTAACGAGCAATATCTCAATGCCTTAAGCACAGGTATGGGCATCGCGGTCTTGGTTCTAGGTATCTATCTGGCTATTCAAGATATGCAGAAAAGCACAACGCCCGTCTTGTTCATCATGTGTTTGGCCTTCGGCGGAGTTATCGGTTCGTTTCTCAAGCTGGATGCACGTATGGAGCATTATTCGAAAAAGGTGGGCAAGGCTACGCCCAAGAACATGGGCTCTGCCAATCTCGCAGATGGTATTACGACGGCCGTACTTCTATGTTGCGTGGGCACACTGGCTATGGTCGGACCTATCCGAAGCGCGATCTACGGCGACGACACCTACCTGATGACGGCGGCTACACTGAATTTTGTCACCTGTATCGTTTTGTCTTCCTCTTACGGCGTAGGTATTTCGCTCACGTCCGTACCGGTGTTTATCTGGATGTCGTCGTTCTTCCTGATCGGCAAACTCTCGGCCGGCTTGGTTACGGGGGCGAACTCTGAAATCACGGCTAAAATCATGACGGAGACTAATATTGTCGGTGGTGTCTTAATCGCAGCAGCCGGACTCGGCATTTTGCACATTAAAGACTGCAAGACGGTCAACCTGCTTCCGGCTTTGTTCTTACCACTTATTTATTTTCTGATCGCAAACCTCTTCACCTAAGAGTAAATCCTTATTGTACATACAATTAGCAATTAACATAATCTACTCAACTTTGGAGTCCGGTGCCGCTTGCATCGGACTCTTTTTTGCAGTAGTAAAAACGACAATAAGGCTGAACCGATGACAGTCGGCTCGTACGCAGTTGGCGGCCAGAAAAGTCTATTCCCCCACCCTTTCCCTTGATTTTTCGCTGCACAAAGTCCCACTTTTGAAACCTTGCACCCGATTATTGCACGCGCAGATTTAACCTTCTCAAATTTTCACCACGGTGAAACGATCGTACGCTCGTGAGAGTAGACACGTACGCTCACGATAAGAAGGTCTTTTCATCACGATAAAAAACGCGTAAATCAACACCGGACGCGCAATAACAGGACTTGCCTTGCCCATTTTCCAAAGAAAAGCAGCGAAATGCCCGCCCTACTTCTCGCCATTGCAGATCAAGTAGCATTATAGCGGTAGTGGGCGCGCATCATATAAGCCGGCAGCTTGACGACATAAACAATAAGGCGCGCCACGTGAAGTGCGCGGCGCATTGGGCGCGACTTACGCTTTCGGCCGCAGGTCTTCTCCATAAAGGATCAGTAGTTGCTTCACCAACAGGTTGTTGCCATCGCAAACCAAGGAGCGTTAAGACATTGAGATGGGTGACGAATGAGCCGATAGCAGACGATGCTTAAGCAAAAGACGGCGCGCATAAAAAAACTGCAACGCTTCGTAAAGAAACATTGCAATATTCTTCTCAGCCAAGGGCGTATGGATTGCTTCCTACGCCTATGTGCTTACCACGTATTATAATGAATGTTTTCTTTTTTAAACTTATCCTTGGGCGTAGATGGTGCTTTCGGATAGCCGATCACAATAACATTGAGGGGAATTGCATTGTCGGGAAGTGAAAGTATGTCGGCCACCTTATCCACCAATTCCTCATTCGGATAAACGGCCGTCCAGACAGCACCAAGTCCGAAGCCGTGAGCGGCCAAAAGGATATTCTCAGTGGCAGCCGAACAATCCTCAACCCAGAACCGACTCGACCGGCCCTGCTTATCAACAACAGCGGTATCGCCACACACCACAATGGCAGCCGGAGCTTGCGCTGCGAAACCGGCATAGGCAGATTGTTGCCCAACGTTTGAAGCGTCTGCTTATCATCTACGATGACATACTTCCAAGGGCGCATATCAACGGCTGTCGGTGCGGCCATTCCGGCCCGCGCCAGACTATCCAAGAGCGTGCGCCGCACCGGCCGGTCAGCATATTCGCGCACGCTGGTACGCGTCATAATATTATCGAACACAACTTTGTCAACAGGCGCAGCAGCCTCGCCCGAAAAGGCCAACGAACGCACTAAAGCCACGATGAAAGCAAGGGCTAGGATGATAGAGATAATCTTATATTTGTTCATTTCTTCTTAACGTTATTCGGTTTTTTATCGAGATCCTCCGCCAGATTGAGCAGTGTGCCCACGGGGCAGAAGAACGTGCACCACGGCCGCGGGATAAATAAGCTCAACCCAATAAATGAGGCCGAGAAAATCACTACGCCAAGCGGTGCAACACTGAAAAGGAAACCGGAGAAAGGCTCGTAATCTAACAGCCAAGCTCCATAGCCAAACCAGAGTAAGACCAAGAGCGCCATAAACACATAGAAGCGCAAATTACGCAAGCGTTTGTAGGCCTTAGCCGGAATACGCACCTTAGGCAAGGGCAGGCGTAAAGCCAAATCTTGGAGTGCGCCGTAGGGACACACCCATTGGCAGTAATAATTCTTTTTGCCGAAATAAGGCATCAAGATGGCGAGCAACAGCATAGCGAAAGTGGGCAGTACGAGCAGCGGATCAAAGCCGTTCATCAGCCACCCGCGCAGTAGGGAAACAGAGATAAACTGTCCGCACCAGAAGCCGCAGACGAGGACATTGAGGCTAAGCGCTAAAAGGCGCACCCACTTCTTGCCACGCAAAACCGTAGCGGCCAAAAGGCCAAAACCCAAGACCAAGAAAACGGCAATGGTCTTAGGCCAACCCAAAGCCGGCGTAGGGAAAGCTTCAACTTTTTGCTGCTCATAGGCTACAAGGGCTGCCTGCACATTGAGATTGATCGCTCGACTTGAGAAGGTGGCGCCACTAACGGCATCGACCTTGGCTTGCACCAAATCGTGCGCCTTTTTTCCCTGCCACGCCTCCAAAACCTTAGCAGCTTGGGTGAAGAAAGAAGGCGTCTCCGTATTGTCAAGTGGCAGTATCTGCCGCACAATACTATCATTGTCGATAAAAACGAAGAGCGGCACAGGGCCGGCAAAGCCTTTCACATCCGGCGCAAAATGGTCCGTTCGCAAAATCGTACCCTCGTTCTGCCCGGCGGGCGTTGTTACGCGCCAGATCGCCGTATCCTTTTCCGTCAGCGCAGCCCCCTTCAGTCCGAGTGCAGCCAATTGCTGCGGCGTTGGGGCTGCAATAAAGCATCGGAGCGCCTTTATTGCCCTCCTCCTGCGTCATTGTGAGTGGCCGGCCAAACCATTTTCCGGCACTGACGGCGGTAGCCGCTAAAAGAAGAAAAACGACGAGCAGCGAAAGAAGCCGCTCGCCGGTTACAATCCATTTGTTCATTACATTATTTTACGTATTTGGTATACGCATCCAGTGCCGCCTTGACGTTTGCAGCCAAAGCCTTACTGGAAAAAGTAGCGCCGCTGACCGCATCAACACTCATCGTTGCAGCTTTCTTGGCTGCCTTGCCCTTAAACTGATTTTGCACCGTCACAGCCTTGTCGAAGAAAGAGGGCGTCTCGTTGTTGGGCAGTGCATACACTTTCTTGCATTTACCGGAATTGTCCACATAAACCAAAACGGGAACAGGTCCGCGATAACCTTGCACATTAGCGGCAAAAGGCGTAGAGTTGATCACATAGCCAAGGGCCTTTCCTTTGAGCGAAACGGCCCAAATGCCGTCGTGTTTCTGCTCCAGTTGAGCTCCGGTCAAACCAAGTTTTGTCAATTGACGCCCATTCGGCGCTACCGTTTGAGCGTTGGCGACTACTTTCGGCGCTGCCTGCAAAAAGCCCACAGACGTAGCACTTCCGGCCAAGGCCAGCGCCAGCGTAAGAATTAAAGTTGAACGTTTCATATTGTTGTATTGATTTTATTTCGGCTGCTTTGCACAGCCATTGTTTGCCAAAATATTCCGTTAACCTTCGCGCAAGAAATCAAAAGCCTCATAGATTTCTTCGCGCTCGGCGTGTTGGTCAGTAAATATGCCCGACATCGCCCAAGAAAGTAAAGTTGATGACCCCATCCAAGTTTTTCTTATCGTGAAGCATTAGTTCGTAAAGTGTATCATAGTCGTCGCACGAAAAGTCGAAGCGACCGTAATTATCAATCAAGTAACGCACTGTCGCACGTAAGCGCTCAATGGGAAAACCCTTGTGCAGGTGACTCAAATAGAGTTCGCAAATCATTCCTTGTGCGACACAAGAACCATGTAGTTGCGGAGACTGGCGACGAAGCGACAAGGTCTCAAAAGCATGGCCAACTGTGTGGCCAAAATTGAGCGCTTTACGCAAGCCGCGTTCTTGAGGATCTTCGGCGACAATGCGCTGTTTGAGTGCGATACTCTCGCCTACCATCTTCTGCAGGCGTTCAAAATCGGGCGTAGCCAAATCGAAATGCAAATGTTCCGCCCATGCTTGCACATTATTTAATAAGGCGTGCTTCAGCATCTCTGCATAGCCCGAGCGAAGATTGTCGGCATCGAGTGTGCGCAGGAAAGGCGTATGTATCCATACACGCTGAGCCGGACAAAAGGCGCCGATCTCGTTTTTCAGTCCGTTAAAGTTGACGCCCGTCTTACCGCCGACAGCGGCATCGACCATAGCCAGCAACGTAGTCGGGACATTGATGAAATCTATCCCACGCTTGAAGGTGGCCGCAGCAAAACCGCCCAAGTCAGTAACCATCCCGCCGCCCAGACATATTATTAATGAGTGGCGCGTAGCCCCATGTGTTTGCAAAAAAGTCCACACTTGAGACAGTGCCTCTAAATCTTTGTGGGCATCGGTCGAAGCAATGGTGATATCAGGTGAATAAAGCAAATCGCTATCGCCTAATAAAGGACGGCAAAGGCGCTCTGTCTGCGTATCGGTCAGCACAAAGATGCGGTCATAGCCTCCCTGCTGCAGGCGGCCGACTGCTTCGGACAAATTATCGACAAGTAGTACGTGCTGTTTCATTTCTAAAGCTTCACAGACTTATGACCGCGCAGCGAGAGCAAGATTTGACGCCTCGCAGAAACTTATTCGTCTCTCTCAAAGCGCTCAATTGCCGCTCGGAAATCGGCCGGCACCTCTACGCTTTTCTTTTCTTTCAAAGAATAACAAACCATCACTGTAGAGCAACGACAGACAACCGTATTGGTTTTTAGGTTGACTGCACGCTGCTGCAAAGGTGAAACTCTTTCTACCGATACGAGGGATGCAGGTTTCTACAACGATCTCATCTCCATAAAAGACGGGATGAAAAAAATCTGCACTGATATTAGCTACAATCGGCACAACGCCGTGTGCTTTCCCATCTGCCCCCATTACAGAATTAAGGTAATCCATCTTACCTAAGTCGTAATAGCTGAAATACGCATTATTGTTGACGTGACCGTAAGAATCTGCGTCATTAAAACGTATCTGTATTGGCATTCTTCTACGATACGTAAGCTCGTCTTTTGGTTCTTCCATACTTTAATCTATTCAAGGCGTGCAGCAACTTCGTGTGCGTCGTTGCAGCGCCTCATCGTTGTTGTTTTAATCAAAATAAGTACGAGCGAGGGATGCGATTTTGCCGCGATCAACTATCGTATCCAGCGTATCAGGATCAACACGACACAAATCGCGCAGCGCATAAATTGCATTTTCCTCGTCAGTATTGTCGACAGAGACGAAAGCGAAGAGGTGATTGCGTGCATCTAAGATTTTGATAGCGCCACGACAATAGTCGGCCGTACGATCTTGATGCAATAATTGCGCCGTAGCGTAGTGCAACAATGCGTCTATAAAATCACTTCGTTCGTCCATAATCAAAATTAGCAGGAGCAAAGTGCATAACTTCACTCTTTTAGCCTCCTCTACGTGATGCAAAGTTAGTACAAGAAATAGCGGCCGCAAAGAAAATATAGCCTTTAATGGGATAAAGCCGCAAAACTCCTCATAAAAAATGAGAGAAAGAAGAAAAGGAAAGCCGCAATCTCTGTACTTTTGCACAAGTAAAAACGAAAGATTATTTATGGACTTAGATTTACGCCCTCTCGCCTTACCAGCCGCCCCTTGCGGCGAAAAACGCTCTTGATCGCGGGCCCTTGCGCCGCAGAAACGGAAGCACAAGTAATGCAGACAGCACGCGAATTGGCGGACTTTGGTGTTCGAATCTTTCGTGCCGGCATTTGGAAGCCGCGCACCAAGCCCGGTGGCTTTGAGGGAAAAGGCTTGGAAGCGCTCCCTTGGCTGCGCCGTGTCAACGAAGAACTGGGGATGATCACGGCTACGGAAGTGGCAACGCCAACGCACATCGAAGCAGCACTTAAAGCGGGCGTAGGTTTGCTGTGGATTGGTGCGCGCACGGCTACAAGCCCATTTGCACTGCAAGACATGGCAGACGCTTTGCGTGGTGTCGACATTCCGATCCTGGTGAAAAACCCTGTTAACCCCGACATCGAGCTATGGATTGGCGGACTCCTACGCCTGAACCAAGTGGGCATAAAACGCCTCGGCGTCATCCATCGCGGCTTCTCTACTTACGAAAAAAATATATCGCAACGAGCCTATGTGGAGTGTCCCCATTGAGTTGCGTCGCCGCTTCCCGGATTTACCTATTATTGGAGACCCAAGTCACATAGGAGGTCAACGTTCACTGATTGCCCCTTTGGCACAACAAGGACTTGATTTAGGTTTTGATGGTCTGATCATCGAAACGCATTGTTCGCCTGAAAAGGCTTGGAGCGACGCCGCCCAGCAAATCACGCCCACTGTTTTGAAGTCCTTACTCAATCAGCTTGTCATACGAGATCGAAGAAATGAAGCGGTACAATTAGATGAGATGCGAGCACAAATAGATCGCCTTGATAGTTCTCTCATTCATCTGCTTGCCGAACGAATGGCCGTTAGCTGCAAAATAGGAGCTTATAAGAAAGCACATAATCTAACTATCGTGCAAGCTCGACGCTACGACGAAATCCTAAAACGCAATTTTGAACATGGGACATCTTACGGAATGACGCCTCAATTCATCAAGGCCATTTTTGAAGCTATTCATGAAGAAAGTATACGTCGACAAGCCGAAATTATGCGCGACTAAACAGCAGTTTTTCCTCTCTTTGTCGAATCAAAAGCCAATAATTTCTTCAACGCTTTTCTCAAAAAAAACTTAGGAATCCTTTGTTAGGATAATCAAATCCTTTACTTTTGCTGTGTAATAGCAAACTAATACAGAAAGAAACCTCGCGATTTGTGTAGCCAAACCTTTTTAAGAGCTTCTCATAGCGGGATTCCCAAACGACGATCTTTGCTGTATTATCCCTTTCTGCTTACACCGAAATAGCGAACTAACAATAAAGAATATGATATGAAACACACCTTTAATACCGTAATGTACGCTGCGGTTTTAGCGCTTGTGCTGATTTCCACCTTACCGACACAAGCACAAACAGTTGCAAGCTATACCATCAAAGGCCTTGTTGTTGATTCTGCCAACGCACAGCCAGAGCCTTATGCCACAATCAGACTCTATCAAGCAGGGAAGCACAAGCACCCAATAGCCACCGGCGTAGCAGATGAACAAGGCGTTTTCAGCCTTACTTGCACGCAAGCGGGCCGATATACGCTCGAAGCTGCCGCTTTGAGCAAAGGATTTTGCAGCCGCGACTTTGTTTTGGCTGAAGAAAAACAAGTTGATTTGGGCCGACTCGCATTATTTATAAGCGAAAGCGATTTGAAGACGGCCGTAGTTACAGCTAAAGCGCCTTTGGTGAAAGCTACGGGCGATCGCATCAATTATGCCGTAAAAGATGATCCGGAATCCAAGACACAAAGTCTTTTGGATATGCTGCGAAAAGTGCCACTCGTGACCGTTGATGGGCAAGATAAAATTACAGTCAACGGAAGCGGAAGTTTCAAAGTCTACGTTAATGGCCAGCCCAACAAACTAATGAGCAGCAATCCCGGAGAAATATTCAAAAGTTACCCGGCATCGGCGGTAAAAAGCGTGGAAGTAATCACTAACCCCGGCGCAAAATACGACGCAGAGGGAGTTTCCGGTATTCTCAACATTATTATGCAGACGCAAGACAACACGAACGGCTACACGTTAACGCCCGGCATTCGCGCGAGTCAGCGAGGCATAAACGAAAGTTTGTTTGCAATGGTCAAGCAAGGGAAACTGACGCTCTCCGGCAATCTTAATCTTTTTCAAAGCAAATCCATCCCAACTGATCTTTTAATTGAGCGAAAAACAATCTCCGCTCCCGGCTACTTACTCTTTCACAACGAGGGAACCGCCACACAACGTTCACACGGCAATATGGGTAGCCTCGAAGCAAGTTATGAATTTGATGCGCACAACTTACTCAGCGTTTCAAGCAACTGGTGGGGTTTCCGGCAAAATCAAGATGTAACGGGCGAAACTCGCTTACTCAAGGACGGCGTCACCTACTTGGGCGGCAATCATCGCTCAGGCACGCTGAAAAATGGAATGGACAACATTGAGATCGGCGTTGACTACCAGCACGCCTTTAAGCACCCGCAGCAAAAGCTGACGCTCTCTTACCATTATAGTAATGGGAAAACGACAGCTGACAACTTCTATTGGTTTCATCAAGTCGTAAATCAAGCCGGACTGCTTGACCAACTCACAAAAGGCACAATGAAGTCACCGGAACACACGGGGCAAATCGACTTTACCACACCGCTTTCAGCAAGTCAGACGCTGTCGACCGGCGTGAAGTATATCGCGCGCAGAAACGTCAGCGATTTCGACGAACTTACGCGCCCTTCTGAAACGTCAACACCATTGACGCCGGCCCCTTCTCGTTCTTCTCATTATCGTCACAACAACAATATCGGCGCAGCTTATGGCGAATGGGCTTATCAGCGCGATGCACTCGCCTTACGCCTCGGCCTACGCTTCGAGACTTCACGCATTGAAGTAAAGTATCCTGATGGTTCAAAGCCATCTTTCTCCAAGACGCTCAACGATCTCGTGCCATCAGTCAGTGCAAGTTGGAATCTCTCCCCCACCCAAATTATAAAAGCCAACTATAACCTGCGCATTAACAGACCGAGCATAGATGCTCTCTCGCCCTATGTGGCGCGCAACTTTCCGGGAATGCTGAGTTATGGTAATCCGAATCTGACCAGCACACGTTGGCACAATTTCGAGTTGGGATATAATCGCTTTGGGCGCGTCCTAACCCTAATGGCTTCGCTCAAATATACGACAACGACCAACGAAATGTCCAATTATAGCTTCTTTGACGGACGCTTGCTCAATTCAACCTATGGCAACCGCACTCACGCAAAAATCGGTACGTTCAACCTCAATGTAATGTGGAACGCGACAAAGACTACGCGCCTCAACGTCAACGCTGCCCTCAACTATGATGACTACAAATCATACGCAAGCGGCGAGCACAATCACGGTTATAGCGGCTCGGTCTTCGCTAATCTGACGCAGGATCTTTGGTGGAAACTAAAATTGGGCGTCGCGGGTGGTTACTTCCGCGGCAGATACACGCTACAAGGCTCGCAACCCACATTTCATTTCAACAGTCTTTCGCTCACGCGCTCTTTCTTAAAGGACGACCGCTTAACGGTAACGTTGGTGGGAGCCAATCTTTTCTTCCCGCAAATAAAGATGACCAATCGGATAGACGGAAAAGACTTCACCAACATTCAGCGTTTCACCATGCACGAGAATATGGTATTTGTCGTCGGTGTAACCTGGCGCATCGGCCATTTGAAAGCAGCCGTCAAGAAAGCAGATCACACGATCTCAAATCAAGACGTGATTAAGCAAAAGAGCAACCAGGGCACACAAGCCGTAGGTATGTAACACGACAAAGCCGGAGCGGTAATCTTTAGATCTGCTCCGGCTTTACTATATATTATATAATGTGTAGCCGATGTAGAATAGACTACACTTAGTCGGCAAAAGATGAGTCTTTCATCTGCCTCACCACTCCGTTAATCCTTACTTAACTACCACTACCCATTGTTTATACTTCGCAGCATAAACAAAAATAAAGACAAAACAGATTAAAGGGACGATAAAAGCAAAAGCCATCGACGTTTGCTCCGCTATGGCAGCCATCAGCGTTGGTGCAGCGGCACCGCCCACTATCGTCATAATAAGATAAGACGAAGCGCGCTTTGTTGCCTGGCGTAATCCGCGAATGGAGAGGGCAAAAATCGTCGGAAACATTATACTTTCGCAGAAGTAAACGCCCAATAAGGCCACCACGCCGATGTTCCCGCCAAAGAAGACGATTAGCATCGTTCCACCCATAGCCAACAAAGCATAAAACGCCAGCAAGCGTTCAGGACGTATGCGTCCCATTAGCCAACTCCCCGTCAAGCGGCCGACCATAAAGAGTCCCATACAACCAAACGACAACAAAAGTGTAGCGGTCTGATTCGAGAGTCCCACTTCGGAAGTCGTCGTAAAATTGATGAAAAACTATTGATACCGGTCTGGGCCGCAACGTAGAGGAAGAGGGCTACAAGTCCGAACGTAAAATGACGCTGTTGCCAAAGACTACGCCCCACAAGTTCTTCGCTTACTTCGGATTCGTCGCCACCCACTTCCGGCCATTTCACACGTGCAAAAGCAAGAACAGCCAGCCAGACAATAATACCGATCACGGCATAAGGCAGTACGACGTCATCGTCTTGCGCACCGGAGCGAAAGAGAAAGATACCCACTAAAGGACCAAGAATCCAGCCCAAGCCATTAAAAGATTGGGCGAAGTTGATGCGGCGTTCTGCTCCTTCAGGCGCACCCAGTACCGTAACGTATGGGTTTGCCGACGTCTCCAAGCAAGTTAAGCCGCAACCTAAGATAAACAAACAGCCGACAAAGAAGTAAAAGGAAAACAAATTGGCTGATGGAAGCAGACTACCGGGCACGAAAAGCAATGCACCGAGCCCAAACAAGCCTAAGCCGGTCAAAACGCCGGCTCGATAACCAAAGCGACTGATCAACTTACCCGCAGGCAGCGCCATCAAGAAGTAGCCGCCGTAAACGGCGTTCTGCACCAGCGCCGACTGCATCATAGAAATATTGAGTGATAGTTGGAAATGCTTATTCAATACGTCCAGCATACTATGGGCAAAACCCCACATAAAGAAGAGTGAGGTAATAAGCAGAAAAGGAAAGAGGTAGTTTTTACCCTCTTTTGTCGTCGTGATAGACCATTTCATACGAAATAATTCTTTATTTGTTTTCTATTTTTCGCCGATCGGCCGACTTGCACGCATTGAAGCCTTACGATTGTAGTCCTAATGCAAAGTACCAAATGGCGGCGATGCTACTTTTAAGTTCTTCGCGTGTGCAAAATTAAAGCAAATGCCCCATTTCCCCATTAGTTGCACCTCAAAAAGCGTGCTAATATCTTAAAAGCGTGCAGCCTTACGCAAAAATACATCCCACAACGTCAAGTTACATAAGAATATGACTACCTTTGGCGCAATGCTTCATCCGCTATTATTTATATACAACTGAAAGTATGTTAGACTTTGCTGCAATAGATTTTGAAACGGCCAATCAAGCGCGCAGCAGTGTCTGCTCGGTCGGCCTCGTCGTCGTAAGAGGCGGCGAGCAGGTCGAATCTTTTTATGCGCTTATTCGCCCTGAGCCAAACTATTATTGTTATTGGAACTCACGCATTCACGGATTGCGTCAATCTGACACGGAAAATGCACATGTGTTTAGCAAGGTTTGGACTGAGATTGTACCGCTTATCGAAGGGCTACCATTGGTGGCGCACAACTGCCGCTTCGATCAGGGTTGCCTTAAAGCCGTCTTTCAGGTCTATCAAATGGATTATCCCGACTATACTTTCTTGGATACGCTTACAGCCGCGCGCCACGCACTCCCCCATTTAGACAATCATCAGCTCCACACCGTGGCTGCCGCCTGCGGTTACCAACTTGAGCAGCATCACCACGCGCTAGCCGATGCGGAAGCCTGTGCTGCCATTGCGAAATTGCTATTGTAGGCCCTACTGAGCCTGAATCGACCTTGAAATCTCTACGTTTTCCACGCATTCATCTTTTATATGGAATGCGCCCAACTTTCTTTCCCGTCGTTTGCTCCCGGCAAACTATCGTTTGGTGACGGCAAACCATCGTTTCTTCCCGCCAAACTATCGTTTGCTCCCAGCAAACGAAACAACAAGGCATTTTTCGCGCCAATAAATAAACGGCCGCTTCGCACCATTGCCCCCTTGTCAGCCATTCTTCAGTAATACTACAAAACTACAAGGACAGACTTCCTGCAAACATAACATCCATCTCCCGCCATCGCATCATAATATTGGCCGATAGCCTCATCTGCCACGTATTGTCAGGGGGATCGCAACAAAGTAAGACAAACTGATCTGCAAAAAGACACTGACAAGATTACATTTTGGCATAACGCTTGCTTATTTAGGGACATACTCGCCCCAAAGGGTGATAAAGCGAAAGAAATTTCAAATATCACGCCTCAAATATCAGGTTTGGCACGCCACTTGTATTTTAGTGGGCAGATAAATAAGTAACAACAATAAAACAAAATATAACTATGGGAAAGATTATTGGTATCGACTTAGGAACGACCAACAGTTGCGTGGCCGTTTTTGAAGGCAATGAACCTCAAGTAATAGCCAACAGCGAAGGAAAGCGCACGACGCCTTCTGTCGTAGCCTTTGTTGACGGCGGAGAACGCAAGGTGGGCGACCCCGCCAAGCGTCAAGCAATTACGAACCCGACACGTACGATCTATTCGATCAAACGTTTTATGGGTGAAACTTTCGATCAGGTGCAGCAAGAAATAAAGCGTGTACCTTATGAGGTAGTGAAGGGCGAAAACAATACGCCGCGCGTGAAAATAGACGACAGACTCTATACGCCGCAGGAGATCTCTGCAATGATTCTCCAGAAAATGAAGAAAACGGCTGAGGACTTCTTGGGCGAAGAGGTAAAAGACGCAGTCATCACCGTGCCGGCTTATTTCGGCGATGCGCAACGTCAGGCTACAAAAGAAGCCGGTCAGATCGCCGGACTCAACGTGCGCCGTATCGTGAACGAGCCTACGGCAGCAGCTTTGGCTTATGGTTTGGACAAAACCAAGCAGGATGCAAAGATTGCCGTGTTCGACTTAGGCGGCGGTACGTTTGATATTTCTATTCTTGAATTGGGCGGCGGCGTATTTGAAGTGCTCTCGACCAATGGTAACACGCACTTGGGCGGCGACGACTTCGACCACGTCATTATCAATTGGTTGGTAGAGGAATTTAAGAACGACGAGGGTGCCGACTTGACGACCGACCCGATGGCTATGCAGCGCTTGAAGGAAGCTGCGGAAAAGGCGAAAATAGAATTGTCTTCTTCGACGACAACGGAAATCAACTTGCCTTATATTATGCCGGTAGGCGGCGTGCCCAAGCACTTGGTAAAGACACTCACGCGTGCAAAGTTTGAGGCTTTGTCTCACCAGTTGATAGAAGATTGTAAGGTGCCGTGTCAGGAAGCCTTGAAAGCTGCAGGTCTGCAACCGAGCGACATCAATGAGGTGATCCTCGTCGGCGGTTCAAGCCGTATCCCCGCTGTGCAGCAAATGGTAGAAAGTTTCTTCGGCAAAGCGCCCTCCAAAGGCGTTAACCCGGACGAAGTCGTAGCCGTGGGCGCTGCCATTCAAGGCGCAATCCTTAATAAGGAAAGCGGTGTGGGTGATGTAGTACTCTTGGACGTGACGCCGCTCTCACTTGGTATCGAAACGCTCGGTGGTGTGATGACGAAACTCATCGATGCCAACACGACAATACCGGCCAAGAAGAGCCAAGTATTCTCTACAGCCGAAGATAACCAGCCGGAGGTGACGATCCACGTGCTCCAAGGCGAGCGTCCTATGGCGGCGCAGAACAAAAGCATTGGTCGCTTCAACTTAACGGGCATCACGCCTGCTCGCCGCGGTGTTCCGCAAATCGAAGTAACCTTTGATATTGATGCCAACGGCATCTTGAACGTCAGTGCGAAAGACAAAGCTACGGGCAAAGAGCAAAGTATTCGTATCGAAGCTTCAAGCGGTCTGACGAAAGAGGAGATCGACCGAATGAAAGCTGAAGCCGACGCAAACGCGGAAGCGGACAAGAAGGAAAAAGAACGGATCGACAAACTGAACCAAGCGGACAGTATGATTTTCTCTACGGAGAATCAATTGAAAGAACTTGGTGAGAAACTCCCGGCCGACAAGAAGGCGCCGATCGAATCCGCACTCCAAAAGCTCAAAGATGCGCACAAGGCGCAAGACCTCGCCGCCATTGACACCGCAATTGCCGAACTCAACAATGCTTGGCAAGCCGCTAGCGCCGAGATGTACCAACAGACAGGTCCTCAACCAGGCGCCGAAGCCGGCCAGCAAGAGCAGCCAAAGCAGGATGACACCATCCAAGACGCAGATTTTGAGGAAGTGAAGTAAAAGTAACTAAGGATTATATTAGCCCCCGATGGTAGAAATGCCATTGAGGGCTTTTTAATTTAATCAAACACTATGGAGAAAGAAAAGCAAGGGATATCAAAAGAAGATTATATAAAGCTATATAATAAGGGAAAGTTAGAAGAGGCTTTCAAAAATAGCACTGGATACAAGAAAATTTGAGATAGAGTTATATTGGAAGCGTACCGGCTACTTTGTTCTATTTATTGGTGCTGTCTTTGTCGGATATTACAATATAATAAATACTGCTGAAGAAGGTATTAGTAAATATCAAAAAGGAATGGTTACTTCTACTCCTTGCTGCTTTGGGATTTTTATTATCCCTTCTATGGTATATGGCAAACCGGGGAAGCAAGTTTTGGCAAGAAAATTGGGAAGCCCATATCGAAGAACTATGTACTCATTTGGGTGTCCCTATATTCAGCATCATTAAAAGCCGCGAGCATTCTATACGGAATCTGATGCAAGAGTACCCATTTTCTGTATCTAAAGTAAATCAAATGGTTAGCCTTATCATAACATTTGCTTGGCTGCTAATGTTATGTAAGGAAATCGGGGTATCTAAGTTATTAGAGAATATTCCATTTTCTGATTGGTATAAAGTGCTCGCAGGCGGAATTGTTATTATATTGTCATTTCTTATCATTATATACTGTAAGGGGTTTGCTGCCAAGATATCAAGAAAAGGAGATAAATTCGAAAAGAGTGAGTGGAGAAAAGGACTTCTCTGTGTATCAGGTTTCATTGTATTTGGTAGGGATTTTGCTATAACCGTTATTAAAAATCTCTTCACTAAGTCTACTGAAAGCGAGAAGAAAGTTTCTGACTATTTTTGGAATTACAGTACGAATATCTATTCGGCAACGAGTCAAACCTCGAACAAAATAACTAAGGAAGATCCTATGCAAACAGAAAACAAACAAAGATAACCTTATGTCCCAAGAAGAACACGACCAATTGGGCATAGACTTTACTCACTAAGCAGACACTCATTGAATGGAAGCAGATAATTTCCTGTACTACACGCTCTGCAAAACTATATAATCAACACTAAAACAAAGAACTAAAATTTTCCAATAAAGAAGGTACGGATCTTATAAGGCAAAAGTATGTACTAAACCCCTATTCAGTTTAAACAAGACTTTGCTTTTGATTGACAAAAATGCACACTTCCCCCGTTCAACCCTCGTTTTAAGGCCGAAAGAGAATTGTTCCACAAAATGAATCTTCGCACAAAGCCATTAATCAACAAGTTTTCATGGGAATTGTCTTGTTGTTGTTTAATTGATTACCAATAATAACTACACGAAATAAAATCTTCTTTTTAAACTTTATTGAAACGGTTTTTAAGGTAAAGACAGACCTTGCTTATCCCAATACGCACAAAAAGGCTGAAAGCTTAGTATGAGCTTAGCCATCCAAGCACAGACAAGCACATATTTATAGTCTCAACGTGTAGAGACAATCGTCTCAACAAGCAGAGATGCAAGTCTCAACAAGCAGAGACGGCAGTTTCTCCTCATAGAGACGCCATTTTATAGCGTTTCGTAGGTGAATTAAAGTGTTGAGGTTGCCTATTCTAAAAGGCGGAAAATACAGATGCAAAGCTTTACGATTACGGTTCCTAATTGTCGGTCAAACAATAAACATCAGCAATTTTACTTGCCAGCTTCAAGAGTATCATATTCTTGTTATTTAGTTAATCGTCAACAATAAATTCACGAAAGACAATCTTTTTTTAGCTTTTCTTGAAACGGTCTTAAGGTAAAAACAAGCATCGCTTATCTCAAATTAAGGTTATCTATCTTAGTAGTATATACCTTGATAGGACAATTGTAAGATGTGTTTTTGTCTCTGTTGGAATTGATGGATTTGCTATAACTGTAGTTTTCTAGATTGTTACAGCTGTAGGCATCATATTTTATTCAGTCTTGATAGTTCTAATAGATGACTTGTTCACTGCTATTGCGAACAAGTTTTCCCTCACAGACGTCTGCCTCCATCACTCCAAGAAAAGGTTGAGCTGGATTAGAACAAAATGAGTATGAAGACTGAATTTATTCAGGAGGTACGACTTAACCAACAGCGAAAACAAAGCGATAAATCAAAAGAGAAATTGGAGATAGCCATCTCCGATACACAGCAAGAATTTGCCCCTTATGTCTCTGATAACGATTTGATATGACTCAGTCAATACATTACAGCTTATTCAGAAGTAAACATCTTGCAAAACCCTCAACCTGTCAGGCTCGCAAAACTTACCTCTTTAGACCTGTATCATTTCGGCTGGATTATTTGGAAGCATTTCAGTATTGGCAAACAAGACGAGGTTGCTCTTTTTCTCAAACTTGTTTTCGCCGAAGCCCTAAAAGACGTTGAACCCGACACAATTAAAAGCCACCTCAAAGACGATGAACAAAAAGGGCTAATCAAGATTCAGAAATGTCTATCTGAATGATGTAGGTTAACCTTATCTATTACCCCAAATAGAAAGCGTTGTACAAATTCTCACAGAGAAGAGAGTAAAGATTCTTTTTGTGGAGAATTGAGGAACAGATATAGAGCATTGACATTGAGAACGAGAAGAGCACTCCAATGTAATTTCCTCCTTACTATCAATCAATGATCTTTCTCCATTGACCTATGTAATCATAAGAACTCCAATACTTCTCTAATTCTGAAGGGGGCATTGTTTTAGGATGTTCTGCAAAACTCCAAAACTCTTCAGGATGTGCTTCTAAGAGTTTCAATCCTCGCCAAAAAACATATGAAGTCCTAATTTCAATTTCTGTCTTTTTATTATTGTGTATGCGCCATTTTGAAGCAAAATCAGTTTTCCAACTTTCTTTATCTCCAACAATAAGAATAAATCGAAATCGTGCAACTGCTCCAAATCTGTGCTTTTTCTCGGAAGGATGTTCTTCAAAATATCGTTCCCATGACTTTACTTGTTCTATATGATGATTTAATTCAGATGTTGGTTCATTCTTCTGTGTGAAAAGTTTCATCTTTGGTGTTTCAACTTCAACTAAAACCCATTCAGGTCCATCTGAGTAGTCATTTAACCAAGCAAAAATCACAGCGTAGTTTTCCTCCAAAAGCTTATTTCACGAAAAACAGGCTGAATTCCATATTTACGGCTAACAAGTTCGTAAAATAAAAATGAATTATCCTTTAGTACTGATAACAACTTTTGTTCTGAATTCTCTTCAAATGCAGTTGTAAGTTCGGCACGAACTCTTGCTATGTCCCAAGTTGGAGGCATTATCTCTTTTTCCTCTTTCTCCATTTTGATTTTTATGTTTTTATTTTTTTGTATTAAAATGGTATTTAGGCTGCAAAGGTAAGTATTATCACTCGTTGTAAAAAGATATACATAAAGATAAAAGCATCTTGCTCTTTTATGGGGGCACAAAGATTTAAGCAAACTTACCCATGGTTTTAATTTCCCCTTTGAAATCAACTGTACTATAGTTTAAGGAAGTTAGTAAAACACAGCAACCATAGTGTTTTTGTAGTGTTTTCTCCGTGTTTTGAATCACAGGGAAAACACTTTATTCATTTGTGCCATGTTAAACTCAAAATAGTATAGACATGGACAACAACGAAATTTCTTTTGAGAATCTACCGAAGGCAGTAGCTCACTTAGTGAACGAAGTTGCTGAGATCAAAGCATTGGTCGAGAAAGGGCAAGATGTGGTTATTTCTCCAAAACGTATTCCTATCGGGATAGATGAGGCGTGTAAAATCATCGGGAAGGCTAAGCCTACAATTCATACGCTTGTGCGTAAGCGTTTACTTCCTTGCTACAAGAATGGAAAGCAACTCTACTTCTTCGAGGATGAGTTGCTCGAATGGATAGCCAATGGTCGTAGAAAAACTGTGCGAGAACTTGTCGAAGACTCAAAGCTCTTTATCTCTGAAAAGAAGGCCAAGCGCTCTCATTTCTAAATATCTATTCAACGATGAAAGAAGAAATGGATGAACGACCAGAAGGGAAGCAATCCAAGAATGAACGGATAGAGTCTTTTCTAAGGGAGCACTATGACTTTCGATTCAATACCGTAAAAAGTCGCACGGAGTTTCGAGGCTCGAATAAAGATGAACCTTTCTAGCCACTCGGTAAATTCGACATCAACTCCATGCGACGGCTATTGGATTCTTCACAAGGTATCAGTACTTCGGCAGAGAATATACGAGCGATATTGGAAAGTGATTTCTGCCCACGTATCAATCCTGTACAGGAGTATTTCCAAAAACTATCGAAGTGGAACGAGGGAGAGGATTCGGAGATTATTCACTTGGCCTCGTGCGTAACGGTTCGGAATCCTGAGAAGTGGCAAACTTATCTGACCAAATGGCTTATTGCAGTGGTCGCGAATGCGATGGACGATTTATTCTGTCGCAATCACACCTGTCTGGTTTTGACTGGAGAGCAGGGTAAGTTCAAGACAACTTTCTTAGACTTACTTTTTCCCATAGAGCTGAAAGCATATTTGTTTACGGGTACTATTGACCCTCAAAACAAGGATACGCAGACCCTTATAGCCGAATACCTATTTATCAATATCGACGACCAACTCAAAGCCCTCAACAAGAGAGACGAAAATGAATTGAAGAATCTGATAACGACACCAAGAGTAAAATATCGCAGACCATACGATACTTACATTGAGGAGTATCCTCACTTAGCAAGCTTTATGGCATCAGTTAATGGTAATGATTTTCTAACAGATCCGACAGGCAGTCGTCGCTTTCTACCTTTTGAGGTTGAGCACATTGATATTGACGCTGCTAAAGAGGTTAATATCAACAAGGTGTACTCCGAAGCAGTTGAATTATGGAGAGTTGGATACCATTACTGGTTCAATGAAGAGGAAATTGCCGAACTGCATCAAGAGAGCGAAGGTTTCCAAGTACAGACCGTTGAATATGAAATGCTTCTTAAAGGAATGGAAAAGCCTGCAGTAACCGAAGAAAGTTATATGACCACTTCTGAAATCTTGAATTATTTGCGAGCTTACACCACGCTTAATCTAAGCGAAAGGCGAATGGGAGAAGCATTGAAAAAGGCTGGTTTCTTGCGGAAATCCAAAAGGATAGGTGGCAATCCAATGTATGTCTATCATATACGCAAGATTGTTCCCAATCCTTTTATTCAAAGTTACAATACAAATTATTAATACTACTTTACTACAAAGAGGGATAAGGCATTGAAAGAAAAAAGGTTAGTCCGTAGTAAATAATGATATAAGGTATTACTACCTCATTACTACCAATCTATCATATACATATGCAATGATTACTACAAAGATAGTTAGTACTACATATTTTTTTCTTTCATTGTCAATGACTTACAAGACAATAACATTGTAGTAAGTAATAGACTTAAAAAGTTACAAGTATGACAATAGGTGAAATTAAAGCACTATCAATTAAAGATTACTTAGGTAGTATGTCTATATACCCTATAAAGAATTATGGCTATTACGGAATGTATAAAAGTCCATTCCGAAATGAACATACTCCAAGTTTCAAAGTTGATTATAATCAAAATCTATGGTATGACTTTGCACTTGATGAAGGTGGGAGTCTTATAGATTTAGTTATGAGATTACATAATTGCAGTTTAGTACAAGCTATAGAGTTGTTTAATGGCAAACAAAAATATCCTACCAATATTCTCCATAGCTAATAGCAAAACAATTTCTCCAAGCCAATCACGTATAGAGATTATCGGCTCTACCAACTTATGTCATCCGAATCTCATAGAATATTTCACACATAGAGGGAATCAATCTGAACATTGCGAAAAAATATTGTAGGGAAATCCATTATAGAATTGGTGATAGGAGTTTTTACGCAATAGGCTTTCCAAACAATTCTTATGGGTATGCGTTGCGCAATCCATACTTCAAAGAGTGTTTGCCTCCTTCCGATGTGTCGTATGTTCCCAGTCCTTCAGAACAAATCAATCTGTTTGAAGGTTTTATGGATTATCTTAGTCTGCTTACGATGAGTCCAGATGAAGAGAAGAAAGCTGCACTAATACTGAACTCGATTAATAATATCAAAAAGTCAAGATTTTTTCTTTCAAAGCACAAGCTCATCTGTTCATATTTAGATAATGATGAAGGAGGAAAGCGAACTTTAGAACAACTCAAAAGAGACGGTTTTGATGTTCAAGACTGCTCTTCCGTCTTCCAGAATTATAAAGACCTAAATGAGTATTTATGTGCTGAATTCAAGCATTCAGAGAAAGCAGAAAATAAGAAAATCAAATGGATTAAGCTATGATTGTAGGATTTGCTTTGCATAATCTGTTTTTCGGGGAGCAAGTTTATGTTTTGGGCATACCAAAACCACTTGCCCCACCTCCTTACAGTCGTTGCAGAGGATTATCCCGCTGGTCTCCATCAAATCAAATTAAAGAAACAAATATGACTAAATCAGAATACAGCAAAGGCGGTCGCCCTACTAAGGGCGTAGCCGAAAAGAAGAAATACCGTATCACGGTGAAACTGAATACGCAGGATTACTATACGCTCAAAGGCAAAGCCAAAAGCGCAGGAGTAACCATGAGTGAGTTTATAAGAAAGTTCTTGAGAAAGGAAACGTCGTTGAGCGGCTGACCGTAGAACAAGCAGACTTTATCCGTAAACTGTGTGGCATGGCAAACAATCTCAACCAGTTGGCGCATCGTGCCAATGCGGAAGGGTTTCATGCCGTTGCTCCTTTCCACAGAATCATCATTGGCAAGATAGACGAAATCCTAAATCTGATACGAAGATGATAGCCAAGATAATGAAAGGTGCAGGTTTCAAGGGTGTCATCAACTATATCCTCGACCCAAAGAAAGGAACGGAACTCATTGATACTTCTGGAGTGAGAACGGACAGTATCAACCACATTGTTCAGAGCTTCATTGACCAAACGGAATTGAATCCACGAGTAAGCAAGGTTGTGGGGCATATTTCCCTGAGTTTCTCGGCACAGGATTCTTCCAAGCTCAGTAATGAATGGATGGCGCAGATCGCTCGTGAATACATGGAGAAGATGGGAATAAAAGATACGCAGTACATTATCGGTCGCCATTTCGATAAGGAGCACCCTCATGTGCATATCGCTTTCAATCGGGTAGATAACAACGGCAAGACTATCTCTGACCGTAACGACAGGTTCAAAAGTGAGAAGATTTGCAAAGAACTGACCGCTAAATATAGCTTGTACTTCGCTGGTGGTAAGGAGAATATCAAAGAACATCGACTGAAAGAACCTGACAAGACCAAGTATGAAATCTATCAGGCGTTGAAAGCAGAGATTGCCCAGTGCAGGAATTGGAAAGACCTTCTTGCTCACTTGAAAAAGCAAGATATTGATGTCCGCTTTAAGTATAAAGGAAACTCACAAGAAGTCCAGGGCATTATCTTTGAAAAGAACGGTTATCATTTCAATGGCTCTAAAGTGGATAGGGGTTTCAGTTATTCCAAGATAGACTTTGCCCTGCAACAGAATAACAGGGAACACGAACAGCAGACACAAGGAATGCTAAACCTCATATCCAATGTTGCAAGTGTTACGAGCGAAATTACCAACAACCTCATAGAAGGAGGATTGGATTTGTTTCAAACTCATGGCACTGTTCCTGCGGAGGTTTACAACACACTCGACAAAAAGAAGAAAAAGAGAAAAACGTAAAATACATTTATAACGATGGCAGATAATAATACATTTGTCCTCTTTGAGGAAATCAAGAACAAGCTGGAAACAATTTACAGGGAACTAAAGGAACTGAAAGAAAAGGAGAACGGTTCTGTTTTCCTCCCTGTTCAATCTACACTAGCACAAAGTGATGAGCAGAAAGAACAGGAATTGCTCAATCAGTATGAACAGCGAACAAAAGAAGTGATTAACAAGTATATTGGTGTGCAAGTGCGTATCAAGGACGAAGAGGCTAAATCCATGGACAAATTGGTGGCAAGCGTCTTAACCATGTTGCACGAGTGGCAGGAGCAGAAAGAGCATCCAATACCGCAGGAACATATTCACAGGCACAGTTTTGACCTCAAGTCCTCGAAAGTCTTTACTTATATGGTAGCAGTATCTGTCCTTTGTCTTGTTTCATTGGTCAGCAACTACTTCTTGTGGCAACGCAAACAGCAATATGAAGATGATGCTTTGAAATTCCAAATCATCAGAGTATGGAGAGGATGTAGCCCAAAGGAAATCCTATGGCTCAATGATGTGTTTGACATTCATCGTAATGCTGCAATAATTAAAAGAATCAAAAAGCATACAGATGATTATAATGTGGGACTGAAAGCAAAAGCAGATAGTCTAATGCAGAATAACTACAAAACAAGAAGAATAAATAACGTGAGTTCGATATAAGAAATTTCTCCAATATATTATCTATAAGACACTTAGAGATTTATAACCCCCAAAATAAAGAAATAATCTTGTAATTCAGTATTTATTACCACTTAAAAAGGGTTATAGTGAGCTATTTTATCTAATCAAGTCTATTTTTAAGAAGAATTGCCAATAAGTTAATATACTTATAATCAACAAGAAACGGAATATTTTAATTTAATTCTTATATCGAACTCACGTTAAATAGGATTGTGGATATAAAACTTTTGAAAGAGGAGAAATATCTCCTCTTTTTATTCTTTATACAAGAATATTTACTATATTTGCAAACAATCAGATGATATTTATGGAAAGTCCAACTAATAGAATTAAAGAGGTGCTTATCGAGAAAGGGATTAAGCAAACATGAGCTTGCAGAGAAACTCGGTAAGAGTTTCACTATTGTGAACTCATATGTTTGTAATCGTCGACAGCCAAGCCTCGAATTGCTATTTCAGATAGCAGAGATCTTGCAGGTTAATCCAAAGGAATTAATTAACATCCCAGATGAGTAACTTTATTATGGTAGAGCATAAAAAATCTATTCGTTTTTTCAACGATCGTGAGGTAAGGGCGGTATGGGACGACGACCATAATAAATGGTGGTTCTCAGTGCTTGATATCATTGCGGCAATCAACGAGCAGGACGATTATCAAAAGACAAGAAACTATTGGAAGTATCTTAAAACAAAGTTGAAGAAGGAGAAGAACGAACTGGTTAGTGGCACTAACCAGTTCAAACTGCATGCTCCTGACGGAAAGCAACGATTGACAGATACGTTAGATAGTGAGGGAGTAATCTTGTTGGCAAAGGCAATACCCAATGTCAAGGCAATGGGATTTCTTGATTGGTTTACTTACAGCGACAATACCATCGATGGGCAGAGTAAGAAGAAAGCCTACCAACTTTTTGAGAGCGGACTATTGAAAACGGCAGAGCCTGGTAGCGTCAAGTGCCTGCAACAGATTCATGCCTATCTCTTTGGTGGCCTTTACAACTTTGCAGGGCAGATACGTACCAAAAATATTTCAAAAGGTGGTTTTACCTTTGCTAATTGTATGCACTTCCCTGAAACTCTGCAAACAATAGAACGAATGCCCGAAACAACCTTTGATGAGATTATGGATAAGTATGTAGAGATGAACGTGGCCCATCCTTTTATGGAGGGTAATGGTCGCAGCACCCGTATTTGGCTTGATCTGATGTTTAAGCGTTCTCTCAAGCGGTGTGTGGATTGGAGTCAGATAGATAAAAACGAATATCTATCAGCAATGCGTGAGAGTGTTTCTGATAGTACACATATCAAAGCTTTAGTGCTACCAGCACTCACCACCAAGATTGATGACCGAGAAATGTTCATGAAAGGTATTGATTACTCATACTATTACGAACAAAATGATTAAATTTTATGGCTATATTAAGAAAATGCTTTCCCGTTAATGTTATTGAGATGATTGCGAATATACTTGGTGATACAGATAGGGGCTTAACTGGTTCAGAAATACACCGATTACTATTGCAGGCTAACATTGAGGATAAAACTCAAGAAGGCGTAATGGTTGCCAAAAGAAAGAATTTATTTAACTCTTTAGCCCGTGAGCAGAATAAGAATAAATGCTCTAATAATATATTACGTTTTATAGGTTAGTGCTCTTGCTCCAAGCCGATATATCAAGAATGAAGAAGAGTTTGAAAGAATTAGAAGTGAGGTGAATCAACAATTGGCATTCGTTGGATATGAACTTGCCGAGTCAGGGAAGTTTAGAGAAATTGCAGTTGCAAGTACTATTTCTGATGTACAAATCAAGGCAAACAATCTAAAACAAGAAGTAGAACAAAAGAAAGGGGCATAGCGAAATTATAAAAATACTGTAAAAGCTGAATTGTTAGTAAATAATTACTTCCATCTTTGTTTTAGAGGGCAAACAAAGGATTGTTCCAGCGTATAAGAGATTTATCGGGAATGAAAACGGATGGGAATAAACTTATAGAGGAAGTGTTGTACAAGAATCCCATATTAATTATAAATAATTTTCAAACAAGTTCAGAAAAGAATGAGCATGAAGGTTTCTGTAGTTTACTTAAAGGTTTATGCAGTATGTTTAGAAATCAACTGCACATGAACCCAAAGTTGACTGGGAGATTTCAGAACAAGATGCACTAGAGATACTTGGAATAATTTCTGTTGCCATAGAAGATTGGATAATTACCAAAAATCAGATGATTCTATGCTTCATTGTTTATATTATTATGTGCCAAATGATTAAAATAACAATTAATGAAATAAATAATTAGATACAATATAATGTTCTATAATATCATACAAAGGAAAAGGAATGAATGGTTAAGTCGTATAGATTGCCCTGTCAAGTCTTTGCTTTCATACATTGAAGATAAAGGAATGATGCGTGATGCACAAATAGAGGCTATAAAGACTTACTTGTTCTTGAAGATCGAATGTGGCAATAAACCTTTGTGGAGGCTTTTCACGGAGGGCGATTTCTTGTCCCTCAATCTTGATAATATGAGTCTTACCGCTAAGGCAAGGCTTGTTCTGGAAACAAATAAAGCAGCAGCTTCACTTTATGAATATGCTTGTCAGAGTGATGAACAAGGGAATGTTTCAGCACCAGCATTAAAGAAATACATTGAAGAGAATCCCGATACAATCGATTATGTATCAGTCTTTAAGAAGTTTTTTTATGATGTAGCTTATCCTGACTATATTTTTAGTTTGCCAATGGGAGCCGGTAAGACATATTTGATGGCTGCGTTTATCTATCTTGACTTATATTTTTCATTAAATGAGCCAGATAACCTCTCATTTGCACATAACTTTATGATCTTGGCTCCATCAGGCTTGAAGGCTTCTATTATCCCAAGTATAAAGAATATACAAGACTTTGACCCTACGTGGATTCTTCCAAACCCTACAGCATCTCAAATAAAGAATGAGATTCAGTTTGAGGTACTTGATGCTCAGAAGACTGCACAAAAAAGCAATCTTGTTAAGAACCCAAATGCACAAAAGATAAATAGTCATCTGACGTCAAATGAAGTTCGTGGTCTGGTGGCAGTGACCAATGCTGAGAAAGTAATTCTTGATAAATTAGATAAAGATAAAAGCCCATCACTTCTTAGTGATAAGGAAAAGAAAGAGTTTGAGATATCTAATGAGCTTCGTTCTATTGTAGGAAAGATTCCCCATCTTTCTATTTTTCATTGACGAGGTACACCATGCTTCAGACGGAGACATAAAACTTCGTCAAGTTGTTAATAAATGGACAGAAACAGAAACCTTTAATTCTGTTTTAGGTTTCTCGGGAACTCCTTATCTTTCCACTGCCGAGTCGGTGAAGGTGGGATTAGACTTATCATTGAAAAACAAGAACCTTTCAAATGTTGTTTATTATTATCCGCTGATAGAAGGTGTGGGTAATTTCTTGAAGTCTCCAATAATAAAAGTGTCAGATGGCGGTTATGAAACGATTATTCGCAAAGGAGTGTCAGAGTTTCTTGATACCTATGGCAATTTGGATTATTCTAATGGCACATGTGCAAAACTCGCAATCTATTGTGGGCGCATAGATAATTTGGAAGAGAATATCTATCCTATTGTTGCTGAACTTATAAGCAAGTTCGGCTTGAATCCTGCTGATACTGTTCTTAAATATCATGGAGGAAACAAGGAGTATTCTGTGCCTGAGAATGCGGCTATTGAATTTGCTTCATTAGACACCAGTCTCTCAAAGATAAAGATAGTGTTGTTAGCACAAATTGGCAAAGAGGGCTGGGATTGCAAAAGTCTTACCAGCGTTATCTTGCCTCAAAAAGGCGCATGTCCCCCAAATATGGTTTTGCAGACTTCTTGTCGTTGCTTACGTCAGGTTGTAAAGAATAATAAGGAAACAGCTTTGATTTGGCTTAACGATGATAATGCGAGAACGCTAAATAAGGAGTTGGATAAGCAGCAGCACACTTCTATTGAAGAACTTAACAAAGGTGGTAGTGCTAAACAGCACACCTTGCAGCGTTTCTCACGTATGGAGAAATTGCGTGTGCCTCCGATTGACTTCTTTCAGTTGAAGGTGTCTTACCTGACATTAGTGTTAGAAGAAAAGCAGAATACTGCAAAAGAACTGCAAAGAGAGGATATTTGTTCTATCAGCGATTCACAACTCATCAGCCAACAGAACTTAAGAGGAGAGATAGAAGATAAATCTACAGAACAGGTGCAGGATGATGAAAGAGGCAAGTCTATTACATTTAATAGTTGGTTACATCTTATTTGTAAAGAGAGCTTTCGCACTTTGCATATCGCTCATTTAAAGAAGTACGCCACGGCTCTGCAAGCAATCTTCGACACTATCACGGAGAGACGTGATGGCATATGCTTTCTTAAGGGAGAATATAACCAAATGCAGGTACGTGCCAATGTACGAAAAGCATTTATTCCTCATCGTTCTATTGATATGAAAGAAGAAGTGATACCAGAGACTGCTGAACTTCTTCAGATTAAAAACTTCCAATCAACAATAGAAGTGAATGATGCTTCTAAGTATTTCCCAAACCAAGAGCAAGTATTAAAGATAGTTGATGCAGATAAAGGTAAGAAACGCCTAAAGGCAGAAATACAAACAACCATTGATACGCTTAAAACATTAGGCAATCAAAAGCAAACTATACAAGCACTATTGGATAATCCCGATAGTTACGAGCCAACAGATAGCAACATCAATGAAAAGACTTATCATTATATACCTTATAAGTTCGACAGCAGTTTTGAGATTAGTTATTTTTCAGTTTCTCTCCAAGCCATCATACGGGATAAGCAACTCGAGTTTTATTTCAATGGTGATGATAACTTTAACCGATTTCAAAATACGTTGTTATAAAAAGAATGGTAGGAACTGGAGTTTGCTCGGCAATTATACACCCGACTTCTTAGTGATTAGTAGAGATGGGCAAAAATCCATCAAACAAATACTTATCATTGAGACGAAAGGAGAAGGCTTCGCTGCCAAGTTTGCTGAACGTAGACGGTTTATGGAAGAAGAGTTTGTGAAACTCAATAACGAGCGTTTCGGTTACAATCGATTCGGTTTCTTGTATATCGAAGATACGATGACACCAACCGAGCAAGATATAAAGACCATCACAGCAATCAATCAATTTTTCAAATAAAAGAATTCATTATGGCAATCAAATATATTTCTTACGACCCCAATATCCTCGAAGGACAAGCAATACTTGACAACTTTGTGCGCACGCAGCGCATTCTCCGCTATCGTGATAACGGTAAGGTTTTTGAACGTATTCAGCGTGGCATGCCGCTCTACGAAGTAGAAAGTCGAGAAGTGGTGGGCAAGAATCCTAATCATAATCTTGTGCTTCGTGGCGAATGTCTATCAGCCTGTGCTTATCTTAAAGAGGAGGGCGTGAAAGTAGACCTTGTTTACATCGACCCTCCTTTGCCAGCGGTGCCGATTATGCTAAAAAGGTTTACATTCGTCGTAATCCCAAGGTGGCAGAAGCTATTAAGCAAGCTGAGACAGAGATTGATAGCGAAGAACTCCGTAGCTTCGAAGAAAAAATGTATGGCGATGTGTGGGATAAGGAACGCTATCTGAATTGGATGTATGAGAATCTCGTTGCAATCAAAGCTGTTATGAGTGACACTGCTTCTATCTATGTGCATTTGGACTGGCACATAGGTCACTATGTAAAAATTCTGATGGATGAGATATTTGGAGAGGATAAGTTTCAGCGAGAGATTATTTGGGACATTATGGTTTTATCTGGTTTTAAAACGATAGCTCCTAATTGGGTTAGAGGACATGATACTATATTCTATTACTCTAAGAGTGAAAATAGAATCTTTAATAAACTTATTCAACCGCATAAGAAAGAATATCTTGATTCATTTAATAGAGTAGATGAGAATGGAAGAAAATATATGGTTGCACATGGATCTAAGAGATTTTTAGACGAAGTTGAAAAGAAGGGGAAACCTTATGGAGATGTTTGGAATGACCTTATGTCTTTTCAACAGCAGCCAACATCAGCAGAAAAAGTAGACTATGCCACTCAAAAACCTGAAGCATTATTAGAGCGTATTATCAAAGCGAGTAGTAATGAGGGTATGCTTGTGGTAGACTTCTTTGGTGGCAGTGGCGTAACTGCTGCTGTCGCAAACAGATTAGGTCGTAAGTTTGTTCATTGCGATATCGGCATAAACAGCATTGAAACCACACGCGACCGATTACGCAAGGCCGGAGCTGAGTTTGAAGTGATGGAGATTAAAGATGGTGTTTCGCTCTATCGTAATCCTGTGCAGACAATGGATAAGCTAAAGAGCTTGATTCCTGGACTTCGTAATGAAGATGCACTCGATAAGTTTTGGGAAGGAAGTATTCACGACACAAAAGATGGTATGCTGCCTGTTTATCTTCCAAACTTAATGGATAGTAGTACTCGTTTGTTAGACACAGCACTGATGAATCGCATTCTGAAAGAAGCAATGCCAGACCTACCTGACGGAACTAAAAAGGTAATTGTATATTATATTGATATCACTGATATAAATGAAATAAAGCAATTTATTAAAGAGCAGAATGACACGTTGATAGAAGTTGAATTAAGAGACTTAAAGAACGTGCTCGACAACGTTGTTGTAGAAGACGATGCCGAGTTTGATGTGAAGGAAGTCCAGCCAGAAGGTGAGGCATTCAAAGTGTGGCAAGTAAGCCTTAATCGTTTCTTTAGCGATCGTGTGAATAAGAAGATGGAAGAGTTCAATCTTAAAGGACAGCAACAAGCGTTGAAGAGTGGCAAAGCGTTTAAGTCCATCACGTTGAGTGAAGAAGGTCTGGAAACAATTGAGTTCCTGAGTCTCGATTGTACTTCTGCCGATCCTTCTTCTCCTTGGCGCAGCGACTCCGAAATCCTCATAGACCGCCTTGGTTATGTACGTAAGAATGGTATTGATACCAAAATCTTCTGGGATGGTACAATTACCTCAGAAGAAAAACCTCTTCGTCTCAAGATAAGAAATATCTGTGGGGATGAAACAATATACAACTTGTAAATAATTAATGACTTTATCCAGAATATAGTATGTTGAAAATGGAAGCAAACAATAATGTTGAAAACCTTAAATCTCTAAAGAAAGATTATGATAATGGATTGGTTTTCAGCTCTTATAGGAGCAGGTTTTTCTAAAAATGTATCATCCCTTTATTTGGACTGGACCTCATTATTAGAAGATCTTATAGATGATTTATTCAAATTAGAAATAAATCAGTACATAGGTAATTACTTTCATTGTAATGTTGGAGAATATCACGAAGATGAAAAGAAAAAAGAGAAAGAAAGAGTTTGTTGATAATCTTTTAGACAAGTATGGGTATTTAGGAATTGTTTCGAAATATATAGGTCAAAAAGGATATAGGGAGGTTATAGAAGATTATATAGAAAAGCGTACTCCTTATGCGAAAAAGAACAATGATGGGACTACATCGCTCTATATAAAAGGATGAAAAAGAAAACTGATATTATAGAATCTGATTTTTCAGCACATAAGCAATTGTTACTATGTGATAAATTTAAGAATATATATACGACAAATTACGACAATCTATTAGAATTCACATCTGATAATTTTTCAGAATTTCAAACTCCTATGGTGAATACATCATGGAGTTTATCAAATGGTTTTCCAGAAACGTAGTATAATAAAAAAATACATGGGTCATTAAGGATAGAAGATGATAGGGTTTGAATTTGATGGTGATCAACACTTGCGATATATAATAGCTCAAGAAGATTATGACACTTATATTGAAAAACATGAGGCCTTTTCTCATTTAATGAGAATTTCTATGCTGCAAGGAAAGTTTTTGTCTATTGGGATTTTCTGGTAATGATCCAAATTATATGGGATGGGTTAAATGGATGAGTGACATTCTAGGAAAAGGGAAAGATAAAGGGACCCAAAAATTTACCTTGTAACATTTAAAAAAATGAAGAAAAGCCTAGGGAAGAAACTATATTATAGAAAATCATTATATTCGAGAAATTAACCTTATGGATAACAAGGTTCTTTCTTCATTGGGATATGATCAATCTGAAATATCAGAATTATCATTATCTGCTCCTAACTCTTATAAAGAAATTCTTGAAAGTTTTCTAAAAATTCTTTGTAAAACGGAAGATGGAGTTTTGAAAGAAACTGATGATGGTAGAAGAAATTATACTTTTGAAGACATACCCGAGACTTCAACAGGGAGCGAAACTGCAAAAGTAGAACTAACAACTTCAGAGAAAACTATTTCTTTCGAATATAAAGAATTATGGAATGAGGCATGTTCAAAATTCTATCGTCAGGAAGAGTTATCTGAGATTTTTGAACGTATCAGAAATGCAAAAACTAAATATCCTTTCTGTCAGGTTGTTTATAATCAAGAACACTTTATAGAAACGGCTCTTAGAAGGAAAGGAGATTTAACAGAACCAGAAGCTTATCTTTTTGCACTTGCAGTTAAAGAAACAGGGCAATTGCCTCGTTATTATTCCCCATTCTTGCAGGATAAGCCTATTTTAGATTCGATACCAATTTGGAAAGAAATGATACAAAGAGAGGAAACTCTTAAAGGAAGTATAGAGCTCTTACAACATGGTAATTCGTCTGATTATTTTACTTATGAGAATATTCAAAGGAAATTATTTCATTTAGATTTTGAGACTGCTCATCGACTTTTAGAAGATTGGGATGCAAAAGGTTATTGGCTACAAGCAAAAGCCATGAGGTTAGCTGCATTTAATGGGAGTGAAGAAGCGTTTAAGCTCTTATCATCATATATTGAAACCCTTGACAATATACAAGAAAAATGTATGCATACGTTTTAGCTAACTATATTTCTTTACATTATCCTCGACCATATAATTTAGATTATTTTCTACAAAAATAATATTTATGGTCAAGGTGAGATAATCAGTTATATTGTTGAAAAAATTAAATGGTAAAGAAGATAAACCCAAAGCAGAGAGGTTGGATTGGCTCTACATACCATTTTCGTCGAGATAATAGTCAATATGAACAAAGCCTTAGATTTTTGCAATTTATATTTGACACAGGATTGTACTTAAATTATGGTATTACTTATTTTGTGGATATTAAGGACTGGTATAAAATTTTGCAAGAATCTATTTAAGTATTTCATATCCTTGTTTCTTTTATTCAATTCAATATAATGATAAAGATGTATTAGAACGTATAGGGCAAGATTATACCTTTAATCCAGATTTATTAGAAGAAAAATCAAGAGTTACTACTATCATCTTTAAAGGCATATGGAAATCAGTTTACTCCAGAAACGTTCTTATCTGGAATACTAAATATTACAGGTCCTTTATACTTATGTGAGATGAATCAATTTGGTTTTGACTCCTTTAAAAACGAATATTTTTTTGATTTTATGATTACTCATATTTCTGAATATACTCATAGTGACATAGTTGTAAAGAATGTAGAGAATGCGGTTTCATCTTAAAGAGTAAGTATTATCTTGAAATTATTTTTAGAAACTCTTTTGCAACATGCAAAAGATAATCATGGAGATTGCTCAAAGCATAATCTGCTCTGATATGAATCTTAAATACTTAAAGGGAGATTTGAATGACGTATGTTCTAATTTTTTTGAAAAGAACTGATAGGGACATATCCTCAAAATGACATCCCCCAAATTATTTATATCTTAAATAGAAAACCATTGTTTGCCAGAGGATTTATTAAAACTTATTTATGTCCAAATTAAAAGAGGTCGGTTTTTGATGATATTCCCTCAAAAATAGAGTCTCTTTTTCTATATATGCATTTTAGCTAAAGGAGATGAGGAAATAACTAAAAAAGTAAAACAAAAGATTCTTGAGAAAGACATCTGGCATTGTGGTGTATTAACTGAAGGAAATGGTTGGAGTACTCCAAATTATATACGCCTACAAGCCTTTAATAATATTACAGAATGGAATGAACAAGAGTTTGTTATTATCTCAGATAATCTAAGGAAGAATATCCGTAAATATAATACTCTTTCCGATAAACTTTAGAACTGATTCGTTTATGAAGAATGTTCAGATTACTTATTTGTCGGATGTTATACAATATATAAATACTTTATCAGAAGAACGTAGAAAAGAGTTTAGAAGATGTTATAGTGCTTGCGAAGAGTTTATTAAGTAGCCGTGTTTCATATGATTCTTTTATAGAAGCGATGCTATCGGAACAATCTGCAGATGTTTCTAATGGAATAGATAATATTGTTCAGGGAGTCCGTTCCTCAGGTTTGAAATCATATCATAATGAAATAAATTTTATAGTTGATAGAGCCATTATAGGAGAGCAAATAGTTTTAAGTAAAAATCTCTCTGTAATAGAATGGTTAATAAGAAACTATGAACAGGATTTCAAGAAATGCAAATAGACTCAAAACTAATAGTTCTTTTTATCTGTTTATAAAAAAACAGGTGGCAAGATATGGATGAATTTCGTCCAGATCATAGCTTTGAAGATTTATATTATATTGCAAATTATTTAAAAAGAGAAGGACATGACAATGATAGTATTCAGTATTGGTTGACAGACAGCTTTTGTACGTATTTTCTTATAAAACGTTCTCTGTTGCAAGAGTGTTGAGATGTTTTTTTCAAATATCATTAATCGAAGATGAATATAACAATAGAAAAAGATACTTGAGTTTCATGATCTATTTCCCGAAGAAAAAGAAATAGATATTTCCAGCGTACTAAAAAGTATAGTAAAAAAATATTTAGTGTTAAGCAGCAATATTTTTAAGTCATAATTATGGAAGAGCGTATATACCAGATAAGAATAATACGTTTTTCTAGTCATAGTGAAAAAGCATCTTGAAGATTTAAATAATCGGTTTGAGCAACTCACAAAAAATAAGTGGTCAAAAAGATATTCCGTTATTGTACTACTAAAACCTCTTTTGGAATTAATGAGAATTATCTTTTCTATCCCTATAAATGAATATAAGAATGATGGAGATATAGAGGATTTTTGAATATGATTTATTCGAGTCATACTTCAAATAAATGAAAACCTAATGAGTTTCAATAGCACAAACGAACAAGATCTGGCTACTTTTAAGTTTCTTGAATTTCTTTATCATGAGATGATATTAGTGGGCAAGATATCAGAGAGGTTTTTATAAGACAAGTACAATATTATTGTACTTTGTCTGATTTTATAGAGACCCGTCAAGATTGTGCTATAGCTAAAGAAGCTTTTTATAAAAGTGCGGGGATTACTAAAATGTCCGATTATGCTAAAACATAGTTTGGCTCTTATTGTTTTAGATTTTTGAATATCAAAAGAAACAAGAGAAAGGATGTCCTGTCATAGACTTAAATAGATTACAAGATGTTGATGGTACGCTAAACATTCCTGTGTTAGATTTTCTTTCAATCAATCTGAATGAGCATATTTCCTATAGTAATACAGAGATAAAAAGTAGAGATAATAATGTAGATTATCGCATATTTAGATCACATCCTTTAATAAAAATTAGTGATAAAAAAATATATTATATATTGTTTTCCTATCTTAGTTGAGAGACTCTATAACAGTTTGTTTTTGATTTAAAAAAATAGTTTCAAGGATGCGTTTAACTTCTATAACAAAGATTTTTGTGGAAAAAAAGTTTTGTTTCAACCACAAGTTCTGCAATGTCTTAATGAAAAAAATAACATCCAAAAATATATCCTTCTCGAGAGATGATTCTTTGCGGCGATAAAAATCAAAGAAGAGGATAATCAGCCTGACTTTTATTTACGTGAAAATGATAATCTGATATTATTTGAATGTAAAAGCTATACGCATTAATGGTGAACTCAAAGACAAATCTGATATTGATGAGCTATTGAGTATTCTGAAAAAAATAAGTTGTATTATTCTATTGAAAAATATAGATAAATCAAGAGGTAAGAAGAAAAAAATGCAGAACGAGTTGGAGTAACACAGTTAGTCCAGCAAATGAAAATGATAGATGCAGACACTTTTAAGTGGGATAATAAAATACCAGATGAAGTAGCCTATTATCCTGTAATTATCTTAGAAGATCCTCGTTTTGTAGTACCAGGTTTATCTTATACCATCAATTCTTGGTATAAGCAACTTATTATACAAGAACTTCCTGGTCAGATGTGTCACCCAATAGTAGTAATGTCTATAGATATGTTAATGTTATATTCACATGTTTTCAAGGCAGAAGGCTTTCATAATGTTTTTGGCAAATACTTTCAAAACACTGTTCGTTATTCTAACAATGATGTTACGTGGACCTTTGATCCTCTTGGCGATTTCAATGTATTTATGCAAGAAAAGCTATAAATTGTCACCTAAAAAAAGAAGTTGCAATTATTTGAAAAATATAAAAAAATATACTTGTAAAATAAACACAGTGAAGAAGATAACATCCAAGATGTTTCTTAATCAATACTACTCAAATTGAGGAGACATTTTTGTACCATACAAATGTAAATCATTGGTAATCAGTGTTGGATATATTTGAGGAAGAAAGTAAAAAGTATATATGAATGATATAGTCCCCAATGGTATTTCTACCATTGGGGACTTTCTATAATAAATAGTCAACGTAGGATTTATGCGAATGTCATTTCATAATGACTTTTTACTTTCGCACGCCTCATAAGCAAAAATATAAATACAGCAACTACAGTCTTCACAAGAAAGGAGCGTACCTTTTCAGCAAAAGGTGCGCTCCTTTTTCGTAAAAAGTACGGACGTTTTGCCCAAAAGGTACGAACCTTTTTAGGAAAAGGAACGTACTAATCCTTGAGCGGGTCATTCACGCGATCAAGGATATTCAGACAGAGTAAATAATCGTGGCACTATCTCATCTTATCCCGCTTTCTGTCGCTTAGAAATGAGGTAAGAAAGAATAAATGCTTACATTTGCACGTCCCTTCAACCGATGACGGCGGGAGGACGAATGAAACACACATCAAGAGGCAATGGCGGTGAAAGCCGTTAGCGCTTTTAATAAACCCAACTTGAGTGCTGTGTGCCGCCTAAGTACTTTCAAGAGATGGCATCAGCAGCAGCGCAAATATTTGTAGAGTTAAACTTATGAGTAACCCCATCTTCCACTTCTTTCGTCGGATTTCCGGACATGAGCACAAAACTTTAGGCGGCGGACCAAGCGCGGCTTTACAAGGTACAATTTGCGCTTTAATTGCTGCAATTTGTTATGGTCTTTTGCCGACGCTTGTTCTTCCGATGAGCGAGTCAAACGCAGCGGCTAATCCTGAAGATTTCATGCCCAACCTCTCGATTCTCTTCTATCGATTTATGAGTGCGGCCCTCATAATAGGGCTCGTTATGCTCATTAAGAGAAAGAGTTTTCGCATTACGCGCGGCGAACTCGTTACGCTACTCTACCTTGCGTTCCTTTCCGATGGGTCTGCACTCTTCCTCTTTGGTGGTTATCAGTATATGTCGACCGGTGTGGCTACGACGCTTCACTTTATGTACCCGGCGTTCACCACGATCCTGATGATGATGTTTTACAACGAGGCACGAAAGCTCTCAACCATCATCGCCGTGACGCTGGCTGTTGTCGGTGTGGGCGTACTTTCGTGGCAATCAGACGGGACAGTCGATTGGCGCGGCGTTATTATCGAGTTGATTTCCGCCCTTTGCTATGCGCTCTATTTGATTCGCGTCAACCGCTCGCGAGTTAGAGATATGGACGCTTTGAAGATGACGTTCTATATTATGCTGCTCGGCGCTATGATCTTTATGGGCTACGCACTCTTAGAGAACAAATTCGAGATGATCACGACCCAGACACAGCTGGTTTCGCTTTCGATTATGGGCCTCATAAGTACAGTTGTAACCAACCTGTGCTTGATTGTTGCCGTTAAGAATATTGGTTCTACAATGACGTCTGTTTTAGGCGCACTCGAGCCGCTGACAGCCGTTACCTTAGGTTTGATTTTCTTCAACGAACCATTGACGACGAGCATCCTTATTGGTTTAGCACTCATTATCCCCGCCGTGATTATGATCATCTTCACGCGCGGACGAAAATAAGATTACACCTATGAGTTTCCTCAAAAAACTATTCGGCGCATCCGAAGAACCGACGGAAGAAAAGGCCGCCAAGGACGCTGAGCGCCGTTTCAACATTCTTTGTGACGATGGTTTACGCGCAAAGCAAATGGGGATGGCCGACTTTGCTGAAAAATGCTTCACGGAGGCGCTGGAGATTAAGCGCGAACTTCGCGTCGTGGGCTTTTTGGCTGAAGTGCAGTTGATGCAGCAAAACTATGCCGCTGCGCTGCCCCTCTTGCAAGAACTTCACACTGAAGAAGCCGGCAACTTAGAAATAGGCCTGTTGCTGGCCAACACATATGGAGAGACGGAAGACTACGAGTCGATGCAGCAAATCTGCACCGCGCTCGCGGACATTGAGGCGAAAGAGCCGCGACTCCTTTATTTGTCGGCTAAGGCCGCATACGCATTTAGGCAAGCACGAGGAAGCACTCAACTTTCTCGACGATGCGATCAGCGAGCGTGCTGATTATGCACAAGCTATCCAACTGCGTGTGCAAGTGCTTTCAACTTTGGCGCGCTACGACGAAGCTCTGGCTGATGCAGAGCGCTTGTTAAAGGACGCACCGGACCATGAGGATTATGCACTACTCCAAGCCGAGACACTTGCGGCGGCAGGACGATGCGATGAAGCTGAAGCTGCGTGCCAAAAAGTAAGCGAACTGAATCCGTTCAACATAGAAGCCCACGCTTTGTTAAGTAGACTGGCCGAACAGCGTGGAGACTTGGCCAAGGCAATTACGCATTGCGACGACGCCATCGACTTGCAGCCCGCCAACCCTAACCTCTACGACCGCCGAGCAGCACTATTCCGCAAAAACAACGCTCCGGAAGCTGCCGAGAAAGATGAAAAAGAGGCAGCCGACTTGCGCGCAGGCGAGCATGATGAGCCATAAGCGTCTAACCCCTACAATGGTGATGCGAAGAACAGATTTCGACAGCAATATATAAGACATTGAGCCGGTGAAAAATTATCCTAAATGGCTTTTGGCCTTAGCTTTTCTGAATACCATTCCGGTATTTCTCAGCGTATTCTTTCTCTTTGGCGGACTATTCAAAGCGCCGAGCAGCTGGGGAGCTTTCATTGGACTTCTTATCTATCTCTTGGTCAACCTACTATGGATTCTGCCTATCGTAGCCTTTTTTATAGGCCTCAACGACTATCGCAGAGGCTACCAAAAACGCGGCATTGCCATAGTCGTGTGCGGCAATATTTTGACGCTTCTTGATATTCTATTTATCCTTTAGCGAAGAGGAACGATAACAAAGCGGCGCGGAAGAGTTTTAACCCACTTCCGCGCCGCTTTGTATAGAAAAGTCTGTCGATAAGTTTGCTGTTAAAGCGTTTTGTAACGCATCGACGGGCGATAAAAACCCGCTGAAAACGTTTACGCTCGTGAGGAGAAGAGTTTTTCCTCACGAGCGTACGCGTTTATTATCACGAGCGCAAAGGTGTACGCTCGTGAGCGTACACGACAGGGACAGGCCCTGCAAGTTGTAGCATTAACTAAACGCCTTGCGAAAGTGCGAGTTTAATAATTGAGCAGCGAACTATCGCCATAACTTAAAAAGCGGAAATCGTGCGCAAGTGCGTAGTCATAAATAGCGCGCCAATCGCCGCCAACGAAAGCTGAAACCAGCAGCAAGAGCGTGCTTTGCGGCTGATGAAAATTCGTGACCATCGTCTTCACAATCTTATACGTATAGCCCGGCGCGATGATGATCTGCGTGGCTGTATGCAAGACGCTCATATTATTTCGGTCCAAATAAGCTAAAATTTCGCGTAAAGCAGCCTCCGGGGTCAACTTTTCTTCCGTTGAAGTCTCATATTCGTAAGGCAACCATTGCGGTACGTGCAAATCTTCGGGCGCAACGTGAGGGTTACGATGAATCAAGACGCCGATATAATAGAGACTCTCCAGCGTGCGCACACTGGTCGTGCCGACAGCTATACAGGAGCAGTCGTGGGCCAAGAGGTGCTCAATGTTTTGCCGACTCACGGCAATCCATTCTGCGTGCATCGTGTGGCCTTCTATCTCCTCGCTCTTCACGGGTTTGAAAGTTCCCGCTCCTACATGCAACGTAATCTCTTCGCGTACAATACCGGCCTCATCCAAACGCCGAAGAACGTCATCGGTAAAATGGAGTCCGGCCGTCGGCGCAGCCACAGAGCCTTCAATTTTCGAATAGACCGTTTGGTAATTGTTGAGATCGCTCTGCTCCGTTTGGCGATTTAAGTATGGCGGAATGGGCAATTCGCCAATGGCATCCCAACACTTCAGAGAAGCTAACCGCATCATCGCCCCAGTCGAAGGCTATTTCGAAACCCGTTCCCGCAGGGCCTTTGTGCTCTGCCGTAAGGAGTAGTTCCCTATCCCCTACTTTAACCGTGCGCTCCAAGCGCCCCTCCTTCCATTTCTTCATATTGCCGACCAAACACGTCCACGTGGCGCGGCGCGTTGCGGCAAACGATTGCTGATAATCGGCCGGCGTATGCGGTTCTAAGCAGAAGATCTCAATGAGTGCGCCCGTCGTTTTCTGAAAATGAAGGCGCGCAAAGATTACTTTCGTGTTATTGAAGACCATCAAAGCCCCCGGTTTGAGGTAAGTGGGCAGATTGTAGAACGAATCCTCACTTATCCGGCCGTCACGATAGAGCAAGAGTTTGGAATGATCGCGCGGAGCAACCGGATATTTGGCGATACGATCATCGGGCAGCGTATAGTTGAAGTCTTTTATTTGTATGTGTTTCGTAGCTTCCATATTGTCTGAAAAAATTGTGGACATAGGCACCTCCAAACTGCGACTCGATTAACAGCAGGTGCACTCGGCGTCAATTGTTAGAAGAGATATTAAACTGCCGACCTTTACTTCCGTCTTCAAAACCTTTGGCATAGCCTTCGCGATAACCGCGCACGTAGGCTGCACGCTCGTCGATCGTCTTAAAACTATTAGATTCATCGTAAGAAGCTTGAGGCGTATGGGCTGCGCCATCGTCCATACCGGCCAAATAGCCGTCTTCGTCGCCAGCCTCAAAAGGCGGGCGGCGATCTTTTCCGATACTGTCGGGCGGAGCTACATCGAAAGAATCGGGCGATGAGGACAGGTGCCCGCATCAATTGATGTATCCGGCACAACAACAGCGTTGGAAGAATCTTGCGGCGCTACGGGTATATCGCGGCCGGAAGACGTGCGCTTATCGCCGACCAGTTTGAGCCAAATGATAGCTCCGATGCAAAGCAATCCGAAACAGATCAGCAGGAATGTATATTTATTCTTCGGCTTGTTATAATTACTCATTATTAAATACGGTTATTTTTTCACCTAAGGCGGACACGATCGCCCGCATCTATACGCAAAAAGATAAAAAGAAGGATCGTAAAGCCCCAAAGGCTTGAGCCTCCATAACTGAAAAACGGCAGGGGGATGCCGATAACGGGGGTGAGGGCCGATAACCATCCCGACATTGATAAATACATGAAAGAGTAGAATGCTCACTACGCTATAGCCATAGACGCGCCCAAAGGTCGTCTGCTGGCGTTCGCTTAAATAAACTAATCGCAAAATTAAGATAAGAAACAGGAAGAGGACACCGGCTGAGCCAACAAAGCCTTGCTCTTCGCCAACCGTGCAGAAAATGAAGTCGGTATCTTGCTCCGGCACGTATTTTAGTTTGGTCTGGGTGCCGTTCATAAAGCCTTTGCCTTCGAGACCGCCGGAGCCAATCGCTATCTTACTTTGATGTACGTTGTAGCCGGCACCATTAAGGTCTTCTTCTAAGCCTAACAAGACTTTCACACGCGTCTGCTGATGGGGCTCCAACACGTTGTTGAGCATATAATCTGAGGAATAGAGGAAGGCCGTTGCGCCTAAAGTGAAGATCGCTATAAACGCATAGCTGTGAACTCTGCTTCCTAAACCAATCCAAGCAATATAGCCTGCCATAAAGATGATGCAGATGAGTTGCACCCAAGAAATATCAAAGGGATAGACGAAGGCTGATACGCCGTAAGCGATCAACTGTATCAACAATCCGCCCCCGAAAAGACGCCACGTCAGTGATGGGCGACGACAATAAGTGGCTACTAAGCCTACGGTGCTTAACCAGATAAGGAAAAGCACAACGGATTGACCAATCATCGCCGTCGTTTGGGGCAATGTGATCTCCGAAAAGCGTATACCGACTACGAAGAAGACGACAGCAGCTACGGCTGTAAACAGAATGCAACCCGGCATACCTTCACGGTATAGCACCAAGAAAAAAGCAAAATAAACTAAGGCTGACCCCGTCTCTTGCTGCATCACAATCAAGACCATAGGCAGCAAAATAAGGAGTATGGCTTTCGCAAAATTACGCATGTTATCAATGGTAAAACCATACTGATTCATGAGTTTGGCCAAAGCCAAAGCCGTGGCACACTTCGCAAACTCTGCGGGCTGCAAACTGACGGAACCTAAGCTAATCCACGATCGCGACCCTTTTATGTCTTTTGCGATAAAAGGCGTAATCAACAATAGGACCATAAAGGCAATGTATAAAATGCCGGAAAAGGAGTCGAAATACTTGTCGTCTAACATCAATAAGAATGTTCCCAAGCCAACAGAACAGGCTATCCAAACCAATTGCTTGCCGGAACGCGTGCTCCAACTGAAGAAGTCGGTATCACCTATTTCGTGGCTCGCACCGCATATACTAAACCAACCGCCAACCAAGAGGAGGAGGTATAGGAGTATTACTACCTTATCTGCCCGTAAGGCCGGGTTGCCTATACGCCTATCGTTCATAACCTCCGTAATTGATTCTACGATGTTGGAAAACGTTGGCCTTCGCTGCCGATGAGGCTGACAAACGACCATTTATAAACTGCTCCATAATCAGTGCACCCAAGGGTACACCATAAGCGTCACCAAAACCACCATTTCGACATAGACGGCCACAGCTATCTTCGGATTGTTCATGGGAGCAAAGCCCATAAAGGCCGAGTGGTCCTGACCGCGATTCTGCGCAGTACCGGTTTTTCCACAAACCTCAATGCCGGGAATGTTTGCACCTCGGCAAGTACCGGATAATACGGCACGCCGCATACCGGCTACGCTGTAGTCGTACCAGTGGCGATCAACGCCGGTGAAATTGCGACGGGAATACTTCGGATCCAAGCGGCCGTCTTGCACACTCTTGACGACGTGGGGCGTATAGAAATAGCCGCGATTAGCAACAGTGGCGGCCAAATTGCAAATCTGCAAAGGCGTGGCCGTAACTTCACCCTGCCCAATCGCAATGGAGATGACTGTGAGGCCATTCCAAGCGCCATGATAGGCCTTATCATAATATTGTGCGTTGGGAATCATACCTCGCTTCTCGCCGGGTAAGTCGACGCCCAATTTATAGCCGTATCCCATCTTCACCAAATGGTCTTTCCAGCAGGTAAGTGCGCGTTGCACGGAACCATACTTACGCTTCATAGATAAAAGGCGGTAGAGATTCCAACAGAAATAGGAATTGCAGGAAGTACCAATGGCCGGCACGAGATTAATAGGGAGATGCGTGTCCGTGGCAACCAACATGGAGGCCTTTATAATTGAAACCATGGTGGCAGGGAAAGGCTACTTGTGGAGTGATGCTACCTTCTTGCAAACCAATGAGGGCTTGTGTGATCTTAAAGGTCGAACCGGGAGGATACATACCCATAATGGCGCGATTCAGCATCGGCTTCATCGGATCTTTATCCAGTATCATATGGTTACGGCCACGGTCGCGTCCAACCATAATCTGTGGGTTGTAAGTCGGCGAAGAGGCCATACAGATGATTTGGCCGGTAGAGGGCTCGATAGCTACGATCGCACCTAATTTGCCTTCTAATAAGCGTTCGGCTAATTGCTGCGTTTTTATGTCAATACTCAGCGTAAGATTCTTGCCGGCCACGGGATGTTTATCATATTTGCCATTTAGGTAATGGCCTTTGGTTCGTCCGTGAACATCGCGCAACATAATGCGCAAGCCTTTCTCTCCACGCAAGATTTTTTCGTAAGAGCGCTCAACACCTAACTTGCCGATATAATCTCCACTTGCATAATAAGGGTCGGCGTCTATTTCTTTCTGATTCACCTCACCGACATCACCCAAAATATGCGCAGCAAAAGAATCTGCATAACGACGTATGCTGCGCTTCTCTATGGAAAATCCGTTGAAACGGAAAAGCTTTTCACGAAAGAGAGAGAATTCGCGAGCCGGAATTTGCGTCATAAAGACCTGTGGCGTATATCGGGAATAACCGGGATTCTTTTGCGGATCTTTTATTTCCTCGCAACGTTGTTTGTAAAACTCCGGCGTGATTCCTATGGTGCGACAAAAGTCTAGCGTATCTATGCCGTGCTGCTCATTCATCGTCACCATAATATTATAGGATGGCTCATTGTAAACAAGCAACTCACCATTGCGGGCGAATATCAAACCTCGCGATGGAAACAGGACATCTTTGCGAAAAGCATTGGAAGTCGGCATTCTTCTTATAGTCGTCGCTAAACAATTGCAGTGTGAGCAGGCGAATCAGATATATAAGAATGATGCCGACGGCTACGCCGCCAATCACAAACTTACGGTTACTATAGTTTTTGTAGACTTTCAAAACAAATGGTGAGTCTTTATTTTTCGTTTCTAATACGCTCCATTGCCGCAACAATCAGCAGGGTGAGGATTGTGCTTCCGCCTATGCTCATTAAAAGGTATTGCCAATTGAAGAAACTAAAGGCTTCTATGCTGAAGAAAAGCGTACAGTTTAGCAAAGAGGCCGCAAAGGCGTAACGCAAGAATGGGCCCCACTCCATCATTTTTACACCCGGAAGAAACGGCACGTTCTCATCGCGATCCGTTGGTCCGAAAAGTCGCAACAGCAACGGAACAATCAAGCCCATAGCCGCCATTGAAGACGCTGCAACGCCGGGCGTGGTTGCAAAAAGGTCGACAAGCATCCCCATCACAAAACCTAAGACGATGTACAGCCAGCGCGCTGTCTCTCCGGGCAAGATCAATAAGAAGTAAATGTAAGGCATTGGGGTGGCAAAACCAAAGATGTGAATGTGATTAAACACCAACACCTGCAAAAGAAGTAAGGATATGAACCACCCGAAACGAGAAAGAAAAGTCTGTACCATAACTCCTACTAATTAGTTAAGCCACCACTCATCGCATCTTGGGCTTCTTGTTGAGTCACACGATTGCGCAGCGTATCTATTTCAGACTTATAGGGCGTAGCGATCACCTCTACGTTACGTAAGTTGCGAAAGTTCGTCCCTAACGTTATGCGCAATTTATAACTCTGACCATCTGCTGAATTTTCAAGCTTACGAACGCGGCCTACGAAAAGCCCCGAGGGGAAGACTGCGCTGTATCCACTCGTCTCAACTATCGCTCCGGGATGCACACGGGCATAACGCGGAATGTCGTTAACGTCTGCGTGAAAGAGATTCCCGCCTGACCATTTTGTAAAAAACCAAAATAGTTCTGCCCACGCACACGGCAACTAATGCTCGACTTGCGATTAGTCACGGGAATTACTAATGCGTGATGAGCGGCAGCAAGATAAACAATACCCACAACGCCTCGCCCACTGACGACGCCCATTTCCGGCCGCACGCCATCTTCTGTACCACGATCTATGACAATATAATTATTGGCGCGCGAAGTCTCATTGGAAACAACTGTTGCCGGAATAAGTGTATATCCCTTAAGGCGCTCCATCATCAGCTGATTGGTAATCGTCGAGTCCTTTTGTGTATCGGCCAAGAGCTCTCGGAGGGTTGCATTCTGTTGAGCCAACGCCACGTTTTGCGCAGTTAGCTCACGATTTACTTCGCCCAAATTCATATACGATAAGCCATCGGCATACCAACGATTTATTCCAGCCACGGCATCATTGGCGGCCGTAAACCAAACGCTACCTTGGAAGCTGTTAAAGCGAAACAAAATCGTCAAGCTGACAGCTTCTAAGAGCAGAAACACGAAGAAGTAATTATATTTACGAAGAAAGTCGAGAAACGTGCGCATCGTTTTTGCTGCCCCGTAAGGCGCTAAAAGGGAAAAGAAAGGAAAAGAGAGCTGCCACACAGCCGCGCGCCCTCTTCCCTATCAATATTTTATATTACGTTACGCTCAACGCATCAAGAATGTATAGTCGTCGACGTGTTTTAATGCAACGCCCGTTCCGCGCGCCACGCACAACAAGGGTTCTTCCGCTACGTGGAACGGGATATTAATCTTATCCGTCAAGCGCTTGTCAAGGCCGCGCAGCAGTGCGCCGCCACCAGTCAGATAAATTCCGTTGTGTACAATATCCGCATAAAGCTCTGGCGGCGTATTTTCTAGTGCGTTGATGACGGCCTGCTCTATTTTGGCAATGCTCTTCTCCAAGCAATGCGCTATTTCTTGGTAGCGAGACAGGCACCTCCATTGGCATAGCCGTGATACGGTTAGGGACCGTGTACGATGAAATCTTCCGGCGCACTTTCGCCAAGGTCTGTTTGAGCAGCACCAACATTGATTTTGATGCGCTCAGCCATTCTCTCGCTGACACGCACGTTATGCTGACGACTCATCGTATTCCTGAATATCCGCAGTGAAGTCATCACCGGCCATCTTGATGCTATTATTAGAAACAATACCGCCAAGCGAAATCACAGCGATCTCTGTCGTACCGCCACCTATGTCTACAATCATATTGCCTTCAGGCGCATTTACGTCCAGACCTATACCGATGGCGGCTGCCATTGGTTCATAAATCAAGAAAACGTCACGTCCACCGGCGTGCTCTGCAGAGTCGCGCACAGCACGAAGCTCCACTTCCGTAGAACCTGACGGGACGCCGATCACCATGCGCAATGCCGGCGAAAAGAGGCGTTTTCCTTTATGTACCATACGGATAAGGCCGCGCATCATCTGCTCGCAGGCATTAAAGTCCGCAATCACGCCATCACGCAATGGGCGGATAACGCGTATCTTATTATTTGTCTTCTCGTACATCAGTTTGGCTTGTTCGCCCACTGCAATCATACGATCCGAATGTTCATCCAACGCTACTACAGATGGCTGATCTACGATAATTTGATCGCCATTGATGATGATTGTATTGGCCGTACCTAAGTCGATGGCCAACTCCTGCGTAAAGGAGAATAACTTACTGAAAAAACTCATTATCTCTTTATTTTCTATCGCCCTATTCACAGCGCTCAACCTTTGAGCGGCTGTGCTTTACATCATTTTTCCGAAGTCTCAAACCAAGCATGAATTGCAGTATCATATTGGCTGCTAACTTCAAAAGCACGTGCTGCAAACCGGCGGCGTTGTTCTATTGTCGTCTGTGCTCCCTCCTGAAGAATGTCGGTTAAAGCTGCATATTCAGACTTTGACGGGATAATCACTACGTCTTTGAAATTCTTTGCTCCGGCTCTAATCAAACTGATGCCACCTATATCTATCTTCTCTATAATCTCGGCAGATGTAGCCCGGCTTGCAACTGTAGCCTCAAAAGGATAGAGATCGACGATCACCAAATCGATTGGAGAGATTGCATACTTCAAAATCTCTGCCTCGTCCTCAGCCAAACCCCGGCGACTCAAGATTCCACCAAAGATTTTCGGATGCAACGTCTTGACGCGCCCACCGAGTATCGACGGGTACGCAGTCACATCCTCTACGCGTTGGCAAGGGTAACCCAACGATTCGATAAATTTTTGCGTACCACCGGTTGAAAGCAATTTTACCCCCTCGCGGTGCAGGGCGGCAAGGATTTCTTCCAAGCCATCTTTATGATATACGGAAATAAGTGCCGTGCGAATAGTTTTGATTTCTGACATAGATTTCTCTGAATGAAAACGTTTTGCCCGCAAAGTTAGTAAATGGGGCACGAAGTGCCAACATTGCGGTATGATTTATTCCGTTTCAAAATCATTTTTTCTTATTTCTTTCAGAGTATTTTGAAACTGTTCGTTTCTCTGGTCCTACTTTATACTACCACAACAAATCACGAGGCTCTTTATGCTGACGCCCGTTCGCCCAGTACTCATTATATATAAAACAAAAGCGCCTTCCGCTTATCAGAAGGTGCTTCCTTTTAAAAGCCGAAAGGCTTAATCGTTCTTTTCGATGGGCTGCAGCGCAATGTGGAGTTCGTCCAATTGCTTTTGATCTACCGTCGACGGCGCATCAAGCATCACGTCGCGCCCATTATTATTCTTCGGGAAAGCAATGCAGTCGCGAATACTATCGAGTCCGGCAAAGATGCTCACCCAGCGATCCAAACCATAGGCAAGGCCGCCGTGAGGAGAGCGCCATACTTAAAGGCATTCATCAAAAGCCAAACTGCTCTTGCGCGCTTTCCGGAGTAAAGCCGAGCGCTTTAAAGATTTTAGCCTGCAACTCTGCATCGTGGATACGGATACTGCCACCGCCAACTTCCACGCCATTGCACACCATATCGTAGGCATTGGCGCAGACGCGCTCGGGGGCGCTATCGAGCAAGCCGACGTCTTCCGGCTTCGGCGCCGTAAAGGGATGGTGCATCGCCATCAAGCGGCCTTCTTCCTCGCTCCATTCAAACATCGGGAAGTCTACAACCCAAAGTAAGGCAAACTTATTCTTATCGCGCAAGCCCAAGCGCCCGCCCATCAAAAGGCGTAGTTCGCACAACTGTTTGCGAGCCTTCTGCGTATCCGGGCCGGAAATGATCAAAATCAAATCGCCAGGACGTGCCTGCATCTTATCTTTTAAACCATTGAGAACGGCTGCATCGTAGAATTTGTCTACCGAACTCTTCACGCTGCCGTCTTCTTGAACGCGGGCATACACAAGGCCTTTCGCGCCGATTTGCGGACTGCGCACGAAGTCGGTCAATTCGTCAATCTGCTTCCGTGTATAAACGGCACAACCCGGCACGCAAATACCACCAATGTAGACTGCTTCGTTAAAGACGCCAAACGTGCCGGTGCCTTTCAACTGATCCATAAGTTCAACAAACTCCATGCCGAAGCGCATATCGGGTTTGTCAGAACCAAAGCGGCGCATTGCCTCCGCCCAACTCAGACGCAAGAAGGGTTCTTCGCCCAAATCAACGCCGCGCACGGACTTAAAGAGATACTTCGTCATCTCTTCAAATGTGTTGATCACGTCATCTTGTTCTACGAAACTCATTTCGCAGTCGATTTGCGTAAATTCGGGCTGGCGATCAGCGCGTAAATCTTCGTCTCTAAAGCATTTTACGATCTGAAAGTAACGATCCATTCCGGCAACCATCAACAACTGCTTCAGCGTTTGCGGACTCTGCGGAAGCGCATAGAAGCAACCGGGATTCATACGTGACGGCACCACAAAATCGCGTGCGCCTTCAGGCGTAGAGCCGATCAGGGCCGGCGTCTCTATCTCCAAGAAGCCTTTTTCATCTAAGAAGCGGCGCACTTCGAGCGTCATCTTATGGCGCAGTTCCATATTCCGACGCACGCAGTTGCGGCGCAGGTCAAGGAAGCGATATTTCATGCGCAGATCATCTCCGCCATCGGTCTCATCTTCTATGGTAAATGGCGGCGTAAGGCTCTCATTGAGCACCACCAATTCATTGACGATTACTTCTATATCGCCTGTGGGGATCTTGTCATTTTTGCTGAAGCGCTCGTTCACGCTGCCTGTCACCTGCAATACATATTCGCGTCCCAACTGGTTCGCGCGCTCACACAGGGCGGCGTCTGTCTCGGTGTTGAATACTAATTGCGTGATGCCGTAGCGGTCGCGCAAATCTACAAACGTCATTCCGCCCATCTTGCGAAGCCGCTGCACCCAACCGGCCAGCACTACCTGCTCACCAACATTGGTTAAGCGTAACTCTCCGCACGTCTTCGTTCTATACATTCTTTATTAAGATTATGCTAAATTCTATGGCAAAGATACTACTTTTCGATGGAAACCTACGAGAATCAGGGCTTTCAATCTTTGTATGCAGCTATTTCTTGCGAACAACGCGATGCGGACGGAGGCTGTATGAACTCTACCTAAGGCGGGGTTTACGAGAGAAATGGAGCATTTCGCGCCGTCGCAAGATGAGGCAAAGATGTGGAGCAAGAACAGTTGGTGGCGTCCTCTCCTACACTCATTGTCTACTGACTAAGAGGGCTTTTTGTACATATCGACAACAAACTTCCACACGCCCAAAGTCGGCTGGTGGAGTGTGCGCTCACGATAACAAAGGTTTACGCTCGTGATGAAAAGAGCTTCACCTCACGATAACAAAGGTTTCACCTCACGAGCGCAAACGGCGGATAGAAGATTGGATCGCGGAAAAATCAATAGTCGGGCGAACAAAGGTAAAGTTGGAGGGGATAAAAAGCACGTAGGACGACTAACAGAAGTCGTCCTACGTGTATAGTTCTAAGAAAAAGTTGGCCCTATGCTTCGTTTGGTCTCCGCAAGTACCTACGGGTCGAAAATAAGTAGGGAGTCCGGCGAAGGCGGGCAGCGATGCAGGTAAGTAGGCGCGAAAAGTGGGTGCAAAGCCTACCGACTGAAAGTTTGGCTTTGAGCAACTTCTCCATTTCGGCAAACTTCTTGCCTTGGTTTAATGAGAGGTAGGCGTTGTAAAGCAATGGCCCCCAAGATTTTGCCTCATTGGGGCGGGCTTTCCGATAGCGCTCCAGATAAGGTACGGCCTTGACATAGAGTTTACGCCTTTCTGCCTGCGCCGATTTATAAGCTGCGCTGTTGATACTCGTAGGTAAATCTACTGCAGCTGCGGCATTGCTATAAGCTGTTCCGAAATAGAAATCTATATCTACATTGCTTGAATCGATGGCCTGATAGGCCTTACACGTTTCTATGGCGTCCTTGAAGGCATGTAGATTGATCTGCGCCAAAGCCTTAGCCGAGAGGAGCGTCAAGTAGAAGGCTGAATCGGCGACGGTGGGCGGCGCGGGGCGATTTTGCGACTGTGAGGGATAAACCGACAAGAGACTATCGGACAAACGCAACGCCGCTTCGGCTTGATTTTGCTGGAGGTAGTGATCAAACAAGTGCGTAAAAAAGTAGGGATGATGGCCGGCATCGCTGATTCCGACTTGCAAATTTTTCACGTAGGCCTTGATCTCCCCCAAGGCGGCATTCGTGCGAGCGCGATACTCTATTGCCATCTGGCGATAGGCGGCATTCTGAATACTATCGTCCGTAAAATGCAAGACCAAATCGTATTTTTTTTCTTGAAAGGCACTCCGGATCAAAATGTTGCGAATAAGTTCTCGCTGCTGTCGGGGTAAGTTCGGTGATAATTGGAGCCACAAGGGAAGATCTAAGACATCGTCGGCCATTTGCAGCAGCTTGATAGCTTCTGCATACTGCTTGTGCTCGTACATGAAAAGTCCACCGGCTAGCAAATTGGGGTAAAAATCGTGAAGCTGGCGACTCAGTTTCTTGTTGTTCGACTTCTGGGTAAAGGGCATCATAACGCCGCGCACAATTAAAAGAAATCGTAGGTGGTCTGAAAGAAGCTGAGGGTATCGTAAGCTTTATGCAAATAGATTTTTTCATTCTCCACGCTGTTGGCTGCTACGGCTGCGTCCATTCCAAGCACATACAATTTTGGATTATCGCGAAGCGCAGAATCGGCCATCAAGCGCTTGGCAGCATTGAGCGCATCAAGAGAGCGGCCGGCTTTGAGTAAAGCATGAACCGGCTTGAGCGGATTGGCCGCAAAAGCAACAGAACAGAAAGATAGCAGGCAATACAATATGTATTTCATATATAAAATATGCGATAAGAGCGAGATGTGATTCGTTTAGAAGTCCGTTGTGGGCGGTATTGGCGTTGTCGGTTTTCGCCATTTAATCTGCGTAAAGCCGCAGCAGTCTGTCGGCAACACAGAAAGGTTTTTGCAAAGGAAATCCACGGACTCCGCCGGGAAAAGCTAAAACAATATCAGAGGTTTGATCTGCTCTTCTTGCCCCGAAGGAATCCGTGGAGAAATGAATCGGCAATGTGCTTAACGCAGATATTGGTCCATTTCTTTCGACTTATCTGTCATATCCAAATTGTTATAGATCTGCTGAAGGGGAGAAGCCCAACGCTTCGGCTCATCCGGCAGCAATGTGCGTACTTTTTCGAAGTAAGGAAGCGCCTTGCGGTAATAAGGCTGCACTTTTGTCTCCATTACTTGCTTGTAAAGCTTGGAGTAAGTAGGCGGAATCTTGATGACGCGGTTTTGTACCTGTGTTACGACGTCGTTCATGTAACTGTAAGCCATACCGATATTCGCTTCTACGAAGTTGGGATCAATAATTAAGGCTTTGCCAAAATCTTCTTCTGCCTTTGCATAATTGAAGGGCTTCATATTTAAATACACGCTACCACGCAAATAATAAGCCGCTTTGCTCCCCTGATGCTCATTTACGAGCTTGTCAGCCATAGCTAAAGCTCCGGCTCTATCGTCCTTCTGAATGTAATGATAGAGCAGGTTCTGAATAAAGTTAGGCGTCTCGGTGCGAATCACAGCTTCCTGCAAGGTCTTCAAATAGGCAGCAGAATCTTGCTTGCCCAAGTAGGCTTGCATCTTCATAATGTAGAGATCGCGTGTGCCTGTCTCGTCTTGCAAGGCGAGATCAGCATATTTCAACACGTCATCCCAGTCGTTTTGGCCGTAGCAAAGTATCGTCAAGTTGTAGGCTGCTTGTGCGTACTCCGTCTTCTTAGCCTTGTAGATAGAGTCGGTCTGCTGGGGTGTAAAGACGGGATTCTTCGGAAGCTCAATAAACTTCTTGAAATAAGTGATGGCCTCGTTGCGATTGCCGTTTTGGTTCACGAAAAGCGCAGCGTAGTTGTAATAATCCAACATCGCAGCGATGCGCGGGCCGTTAATGGCGTTGAATTTTGGCTTAACCTTTCCTTTTTCATCAGCCTTATTGTCGGCCTCATAGCTCTTCGTGTAGTTAATGATAGCCTTGTCCAAATTTACGCAGTAGCCTGCCGTGTCGAAAGGTTGGCTTTGTGCCGCCTTTTGCAACTCCGGTTCCATCAAACGTGTATGGGCATCGGCTAAAAGGTTGTACATTTCTGCAAACTTCGTCGTCTTAGGATTCTGAAGCGCTTCATTAAGAATCGAAATCGTACTGTTGAAGTCACGATTCTGCAGTGCGCTTTGCGCCTTCTGCAATGCAGAGTTTTGCGCAAGGCCAACTCCTGCAAGCATTGTCAATGCAATGGTCGAAAAAACTTTTTTCATAATCACAAGGCCTCCTTACTTCGATCGCCAAGTTGGTCTTTCGCCAACGGCAGATACGATGCGGTGTGACCGAATAAAAGGTTATCTATTCCGTTAATTGTCTATTTGTTCGCTTGTTTCTATTGTCGTTTCCGGAGCATCGGACGTGATCGGCGCATCTACAGCTTCGGTTGTCGCATCAAGGGCTTCTGCGTCCTCATCTTCTGTCGTTACGACGCAAACACTGCTTATGCTGTCGTTGCGCTTTGTCAGATTGATGAGTTTAACGCCTTGTGTGGCGCGTCCCATCACACGTACGTCGGCAACTTTCAGACGTAGCGTGATGCCGCTGCGATTGATGATCATCAAATCATTGTCGTCCGTCACGCTCTTTATGGCTGCGACTTTTCCGGTCTTGTCCGTGAGTTGCAAAGTCTTGACACCCTTGCCACCACGATTGGTTTTGCGATAATCTTCGATGGCGCTACGCTTTCCGAAACCTTGATCGCTGACCACCATGATAGTTTCTTTTTCGGGATCGTTTATACAAACCATTCCGACAGCTTGATCCTCGCCGTCTTCATCAAGACGAATGCCGCGTACACCTGTAGAAACGCGCCCCATAGTGCGCACCGCGTCTTCATTAAAGCGAATGCGCGGCCGTTGCGGTTAGCTATGACTAGCTCGTCTTGACCATTGGTGAGCACAACGCTGACTACGCGATCTTCTTCTCGAATCGTGATCGCCTTAACACCGTTTGTGCGCGGCCGAGAGTACTCTTCGAGGCAAGTTTTCTTGATGATGCCCTCCGCAGTACAGAACACAACGTAATGAGACTTGTTAAACTCGGGATCATTGAGCTTCTTTATGTAGAGGAAAGCGTTGACTGAGTCGTCCGCCTCTATGTTTAGCATATTTTGGATCGCACGTCCTTTCGCGTTCTTCGCACCTTCCGGCAACTCATACACCTTTAGCCAATAACAGCGGCCTTTTGCGGTGAAGAAAAGCATCGTATTATGCATCGTAGCCGGGTAAATGTATTCGATGAAGTCTGCATCGCGTGTCGTTCCGCCGCGACTTCCTACGCCGCCGCGGCCTTGTGCGCGAAATTCGGCCAATGGTGTGCGTTTAATGTAGCCCAAATGGCTGATGGTAATAATAACCTCGTCGTCGGCGTAAAAGTCTTCAGGATTAAACTCTTCAGCAGAAAGCTTAATCTCCGTACGGCGCACGTCGCCATACTTTTCTTTGACTTCGTTCAACTCATCTTTCATCACCTGACGGCAAAGTTCGTCGTCAGTAAGAATGCGGTTGTAGTAATCTATCTTGCGTTCCAGCTCCTCATACTCTTGATGTAGCTTATCCTGCTGTATGTTTGTCAGCTGCGCCAGACGCATGTCGACGATCGCTTTAGCTTGAATATCGTCCAGTTCAAAGCGCTTTTTAAGTGCTTCGATGGCTTCTGCGGGCGTCTTGCTGGCGCGAATGAGTCGCACGACCTCATCTATATTATCGCTGGCTATGATTAAGCCCTCCAAGATATGGGCACGCTCTTGCGCCTTACGCAAATCATACTTCGTACGACGGATTACCACCTCGTGACGATGGTCTACGAACGTACGAATACAATCCTTCAGCGAAAGCACTTTGGGGCGGCCGTGCACCAAGCCCACACAGTTGACCGCGAAGCTGCTTTGCAGCGCAGTCATCTTAAAGAGTTTGTTCAGCAGCACGTTAGCGTTCGCATCGCGCTTCACCTCTATGACGATGCGCATTCCTTCGCGGTCGCTTTCATCGTTCACGTCGCTGATGCCCTCTATGCGTTTTTCGTTCACCAAGCGAGCAATGTCCTTAATCAGCTCAGCTTTGTTTACGCCGTAAGGGATTTCGTTTACGACAATCGTATCATGTTGCGGCCCGTTTTCTATTTCCGTCTTAGCGCGTAAGATAATGCGACCGTGTCCTGTTTCGTAAGCGCTTCTTACGCCTTGCAGACCCATAATGAAAGCCCCCGTCGGGAAGTCCGGCGCCTTGATATGCTCCATCAAGCCTTCGACATCGATCTCCGGATTATCAATATAAGCCACACAACCGTCGATTACCTCGCTCAAGTTATGAGTCGGCACATTCGTGGCCATACCCACGGCGATACCCGTCGCGCCATTGACCAAAAAGTTGGGGATGCGCGTCGGCAAAACGGTAGGTTCCTTCAACTTATCGTCGAAGTTGTTTTGCATATCTACCGTTTCCTTATCCAGATCGAGCATCATGGTTTCGCCCATAAGGCTCATGCGCGATTCCGTATAACGCATAGCAGCCGGCGAGTCGCCGTCGATCGAACCAAAGTTTCCTTGTCCGTCCACTAAGGGGTAACGCAAGTTCCAATCCTGCGCCATACGCGTCAACGCGCCATAGATTGAGCTATCGCCGTGCGGGTGATATTTACCGAGCACTTCACCCACGGTGCGGGCCGACTTCATATAAGCTTTATCGTGCGTATTTCCGATATTCATCATTGCATATAGGATGCGTCGCTGCACGGGTTTGAAGCCGTCGCGCACATCCGGCAAGGCACGAGATACTATAACGGACATTGAATAGTCGATATAGGAGGTTTTCATCTCCTTTTCGATATCGACTTTAATGATTCTGTCTTGATCTATCATTTAATTGGTTCTTAAAAGCATGAAATTTCAGCCGCCCTGCAATTGAGGAGGCATTATTTCCATCTTATTTTGAAGCAAAAGTAAGGCTTTTTCTTGAAATAAAAGTAGGTGTTTGGGGTAAAAGTTTCGATTTAAGCCCATTTTCTTTTGCGCTAAGCGCTTTTACCTCTCTATTCGGGGAGCTGTCGGAGCAAAGGTCCGACGCGCTAAAATCGTTTTCTTCTTTTCTTGGGCTATGTAGACAATGCCACCGATTTGTATGCTGTACAGGAAGTACCCAATGATGCTGCCTAAGGCCATACAGCCAAAGAGTAGCACATCAAAATAGCCCGGCAACCCGTTCGTATCGCCCAGCATAACACCCCAAGCGTTGGTCATCTTGCTCATAAGCAAGATGAGGGTCGGCATTTGCCCAACGAGCATTATTGTGCCAAAGGGGATCGCCGTGAGCAAGAAAAGGATGACCATGGCCCCTAAGCGGCGGTGGCTAAACGTGGCGCACAGACTTTGCAGGGCGGTCCGTTTATAGATAACGTAATGTACGAAAGTCATACTATAAGCAATCAGCAGACCGATGCAGATCATCACGGCCGGAATCCACCAAAGCGATGTATGCTCGCGCGTCAACCAAACTGTGCCCCCAAGCACCATCGCGTTGAGGACATTATATATAAGGAGGAGCAGCAAGCAACGAGCACTTCTTTGCAGCCATACGCGACGCAAAACTTTATGCTTAAAGACGCACAGCCCGCAACGACTGCTGATATTGCGCTTGTATTGCAAGGCAAAACCACCGCCCAAACCACTCTGTCCGAGCAGCCAGAGCAGGAGGCCTACGACTAAGGCAATCAGCGTTCCCCACGAGGGGAAAAGCAGCGCCAAGCCCATTTGAGCGCCGAGTCCTGATTTCACTACAGCGAAAAAGGGAATGGCGTGTTGAGTGAGATACATACTTAATGCCACGGCGAACAAACCGGCCCCGATGCCGGCCATCAAGAGAAACGGCCAGAGGTAGCGAAGATAGGCGCGCCAATGCAGGGCAAACTTTTTCCAAGCCTCAACGACGGCCCGCCGAACGCTGAAATCGTAATCAGATGATGTGTGAATTGTCATACTTTCGACTATTTACGAAGCGAAGATAACGCTTTTGCGCATTGCGAACACGCAAGGAGCAGCGAAAAAATGTTCATCGCTCATTTTTTGAGTCGTGAAAACGGTATCGGTAGTTGTAAATGCACCTTACGCCACTTCCGTAAAGGACGGCTACCGACCAATGCCATAACGGCAGCGATGCGCAACCGGCCGTTTGCGTCTCGCCACAGCTCACGAGGGACTTAACCTGCACGGCGAGAACAAAGAAACAACAATCTAAAAACCAAACTTTTAGAACAACATAATCCTACCGCGCAGGTTTTTCATCGTGAGCACAAACCTTTTTCATCGTGAGCGTAAACCTTTACGATCGTGAGCGCAAGACTTTTTCATCGTGAGCGCAAACTCCGCGCCTGCATCCTTTAGCCTTCGATGATGCGGGGGCAGGGCCGTGGTATCAGACTTCGTCAGCTGCTGTCGAACTTTAGGTAAACGCGCTCGGAGGCTACGCAAGCAAAAAAGCGGGAAACCTTAGCAGGCAAGTGATTTGCTCGAGCTGCGATGCGCCCTTCGACCCTGCAAACAGCGCGCGCCGCGCAAGAGAACAAGCGCTTCACATAAAAAAACGACGGAAAAGCCCGCTGAAAGCTGCGAGTTGATCGCAAGAAGCGCATTTTTCAATTTTTAATCTCAAGCCTGATGGGCACAAATCTTGTTAGCATCGACCCGATGTGGGCACTTTCTTGTTTGAAAGTATAGGATTTATTACTAACTTTGCCCCTGTGTGCTTGCCAAGTTCCAACGTCATGACTTCAAAAAAAGACAGGTGAATAAAAAGCAAGCCGACAGGCAGTGCAAAAACAGTGCTGCTCAAACAGAAAAAACAAGAAAAGTATGGCAACAGCAATCGACATACGAGAACTTAACGCACTCATCGAAGCGCAATCAGGCTTCATGACCGATCTAACGACCGGCATGGAGCGTAACATTGTAGGGCAACGCCATTTGATTGATTCCCTGCTCACAGGCCTTTTGAGCGACGGACACATTCTGCTCGAAGGCGTTCCGGGTCTGGCCAAGACACTCGCCATTAAAACGCTGGCTTCGCTCATTGAAGCCCGCTTTAGTCGCGTGCAGTTTACGCCCGACCTTTTACCCTCCGACATTATCGGCACATTGATTTATAGTCAGCGCGACGAGCGCTTTTCGACAAAGAAAGGACCGATTTTTGCCAACTTTGTCTTGGCCGACGAGATCAATCGTGCGCCGGCGAAAGTGCAGAGTGCACTGCTCGAAGCGATGCAAGAGCATCAAGTGACGATTGGCGAGGAGACCTTTGCGCTCCCCCACCCCTTCTTGGTGCTGGCTACGCAGAACCCGATCGAACAGGAGGGTACGTATACGCTACCCGAGGCCCAAGTTGACCGCTTTATGCTGAAAGTAGTCATTGACTATCCTACGCTGGAGGATGAAAAGAAGATCATTCGCAGCCATTTGGACGAGCATTACTCGGAAGAGGTTCAACCCGTTGTCAGTCTGGATAAGATTCTCCACGCACGCGAGATCGTCAAGAAAGTCTACGTCGATGAGCGCATCGAGCAATACATCGCCGACATCGTTTTCGCAACGCGTCGGCCGGAATCTTACAAGATGCCGGAAATGAAGCGTTATATTAGTTTCGGCGGCAGTCCGCGTGCGGGCATCAACTTGGCTTTGGCAAGCCGCACGCGTGCTTTCTTGAAGCGCCGCGGCTACGTGATACCGGAAGACGTGCGCGAAGCGGCGCACGACGTACTCCGCCATCGTATCGGTCTGACTTACGAAGCTGAGGCCGACAACGTGACGACGGATGCCATTATCACCGAAGTGATCAATAAGGTCGAAGTGCCCTAAACGCTATCGTTAGAAGAAAAAGCCTGAAAGATGGAGACGCAAGACCTGCTGAAGCAAGTAAGGCGCATAGAGATAAAAACCCGCCGACTGACGAATAATATCTTCGCCGGCGAGTATCACTCGGCGTTTAAGGGGCGTGGTATGTCCTTTTCCCAGGTGAGAGAATATCAGCCGGGAGATGACGTGCGCGACATCGATTGGAACGTGACTGCTCGCACGAATCGCCCTTACGTAAAAGTGTATGAGGAAGAGCGCGAACTGACGGTGATGCTGCTTGTCGACGTTTCGGGCAGTCTGTCCTTTGGCTCGCAACGCTGTACACAACGCGACTTGATTGCGGAAATAGCTGCGACGCTCGCCTTTTCAGCCATACAGAACAATGATAAAATCGGGGTGCTCTTTTTCTCGGATCGCGTGGAAAAATTCATTCCTCCGCAGAAGGGGCGCCGCCATATATTATATATTATCCGCGAACTGCTTACATTTACGCCGCAATCGCGGCGCACGGATCTTGGCGTAGGCTTGGAATATCTGGTCAGAGCCATCTCGAAGCGCTGCATTGCCTTCGTACTCTCTGACTTCATCGACCGGAAGGACTTCTCGCAATCGCTGCGCATCGCTTCGCGCAAACACGATGTGGTTGCCGTCAGAGTGTATGACCACCGAATGGCGGAACTGCCGGATGTGGGCTTGATGCGCGTGGGCGACGCAGAAACCGGACACGAACTATATCTCGATACATCAAGTAAGCGCATACGCGAATTGCAACGCCGTTGGTGGGCGGATGAAGATCAGCGCTTGAAAGAGCTGTTTCGCAAATCGAAAGTCGATTTCACGGCGATCTCGACGGTAGAAGACTACGTGGTAGCCTTGCGGAACATACTCCGGCAACGCGCATAGTCGGATAGAAAAAAGAATATGCTGAACCCTATACGTATATATATATTATTGTGTCTGTGCTTGTCGACGCTGCACGGCTTCTCGCAAGTCGTGGTTGAGGCTAAGCTGGATACAGCCGACATCTTGATCGGTCAGCAAGTACAATTGCAGGTAAAAGCGACGACCGACAAGCGCACACACATAATCTTTCCTGTTTATGCGCAGGAGGATCAGATCGCGCCCGGCGTGGAAGTAGTCGACAATGGGAAGACGGACACGCTAAAGCAAGACGGCGACGACCGCATTACGCTGATACATCGCTATATGGTGACGAGTTTTGACTCAGCGCTTTATTCGCTGCGCCCCTATGTGCTTGTGGGCGGCGATACGATTGCGGCGCGCGATCTCGTTGGTCTTAAAGTGAGTACCGTTTCGGTGGATACAGCCCACGTGGAGCGATTTGAGGGGCCGGATGGCGTAGTAGAAGGAAATTTTGTGTGGACGTGGCGCTTACTTTTGTTGGCTTTCTTGCTGCTTCTGCTGGTTGGCGGCATTTTCATCTGCGTCGTGCGTCTTTCAGATAAGCGTCCGGTTACGAAGCGAGTGGTGATTCCACCGGCCGTTCCGCCACATCAAGAAGCGATGGCGCGCATCGAGCAACTCAAAACGGCAAGGGCAAACGCTCAGGTGGCCAATAAGGATTATTATATGCAACTGACGGATGCGCTACGAGCGTATATCTCCGGCCGCTTCGGGATTAACGCCCGCGAAATGACCTCAGGGGAAATCATAAACGCCTTGCTGCACATGGGAGATGAGACGGCCTTGCGTGAACTACGCGAGATCTTTGAAACAGCAGACTTGGTAAAGTTTGCAAAATATGAATCTTCACTCAATGAAACAGATCGCAGTTTGCTGCAAGCTGTAGACTTTGTGAACACGACAAAGCCTGCAGCGACGCAATTGCCGAAGCCGGTCGTAAAAATCGTGACGCCGGGCGAAACGCAGCAGAAACATACGCCGGATTTATTGGGGAACGGGCCTTGTCTTGTCGCTATTGAGCTTGAGCTTGGCCGTCTATTTGATTGTTGAAATTGTAGAAACTTTCTTTTGACGCGTATGACATTTGCCCAGCCCTATTATTTCTTATTATTCTTGCTGTTGATTCCGCTTATCTTGTGGCATTTTTTGCTAAAAGGGAAGCGCGAATCTACTTTAACCTTATCGACGACGGATCCTTACAGGCAGTTGCCTCGAACGCCGCGCACGGCGCTCATTCATTTGCCTTTCTTACTAAGGATCTTGACTTTTGCTTGCATAATCTTTGCGCTGGCCCGCCCGCAGACGCACAATGCGTTGAGCAGCAAAGAGACGGAAGGCATCAATATAATGATGGCTATCGACGTCTCAACCAGTATGCTCACGCCGGACCTCCCGCCCAGTCGTATTGAAACTGCCAAACAGGTGGCTTACGAGTTTATCAATAATCGTCCGGACGACAACATCGGCTTGACTGTCTTCGGCGGCGAGGCTTACACGCAATGTCCCTTAACAACGGACCATTCTGCGCTACTCAATATGTTTAAGCAAGTAAATTGCGACTTGCAGAAGGAAGGAGTCATAAGCCCGGGAACGGCTATCGGTATGGGCTTATCGAGTGCCGTGTCTCATTTGGAGCAAAGTAAGTCGAAGGAGTAAGGTAATCATTCTTCTGACGGACGGCGAAAACAACGCCGGTGAAATATCTCCGCTTACTGCGGCTGAAATGGCAAAGCGCTTGGGCATCCGCATCTATACGATTTCTGTCGGGACGGACGCTGCGGTCAATCAACCCGTAGCAACGCTGCCCAACGGTGAGACCTACGAAGCGGCGATTAAGCAGAACACAGACCCGAAAACCTTGGAGGCAATCGCAAACTCAACGGGCGGGAAATTCTATCAAGCCCGAAGCAAAGCGAAATTAAGAGAGATCTATCAAAACATAGACCGTTTAGAGAAGACAAAGCTGAAGGTGAGCAATTATAATCGACACTACGAAGCCTATCAATTGTTTGCTTTAGTTGCGCTCTTTACGTTTGCACTGGAAATATTGTTGCGTCTGACTTGGTTTAGACGTATTCCTTAGCTTTAACCCACGACGCGAAATTTATGTTCAGATTTGCTGATCCGGAATACTTATATTTGTTGCTGCTAATCCTTTTTTTGATCGGGATTTACCTACTTACGGCCCTTCGAAACAAGCGGCGCTTGCGCAAGTTCGGAGATCCGCGACTGCTGATTGCATTGGTGCCGGCTTATTCCCGCCGCAAACCTTTGGTAAAGTTTGTTTTGCTTTTGTCGGCTTTGATTACGTTGATCGTACTCTTAGCCCGGCCGCAAAATGGTCTAACTACAACCAGCGAAAACAAAAAAGGAATAGAAGTAGCTGTGATGCTGGACGTTTCCAACTCAATGCTGGCGCAAGATGTCAGCCCCAATCGCTTGGAGCGTGCGAAGCTGCTCGTCTCTACGCTTATTGATCGTATGCAAAACGACAAGATAGCGTTAGGCGTCTTTGCCGGCGAGGCTTATCCTCAATTGCCCATCACAGGAGATTACGGCGCGGCCAAACTATTTCTGAATTCGATTACGCCGGGAATGGTTACGCTGCAGGGAACAAACCTTGCGGCGGCCATTAACTTAGCCGATAAAAGTTTTACCGACAAGAAACGCGTAGGCAAAGCCATCATTATCATCACCGATGGGGAAGACCACCAAGGTGGAGCTGAGGAAGCGGCGGCCGCAGCAGCCAAAGAGGGCCGAAAAGTGTACATCTTGGGCATCGGAAACCCCGGTGGCACACAAATACCTTTGGGCAATGACTACTTAAAAGACAACAATGGGCAAGTTGTAGTAACGAAATTAAACGAGCAAATGTGTCGCGAAGTAGCCAAAGCCGGCGATGGTCTTTACTTGCACGTAGATAATTCGAACGCGGCCCAAGAGCAGTTGCAAGTCGCTTTGGGGCAACTGCAACAAGCTTCAGAGCATACCGACTACACAAGCTACAACGAGCAATTTCAAGCGATAGCACTGATTCTTTTACTCTTGTTGTTCATCGAAAGTTTTGTCTGCGAAACGAAAAATCCTTGGGTGCAACGCTGGCATCTTTTTAATCGAAAGCAATGAAGCATTTGATACTACTCTTTCTCTCCATTAGTTTATCGGCTGCCGCACAAGCAGCCGATTGGAAACTAATGCACCGCGACAACAGGGCCTTTGAGGCAAAACAATATGATAAGGCGGAGCAACTGTATCTGCAAGCCATCAAGCAAAATCCCAATAATACGCGTGCTCATTTTAATTTAGGCGACACTTATTTGGCTAAAAAAGACGGCAAAGCTGCGATCAAACAATTTCAGGCCGTTGCTCAAGCAGAGAAGAACAAGCAACTAAAAGCTATGGCTTATCATAATATGGGTGTGATCAATCAAGCGGCGGCTTTGGAAGCAAACGGTGCGCAAAAGCAGCAGTATTTGCAGGAAGCGATTGAGCATTACAAAGCCTCCTTGCGCAACAATCCGCAAAGCGATCGGACGCGCTATAATTTGGCGCTTTGCCAGCACCAACTGAAACGCGACAAAAACCAGCAACAGCAGCGTCCGCAGCAACAACCTCGCCAGCAGCCTCGTCAACAACAAAATAAGCAACAGCAACAATCGCCCCAACAGCAAAAACAACGCTTCGCAGTCCGAGCAGGAGGTACAACAACTCCTAAACCTCGCGCGTCAAGCCGAGCAGCAAGCGCGACAGAAGGTAAACAAGTCGCAAGCGCAACCACGCAAATTGGAAAAGAATTGGTAATCCTATGAAACAAGATAAGACCAACGGAAGTATACATTATATATATACTATCATTCCTCCTCCTGCTTCTACTCTTTGGACTACAGCCTACGACGCAGGCCCAACAACTAAGCGTAGAAGCCCCTTCAACGGCCGATATCAACGGCTATTTCCACTTAAAATATAAAGTAGCGACCACATCCGCATCCGGTTTTCAAGCGCCGGCGTTATCCGATTTTATCATTCTGTCCGGCCCGAACGTGGCGCAGAGTTCCAACTACAAGATGATCAATGGCCGCACGACCAATAATGAGTCGACAACTTATACTTTTATCCTACAACCCCGCCGCAAAGGCACTTTAACGATAGGATCAGCATCAGTACAAGTAGGCGGAAAAACGCTTCACTCCCGCTCCGTGACCATTAACGTAACGGGTACGCCCGGAAAGTCGCAAACCGCCAACGCCGCAAGCAATCGCAGCGCTTCCTCCTCGCAAGTTACGGCTGACGGACCTATAAATAGTCGAGACCTTTTTATTACTGTGACGCCCAGCCGTCGCCGCGTTTTTCGACAAGAAGCCATTTTGCTCACCTATCGCGTGCATAGCGCTGTCGGCATAAGCCTGCAAAATGTCATGATGAGCAGCAAGCCAGATTTCAAGGGCTGGGTTTCGCAAGAAATACCCCACTCTACCGTACAAACAAGTCTGGAGCGCATCAACGGAAAGTCGTATCGCACGGGCATCATCCTGCAATACCTTGTCTTCCCGCAACAAGAAGGCAAGCTCACCATCCCCGGTATCAATTTCACCTGCACGGTTGTTCGCCGCTCGGTCGATTTTTCCGATCCCATTGAAGCCTTCTTCAATGGCGGAGGTGAAGTCGGCGTACAAGTACAACGCGCCTCGGCACCCACAACCGTCACGGTTGATCCGCTTCCACAGCCGCAGCCGGCGGCGTTCTCCGGCGGTGTAGGACGTTTCTCCATCTCCGGTCAGTTGCTCACCAAAGATTTGAGGACCAACGACATTGCTACGTATCGCGTCATCATAAAAGGCAACGGCAATCTCAAACTTATCACGCCGCCAAGTGTCGTTTTCCCAAAAGACTTCGATATTTTCACTCCGAAAACGACGCAAGATGTAAAAGTCGGCGTTGATGGAACCTCCGGCCAAGTCGTGTTTGATTATACTTTTGTCCCACACAATGTGGGGAAGTACACATTACCGGCCGTGCAGTTTGTCTATTTCAACCCGTCAAGCGGCAAATATGAAACCTTACGAACGGCTGCGATGCTTCTAAGCATCGGCAAAGGCCGCCATTCGTCCGCAGATGTGCAGCGCGAGTTGGCTTTGCGCAATAGCGACATTCATCCTTTGCTCCCATCAGAGCCTACTTTTGATGCAGCACATCCTTTCTGGTGGGGTTCGTGGACATATTTTGCAGCCTATTTCTTACTGTTGTTCGCCGCCGGTGGCGGATATATTCTCATTCAGCGCAAAGTCGTGCGCGATGCAGACAAAGTGGGCCGCCGCCAATCGAAGGCCGGCAAAGCGGCCAAGCGACAATTGAAGCAGGCCTACCAACTTTTAGCGCAACAACAAGAGAAGCTGTTCTACGAAGCCTTGAATAATGCGTTGCAAACTTATTTAGCAGCAAAATTCAACATCTCTACGGTCAACTTATCGCTCGATGCCGTAAAAGCAGCATTGGCCGCCCGCCAGATTGCACCCGATACGATTCAAGCCGTAGCTGATACTTGGTCAGCTTGCGAGTATGCACGCTTCGCTCCGGCCGCAAACGATATGCAAAAGAACGATTTATACCGGCAAGTGGCGCAGATCATTGATCGCGTAGAAGCAGCCTTCCAATCAGGAGGCCGTAAAGGCAAGTTGCCGCCGCTACCTCTACTTCTACTCCTATTGACCTTGACGGGCGCACTGCACAATTTATCCTCGTCAGCTGCCCCCTCTACCCAAGCGGAAGGCGAAGCCCTCTACGCCAAGCACGATTACATTGGCGCGGTTGCCGCTTTCGAGCACACCGCCAAGGCCAATCCGTCAGCAGCATCCTATTACAATTTAGGCAATGCCTATTACCGCACAAAGAATCTGCCGCAGGCCATTCTTTATTATGAACGTGCACTACGCCTGTCACCTACCAATGCCGACATTCGCCACAATTTAGCCGTAGCTCGCGCCCATCTGCCGTCGCACGACAATATGCAGTCAGAGATGTTCCTCATCTCTTGGGCGAAGGCTCTGATGCGATTCTTCACGGCCGACGCTTGGGCACGTATCAGTCTGCTTATGTTCATCTTGGCCTTACTGGGCGGTTTACTCTTCCGCTTCTCGGGCCGCGTCATCGGGCGAAAGGTTGGTTTCACTACACTTCTTGTAGGCCTCCTGCTTACCATCTGCTGCAATGTCTTTGCTTGGCGGGCCACACGCGCCTACTTCAATGAGCAGAAAGCCGTAGTGATGCGCTCCACGACCTTATTTATCAGTCCGGATGGCGCTTCTAAGCAAGCAGGACAACTGAACGAGGGCACAACCGTGACTATTACGGACAAGACAACACAATGGTGGCGCGTCCGCTTACCCGATGGGCGCGAAGTATGGGCGCAATCGGCCACGATGGAGCAAGTATAATCAGCAAACAAACAAAAAATAAGCACCTCATGATCATAGGTATAGCCGGCGGAACCGGATCCGGAAAATCGACCGTCGTAAGAAAAATCATTGCACAGCTCCCCGCGGAGCAGGTATCCGTATTGCCGCAAGATTCATATTATAAGCGGGCCCCCAAGGGCTACTCTATCGAAGACTTGCGCAAGATGAATTATGACCACCCCGATGCTTTTGATTGGGAACTCTTAGAAGAGCACGTGCGCGAACTGCGTGCGGAGCGCGCCATACGCCAACCGGTCTATTCGGTGCTCACCTGCGACCGCTGCGAAGAAACGATTTTGGTAAAACCTTCGAAGGTGATCATCATAGAAGGTATTATGGCTTTATATCGTAAGGAATTGAGAGATATGATGGACCTGCGAATCTACGTCGACGCTGATCCTGATGAACGCTTGATCCGAGTAATCAATCGCGATGTCGTAGAACGCGGCCGCACAGCCTCGATCGTGATGGAGCGCTACTTGCACACATTAAAGCCGATGCACCGCGAATTTATCGAACCGACCAAGGAATATGCCGACATCATCATACCGCAAGGCGGCGAGAACGAGAAAGCCATCGGCATACTCCGTTCTTATCTGGACCAAGTATTGTGTGGTCGCCCTACGGAATAAGAATCGTTAGGCAAAGGGGTTGATTTCCTTTGCTGCGTATAGATACAAAAGAGACGGCTTGTCGCAATGACGAGTCGTCTCTCTTGTTATTTGGAATCATTGGGTCTAAAAAGTAAGGCTGCGAAGCAAGCCACAGAAAGGACGCTTTAGAACAGAACGCTAAAAATCAACATTTTATAAGTCTCACGACAAAGAAGGCGATCGACAACAACCCACTTCGTTCGTGTGCGCTCGTGAGCGGAAACCTTTTTCATCGTGAGCGTAAGCCTTTGCGCTCACGAGCGCAAACCTTTGTTGTCGTGATAAAAAACGAACCTGTGGCGTACTGCGGCGCTGATTATCCGAGTTGGTAAGCGATGCGCTGCGATTGGTCCTCCAGATAGATGATGCCGCAGCGCTGAAAACCATTCTGCACCAATAATTGCTGCATCTTCAGGTTGTCCTTATGCGTATCGGCACGAACGACGGCCGACTTGCTGCGGGCGAAACTAAGACAGGCGCGAAAAATGCCCCCTACTCGCCCATCAGAAGCAAGCCGATGAATCGTCACATAAGGCAAGTCGTTGGGCCACACCCCATCATACAAACGCTGATACGTGGGCTCGATGCCGCAAAGCAGGCAAAAAGCGCCGGCTATTTGCCCATCTTCGGTCGTACAAACAAAGCTGCGTTGCGCACGAATGTCAGTTAAGAGGAGTTCGTCCGATGGATAGCCGTTGACCCATTGATGCACGTTTCCCCGGCTACGCATCAAGCGGCGCGCAGCGGCATAAATGGCCGACATTGCAGGAAGATCATCAGGCAAGGCCGGACGAACGAGGAGGCGCGGAGCGTCTTGAAGAGCGTGTGGCATATCTAAAGTTTGATAATAAGCGTCGGCAGACTACGCAAGTCTATCTTCGGCAGTGCTTGCTGCGATCTATAGCTACAAAAACAGAGCGTCAGACCGCCACAAGCCCTACGGAATAAAGGGCTACTGAGCGCCGCAATAGTGGCACTGCACCTATAACGAGCGAAGCTGTCGCCCACGGCAACCAACTAAATGGAAAGTTCGTTGAGCACCTTGATAAGATTTCTATCGATTGGTTTCTTCTTAGAAACGGCATCGATAAAGGGGACGTAAACGACTTCGTTGTTGCGTACGCCCACCATGATGTTGCGCTGGCCTTGAACGATAGCTTGAATAGCTCCGACACCGGTCACGCTGGCCAAGATGCGGTCGTGGGCCGACGGCGTTCCGCCGCGCTGCAAGTGGCCCAAGATGGAGACGCGCACATCGTATTCGGGATATTCCTTTTTCACGCGGTCAGCATAATACATCGCGCCGCACTTGGGGCTTCGCTGACAATTACGATACAGCTCTTTTTGCTCTTGCGAATGCCGCGTTGCATAAATTCGATCAACTGGTCGCTATCGGTAGAGTCTTCCGGAATAATCGCAGCCTCAGCACCGGCCGCAATCGCACTGTTTTGTGCTAAAAATCCGGCATCTCGACCCATTACTTCCACAAAGAAGATGCGCTCATGACTGGTTGCTGTGTCGCGAATCTTGTCTACACACTCTTTGATCGTGTTCAACGTGGTGTCGTAGCCAATGGTGCTGTCCGTGCCATAAAGGTCATTGTCGATCGTTCCGGGCAATCCGATACAGGGAAAGTCGTATTCTTCAGCCAATTCCAAGGCGCCGCTCAACGAACCGTTTCCGCCGATAACAACGAGTGCATCGATATTTTCGCGTTGCAAGGTTTCGTAGGCCTTTCCGCGACCTTCAGGTGTCGTAAAAGCCTGGCAGCGAGCCGTGCGCAAGATCGTGCCGCCACGTTGTATGATGTTGCTGACATTTTCTGTGGTAAACGGCGCAATATCGCCGTTGATCAGTCCGTCATAACCACGATAAATACCTTTGATCTTAAAACCATTTACAATGCCACTGCGCGTCACAGCGCGGATAGCCGCATTCATTCCGGGTGCATCGCCGCCTGAGGTCAAAACCCCTATACATCGTATTTTCCCCATATTGTTCTTGTCTAATTTAGTTTATAGTAAAGTGGTCAGCCAAAAGACTAAAGCGCCCACGAGACCGCCCACAAGCACTTTTGGCATAAAGTGTTTCAAATAACCGCCAAAACTTATGCCTTCCATTCTCCACAAGGCTAAGCCGGCTGTGCTACCAATGAGCCACAAAGAGCCACCAAGCGCTGTGACGTAGCTTAATAGGGGCCAGAAATCACCATTCGGGCTGAACGCCGGTAAATGTTCGACATGGCGGAAGAGGGCTATATCGCTCAGCATCACGGTCATGTTGTTAAAGCATGCGGACAAAAGTCCGGCAAGGCCGCCTATTATATATATATTGTGTAAGTGCGTCATTGTCCAAACAGCTACTTGCTGCAAAAGTCCGGTTTCGTTGAGTGCGCCAACCGCCAAAGAGATGCCGATAAAGTAGAGCATGTTCTGCAAATTTTGATATTGCAGGGCCATCGGGCGACGCCGACTCACCATTTTATCGCTTGTCAGCAAACTTCTATTGCAGAACTCGTCGACAATCCACAACACGCCAAGTACACACAGCGCCCCAACGAAAGAGGGAAGCTGCGTAAGACGATGGAAGGTGGGTATAAACCACAAGCCTCCAATGCCGATAATGAGCATAAGCAGGCGTTGCCAACGGTTCAACACGGTATCGTCTCCGCGATATGGGAGTATGGTGTGCACGAGCTTCATGCTGTGGGGCAATTTGCGGTGCACTAAGTAAGTCGTTGTGAATAAAGCTGCCATACACGGCAGGATAAGCATAGAAGAATAATGGGTAGGCGTCACTAAACCTACGCCCCAAAGCGATAGGCTCGTTACATCGCCTATCACAGTAAAAGCTCCTCCACAATTGGCGGCTAAAACCACGACTGAACCAAAACGCTTGCGGAGCTCTGCATCGGCTACCATCGTATGCAAAAGGGCCAGCATCAGACAGGTTGTTGTCAGATTATCCAAATTGGCCGACAAGAGGAAAGTAATGATGGAGATGAGCCAAAGAAACTTCTTAGGGCGACGCGTGCGCAGGGCTTCATGGATAAAATCAAAGCAGCCGTTATTTTCCAAGACTTCGATTATCGTCATCGTACCTAAGAGATACAAAACCACGCCTGCGGCATTCATCGCATAGGAAAGGAAGACGTGCTCGGCAATAAAGGTGCGCACTTCTTGTATGGTGGCTATCGCCTGATAGCCGGCAGCCAAAAATGCTGAAAGATGCTGGGTAAGAACGAAATGACGCCCCGCTACTATATATAATAGCCAACAAGTGACGCCCATAAACATAGCAACGGCAGCTTTATTGACCTTATTAAAAATTTCGGTAGCGATGAGCGAAATTCCAATAAAAAATATCGCGGTAATAAAGAGCTCCATAAGCTTCCGGTTTGATTACCAAAACAAGAGCGGTAAACGGGACTCGAACCCGCGACCCTTAGCTTGGGAAGCTAATGCTCTACCAACTGAGCTACTACCGCGTGAATTGACGACGCAAAGATACTATATTTATATAAAACCAACCGCTGTCAGAAGAAAAATATCAAAGAAAAGGCTGTAGATACAAGGATTTCTTCCTGCGCCATCAACGTTCTTTCTGCTTTATGCTACGCCCTTCGTGAACAACCGCGGGATTTGTATCGACATTTGGCGTTTCCGCGCCACCGCCGCCAGGCTTTTCTCCGCCAGGATTCGTCCCCGGATCATCACCTCCGGAAGGCTTATCAACGAAAGATGTTGCATAAAATTCGTAAACGTCGAGCAAGCCTTTACATTTAAAGTACTGCCCCGTCAAGCCCTTGATGACAAAACGCCTTTTGTAATGCTCGGGATGGTCTTTCAAACCCAGATCGCCTCGTACATCGGGCTTCAATTTGATTGGTAGGCAACGCGTCACGTCAGTCTCCTCCGGCGTATCGGCCAAGAGGATATTGGTATTTTTATCTTCTGCCGTAGGAAGTCCAAAGACCGCCTTAGATAAAGTAGTTCCCGCAACAAAGCCTACGATATAGCCTCTTACGTAAAGCAGAGCATCGTCCGGACAATTTTGCACTTGAGCCACCGTGAGCGTATCAAAGTTTGTGTCGGGATCAACTACGGGTGGCTTTATCTTTGTTGTATCCTTAGGATTACCGCCTTTGCTCTTCTTGGCGGGTAATTCTATCTTGTTGCAACCGGACAACAAGATAAGAAAACAGAAGAGAATCCAAGGCAATTTTCGCATACAACTATTCTTTACGAGCAATTAATGCTAAAAACTCCTCACGCGTTTTGGCTTGCGTAAAGGCGCCACTGAAATCAGATGTCGTAGTAATGGAATTTTCCTTTTCGATACCGCGCATTTGCATACACATATGCTTGGCTTCCAACACGACCATTACGCCTAATGGATTCAAGGCCTGCTCTATACACTCTTTGATCTGAAGCGTCATTCTTTCCTGCACTTGTAGTCTATGGGAGAATATATCTACAACGCGGGCCAACTTAGATAGCCCCGTAATGTAGCCATTAGGGATATAAGCAATATGTGCTTTACCATAGAAAGGCAAAAGATGATGCTCACAAAGTGAGTAAAAATTGATATCTTTAACTATCACCATATGGCGATAATCTTCTTTAAACTTCGCAGAGGTTAAAACTTTGGCTGCGTCCATCGTATAACCGCGCGTTAGGTCGAGCATTGCCTTTGCCACACGCTCCGGCGTCTTAAGCAAGCCTTCTCTTTCGGCGTCTTCACCCAAGACGGTTAGGGCTTCTTTATATAAAGTTTTGAGACCTTCTATTCTATCTTCTGTCGTCATTATATATATAATAATTCATTCATCTAATTGAAAGAACTCTAGAGCTTACAACACGCACTTCATAAGAAATGCGGGCCTTTCGCAAGCGGGTCACGTAACGCGCGGCTTCTTCGCGCGTATTGAAGTCGCCTACGCGGCAAACCCAATGAGGAGATATGAAATGCACGTAGGCTGCCAACTCAGGGAAGTGTTGTTGGCACTTCACGCGCATCTGTTGCGCCTCATTCTTATCATTACGTGAGTTGCCTCCCGTATAGATTTGTATGCGATAGCCTTGCGCCGACACGCGTTGACGTGCTACATAGCGATTACCTTGACGCGGACTACTACTGCGAGCGGTTGATGCAGGCTTCGAGGCTGGTTTAGCTGTATTTGTAGCCGGTTTAGCTTCAGCTTTCTTTGCAGTTTGGGTTGTTTGAGTAGCCTTTCCTTTTTTGTTGTTGACGATGTTATCAAGATCTGCGTCTTGTACAACCGTCAAGCGTCCACCACCATTGCTTTGCTTGCGCGCATGATCTGTAAATGTCTGCGCTTTTGCGCAAACTGAGGTCAAGATAAAAACGATAAGAAGTCCTCCAATACGTGTCATTCGTTGATGTTTTTAAGAAGGCCTCTCTCCGCCAAGGCAGAGAGAGGTCTGAAAGCTTACGCTATACTTATTTCCAAGCGTCGATAATGCCTGTGAAGCTATCAGCTTTGAGTGCTGCGCCACCAATAAGGCCACCATCAACGTTCGGTTTAGCAAAGAGTTCTTTTGCGTTTGACGCTTTGCAGCTACCGCCGTAAAGGATGCTCGTCTCTTCTGCTGCCGTCTTGCCAAACTTCTCGGCAATCGTAGCTCGGATAAATGCGTGCATTTCTTCTGCCTGTTCAGCCGTAGCCGTCTTGCCCGTGCCAATAGCCCAGACCGGTTCGTAAGCCAACACAACATTTGCAAATTGCTCCGGCGTCAAATCGTAGAGAGAGCCTTCGAGCTGTGCTTTAACCACCTCGTTTTGGCGATTAGCTTCGCGCTCTTCAAGAATTTCACCCACGCAGAAAATAACCTTTAAGCCGTTTGCAAGTGCCAGGTTTACTTTCTCTTTTAAGATTTCGGCCGTCTCGTGATAGTAAGCACGACGCTCACTGTGTCCGAGAATCACGTAGCTTGCGCCGGTACTTTTCACCATTTCCGCTGAAACTTCACCCGTATAAGCTCCTTTTTCTTTGTCTGCACAGTTCTCAGCCCCCAACGCTACGACGTTTTGGTCCAAGAAGTTTGCAATAGAGGCCAGATGAATGAATGGCGTACAAATGATTACGTCGCAGTTGGGCTTTTCTGCCTTCAACGCGTCGTTTAATTCTTTGGCCAATGCCACGCCTTCTTGCAGGTTAAGGTTCATTTTCCAGTTGCCTGCCACAATTTTCTTTCTCATAGCCTTGTTTTTTTAATCGTTTTATGATGTTATAATGTCTGTAATACTTTGATCCTATCCATATACGATCTGCAAAGATACTAATAATCAGAGGAACAATGAACCAAAGAAGCAGGAGAAGTGGCCCGTTGTGTTTGGAGTGTTCCTGAATGAGTTGTAAAATCGAGATGTTGCCGTCAGCTATTGGCAACTCATTGTTGCTCCATTTGGCCTCGATGCGCCCATTTTTGAGCAGCAACAAACCAGGATTGGAGCGCACCATAGCCTTGAGTTGATCCGGCAACCCATACAACAAAGGATAGGCTGCCCCCGTGCGGTCTTTCCAATCGGAAACGGCCTGCGGACGTTCCGTGGTCACGCCGTAAAAAGCGTAACCTTTATCCACACAAAAGTCGTATAAATCATTGATGCGATCATTGCTGCCGTCGTCAGCCGCAACTTCATCGGGCAAGGTCAACAAAAACGTATAACTGGTATCCTCAAGCACCGTAGCCGTTAAATCATTACCGGTTTGATCCTGCAGATAGAAGTTGGCCCTTTCCATAGCGCGGCGGTCGGGTATCTCTCCGTTATAAGCCGCACGGATATCCGCACCTACAGGGTAAGCGGTAAAATCAACAACCGGCAAATAGTGAAGCGTATAAAGGCCAAGACTGACAATATAGACAAACGTCCAAATGGACGTAACCCATTCGTTGCGCTCGGAGATTAGTCTGATGTGGCGACCTGGAGAAATGCAAAGGAATAAGGCCGCGGTGAGTAGTACAATATTTTTCAGTAGTGTCTCGCCATTTGATAAGACGATCGCTTCGCCAAAGCAGCCGCAGTCTACTACGGGGTTGGCTATATATATATATATAGTAAGAGCCGTCATCATCGCCATAAACACAGCGATGGCCAAAGTTGTCAGTCGGCGCCTTATGCCTAAGAGCAGATTCATGCCCAGCATCGTCTCAGTCGTAGCGAGGGCTATGGCTGCAAACTGCAATAAGAGCGAATTGTCATCAAAGTGCAGGTCGAAATGGGCCAAATATGCATTGAGCTTGATGCACATTCCCATCGGATCGACGGCTTTTACGAAGCCTGAGAATAGGAATGTACCCGCCAGCAAAATGATGCAAAGGCGAACCAACCAAAAGACAACGATTGAAAGCAGCTTCTTCATCCGGCTTAGCCTTCCTCCTCAATCGTAAGTTTGATTAAACCAAAAATCGCATAATTCATTATATCCATATAATTGGCTCCAATACCTTCGGAGACGAGCGTTTCGCCCTTCAGATCTTCGATCTGCTTGACGCGGAAGAGTTTCATGAGTATGAGATCTGTGTACGACGAGACGCGCATTGCTCGCCAAGCCTCGTCGTAGTCGTGATTTTTACGTAGCATCAGCGCCAAACTCTCGGCCGCCTTGTTATCATACAGCTCGAGCGCTTGCTCGACCGTCAAGTCTTCATCAATCGTATGCCCCAATTCGATTTGAATGAGCCCGATAATAGAATAATTGACCAAACCAATAAATTCGGGCACAATGCCTTCATCTACGAGCGAACTACCTTTCTCTTCAAGCGAACGAATGCGACGCGCTTTGATCAGCAGTTGATCTGTCAGCGAGGGGACGCGGAGCAGGCGCCACGCAGCACCATAGTCATGAAGTTTATGGGCAAACAGCGAGCGACAAGTTTCCATTACTTGCACAAATTCTTCCTCAGTAGACAGTTTCATCATAATAATTGCTTTTGCAAGCAAAAGTACAACTAATTTAAAGATAAGCAAAGCAAAGCCTATTGCAAGGCACGGAGTTGCACTTTTTTTATTTTCGTTTGTCTTAAAAAAGCCGCGCAGTGCGATTTGTTTACCCAAAATACAAGATCAAGAACACGTAATTAAAGCGATAGGCGAAAAGACCGAAGATTCTTTTTCGCCAGACTATTTATTTCGACAAGGTTACATTAAAAAGAAAAAAGAGTTGCATATATCCTCATCAAGTCTTCTCATAAGAAATCATTACTAAATTTTTCCATCTAAAATAGATTGTCTAAATTTGCAGCCCATTATATACCTTACAACCAGAACAATATGGATAAACTATAGTATATTAAAGACGATTACGAATCATAAAAGCGACCCAACAAGTCAGGAAAAATCAGCACAGAAATAAAATCGATCACATTAAAAGTATGAAAAATCAAACTATTTTTATTGGCTTTGTTAATCACAGCAATACCAAAAGAGCCTTTGAGCTATACAGTACATCAGATTGTCTCATTCGATGGCGGTCAAACCCACTATAAAGTTCTTATAGCAAGCGGACCCAATGCGAGCTTAATGTTTTTGGGCACGAAGCAACAAGGCCGAGTGGAAATTCCAGCCACGATAGACGATAATAAAGGAATAACTTTCAAGGTGACAGAGATAGGGTTTCAAGCAGGTTATCCTTGTAACGGCGTCACTTCTGTCAAATTGCCGGAAACAATCGTAAAGATAAACAATGATTGCTTTCAGGGGGCAAAACTCACCGACCTAAATATCCCCAAAAGTGTCGTAGTAATATCAGAATGGGCTTGGTCAGCAATGAATGAAATACCCAAGTGTAAAGTCGAAGATGGCAACACCAAATTTGAGTCTGATGATAAGGGAGTTCTCTATACAAAAGGAAAAAAAAAAGCACTTCGTTGCATTCCTTCAAAAATAATGAGCCCAGGAGGAAGTCAAACTTATACGATTGATAACGCAGTAGACACAATTTGCGTTAATGCCTTTCACAATATTTTCAACCTTAAGAAGATTGTGCTTCCCCCCAATTTAAAGTTAGCACAAGAGAGGTACCCATCCATTGTTACGAACACTGATTTGGTTGAATTCGAGCTGCCAGGTGGTGGCAACACAAATTACAAAGTCGTAGAAGGCGTACTTTTCAATAACATCACGAAGACCTTGGTTTGCTATCCAAAAGAAAAAGCGACTACGGAATATCAGGTCCCTGATGACATCAAGAAAATTGCCCCTTTCGCATTTATGTTCACTAAGTTTATGACTTCTATTGATTTGAATCATGTGACACAATTGGAGAGGTCTGCGTTCTACAAGCCACAGGAACTCGAAACAATTACGATACCCAAAGAACTCACAAAGGTAGGATTGGTTGATGGAGCCTTTGAAGAGTGTGTTAAGCTGAAAGCATATAAAGTTGCTGATGGCAACCCTGACTTCTCCGCTGAACTTGGAGTTCTCTTCTCAAAAGACAAAACCAAGCTATGCTATTATCCCCCCGCAAAAAAAAAGGAGAAAAATACGACATCCCATCGACTGTTACAGAGATAGGTCAGAAAGCCTTTCAGGGAGCAGTTCTTCTGAAATCAATGGTAATTCCGGCCAAGGTGGACAGCATCGGTATTGAAGCCTTCCGTAATATGGTTAATCTTGAGAAGGTAGAATTTAAGGCTCCGGCTACAATTAGAATACTTAAGGCCGATGTATTCCGTGCTTGTAAAAAGCTGAAAGAGGTTGTTTTACCTGCTTCTATTACCGAACTTGCGAGTGCCTTTTACGAGTGCGAGAGCTTGGAAAAAGTCACCATACCTAATGGTTCTAAGTTGAAAAAGATTAAAGACTCCGCATTCGCAACAAATAAAAAACTCAAAAAGTTCATTTTTGAAGGCAGCTGCGACCTAACGACTATTGAGGCAAATGCTTTTGCAAATGCAGAAAGTCTTGAAACGTTCGAATTCCCCAAGTCTGTAACGGCAATCGGGCTTAATGCTTTCAGCGGATGTAACAATATGACCAGCGTAAAATTCGATCCTGAAGCAGAGATTAAAGAAATTGGCGCAGGTGCTTTCGCTGACTGCGGTTTGCAGGGTATCAGCATACCTAAAAAGGTAGTAAAAATCGCCAAAGAAGCTTTCCGCAATTGTAAGGTTCTCGAAAAAATTGAAGTGAGCGAATTCACGACAAGCATTGATCCTGAAGCGTTTAAACATTGCGACAAATTAGATGATATTAAAGTGAGCAAGGATAATAAAGTCTACTCAAGTATAGATGGATACTTGCTGTCAAAAGATAAGAAGACGCTGATCCTCTTCCCTCCCGGAAAGGCAAACGATAAGTTTACCTTACTTCCGCCCTCTATCGAAACGATTGGAGACAACTCTTTCCTCGACTGTCAGAAACTTACCAACGTAACTATTCCTAACAAGGTAAACTATTGGTAAACGCGCTTTCGGTCTCTGCAAGAATCTGAAAACAATCACTTTCCTTTGCGATGAAATGATTCCCGCAGCCAATATACATACGCAGCAAAATGAGATGTCGTTTGATGATGGTACGCAGACCGGTGGTGAAAACATGTTTGCTCACATCACTATCAATGTTCGCAAAGAGCTCTTCGACAATTATAACAATGAGCCGTTCTACAAGAGATTCCAAGGCGGCATTCAGCAATCGTTCACTGTAGGAGATGAAGAGTACATTGCAATGTCAAAGCAGAGTGTAAATATGCTCAGCACCACGCGCAAAGACCACACCTTTGTAATTCCTACCAGCATTACGCATAATAGTAAGACTTACAGCGTGAATCTGATTGGCGACTATGCTTTCCAAAAGGTTACGGATGACGTGAAGGAAGTTGTGGTGAAAAAAGACGTAGAGTATATCGGTGCACAGGCTTTTGTCACAAAGAAGGAAGCAAATGGTGAACTCAAGAGCACCGTGGAGAAAGTATTCTTCATTGAGAGCAACCCGACGGCAAAGATGTTGAGTACTACTCGCTTTGAGCTGGATGAGACTAAAACAAACTACAACGAGTTTGCAAAAACCACCAAGATCTATGTTAAACGCTCAGCTCTCAACACCTATAAGGAGAAATGGAATAAGATGGTATACAATCCTGATACCAAAACTTCCGAAGTAAGTCCGTTTAACTTCATCGAGCAGATCAGCTATAAGATTCCCGGTGTAAAAATCACGGATCAGTATGGTACATTCGCACGTGAATTTGATACTGACTTCAGTATTTACAAGCAAGAAAACAACAACAAGGGAAACATAGCTGCTTTCGTTGCTAAAGATGGAGACGTAAGAAAGGGTAATGGTGACTACGGTACATCCGCTTATAACGTAAAAATGAGAAGTATAGACGAAAAAGGCGGTGTAAGCGACAACTATGGCTATGTGCCTGCCAACACTGGTGTATTGTTGAAGGTACTCGACAACAAAGCTACGCCGGAAGACTTCTATTACGCGATCGGTGAGAAAGACGATCAAACCTACACGATCAACAACAACATTATGCATGGCATCACCATAAAGCCAAGCTCTGTACAAGCATCAGCTACTAATCCTATCTATGTGATTCAGGGAGGTATCTTCAGAAAGGTTACAAACACCATAGAAGTCTTCACGATTCACAAGGCTTACGCCAAGATACCCGGTGTGCCTGCAAATGCGCCGGTGACATTCTCTTTCTCTGACGATGACACGACAACCGGAGTAATGACAATTGATGCAGAAAAGCCCATTGACAATACTTACTATAACCTAAATGGTCAACGCGTAACAAACCCGCAACGTGGTATCTACATTCAGGGTGGCCGAAAGGTTATCATCAAGTAAATATGAGGCAGTCATAAAAAAGAGGAAGATTTTGGACCTCACACAGTGGTTGATCACATCATCAGTGACAACAGAATAAACTCTTTTTGATAAACGACGCGGAACGATAGATTATCTATACGTTCCGCGTTGTTTTATTTGTCATATCGCAGATACGTGAATAAGATTTTTCTTTGAAAACGCGCTATTCATTTTCAAGCTCCCTTATTCTATTTTTACTTCGTCACACAGTCAAATTGATTTCCTTTCCTACCATATATTGTCTTTACTACCCTCATAGCCACAGCTGCTAATAGAGAAAAACACCTATTACTATCCGATATTCCCATTAGAAGCAAACCATTGAGAAAGGCAAAAAGAAGAATTTGATACCTTTGCACTTAATGTACCTACGGGTTGAGACCTGTGTCTCTACACGTTGAGACCAAAGTATCTACACATTGAGACGATTTTCTCTACACGTTGAGATTGAAAAAACAAGTACATATTGGCGACACTCTTTAGTTTAATGTTTTTGGTTGACTACTTTTAGCCTTATTTTTAATAGTCGTTGATAGTATATTACCTTAATCATATTTGAAGTTTACATTTTATATAAAAAGCAACGCAAACTTCCCCTTTAAATCATCTCATATAAAAACCTTTGTTAAAAAGTTTTTCCATCTAAAAAGATTACCTAACTTTGCAGTCCGTTATATATTCAAGAACCAGAACAATATGGACAAACTAATCAATTGAAGATATTTACGGATTTGAGAGTTAAAAGTGGCCCAAAAACAAATAGGGAAAATCGGCACAAAAATAAAAATCAATAAATTTATATGATAAAGCATAGATCAAACTGCTTTTTATTGGCTTTTGCTAATCACAGCAATACCAAAAAGAGCCTTTGGGCTTACACACCAGACGAGATTGTCACGTTCGACAACAAGACCTACAAAGTTCTTGTACCAAGTGGAGCAAACGCTTCCTTAATGTTTGTGGGTACAACATTATCGGGAGCATTGGTTATTCCTGATAAGATAAATGATAATAAGGGAATAACTTTCACGGTGACAGAGATTGGTTCTGAAGTTAACCAAGATTGTAAAGATATTACGTCGATTACTTTGCCGGAAACAATAGAGAAAATTGGAAGTGGCGTTTTTAAAGGTGCCCAAATTACAGAACTTGTTATTCCTAAAAGTGTACGAGACATCAGTCATACGGCATGGGTAGTATTACCAACTATACCTGAGTTCAAGGTTCATTCGGAGAATCCTTCTTTTGAATCGGATGAGAAAGGTGTACTCTATACAAAAAACAGGGTAGAATTACGCACTGTTCCGTCGAACATAATGACCAAGGTGGCCGGTGATACTTATACGATAGACTCACACGTAACATCGATTACCGTTGGTGCTTTTGCCAAAGCCCCCGACCTAAAGAAAATCAAATTACCTGCCGGCTTGGACAAGGTAGAAGATATAGGCTGGCCTTCCATTGCTGGTACACCTACGTTGGAGGCATTTGTGATGGATGCAGGCAATGCAAAATTTGAAGTAGTAGATGGAGTCCTTTTCAGCAAGGGACCCAAAAGACTACTTCTTTATCCGCAGGGAAAGAGCGGGGCGACTTATACGGTTCCTGAAGGCGTAGAAGAAATTACTTCTTATGGCATTGCAGGCAACCCGTATCTCACATCTATTGATTTGAAAGATGTGACAAAAGTGAAAATCTCAGCTCTTGTGAATCTTCCGAAGCTGAAGACCATCACCATTCCAAAGAACCTCAAGAAAAAAGGATTGGAAGAGGGCGCTTTTGAAGGGTGTTCGTCGCTTGAAGCTTACAAGGTAGCAGATGGAAATACAGATTTTTCTGCTGATAACGGAGTTCTCTTCTCTAAAGACAAAGACATACTCTATTTCTATCCGATTGCAAAGCCCGATGCTACTTATAACATCCCTCCTACTGTTAAGGTAATTGGTGAAAAAGCTTTTCAGGGTGCAAGCAAGCTGACCTCTTTGGTGATTCCTACAAGCGTCGAAGAAATCAAAAGCCAGGCTTTCCGTCAAAATTACAAACTTGCCTCTGTTAAATTCTGCGAACCATCCAATCTCAGAAAGCTTGCTAATTATTCGTTTTGGACCTGCTCAAGTTTGAAGGAGGTTACCTTGCCTTCTTCTATCACTAATATTGGTAAAGCTTTTCTCGCGTGCGATAGTTTGGAAACAATCAACGTTCCCGCTAATGCGAAACTGACAACTATTGAAGAAGATGCTTTCAAATCAAACCAAAACTTGAAGCACTTCAACTTCTTGGGTGAGTGTCCTCTGACAACGATCGAGAAAAATGCTTTTGCCAACCTCAAGCAACTTACAACATTTAAGATGCCTAAAACGGTAACTGACATCCAGCTGAACGCATTCAGCGGATGTATCAACATGGCCACTGTTGAGTTTGATCCTGAAGCAGACATTCAAAAAATTGGTGCCGGTGCTTTTGCTGACTGCGGCTTACAGCGTATCAGCATTCCTAAAAAGGTAAAGGAAATTGCTAAAGAAGCGTTCCGTAACTGTACGGTTCTCAAAAAGATTGAGGTGACTGAGTTCACAACGAGCATTGACCCTGAAGCATTCAAATATTGTGACCAACTGACTGAGATCAAAGTTAGCAAGGATAATACAGTCTACTCAAGCGTAGGCGGCTACTTATTATCAAAAGATAAGAAGACGCTGATCCTCTTCCCTCCCGGAAAGGCAAACGATAAGTTTACCTTACTTCCGCCCTCTATCGAAAAGATTGGAGACAACTCTTTCCTCGACTGTCGGAAACTTACCAATGTGACAATTCCTAACAAGGTAAAAACTATTGGTAAACGCGCTTTCGGTCTCTGCAAGAATCTGAAAACAATCACTTTCCTTTGTGATAAGATGATTCCCGCAGACAGCATAAATACGAAGAAGAATGAGATGTCGTTTGATGATGGTACACAGACACCGCACAACATGTATAATAACATCACTATCAATGTTCGCAAAGAGCTCTTCAACAAATATAATACAGAGCTATTCTACAAGAGATTCCAAGGCGGCATCCAGCAATCGTTCACTGTAGGAGATGAAGAGTACATTGCAATGTCAGAGCAGAGTGTAAATATGCTCAGCACCACGCGCAAAGACCACACCTTTGTAATTCCTACCAGCATTACGCATAATAGTAAGACCTACAGCGTGAATCTGATTGGCGACTATGCTTTCCAAAAGGTTACGAATGACGTGAAGGAAGTCGTAGTGAAAAAAGACGTAGAGTATATCGGTGCACAGGCTTTTGTCACCAAGAAGGAAGCAAATGGTGAACTCAAGAGCACCGTGGAGAAAGTATTCTTCATCGAAAGCAACCCGACCGAGCAAATGTTGAGTACGACCTACTTTGAGCTGGATGAGACTGAAACAAACTACAACGAGTTTGCGGAGACCACCAAGATCTATGTTAAACGCTCAGCTCTCGAGACCTATAAGGAGAAATGGAATAAGATGGTATACGATATAAATACCAAGACTTTCAAAGTAAGTCCGTTTAACTTCATCGAGCAGATCAGCTATAAGATTCCCGGTGTAAAAATCACGGATCAGTATGGCACATTCGCACGTGAATTTGATACTGACTTCAGTATTTACAAGCAAGAAAACAACAACAAGGGAAACATAGCTGCTTTCGTTGCTAAAGATGGAGACGTAAGAAAGGGTAATGGTGACTACGGTACATCCGCTTATAACGTAAAAATGAGAAGTATAGACGAAAAAGGCGGTGTAAGCGACAACTATGGCTATGTGCCTGCCAACACTGGTGTATTGTTGAAGGTACTCGACAACAAAGCTACGCCGGAAGACTTCTATTACGCGATCGGTGAGAAAGACGATCAAACCTACACGATCAACAACAACATTATGCATGGCATCACCATAAAGCCAAGCTCTGTACAAGCATCAGCTACTAATCCTATCTATGTGATTCAGGGAGGTATCTTCAGAAAGGTTACAAACACCATAGAAGTCTTCACGATTCACAAGGCTTACGCCAAGATACCCGGTGTGCCTGCAAATGCGCCGGTGACATTCTCTTTCTCTGACGATGACACGACAACCGGAGTAATGACAATTGATGCAGAAAAGCCCATTGACAATACTTACTATAACCTAAATGGTCAACGCGTAACAAACCCGCAACGTGGTATCTACATTCAGGGTGGCCGAAAGGTTATCATCAAGTAAATATGAGGCAGTCATAAAAAGAGGAAGATTTTGGACCTCACACAGTGGTTGATCACATCATCAGTGACAACAGAATAAACTCTTTTTGATAAACGACGCGGAACGATAGATTATCTATTCGTTCCGCGTTGTTTTATTTGCCGGATCGCGAATACATATCCAAGAATAAGATACCATACTTAAATTTATATAATTCACTTTCTTCTCTTTATCCATAAGTGATAATGCCAGAAAAACATATGCGTATATCTCGGCATACAGCTCCTATATTGAAATACTTTTTAAATTTCAAACGATAGATATGAAATAGTACGAGAATAAAAATCATTTCGCACTACGATATACAAGAACGATGACCTCAATATCGCATAGATGATATTTGCAACATATACTGTTCATCATATGAAAACGACATCAATTGAAATCATTATAGATATTTATGATATAATCGTTTGGAGCATCATATTTTTTTGCATACCTTTGCACCTCAGAAGAAAGAAGTCTTATACTTTATAAAAAGAATCAGTGTAGAGATTAAAAGACAATCAAAATACGTTTTAAAATCACCACACTGATGATTAAAAGCAGACAAGAGACTGTTATGTGACAAGATGTGAGGAGCTTCTCCCACTCTAAAAAAGAGTAAGTCCAAAGGTTTTGATCTATATTCCATTGGAAGATACGAAAATCATTTTTCGACTCAGTCTAAAGAGCCTCTTGGAAGAAAAACATCTTATCAGAAAAGTAATCACAGAGAAAGAGCTACACATTATACAAAACAAACAACAGAAATAATGAAAGAAACCATACCAACTCCTTGGTTTTCATCTTAGTCGAAAAAAGGTCACAACGGCACAGATAAAGGATGAAAGTGTGGCGTTTAGACTATAACTACATCACCCAAAAAGAATTACTAAGGATAAGTAAGATTTACAATATCAACTTTATTGAGAATAAAAATATTTTTAATTAAATAAAGGCATTATGAAGCGAATATACGAAAGTCCAGAGCTACAACAGATAGACTTGTTAAGCGAATCACTATTAATTACAGCAAGCCCGGGTGTTGGAGGTGATTATAATCCAACTGAACCTATTGGGGCTCCTCGTCAAGAGTTCTTTGATGAGGAAGAAACCGATGAAGAATTCAATTAAAAAGGATCATTGGAAATTAGTGGCGACATTCCTATAAGAAAGGAATATCGCCACTAATTTCGTTTTCAGGCTATCAATAAAAGGGAATACAGGTTAAGCTACCTGCATTTATCTGCTCATTTTTACAAGCATATTTATCTTTCAAATTAGATTTATTTGAGATAAATAACGACTACCCCACTTTCATTCTTTCAGGATTTCCCTTTTCAACCCACAAAAATAGGGACAACACAAGGTGCTATCCCTATTCTACATATACTATGTATAAACATTATTCGCCGGCTTCTGCCTTGGCGTTCTTAATCATTTCTTTACTCGGCATTACGTAAACTTCAACACGACGGTTTTGTTCGCGCCCCGCACTCGAATCGTTAGAGGCTACAGGGTTGCTCTCGCCGAAGCCTTTAATCTCTTTCATTTGCGAAGAGGAGATACCATTGGAACGCAGGTAGCTACTTACGCTATTAGCACGTTGCTCTGAAAGCACTTGATTTTTGTTCATACTCTCCGAAGCTGAAGCACCACGCCAACCTTGGTTGTCAGTATATCCATAAACATAGAGGTCCATATCAGAGGTAAGATTCCGTGCAAATGTAGCCAAGTCGTTGCGAGCTGAAGCGCTCAACACATCCTGTCCCGTCTGGAATAAGAGTCCTGAGGGGAAAGTAACCTTTACGTAAGTAAGTCCGGTCTTATCATCCTTGATTACTTCAGCATCGGCATTGGCTCTGCGAGCAGCTTCGCGCGCCTTATCCATCTTATTGCCGATCAAAATACCGGCACCCGCACCTACAGCAGCACCAATGGCGCCACCAATAGCTGCTCCTTTACCTTTGCCGGCAACACTGCCGATAATTGCGCCAAGAGCAGCACCACCACTACCGCCGATAAGTCCGCCCTTAGTCTTGTTTGACATATCGCAACTACTGAAAATAAGCGCTGCACTTAAACAGAAAATTGAAAATTTCGTCTTCATTTCTTTGATTCTTTTTCCATTAAACTGAGGCAAAGATAGAACAAAGACCAAATCAAAACAAATTTCTCGAATAAATAATCAGACTTCTTTATTTTTTGTAGCTTTTCAGAACACTTATACCGCAGTTTTTATGCAGAATAAACCTTGGAATAGCCTTATTTTAATGGAAATTGCTAACTTCGCGGTCAAAATAAATTAGAAAGAATCAATGGCGAAAGAACTCAAAGATTTGACGAAAAGAAGTGTGGACTACTCCCGCTGGTATAACGAATTGGTTGTAAAGGCCGAATTGGCAGAGCAATCCGACGTGCGCGGCTGTATGGTAATAAAACCTTACGGCTATGCAATATGGGAACGCATTCAACAGAGTATGGACGCGCGCTTTAAGGATGTGGGCGTGCAAAATGTATATTTCCCATTATTGATTCCGAAATCTTTTCTCTCGAAAGAGGCTGAACACGTTGAGGGCTTCGCTAAGGAATGTGCCGTTGTGACGCACTATCGCTTGAAGACGAACGCTGAGAAAACGGGCGTAGTCGTTGATCCCGAAGCCAAACTCGACGAAGAGTTGATTATACGTCCTACATCTGAAACGATGTTTTGGAATACGTACCGCAAATGGATTCATTCTTGGCGAGATCTGCCCGTCATTTGTAACCAGTGGTGCAACGTTATGCGTTGGGAAATGCGCACACGCTTATTCCTACGCACGTCAGAGTTTCTTTGGCAAGAAGGGCATTCAGCCCACGCGACGCGCGAAGAGGCAGATCAACGTGCACGACAGATGCTCGACGTTTATGCCGACTGCGTAGAAAACGTTATGGCCGTCCCCGTAGTACGCGGAATGAAGAGCGCTACTGAACGCTTTGCAGGCGCTGTACAGACTTACACGATTGAGGCAATGATGCAAGATGGCAAGGCATTACAAAACGGCACGAGCCACTTCTTAGGGCAAAACTTCGCAAAGGCTTTTGGCGTACAATATGTCGATAAAGACAATCAGTTGCAATACCCGTGGGCTACGAGTTTTGGCGTATCAACCCGTATGATGGGCGCTTTGATTATGACGCACTCTGACGACAACGGCCTCGTGCTTCCGCCTCACCTTGCTCCAATTCAAGTGGTCATCGTACCGATATATAAGAATAACGAAGAACTGCAGAAGCTCAACGAACGCTTGGAGGCGATCGCGTCAACGCTTCGCGGCAAAGGTATCCGCGTAAAATATGATAACGCAGACAATAAACGCCCGGGCTTCAAGTTTGCCGATTACGAACTAAAGGGTGTACCAGTGCGCTTGGTAATGGGCGGGCGCGACCTGCAAAACGGCACCATCGAACTGATGCGCCGCGATACGCTCGAAAAAGAGACCTTGCAGGTCGAAGGTATCGAAGAATATGTAGAGAAACTCTTGGAAGAGATTCAGCAGCATATGTTTCATAAGGCTTCAAAATTCCGCGATGAGCGCATCTTCCCCTGCGACAACTACGACGACTTTAAGAAGCGCGTAAAAGATGGAGGCTTCTTCCTTTGTCCTTGGGATGGAACTGAAGAAACTGAGGCGAAAAATTAAAGAAGAAACGCAGGCCACAATCCGCTGTATTCCTTTCAATGTAGACCAAACAAATCCGGGCATTGATATGGTCTCCGGCAAACCTGCTAAACACAAAGTAATCATCGCCAGAGCTTACTAATCGTTTTGATAGCTGTAGATCAACTGGCAGTAATGTTCGGTGCAACTCCGCTATTCACCAACGTCTGCTTTAATATAAACAAGAAGGATCGTATCGCGCTGGTCGGAAAGAATGGGGCGGGCAAGTCTACGCTGCTAAAGATTCTATCCGGCAGTCAAAAAGCGTCGAGCGGCAGCGTTGCTATTGAAAAAGAAGCAACGATAGGCTACTTGCCGCAAGTGATGGTGCTCAGCGATGACCATACAGTCATTGAGGAGACCGAGAAAGCCTTTGCCGATATTCGCAACCTACAACAGCGAATAGAGCGAGAAAACCAAGAACTCGCTAATCGGGACGATTATGAAAGCCAGGGTTACTTAGAACTCGTAGAGCGCTTTGCCCACGATAACGATCGCTTTCAGCTAATGGGGGGCATGAATTATCGTGCCCAAATGGAGCGCACGCTTTTAGGCTTGGGCTTTGTGCACGAAGACTTCAACCGACCTACGAAAGAGTTCAGTGGTGGCTGGCGTATGCGCATAGAATTGGCAAAAATCCTGCTTCGCAGCCCGGACATCTTATTATTAGATGAGCCGACCAACCACTTGGACATCGAAAGCATTCGCTGGCTGGAGCAATTCCTGCAACACAGTGCAAGTGCCGTAGTCTTGGTAAGTCACGACCGCGCTTTCTTGAATAATGTTACCAACCGCACGATCGAAATCTCTTGCGGACGTATCGCTGACTACAAGGCAAAATATGACGACTTTTTCCGGCTGCGCGAAGAGCGCCGCGAACAGCAATTGCGAGCGTATGAAAACCAGCAAAAAGAAATTGCTGACATCAAAGATTTCATAGAACGCTTCCGCTATAAGCCTACAAAAGCCGTACAAGTACAAAGTCGCATCAAGCAATTGGAAAAGATTGTTCCGATTGTCGTTGATGAAGTTGATCGATCAAGCTTACATTTAAAGTTTCCGCCTTGTAGCCGCACCGGCGACTACCCGCTAATCTGCGAAGATCTGCGAAAAGATTATGGTTCCCATTACGTTTTCCACGATGTCAACCTAACGCTGAAGCGCGGAGAGAAAGTCGCATTCGTAGGAAAGAACGGTGCGGGCAAATCAACCTTGGTAAAATGTATCATGGGAGAGATACCTTATACAGGACATCTCAAACTCGGACTCAACGTAGCCATTGGTTATTACGCACAAAACCAAGCGCAACTTTTAGATGAGAACCTGACGGTTTTTGATACGATCGACAGCGTGGCCAAAGGGGATATTCGCTTAAAGATTCGCGATATTCTCGGCGCCTTTATGTTTGGCGGCGAAGCTTCCGACAAGAAAGTAAAAGTACTGTCGGGCGGTGAGCGCAGCAGGTTAGCTATGATACGTCTCTTGCTTGAACCGGTAAATTTCTTAATCTTAGATGAGCCGACCAACCACTTGGATATGCGCACCAAAGACGTATTGAAAGAGGCTATACAAGCCTTTGACGGAACGGTAATCTTGGTGAGCCACGACCGCGACTTCCTGGATGGTCTCGTCACGAAAGTTTATGAATTTGGTGACGGCCTTGTACGCGAACACTTAGGCGGCATTTACGACTTCTTTGCAAAAGAAAGAACTGCAAGACTTGAAGAGTTTGGAAGTCGCACCGACACAAAGCGCCGCAAACGCTGATGCGCCCCGACAAGCACAAGGAAAGCTCTCCTACGAAGAGCAAAAAGAGCAAACGCGTCAGTTGCGCAAAGTAGAAAAAGAGGTAAAAGAGAAAGAAGAGGCCATCTCACGAATCGAAGCAACTTTGCAAGATTTAGAGCAGCAAATGTCAACTCCGGAAGGAGCGACTAACGCGGCACTAATTTCACAATATGCTTCACTGCAGAAAGAGTTGGAACAGACCATAGCCGATTGGGAAGCAGCAGCCTCTCGCTTAGAAGAAATGCAATCAAAATAACATTTAATATATATATGACTATGAGAATTAAAACAATGCTACCGATGTTCTCGTTAATGGCTGCCTCAGCTTTCGGGCAACAGACCATTTCGGGCATTAGCAAGCAAAACATGGACCTTAGCGCAAAGCCCGGTAAGGACTTCTACGAGTATTCAGCAGGCGGTTGGATGAAAGCTCATCCCCTCACACCTGAATACACGCGCTTCGGGCAATTTGATCAGCTCCACGAGAATAATCAAGCGCAAGTAAGAGAACTAATCGAAGACTTGGCCAAGCATCCGCAAGCAAAAGGCACGTTAGGCCAAAAGATCGGCAGTCTTTACAACTTAGCGATGGACAGCGTTCGCCGCAATCGCGAAGGCATCGCACCGCTGCGCCCGGTTTTGGCAAAGGTACGCGACATTAAAAGCAAGAAAGACTACCAATTAGTCGTAGCACAGTTGGACCGCAAAGGCGCTGCTGCGATGATGTTCGATTTCGGCATCAGTGCAGATATTCGCAATGCGGCAATGAACCTCGTCAACATCAGCCAGGGCGGCATCTCTTTAGGAGAACGCGATTACTACCTGAATGACGACTCCACTACGGTAAAGGTACGCAATGCCTATAAAGCATATATCAAGAAACTCTTTACGATGGTTGGCGACGATCAATCGACTGCAGAAAAGAAGATGCAAGCCGTCATGGCCATAGAAACGCAGATAGCCAAAGCCTCATATAGCGCTACGCAACTGCGCGACGTAGAAGGCAACTACCACAAAATGTCCTATGCCCAATTGCTCAAAGACTTCCCCGGCATCGATTGGGAAGCTACGAGAACGGCTTTAGGTTTCCCCACTTTCCAAGATGTTACGGTCAACCAAATCGAGCCTTTACATGAAGTAGAGAAGATTTTGAACGACTATACTCTGGACGACTTGAAAGCTTACGCAGAATTCAAGGTGATCGATGCCGCAGCCAACGCCTTAGACGACAACTTCCGCGCTGCATCCTTTGATTTCTATTCAAAGACAATGAGTGGCGCACAGCAGGATCGTCCGCGCTGGAAGCGTGCAGTAGGCGTGGTCAACGGCGTATTAGGTATGGCTGTGGGCAAGATGTATGTAGAAAAATACTTCCCTGAAGCAGCTAAGAAGCGTATGCTGGAATTGGTGAGAAACCTGCAAGTAGCGCTCGGCGAACGGATCAAGGCTTTGAAGTGGATGAGTCCGGCCACCAAGGAGCAGGCTATCGACAAGCTGAATAACTTCTACGTGAAGGTCGGCTATCCTGATACTTGGCGCGACTACTCTGCGCTGCAGATCGACGAATCTTTGTCTTTCTACGAAAACTTAAAAGCCGCGCTTCCGAGTTTAATACGGATGACGTCATCCGCCGCAAGGCCAACAAACCAACGGACAAGACCGAATGGTTGATGACGCCGCAAACGATCAATGCTTACTACAACCCGACGACCAACGAGATCTGCTTCCCGGCAGCGATCCTGCAGCCGCCGTTCTTCAACATTGAGGCTGACGATGCGACCAACTATGGCGCCATCGGCGTGGTTATCGGTCACGAAATGACGCACGGCTTCGACGATCAAGGCGCACAATTCGACAAGACCGGAAATCTGCGCAACTGGTGGACGGAAGCTGATAAGAAGAATTTTGAAAAGCGCACGAAAGTGATGGAAGATTTCTTCAACAAGATTGAAGTGCTCCCGGGTATGATGGCTAACGGCAAACTGACCTTAGGCGAAAACATCGCCGACAACGGTGGTTTGAACGTGGCATATCAAGCATTGCAAAACACGATGAAGACGAAGAAAGGCGAAACGCTGGAAGGCTTCACACCGGAGCAGCGATTCTTCCTCTCATTTGGCTTGATCTGGGCACAAAACATTCGTCCTGAGCAGATGAGAATGCTCAACAAGATGGACCCGCACGCTCCGGCACGCTGGCGCGTCAATGCTGCGCTTCCGCAAATCGATGCGTGGTACAAGGCCTTCAATATTTACGTCCAAGGATCCGCTCTTTGTTCCTAAAGCAAAGCGTGTAGACGTTTGGTAACGACTGACTAAAACACAATGGGTAGAGCTTTATTTCTCGCTCGCCCTTCACCTACTCCGGCCGGCAGCAAAACTGTCGGCCGGAGTTTTATTATAGCAGCTTTACGCTTAATCGGCTCATCTATTGCCGGATGAAAAATCCAATCCTCTTCGTTTTCACCTCACGCATATAAGCATTATCACCCGCAAGACTTGAACGGCAAACATTCCCCCACCAAGCCGCACAAGAGACTTTTGTTTCCGACTAACAATAACTAAAAAATACGGCGTCATCTCTCATTTTCACAAAATCACCTTTTGATTTTTCACGCTAAAGGCTGCGTATTCTCACTTTTTCATCGTGACGAAAAATATGTACCATCGTGATGATAAGAGTCTGCGCTCGTGATAAAAACTGCTTCGCCTCACGAGACAAAAACTCCCAATCGGATCATTGACGCAGCAGATTACGACTTAAGCGATTGTTTTCCTTGCCCTTATCTCATCAAAACAGGGCCACGTTTTTTGTCGGTTTGAGATGGATTTGTTCGTACACAACTACCTCGTTTCTTTCACGACGATCAGCAAAAGCAAAGGCGGTCAAAGGCGCTAAAGGCGGACACTTTTCTTGCAATCAAACTGCCCGGCGCTATTCCCAATCACACCTACGAGGACCTCGAAAAGAAGGCACCGGCCTCCATTGAAAAAAATATTGGCCTGCAAGCGTTTTTTTGCAAATAAAATCAGCCTACAGCGATCTTTATACAGAGATTTTTATGCAACTTTGCATAGCTTCTGATTGGAATTATCAACAGTTTATAGGCAAAAAAAGCGAATAAACCATGAGATTAAGCGAACTACATACCGGTGAGCGCGGCGTCATTGTCAAAGTGTTTGGCCACGGCGGTTTCCGTAAGCGCATTGTAGAGATGGGATTTATCAAAGGCAAAACTGTGCGCGTCATTCTCAACGCTCCACTCCGTGATCCTATCGAATATGAGGTGATGGACTACAAGATTTCCTTGCGCCGCAGCGGCGACCCTGATCGAGGTTATCGGCGAGGAGGAAGCCTTAACCAAAGCACAGCAGGAAGCGCCAGAAAACAGAATGCCGCTCCACCCTACGGCTGAAGAAGAAGCCGAGTTGCAACAGCGCCTCTTACACAAGATGGAGAAAATGGCCGACGAGAAACGACGCACGATCTACGTTGCCTTGCTTGGCAATCCGAATTGCGGCAAGACTTCGCTGTTTAACATAGCCAGCGGGGCGCACGAGCACGTCGGCAACTACAGCGGCGTAACGGTCGGAGCAAAAGACGGTTTCTTCGACTTCACGGCGAAGAACGGCAACACGTATCATTTTAGAATCGTCGATCTACCCGGCACTTACTCGCTATCAACTTATAGTCCGGAGGAACTATACGTGCGCAAACAGCTGATAGAAGAGACGCCGGACGTGATCGTCAATGTCATAGATGCATCGAACCTGGAGCGAAATCTCTACCTGACTACCCAACTGATTGATATGCACCTCCCGCTCGTCTGCGCACTGAATATGTATGACGAATTAGAGGCACGCGGCGATCAGTTGGACCATCATAAGCTGGGCATATTGCTGGGTGCGCCAATGATTCCCACGGTATGCCGCACGGGAAGAGGCGTTGAAGAATTGTTTGAGAAAGTCATTGCGGTCTATGAAGGTAATAATCCGAAAATATCTCGACACATTCATATCAATCACGGAGCAGAACTGGAGAGTAGCATTGACAAAATAAAAGCAGCCTTTCAACGCAATGACCGGATACGCTACAAATATTCCACGCGTTACTTAGCTATTAAATGCTTAGAAGGAGATAAGGAGGTTGATAGCTTGATTGACAAGCTGCCTAACCACGACGAAATTATCTCCATACGCTATGCCGAACAACAACGCTTGCAAAAAGAGTTGGGAGAATCGGCCGAGTCGGCACTGATTGACGCCAAATATGGTTTTATTCAAGGCGCACTGCGCGAAACGTTTCGCCCGGCAAAACGCAGCGAGGAGCCCACGCTCACGGATCGCATCGATCGCATCGTGACCCACCGCATTTGGGGCTTCCCCATCTTCTTTGCCTTGCTCTTTTTAATGTTCGAGGCGACGTTTACTTTGGGGCAGTACCCGATGGACTGGTTGCAGTGGCTCGTAGATCGTATCGGCGAGTTTGTATCCGGAAACATGGCGCCCGGCGCTTTGCGCGACTTGCTCGTTGATGGTATCATTGGCGGTGTGGGAGCAGTTATTGTTTTCCTACCTAACATTCTAATTCTCTATACTTTTATTTCTCTGCTCGAAGATTCTGGCTATATGGCGCGTGCAGCCTTTATTATGGATCGGCTGATGCATCATATGGGACTACACGGCAAGAGTTTCATTCCAATGATTATGGGCTTTGGCTGCAATGTGCCTGCCGTCATCGCCACACGCACGATTGAAAATCCTAAAAGCCGACTCATCACGATGCTGGTCATTCCTATGATGTCCTGCTCGGCGCGTATTCCGATTTATATTCTGCTCATTGGTACGTTTTTCCCACATCATGCGGCTTTCGTTCTCTTAGGCTTGTACGCTTAGGCATATTGATGGCCGTCTTAATGGCGAAGTTGTTCAGTAAAGTTTTGCTGAAAGGCGTGGATTTACCTTTTGTAATGGAACTACCGCCTTATCGCCTTCCTGCAGCTAAGAGCATCGGCCGACATACCTGGGAAAAAGGCCGCCAATATTTGCGAAAAATGGGGCATATCATCTTAGTGGCTTCCATTATTATCTGGTTTTTAGGCTATTTCCCCCGCCCTGCTGAAACACCGACGCCATCTCCGCAACCGACAGCAAGCACTCAGCAAACGGCGCAGCCTTCTGCTGAGGCCGCAGCGCCGCAAATGTCTTACTTAGAGCAGGCGGGACGCCTCATCGGTCCGATTATGTCCCCCTTAGGCTTCGATTGGAGAATGAATGTCGGCATCTTGTCCGGCGTTAGTGCAAAAGAACTCGTCGTCTCTACGATGGGCGTGATGTACGCAGGCGAGAAAATCGATGACGCAGACGCTGCCGGTCACGACACACACTTACAAAGCGCCATCGCGCGCTCACTTTCGCCGGCCTCAGCGCTCTCTTATTTAGTGTTTATCCTGCTATATTTCCCCTGCATTGCGACAGTGACTGCTATCAAAAACGAAACCGGGCATTGGAAGTGGGCAATATTTACTGTTTGTTACACAACCGGCCTCGCCTATGCCGTTTCATTTATCGTCTATCGCTTGGCTTTGCTTTTCTTATAAAACAGTAGCCACATTTTATAAAGAAGCGACGCACGCATCATCACGATTGCGTGCGCCGCTTTCTTGCAGAAAACATAAAAGAAAGGCAACCAAGCACTTCTTGCTCAGCTGCCCTTTTGCTCTCATTAGTTGATTAGCAATTAAGGTAAAAAGATTGCATCAGGTCACGTGGTAAAAATACAATCTTCCCTTTACATTGCCAAATAATAATCGAACTTTTTTAATCAAAATAAATTAGAAATCAGATACGCTCCAATACGCGTTCGATCAATAGCTCAATACTGTTTTTATAGTTCGGATTCGCCCGTCCGGCCAAGCGGTTTGCAATCACCATACAGCAGGTCATTGCCTTATGGCCCATTAAGCGTGCGAGACCGGCTAAGGCACTGCTCTCCATTTCAAAGTTTGTAATGCGCAAGCCGTCATATTCAAAATGCATAATCTTCTCATTCTGATTGCTGTCGGCAAGCGGAATGCGCAACTCGCGCCCTTGCGGACCGAAGAAACCGCCGCAAGCAATCGTCACGCCGCGCACCATATCTTTTGACGCAACACGCTCGATCAGCTCCTTATCAGCATCGATGATATAAGGATGAGCTATACACTGCGCCCCTTTCCAACCCATATGCTGCACGAAGGCTTTCTCCATCGCCAAGTCGCATGCCTCGTCGCGTCCGGCATAGAAGTTGAGCAGACCATCAAAACCTATACTCTTCACGCTTGCAACAAAAGTGCCCTCAGGCGTATTCGGTTGCAAGCCGCCGCACGTCCCAATCCGCACAAGCTCCAATTGACGCAATTGTGGTTTAACCGTACGCGTTTCAAAGTCGATATTGGCCAAAGCGTCCAGTTCATTTAATACAATATCTATATTATCACATCCGATGCCCGTAGAGACAACCGTGATTCGCTTGTTTTGAAAGCGCCCCGTAATGGTTCTGAATTCTCGGCTTTGCACATCACACTCCTTTTCATCAAAGAAGCTCGCCACCATTGGTACGCGGCCGGGATCGCCTACTAAGATCACTTTATCAGCCAACTGCTCCGGCCTTACCTGTAAGTGGAATACGCTGCCATCACTATTGATGATCAATTCTGAAGGTTCAAAATAACTTTTCATATCTTTTTCTTTCCAAACAAGATTATTTTAATTCCAATGCTCGCATACGCACCGCAGCGGCCGAAGCCTTTGCTTGCAGTGCAGTCTGCTCTTGCTCTAAGCGGAGAATCTTCTCGCCGCCCGTTTTTTGCTTTGCATAAACGCGCCGAAGTTCGTCAAGTTGTTCCCCGATAGCTTGCAAACGCTGCGATGCATCCCACCATTCTTTTGCTGCCTTGCGAGCTTCAGGATGGCGAAACTCATCCAGCGAGTGATGAGACCGTGTTATCATTGATAATAAACACGTTACTCTTATCTTCACTCTTACCATCCTGCTTGCTTTTCGCATAATCAGCGGCCAATTGGCGGCGTTCTTCCAGTGAAATCTGAGAAAGCTGTAGCGGCATCAGCATAGCCAATTGGCGCAAAGTATTTTTAGGCGTCGAAGCATCGTAAACCTCGCGGTTATCGTTAGGAATGAAAGAGTAAATACACAACTTATCGACCGGTTGATAACGATCGGAGACAAACCAACCCATATTATTCGCCCGATCAATCACCATCAAGAAATCGTTGGCCGGCGAATTAAAAGGCATACCCAGATTCTGGGGCTTCAAAAACGCTTTGGCATCTGCATCATAGCGTGTTTGGAAGAGGTCATAGCCACCCAAACTCTCGGCGCCATCTGCTGCGAAGTAGAGGGTCACGCCATCGGGATCCATAAAAGGGAAATCTTCGTTCCGCTCCTGCGGCGTAAAGCCCGGCAATGGTGAGGATTGCCCCCATTTCTGTACAAAACGATTGGCCACATATAAGCGCAGGTTTTCCGTCGTATCGGCCATGGCGAAATAGGCTCTATCGCCCCAGTCGTTAATATAGGCTGCTTCGCCGACACGTTTACCCGCCAGTCCAAGCGCAGCAGCCAAGGTCTGCGCCGCTTGTAGTTTTCCCAAACCTTTTCGCAATTGGGGGATCGGTATGCTACCCCGATCCACGACCAAGCTATCAATAATCCGAACTTTCTCCGTAGCCGACAGCATTACAGCCCCTAAACGGGCGCGACTTAGCGCCTGCTCCAACTGTATCGTAGTTTTTTTCTGACGTTTGGCCGTTGCTATTTGTTGCTGCAAACTGCTAACAGCCTCATCAAAGCGATAAGTGCGAATGAGCGTTTCCGCATCTACGCTTTTTTCTGTGACTTTTGAAATCGGGCGCGTCTTTTCTCCTGTTCTCCGTTGTGCTTCTGCGGTTTGCGAGAGTATAAGCAAGGGTAATAAGAATGCTAAATATCTTGCGTACATATTTATTGCTGCGTAAGTAACGTAGCAGCAAAGTTACGTAAATCTTTTTACTCACCGAGTCAGTCGCACGGCTTTTACAACATAGTCTATACTTCTTTATCTACTCAATGACAATCGCAGGACATCAACTGATTCGAGGACATTACAACAACTGTCAACTAACTATGTAGTTAAGAAAAGACTGCGACAAGCCTAGCTGAACTTAGCAAATAAACTTGTCAAAGAAGAATGAAATTAAGAAACCAAAGTTGTCAACTAATTCTAGGACATTACAGGTGCTTTGCTACTTCTATGAGTTTACACCTCCCCAAAAGTTTTATATACAGATTTACAACAAAAAAAAGAGGAAAAGATGGCTGATTGCTGAATATTTCGTTACATTCGCAAGCTCTATCATAAAATTATTTAGAAAACAAACGCTATCTACACTTCTTCAAATGAAGAACAGAGGCTGCGACAACTCACTATCCGCTTGATAAGTTCGGGCTTGCTTCTGCCCTTGCAGACTTCATGCCCGGTCTGCTTGTTAGAACTCTCTTCCTATTGCAATAATCTAAAAACAAATAACTATGAGAAAGTTACTTTTATCCCTATTTTTGCTGATATCTGTTGGGATAAATGCGAAAGACTATAAGGTAAGTACAGCACTTGATTTCATCAAAGCATTGAAGCCTAATCGTACTGTTATAGTCCAAGGTATCATCAATCTGTCGGATGTTCTTGAGAACGATTATCTCTGTGAGCAACTGGGCATAGAAGCATACGACGATGACCTCGAACCCAAGTCTACATTGCTACGGAGAGAAGAATACGACGGCCATATGCTGATCATCAACAAAGTGAAAAACCTCACCATAAAAGGCGAAGACGGAGCTGCGATTATAGTATCCCCACGCTATGCCTACCCACTCAGTTTCCGAATATGTAAGGACATTAAATTGATCAACTTCACGGCAGGGCATACAGACGAGGGATATTGTGCCGGCGGCGTCTTGAAATTCGAGCTATGTCAAATATAGAGATTGAGCGCTGCGACCTCTTCGGATGCGGTATTGAGGGCATCACGGCCGTAGGAACGACAAACCTTGTCTGCAAAAAGAGTATTATCCGCGATTGTACTTACAGCATTATGGCACTGCGTAACTGTTCAAATACAACCTTTGAGGATTGTGACTTCTTCCGCTGCCGCGAGCTTACGATGATCCCAATCTTAAAATGCACAAATACGAATTTTATCAGATGTCGCATATCACAGAACCGAGGAACGCTTTTCGGCTTATATTATAGCGAGATAACACTGAATGAGTGCGAGATTCATCACGTTGGCCCTATCGGCAATATAAACATCAACGACTACCCTACCACGAAGTTCTTCCAAGACGAAGATGCGCTTGAAGGTCGCGGCTTCGGACCTACCGGACGCCCGAACTTGAGAGCAAGCATAGAGGATGATGAGACGGAAGAGTGTGAAGATGGAGAGGAAAGAATAGAAGAAGATGATGATTTTTATGCCCTTTGGGATGCTAATGAGGTTGAAAAAAATCATCGCAAAGCTTTTGGTAATACTTTGGAAGACTACTGGGGAAGTACAGAGATTAGTTTGCCTCAATCGGAAGGTGCACCCAATATCTTCAACCTGACACTTGCTTTCTGCAAACAATGGACGGGTAATGATGAAGACCCACGGAGAATCTTTTTTGAATACGCTACGGGCAAACGCTCTATGAAGGAAGACGGGGAGGATATTTTTAATGTTAGCGGCACAAAAGGTTTTTTTGGAGATGGTTGTGCGATCGGTTATAATATAAAAGATGGATGGCTTGCATCATACAACACTAAGCAGATGAAAAACCTTGAGGCCGCCATTTGGAATAGAAACGACAAACACAAGCTATTGATTTTAATATTAGAGCAACCTGAGCGCGAAATGTCGGCAATGTGTTATTGCTATGACTATGACCCCGAGACCCGCAAACTACGCCCCCTGCCCGACATGAAAGAGTTTATCGAAATGAAGCATTATGGCTACATTATGCTACCTAAGAAGGGAAAGGATATCACGCTCACCGTCTATGCTGCCGGAGAAGATGTCATATTCAAATGGAACGGCTATTCGTTTAATGTAAAAAAGGGGAAATAAGCTTGTGTGCCTTACAGGCATTGGCGTCCGTTCTGCTCTCAATGATTGAGAATAGAACGCAGGAAACTAAAAAAGTTTTGTACACAGATTTACGATAAAAGAAAAGAAAGATATTGCCCACTTCCATACATTTCATCACATTCGCAAGAAATATTATAAATACATTTGGACAGCAAACGTTATTTACGCATCATTAAATAAAGAACAGAGATTGCATCCATCGTTATCCAAGCATATACTTAAGGTTGCTTCAGTTCTCACAGCAGTCATCTTAGCTTTGGGGGCTATTTCCTATCTCTATTACAATAATCTAAAAAAACAGCTATGAGGAAATTTCTTTTATCCTTACTTTTGCTGATATCTGTTGGGGTAAATGCGAAAGACTATAAGGTAAGTACGGCGATTGATTTCATCAAAGCATTGAAGCCTAATCGAACTGTTATAATCCAAGGTATCATCAACCTATCGGATGTTCTTGAAAACGATTATCTATGCGAGCAACTGGGCATAAAAGCATACGACGATGACCTCGAATACAAGTCTACATTGCGACGGAGAGAAGCATACGACGGCCATATGCTGATCATCAACAAAGTGAAAAACCTCACCATAAAAGGCGAAGACGGAGCTGCGATTCTTGTATCTCCACGCTATGCCTACCCGCTCAGTTTCTTGAAGTGTAATGGCATTAAGCTAATCAACTTCACAGCAGGGCATACCGACGAAGGATATTGCACCGGTGGTGTATTGGAGTTTAAGCAGTGTGAAGATATAGAAATCGACCGCTGCGACCTCTTCGGATGCGGCATTGAGGGCATCACGGCCGTAGGAACGACAAACCTTGTCTGCAAAAAAAGTATCATCCGCGATTGCTCTTACAGCATTATGGATCTGCGCAAATGTTTGAATATGACCTTTGAGGATTGCGACTTTTACCGCTGTCGCGAGTATACCCTGATTGCTGCCTCCGACTGTACAAATACAAACTTTATCAGGTGTCGTATGTCACAGAACCAAGGCACGCTTTTTGGCTTAAATAATAGCGTGATAACGCTGAGTGATTGTGAGATACACCACGTTGGCCCCATTGGCAATATTAATATTAAAAGCTATCCTACTACGAGATTCTTCAACGATGAAGATGTGCTTGAGGGGCGCGGCTTTGGACCTACCGGACGCCCAAACTTGAGAGCAAGCAGAGAGGATGATGAGACGGATGAATGTGGAGAGGAGGAAGAAATAGAGGAAGATTATTACGCCGTTTGGGATGCTGAAAGCGTTGAAGAAAATCATCGAAAAGTCTTTGGCAACACTTTGGAGGATCATTGGGCTAATGCGCCAATCACGCTTCCTCAATCTGAAGGCACGCCCAATATCTTTAACCTGACACTTGCTTTCTGCAAACAATGGACGGGCAATGACGATGACCCACGACGCGTATTTTTTGAATACGCTACGGGCAAACGACATATGCAGATAAATAAGGACGGAACGTCAAATATTAGTGACACTAAGTCCTATTACGGCGATGGTTGTTCAATCAATTATAATACAAAAGAAGGATGGCTTGAATCTGACAATAATGAGGATGCAAAAAATCTGAAAGTGGCTATTTGGAATAGAAACGACAGACACAAATTGTTGATTTTGGTTTTAGAGCAACCCGAACTCGAAATGTCGGCAATGTGTTATTGCTATGACTATGACCCGGAAACCCGCAAACTACGCCCCCTGCCCGACATGAAAGAGTTTATCGAAATGAAGCATTATGGCTACATTATGCTACCTAAGAAGGGAAAGGATATCACGCTCACCGTCCTTGCTGCTGATGGAGATGTCATATTCAAATGGAACGGCTACTCGTTTAATGTAAAAAAGGGGAAATAAGCTTGTGTGCCTTACAGGCCTCAGTCTCCGTTCTGCTCTGAAAAAATGAGAAACAAAATACGGAAACTTTGAAAAAGCTTTGTATACAGATTTACAACAAAAGAAAAGGACGACATGGCCTACTTCTGGACATTTCACTACATTTGCAAGAAATATCATAAATTTATTTAGAAAGCAAACGTTATTTACACATCATTGAATGAAGAACAGAGACTGCGCCGATCATTACCCAAGCATAAATTTGGACTTGCTTTAGTTCTCACAGCAGTCATCTTTACTTTGGCTAGTATTGATCTCTATTACAATAATCTAAAAACAAATAGCTATGAGAAAATTACTTTTATCCTTCCTCTTGCTAATGGCTATCGGCCTAAATGCTAAGGACTATAAGGTAAGCACAGCCCTTGAATTTGTGAAAGCATTGGGTTCTAATCGCACCATTATAGTCGAGGGAGTCATCAATCTGTCGGATGTTCTTGAGAACGGTGACTTATGTAAGGAACTGGGCATGGAAGCAGCTGAATACGACATCGACACTAAGAGCATGCTGATAAGAAATTACGAAACAGATGGCCACATGCTGACCCTCAACAAGGTGAAAAACCTTACCATAAAAGGTAAAGACGGGGCTACTATTCTTATATCTCCACGCTATGCCTACCCGCTCAGTTTCCTGAAGTGTAAGGGCATTAAGCTTGTCAACTTCACAGCTGGGCATACCGACGAAGGGTATTGCACCGGCGGTGTATTGGAGTTTAAGCAGTGTGAAGATATAGAAATAGACCGCTGCGACCTCTTCGGGTGCGGTATTGAGGGTATCACGGCCACGAATACAAAGAATCTTGTTTGCAAAAAAAGTATCATCCGTGATTGCTCTTACAGCATTATGGAACTGCTCAACTGTGCAAATATGACCTTTGAGGATTGTGACTTCTATCGTTGTCGTGAGTTTACGATGATTTCGATTATGGACTGTACAAACACCAATTTCACTCGGTGCCGTATATCACAGAATGAGGGAACTCTTTTCGGCTTAGATAATAGTGAGATAACACTGAATGAGTGCGAGATTCATCATATTGGAAAGATCGGTAACATAAATCTCAAGAAGTATCCAACAACAAAATTCTACAACGACAATGATGATCTTGAGGGACGCGGCTTCGGACCTACGGGACGCTCCAACATGAAAGCAAATAAAGAAGCAAGCGAAGATGAGAACGAAGGAGCGGGAAGTGATTGTGAATGTGGAGATGAAGAAGAGGAATGGATTTCTGAGAATGTAGCAGAAAACCATCGCGCAGCATTTGGCAGTGCCTTGGAAGACTACTGGGGAGAAACACAGATAAGTCTGCCTCAATCAGAAGGTACGCCCAACATTTTCAACCTGACGCTTGCTTTCTGCAAACAGTGGATGGGCAATGACGGAGACCCACGAAAAATATTGGTTGAATATGCTACGGGCAAACGTACTATGAAGGTAGACACAGAGGAAACTTCGAATGTTACCGGCACAAAAGCTTTTTATGAAGATGATTGTTCGATCATCTACAATCTAAAAAAAGGATGGCTGTCATCCAACAACAGTGACTTGTCGAGAAATCTCGAAGCTGGAATTTGGAATAGAAATAACGGACACAAGCTGTTGATTGTGGTATTGGAACAACTAATAGGCGGAATGTCATCAAGATGCTATTGCTATGACTATGATCCGACAACACGTAAGTTGCGCCCCCTACCCGACTTAAAGAAGCTTATCGAGATGAAGCATATCGGTGCCATTCAACTGCCACGAAGAGGCAAGGATATCTATCTGAACTCAAACGTAGAGTCACCGAGCGAAAATATTGTATTTAAGTGGAACGGCTATTCGTTTAGTGTAAAAAAATAAAAACAAATCCTATCTTTTGCTTCCCTTTGCGTCTTTCTGATCGGAAATGCTTAGCGCTGAACGAATACGATCAAAACACGGGGTAGCAAAAGATAAGACGAAGATATTCAGATAAAAGCACGGGGTTATTACCTGTCCCTCATCAAGACTTTTATTTGATAGATATAAAAATGGGATGTACAACAAATGTACATCCCATTTTATTATACAATAGAAATTGTATTTACTTATTGCTGAGCACCACCTACGATATCGAGGAGCTCGGCTGTAATAGCCTGCTGGCGACTCTTATTATATTGTAACGTGAGGTCGTGCAACAAATCATCGGCGTTGTCAGTAGCAACCTGCATTGCAACGACGCGCGCGGCGTGCTCACTCGCTAAACTATCAAGCAAGGCTGTGTAGAGCTTTTAAGTGCAGTGCCTTGGGTATGAGATTAAGCATCAAAGTTTCAACGTCTGGCTCTATGATATAATCCAAAGCAGGCCCGGTCTTTGTCTTGTCTGCTTCTTCTTGAACTAAAGCAATCGGCAAGAAAGTTTCTTGTGTTAGCACTTGTGTTGCCGTCGACTTAAAGTGATGATAAATCAACTCAACGTGATCTATCTCGCCGTCTTCATACGATTGCATCAATTGAGCGGCAACCTCAGCAGCCGGATTGTAACTCGGATGATCCATCAAGTGAGAATAATCTGCAACGTCTTCAAAGCCAGCCTTACGCACCGCTTCTAATCCTTTTTTACCGAAAGGAAATACCTTGACAATGCTTATACCTTTTGCACGATAGGCGTCGAGTGTGCGCTGAAATTCTTTGATAACATTACCATTGAAGGCACCACAAAGAGAGGAATTGGAGGTATAAACCACCAAAGCTACGCGCTTCACCTCTCGTTTTACAGCAAACGGTGAAGAGATTTCACCCTCAAGATTGCCGACAAAACGGGCCATGATTGCATGCAAACGCTCTTCGTAAGGACACATGCTTTCAATGGTTTTCTCAGCTTGGTGCAACTTGGCAGACGCCACCATCTTCATCGCACTAGTAATCTTACGCGTCCTGCCGACAGATGATATTCGGGTCTTGACTTCTTTTAATGAGGGCATAAGCTATCCTTTTACTGATATTGGGCGGAAACTTCGGATGCAACTTTCTCAATCGCTTGGCAAACTTCCTTACTCAGATTACCTTTGACGATTTCATCTAAAATATCTTCTTGATGAGAGGAGCGCACGATTTGCAAGAAAGATGTCTGGAACTCGTCAACCTTCTCCAATGGTACGCTCTTCAAGAGTCCGCGTGCGCCACAATAAAGTATGGCTACTTGCTCTGCAACGGGCATCGGCGAATACTGCTTCTGAATCAAGAGGACATTATTCTTACGTCCACGGTCGATGGTCATAGCTGTCACCGGGTCCATATCAGAAGAGAACTTCGCAAAAGACTCCAATTCACGATACTGTGCTTGGTCAATCTTCAACGTTCCGGCCACTTTCTTCATGCTCTTAATCTGAGCAGCACCACCCACACGACTGACGGATATACCCACATCAATAGCCGGACGTTGGCCTCTGTTGAAGAGGTTTGTATCCAAATAAATTTGGCCGTCGGTAATTGAAATTACGTTCGTCGGAATATAAGCAGAAACGTCGCCGGCTTGCGTCTCAATGATAGGCAATGCAGTCAATGAGCCACCACCTTTAACCTTACCTCGCATACATTCGGGCAGATCGTTCATATTAGCGGCAACTTCATCTTGATTGTTAATCTTTGCGGCACGCTCTAACAAGCGAGAGTGAAGGTAAAAGACATCACCGGGATAAGCTTCACGGCCGGATGGACGACGAAGAATCAAGGATACCTCGCGATAAGCAACAGCTTGCTTCGACAAGTCATCATAAACGACTAAAGCTGACAAGCCACGATCGCGAAAGTATTCGCCAATAGCCGCACCGGCAAAAGGAGCAAAGTATTGTAACGCAGCCGGCTCGGAAGCCGTTGCACTGACAATAATCGTATAAGGCATCGCGCCATTTTTCTTCAACGTCTCTACTGTAGCTGCAACAGTAGACGCTTTCTGACCTATGGCGACATAAATACAATAAACGGGATCACCTTTCTCAAAATTCTCTCGTTGGTTGATGATTGTATCTATGGCAATGGCGGTCTTTCCGGTCTGACGGTCGCCAATAATCAATTCACGCTGACCGCGGCCAATAGGAATCATTGAGTCGACAGCTTTCAAACCCGTTTGCAAAGCTTGATTAACGGGTTGGCGATAGATCACACCCGGCGCCTTGCGATCAAGCGGCATCAGATATTTCTCTCCACCAATCGCTCCGGCTCCATCAAGGGGAGTACCAAGCGGATTGATAACGCGCCCCAACATTTCATCGCTTACTTCAATAGAAGCAACGCGATCAGTACGCTTCACGCTTTGGCCCTCTTTAATTCCTTCAGACGGACCAAGTAAAACCACGCCGACGTTATCTTCTTCCAAGTTCATCGCTACACCCATCACGCCGTTTTCAAACTGCACGAGTTCGTTCTCCGTGACATTGGAAAGGCCATAAACGCGAGAAACGCCGTCGCCCACTGTAAGGACAACGCCAACTTCCTCAAACTTGACCTTGGTATTGATATCCTTCAATTGCTGCAAAAGGATATCCGATACTTCACTTGGTTTGATATTGTTTGACATATTATTGTTTGCTATTTAGAATAATCGGAGCATTCGCTCATCGCCCGTCTTCTTTCAAAAACTAAGCAAGTGCGTCGCGCAGCTCCTTTAATTGGGTTTTCAGACTTGCATCTAATCGATAAGTATCGTAATCCAAGATAAATCCGCCTGCTATGGACGCATCTATTTCCACCTTAAACTCAATGCTGCAATTGGTTCGTTTTTCAATAATCTCCTGCAATTTCTGACAAATTGTCTCCGGCGTAGCCATCGGCACAATCAGCCGCCCCTTAATGATACGTTTACGTTTCAAGTAAAGCGTAATATAAGCTTGGGCGATAAACTGCATCAGATCTGTGCGATTATGCGCTGTCACTAACTGAATGAAGCGCTCCGTAGAAGCAGATAAGCTTTCATTGCCGCACGTTGCACAAGAAAGAATCTCAACTTGTCGAGCATTGTCTGATAGTGGATCCTGAAGAACTTGGCGCAACGTAGGAATATGCAAGAAAGAATGCGCCAGCGTCTCCATTTCCGCATAGACGCGCGCTCTTCCTCTTTATTATCTATCGCAAATCGTAGCAGAGCTTTTGCGTAGCGAATAGAAATAATTCCGATATCCATGATCAGCCTTTATTCATATCATTAAGAATCCTATCGATATACTTCTCCTGCTCTTCGGCATTGTCCAACTGGCGACGTATTACTTTCTCCGCAATCAAGACAGACAGATCTGCAACTTGCGAGCGAATGTCACGCAAAGCGTTTTCCTTTTCTGCAACAATTTGCTTTTTGGCCTCTTCAAAGAGCTGTTGCCCTTCTGTTTGGGCCTTATTTCGCGCCTCTGCGATAATATTATCGCGTGTAGCCATCGCTTCTTTAATGATACGAGCCTGCTGTTCGTGCGCTTCCTTCAAGATGTTTTCACTCTCAATCTTTACGTTGGCCAATCTCTCATTGGTCTCACGTGCATTTTTGAGCGACTCATCAATATAGTTCTTGCGTTCCTCAACAGCCTTAGTTATTGCCGGAAAGCCATACTTTGCCAATAAGAAGAAGACGACTCCGAATGCGAGCAGCATCCAAAATAGCAAGCCAAAGTCGGGCGTCAATATGGATGGCATATTCTCCATAATATCGTCTTTATTTAATTGAGTTTGATTAAAGGCCCCCATATATATCCCATATATAATATGGAGTGCGGCCTTCTTTCAAATTATCGATGTGTAAAGCTATTACAAGAAGAGTACGAGCAAACAAACGATTGCTCCAAAGAAAGCAACACCCTCAATCAAAGCTGCGATAACGATCATGTTAGAACGAATATCGCCGGCAGCCTCTGGTTGGCGTGCAATAGCTTCCATCGCTGAAGAACCAATTTTACCGATACCGAAGCCGGCACCTAATACTGAAAGACCTGCGCCGATGGCTGCGCCTAATTCGGCAATTCCTTTTGCCATGTCCATTAAGAGTTGTAACATAGTGGTAAGAGTTTAATTTTATTGCTTTAATTTGTAGTATGTTCGTGATGTGGATGTGCTAAGCCTATAAAGATTGCGCTTAGCATCGTAAAGACGTATGCCTGTATGAAAGCTACCAAAAGCTCTAAGGCATTCATAAAGATCATCAAAAGCCCGCTAAAGACAGAGATTGCTGATCCTACGTAAAGATTAACTTGGAATGTGATAAAAATCACACAAGTGAGCGAAAGTATAATGGCGTGACCAGCTAACATATTAGCAAAGAGACGCACCATTAAGGCAAATGGCTTCGTGAATAAGCTAAAAAACTCGATGACAGGCATCAAAGGCACTGGACACTTCATCCAAACCGGAACGTCCGGCCAAAAGACTTCTTTCCAATATTCCTTATTGCCGAAGACATTGATGGCGATAAAAGTGAGAAAAGCTAAGAGGAAGGTAATTGTGATATTACCGGTCACGTTAGCACCTCCGGGGAAGAAGGGAATCAAGCCCATCAAGTTAGTCACCAAGATGAAGAAGAACATCGTCAAGAGGAAAGGAGAGTAAGGGCGATAGTTCTTTTCGCCGATACCAGTCTTGATAACATCATCATTGATCGCAGAGACGAGCACTTCGATGCAACCCACAAATCCCTTGGGCGCTTCTTGGGTCACCTCGTGGCGTTTATACCAACGAGCACAAGGAATAAAGATCAAGAGCAACACAAGGACATTGATCCAAATTTGCACCACATCTTTTGTAATACTTAAATCCCATGGGCGCTCATTGTAGCCTTTTTCGTAAATCTTCCCCTGACGCGCCGCATCAATATAAAAGCCCTCGTATACGCCTCCTGCAGCCTCTTCAAAACGAGCAGAAGAGAAAACGTGCCATTGTCCATCTCGTTGGCTCTTAACAATAACGGGAAGAGGGAAAGAGACGTGTTTATGTCCGAAGGTCGTAATATGCCACTCATAAGCATCACTCATATGTCCCAAAACCACTTCTTTTACATCAACCTTTTCCTCCGCGTGCGCAGTAGTTGGTCCCAACGTAAAGAGGGCAAAGATAAGTGCTATTCCTATGGCGTAAATATGTTTCATTTCGTTTGAGATAATGCGAGAATTTATGAAGCTTTAGCCTCCGATTTTGATTTGCTTTCCACCCTTATATAATAATAAGATAAGAATGCCGCCGTCGCCACGTAAAAAGCAGCAAGGTTAATAGTGAAGTATAATAACTGCGTCTTAACCAACAAGGCATAAATCAAGAGCAAGACCAAAGCCGATAACAGACGCACCACTTTCGTCGTCAAATAGAAACCGGTCATCGTCTTATTCTGAGTTCGCCGTAAGCGATCGCCAAAGGAAAGTTCGAAGAAAGAAAAAGCAAAGAAAAACGTCCCCAGCAAGATAATCGGCAATATTTGTTTGAGCGCTTCCATCCCAAGCTGATTCCTTTCCAACAAGAAAAGTATAGGACCGAGTAGCAAGTAAACTACTGCCAATGAAATAAGGGGCTTAGCAACTTTCATTTACACTTCTTCTACACAGATACTAACCTCATTGCAAGCTACGTCTACGAATCCGCCGCGCACAGCGAGTGTCACAGGAGCATTTCCGCGGCAGACAACTGTGCCTTTCGTCAAAGTCGAGATAATCGGTGCGTGGTGATCTAAGATCTCAAAACGCCCCTTCTCACCCGGAACGACTACCGACGAAGCTTCGCCTTGATACAAGACCTTTTCCGGTGAAACTATGATTACTTTCATACGTTTTCGCTTGGTTTAGCTATTTAGAATAACAAAGACAGCTATATGCGCAAGACTATTAAGCCTGCGCATTTTCCATCAATCGTTTACCCTTCTCGATGGCCTCATCAATTGTACCAACATTCAAGAATGCTTGTTCGGGCAGATAATCGACTTCACCATCCAAAATCATATTAAAGCCGCGGATCACTTCCTCAATGGGCACCATTACGCCCGGAACGCCGGTAAACTTCTCAGCCACAGTAAATGGTTGGCTCAGGAAGCGCTGTACGCGACGAGCGCGATTCACAGTTTGCTTATCCTCATCTGAAAGTTCATCCATACCGAGAATAGCAATAATATCCTGAAGCTCCATATATTTTTGCAGAATCTGCTTCACGCGCTGCGCACAGTCATAATGCTCTTTGCCAATGATATTCGGATCAAGAATACGAGAAGTAGAAGCCAGCGGATCTACTGCCGGATAAATACCCAACTCCGTAATCTTACGGCTCAACACGGTCGTAGCGTCCAAGTGAGTAAAAGTCGTTGCCGGTGCAGGGTCGGTCAAGTCATCGGCCGGCACATATACGGCCTGAATAGACGTAATTGATCCATTCTTCGTCGAAGTAATACGCTCCTGCATCGCACCCATTTCGCTCGAAAGCGTAGGTTGATAACCCACGGCCGAAGGCATACGCCCTAACAAAGCAGACACCTCGGAGCCGGCCTGTGTAAAACGGAAGATGTTGTCAATAAAGAACAAAATATCCGTAGCCTTGCCTTCTTTCACACCTGAATCACGGAAAGATTCTGCTACAGAAAGGCCGGACAATGCCACACTGGCACGAGCACCCGGCGGCTCGTTCATCTGACCATAGATGAGCGTCGCCTGACTCTTGGCTACTTCATTATAATCTACTTTAGAAAGGTCCCACTCGCCCTTTTCCATAGCGTCGGTAAATTCCTTTCCATATTTAATAACGCCTGATTCGATCATCTCGCGCAAGAGGTCGTTACCCTCACGCGTACGCTCACCAACGCCGGCAAAGACAGAGAAACCATCGTGACCTTTGGCGATATTGTTGATCAACTCCATGATGAGCACCGTCTTACCTACGCCGGCACCACCAAAGAGTCCGGTCTTTCCACCCTTGCTATAAGGCTCAAGCAAGTCGATCACTTTGATGCCCGTATAGAGTATTTCTGTGCTCGTCTTCAAATCCTTGAAGTCGGGAGCCGGTCGGTGAATGGGGTAAGCATCAGCGCCTTTATCTACGCTATGCAAACCATCGATAGTACTGCCTGTAACGTTAAGCATACGACCTTTGATTTGCTCGCCGATAGGCATAGTGATCGGACTGCCCAACTGGCGCACTTCCAATCCGCGCATCAAGCCGTCCGTATTGTCCATTGCGACTGTGCGGACTGTATCTTCGCCGATATGTTGCTGCACTTCGATAATGATCTGACGACCATCCGGGTGCGTTACTTCCAAAGCATCGTGTATTTTAGGCAGCACTTCTGCCGCAGGACGCCCTTCTGTATCAAAAGCGACGTCAACGACGGCACCAATGATTTGCGAGATTCGCCCATTGATAAGAGATTCTGTCATGAGGTTCGGTGTGTTTCGTTGGCAAAAGTACTTATTTTTTCAAACAGACAATGCAATCCGGACTGAAAAAGTATTTTTATTTTCTGCCTTCTACGTCAAATAGGGTTAAATCACCCACTAAAGGCCACATTCAACCCGCTCATCTACTATAATTAAAGCACATAGTTACTTACAATTCGTCCAATTTGAAGTCTAAACTGAACTCCACGAACAAGCCCTCAAGCTATATAACGTAACGCACAATACTTATTAAGACAACGACAAGAAGACTACGATGCCTCCCACCGCTCAACTGTAAGTATTCAAAAAAGACTTACAGTTGTATATACACCTAAGTGCCGCCTTAACTCGTGAGTGGCAGAGGATTATACCATTACGCCTTCACTCGCAAGTGAGTAAAGAGATATGGTATTCTGCTTGTTAGTCGCAGAGAGATCTTGGGTAAAATACACTTTTAAGGGCATACATTTGCACTGTTAAAACTCTTTTGTGAACGAACATACGATATACATCTTCATTTTTCACGGCAAAAACCTGTTGCAAACTTTGCAAGTTTTCATTTATCATACGCAAAGAGAGATAACAACATAAGAAGAAGCTGCGACCAAGCACAAAATGCATCTCTAATATACAAGTCATATCACCTTAAAGTGCAAGCAATTTCCCCTATATACGCATACTCTTTTCACACCAAGCGGTTGGAACTTTTTTCTCAAGGCAGCGAATTTTATTCCGGACGGCTTGGGAATAAAATCCCTAAGGTATGGAATTTTAGTCCCAAACACTCGAGAATATTTGGAACGCCTATATAATTAAAATTCACCATATTACAATCGCACGCAAAAGGTGCATACAGACATCACTAAGCTCATTTGTTCACGCTTAGCGTAAAGAGATTTTCCACTTAAGTATTTATCGGACACGCATTATTCTTTATCCGAGCGAGGTAAAAGATATAATGCCGTGCTTTTATGCGAGTAAGAAAATAAAAGTAAAGGCAACGACTGATGCGTTGCCTCTGTTTACCGGAAAAAACACCGGTTATTCTTTGTAGAAAAGTCTTTGCTTATCGAATAATATCCAGTTCGCGGAAAACTTTCGTCAAGGCAGCGATGCCTCGATCTACTTGTTCGTGCGTATGTGTAGCCATCAAAGCAAAGCGCACCAACGTATCTTGAGGAGCGCAAGCCGGTGGAATTACGGGGTTGATAAAGACACCTTCATCAAAAGCACGCTGGTCACAACGAAAGTTTTCTGCACATCGCGCACATAAAGCGGAATGATGGGTGACTCTGTCGCACCAATTTCAAAGCCCTCTTCGCGGAAGCGCTTCAAAGCATAATTGGTCACATCCCAAAGCGCCTGAATACGCTCAGGTTCTTGCTGGATAATGCGTAAAGCTTCGCGGGCACAAGCCGTTGAGGCTGGCGTTGCAGAAGCACTGAAAATATATGTGCGGGCATTATGGCGCAGCCAGTTGATTATCGTCTTATTGGCAGCTATAAAGCCTCCGATGCTGGCTAACGACTTACTAAATGTGCCCATAATCAGATCTACCTGATCCGTAAGCCCAAAATGATCGCACACGCCGCGCCCCTCGCGTCCGAAGACACCTAAGCCGTGGGCCTCGTCAACCATAAGTACCGCATTATATTTATGCTTAAGGCGCACTATTTCCGGCAAGTTGGCCAAATCGCCCTCCATAGAGAAAACGCCGTCAACGACAATGAGCTTAACAGATTCGGGCGTACATTTTTGCAACTGCCGCTCCAAATCTTCCATATCATTGTGCTTATACTTCAAAGCCCTAGCAAAACTCAGACGACGCCCATCAACGATTGAAGCGTGATCGCGGTCATCGCAGATAATATAATCTTCGCGCGTCAACAAGGACGGGATCACGCCTGAATTGACCGTAAAGCCGGTTGAGAAACAAAGCGACTCGTCTTTGCCTATGTATTCAGCCAATTCCTTCTCTAACTTTACGTGAATGTCCAGCGTGCCATTAAGGAAGCGCGAGCCGGCACAACCGGATCCGTATTGTTGCAAGGCCTTAATGCCGGCATCAATGATGCGCTGATCGCCGGGTAAGCCTGTATAAGCGTTTGACCCGAACATCAAAACGTCGTGACCACCCATATTTACTTCTGTCCCCTGCTTGCCATCTATTTCTCGGAAATAAGGGTACATCCCCAGATCCATGTAATGTTGGGGCAAGGTGTATTTGGCCAGTCTATCGTCTAATATGCTCATATAATATATGGTTTTCGTACGAAATTCGGCTCACTTTTGGGCAATTCGTGCAGTGAGTCCGCTTTTCAAGGCTGCAAAGATAGGTATTTCCACCTTAAAAGGTCTGGCGAGCACTTATTTTTTTTTTTTTTTCATTGAGCGGTAAAAGGTTAGGTTAGAGGGAGAGAGTTTGGGCGGCTATTTATATTTTTGCAGCAAATTTCCATTATGAAGAAGATCCTATTCATCGTCAATCCGATTTCCGGCAACGGCCGCAGGACAGCAATCGAGCATGCCATAGAGAAGAACATTGATCGCAAGCTTTCGAATGTGAGCTCCGCACGACGGAATATGCCGGCCACGCTGAAGAGATCGCCCGCGAAGCCGCTGCACAAGGCGTTCACATCGTCGTGGCCGTAGGAGGCGATGGAACGATTAACGAAGTGGCCCGTGCATTAGTGCACACAGATGCTACCTTAGGTATTATTCCGTGCGGCTCAGGCAACGGTTTGGCGAGACATCTGCGCCTGCCGATGGACCCGTCGAAAGCTACGCGCATTCTGAACCAAGCAGTCATTCATTGTCTTGACTACGGCAAAATCAACGGACGGCCTTTCTTTTGCACTTGCGGCGTAGGCTTCGACGCGCTGATCAGTATGAAGTTTGCAGAAAGCGGCAAGCGCGGCCCGCTTACTTACGTTGAGAATGTGCTGAAAGAGTGGGTTAAATATCACCCTGAAACTTATACCGTGACGGGTGAGAACGGGACGCAAACGCACAAAGCGGTTGTCGTAACCTGCGCTAACGCATCTCAGTATGGCAACAACGCTTACATTGCTCCCTTTGCCTCTATGAAAGACGGCCTGCTTGATGTTATTATTATGGAACCCTTTTCTACCTTTGAAGCACCTCGATTAGCGATGCAACTCTTTAGTAGAAAGTTGATGAAAAATAGTAAAATTAAAGCTTTTCGTTCGCGCAAGGTACACATTATGCGGCCAACTGAAGGCGCTATTCACTGTGATGGTGATCCTTTTATGACGGGAAAAGAGATTGAAATCGAGATTATTCCGCACGGACTCAACATAGTAGTTAACCCTAAAGCCCACAACCGACAGTATACACTGCTACAAATTTTCGGAGAAGGGGGCGAACAATGGTGGAATAAGCAGCGACGTGTCTTTATCCGCCAACAAGTGAAGATTCGCCGCCTGAACCGCAACATCTTGGAACGGTTAAGCAAACTATAAGCCGTATGCTTCGTTGCGTAAGTTGCTGTTATCTTCTTAGAAAAAAACATAAAACTCGCAGCCGAGCCATTCATTTTTACTACTTTTGCCTAAATCAAGCAGTTACAAAAAAAGATGAAAGTTTCTACACAAATAATGCGCCTCGCTCTTCTCTGTTTTAGTTTTTTACTGTACGCACAGATCGCCGAGGCGCAACAGAAAAATGTGCCGCATGTCGTACAAGGAGGCGAAACGCTCTATAGTTTGGCACGCCTGCACCATACTACTATAGATAAAATATTGTCTATCAATCCCGGACTAACCCTCGAATCGCTACAAGCGGGCCAAACGATCTTACTGCCGACAGGCGGAACAGCAGGAAGCCCCACTACGCACGTCGTCAGCAAAGGAGATACGATGTGGAACATTGCGAAGCGCTACAACATTACCGTAGATGAACTCGTCGCAGTCAATCCGGCAATGCGGCAAGAAGATTATAAATTGAAGAAGGGTTCGGTTATCAACATTCCAACCTCAACGACGGCCGGCAATGGTCCGACGCAGGCAGCCGCTCCAGTCGGCAAAACAGTCGGCATAGCTTTTCTGCTGCCTATGAAAGCTACCGGCATCGAAGGCGAGCGAAGCGTAGAGTTTTACCGCGGCTTTCTGATGGCTGCCGATAAGGTGCGAGGCAACGGTCGCGACATCAATATCTACACGTATAATGAGGATGCAGATCAGTCAACTGTGGCTACGGTACTCAACAAACTCAGAGCGCAAAAGCCGGATGTGATTATTGGCCCGGTTTATCCGACCCATTTCACAGAGGTGGCCAACTTTGCTAAAGAGCAACAGATTCGTATGATCGTGCCATTCTCTTCTAAAGCTTGGCAAGTGCATACTACGCCGCAACTCTGCCTTCTCAACACGCCGACGAAGTATCAACAGATTTTTACGGCCGACTTATTCTTGAAGAGCTTCAAGATCCGCAACGCGGTGTTTATGCATATCAACAACGCCAACGAGCAATCGTTCACACAACAACTCAAAGCGCGCTTAAACGCAACGGGCGTCACGACAACAATCTATAATCTTGATGCACCCCTGACGCAATTGAAGTCGGCTTGCGCCAAGAACAAACAGACCGTCATCGTGCCCGACAGTTCCGATCCTGCAGTCTTGCGGCAAATACTTTATAAAATCAAGCTGTTTAAGGCGCAATATCCAAAGTATAAAGTGTCTCTTTTCGGCTACCCGACTTGGTTGGAGCACGAGGAGGCTTTACGAGAAGATCTCTGTGCGGTTGATACATATATATATACTAATACGTTCTACAACCCCTATTCGCGCGGCATCGCCGAATTCAACGCGCAGTATAAGGCGTGGTTCAATGCAGATCCTTTAGATGTAACGCCGCGTATGGGACTCTTAGGTCACGATCTTGCCTGCCATCTGCTGCAAGGCTTGTTTACGTATGGTAAGAACTTCACTACGCAGCGTGCCGGCACAGGTATGTTACAAAGCAATATGCACTTTGCTGCGACTGAAGCAGGTGGAGGATTGGTCAACAACAGCGTGAGCTTCATTCATTACAAGAGCGATAAGACCATCGAACAGATACAGTCTCGCTAAAAATTGTTTATGAAAAACTCCTATTGGCGCTCTTCGCATTAAGTGCTGCGCACGTTTTTGCTCAATTGGGCGAGCCTCGCAACACGCTGGCCTTTGGTGTCAACGCCGGCCTCGCGATGAACCAAATCGGCTTCACGCCCTCCATCAAGCAAGGCTGGCATATCGGCCCCACAGTGGGCGCTACGTTTCGCATAACAAGCGAAAAATACTTCAAACTTCTTTGCGCCCTGCAGGTAGAACTCAATTTCACCCAATTAGGTTGGAAAGAGCAGATTCAAAACAGTCGCGGCGAGCCGATCGCAGACCGTTATCGCAGAGATATGAACTATATTGAGATGCCATTTCTCGCCCGCCTGAGTCTCGGACGCGAGCAACGCGGCCTGATGGGCTATCTCATTGCCGGCCCACAGATTGGTTTTCTGATCGGAGAACGCAGCCATAAAAGCGCAACGTGGACGCTCGACGCAGAAGGGCGCCCTGACCGCCCAAACGGACTCTCTGCACAATACGACATGTCGGCCGATCACAAATTTGATTACGGCATTACGGCGGGTTTAGGCTTAGAATTAAACAGCAAGGCGGGACATTTTATGCTGGAGGGAAGATACTACTACGGATTGAGCGATATTTGGAAAAACGATAAGCGCCACGTCTTCTCGAGGTCCAATAATGGAACGCTTGCCATCAAGCTCACTTATCTATTTGATTTGAAAAAGAATTGACAAAACATAATATTTAATTAAGCCGTCCCAACGACAATGCACACCTGTTGACTGTGCGCAAATTCATACTTAATGAGCAGTTTTCTGCACAAACGAACGTGGGACTAAGCTTAGGCTCAAGCATTATAATTGAAATAGTTAGACTTCTCCGATCGCGGTTTTGAACTTATTTTGCTTAGAATAGTTTGCAAAAACATAGGTCCAAAATGTTATTTCTACAAGAAAAAGTAGTCAAATGTTTGGACAAAATGGTTACAACACCTTATCTTTGCATCGCTTTTCAAAAGCAAGGCCGGCACGAATGCAAATTCAAGCCGGATCAACATAGAGATTCAAAGCGCTCTATATATAATGGTATTAGGAAATGATTATAGCGCAACTGAAAAAGTTCAATTATTAGGTATTAGGTTTTAGGTTAGTTTTAGGTTACATGAGATGAAGACTCTGAAAGGAGTCAAGTAACAACAGTATGGCCGTGAGGCCTGGTTGTTAGGAAAAAAGAAAGGGCTTCGGCCCTTTTTTTTGTATCCATACGTGGCGCAAGCTAAGTCCGGCAGCTACTATGTACACGGCTACACAGTCGGGCAGCGAGGCGGCAGCTACGAGGCGCACGTGGACACCATCGTGGGAAGGCAGAGCAGCATTTGAGGGCGAATGGGTGAGGCCGGGAGGCTGAGCAGCAAGATCGACCCAACTCACAGCAACATCCCACTAAAGAGCAACAGCAAGCCGGAGAAAAAGACGAGAAAGGGGATTTTGCGAATAAACAACGTACAAAAACGGCCCAAGACTTAAGCATTTGAGGCCTCAAATTTAGTTCGCGGAGTTTTTTATCACGAGCACAAGTACTTTTCATCGTGAGCGCAAACCTTTTTTATCACGAGCGCAAACCTTTTTTATCGTGAGAACAAATCGAGCTGTTCGACTTTGCAGACTGTAAAAGAGGCTTTGAGACCATCATTTTGCAACTTTCAGCAAAATAATGAGAAGACTCCTTGCACGCTCTTCAAGGGGCAGCGTATCAGATTTGACCTAAGACGGCTTCGATGGGGAGTTTCACCTCGCCCAACTTCAGCATCGCATTGATCAAACAAACGTGGGTATATTCAGAAAGCGTCTCGGGGCGAATGTCGGCCAAGCGGCAAGCCTGCGTTTCCAAGAGAAAGCGGCGCATTGTGCCGGCCAAGAGATAAGATGACGGGATATACCAGCAATCTTGCCGCAAAAAAGCGACGTTGGTATAAGTCGTATCCGTGATCCTTCCCGACTGAATGATCAGGGGTTCAACGCCGGTTGGCAGCGATGCCTTCAATGCGTCGAGTCCACTGCGATCTGCGTATTTCAAATGGTAATCTAATGAAGCTGGTGCTTCAACGAGTTGCAACTGATTGACGACGGCCGGCACATAAGGCGAGAGCGAAGCCGTCTGTATGCCATCGGCATTATAAATAAAGCGAAACTTATAGCGCGTCTCTACGCCAAAAGCTTCCGGCGGAGCGAGCTGTTCGGCCAAGTGCTGAAGGTGGTCGGCTGAAAAGGGCAAGGAGAAACCCAGCGTGGCCTCCATGCGTTGCACATGATACGCCGATTGGCGGAGAAAGCCGCGATACCAGCAGAGCGTTTCTAAATAGTCTGTCATACAATTGCGAGAAATTAACGGGGAAGGTAGACTTTCTGAATCACTTCTTCATACTCTTTGCGGCAATCGCTGTTGACCGTGATGCCTCCTCCCGATCGAAAATAATATTGTCCGTCTTTCAGCTCGATAAAGCGGATCATCACGCCACAATCCAGCGTCTGCCCGTCGAAATAACCGCAGATACCCGTATAATAGCCGCGCGAAATCTGTTCGGCTTCAGCGATCAGCTTCACGGTCGAAGCCTTGGGCGCTCCGCAGATAGAGCCGGCGGGCAAGAGGGCCGACAGCATATCGCCGAGTTGCGAGGGCCACGTGGAAGGAAGCTGCCCGACGACTTCCGAGCTTACTTGCAAGATGGCGCCTTGGGCTGTAGCAATGCGATCTATGTAACGGTAGCGCCGCACTTCAATATCGGTGGCCACGCTGCCTAAATCGTTGCGCAGCAAGTCGACGATCGTGGCGTGCTCGGCTTGCTCCTTGGGATCAGCCATAATCGTTTCGGCCGCATTGGGCAGTGTTGCGTCTATCGTTCCTTTCATCGGGTGAGCCGCAATCCGTCCTTGTGCATCGATAGCGATGAAGCGCTCGGGCGAGAAGCAGACAAACTTATGCGGCAGGCAAACCTTATAAAGTGCCGGCGAATGCAGAAAGATGCTTTGCAGCGACAAAGGGCCTTCGATCGGCGTGCGTATCGTCAAATTGGCCAGGAATGAGTTGCCGTGATGCAAACCGGCTTGTATTATCTCAAACCGCCTCGCATAGGTCTCAAAACTTTCAGGATGTATCGTCAAGTTTGGGGCAACAGAGGCTGAAAAAGTCTTCCGGCGCAGGCAGCGTAACGTTGCTCCGCCCTTGAATAGTGGCAAAAAAATCAGGCGCTTCCTCTCCCGCCAAAGAGAGGTAGCCCTCGGTGAGTTCGTAGTTGATCAAAAAGAAGCAAGGCCTTCGCGCCTCGCCCAACCGATTAAGCCGCTGAAAAAGGGCAGAAACGTTGTCGAAATACATATTTGCGTAAATATGACTTTATTCTTCGTGCAAAGATAACACAAACTACGCGGCGCAGACTTGGTTTTCCTTTGTTTCCTGCCGGTTTTTGTTCACGACCAAGGTAGTCCGTAGGCAACCCTACCCATACTTTGTACAAAAAACATCAAAAAGCGATAGCGGGAAGCGCTTATCCTTGGCGCGCATTGTACGAAAAAGGAAAAAATAATAATTTTGCGCTTCGAATGAAACGCGTGTTACTCATCAATCAGCACGATTCGTTTGTCTATAATCTGGTTCAAACGTTTCGCAAAGCTACGCCGGCAATTGATTGTCGGGTGATGGACTACGACTATCTGGATGAAGACGAGGCCTTAACTTACGATGGACTCGTTCTATCACCGGGTCCAGGTCTGCCGGAGGACTTTCCGCGGACGCTTTCCCTATTGCGCCGCTGGATTGATCAGCCGGAGACGCGCCCTTTGCTGGGCGTCTGTATGGGTCATCAAGAATTGGGCGCCCTGTGGAATTGCCCTTGCAGGCCGCTTCCCCACCCTGCTCACGGAATTTCCTCAGCCTTAAAACGCACAACGCATGCTCCCCGACTCTTGCAGGGAACAAGCGCTGCTGTACGTGTAGGCCGCTATCACAGTTGGGCCTTAGAAATGACGCCCGCCGCACCTTTTATAATAGATGCCCTGACGGAAGAGGATGATTGCCTTATGATGATGCACCACAGCCAACTGCCCTTGTGGGGCGTGCAGTTTCACCCCGAAAGTATCTTGACGCCGGAAGGCGGAATTATGCTGCCCAACTGGGCTGCTTTGCTTTAATGCGCCGCCGGTGCGCGGTAAGCATCCTCCGCCACAACTTAGGGTGCTTGAAGCGGCGGCTTATGGTCGTCTTTATCTCATGCAGACTTTCACAAATCAGCCTTGCATATTTGTTTCCGTAACGCCAAGGATCGGGCGTTGGCGCAGCTCCTCGATCGATGGTTTCACCGTCTCGCCTTCTGCCTTTTGAAGCGACAAAACAGCCACAATGTGGGACATATTTTCGCGATTGCGCAGATAGCAGCGGATGTAAGGGCTGTTTTCAACCAACTCTGCGCCGATCAAATCGGGCACAAAAGGCGATCCGGTAAAGACATCAACGGTAGAAATTCCGTAAATAAGGCGCACGCCGCGGCAACTCATCGCAAAGAAGTCAGCTGCAACAGGATTATAGACAAAGAGCGGGAAGATCTGAACCAACGCTTCGCGAAGCGACAGGCGAACTGAAGTATGATTGCGACGCTCTAAAGTCGTGGTACGCTCTTTTGCCTCCAACATAGACTCAAGTATGTGGTATTTTTTTCCATTAACCTTAAACTTATACTTGGTCAAGACGGGCAGTATACCGAGCAGGTCGAAATACATTCGCTCCGTTTCAATGCAAACTTGGTTGCGAACAATCTCGACTGTGCGTTTCCCATAATGCAGTACGGCTCTGTCGGGCTCAATATCAATATAACCGCGCGCTTCGCCCCATTTAGGCCACTTAAAAAAAGCATTGAAGCCATAAATAATCTGTGACAGTAAAACCACAGCAAAGATTGGCCCCCAAATAGGCATCACCTTGGTGAAAGAAAGGACATCTGAAAGGATGAGAAATAGGAGTACACCCCACACTACCCCAAGCCCGACAAAAACCATCAAGGGTAAGAGCATAACTTCATTGAGTGTACGTTTACAATAACGAAATTCTATTCGACGCATAATAGATGTTTGTTTTGTTTATCAAAAGGTGCGGCGCGCGAGAGCTATACTTATCGGTTGCTTTTTTATTGTAGACTTTCGCAAATCAGCCTTGCATATTTGTTTCCGTAACGCCAAGGATCGGGCGTTGGCGCAACTCCTCGATCGATGGTTTCACCGTCTCACCTTCTGCCTTTTGAAGCGACAAAACAGCCACGATGTGGGACATATTTTCGCAATTGCGCAGATAGCAACGAATATATGGGCTGTTTTCAACCAACTCTGCGCCGATCAAATCGGGAACAAAAGGCGATCCGGTAAAGACATCAACAGTAGAAATTCCGTAAATAAGGCGCACGCCGCGGCAATTCATCGCAAATAAATCGGCCACAACGGGATTATATATAAAGAGTGGGAAGATGTGAACCAACGCCTCGCGGAGCGAAAGCATAACCGGTGCATTTTTTGTACGCTCCAAGAAGGTGGAACGCTCTTTTGCTTCCAACATAGACTCGATGATGTGGTATTTTTTTCCGTTGGCCTTAAATTTATACTTGGTTAATACGGGCTGCATACCGAAATTGTCGAAATACAAGCGCTCTGTGTCGATCTGAACTTGGTTGCGCGCAATTTCAACTACGTTTTTTCCGTAATAAAGTGTGGCTCTGTCGGTCTCAATATCTATATATCCGCGCGCTTCGCCCCACTTTGGCCACTTGATATAAGACACGACCCAGAACCCAGCGAAAGCCGGAAAGAACAACACCGCGAAAGCAAGAAAGAAAGGCATCACATTGAAGAGGGTAATCGAGAGAAAAAGAGAAAGAAAGAACACACCAAAAGCCAAGCCAAGAATCACGAGAAGGATGATCGAGGCAACCTGCATAATTTCATTGACCGTACGTTTGCAATAACGAAATTCTATTCGACGCATAATAAGATATTTATTTTGTTTATCAAAAGTTGGGGCACGCCAAATCAAAGTAGGCGGCCAATTATCGAGGGCCAAAATTAACAAAATCAACCTACAAGAGCGAAAAAAACACCCTTGCTTTTAGTCTTTTTAGCTTGAAGCTCATTATTTCCCTTTTAAAAAGTTTGGCTCCGACTTTGGGCGGCAGAATATTCTTATTTAGCTGAGAGGTTTCCCCAAAAAAATGCGGCTAATTATAGTTTTTATGCGTAAATTAGTGGGCTGTATTGCAACAGCAATCAATACAAAACGTAAGAACATATGTGCGGAATAGTTGGATATATTGGGAAAGGACAAGCTTATCCTATTCTCATCAAAGGATTGAAAAGACTAGAATATCGTGGTTACGATAGCGCCGGCGTAGCGCTTTTGCCAAGCGCCGGAGAGCTAAATATTTACAAGACGAAGGGGAAAGTTTCAAACTTGGAAGAGCTTTGCAAGGACAAAAATGTACAAGGCCACATCGGTATTGCACATACTCGCTGGGCCACCCACGGTGAGCCATCCTCGCTCAATGCACATCCACACGTTTCTCAAGATGGAAACTTAGCCATTATCCACAATGGCATCATAGAAAACTTTTCCTATCTCGCAGAGCAACTCAGCGGAAAAGGATATTCGTTCAAAAGTACGACAGACACTGAAGTATTAGTTCAGCTGATCGACTTTTATTACAAAAAAAACGCCTGAAGATCTTCTTGAAGCCGTGCGTCGTGCGCTTCGGAAGGTCGTTGGCGCTTACGCCATCGCGGTAATCGACCGCAATCATCCCGAACACATTGTCGCAGCCCGCCAATCCAGTCCGTTAGTTGTCGGAATGGGAAAAGACGAAGCAGAATATTTCATCGCCAGCGACGCTACGCCGATTGTAGAATACACGAAGCAAGTCGTTTATCTTGACGACGGGCAAATCGCAGACATAAGGCCGGGTCAGCCCCTCCACATTGTAAACCTTGAAGCCCAAGATGTAGAAGTCGACATCAAGGAAGTAGATATGGACATCTCCAAGTTGAGCAAAGGCGGTTTCCCCCATTTTATGTTGAAGGAAATCTACGATCAGCCGCAGTGCTTACAAGACTGCCTCAGCGGGCGTTTGACGATCGACAACACGCGCCCCGAGCTCAACAAGATTGTGCTGTCGGCCGTAGAAGACTATAAAGAGCGGCTTATCTCTGCCAAGCACATCATCATCGTTGCTTGCGGCACGAGTTGGCACGCCGGGCTCATCGGCAAACAGCTCATTGAGAAAACTTGCCGCATCCGCGTCGAGGTAGAATACGCCAGCGAATTCCGCTATCGCGACCCTGTGATCAGCAAAGACGACGTGATTATCGCCATCAGCCAGAGCGGCGAGACGGCCGACACATTAGCCGCCATCCAGTTAGCGAAACAGCACGGCGCACTCGTGATGGGTATCGTCAACGCTGTCGGTTCATCCATTGCACGCGAGACTGACACCGGCATCTACACCCACGTAGGGCCGGAGATTGGTGTAGCCAGCACGAAAGCCTTTACCGGACAAGTCACCGTCCTAACGATGCTTGCCTTGGCGCTGGGTCACGCAGTCGGCACACTGCCTGACGACGAATACCATGAGGCTGTGCGCGAACTCGCTCACATTCCGCAAAAAAATGCGTCAAGTATTGGAGCTCGACAAGCAAATCAAAGAGTACTCAAAGACTTTTTACTTATGCGCAAACTTCCTCTATCTCGGCCGCGGCTTCAATCATCCCGTAGCTTTGGAGGGCGCTTTGAAGCTCAAGGAGATTTCTTACATCCACGCCGAAGGGTATCCGGCCGCCGAGATGAAGCACGGCCCGATCGCCCTCGTCGATAAAGATATGCCCATCGTATTTATCGCCACCCACCACCAACTATATCGTAAAATCATCAGCAATATGGTCGAGGTAAAGTCGCGCGACGGACGCATTATGGCCGTTGTCACGGAGGGCGATGAAGAGATTCGCAAGATTGCCGACGAAGTTGTGGAGATTCCTGACGTACCCGAGATGCTCGTACCCCTGCTCACGGTCATCCCGCTCCAGCTCTTGGCCTACCACGTCGCCGTAGTTAAAGGCTTAGACGTAGACATGCCGCGCAACCTCGCGAAGAGCGTGACGGTAGAATAATATCAAGCGCCTCTTTCCGCTATTTCTCACATCGGAAAGAGGCGTTTTTTATGATTTAATCAAGCCGCGGCGCGATAAATCACCAGACAATAACCCTTTTTCAAACCAACGACATGAAAAAAGCTTTTGGATATGGCATGCTGCTCCTGCTTCTATCGCTCTACAGCTGCCATAGCAAGACGAAAAACGAAGCCACAACCCAAGACTCCACGGAAGTAAACGCCACAGGACCCAAAGAATCGTCCTCACCCCTGGAGCGCACAGAAACATTTAAGGCCGGCGGCCACACTTACGTGCTATCCATCAAGCGCGAAGCCAATCACGCTCTGCCAACCGTCAAAGACGAATCAGGACAAGTATATTATGACAACACCGTCGAAGTACGCCTCACGTGCGATGGTCAAGAAGTTTACTCGCACCTCTTTACCAAGGCCGACTTCGACAGCTATTTGAGCGACCAAGAGAAGGCCAATTTAGTATTACAAGGTATGGGCTACGATCCAACTCAAAAAATCAGCACCGTAGTGATGCTCGGAGCGCAGATCGGAACAGCCGGTTTTAGACGGCGACGGCCCGGCCTTCACGCTTGAAATCCCCTGCAAGGCGGCAATGCGAAGATCACGCCGATCAATGCGCAAGATACGACCGGCGAGGATCAAATGGATCTGGGCGACTAAGGCTAACGGCAGCGCGGAGGTGGCTGAAAAGACAAAGTCGGCAGCCATAAGCAGACGCCATCGCGGCACGTTTTCTTGCGGCGACTCATGGCCCCATCATTCCAGCGCCTAATCAACAGAAAATCAGTTCGCCAACTTTCAATCCAAGCTCAATCACGAGCGCGGGCAACCGAATTTCTTGGCTTTTTCTCACGATGAAAAAGGCTTCATCTCGTGAGAAAAAGGTTTCATCTCGTGAGCGCAGAGGTTTACGCTCACGAGCGCAAACAAAAAATAATTATGTGTTGCGGCCTTTCCTTTCATACATAATCGGAAATTTGGAAGCACAAGTAGCTTTTTCCAACAGCAGGCAAAAAAAAGGCGACTTCGGCCAACTAACGGCCTACGCTCTGCTGCCGCAGCGGCGCGAGTAGCATATGATGGCGGCACGTCGACTTCAAATCAGTAGTCTGCGTGAAGCGAAAAAGCAAGGGCCACACAACTTCATACGGACCAAGCGGCGCAGAAAAACGAGGTCAGCATTTTTTTCATTAGTGCATTGTTTTCCCCGCTTTGCTTGCCTTTTTTCAGGCTTTATCGTAACTTCGCAGCTATAAGACGAACAAATACAGTATTACCATAAAAATGGCTCAAAGAATAGAATTTACAAAAATGCATGGCGCCGGTAACGATTATATCTACATCGACACCATGCGCTTCCCAATAGCCCACCCCGAAAAGCTTGCCGTAGCTTGGAGCGATCGGCACAAAGGCATCGGCGGCGACGGCATTATACTCATCGGGAAGAACGAAAGCGGGCACTTTACGATGCGCATCTTCAACAATGACGGTTCGGAAGGAAAAATGTGTGGCAACGGCATTCGCTGCGTGGGCAAGTATCTCTACGATAATGGGATCACGTCGGAAAAAGAATTGCCCATCGACACACTTTCCGGCACGAAACTGCTCCATATGACGACTGACGCCGACAATAAGGTAGTCGAAGTGACCGTGGACATGGGAGAGCCGATTTTGGCCGACAAGCATCAGTTGGCAACACCGGATGGGAGTATGCAAGATGGTGAAGTGACGATCGGCCATACTAACTATCAAGGCACTTTTGTTTCGATGGGAAATCCGCATTTCATCAACTTCATCAACGGCGTAGAAGAATATGATGTGCAAACGAATGGCGTTCGTCTCGAGCAAGCCAAGATTTTCCCCGAGCGTTGCAACATCGAGTTTGCTGAAATACGGCCCGACGGAAGCATACGTATGCGCGTCTGGGAGCGCGGCTCGGGCATCACGATGGCTTGCGGAACGGGGGCTTGCGCCACGGCCGTAGCGGCAGCGCTGACAGGGCGCGCGGGACGCACATCTACGATCGTGATGGATGGCGGCCAACTGACCATCGTCTGGAATGAGAATGATAATCATATTTATATGACCGGGCCGGCCACCACCGTGTTTACCGGCACGATCGAATTGCCCGAAGAATAAAAAACGAGGCACGACGGCGCGTCATATAGCAACAAGGGCCTCCAATTTGCCCCCTTAAACTCTTAGAATATGGCTTTTATAAACGACAACTTTTTAAAACTTCAGAAGAATTACCTCTTCGCGGACATCGCACACCGCGTAGAAGCTTATAAAACGGCACATCCTGATGCGCCGATCATACGCCTTGGCATCGGCGACGTAACGCGTCCGCTCGTACCGGCCGTTATTGACGCACTGCACAAAGCCGTCGACGAAATGGCCCACGCGGAGACCTTCAGAGGCTATGGCCCTGAGCAGGGTTATGAGTTTTTGCGCTCGGCTATCGTAGCGAATGTGTTTGAACCGCGCGGCATTGCGCTTTCAGCCGACGAGGTATTTGTCAATGATGGGGCAAAGAGCGACACAGGTAACTTCGGCGACATTCTGGGTCGGGACAACACGATCTGCGTAACGGACCCGATTTATCCCGTTTACATCGATTCGAACGTCATGGCGGGACGTGCCGGCGATTTTAACAATGGTCTGTGGAGCAAAATCACGTATTGCGCTTGCTCGGAAGAGAACGACTTTATCCCCGAACTGCCCACGAAGCCGGTAGATATGATCTACCTTTGCTATCCTAATAACCCGACGGGAACGGTTTTGACGCGGGCGCAACTAAAGAAGTGGGTGGACTACGCTTTACAAACGGGCGCTTTGATTCTTTACGATGCGGCTTACGCTACATTCATTCGCAACGAAGACGTTCCGCACTCTATTTACGAAATTGAGGGTGCTAAAGAGTGCGCTGTGGAGTTTCATAGCTATTCAAAGACAGCCGGCTTCACAGGTCTGCGCTGCGGCTTCACGATAGTGCCGAAAGAAGTAACCGCTCGCGGAGCTGACGGAACGCGCGTCCATCTGAATCCGCTGTGGAACCGACGCCAGTGCACGAAATTCAACGGCACGCCCTACATCGTACAGCGCGCGGCGGCTGCAATCTATACAGAAGAAGGCAAGCGCCAAGTAAAGGAAGTGGTAGACTTCTACTTGGAGAATGCACGCATAATGCGCGAAACGCTAATGGCTACCGGCTTAAAAGTATATGGCGGCACGGACGCACCATACATTTGGTTTAAGACACCGGAGGGGATGAAAAGTTGGGATTGCTGGGAAATGCTGCTCAACGATTACGCTTTGGTGAGCACGCCGGGCGTAGGTTTCGGCCCGTCGGGCGAAGGTTATATTCGCTTAACAGCCTTCGGTACGCGCGAAGATTGCGTTGAGGCGATGCGCCGCTTGAAGAAATAACGCATAGGTGTTAAATAAGTAATGCGAAGTCGTGTCAAGGCCGCACTGCGGTTGTTGGCACGACTTTTTGTAAGCCATTGTTGCGTCGCAGCTCTTTCTCATCACCCAAAAACAACAAGGTTTTGTGACCACTTATTGCCCATTGCGCATCAAGATCAACGGAAAAAGTAGCAAGTCCAACCGCATTCAACTACACCTTGAATAGAAAAAAATCAGCACTTCAATCCGCATTGGCTACACATTATATATAATATAGAGGTTTGCAAAGCGCATTGCCTGCAAACCTCATTAAGAAATTCGTTACTAAAAGCCCTACCAGCCCGTCTGCGCCCAACCTGCGGCTTTATACCATTCCGTCTTCCGGAAAGCAGCATTCAAATCGCCATGATGCTTTGCCAAGGAGGCATTATCAGAATAGATCTGCTGAGGTATAAACATAGAAGTTCCGCAAAGCGTAGGCGAATTTAATTCTTGAAAGTCTACGCGGGAAGGACCAATCCAAAAGTGCGGCGAATAGAAAGTAAAAGGAATAGCTTTCTGCATTTGTAAACGCACAGCCGCATAGTCGGCCGGCGAAAGCAAATGATGCAAAGCGTCCAAAGCATCATAATAATGCGGGCGATAGTAGTTGGATGGCGAATAATAATGATAGGGCGTCACGTTCGTCATATCAGGCGAAAAGCGCGGTCCGGCGTTGAATGCCGATCGGGGCAAAGCATTTTTGATCGCGCCCGCCAAAGATTCCAAGTGCTTCGTATCAATTACGGACAACACGATGCCGAAATCGTCATACGTATCTTGCTGTTTGGGGTCGACTACATCGTCATAATACGTGACGGCGATCTGTTTTGGATCAGCCGCAAACAAACCATTTTCCAATTGGTGCGTATAATTAGCGCCCGCCGCGTGAATGGCAATGGGCGAACCAATGAGATAATCTGTGACGTGGCGCAAATCATAGGCCACCTCCAAAGTCTGCATCAAGCAGGCATCAAAGAGGATAAAGCGCAAATGGACACCGCTCTGCTGAATCGCCGTTGCCAAATCAGGAATATCCGTTTGAGAACCCAGACGTCCGGAAGCATCAACATCCATCCAAGCGTTGCCGGAAGGCCCTACGTCTATGCCAAAACTCCGTGGCTGATAATCTTTGTTCGTTGAGGGCAGCCAGCCATCAGCGTGCGACCACAGCACCAAACCATATTCTTCGGCGGGACATTTCTCTTTAACCCATTGCAGGACGTCTTGCAACGTTTTAGGGTCAGCCGAGTTAGCATCCTTTTCCCATTGGCGCACAAGCAGCGGCGCATCGTATTCCTTTGAAAAGAAATAGATGCGAGGCGCGCGCATATCGTCCACGAACAAGAGAAGCCGATCTTCGTCTTTTAAGTATCGGACACCTTCCGCGAGTTCGAGGGAATCTAAGCGATTATAGCCTTTCTTTCCCAAAGAATTTTGCGCTGCTTGATAAACAAGGACCGTTCGCCGCCCCGGATTGCTCGCATATTTTCCAAAGCCATTGGGTGGTACGTCCTCTTTCGCGCAACCGGAGAGCGCAATCGTCAAGCAGCAGAGCGCACTGAAAAGCAATAATCTATTTAACGTTTTGTGTAGTTGATCCATAATTAATAATGATGTATTTATATCCGAAAGCAAAGAAGATCTGACTGAATTGCGCCGTAGCTTGTTGGCGTGCGGCCCTAAGATTGTCGACCGTCAAGCAGCGCGCCATCATCTTTCGATAGGCCAAGGCGTACAATTTATTTTTGTCCTCCGCGCGCCACGTGCCTTTCTCGTAAAAAGCTTTCGTTTGCGCCTCATCTATAAAGTTTTTATCTAAGAGTCCGACGGTGGGCAGATACAAAACGGCCGTATCGCCTTTGGCTGTAAACCAATCGTCAGGCGCTTTTTTCATATCAATGCCTAAACGCACCGTACCGGTGTAGATCTGCGCCAACTGTTTGTCGCCAAGCAGCGCTTTTTCGTCAAGTTCGGCCAACTCTTCCGTCCGAATGGCGAGAAACTCCCATTGGCCGATGTCTTTAATCTTCCGAATTTCTTCGGGCGAAACGTCGATTTGCTTGTTGGAACTCACGTGAAGCCCCTCCCCACTCCGCCATTCGTCGCGACACTGGCGCAAACATAGGGCTACGATGACAATGGCCAACAAGATAAGCCACAAGTATCGAAACTTCACAACGATATAAAAATACCACCTTGGCGAGGGCTTTGAGGCGGTAGCTCTTGGTTTGGTCTTGTCTTCCTTTCATCGCTCAATCGTGATTAGGCTTTCTACGTTTTGGGGTGTCGGATTTTTGTCAAATCTGATTACGACTTGCGACTCATCGTAGCCCATTCGGTGCAACATAGGCAGCAACACTTGCGCCGCAGAGCGCTCTGCCGACTTCAAAATGTCGGTTTGATCCAAATGTTGAACAATGCTATCTTCGCCTTGCTTGGCAAAGGCCACCACTTCGGCCGATGAATAGCGCGAGCGCGTCAAATCTATATATTGCCTGATGCCTTTTTCGTCGATTTTGGAGGAAGATACGATCACTTTGGGGTTGGGCAGCGTCACGACAATGCCCTTTTCGCTACGCTGAATGCGCGCCGCACTAAAATCAGAAAAATCTATGTAGGCCTTAACCGTCACGTCGATGGGGATAGCAATCTTTCTATCGCCAACGGTAAGCGGCAAGCTGACGGGAACGGAAAGAATCTTGCCCTCCAAACGCCGCGTATCAGCGTGAGTGACCAACTTATGGATCTTGTACTCTGTCGTATACAAGCGCGAGCAGCGCACAATTTGGTTGACGATTGTAGCCGTCGTATCTATCTTCACCTTATTGTTATCCTCGTCTGGTTTTCCTGACTTGCTGCACGCAAAAAGGAAGACGCAGGAGGCTAATAACAAATACTTCATATCGTTCATATCTTGCAAAGATAGCACAAGCCATCGAGTTTTGTCCTTATTCTTGAAATTTATTCTCTGTTTTTACTTGCCTAACGCTGCTTTTGACAGCCCTATGTACGATCGTTTGCGCCTTTTAACGCCGACTGCAGATGCTTCTCATTCGTAACTGAACGATTCCGGCTGAAGATGTCAATCCGGCGCACGCTTGTTTATTGCTTTTCCTTTCAACTTACGCTTTCCATCTTTGAAAGACGGAGGCAAACTCTGCACCAAAGTGCCCAACATCCTTATTTTTAAGTGCCGAAACCGTTTCTCCGGATGGTTTGCTCCCGCCAAACAATCATTTGCTCCCGCCAAACGATGGTTTGCTGCCACCATACGATCGTTTGCTGCCGCCAAACGAAAACGAGATCAAGCCGGAGAGCGAGAAAACGCCGCTTTCATCGGCTACAACTGCGAGTTGCTAACCGGCCGTGCGGCATTTGAAGCTACCGAAACTGACGGGAGGGGAAGTAAGGGAAGAATAAAAAAGCGGCGGAAGGTTGTAGCGTCGACAACTTCCCGCCGATATGGGCTTTATTATAATGATGCGGCCGGCCAAATGAGTCGGCGGCGTTGTTTATTGGTCGTTGTTCTTCACGTAGCCTTGATAATGCGGCGGCAAACCACGCATGATGGCGTCGTAAGCCTGATCCTTTATTGCGAGAATGTCTTCTGCGCTGCGCGAGGTCGGATAAATAGGGTCGTGAATAAGGAGCTGGAGTTTATGATGCCGCACAAAGTTGAAGCCTTTTGTGCGAGGGAGGATATCGAACGAGCCATTGATGGTCATCGGCACGATGGGCAACTGCAAATCGTCGGCCAACTGAAACGCGCCTTTGCGAAAGACGCCCAAATGGCCGGTGAAGGTGCGCGCGCCTTCGGGGAAAACGACGAGCGAAGTACCACCTTGCAGCGTCTTTCTGGCAAAGTCGATGGTCGCTTTCACCTTTCGCGGACTCGATTTATCGACAAAAATGTGCCGCGCCTTGTAGCAGGCGTAGCCTACAAAGGGCAGGCGGCGCAGGGCCTTTTTCATCATCCACTTAAAGTTGCGGTTGAGATACCCATACACGAGAAAGATATCCATAGCCCCTTGGTGGTTGGCCACAAACACGTAGCTCTGGCCTTTAGTCAACTTCTCACGACCGACAATTTCGACTTGCAGCAACAGCAATCGACAGACGAAGCGCGACCACAAACGAGCCGGATAATAGCCCCAGAAATGGGCGCTGCCGAGTACGCTCCCGATACTGGTGATCAGGGCGGTGAGGATGGTAGACAAGATGAAAAGGGGCAAAGCTACCACCAATTGATAACAGCAATAGATGAAGCGAAGCATGAGTTTAATGATGTTTTAATGTAATCAAGTTTATCTCGGGCCAAGCGCCGATGCGGAAAGGCAGAAGTACTTCGCCGACGCCCAAACTTACGTAGAGCGTGCGTCCGCCCTCATAGTAAGGGCCGCCCCATTCGGGATAAAACCATTCAGATGGGGAGAAACTTCCTATTTTCAGCTGCATGCCGTGCGTGTGCCCGGCGAGCATCAGCGGGATGCGGGTCTCCGGCAATACGCGACGGCGCCAATGCGTCGGGTCGTGGGAGAGCAAGATCTGGAAGCAACTATTTTGCAAGCCGCGTTGAGCCCGCGGCAAATCGCCTAAAGCCGGGAAAGGCGGCTTGCCGTCGTTTTCTACGCCAACAATCGCAATGGAATCATTTCCGCGGCGTAGTATGTAATTATCATTGAGAAGCAGTCGCCACCCTATCGCGCGCTGATGATCTTGCAGCAAGCGGACGTTGGCCAAACGCGCCTTTTCGTCGGGCCAGTTGTAGTACGTCATATAATCATGGTTGCCCATAATGCTGACAACTCCGTCGCGAGCGTGCATTTTTCGGAAGATATCCTCAAACTCAAAGAGTTCTTCTGCGTGGTAGTTGACCAAGTCACCCGTAAATACGATTAAGTCGGGCTGCAACGCATTCACGCTGTCGACAATCCGCTCCACGACGACGTGGTGGCGACGCAAGGTGCCCACGTGCAGGTCGGAGAGCTGCACAATGCGATACCCATCAAACGCTTGCGGGATGGCTGCCGACGTATACGTGAAGGGTTTGACCACGATCTGGCGATAACCCAGCGTGAAGCCGTACAACATCGTCAGAAACACGACCGAACTCACAAATAAGGCGATGCGGCGTATCCACAGTCGATACGACTTGAAGAGTAAGCAGAAGAGCAGCAAGAGCGATAGGATGATTTCCGGCACAGCTACGCACAGCGTGGTTGACAACAAAATGGCTTTGAGCTGATCCGCAGTCATCGAATAACTTTCCTTGATGCTCGCGCCGATAAGCAGGAGCGCGAGCAAGAGGTTGGGGGCGTAAATCCACTTGCGCCAAGACTTTTCGCGCAGCATCAGGCGCTCGATTCCGAAAGGCGGGAGCAAGAGAATCAACAGTAGGACAGGAAGTATGCGAAGTATCATTTGTATTGTTCTTAAATGGGTTATTGCCGGCGCAGCGCTTGTTCCGGCGGTTTGTCGTTAGGAATGCAGCGTTGCCAATCGCCCTTTAGCGAGCGTAAGTCACGGCGCGGCCGGGCACGTGCTCATCCGTCATATGCCCTTTATTGTATAAGAGGGAACCATTTACGTAAGTTTTCTCCACAGCCCAATTCATTGTGCGCCCTTCTAAAGGACTCCAGTTGCATTTGCTTCTTATAATGTTCGGCGTAATGGTCTTTGGAGTTTCCGGACGCACAACAACGAGATCGGCATTATAACCTTCGCGCAAATAACCACGATTTTCGATGCTGAAGATCGACGCCGGACGGTGACACATCAATTCTACGAGGCGCGGAAGGCTTAGTACGCCGCTGTCAACCAATTCGAGCATCGCGATAAGTGAGAACTGTACCATCGGCATCCCCGACGCGGCGCGTGCAGCTCCACCCACCTTGTCTTGTATTTGATGCGGCGCGTGGTCCGTCGCGACTGTCGCGATCCGGCCATCGTTCAAGGCTGCGCGCAATGCATCGCGGTCGGCGCGTGTCTTGACAGCAGGATTGCACTTTATACGAGTGCCCAAGCGCTTATAATCTTCGTCGCAGAAAAGCAAGTGCGGGAGGCAGGCCTCCGCAGTAATCTGCCGGCCGGATGGGGCAAAAAGTTCTAATTCTGCGGCCGTCGACAAATGTGCTACGTGCAGCCGCGTCCCATATTCGTTGGCGAGTTGCACAGCTAAGCGCGTCGACTCCACACAAGCGGCTTCGGAGCGAATAAGTGGGTGATACGAGACGTCAGGATCAGCTCCAAACTTCTCCTTATAAGCTTTCATATTCGCAGAGATGGTTGGCGTGTCCTCACAGTGCGTCACGAGAATCGTCGGACTGTTTGCAAAGACGCGGCGTAAGGCTTCCGCGTCATCAACCAGCATATTTCCGGTCGAAGCACCCATAAAAAGTTTCACGCCGGCAATGTTTCGCGTATCCAATTGCGACAGAGCGTCGGCGTTGTCCAATGTAGCGCCAAAGAAGAAGCCATAATTAACGTGGCATTTCGACGCTGCGATCGCTCGCTTTTGTTCAAGCGCCTCCGGCGTCGTAGTGGTCGGCAGCGTGTTGGGCATATCGAGGATCGTAGTCACCCCGCCGGCCGCAGCGGCCAGACTTTCGGTGTGGAAATCTGCTTTCGCCGTCAGGCCGGGCTCACGAAAGTGAACGTGTTCGTCGATTACGCCGGGCAGGATATAAGCCCCGTCGAGGTCAACCGTTTCTTGCGGCGGAATAGTCGGTTGCGCGTCGCGCCCTTCCAAGATTTGCTCGATACGGTCGTTATCAATGAGCAGCGCACCCAAGAATTGGCGGCCCTCATTGACGAGTATAGCGTTTTTAAGTAAGATTCGTCTGTGCATAAGTCTGATCTGATTTCATGTAAGGCAAGACAACAGCCAAGCGAAGGTGGAAAACGAGTGTCGGCAGCCGATGCTGGTCGACCGCCGACGTATTTTTTATACTTTTCGGGGCTTAATTTTGCCGGTTATGGCTGCCCAGCGCAATCGCATAACGCCAAACAGCGCCTCGCCGAATATACCTCCGCTCATTTTGCTTGTACCTTCGCGGCGGTTGACAAAAATTACAGGCACTTCCTTTATCTTAAAGCCCAACTTATATGCAGTAAACTTCATCTCGATCTGAAAAGCGTAGCCCTTGAATCGGATGGCGTCAAGGTCCACCGTTTCTAAGACGCGACGACGATAACATTTAAAGCCCGCAGTCGTATCTCTCACGGGAATACCTGTGACAAACTGCACATAACGCGAAGCATAATAACTCATAAGGACGCGCCCCATAGGCCAATTGACCACGTTCACGCCGCTCACATAGCGCGAGCCGACGGCCACATCAAGCCCTCGTCGGCGCAAGCTTGGTAGAGGCGCGGCAAGTCTTCAGGATTATGACTAAAGTCGGCATCCATTTCAAAGACGAAGTCATAGCCGTGCTCCAAAGCCCATTTGAAGCCGCAGATATAAGCCGTACCCAAGCCGAGTTTGCCCTGCCGTTCTACCATAAACAGTCTGTCGGCAAATTCGTCTTGCATCAAGCCGCGCACGATAGAAGCCGTGCCATCGGGAGAGCCATCGTCGATGATCAGGATGTGAAACGACTTGGGCAGTGCAAAGACCGCGCGGATGATATTTTCAATATTTTCCTTCTCGTTATAAGTGGGGATGATAACAATGCTGTCGCTTTCCTTCATAACCTATGATCTGCTTAGAATATGCGGCGAAGTTAGTTATATTCCTGCAAAATCGTGTCATCAAAACAGAATTTTACACCAAAAAAAGAGGTGTTTTTCATCTTTTTCTCTCGCAATAATGTGCCAATAAAAAAAGAAAGCCTTATCTTCGTCCCCACATTTTTTTATAAAAACAACTTATGAAAAAAAGATTTTAACCTTTGTCGCAGTGCTCTTACCATTGACGAGCATCGCGCAACAATACAAGGTAACAGGAAAAGTGCCAGTTAAAACTAAAGTTTATCTCTTCCGCACGCCCGAACTCTCTAAGGAACAAGCCGATAGCGTTGTATCCAAGAACGGGACGTTTACATTTAGCGGAACAACGACTAACCCCGAGCTGTTCTACGTCGTGAAAAAAGCTGCCAAAGCCGGCCAGCCGGGAACGATGGTTCCTATCGTGACAGACGGCAACGTTACAGTGGATTTTACGACTCAGACCGCGAGCGGAACGCCTGAAAACGATGCGCTCAAAGCTGCTTTGACGCAGGTAAAACCGCTCTCCGATCGCTTGAAGGGTGTAGAAAAACAATTTGAAGACTTGGAAAAGTCCGGCAAAGAGCCATCTGAAGCCGAACTGACAAAGCTGTCCGACAGCTACGCCGAAGCACAGGGCGCGATGATTGAGGCTGTGTCGGCAATCTGCAAGAGCAATGTGGACAAGACCTATCCCGCCTATTTCTTGGCCGACTTCTATTCGCTGATAGACAAAGCCACACTCTACAACTTCTATGATGGCAAGGCTAAATTTATGCAGCCGTTCGTCGTGTCTCACGTTTGCCAACTGATAGAAGGCTGGAAGCGTCGCGAACCCGGTCAGCAGTTTACCGACTTCGACATGGAAGATCCGACCGGAGCAAGCCGCAAACTCTCCGACTATGTTGGTAAGGGCAACTATGTGCTCGTAGATTTCTGGGCTTCATGGTGCGGTCCTTGCCGTCGTGAAATGCCTAACGTAAAGGCTCTTTATGATAAGTATCACGCACAAGGTTTCGACGTTGTCGGCGTCTCATTCGACAGCGACAAGGCACCTTGGCTGAATGCCATCAAGAAAATGAACCTGCCCTGGCATAACATTTCCGATCTCAAGGGATGGAAAAGCAAAGCCGCAGCTCTGTATGGCATCAACAGTATCCCATCTACCCTCCTCATAGATCCGCAGGGCAAGATCATAGCTACAGATCTGCACGGTGAAGAATTGGAGACCCAATTGAATACTATTTATGAGAAGAGCGATGTAGCCTCGTTGCCCAACAAATAAGCCGATCAACAGCATCGACAAAACGCAAACAACATAACAAGCCGAGCCGCGGAAGTCTTTTCCGGCTCGGCTTTCGCTTTATTTGCATCCGCGCTTTGTCTGTCATAATGACGCTCACGCTCCCTATCGGATAGGGGCGAACTCCCGTATCTCCCGTTTACGCTCACGATAAAAAAGGCTTCATCTCACGATAAAAAAGGCTTACGCTCGTGATGAAAAAGGTTTCACCTCACGAGCGCACACTCCGCCAACTTGTCGGCGAGGGTTGAAAAACCGATGTAAGGCCTTTAGAGCTATAACTCTTCTTGCATATTTTCCAAAGATTATCAAGCAATTACGAGTTTACGCCGACAGTCATCAGCAGGATATGCCCTTAAAAGAAAAACAAGAGAAACAGAAAAAGCCACTTCAGCGTGCGCAGTTGAGGAGCGGAGAGGCAACTGAGCGAGCAGCGCTATGCAAGGCTATATCTAAGCCTGCAAAGACTGAACGAACGAAGCGCCGAACGGGCCTCAAATGCCCATTATTCCCAACCTCATCACGCCATTTTGCAAGCCGGAGCAGTAGGAATCGACTGCGGAGGGCGACAGCTGCGTAAAGGTTTGACCATATTTGCTTTGCACTCTGTTTCGTTTACACTACCTTTGCAAGCAAATTTGACCTCGGCAATGCATCATTTTAGCGGCATACTTTTCTTCTTCATCTGGCTCTTGACGACTCCGATTACGGCGTCAGCACAGCAGTCGGCCGATTTTGGAAAGGGCGAAGAGCAAAATGAAATAGGGCCGAAGGTGGATGAAAAAACAAAGGTAGACAGCTTTGTTATCAGCCTTTTGACCTGCACAGCCGGACAAAAGACTTACGAACTTTACGGGCACTCGGCGCTACGCGTGAAAAACGTGAAGACCAACGAAGACTTGGTTTACAACTATGGCGTGTTCTCCTTTTCAAAGCCCAACTTCACGTGGCGTTTTGTGTTGGGACAAACGGATTATACGGTCGGCGTCGTGCCTACCCCCTACTTCATTGCCGAATACGTAGACAATGGGCGGAGCATCAGAGAGCAAATACTCGCTTTGCGCCCCGCAGAAACTGCACGATTGGTCGAAGCGCTGCGCAAAAACGCGGCTGAGCCCGATTGGACGTATCGCTATAATTTTTTAGGAGACAATTGCGCTTCGCGCTTGGTCGTTATGATCGAACAGGCACTGGATGGAAGCCTCGAACTGCCCCCTGAAAAGCAACGCACGACGTTTCGCGATATTATTCATAGTTGCGTGACGCTGGAAAACCCTGGGATCGCTTCGGGCAGGACATCATTCTGGGTTGCGCCGTAGATACGCCGCTGACCTCGCGCGCCGAATTGGCCTTTCCTTTTTATACGGAAAGCATTTTGCGCCGTGCGAACGTTGTCAGAGGCTCGGGTGAGCGCCAAGCCTTGGTTTCGCACGATGGCTATTTGGTGGAAGTAACGCCCAGAGCGACCAAAGCGAAGCCTTTCTTCACACCGCTGAAAGCCGTATGGCTTCTGCTCTTTTTAGCTTGCGCAGCCGCTTGGGCCGAACACAAGCGAAGAGGGAGGCTGCTCGGTCAGTTGCTCGACGATTTCTTGATGCTCGTGACGGGCTTGGCGGGCTGCTTGGTCTTCCTCTTGTTTTTCTTCTCCGAACATCCGGCCGTCGACTCCAATTGGCTGATCGTTTGGCTCAATCCGCTACCTTTGCTGCTCTTGCCGTGGAAGATTTGGCGAGATAGGAAAAGAAGAATCGATTTTTATACCCCCTACGTCGACTTGTTTTTAGTCGTTTACCTCTTGATTTCGGCATTCTTTCAACAATATCCGCCGGAAATTTATATTTTGGCAAGCGTCTTGTTAGTACGCGGCCTGTCATTGTACTCCCTACAGCGCAACGGAAGAAATAAATCTTGCGCCGGACAAAAAAATATATCCCATCAACATGGATAATTCCCGCCACCGCCTCATTGTCTCCTTGCTGGCCGTGCTCACAACGCTGTCGGCCGCTGAGGCAATCCCGACTGCCGGCGCACGCCCCGCACCGAAGTTGGTGGTCAACATATTGGTGGATCGTTTGCGTTCCGACTATCTGAACGCTTTCCTACCCCTCTACGGCGAAGATGGCTTCAAACGCTTGCTCAATCAAGGTTTGGTCTATTCGCAGGCAGAATCGACTGCGTTGCCTACGGATATGGCCACGGCGGCGGCTGACATCGCCACCGGCACGAGCGCTTCCGATCACGGCATCATAGGCCTGCGCCGCTTGGATCGCACTACGCTACGCCCCGTAGGCTGCGTAGACGACAAGAACTTTACCGGCATCAACACCTCAACAGCTTCGAGTCCGCAATACTTGGCTGTATCGACCATCGGCGACGAACTGAAGGCTTCGACGGAGGGTAAAGCGCTCGTTTATGCCATCGCACCTTTCCGCGAGGCGGCCATTCTGACGGCCGGACACGCGGCTGACGGCGCGGTATGGATCGATGACGCGACGGGACAGTGGTGCTCTACGCAATACTACGGCGCTATGCCCGCTTGGGTCAACGTGCGCAACAGCACGGCGAGTCCGGCGATGCAAATAAAAGGACTGACGTGGAAGCCTTCCTCTCCTTTGGTGGGCAATTTCAGTTATTTCTTGTCGGGCGGTATGAAGCGGCCGTTCTCCCACAAGTTTGTGGGCGACGAACGTTTCCGCTTATACAAGACGAGCGGACTCGTCAATGAGGAAGTGGCGCGGTTGGCGGAGCAATGCCTTTCGGCAACGTCAATCGGCACAGATGCGCTGACGGATTATCTGGCCCTGACGCTCTATGCGGGCAACTTTAACCACCGACCGGCGTCGGCTGCGCCGATGGAATTGCAAGATACTTACGTGCGTTTGGATCAAGCGCTGGCGAAAATCTTGGCGGCGGTGGAGCAAAAGGTGGGGCTTGACAACACTTTATTCGTACTGACTTCGACCGGTACGGAAGATGAGGAAAACGAAGATTTAAACAAATACAAGATACCGGGCGGAACGTTTGACGTAAAACGGTCTGTCTCGTTGCTAAATATGTATCTCTCGGCCGTTTATGGGCAGGGACAATACATAGAAAGCTGCTTAGGCACTCAACTTTACTTGGATCGAAAATTGTTGGAGCGCCGACAGCTGAATTTGAGTAACGTTCTTGAACACATTCAGGACTTCCTGCTGCAATTGGAGGGCGTGAAGGATGTGTATACTTCACAACGTCTGCTGCAAGGCGCATGGACGCCGGGCATAAACAAGGTGCGAAATGGGTATAATCCGCGCTTCTCGGGCGACGTTTATATTGAGGTGGCACCGGGCTGGCGCTACGTGAATGCAGACACGCACGAAAATCAATTGGTGCGCGCGTCGTATGTACCTTTCCCGATTATCTTCTTTGGTTATGGCGTTGCCGCCGGACAAATAGGGACGCCCGTAACGGTAGATTACATCGCGCCGACGCTCTCGCAAGCTATGCGCATTCGAGCGCCGAATGCCTGCAAACTGGCTCCGCTGAAAATCAATTAAACTTTTATTCTTTTCCGCTATGCTCGGGTATACATATATATATAATGTGCGGCACGCGGCGAAAACTCAAAATTAGAAATCATATACTACAATGGATATAATACAATTCCTACAAAAACTTTTCGGCAATAAGTCGCAGCGCGACATGAAATTGATTCAACCCTTTGTCGAAAAGATTAAAGCCGTCTATCCTGCGATTGACGAACTGGATGATGACGCTTTACGCGCAAAGACAAAGGAGTTGCAAGAAAAAGTGCAACACTCGGCCGATGATATTAAAGAGAAAATCAACGAACTGAAAGGAAAGGTCGAAGAAACACCTATCGAAAACCGCGAAACTATTTTCACGCAAATCGATAAGTTGGAGAAAGATGTCCTCGAACGCTTCGAAAAGGCCCTCGATGAGGTGATGCCTGAAGCATTCTCCATAGTGAAATCTACGGCAAGGCGCTTTGCTGAGAACGAAACCATTGCTGTCGAAGCTACAGACTTTGATCGTGATTTGGCAGCCACACACGACTTCGTACAAATCGAAGGCGACAAGGCGATTTATCAAAACCACTGGATGGCCGGCGGCAACGAGGTTACTGGAATATGGTGCATTATGACGTGCGACTGTTTGGTGGCGTCGTTTTGCACCAAGGTAAGATTGCGGAAATGGCAACGGGTGAAGGTAAAAACGCTGGTGGCTACGTTGCCGGTCTTCCTCAATGCGCTCACTGGTAATGGTGTGCACGTCGTAACGGTCAATGATTACTTGGCAAAGCGTGACTCGGAATGGATGGGGCCGCTTTATATGTTCCACGGCCTGAGCGTCGATTGTATTGATAAGCACCAGCCGAACTCAGATGCGCGCCGCAATGCGTACCGCGCTGATATTACTTTCGGTACTAACAACGAATTTGGTTTCGATTACCTTCGTGATAATATGGCGATGAGTCCGACGGATCTCGTACAGCGCGGCCATAATTATGCCATCGTCGATGAGGTCGACTCTGTCTTGATTGATGACGCGCGTACGCCGTTGATTATTTCCGGACCTGTGCCTAAAGGCGACGATCAAATGTATGAGCTCTACCAGCCTTTGATTGAAAAGTTGGTAGGTGTGCAGCGCCAATACGCAACGAAGTTGCTTTCGGAGGCTAAAACGCTTATCGCAACCGGCGAAAAGGACAAAATGGACGAGGGATTCTTGCAATTGTTCCGCAGCCATAAGGCTTTGCCGAAGAACAAGCCACTTATTAAGTTCTTGAGTGAGCCCGGTATTAAAGTTGGCTTGCTGAAGACGGAAGAGATCTATATGGAGAACAACAACAAGCGTATGCCCGAAGCTGTGGAGCCGCTTTACTTTGTTGTAGACGAGAAAATGAACTCCGTAGACTTGACCGACAAAGGTAATGCTTGGCTGGCCAAAGAGGTGAACGATGATAAGCTCTTCATTTTACCGGATATAGCTGCAGAGATGTCGGCATTGGAAGCTGACAAGTCGCTCTCAGACGAGGAGCGTATAGAAAAGAAAGACCAACTCTTGTCTGAATATGCCGTGCAAAGCGATCGTGTCCATACCATCCTGCAATTGCTCAAGGCCTACTCCATGTTTAATAATAACGAAGAGTATGTCGTGATGGATGGTCAAGTTAAGATCGTCGACGAGCAGACCGGCCGTATTATGGAAGGCCGTCGCTGGAGCGAAGGGTTGCATCAGGCGGTCGAAGCTAAAGAGCACGTGAAGGTGGAAGCTGCAACGCAAACTTTTGCAACCATTACGCTGCAAAACTACTTCCGTATGTATCATAAGCTATCCGGTATGACGGGTACGGCATCAACGGAAGCCGGCGAGTTGTGGAACATTTACAAGCTCGATGTTGTGGAGATTCCGACGAACCGCCCGATTCAGCGCAATGATATGAACGATCGCGTTTACCGCACACAACGCGAAAAATATGGAGCTGTGATTGCCGAGATCGAAAAGATGCGTTTGGCAGGCCGTCCGTGTTTGGTGGGTACATCGAGCGTTGAGATTTCAGAATTACTGGGCCGTATGCTGACGCTTCGCCACATACCTCACAACATTCTGAATGCAAAATTGCACCAGCAGGAGGCGCAAGTCGTAGCCCAAGCCGGACAAAGCAGACTCGGAAAGGTGATGATCACGGACGAGAACGGCAACAGCCATGAAGAAGAGCGTATGCTGGGCGCCGTAACGATTGCCACGAACATGGCAGGTCGCGGTACGGACATCAAACTCAGCGACGAGGTGCGCGAAGCCGGCGGTTTGGCAATTATCGGCACTGAGCGTCACGACAGCCGCCGCGTCGATCGGCAGTTGCGGGGCCGTGCCGGACGTCAAGGAGACCCGGTTCATCCGTCTTCTTCGTATCTTTGGAAGACCACTTAATGCGTCTCTTCGCCAACGATCGCATTGCCCGCATTATGGACAAGCTTGGTTTCAAGGATGGCGAGATGATCGAGGCCAAGATGATAAACAACAGCATCGAGCGCGCCCAAAAGAAGAAAGAAGAGAACAACTTCGGTATCCGTAAGCGCTTGTTGGAGTATGATGATGTGATGAACAAGCAACGTACGGTCATCTACGAGAAGCGCCACCACGCTTTGATGGGCGAACGTATCGGAATGGATATCTCAAATATGATTTGGGACCGCGTAATAGAAATAATTGAGCACAACGACTACGCAGGTTGCAAGGAGCAGTTCCTCGATATTATGGCGATGGAAGTTCCTTTCACGGAGAAAGAGAAGGATACGTTGAAGCGCGAAGAACTCTACGAGCAGTCGTTCCAAGCTGCCCTTGCCAACCTCAAGCGCCGCACAGACCGTATGGCAGATGTTGCCACACCGGTTATCAAGAAGGTTTACGAAGAGCAAGGCGAGCAGTTTGAAAATATCCTTGTCCCCGTCTCCGATGGCCGTTTGGTCTACAACATTCGCACGAATCTCAAAGAAGCTTACGAAACGAACAGCAAAGCCGTTGTTCGCGACTTCGAAAAGGCTATCTTATTGCACAACATCGACGATGCTTGGAAGGAGAACCTCCGCGCCCTGGACGATTTGAAGAAGAGTGTGCAGAATGCAAGTTACGAGCAGAAAGATCCGCTCTTGGTGTTCAAACTTGAAAGTGTGAAACTCTTCGACGAAATGGTCAACAAGATCAACAACGAAACGGTTTCTACCTTGATGCGCTGCCAAATACCTGTACAGGAAACGCAAGACGTAAAAGAAGCAGCGCCCGAGCAGCGCACGCAGCAGCAGTATCAGGAAAACAGAGGCGAAGATCCCTTGGCTGACCCCGATCAGCAGGCAGCAGCCAACCAAGATACGCGCCAAACGCCCAAGCAACAGACGCCGATCGTAAAAGAAAAAATGCCGGGACGCAACGATCCGTGTCCCTGCGGCAGTGGTAAAAAATTCAAGAATTGCCACGGCAGAGGCCTTGTCTAAACAGGCCCTTTCATAGTTTTTGAAACCTCCCGCCAACAACAAGGCGGGAGGTTTTACATCTTGAAAAAGCGTAGCAAACCCTACCGTGAGCAGCTTGCCGCGTCGCTTTCTGCCGTCTTGTTTCTTTTATTCCTACACGCCATTCTTTTCCGTAAAAGCCTTATTCTTCAAAGAGAAAGATTATTTTTGCATTTGCCGATATGCATACGGAAAATAAGTTTAAGCTATTCGAGCAATGAAAGCATTTCTTCTGTCAGGCCTTTGCGCCCTATCCATCGCTTGCAGCCCTCCTCCCAAAAAGGCGGCCGCCAATCGTGCTTTACTCGGCGATCGTCTGGTTAATGAGAAGACGTTTACTGATCAAGTAAACGCCACTTGCGGTTCGGGGGCGACAAACTGCGTGCTTGAACGACTGACGACAAACTACTATCAGTTATTTTCCCATTCGCCAAAATGGGTGATGCCATTGGATGACATGGCGCATAGCTTATCACTCAGGACTTATCGAAAACAGAACATTACGGAAGAGCACATACAAACTTATGCCGTGTTAATGGCCAATAAGTTGGCTGTCGATTCCGTCTTGTGCTATGAATATTACAACAATGCCGATGCGCTTTCCTGCTACGAACAACTCTACTACATCGACATCGGTCAGCGCAAGATTCGGACGGTAATGCTGACTTACGATGAAGAGAGTACGACGGCAGATAGCGCACAAATCTACACCATAGACTTAAAGACCGAGCATTTTCAGCAAGAAATGAACCACGACAATAAACACCCAAAAACCGACAACCGATGAAGAAATATGGCTTACTGAGCGTGCTCCTCCTTTGTCTCACAGCCTGCTCCGCCCCTCGCCAAGCGGAAAAAGCAGCATCGAGAAACGCGATCGTTTGGACAAACCAATTAGTCGAACCGCTCTTAGTCTTTGACAACTCGGTCATATCCTACCGATTGAAACCCAAGTATAGACGTCGCGCCGTCCCCTTTTCTGCGGCTGAAAAGGCATTGCCACTCAAGGGAGATACTTATAACTACGACCTGAACAGCCTCGACGGGCGCTATTACACGGTAGCCGAACGCAAAGACAGGAATGGCTACGACTACAAACTCATTGTCTATAACGCAGGTGGCGATAATGACACGGAAATCCTAGTTACGCAGTTGATTTCCTACAAGCAAGGAAAGCCCATCGACGCGTTACTTTTAGAATTAAACTTTACCTTTGAAATAGCGTACTCATCACGCTACATCGTCGACAACAAATCGATTCGGATAGATCAATATGCCATTAACGGCCTCCAATGTTCGGAAGATGGAGACATAATCGGCACCAAGGAAGTTCCGGATTCTACAGTCTGGCGCCTCATTTATCACATCAAAGGCGGACAATTCATGCCGGCATCTGTGCAGCGAATAAAATGAGCGCCCCATAAAGCTATGTCAAGGGCTGCAACAAAGCCTCTGCGACAAGCTTTCGCACCACGCAGGTAGGAAGTGTGCCATACGGCGACTTCCTACCTTTATTTTTATCCCCATTTTTTGCAGTTCTTCTGTTTATAAGGGCACATCTGGTACGCAACGACAGCCACTATGCCCTCATTTCTGTATGCGTTCCGCTGCTTTCGTTTTCGTTTGGCGGGAGCAAACCATTGTTTGGTGGGAGCAAACTATCGTTTGGTGGGGTCAAACCATCGTTTGGTGGGAGCAAACAATAGCACGAGAAGAAAAGGACAGCAGCATAGCAGCAGTTGTCGTGCAATTTGTTGTCCCTTAGTCGCGATTTATCAAGGTCAGAAAAAAGATTGTGAGAGAAAAGGAAACGAAAACAAGAGGGGCGGCCAAACCATTGTAAAAAAGAGCATTGCAGGCAAGCAAGAAGCAAAAAAATCGGCCACTACGAGCCGAAAATTCGTAGGTAAGGCTTGCGATAGGCAACCTTACACCATTATATATAAGCGGTATGGATCAAAAATGGGGAGATCAATGGCGCTACAACAGCATGGCGAGAGGGCTTGGCCGGACGCTCCGCGCCATTAGCCGGCGTAAAGCGCAAAAATAGCAGGCGTCTTGCCCAAATCGGGCAGTCCTGTTTGGCGCCATTGGCGAAGGGTGCGCGTGCAAATCCACTCTTGCGGCGTCGTAATGCCCGCCGCTATACAAAGGCGCGTAGTCGGCTGGCAGGCTTGCAAGACATCAGCAAAAAGGCGTGCATTGCGATAAGGCGTTTCTATGAACAGCTGCGTGCGGCGCTCGTTGCGCGATTGGCTTTCCCAAGTGTTTCAAACACCGTTGTCGCTCCGCGCCGTCAATGGGCAAGTAGCCGTTGAAGGCAAAGCTTTGCCCGTTGAAGCCTGACGCCATCACGGCCAAAATAATCGACGACGGGCCGACCAATGGCACAACTTTCAATCCTTCGCGTTGGGCCAAGGCTACAATATCTGCACCCGGGTCGGCCACGGCCGGACACCCCGCTTCGCTCAATACGCCCATCGGTTTCCCTTCGCGGAGCGGCTGAAGATAACGCTTGAAGGCAGCGGCGTCAGCGTGCTTTCCCATCGGGTAAAACTCGCACGCGTCGATGTCAAACGTGCGATCGGCGCGGCGGAGAAACCGGCGAGCGGTGCGAATCTCCTCTACAATAAAATGGCGAATAGAACTTAGCAACGCTATATTGTAAGCGGGCAGCACGCGGTCGCACGGTGTATCGCCCAAAAGCGTCGGGAGCAAATAAAGTGCCGGCTCAAGCGCTTGCGAAGGAGTCTGTGTTTCGTTCATTGGTAGATGGTAACTATAAAATATCAGTGGTCGGCCGAAGCCGGAAAGAAGCGGCGCAGACTATCAAAGCGCTTGCAGCCCTTAAAATAAAAGAGGTATAGCAAACTGCCCGACAATTGCTGCGGAATAGTTTGCACGACGGCGCGGCGCAAGTTCTCTTCTCGCTGCGCAGTGAAACTCGGGCGCAAACGCTTAAACTCGCGTCGGGCTTGGACGACGGCGCGTGCGTTGGCAGCGTGGCCCGTCAGCAGATATTTCAACGCAGCGATATAATCCAAGCATCGGCGGCGGCGCATTACGGGGCGCAAATCGGCGGCCGGCAGGTTCTTATAAAGCATCAACAAGTTGTTGCGAAAGTTGAGGAAAGTCTTGCGCGGGTGTTCCATAGCCAAAGTGCCGCCCCCCACGTGGTAGACGACACTCTGCGGAATGCAGACCACTTTTCTTCCGCGCGCATTCAGGCGCCAACAGAGGTCGATCTCCTCCATATGGGCAAAGAAGCGCTCATCAAGGCCTCCGGCCGACAACCAATCGGCGCGGCGAATCATCAAAAAGCAGCGCCCGTCGCCCAAAATACGGAACGGATGTCGTCATATTGCCCGCCGTCGCGCTCTATCACCGAAAAGACGCGTCCGCGACAAAAAGGGTAACCATAGCGATCCAGATAGCCACCCGCCGCACCGGCATATTCAAACTCCTCGGGGCGACGCTGCGCGCGAAGTTTGGGTTGGCAAGCAGCCACTTCGGGGTGCGCATCCATATAATCCAAGAGCGGACGGAGCCAAGCAGGCGTCACTTCGACGTCAGAATTGAGCAGGAGCAAATATTTTGCGTCAATCTGCGCCAAAGCTCTGTTGTAGCCGCCCGTAAATCCGTAGTTGTGGTCCAAAGTCAGGACACGCACGGTGGGAAACTCGTCGCGCAAAAGCTGCAAACTGTCGTCCGTCGAACCATTGTCGGCTACGATTACTTCGGCTTCAGCACTCGAATGCGCCACTACGGAGGGCAGAAAGCGGCGCAACATTGCAGCACCGTTCCAATTGAGAATAACGACGGCTATGGGTTTACTAAGATTCATAAAACTGCGATAAAGAAAATCATTGCCGGGCGGCAGGCGTGGTCAGGAAAGAGAAAAGCATCACAAAACTACAGTGAGCGATTCCTCATCTGCGGTAAAGTCGCCCAAACGTACGCGCTGGATAGTGTTGTCGGCGCTCTGCCCGCCCTCGACGCGGATGTAATTGTCCGTAAATCCGTGTAAGGGGGCGCCCTTCTTTGGAATGCTCCCACAAGACGGGGCGCTCCGTGCCGATGAATCGACGGAAGAAAGCCTTACGCTTCTCCTCCGAAAGCGCCAACAAGCGCTTACTGCGGGCTTGCTTGGTTTGCGCATCCACAACGTGAGGGATCTGAAGCGCCTGCGTACCGGGGCGCTCGGAATAACTGAACACGTGGAGGCGGGATATATCTATGTCTTCAATAAACTTGTAGGCGTCTTCGAAGAAGGCATCCGTCTCGCCGCGTGTGCCGACAATCACGTCCACACCAATGAAGGCGTCGGGAATTGCAGCGCGCACCTTTTCGATCTTACGACGGAAGAGCTCCGTATCGTAACGCCGCCGCATTAGGCGCAAGACATCGTCACTACCACTCTGAAGCGGGATATGAAAATGCGGCATAAAGGCACGCGATTGCGCACAGAAGTCGATAATTTCGTCCGTCAGCAGATTAGGCTCGATAGAACTGATGCGATAACGCTCAATGCCTTTCACGCGGTCAAGCGCCTGAATGAGCTGGAAAAAGGTTTCGCCCGTGCTACGCCCAAAATCGCCGGTGTTAACGCCGGTCAGCACAATTTCTTTGCCGCCTTCGGTCGCCACAGTTTCAGCTTGGCCGACGAGCGACGCAATCGTCCCGTTGCGGCTTCGGCCTCTGGCGAGCGGAATCGTGCAATACGTGCAATAATAGTTGCATCCGTCCTGCACTTTGAGAAAGTATCGCGTGCGGTCACCTTTACTACACGACGGCACGAACGTGCGTACGTCTCGCGTGGGCAAGGCTATGGCGGCGTGGATATTTTCTCCCTTCTCCAAGGCCTGACGCTGAGCGAGTCCTTCTCGGATATAGCGCACGACGTCTCCTTTTTGCTCCATTCCGATGACCAAGTCGACGCCCGGAAAGCGGGCTATCTTCTCCGGCTGTAGCTGCGCATAGCAACCCAAGACGACGACGAAGGCGTCAGGGTGCTCTCGCGTAAGGCGGTGTATAGCTTGGCGGCATTTATGGTCGGCCACGTCGGTCACACTACACGTATTGACGATGCAGATGTCGGCCGTTTCGCCGGCTTCGACCGGCGAAACGCCGTAGCGGGCCAAGGTATCGCGCAGGGAGGATGTTTCAGCGAAGTTCAACTTGCAACCCAGCGTTTGAAAGGCCGCTTTTTTGCCGGCCAAAAGGCTGTCTTTGGCGTAGTGAAGCGTTTGATTGCCCAAGGCTATATCAGTATTTTTATCTCCTATATTCATTGTTTTGTCATCCGTTCGGCAGATAGGCGCAGCCTGTTTCAACTTCAGAATTGCCGAATTGTAGCTGCGAAGATACAAATTTTCAACAGAAGGGCCGCATTTCTGATCCCCCATCGCACAGCGTCCTGCGGCAGAGGCCTGCGCCCGACCCGCCCTCGCGCCGGGTTCCTCTTTGAGTGACCTATACACATTTATATAATATATAAAGGCGGCAAAGGCGACTACTGAGGGAGGAATCGGGGCTTGAAGGAGGTCGATTCCATACGCTTTTGGCCACATTTTGGAGAGAGAATCACTATTATTATTGCACACTTCCTACTATAAGTGGGAAATAAAGATGGCAAAATCTCAAAAATATGTTAAATCACCGATTGAAGGGCGCAAAAAATAGCGTGTTTCATTTGGACTCGTTCAAAAAGTCCGTACTTTTGCATCGTTTTAATAAAGGCAATTGATTGTTTTACTTAAAAATTAAAAAGACCAATGAAAAAAAGTTAGTTTTCATGCTCGTAGCTTTCGCAGCTGTTTCTTTCGCTTCTTGCGGTAACAAAACTGAAAATGCAGGTACAAACGACAGCGATTCTGCTGCTCAAATGACTGACACTACAGTTAAAGATAGCGCTGCTGCTCCTGCTGACTCTGCTGCTGCTCCTGCAGCTGCTGACTCTGCTGCTCAGCCGAAGGCTTAAGCATAGACAAGTCAAAAGAAAAAAAGCCTGTGGGTATTTACCTGCAGGCCCTTTTTGTATCCGGTCGGGCGAGTGGCAACAGGCGATTCGGCCGACTTGATTTTGATGATGCGGCGTGCGAACTGAAGGGGTCGTGCGCTGCTTTGTTTTTGACGACAAAAGGAACGAGGATGATTCGCGCCGGATTCAGACTGTGAAAAGTTCACAGGAAACGACTGAAGCATAACCATTTGGAAGTTCTTCGACCCACGGCTGAGGTTTTTTTATCACGAGAAAAAAAGGCTTGCGCTCGTGATAAAAAGGCTTCACCTCACGAGCGCAAGCCCTTTTCGTCGTGAGCGCAAGGGGCGTGAACTGACGCTACTTGTATGGTAGCGAGGAGAACGCATTGCCCTAAGACTACTTTGTCCGTTTACCTTAGGCTTCTACGCGGCGCGGTATCAGTTGTGCGCAAGTCGACGTGGGCTGTCAGCAAGAAACAAAAAGTGCGAGGCAAGCCCAAGCCTGCCTCGCACGCGTTTATCCTTTTCCCCACGATCGCACTGCTGCCAACTGCGACGTTTGCAACAGCGCGAAGGGGAGCGTTTTACAAATTATCGAAGAAGAATTGCGTCATGCGCTCATAGAGATGCAAGCGCGTGTTGCCGCCATTGATAAAGTGGTTGCGGTTTGTATAGATCTGCATCTGAAATTGCTTGTTGGCCTGCACCAAAGCTTCAGAGTATTCCGTGCAATTGCGGTAGTGTACATTGTCGTCGGCCGTACCGTGAACGAGCAATAAGGCACCGTGCAACTTCGCAGCGCGATTGATGGGGTTGATATCATAGCCCGGATTCTCTTTGGGCGTACGCATATAACGTTCCGTATAGACGGTATCGTAATATTTCCAATTAGACGGGGCGGCCACTGCGACACCGGCTTTGAAAACGGGGCGCCCCTCACTCATAGCCATCAACGTATTGAAGCCACCAAAGCTCCATCCCCAGATGCCGATGCGACTTCCGTCGACGTAAGGCAGAGATGAGAGATAAACGGCGGTCTCTACTTGGTCCTTAGCCTCTTGTTCGCCCAAGCGAAGGTAGGTGCACTTCTCAAATCTGCGCCGCGGAAGCCTGTGCCTCGACCATCGACGCAGACAAAGATGTAGCCGTTTTGCGCCATATAAGACTCAAACAAGCCGCCGCCGTAAGAACCGATCGACCAGGCGTCTTTTACCTCTTGCGAACCGGGGCCGCTGTATTGATACATAATGACGGGGTATTTTTTAGAGGGGTCGAAGTTGCGCGGCTTCACCATCCAGCCGTTGAGCGAAACGCCATCGGGCATCGTAAAGGAGAAGAGCTCTTTCGCGCCGACCTTATCAGCCACGCGCTGCTTGAGTTCGGCGTTGTCAACGAGCGTCGTCAGCGTCTTGCCGTTAGCGTCGCAAAGCGTCGTGATGGGGGGCGTTGTCAGATTAGAATAGACGTTGAGGAAATACTTGAAATTCGTGGAAAAAGTGGCAGCATTCGTGCCCACCTGCGTAGAGAGGCGGCGCGTTTTACCGCTCTTTTCCGCTACATAGACGGCTCTACGCAACGGACTTTCAGCTGCGCTCTGGTAGTAAGTGCGCTCCGTTGCCGGATCGTAGCCATAAAAAGTCGTCACGTCGTAATCTCCTTTCGTCAGACGGCGCAGTTGTGTGCCGTTGAGATCATATAGATACAGCTGTTTGTAGCCTGAGCGCTGCGAAGTCAGCACGAAGCGACCGGGATAGAAGGTCAGATCGTTGTGAGCAGCCTCTACCAAATATTTTTTGTCCGTCTCGCGCAACACAAGTTTGGCCACAGTGGAGCGCGGATTGACCATATAGATATCCATGCGGTCTTGGTGGCGATTGAGCGTGACTACCGCCAACTTTTCAGGGTCGGAAGTGAAGCAAATGCGCGGGATGTAACCGTCGCTATCAAGCGGCACGGCCATTGTGCGCGTGACGCCAGCCTTAATATCAAAACTCTTCACGCAGACATCGGCATTTTTTGCGCCGGCCACGGGATATTTGTAGTTGTAATAGCCGGGGTATTCGTCGTATTGCTTGAGCGTGGGATAGGCGCCCTTGTATTCTTGAATGGAATAGACGGGCACTTTGCTCTCATCGTAGCGCACCCAAGCCAGCATCTTGCTGTCGGCCGAAAAATCGAAGCTACAGTTAGTAGAAAACTCTTCCTCGTTGACCCAATCGGGGATGCCGTTGAGCACTTCGTTGAACTTGCCGTCGGTAGTCACTTGGCTTTCGGCATTGTTGAAGAGCAACTTCACCAAGAAGAGGTTGTTGGCTCTGACGAAGGCCACCATCGTGCCATCGGGCGAGAAGTGGGGCACTTGCTGCGGACCGCCGTCGCTCAGGCGCTCGAACTTGTTGTTTTGGATGTCGAAGATGTAATACACAGCCGTAGATGAGCGGCGATAAATCATTTTCGTCTCCGTCTGCAATAAGATTTTCGAGGCGTCGGGCGACATGATGTAGCCGTCAATGCGGGTCAAAGTGACTGGGCCGCGCGCCGTATTGCAGTCAAAAAGCGTGCCTACCTCTTGCCCGGTCTTAAATGATCGGCGAATAATACGTGCGCCGTCGTCGGAGATTTGCGTGTAGGTCTCGCCGTCGGCAGCCGGACGAACGCCGTAGATATAATTGGGCGCAAAGGCGCCATGTACGACGTCTTCCAAACGAAGCGGTTGCGTCGTAGGCTTTTGGGCTGAAAGGCCACACCAAGCTGCGAGAGCGAGGGCGGCAGTAAGGAAGTATTTCATTTGTTGTGAATTTGTGTGCGTCATAATACAGATAAAATTATAATAGAGTGAGTGGACAAGCGGTATGCACAAGACTCTACCATTTCTTATTCTTCATATAATGTTTTCAACAATTGGTGGAGGAAATCGCGTTTTTGTTGGCTCGTTCCATCCATCAAGTATCTAATAAGCCCTTTCTTATCAACCAAAACCGTCAGCGGATAAGCGTGGGGTTTGAATTGGAGAAATAGATCATTATCTCCAGCTACTTGATGAAAGCGAAAGCCGCGCTCATCAACAAGCTTTGCAATATCCTCTGGCGCCTCGTAGGTCACGGCAATATAGTTTGCATCAGGCATTTCAACAACCCAACGGCTCAATTCGGGCATTTCAGCTGTGCAAGGTTTACAGCCGGTAAACCAAAAATTGAGTACTAACGGCTGCCCTTTGATTTTCCCATTGTCAAAAACACTTCCAGCAACAGTTCGCACGCTGAAAGGCTTAATATATTCGCCGACCTTTGGGCGCAAAGGGTCTACATTGTAACTGAAATTTATGGTTCGAGGCTTTTTATCGTTCCTAATAGCCGCTAATATCGAATCTGCATCCAAAACATCTTTAACAGGCGTGCTGTATTTCAAATCTTCCAGAGATAAAGAGTCGGATAAGGTGCAATAAAATATGATCCGATGGCCGACTTGTACGATATTTTTGGGCAAAAGATCTGCGCTCATCGGACATTCTTTAAAGAAAGAGCCATTGATTACAAAACGACAATCTACGGGCAACGCTAGAGTTTGCCCCCGCATTGAGCTGAAAGCAGTGAATAGTAAAAGAGTGATCAAAAAGTGCTTCATAAACAGTAAAAAATAGGCTAAACTCCTTGCAAAAATAAAGATTTCCAACGAATTTGCTTAGTTTTGCAGTAAACTATTACGCAACTTATTATGGAAAAGAGGCAGATCGGGACGTATAAGTTCAAGGTAGAACCTTTTTCAGAAGACTTTACAGGACGCATAGCCTGGGGAAACTTGGGCAATATCTTACTGCGCTGCGCGCAAAAGCATGCTTCGGAGCGCAAATTCGGTTTCGGACCGACCAGTGAGGAGCAATGGAGCTGGGTATTCTCACGCCTCATAATCGAAATAGAGGACCGGCCCCTCGCCGATGCAGACTTCAGCGTCTCAACGTGGGCCAGCGGCGTCGTCAGACAGTTTACGACGCGCCTCTTTACCATACAAGATGCTGCCGGGCGGGAGATAGGACACGCTTACAGCGTATGGGCCTTGATCGATCTGCGCACGAGGCAGCCGGTTGACTTGGCGCAGTTATCGCACTTTCAAAACGTGCTGCTCCCAACGCCGGACTTCCCTATCAAAGGGCCGGGGCGCATCCGCTTAAAGCCTGAAGAAACGACTCAAGCTGTAAGCATCGGACGCGTAAGTTGCTGCGATTTGGACTCAAACGGGCACGCGAATTCGATACGATTGTTAGAAAAAGTGCTGGATCTGTTTTCTAAAGAATGGTATGAGCACAATAAGCTGCGCCGCGTGGAAATAGCTTACGCAAAGGAGACGTTTTACGATCAAGAATTGCACTTCTATAAGGCGAAACGCGAAGGTGGAGTCTACGATGTTGAGATCCACCACGCCGATGGCGCGACTGCGGTAAAGGCGCAATTGACCTTCGCGCCCATTATGCCAACTTCGGGATCTTAAAACAGGATTCGGCCGCCGCGGCGTACACATTATATATATAATAGGTGCGAGCCGGCGGGCGGAAAATGCGCTTTTGTTTTGCCTTTTAGCTGATTTGGGCTAACTTTGTCTGCTCAAAAGGAACTTATGAACGAAACGTTACTGCAACGAATCAAACAACGCTACGGAATTGTAGGCAACGCCGAGGGTCTTAATCGGGCCATCGACGTCGCACTTAAGATTGCGCCCGTTGATCTCTCGGTTCTCATTATGGGGGAAAACGGCGTGGGAAAGGAAATCTTTCCTCGCATCATTCATGATAATAGTGCGCGCAAGACGAAGAAGTATTTCGCCGTCAATTGTGGGGCTATTCCGGAAGGAACTATTGATTCGGAGCTTTTTGGGCACGAGAAAGGGGCTTTTACCGGCGCTGTAGAAAAACGCGAAGGCTATTTTTCCGTGGCAAACGGCGGTACGCTTTTCTTAGATGAGGTCGGCGAATTGCCCCTGCAAACGCAAGCACGCCTCCTCCGCGTCTTGGAATCCGGCGAATTTATCCCCGTCGGCTCAAGTCAGGTGAAAAAGACTGACGTGCGCATCGTTGCAGCCACGAACGTTAACATGGACCGCGCCATCAGCGATGGAAAGTTCAGGGAAGACCTTTATTATCGCCTCAATTCCATACTCATAACGATTCCACCTTTGCGTGAACGAGGCGAAGACGCGACTTTGCTCTTCCGGAAGTTTGCGCTCGATATGAGCGAGAAGTATAAAATGCCGCCAATTCGCCTTACGGAAGACGCCAAGGCAGTTTTAATGCATTATTCTTGGCCCGGCAATATCCGCCAACTGCGCAACGTCGCTGAGAATATGTCTGTGACGGCTGAGGAACGGGAGATCACGGCTGAAGTCTTGCGTCAATACATTCCCGAAGAGCGTCCGCACAACCAGTTGGTCGTTTCTGATCCGCAAGTCAAGGAGCATAGTTTCGAGAACGAGCGAGAAATTCTCTACCAAATACTTTTCGATTTGCGCCGCGACGTTACTGAGCTGAAAAAAACCGTCAACGAGCAACTCAAGGGCCAATCCTGCGATCTTAGTGACAGAAAGGGTTTACCGGCGTTCAATAGCCACTACGTAGATCCCCAAACTTTTGCCGAAGCTGAGGAAGTCAGAGACGGAGAAGAGACAAAGCCGATTCTATCGCTTGAAGAGCAAGAAAGAGAAGCCATTGGCCGCGTGTTGGAACAAACAAGGGGAACCGCAAATTGACGGCTGAACAACTGGGCATCTCGGAGCGCACACTCTATCGCAAAATAAAAGAGTATGATTTGGAAAACTAAGTATGTCGGTCCTTTGTTGATCTTGCTCGCAACGCTATTGTTCGGGTCGTGCATCAGTTATAAATTTACCGGTGCCTCGATCGACTACGCGACAACCCAGACCATACAAATAGATAACATATCCAACCGCGCGCCCTATGGGTGGGCGCCGATGGAAGCTATGTTCAACAATCGTCTGCGCGACATCTACGCGAACCAGACCCGTTTGCGGCAAGTCAAGCGCAATGGAGATTTACACATTGCCGGAGAAATCACGGGCTACGATCAATTTAATAAAGGCATATCTGCCGACGGCCTCTCCTCACAAGTGCAATTAAGAATGACCGTCAACATACGCTTCACCAACAGCAAAACGAATCAAAGTTGGGAGCGCCAATTCTCAGCTACGACGCAATATGATTCATCTCAGCAACTCTCTGCTGTGCAGGAGCGGCTCGTAAAAGAGATGACCAACGATATAACCGACCAAATTTTCAACGCCACTGTGGCCGACTGGTAAAAGCAACGTGAGATTAACCGACTATCTTTCCCATCCGGAGGCGCTGGATAAGCGAACGCTGTTCCAACTGCGCGAAGCCATTGCGCGGCATCCTTACGATGCTGTCGCACGCTTATTGTTTCTCAAGAATCTTTTTTTACTCCACGACCCCTCATTTGGTGACGAACTGCGCCGCGCCGCTCTTTTTGTTCCCGATCGGAGCGTACTATACGCAATGGTCGAAGATAAAAATCGCCTATTGCAGCCCATTTCTTCCCCAGTGTCGGCGAAAAATTCGCAAAAAGGCCGCACACAGACGCTGATCGACGATTTTATCAACAATACCGGTGCGCCTCCTGCCCCCATTCGGCGCACACCAACCCCGGCTGACGCCACGACCGACTATACAGCCATTCTCAACGAAATGGATGACATTAGCCCGGAGCCTGTTCCCGCTGCCGAAGAGTCGGATAAAAATGAGAGAAGTAAGCGTCGCGAAACGCTGGTCAACACATTCATCGAAAAGAATGATAAGATCACGCTCAAAGAAGAGCCTGAGTACACGCCCGAGCTTGCTGAAGAGGGCGAAAACGGCGAAATTGGCGAAGATTTCTTCACAGAAACATTAGCGCGCATCTATATCAGACAGGGACGCTACGAAAAAGCTGCTGAAATAATACGGCGCTTAAACTTGGTTAATCCAAGAAAAAACGTTTATTTTGCAGACCAAATCCGCTTCCTCGAGAAACTAATTGTAAATAACAAACATAAAAATAAGTAGGATGTATACAGTCTTAATCATCTTAGCCGTAATTGCAGGTATACTATTGACGCTGGTCGTCTTGATCCAAGAATCAAAAGGCGGAGGTTTAGCTTCCGGCTTCTCAGCATCAAATGCAATTATGGGCGTGCGCAAAACCACCGACTTTGTTGAGAAGTCTACGTGGACTTTAGCCGCATTATTAGTCATCTTCAGCGTAGCCTCCACCTTCTTTGAACCGAAGCAAGATAAGGCAGTCAACGTTGTGACGAACATGCAAACTGCTCCGGCGCCACAAACGCTACCCGGCCAGCCCGCAGGTGGCGGAACGCCGACAACACCGGCACAGTAAAATCCACAAAGGAAGAGGCCTCCTCTTCCTTTTCTTTTATTCCATACATTTGACCTCCCGATAAACGATGAAGATAGCAATAGTTGGAACAGGTTATGTCGGTTTGGTTTCCGGCGCCTGCTTTGCAGAAATGGGTATCGATGTGACCTGCGTCGATATAGATCAAGCAAAAATCGAGCGCCTACGCGCCGGCGACATCCCCATTTACGAACCGGGACTCGACGAACTGGTTTTGCGCAACACGCACGAAGGCCGTCTGCATTTTTCGACGCGTTTAGCCGATTGCTTAGACGGCGTTGAAGCCGTTTTCAGCGCAGTGGGCACGCCGCCCGACGAAGATGGCAGCGCCGATCTCCGCTATGTTTTGGAGGTGGCTCGAGAAGTGGGCCGCCATATGCAACATTACCTCGTCGTTGTCACCAAGAGCACCGTCCCCGTTGGCACGGCGCGCAAAGTAGAAGCCGCCATTCGCGAAGAATTGAGCAAACGCGGCGTTGACATTCCTTTCGACGTAGCGTCCAATCCCGAATTTCTCAAAGAAGGCTCAGCCATCAAAGACTTTATGTCGCCCGATCGCGTGGTTGTCGGCGTAGAAAGCGAAAAGGCGCGCGAACTTATGACGCGGCTTTACGCACCTTTTATGCTCAACAACTTTCGCGTAATCTTCACCGACGTACCCAGTGCGGAGATGATCAAATATGCCGCCAACTCCATGCTGGCCACGCGCATCTCTTTTATGAACGACATCGCCAACCTCTGCGAATTGGTGGGCGCCGACGTAAATCAAGTGCGCAAAGGCATTGGTTCCGATACGCGAATCGGGTCAAAATTTCTCTATCCGGGCTGCGGCTACGGCGGTTCTTGCTTCCCCAAGGACGTCAAAGCTTTGGTGCAAACTGCCGAGCAAAACGGCTACGATATGCGCGTCCTGAAAGCCGTGGAGGAAGTCAACGAGCGACAGAAGAGCGTCTTGTTTGAAAAGCTCCGCCGCCACTATGGCGATTTGCAAGGCAAAACCATAGCCCTCTGGGGTTTAGCATTTAAGGCCGAAACCGACGATATGCGCGAGGCCACCAGTCTCGTAACCATCCGCCACTTGCTCGAAGCCGGGCTGCACCGTTCGCGTCTTCGACCCCGCCGCGATGGATGAAGCCCGCCGCCGACTGGGTGACGCCGTCATCTATGCTTCCGACATTTACGACGCAGCAAAGGGAGCAGACGCGCTACTTTTGCTGACGGAATGGAAGCAATTTCGTCTCCCCTCGTGGGCACGTGTCCACGATTTGATACGCAATCCGATCGTCTTCGATGGGCGCAACATCTACGACCCTGCAGAAATGCGCAAAAATGGGTTTGAATACTATTCCATAGGACGCAAATAAGTCGGCGCAAAAGCGAAAAATCAAGGCCTACCGGCGTGTTTCAGCACGCGTAAGCACAACGATTTTTCCCGTATTTCCCACGAACTACAAGTCTCAAGATGGCTCACATCGCAGCCGTTTTGAGACTTATTTTTTGCTCTCCCAATTTATGTGCATTTCTCCGTCCCACTCGCCCACCCCGCCTCGCGCGACCCCTTGCTCCTCCAACGCCAAGTTTAGAACCACACACTAAACGACACCAAAATGCTGACAATTACCCACCGCGCACCCCGGACTGAAAGTTGCTTCATCCTATCTTCCCCATTTTTCATCGTGAGCGCAAACCTTTGTTCTCACGATAAAAAAGGTGTGTGCTCACGATGAAAAAGCGAGAAGGCCGGATTTGCGCCCTTTTTCGCACATCGAAAACCATCACTTTCAGTGCGTTTATCATCCACAAAAAAGTCCTCACCGCCCGCCCGCAAGTCTGAGGGGAAATCAGCAGCGAGCGCCGAAAGAAAACATCGCCTAAAATCAAAGGCCGGTCAGCAAAGGGGCAATCCTTTACAGACCAAAGACTGACGATCTGCAACGGAGGCCTGCGGCAGCCGAGACGTAGCGACCGCCACAAAGCCAAGTACCCACGAGAAAGAGACATAGGATTTGCAGGGCTATTCCTTGTCGTTATCCTCTTTTTCCTTTATCTTTGCCTATCCATTTTTAGCCTACAAAAAGAGGGAAAAGAGGCATACATATCAGATGAAAATCAACAAAAAGGAAGAGGCCTTACTCATAGTTCGCTACGGCGCGGTCGGCATCTTGAATACGCTGGTCACGATCGCGACTTACTTCCTCCTCCGCCGCGTGGGCGTAGGACTGGATACGGCCAATTTTCTCTCCTATCTTGCCGGTATCCTCAACAGCTATGTATTTAACCGGCTGTGGGTCTTTCGTAGTCGAGAAAATCGCTACCTGCGCGAGGGCGCAGTCTTCTTTTTTGGCGCCGCACTTTGCTGGGCTTTGCAGTGGGTCGCTTTTCGTTTGCTCCTCCTTTGCCTCAGTGAGCGCGCAGCTTACCTTATCGGAATGTGCGTCTATCCCGGCCTCAATTACCTCTACAACAGATTGGTCACTTTCAAAAGAAACAAGCGCGTATGAAAAAGTTGCTTTCGCTACCGCCTAATCCGGTTCGACAATTTCACGACCTAACGCATCTCCCCAAAGATGCTTATTTCTGCACGTCCGATCCTGAAAGCCACCGACTCGGTTCGGGCGGCGGGACGGTTTGGCTTTTGCAGCAATGCCGCGCAGCTGAAGCGCCCGATGCGGCATTTGCCGATTGGCTGGGGCGCGAAAAGCGACTGCTACTCCACGCCGGTGGGCAAAGTAGACGACTGCCGGCTTACGCGGCGAGCGGAAAATCGCTCACGCCGATACCCGTGTTTCGCTGGGCCAGAGGGCAACGGATCGATCAGACGCTCCTCGATCTGCAAGTGCCACTCTATGAAAAAATGCTGGAAAAGGCGCCAAGCCATATCCATACACTCATAGCCGGCGGCGACGTATTGCTCCGTGCAACGCAGCCTTTGCAAGAATTGCCCGAAGCCGACGTCATCTGCTACGGCCTTTGGGCCTCGCCGGAACAAATCGCGCACCACGGCGTGTTTATGATTGATCGCAACCGGCCGGACGAACTCGACTTCATGCTGCAAAAGCCTTCTACGGAAGAGCAAGCGGCTTTGATGCAAACGCACATGGCGCTCATCGATGTCGGCGTATGGCTGCTCTCGGATCGAGCTGTAGCCTATCTTGCGCAGAAGTCGGATCGGCGCAGTCAGCAGGCCTCGGCCTCAAACGAAGTGCCGCGGGCAGAAGACTTGCAATATTACGACCTATATAGCGACTTCGGGCGCGCCTTGGGCGCTCACCCGTCGCAACCGGAAGCCGATCTTCCGCCACTTAAAGTGGCCATCGTCCCATTGCCGGGCGGAGAGTTTTACCATTACGGCACGGGGCCTGATATGCTGACCTCAAGCATTGCCTTGCAAGCCCTCGTCAAAGATCAACGGCAAATATTGCAACGCGGCGTCAAACAACGGGCCTCCGTCTTCACACAAAACACTTTGATGGCGAACCCTTGCACGCCGGACAACGAATATATTTGGATAGAAAATGCCTACCTCGGCACGGGTTGGCAACTCTCGCGACACCATATCCTTACGGGGATTCCGCAAAACCAATGGCAGGTCAAGCTACCGGAAGGCATCTGCATTGATTTCGTGCCCACCGGGGAGAAAGATTACGCGCTTCGCGTCTATGGCTACGATGATGCTTTTCGCGGAAACTTGGCTGCTCACGAAACAACTTATCTCGGTCGGTCGTTTGCCGACTGGGCGGCTACGCAGCTTGTCGTTGTCGGATTTCAAGCAGACGGACGACTTGCAAACGGCGGACTTATTCCCCGTAAGTAGCGACTTGGACGAACTGGAGCGCCTCTTCCATTGGATCGTTACAGGGCAAGGCGACGAGCGCGCTACTTTCCTGCGCCTGCCACGCCTCTCGGCCGATGATTTGATGATCAAAGCCAACCTCAAACGCCTCTTTACGCAACGGGAAAGCTTACGTCAGCAAAATCTGCCCCAACTGGCGGCAAATTGGCGCAAGAGTGTCTTTTATCAATTGGACTTAAAAGATGTGGCGGCCAAATATGCGGCGGCTCAACTGCCGCTGCCGGATGCGTTACCCGCAGATGCTCCTTCGGGATTGCTGATGCAGGACGCGATGTTTCGCTCTGAAGCGCTGCGCACGAATGATCGCGCCATGGCCGACCACTATTCGGCGGAAGCCTTCGGACGCTTGCGTGACGGAATGACGGAGGAGGTACGCCAACAAACGTGCTTGCCGCGCCGCACGACCTTCGCGGATCAAATCGTATGGGCACGCTCAGCCGTGCGCATAGACCTGGCCGGTGGCTGGACGGACACACCGCCCTATAGTTTGATGAACGGCGGTAATGTGGTGAATGTAGCCATCGAAATGAACGGACAACAGCCGCTACAAGTCTACGTCAGGCCCTGCCCGGAGCCGCTTATTCGCTGCCGTTCCATAGATTTGGGCGCGTCGGTGACGATTGAGACGTTTGAGGCGCTGCGCACTTACGATGCGGTGGGCGATCCTTTCTCCATACCGAAAGCGGCGCTGGCCTTGTGTGGATTCCTTCCTGAATTTTGCAGTGAGACGTATCCGACCTTACGTCATCAATTGGAAGCATTCGGTTGTGGTTTGGAACTAACCTTGCTTGCAGCCATTCCGGCCGGGTCCGGCTTGGGCACGAGTTCGATTTTGGCGGCCACGGTCTTGGGCGCACTCAGCAATTGCTGCGGCTTTGGGCTGGGATAAAAACGAGATTTGCAACCGTACACTTATTCTTGAGCAATTATTAACGACCGGCGGCGGCTGGCAAGACCAATATGGCGGCGTATTGCGCGGCGTCAAACTCTTGCAAACAGAAGCGGGCTTCAACCAAAACGCCGTGGCGCGCTATCTACCCACGGATCTCTTTACCGCACCGGAATATAGCGCTTGCCATTTACTATATTATACGGGCATTACACGCACCGCAAAGCATATTTTAGCGGAGATCGTGCGCGGAATGTTTCTCAATGCCAACCAGCATTTAGCCTTGCTCGACGAAATGAAAGCCCACGCGACAGCATTGTTTGAGAGCATTCAGCTCGGCGACTTCGAACGCTACGGCCGATTGGTACGAACGACGTGGGAACAAAACAAAGCACTCGACAAAGGCACTTCGCCCGCCGTCATCTCGGCCTTGGCCGATCAAATCGACGACCTCTGCTTAGGCTATAAGCTCCCCGGCGCCGGCGGTGGCGGCTTTATGTATATGGTAGCGAAAGATCCGGAGGCGGCAATGCGCATCAGGCGCACGCTAACTGCGAACCCGCTCACGGAAAATTCGCGTTTCGTAGAATTATCTATTTCTGAAAAGGGCTTACAAATCAGCCGTTCATAAACTAATGCATATGCGTTTCAAACTATTTCTCTGTTCTCTCTGCCTTGCGCTCGCAACTTTTGCACAAAAAGGTACGATCAAGGTAGCTGTTTTTTCGATTAACGACTTTCACGGAGCCTTTGTACAAAACGTGAGTCAAGCGATTCCCGGTGCACCCAGCATCTGGCAAACTTTAGATTCACTCAAAGCGGTCTATCCTTACAATATTACGGTGGCTGCAGGCGACAATTTCGGCGGGAGTTATTTTTATCGTGCTACGCAAGGCCAATTGTTGCCGGTTTTTTTCAATGACTTAGGTATTCGCATATCGGCTTTAGGCAATCACGAGTTTGATGACGGGCAAGCCTCGCTTGCTGAAAAGTGGAGCGCGGACCCGCTCTTGCCGCGGGGTTGGGACATCACTTACGTTTGTAGCAATGTCTATGACAGCAACGGGCACATTCCGCCTTATGTGAAGCCTTTCGCTACAACGGAAATCAAGCTATCGCCCACGAAGACCTTGAAAGCGGCTTTCGTCGGCTTGTTGGCGTCTTCTGCGCCCGAACAAATACGGGCGAACAACGTAGTAGGGCTACATTTCTCCGGCAACTATACACACGTTCTCGATAGTTTGGCGCAAACGCCCGGCTTCAAGGCGGTGCAGGAGGCCGACTTGAGAATGCTGCTCGTACACATCGGAACAATTATGAAAGGCGGCAAACCCGTTTGGACAGATAAAGATGAGGAAAACTTAGCGCGCATCGACGACAAACTATATCAAGGAATCCTTTCCGGACACAGCCACGAGCCGGTTTGCGGACGCATCAACAAGCACAATATCCCGTTGTACAAGGTTGGTGGCACGGCAATTACATCAGCATTATGAAGTTTACAGTCGACACCGCTGCGATGCGCGTCTTGGATGTCGAGCCGGAAATTTGCCGCGTCCCATTGAAATCTCGCGACCAACTCTCTGCCGGGCCGCTACGTCTGCAAATGCAGATTGACTCGCTGCTCCAGACGACGAAAACACCTGCCGGCGTGCCCATCGGCACCAAACTCACAACAGCCACACGCGACATGCCGCACGACAGAACGGATTCTTACCGCCTGAGTGAGGTTGGTACGCTCGTCTGCGCTTCGTTTGCGGAAGCCTATCGCAATGCTGCGGGGCGGAAAGACAAAGATGTCATCGTCGGATGCAGTCATTTCGGCAGCATACGCGCAGGTTTTTCCAAGGGCAACGTAAGTGTGCTGGAGGTGGGCGAAGCGCTGCCCTTTGCCAACGCACTGAAGGCTTATGCCATCTCAGGGAAACAACTGAAAGACTTGGTCAACTTCGGCTTCCACAACAAACGCTATGGTTGGATGCAGTCGGCGTACCTCTCCATCAAGCGCAATAACGAGGGCGAAGTGACAGCGATCACGTATATCAGTCCGAAAGGCAAGAAAGTGAAGATTAAAGACAACACCAAGGTTATATTGATAGCCGATGAGTTTATGACGACGGGCGGAGATGGCTACCCGACGAAGTATTTCCCCAAAGAGCAACTCATCAACACCAAACTGCCAACGACGACAGACGCTTTCATCGCTTATCTGAAGCGGCTGCCGCAGATTCCATTTTAATTTTTAAGCCGTCCTACGAATATGGCTCTTTTTACGTTACCCCCGACACCGCCGCGCGCTGATTTAGAATTGGAAAACTTCCTGCGCGGGAAGAAAATGGAGCATCCTATCGGGCGCTACAAGCGTATGTTGGCGCCGGAATGGTTTCCGCAGAGCGGCGTGCAGGTCACTTGGCCCCACGCCGATACCGACTGGGCTTATATGCTGCCCGAAATCACGTCGCTTTATCAACGTTTGGCCTACGAAATTGCCACGCGTGAGCTGCTCCTGATTGTTGCGCCCGACACGGAATCTGTGCGCCGACATCTGGAAGAGCAATTGCCGAAGCGGGCGACAGACAATATTATATATATAGATTGCCCCACGAACGATACGTGGGCGCGCGACCACGCCTTTCTCTCGGTTTTAGATACGGGCAAGCCGGAACTACTCGACTTTGGCTTCAACGGCTGGGGCGAGAAGTTTGAGGCTGCGGCCGACAACGCCATCAACCGCGGCGTCTACGCAAGCGGCCGCCTCGAAGGCTCTTATATTGATTGTCTCGACTTCATCTTAGAGGGCGGAAGCATAGAAAGCGACGGCTGCGGCACGATTCTTACCACGAAAGCCTGCTTACTGAATCCGAATCGCAATCCGGGCCTCGATCAAGCGCAGATTACGCTGAGGCTACAAGACTATTTTGGCGCCCCCAACGTGCTCTGGCTATCGCACGGAGCGCTCATCGGCGACGACACTGACAGTCATATCGACACCTTGGCCCGACTCTGCCCCGGCAATAAGTTGGTCTACGTGCAGTGCACCGACGAAAGCGACCCGCAATATGCAGATCTGTGCGCGATGGAAGCAGAATTGAAAACATTCAAGAATGCCGACGGCGAGCCCTTCGAACTTATTCCCCTCCCGCTTCCGGATATTTGCGAAGCAGATGGGGAACGCCTGCCCGCAACGTATGCTAATTACCTCGTATTAAACAAAGCCGTGCTCTTTCCCACTTATGGGCAACCGGCTAAGGACGATTTGGCGCAAAAAGCCTTGCACCAAGCCTTCCCAAAATATGACTTGGTGGGCATCGATTGCCGTCCGCTAATCAAGCAGCACGGCTCTCTCCACTGCGCCACTATGCAATTTCCAAAAGGAATCCTACACTTATGAACAAGAACGAACTAAAAGTAGGCTTAATCCAACAAGCCTGCTCGGCCAACGAATATGACAACCGCCAACGACTGGCTGAACACATCGGCGCTGCAGCTAAGGAGGGCGCACAACTCGTGGTGCTGCAAGAACTACATAATACGCCCTACTTCTGTCAAGTAGAAAATGTCGACAACTTTGATTTGGCAGAGCCTATACCCGGCCCGTCGACAGACTTCTTTGGCGAGCTGGCGCGGCAACACGGCATCGTGCTGGTCATCTCTCTCTTTGAGCGCCGTGCACCGGGTTTGTATCACAATACGGCCGTCGTCTTGGAAAAGGATGGCACGATTGCGGGCAAGTATCGCAAGATGCACATCCCCGACGATCCGGCTTATTATGAGAAGTTCTACTTCACGCCGGGCGATATGGGCTTTCACCCGATAACAACGAGCGTTGGCAAATTAGCGTACAAGTTTGCTGGGATCAATGGTATCCCGAAGGCGCCCGACTAATGGCTTTGCAGGGAGCCGACCTCCTGATTTATCCGACGGCGATAGGCTACGAAAGTTCCGACACGCCAGGCGAGCAGACGCGTCAAAGAGAAGCGTGGACGACCGTGCAGCGCGGCCACGCCGTGGCCAACGGTCTGCCCGTGATCACCGTAAACCGCGTCGGCCACGAAGCAGATCCTTCCGGCCAGACGAAAGGTATCACCTTCTGGGGCTCAAGTTTCGTAGCCGGACCTCAAGGCGAACTGCTCGCGCAAGCCTCTACGCAAGACGAAGAAGTCGTCGTCGTCACAGTGGATCTGCATCGCAGTGAATGCGTGCGTCGTTGGTGGCCCTTCCTACGCGATCGCCGCATCGAAGCCTTCACCGACTTGACGCGCCGCTTCATCGACGATTAACGACCACTTTTTTCTAATAACAAACAAGGGGAAATACAGCTGCCTCATCAAAGAGACGTGCGTGTATTTCCCCTTGTTTGTTAGCTTATTCTCCACTTTTTTTTGGCACAAGTCCGACGCCGATAGCCCCAATACTCCCCATCGCTTCCGCCAATTGGCAAGAGGCGTGTATAAGCGTCCGAATCCGGACCGACCTTTCAATGGTCACAACTATTTTCTGCTGTCTTTTCCACTCGCTTCATTGATGGTCGACATCTACCGACAAACTATTTTTTCGTTTGCTCCCACCAAACGATAGTTTGGCGCCGGCAAACCATCGTTTCTCCCCGGCAAACTATCGTTTGGTGGGAGCAAACAAAACAGCATAGCCCATAAATGCAAGCATTATCCATCCCAAGCAGATAGGATTTTGCCACTTTCTCCATTGGAATCAAGCGCAAGAGGAAGCGCAACCCATCATCTACACACTCATCCTTGCCTCCATTTTCAATTATCGCTTCTTGATCTACGATTGCCTTATTATAATCATCTCTTCGTCTTACCCTGCGCACTCGCGATGTAGAGAGAAGAGAATAATATTGAGGCACACAGCGAATAATTGTCAGGATTTTTCCACTAAAACCAAAGTGAAAGCACAAAATAGTGCAAAAAGAACAAAATCTGCTTTGTATTTATAGCAGTAATACCTATATTTACGGTCGAAAATTTAGTACGAACCTAAAAACATTCCTTTTATTAACCTGCCTGTCTCCGACTTTCCATCTTCAGAACCAAGACATGCAAAAGAAAGCTCCGAAGACAGTGCGCAACAACAACCATCATTATGAAAGCAATGCTTACTTTTTTTGCCGTACTGGCAATGAGCATCGTCGAGATTTCGGCGCAAACGAGTGGTACGACAGGACCGCTGTCGTGGACTTATGACGAAAACCTTCAAGAGCTGTCCATTTCCGGCACGGGAGATATGCCCGATTACGAGTTTGGCAAATCTCCTTGGGAGGAATACAAAGAAAACATAGAAAAGATCACGCTGGGAGAAGGCATTACCAACATTGGCAATAACGCTTTTGGCAATTGCGTTGCAATAACCGAAATTAAGATTCCTAATACTGCGACACGCATAGGTGAGAGTGCATTTTTGGCTTGCGTATCTTTGGAATCGGCCACCATTCCCGGCAGCGTGAAAACAATTGACGATGGGGCGTTCGAAGATTGTACGAACCTGATATCGCTAAACCTCTCAGAAGGATTGGAAAACATTGAAGGCTTTGCTTTTGTAGGGTGCTATAAATTAGAGCAACTGAAACTTCCCGCTACGCTGATCAACATCGGTCGATGGTCATTCAACAGCTGTATAGCCATACCTTCACTCGATATTCCCGAAAGCGTAAAAACAATTGGCGACAACGCTTTTGCCGGCTGCATTGGCCTACAAAGTCTTCGCCTTTCTGAAGGATTGGAAACAATAGATGCAGCAGCCTTCAGCGGTTGTGAGCAGTTGCCGACAGCAACAATACCCGCAAGCACGCTCATTATAGGAGCCGGTATCTTCAACGATTGCAAGAAGCTTACGCACATCACAGTTAAAAGCGGAAATAGCAACTACGTGGACGAAGATGGCATCTTATACAATAAAGAAAAAAAGCACTTGATACAATATCCTGTAGGCAGAGAAATCACTACATTTAATATTCCCGAAAATGTATCTCGGATCGGCGATTACGCCTTTGGTGGTTGCGAAAAACTAACAGAGATCATTCTTCCCCAACAAGTCAAACACATCGGCACTTTTGCTTTCGCCAGATGTAGCAATGTATCGGTGTTCAACGTTCCCGCCGGCGTAGAAATGATAGGCGAGTCAGCCTTTCACGATTGCCTGCAACTTTCGGCCATTAACGTAGCAAAAAGCAATCAGGCTTATGTCTCTATAGATGGAGTCTTATACGATAAGAACCAAACTACGCTCCTGCAATATCCAGGCGGCAAAAAGACGCCGACGTTTATAGTCCCGACGAGTTTACAACAGATTGCCGGTTACGCATTCTTTGGAAATATTTATCTGACTTCGGTCACGCTGCCGGCCAATTTAAACAAGATCGACACGTTTGCTTTTGGTTTTTGCAGAAATATAAGCTCATTTACGACCCAAGTTGCGGACCCGGCTTCAATTACTCTGGGATTAATGGCCTTTTTCAGAGGCTCCGGCGCCGTCACTTGCACGCTGCGCGTGCCTGCCGGCAGCAAAGACAAATATGAAGCAGCCGAACAATGGGCCGACTTTGCCCCCAACATCGAAGAGTTTGATCCCGTTGGCATCCATCAAATCGAGAACGACGCAGCATCAACGGCCGGCAAACAACGCATTTATGATCTGAACGGCAACTTGCAGCAAGGTCCGCTCTCAAAGCTCCCCGACGGCCTATACATCATTAACGGCAAGAAGATTATCAAAAAATAAAAGCACCCAATAAGGCTGAGAAGGTTAGTTTGCCTTACAGCGTTGGCAGTTTGCACAAAAAAGAAAGAAATGTGAAGCGAAAAATAGATTTTTGCTTTGCATTTCTTTCTTCATACGCTACCTTTGCAGGTCTCAAAGCAAAATACGAATTAAATCAAGACAAATATGGCAACCGTAAAATCCAATTCAGTCTCGTCTATCGCGACATGTATCAGTCCTACGGGAAATTTCAGCCACGCAAAGATCAGCTCGAGCGCATCGCACCCGTGATCATCAAGATGGGATGCTTTGCACGCGTAGAAACCAATGGCGGCGCATTCGAACAGGTTAACCTCCTCTATGGTGAGAATCCTAACGATGCAGTTCGTGCTTTTACGAAACCTTTCAACGAGGTGGGCATCAAGACCCATATGCTTGACCGCGGTCTGAACGCGTTGCGTATGTTCCCGTGTGCAGACGATTTACGGCAACTTCAATATAAGGTTAAGCACGCTCAAGGTGTAGATATCACGCGTATATTCTGCGGCCTCAACGACATGCGCAACATTATCCCATCTATTAAATGGGCCTTAGAAGCCGGCATGACGCCGCAAGCAACGCTGTGTATCACCAACTCACCGATTCATACGGCGGAATACTATAGCGCTATTGCAGACGAACTCATCGCAGCGGGCGCGCCGGAAATCTGTTTGAAAGATATGGCCGGCATAGGACAGCCCGCCTTGCTCGGAAAACTCTGCGGGATGATCAAGAAAAATCATCCGGAAATCATTGTAGAGTATCACGGACACAACGGCCCCGGACTCGTAATGGCCAGCATTCTAGAAGTTTGCAAAAACGGAGCAGACATCATCGACGTAGCGATGGAGCCGCTCTCTTGGGGTAAAGGCCACGCGGACATTATTTCCGTTCAAAGTATGTTGAAACACTACGGCTTCGATGTTCCGGAAATCAATATGAATGCCTATATGGAGGCGCGCGCCTTGACGCAGGAATTCATCGACGATTTCTTGGGCTACTTCATCAATCCGCAGAACCACTTTATGACGTCTCTCTTGCTCGGATGCGGACTTCCGGGCGGCATGATGGGGTCAATGATGGCCGATCTCAAAGGTGCAATGAGCGCCATCAATGCCAACAGGGAGAAGAAAGGAGAAGCAGCGCTCACTGACGACGAAATGTTGATCAAGCTCTTCGACGAAGTCAGCTATGTTTGGCCGCGCGTCGGCTACCCTCCTTTGGTGACGCCTTTCAGTCAATATGTAAAGAACATCGCTTTGATGAATCTGCTCACAGAGTCGATGGACAAGCCACGTTTCTCTATGATGGACGAAAATATGTGGGGTATGATCCTCGGCAAGAGTGGCAAACTGCCCGGCCCGGTGGCGCCGGAGATTGTCAAACTCGCAGAAGAGCAAGGCAAGGAGTTCTATACGGGCAACCCGCACGAACTCTACCCCAACTGCCTCGCAGATTTCCGCAAGGAAATGGAAGAAAACGGTTGGGAACTCGGGCCGGACGACGAGGAACTCTATGAATTTGCGATGCACGAGCGTCAATACCGCGACTATAAGAGTGGCGAGGCGAAGAAGCGCTTCTTGGCTGACCTGCAAGCCGCTAAAGATAAAGCGATGGCCAAGGGCATGACGCCCGAAGAAGCAGCTGCTGCCAAGCACGCCAAAGCTGACGCCGTTGTAGCACCTGAAAGCGGCATCGTCCTTTGGGAAATCAACGGCGATGGTGAGGCAGTGAAGAGCATAGAACCCTTCTTGGGCAAAGAATATCAAGAGGGCGATTTCTTCTGCTACATTGAGAACAACCACGGGCGCATCTTGGAGATTCCGGCTGCCTTAGGCGGAAAACTCGTAGAGATTGCCGCGAAGCAAGGAGGCCACGTGGCCAAAGGCGATGTCTTAGCTTACCTCGAAAGACCGGGTATCGCTTAAGTTCAACGCAAATACATAATATAAACAACGCCGCGCAACCGATCCAAGGCCTGCGCGGCGCTGCTTTTTACAAAAGGCGGCGCCCAGGAAGTCTGCTTCCCGACGCCGCCTGCTTTATGGGGCAAGATCAGTTGCCGCGCTTAGCACTTCACGAGCGTAGCACCATAGCCATACTCTTGAAACGAAGCATCCTGAAACGTACAAGTTTTATAGTCGCGCTTCAAGGCCGCCACGATCGCATTGCGCAAGACGCCGTTGCCCTTGCCGTGGATAAAGACCAGCTTGCGGCCGTGCTCCTGCTTATGTTCTTCCATCGCCTTACGAAAGATATCCAGTTGATAATCTAAGATATCCTTTGGCTGCATGCCCGCCGTCGTTTCCAACACTTCGGCCGCGTGCAGATCAATTTCTATAACCGCGTTGCGATCTGCCTTTTCCTTGCGCGCCGGCGCTTTCTGCGGGCGCTGCGGACGGTCCAAAATAGCCTCTTTGAGCTGTTCTGCATCTACGAAGACGGTACGCACGGGTTTATCATCGCGCACTACGTCAAAGAGTAGCGCCGGTTCGTCGAAGAAATCGTTATCTTTAAACGTATGCTGCTTATAAAATTTTGACCCCTCCAATCTGAGCGTCACGCTGATCGGACTTTTCAGTAAAAAAGTTCGATCCGTTTTATAAGCCAGCGTCTGTATCGTCGGCTGTTCCCATTGTTCCAATTCGCTGCGGTCAAAAGTTTCGATGAAGCACTTCGTATTCGGCTCGATCAGTCCTTCGTGGCGCACGCTAAACGCCTTACCCTCCTGCTTGAGCAGCAGGTAACGCACATAATAGTTGCTATCATTCACCCAATAAGCCTCAAATTCTGACGTCTCACTGCCCACCTCCGCAGGCAGAAATGCCAAATAGAGGTTCAGCAACTCAGCTCCGCGGCGCTCTTGGGGCTTTGCTTTGAACGTGACGGGCCGATCGGCCGGTTCCACCTCCGTCGGCGGCGCCGCCACAACCTGCGTTGGCCCGGCCGACTTCCGCGTATTTACTTTCGCAATATTATAATCGTTTGTCTCTACTGCTATTACCTCATGGATGGGAAAGGGAATATCGAAGCCACTCTCATCCTGCACGATGACCGTCTTGTTACCTTCAAATCCCACAACGATACCGCCTCCCACTTCATTGAGGAAGCGCACTTTATCTCCTATTTTCATACCTTGTCTGCTTAAATTCTTGGGCGAATGTACAAAAAACGGCTGATTATAACAAGAGGCAAGCTCAGCTTGCCTCCCTATTTGTTGATTAACTACGCGATACCATTCAATGCGTCTCTTTCAAATCATACCTTTCTATGTAGGTAAATTTTTTCTTTGCCTCCTCATTGTTGCTGCGATCTGCTTTGCGTACCAGTTCATCAGGAAATTGCTGCTGACCTCCAAATTGGCGATTTAAAAAAGCTAAAGGATTTTCTCGACGTTCCTGCTCCATTTTGAAAGCCTCCTCGGGCGTACAACTTACATAGTTGTTTTTAGCTAATTCAATAGGAGGAATTTCAATCGAAGTAATACCCGTGCAGTCAAAATCAAAATATCCTTGCTCATCCGTCGCGCGCAGGATCAAACCGGGCAAGCCGCACAACTTCCAAGGCCCGTCAGATACAGGGATGTCCAAAGTAAACCACGCCCTCCACTGACGTCCGCGCAAGGAGGTCGTAGCCGCTTGACAATGATAGCCGGCAATGACCGAATCTTTTCCTTCTATTTTCCACTGCAATGCAGGAATAGGCTCACTATATTTGAACCAATCTACGTGATAAGTGGCAAACGTCAACTTCCCTTCTGCGGGGATATGCTTATATACAAAGTTGGGTTGCCCACCATCGTAAGGCGCAATGGCCTTACTCACCATATCATCAGAAACGCTCCCTCTACGATTGATGCTGTCTTGAATCTCCTGACTTCTTACAAAATAATGACTGTAAAAGCAAGAGACGCCGTCAGCTTGTATGTCTAAATAACTTACATCGTGCCGAGGAGCTAAATCGGAGCTATAAGTATAGACAACTTTGTAGGTAATACGCATGGCCTTTTGCTTTTGCCCCATTGCAGACAGGGCAAAAAGCAGCAGACAACAAACGATTTTAATTCGGCGAGTGAGGGTTAGAGTTTGCATAAGTCAATGTCGTTTACCGCTTTCTTGCATGCAAGAAGCTGCGAAACAAGAGATGCGAATAGTCAGGAGCTTGTATGCTCGCTCAAAATTAGAAAAATATCATGAAAGTACAAACGTTTATCGACAAAAGATCTATTTACCTAAGGTGAAAGTCAGGCAATGAGAGCATGCAGAGGAGGAAAACGAAGCCTCAAAGGTTGGTTTGCCGAGTTTGTTCTCACGATAAAAAAGGTTTGCGCTCACGACAAAAAGGGCTTCATCTCACGAGAAAAAAGGTTTCACCTCACGAGCGCAAACTCCCCACTTGGATTTTCACCCGTCCATTGGTTGTGCTCGTGCGCACGTTTTCGTGATTTTTGCCTTTTAATCCAAGCCTTAAGTGCTTTGAAAGACGAACCCTTAGGGGTTGTTTGTGACGAAAAGAACGCAAAGTTCTATCTCGAGCGAGCAAAGGACTACGCCGATAAAGCTATTTGTGGTGGAGGGTAGAAAATATTCTACTTTAGGTGGACAAAAGGCTTGAATCTTTGCCGGCTTATACGGATAAAAGGAAACGAAAATCAACCGTACGCATCAGAAACTAAAGGCTGCACGAACGAGGAACTCGCGCGGGCGGAGCGTCGTGAGCGTATAGGAGCGCTGGGTCGAAGTAATGTAGCGGCGCTCAAAGGTGGAATGGCCGAAAATATTGTGCAGGTAAAAGCCGACTTCAAATTGCTTCTTGACATACCGGAGATCCACGTCGGCAAAAAAGTGGGCCGAGGAGGCATCATCGTTGTCGTGAAACAATTCATTGTTCCAATTCAACTGCCACGCACCGAAAAACAACGCCGGCTCGCAGGGCATGACGATAATATAGTAGGTGGGCGAAGCCGCACGGAGCGCATCGCGGCGTTGCTGCTTGCTGTAAGAAAATTCCGTCTTGCCAAACAATGAAAGCCAAGCCACGGGGCGTATAGAGACGGAGGCTCTGGCGCCGCCATTGAGCATACGGATGGGAATGATGGAGGTTTGGAGCAGCATGTTACTATTGCTCCAACTCTGTTGGCCGGATAGGGAAAGCAGCAAGTGTTTCCAATCAAAACCTTTTTGCTGACTTCGCCCTCCAAACCATAATTGAACTGTGCGTATGCAGGTCGGTCGGCACGGTTTGATAGTAAAAAGTAAGTGGGATGTAAGGCATTGCGATAGAGCAACACGTGGCTCGTGCGACTCGTATGCATATTAAGATTGGCAAAAATAACCCTTGAGCACATTTTTATAAGCTATCGTGGCCGAAAAGATTGGCCGAACGCACAAAAATCGGGCTTCCCTGTTGCCGCGGCGCAGGCTCGTGTAGCTCGTAAAAAAATCGGGGCTTCGAGGGCACTCGTGCCTTCGAGCAAGCCCTTATACAGTCCGGCAAAGCAGCGAAAGCTCCAGCGGGCCGTCGGTTTATAGGCCAATAAAAAAGTGGGATTGACGGTCAGGTCGACTTTCCGTTCGTCGTCGAGTCGGCGCAGGTAGAGGTTGACGTCAGCATCGAGCGCAACTTCAAAACGCTCGGTCTTGTAGGCGAAACGCGGGATAAGGTAGGCCTTATTGTCAGCTGCGATGTAGCGCTGATGGGCCATAAAGTTGTGCAGACGCAGCTGTTGACGCACGCCATTCAGCCCTGCATCGTACGTAATATTGAAGCCGAAGAGCCGATGGCGGAAGTTGGTGGACAAGCCCCAATAGAGCGCGTGTTGATTGAGGACCTGCCAAGAATTATCGGCGAGCAAGAGAGAAGAAGGCAGATAGTTGTAAGAAAAATAGGCCTTCATGCCGAATGATTTGCCGCCGCTGAATCTGCGAACAAAGTCGATGTAATCGCTAAAATAGCTACGGTGCGGACTGACAGCCTGCACGACGCTGCGCCCGTTGAGCTGCGCTTGGCCAAAGCTATGGTTGAAGTCGATGTAGCCCGACGCTGTGTTGCGCAAATAGAGTTTGTCGGAATTGATAATATAAAGTAGTTCGCCGCTATACGCTGCTCGGTAACTGTTGGCGCTGCTTACTTCGTCGATAACGGAATCGCCGACAACGTCGGTATAGATTGTGCGATATTGTTGCCGAACCGCGCTTTTATCCCAAAGGCCGGTCAACTGTGTGCGCAGTTCGGCATCTTTACTAAGTTTGAACAACCAACTGTTGCCAAAGATATGCGTGCGGTTAAAAGCGGTGCGCTCATTGCTCAAAACGTCGCTGCCGGCCGAAAGATTAGAGACAAATCCGCCCGCCGTAGGCGCTGCGGCATCGAAAATCGACTTTTGGGAGATCTCTTGGCGAATATCCTTGCCCGTATTGTTGAATTTATACATCGAAAGGCTTTGTTTGCGCCGCGAGAAGAGCATCGCTATGGCCCGCACATCGCCCAAAAGGTCCTTATCGCCTTGTAGTTGGCAGCCGATAGCACCGTCTAAAGCGCCTTGCCATACGTCTTTGGCATCGGGCTTCAAGATGATGTTGAGCGCAGCATTCTCACTGAAAGAGACATCTTTGAGCGCCTTGATGGGCTGATGATTCTCCATCACTTGCACCTTACTCACCTTGTCGGCCGATAGGTTCTCGCTGACCATAGCGTATTTGCCGCCCATCATATCCATACCTTCGACGTAAAACTTATTGATCGGCTTGCCTTGATAGGAGATGCCGCCATCCTCGCTCACCTTCAAGCCGGGCATTTTCTTGAGTACGTCGGCGATAGAGCGATCTTGGGCGTTTTTGAATCGACTGACGAGATAATCGATCGTATCGCCGCGCTGCCGAATGGCCTGCGCCCTGACTTGTACTTCCCGCAAAGCTTGCTCGCGTGCGCCTAAAACTACGGTTTGTCCGTTTTTGAACGCCTGTAAATCTAATGTGTCGGCGGCATAACCCATTCTGCTGAAGCGAAGCAGCGCTCCACGCTTCCCCTCAGGCACTTCCAGCGAAAAGCGCCCATCCGCCGCGCTCATCGCAAAGGAGAGAATCAGTCGGGAGGAGTCTAAAAGTGAGACGGAAACGCCTTTCAGTCGATGATTACTGCCATCTGTCACAATGCCGTGCAACGTCTGTGCGGAAAGCGTCGAAGCAAGGGTCGTCAGCAAAAGCATAAGAAGGAAACGAAAGGCTGACTTCCGTTGCCGGTTGAAGGGCGTGTTTGGTTGATTCATAGCTGTACGCAATTTTAGGCACCACAAACTTAAGCAGAGAATCAGTGCTGACAAAGTGTTTTTTCAGAAAAAAGAGGGAATTAGTCGTTTTGCCTTACTTTATTTTGCAACCCGGAATTGTTTTCTTAAGTTTGCAAATAAGGAAATGTCAATCAAAAAATTCCACAATTCATCGCTATGAAAGCCAAAGGCCTTCTTTATTTCATCCTCACCGCATTGTTCGCACAGAATCTTTGGGCGCAGGAATCTACAGTCAAGACTTTGCGCATCGTTTATAATAGCATCTATTTCGTTCCCATACAAAACAAACAAAATAAAGACGCTATGTATTTGGAAATACAAGATGATCACTCCATCTTTTACAGCCATTTCCATCACCGCACTATGGCTATAATAGATAGTCTCAATCAGCATCGCGCCTATACTTTAGAACAGGATAGGAAACTAACCTCTCCTTATCGAGAAGGACAATGGTATTACATATATAAAGGCTTTCCAACTGAAGAAAAACTGACATTTATCGACACGAATTTGGCTAATTTCAGGTACGAAGAAGAGCAGAATGATATGAAATGGAAGATGTTGGGGAAAGACTCCATCATCGCCGGCTATCCCTGCCAACTCGCGGCAACAAACTTTCACGGAAAGACTTGGAAAGCTTGGTTTACTTTAGACATTCCCATACCCAACGGGCCGTGGAAACTTGGCGGTTTGCCCGGACTCATACTCAAAGCAACGGATAGTAAGGGATTCTATTCTTTTGAATGCGCCGGCATCCAAAACATAACGGCTCAAGCGATCGCTATACCCAAGAAAGATTATGAAACAATAAAGCCCAAAGACTACTTTTACCTACAAAGGCTTCTGAATGAAGATCCCAAAGCATTTATGCGCAGAATTGGACTTATTCCCATCAGTGCGGAGACGCAAGAAAAGCCAATCAAAATAAGCAAGCCTTTTAACAAAGAGGCCTATATTGAAACTTATTGAACCCAAACATATTCATTTAGTACAACATCACCGCAAAAAAGAATAGGAAAACAAAGCTTAGTTCACCCCCAATCGCCAACAAGAAGTTTCATGCTAAGGCCTTCCGCCCTCATTTGGGAAAGAGAAGAAGCACTTCTTTAGTTTTACGAAACCAAGTCATTAACAAAAAACGCAATAAATACATCTCTATGAAAACCAAACGCCTCCTTTATTTCATCCTCACGGCATTGTTCGTACAGAATCTTTGGGCGCAGGAATCTACAGTCAAGACTTTGCGCATCGTTTATAATACGAAGTATACCGATCCTATTGGTATTCAAGAATCAAAAGACGTACAATATCTGGACATTCAAGGCGAACGCTCTGCCTTTTATAGCTATTTTCATCATCGCGCAAAAGCTATAGAGGATAGCCTCAACCGTCGCGGAAGCATATCTATAGAATTGATCTACAAATTAACGTTCCCTTATAGGCAAGGGCAATGGTATTATGTGTACAAAGGGCTCCCTGTCGAGGGAAAACTAACTTATCTCTATACAAATCTATGCAAATTCAAATATGAAGAGCCAATAAGCAAAATGAAATGGAAGATGTTGGGGAAAGATTCGGTCATCGCCGGCTATCCCTGCCAACTGGCGGAGACCAACTTCCGCGGAAGGACGTGGAAAGCTTGGTTTACATTGGACATCCCTATACCTAACGGGCCGTGGAAACTGGGCGGCTTACCCGGACTCATACTCAAAGCGACGGACCATACGGGCTGGTATGATTTTGACTGTGCCGGCATTCAAAATATAATGGCTCAACCTATCACTGTCCCAAAAGAAAACTTTGAAACAATGAAGCCCAAAGAATATTTCCACCTATTAAGGTTGCGCCACGAGCACTTTGGCGAATTTCTACAACGGCAAGATGGAGCTTCCGGCGAAGCCATGACGCCGGCACAGCAATTCAAAGATGAAAAACTGCCGGAAAAGGCGGAATATATCGAGGTTTATTAAACCTAAAATACTCATTTGGCATAACATCACCGCAAAAAAGAATAGGAAAACAAAGCTTAGTTCACCCCCAATCGCCAACAAGAAGTTTCATGCTAAGGCCTTTCGCCCTCATTTGGGAAAGAGAAGAAGCACTTCTTTAGTTTTACGAAACCAAGTCATTAACAAAAAACGCAATAAATACATCTTTATGAAAGCCAAACGCCTCCTTTATTTCATCCTCACCGCATTGTTCGTGCAGCATCTTAGTGCACAGGAATCTACCGTCAAGACTTTGCGCATCGTTTATAATACGAAATACACAGATCCTATTGCTATCAGAGCACTAAAAGATGTACAATATTTGGATATTCAAGACGAACGCTCTGCCTTTTACAGCTATTTTCATCATCGGCTAAAAGCTATAGAAGATAGCCTCAATCGTTGCGGCAGTGTATCTATGGGGGAATTCCATAAACTGGCCAAACCTTACAATCAGGGGCAATGGTATCTTATCTATAAAGGCCTCCCTGCTGAAGGAAAGTTGACATATATCGATACAAGTATGGACGGCTTCAAATATGAAGAGCCAATAAGCAATATGAAATGGAAGATGCTGGGGAAAGATTCGGTCATCGCCGGCTATCCCTGCCAACTGGCGGAGACCAACTTTCGCGGAAGGACGTGGAAAGCTTGGTTTACATTGGACATCCCTATACCTAACGGGCCGTGGAAACTGGGAGGCTTACCCGGACTTATACTCAAAGCGACGGACCATACGGGCTGGTATGATTTTGACTGCGCCGGCATTCAAAATATAATGGATCAACCTATCGCCGTCCCAAAGAAAAACTATGAGACAATGAAGCCCAAGGAATATTTCTACTTGCTAAGAATGAGCCACGAACACTTCAGCGAATTTATGCAGAGATATAATGGAAAATCAGGCGAATCAACGACACCGGCACAGCAACTTAAAGCTGAAAAACTGCCGGAAAAGGCGGAATATATCGAGGTTTATTGAGCACAAAAAGGGCCTCAACGAAAAATTATGCAAAAGACTTGCCGACTATTGCGGTGAGTCTTTTTGCTTTTCTACTTCTTTCCTTGCGGTTTTAGCTTCGATAAGGAAGCGAAGCAACCGAACGGAAAAAGATACAAAGCACAGACTTGAGAGAAAGTGCTAATGCTTGCCACTTTACACGGTATCTATCGGGAAAAGATGCAGACCACGGCCTCAATCCAATAGGCCTCCACACGCCAACAAAGGCAAGGCGGCGCAACTGGATGCTTTATCGTTGACGCCGCTATGGGTTGGGCGTAAAATTCCGACCTATAGAAATTTCAATTCCTACTTGTGCGGATTTTAGTTCCTACCTTTGGAATTTTTGTCCCCACCCTTTGAATTTCAAAACTTATTATTGTAGCCGCAAAACTTACGTATATTGCGGCTATTTTTTTCGTGTGTGTAAGTTCGATCATCATCTTTTTTCTACAGCTTCAAATATAAAATCATACGAGACAGCGGCTCTTTTGCAGGACACCATCATTTATTGATGCTTTTCCGCACATCGGGCGGCGAAAGTCGTGATCACCGATCCAAAAGATTTGTAAAACTGCGCAAAAAAGAAGACGAATTTCGCACAGATGCGGGTAGTTTTGTGCAGAAAAAGCACCTTACAGCTTGGTTCATCGGCAATAATTACGTACTTTTGCGGCGATTAAGTTGATTATTAGAATATAAAAACGAACAATCGTAAGTATGAGTCTTAAAATTGTTGTGCTTGCTAAGCAAGTGCCCGATACACGCAACGTCGGAAAGGATGCAATGACGCCGGAAGGCACCGTGAACAGAGCGGCGCTGCCGGCTATTTTCAATCCGGAAGACTTAAATGCACTGGAGCAGGCGCTACGCCTGAAAGATCTTCACCCGGGATCTACTGTACAAGTATTGACGATGGGACCTCCGCGCGCAACTGACGTGATCCGCGAGGGACTTTTTCGCGGCGCAGACGGCGGCTATTTGCTGACAGATCGCGCCTTTGCCGGTGCAGATACTTTGGCAACGAGTTATGCCTTGTCTATGGCTATTCGCAAGATCGGCGTTCCCGACATTGTGATCGGCGGCCGCCAAGCTATCGATGGCGACACGGCGCAAGTGGGTCCGCAAGTGGCACAGAAGCTCGGCTTGGATCAAGTGACTTATGTGACGAGCATTGACGAAGTGAAAGATAAGGAGATTACGCTCACGCGCCACATTGACGGCGGCGTGGAGCGCGTAAAAGCTCCGCTGCCCATTCTGCTCACAGTTAACGGCGATGCTGCGCCTTGCCGCCCACGCAACGCCAAACTTGTGATGAAATATAAGCGCGCTTCTGCACCGATGGAACGCCCTAAAGAAGGTTTGCCTTACGCTGAAGAGTATGAGCGGAAGCCTTATCTGAACGTTACGCAATGGGGTGCGACTGACGTCGACGCTGACTTGGAGCAATGCGGCTTATCGGGCTCGCCGACTAAGGTAAAGGCCGTTCGCAACATTGTCTTTAAGGCTAAAGAGAGCAAACGTCTGACGGGTAAAGACGCAGATGTTGAAACGCTGGTCAAAGAACTTTTAGAGAACAACACTATTGGTTAAGCGCTCGCAAGGCCTTCTCCTTTCAAGGAGACGCGGCGCACCTTTATACTCACATTCAGCTATCACAACAAAACCTCTCGCTTCCTTATATATAATATAATGTGATCGCGGCGCTGACAAGGCTCGGCGGGCAGCAAGCAGAAAAGGGAGCAAAAGAAGGGCTTATCATTATGAATAACGTATTTGTATATTGCGAAATAGACAAGACGACCATTGAAGAAGTCAGTCTCGAACTGCTGACAAAGGGTCGCAAACTTGCTAACCGCCTCGGCGTACAGCTTGAAGCGGTTGCTGCAGGATCCGGCATCAAAGGTAAGGTGGAGAAGGAAATTCTCTTATGGTGTCGACAAGCTCGCACGTATTTGACGGCGAAGGACTCTTTCCTTACACCTCAAAACCTCACACGGATATTCTTGTAAACCTCTTTAAGCAAGAACAGCCGCAAATTTGCCTGATGGGCGCTACGGTTATCGGACGCGATTTGGGTCCACGCGTTTCTTCTTCGCTGACCAGCGGCTTGACGGCCGACTGTACGGACCTTGAGATCGGCGATTTTGAGGACAAGAAGAACAATAAGACGTACAAAGACCTGCTTTATCAGATCCGCCCCGCTTTTGGCGGCAACATCGTCGCAACGATTGTCAACCCGGATCACCGTCCGCAGATGGCTACTGTGCGTAGCGGCGTGATGAAGGCAGAAATCGTAGACCCCAACTACAAGGGCGAAGTCGTTTATGAAGAGGTTGACAAGTTTGTGCCCGCAGAAGATTACGTTGTAAAAGTAATCGAGCGCGAAGTACAAAAGGCGAAGAACAATCTGAAGGGCGCACCAATCGTCATTGCCGGCGGCTACGGCGTAGGCTCTAAAGAAGGCTTCGACTTGCTCCGCCATTTGGCCGACGAACTTCACGGCGAAGTCGGCGCCAGTCGCGCAGCCGTCGACGCAGGTTTCTGCGAACACGACCTGCAAATCGGACAAACCGGCGTTACGGTGCGTCCTAAAGTATACATCGCTTGCGGTATCTCCGGCGCCATTCAGCACGTAGCCGGTATGAAGGAGAGTGGCATCGTTATCTCCATCAACACAGATCCCGAAGCGCCGATCAACGCGCTCGCCGACTATGTTATCACGGGTAGCGTCGAAGAAGTCGTGCCGAAGTTAATTAAGTATTACAAGGAAAACAGCAACTAAACTATGGCCAACAATTATATGGATCACCCCGAACTACGTTTCGAGCTGAACCACCCATTGATGAAGCGCATTGTCGAACTCAAGGAGCGCAATTTCCGCGACAAAGAAACCTACGACTATGCCCCGCTTGATTTTGAAGACGCAATGGACTCTTACGAGCGCGTTTTGGACATCGTAGGAGACATTGCCGGGACAACAGTTGCCGACAACGCAGAAGGCGTAGACTTGGAAGGACCGCACCACGAAGGCGACCGCGTGCGTTACGCTTCAGGTACGGAAAAGAATATGGAGGCAATGGTCAAGGCCGGTATGAACGGAATGACGATGCCCCGACGCTTCGGCGGCTTAAACTTCGCTATCACGCCCTACACGATGTGTGCAGAGCTCGTAGCCGCGTCTGACCCCGGCTTCAGCAATATTTGGAGTCTGCAAGACTGCATCGAAACGCTTTACGAGTTTGGCAACGAAGACCAACACAGTCGCTTTATCCCTCGCGTTTGCGAAGGCGCGACAATGTCGATGGACTTAACGGAGCCGGATGCCGGTTCTGACCTCCAACGCGTAATGTTAAAGGCCACCTACAGCGAGAAAGACGGCTGCTGGTTGCTGAATGGCGTTAAACGATTTATCACCAACGGCGATGCAGATATTCATTTGGTCCTCGCACGTTCTGAAGAAGGAACGACCGATGGCCGCGGACTTTCAATGTTTATCTACGATAAGCGCCAAGGCGGTGTTGAATGTGCGCCGCATAGAGAACAAACTGGGTATTCACGGCTCACCTACCTGCGAACTCGTCTACAAGAATGCACACGCAGAGCTTTGTGGCGACCGCAAACTCGGCTTGATTAAATACGTGATGGCTTTGATGAACGGCGCACGCCTCGGCATCGCAGCCCAAAGCGTAGGAATCTCGCAAGCGGCCTACAACGAAGGCTTGGCTTACGCCGCAGATCGCCAGCAGTTTGGCAAGCCCATCATCGAGTTCCCCGCAGTCTACGATATGTTAGCCCTGATGAAAGCTAAACTGGACGCAGGCCGCGCCCTCCTCTATCAATGCTCCCGCTACGTAGACCTTTACAAAGCCCTCGAAGACATCGGTCGCGAGCGCAAGTTAGAGGCAGACGAGCGCAAAGAGCAAAAAGAGTATGCTAAGTTGGCCGATTCTTTAACGCCCTTAGCTAAGGGTATCAACTCCGAGTACGCCAACCAGAACACCTACGACAGTATTCAGATCCACGGCGGTTCAGGTTTTATGCTCGATTACCCCATCCAGCGCTTCTATCGCGACGCACGCATCACGAGCATCTACGAAGGTACGACACAGTTGCAGGTAGTAGCCGCCATCCGTTACGTAACTAACGGCAGCTACCTCAAGCAAATGCGCGACTTCGAGCAAGCTGAAGTAAACGAAGCACTGCGTCCTATCCAAGAACGCGCTCGCGCTATGGCCGACACCTTCGCAGCAGCCGTTGACCATGTCAAAGCAATGGAAAGTCAGGAAGCGCTCGATTTCTGCGCGCGCCACTTGGTAGAGATTGCAGCCAATGTTATTATGCTCCACCTCTTGCTCCACAACGCGACGGAGGCTCCGGAACTCTTCGACAACAGTGTGCGCGTCTACGCCAACTTTGTTGAGGCTGAGATAGCTAAGCACAATACGTTCATCCTCAATACGACGGTCGAGCAGCTTGAGGCTTACCGCCAGCACCTGCCCGAAAACGAGCAATAAATGCTGACAACAGCTGCCAAGGCAGCAAAATATACATCCCCGACAACGAAGCTAAAGTTTCGTTGTCGGGCTTTTTTATCGGCAAGCTTCAACTGTAGGCGCTTCGAACTTAGACCGCGCACGCCACATTTGAGCTAATCTTTAGGCCCGGTCTTTAGCAGCGCCCAAGACTTGAATTAAAAGTGCAGAAAATCAGGAAATTATACACACAAGCATAAGTAATGGAGGGGTGAAAAAACCAAGTTAAGTGTTTACGCTCGTGAGGTGAAGCAATTTTTATCACGAGCGTAAGCCTTTTTTATCGTGAGCGTAAACCATTTTTATCACGAGAACACACTCGAGAAGTCGACTTTTGATACTCGGTTTCCCATCTTTGCCTCATCGCATAGTTTGTCCTCTGCCTTTACCAATCCGAAGCGTCATTATTTTTGTCCGTCATTCCTCTTTTCCAATGGGGAAAGGCGGTGCAGAATAGCGTTTCTTGCAGCAGAAGAAACAAAGCTCGGCACATTTCTTGCAGAGCTCAGGAAGAAATGATACATTCGTAGCAGATAACAAACAGTCATTTACTGAAAAAACAAAAGACTATGTTGAGCATTCAAACGACAGACGACGGCAAAACGGGAGCTTTCAAGCTACTGATCGACAATGAAGAAGTGGGCATTATGGAGTTTCATTGGGAAAACCCTGACGTCTTCGTCATCACCCACACCGAAGTAAGCCCCGAACACAAAGGTGAGGGCTTGGGAAAAGAACTTTTAGCCGCAGCCGTCAATTATGCGCGCCAAAAAGGTAAGAAGATACGCCCCCGGTGTTCGTTTGTAGAATTGTATTTTACGCGCTATGCGGAACTATATAAAGATGTAGCCATCTGATATTTGCAGCTACGACAGGTAAGTACCGCCTTACGCATTATGATTCAGTGGAAAAGCGGCCGGCAGGGCCGATGAAAGGGCGACGACACGAGTTGAAAAACCTCATAATTCGCCCCATCCTACACTTAGAATGCGCTCGGACGGGGCAAAAGTCTTGTTTTTTTCGTACCTTCGCCGAAAATAGCTACTTCTGATGAAGCGTATCCTCTCCTTATTCTCAATAGTCTTTGCCCTCTGCTTGGCGGCAAAGGCCCAACCGCGCATCGTTTTCTCCCGGGAACAAATAGATCTGGGCAAACTGATTTGGCATAATGCCAAAGAAGCAAATTTTACGCTTACCAACAAGGGCAATGCGCCGCTGATCCTCAAAGCGGTGGAGACGGGGTGCGGCTGTACGGCTGCCCAATGGGACGATAAGCCGATTGCGCCCGACTCTTCGACGACGATTCGTGTGCGCTACGATGCAGAACTCTTAGGCCATTTCACGCGAGACATTGAGATATATACCAATGAACGGACTGCGCCGTTTCTGCTTTCCATTTTTGGCGTTGTCAGGATGGAGGACGTCGATGATGTGAGCAACTTCGCCTACCGCGACGGAAACTTATGTTTTAACGCGGACGAGATAGAATTTGACGATGTGAACAGAGGCGACCAGCCGGAAGCCGTCGTGCGCATATTCAATGCCGGAACGAAAAGTATGCGGCCCACCGTGATGCACCTGCCTAAATATCTGAGCGCAACGGTTGTTCCGACGTCTATTCACCCAAACAGAGCAGGTAAAATCATATTCCGCCTAAACTCTAACCTGCTACGTAATATGGGCTTAACGCAAACGGCCGTCTATCTGTCTGCTTATCCCGGTGACCGTATCCGCAAGACGAACGAAATAAACGTATCTACTACGCTGCTACCCAAAGTAGATGCTACGAAAAAAGGAGGTAATCAGCCGCAAGCCGTGCTCGACAGCACGATGGTCAACCTGACGATGCAGGGAAAGAAGAAGGTGACCACAGAATTATGGCTCACCAATAAGGGCACTGCGCCCCTCTTGATTCAGGCCTTGCAGGTCTACAATCCGGGCATTAGCGTAAGAATCAATCATCGCAAAATTCCGGCCGGCGCACAAGAACGCATGCGCATCACGATCAGCGCTACGGCACAGACAGTCAAAGGCCGCCACCGCATTCTGCTTATCACGAACGATCCAAAGCAACCCAAGATGGTGATTGATATAAACGTAAAAAAATAAAGATAAACCCTTGGCGGTATAAGTTTTTCTCCTTACTTTTGCAACGCTTAATCGGAAAGTAGCGCAGTTGGTAGCGCACTACGTTCGGGACGTAGGGGTCGGGCGTTCGAATCGCCTCTTTCCGACAAGAGTAAGAATGAGCAGTTTACTTTCAAGAAGTAAGCTGCTCTTTTCTTTGTGTTCTTTAGCCACTTTTTCCGACAAAGGGCTTCATCGACAAGCGTTTATCTTTTAGCTCTGCCACCTTGTGCTTTCACTTTCAGATAGACGTCGTGCAGTGCATTGCCCGCTTTTTGCCAAGCATAGATTTTCAAGCGCTCGCGCTGCTTGCAAAGGAGTTCTTCCTTTGCAGTTGTTGACATCGCGGCCAAAGTTTGCAAACAATTTAAGAGATTATCTTGCGCCTCATCCAAATTAAAATAGAGCGCAGCCTCGCCGGCCACTTCCGGGAAACAGCTCTTCCGGTTCAATAATACGGGGCAATCCATTTGGTATGCCTCCAAAATGGGAATACCGAAACCCTCGTAAAGAGAAGGGAAGATAAAGGCTTGCGCATCTCTATACAGGGCCAGCAACTCCGCATCGTCAGGACGCGCGAATACGAAATGCTGCGCAAGACCTAAGGCAGAAAAGGCTGCCAACTCCTTTTTCGTGAACGGCACCAGCGTGCAAACCATACGCCAATCAGGGTGTTCGCGAAAAAAATGCTGCAAAGCCGGAGCATCGCGGCGAAGTTCTTGTAGGAAGTTCGCTTGCCGACGTAGAGCAGATAGGGGAAGTCAAAAATCTGCCGATTAGCAGGCTGCAGCAGTACGGGAGGGCCGTGATGAATCACGCTGATCATCTGTGGATCAACGTGCAAAAGCTCCACAATATCAGCCTTCGTATGCTCCGAAACGGCTACGATATGGGCCGCATGCTTTACTAAGTAGCGCTTACGTTCGATCTGCATATCCCCACGCTTGAAATACAACTCAGGGATCATATCATGAATAGTCAGCACAAAGGGCCGGCCATGGAGATGCGGCAGAAAATACTCGTCGAAAAAGGTGGGGTGAAAAATATCATAGTCGGCCGCTTCAAGCAGTTGGATGGCATAGCGCTTATTACGGCCAAGCGTAGTGGATCCCGGAGCTAACTTACTGAAAACTTTATACAAGTCGCCCTTGAGCGGATAGTGGCGGGTAGAAATAAAATTGCGCTTCGTGCAACTTGCGGGGCGAACGTCCTGCGAAAAGGACTGCCCTTGCAAATGTACGTTGTCGCTTTCGCGCATAGCCAACTTAACCTCCGTAGATGAGGGCAGATGGCGCATCAATTGGGCGAAGCTATTCGATACTCCACCCGCATCTTGTATATAAAAGGCCTGGTAGTCAAACAATATTTTCATTGTCAATTTCGCACAGCAATTAAACAGCAGGAAGCAAAAATACATATTCTCTCTACAAATTCAAGCGTCTGCCTCTACAAATCTGCCGCGCCGGTTCATTGTAAAAAGCCAACACAAGGGGGCTTTATCGGTTAGCTTCCGCGAAAAACGCCTCGCAAACACCAGGATGTGAGAAATAAAAGAAAAAGGAAGTAGTTCAGGATTTATTGTTTACCTTTGCCTACGTTCGAGAGAATGGAATGTTTCCAAATTGTTCTCTGAATAAACAAAGGACAGCGCCAAACGTACTAAAAAAGACGGAGCAGCGTTGATAACTTACTTCAACAGATAAACAACATGAAATTTATATCTTGGAATGTAAACGGTCTGCGTGCGGTCGACGGCAAAGGCTTTAGAGATATCTTCCGCACGATAGACGCCGACTTCTTTTGCCTGCAAGAGACAAAGATGCAGGAAGGCCAGTTGGACATCGCCTTTGATGGCTATGAGTCGTACTGGAACTATGCGGAGAAGAAAGGATATTCGGGCACGGCAATTTTTACGAAGCACAAGCCGCTCAGCGTTCAGATAGGACTCGGCATAGATGAGCACGATCACGAGGGACGCGTAGTCACGTTAGAATTGGACGACTTCTATTTAGTTTGTGTCTATACGCCCAACTCGCAAGATGAGTTGCGTCGCTTGGCCTATCGAATGACTTGGGAGGAAGCCTTTCAAGCGCATTTGCATAAACTGGATGCTCATAAACCGGTGATTGTATGTGGAGATATGAACGTGGCGCATCAGGAGATTGACCTCAAGAACCCGAAGACAAATCGCCGTAATGCAGGCTTCACAGATGAAGAACGCGAAAAAATGACACAATTGCTCTCAAACGGATTCATCGATACTTTTCGCTATTTCCATCCCGACTTGACGGGAGCTTACAGTTGGTGGAGCTACCGCTTTAGGGCTCGCGAAAAAAATACGGGTTGGCGCATCGATTATTTCCTCGTATCAGAACGACTCAAACCCCGATTGGTCGAAGCCAATATCCTCAACGATATTATGGGCTCTGACCACTGCCCCGTAGAACTCATCCTCAAATAAAAACGATTCAAACAAAACCTTATGAAGGACTTCTTTAAATATACACTGGCCACGATGCTCGGCATCTTCATCATGAGTACGTTTACGATGGTGATGGGCCTTGTTATGTTGTTTGTTGTTTCATTATCAGACAGTATGAAGCCTACCATAGCTCGACATTCTGTCTTAAAAATCACGCTGAGCGGGACCATATCCGAGCGATCGGCAGGCGCAAATCCGCTCGCCTCGATTTTAGGCAACCCGATGGCGGACGAACAAGGGCTCGACGATATTTTATCAGCTATCCGCGTGGCTAAAGATAATAAGCGCATCGAAGGAATTTACTTGGACGGCGGCGTGGTTTCGACGGACGTGGCTTCATTGCAGGAGATCCGTAAGGCGCTGATTGATTTTAAGAAATCGGGTAAGTTTATTGTGTCTTATGCTGACTCTTATTCACAAGGTTCTTACTACGTTTGTTCGGTGGCTGACAAAGTTCTTTAAATCCGGTAGGCATGCTTGATTGGCACGGCTTAAGTTCTAACCCCATTTTCTACAAGGATTTATTGGAAAAAGTTGGCGTCAAGATGCAAGTATTCCGCGTCGGGACGTACAAAAGTTTTGTTGAGCCCTATACACGCACAGAGATGAGTCCGGAGAACCGCGAACAGACGGCCTTCCTCCTTGGCGGACTTTGGAAAGATCTTTGCACAGAAGTAGCGCAGTCGCGCCGCTTACCGGTTGAGGCCATCAATAATTACGCCAACCAGTATCAAAACTTTGCCGACCCAAGTGTATATATCAATGAAAAGCTTGTGGATAAACTCGTCTACATTGAAGAAGTGCGCAACGTTCTGCGCGATATGGTAGGCGGAAATCGCGTTTCGATGGTAGATCCTTTCACGCTTTCGCTACTTGAAACTGAAAAAGGACGCAAAAATAAGGTAGCCGTTTACTACGCTTACGGAGATATCGTCGACGCGTCGACAAGTTCAGGCGGCTTGCGCGGCGATGAAATTGTCGGCAATCAAGTAATTCAAGATTTGGATGAACTGGCCAACGATGACAACATTAAAGCTGTTGTTCTGCGCGTCAATTCAGGCGGCGGCAGTGCGTATGCCTCCGAGCAGATTTGGCACGCCGTTGAATTGCTAAAGAAGAAAAAGCCGGTAGTAGTGTCGATGGGCGGCACGGCAGCCTCTGGCGGTTACTACATCTCCTGTGGGGCCGACAAGATCATTGCTGACCCCACCACGGTTACGGGTAGCATCGGCATTTTCGGAATGATTCCTGACTTCAGTGGGCTGATGACAGAGAAACTCGGGCTGCATTTCGACATTGTTAAGACTAACGAAGCGTCAGACTTTGGTGCGATGGGCCGAGGTATGACAGCGGCAGAGGGGGAAGCCCTCCAAAACTACGTCAACCGGGGTTATGGATTGTTCCTCAAGCGTGTGGCCAACGGCCGCAACAAGACTGTGGAGCAAATCAATCAGGTTGCGCAGGGACGTGTCTGGACAGGACGCCAAGCCTTGAAATTAGGCCTCGTAGATCAACTGGGCACTTTAGAAGATGCCATCAAAGAGGCCGCACGCTTGGCAAACTGGAGAAATATGACGTTCGCCGCGTACCTTACATCACAGACTGGCTGACAGATTATCTACAACGGCAACAAGACGACTATATGGATCGCAAGTTGCGCCGCAGTTTGGGCGTCTACTACGATCCGCTGCGCTTCGTCTCCTCACTTCAAGGACGCGACTGCTTGCAAGCTCGTATGTATAGCGCACTCAACATTCGCTAAGGCCTGCTGCGGCGTGAGCAAGTCTTCTTTCTGACGCGCGCCGCAAGCCTTATTCGAACAATTCGATTTGCGCCAATGCAAGCACCGCCTTCCGCCACACCACAGCATCCCATCGCTGCGCCGCTTTTTCAAAAGCGCGGCTATGGGATGCTTGCGCCTTTGGCAGCAATATATGGCGGTGTGATGACTTTGCGCAACAAAGCCTTCGATTGCGGACTACTTCCGACCAAGAAAGCCGATGTGCCGGTAATCTCTGTCGGAAACTTAGCCGTCGGGGGGAACGGGAAAAACGCCCCACGTCGATTATCTGATTCGCTTGCTCCAACCAGCGTTTCGCCTCGGCGTATTAAGCCGCGGCTATGGTCGGACGACGCGCGGCTTTCGCTTGGTTTCCGTAGAAGACAATGCAGCCTTGGTCGGTGACGAACCATTACAGCTGAAGTTGCATCATCCTGACGTGGTCGTAGCCGTAGATGAGAACCGCGTGAACGGCGCAACGCGCTTGCAGGAAACGGATCGGCCGCCCCAACTCCTATTATTAGATGACGCCTATCAACACCGGTACATCTTTCGCGACGTCAACATCCTCCTAACTGACTATTCCCGCCTCTATCCGCTGGACCGCGTGTTGCCGGCAGGCCGTTTGCGCGAACCGATTTCGGGCAGTCGGCGAGCAGATATAATCCTCGTCACCAAATGTCCCGATTCGTTGACCGCCACGCAGGCCGACACCATTCACACCTTGCTTTCCCCGCGACCGGAGCAAAGCCTTTATTTTACGACGATGGCCTATGGCGCGCCTTATGCGCTCTTTACAGAGCAAGCCGTACCATCGTTGACCGACAAAGCACTATTAGTGGTCAGCGGCATCGCACATCCTGCGCCCCTACTCCATCACCTATCCGCCCAAGGCGCGCAAGTGAAAGCCCTCAACTATCCGGACCATCACCGCTTCTCCGTGCGCGACGCTGAGCACATCAATCGCGCTTTCGAGGACTTGCCTGGAAAGAGAAATGGGCGATTACAACGGAAAAAGACGCAGCTCGACTACGCCATTTACGCGGTTTGAGCGACGAAATACGCAATCATTTGCTCGTTCAGCCCATCACGGTACGCTTCTTGTTAGAGAAAGAAGAGGCCTTTTCGCAAGATCTCCATAAGCGATTAAGAAACGTACGGCCCGCCACCAAGCATTGAAGCCGACCGGCTAATATTCGCGCCTCTATATATAAAGATGTGTGGGGCGAGAATCAAAATTTACAAGACAATAACAAACCAATAAAAACTTTTCATATGACCTACTTAGCACAAATTCAAGAAACGGCAGAATGGATTCAAGCACATACCGCTCTGCGTCCGCAAACAGCGATCGTTCTCGGTACAGGTTTAGGCAAATTGGCCCAAGAAATAGACGTGGTCGACGAATTTCCCTACAAGGACATTCCTAATTTCCCCGTCTCTACTGTAGAAGGCCATAGCGGGCGCTTAATCTTCGGCCACTTGGGCGGCAAACCCATTATGGCGCTCGAAGGACGCTTCCACTACTACGAGGGTTACACGATGCAAGAGGTAACTTTCCCCGAGCGAGTTATGTATGCGCTCGGCATCAAGAATCTTTTTTTAAGCAATGCCTCAGGTGGCACAAACCCTGACTTCAAAATCGGCGACTTAATGCTGATTACGGACCACATCAATTTCCAACCGGAGCACCCGCTCCACGGACCGAACATCCCGACGGGGCCACGTTTCCCGGATATGTCGGAAGCCTACGACCACGCCTTTTTGGAAGCTGCGCGCAACATAGCACGCGAGAAGGGCATCAAGGTTGTAGAGGGCGTATATTTGGCTGACCAAGGCCCAACTTATGAAACGCCGGCCGAATATAAGATGTATCGACTGCTTGGTGCCGACGCCGTGGGAATGAGTACTGTTCCGGAAGTAATCGTAGCGCGCCATTGCGGCATCCGCTGCTTCGGTATCAGCATCATCACCGACTTAGGCGTAGAAGGGAAAATAGTAGAGGTAAGCCACGAAGAAGTTCAGAAGGCTGCCAACGCAGTACAGCCCAAGATGGCCGAGATTTTCCGCGAATTGATCAAAAAAATCGACTAAGGCATGTAGTAATTAGGGCATCTTGCCCGTCATGTATCTAGTTAAAGTTAAAAGAATATGAAGAAAACAATGATTCTTGCCGCAGCCTTATTGCTCACAGCAGCTACGGGATGCGCAAAAAATAAGCCGGCCGCTGAAGCAGCGCCGGCAAAAACGGAACAAGCACAAACAAATGCAGGTCCTTACAATATAAAGTCGGTCGACAGCAAACTGAAAGGTATGGCCATTCTCGATGCCATCAAGAAAAACTATGCCGGAAAGGTAGTGCTCATCGACTTTTGGGCTACTTGGTGCGGCCCGTGCCGTATGGCGATGAAAGAGGTCGATGCGATTAAGCCGGCCCTCCAGAAAAAGGGCGTTGAGTTCGTGTATGTCACGGGCGAAACCAGTCCGAAGGCCAACTGGGATCAAATGATTCCCAACATTGCAGGGGATCACTACCGCTTGACCGATGCGCAGTGGAAAGACCTCTTGACGCTGTTGCAAGTGCCCGGCATTCCGTCTTACATGATCATAAATAAAGACGGCAGCAAGGCTTGGGACAACCTCAACGAAGGGGGTTACCCGGGCAATGAGCTCTTACAGAACGAATTGGAAGTAGCTTTGTCTAAATAAGCCGGTAGTTTAACGACTACAACATTTAGCCCGACAGCTTGAGCAATCAGCTGTCGGGCTTTTTCGTGGCTTTTCTGACAGAGACTGACAAGGCTACGCAAGACGTAAACACGCCCTCTGCAAGATGCTACCTTGCAGGACTTTCCGACAGCGTTTTCTATGAGCCGCAAGGCTAAGCTTGCAAACAGCCGGCCGCGTCATTGCGAACGTTGAAGGTAGCTTTTCGCGCTATGCCTTGCCGCTTTTGCTTCGTTTGCTCGGGCCAAACGATGGTTTGGTGGCAACAAACGATGGTTTGGTGCGAGCATACTATCGTTTGCTGGCAGCAAACGATAAATGAAGCAAGGCTAAGGCCTACTGAAGCCGAGCATTGTAACGGACTATTCAACACGTTGCAGACGAAGCCGGCGACAAGGCGAAGGGTAAATCAGAAGGAAGAGATGACGCGTGAGAACGAGGCCTTCACAGCAGGATGTTTAAGAAGCAAAGCCTTTGCCGAGCATTTATAACAAAACGACAAAAGACTTCAGAAGGGCGACAAAAACACCGAAAGATTCGATTAGGAGGGCTAGACAAGCGCCCCGACGATTCTGTCTTTGCGCATAAAAAAAGCAGGAGCAATGCTTACACATTACTCCTGCAATCTTTTATATCTATAAGACTAAAAAAACGGTTGTCTTTTTGCGTTATGATAATCCTTCAATCACACCATCTGCCACGTAGATGCGCTCTGCTTGCGGACTCTTGGGCAATCCGGGCATACGCATAATACTTCCGGCTACGGCAACAATCATTTCGGCGCCGGAATTTATGACAAAGTCGCGAATCGTTATGTCGAAATCTTTCGGCATGCCGTATGCTTTCGGGTCTTCCGAGAAGGAATATTGCGTCTTCGCGATGCAGACGGGGAAATGCTCGATGCCCAACTCGCGAATGCGAGCCAACTGCTTCTTGGCTGCGGGTTTGAGGATTACGTCCTTAGCGCCGTAAACTTTCTGGCAAACCTTGCGCACCTTCGTTTCGATGTCGTCTTCATCTTCATACATAAAGGTGAGCGGACGAGAAGGATTCTGCTCGATCGTTTCCACGACGAGACGTGCCAAATCTTCAGCTCCCTTTCCACCATCCGCAAAGGCGGTATTGATAGCAAAGCCCACGCCCAACTCTTCGCAGTGGCGGCGAACGAGATCGAGTTCTTCGTCAGTGTCGGTCGGGAAGCGGTTCAAGCATACTACGACAGTCTGGCCGAAGGCCTTGATGTTCTCAATGTGCTTGTCCATATTAGCCAATCCGCGCTTGATGCCCTCGAGGTTAGGCGTCTTGATCTCCTTCTCATCTACACCGCCGTGCATCTTCAGCGCGGGCGCCGTAGCTACGAGTACGGTCAACTTGGGAGAGAGTCCGGCCTTGCGACACTTAATGTCGAAGAACTTCTCCATACCTAAGTCTGCGCCGAAGCCTGCTTCAGTAATGGTGTAATCGCCAAAGGTCATCGCCATTTTTGTAGCGAGCACACTGTTGCAGCCGTGGGCGATGTTGGCGAAGGGTCCGCCGTGGATAAACGCCGGTGTGTTCTCTGTCGTCTGCACCAAGTTCGGGTGAATCGCATCGTGCAAGATAGCGACGATTGAACCGGCCACGCCGAGATCTTTTACCGTCAAAGGCTTCCCGTCGAGCGTCACGCCGAGCACAACGTTTTCTATGCGGCGCTGCAAGTCAGCTTCGTCTTTTGCCAAGCAGAAAATCGCCATAATTTCTGAAGCCGGCGTGATGTCAAAGCCGCCCTCACTCATTACGCCGTCCGTTCTGCTGCCCAGTCCGGTGATGATATTGCGCAAATTGCGGTCATTAACGTCTAAGACTCTGCGCCAAAGCACTTCGCGCATACCGAATCCTTCCTCGCGACGTTGATAAATATGATTGTCAAGCAAGGCCGCGATCATATTGTTCGCAGAAGTGATTGCGTGGAAGTCGCCCGTGAAATGCAAATTTATTTTCTCCATCGGCAATACTTGGGCATAGCCGCCGCCGGCTGCACCGCCCTTCATTCCGAAACAAGGGCCCAGCGACGGTTCTCGCAATGCGGCGATCGCATTCTTGCCGATTCTGTTCATACCTAAAGCCAGACCGACGCTGACCGTGGTTTTGCCGTTACCGGTTTTGGTTGGCGTGATCGAAGTGACCAAGATCAAATTCGATTGCTTTACCTTCGCCTCATCAATCAGCGTGTAGGGCACCTTAGCTATGTATTTGCCGTAAGGCTCTAAAGCCGTCGTCGGCACGCCGATTGATTCGGCTATTTCTGTGATGGGTTTGAGCGGCGTTTCTCTTGCTATCTCAAAATCAGTCTTCATTCTAATGTGTGTTTAACGTGTTTTGGGTTAATAATGGCACAAATATAGTGGAATAGTGCAGGAAACACAAAATTTAGACACGGAAAAAGGCGGACGAAAAAGCACTTTTTTCGTCCGCCTTTCAAATAGAAATCTTAGCGACTTAAACTTTGCGACCACTCTATCCTTTTACAAACATTTTGAAAGCATAATTTATCAGGCTGAAAGTTTGCGCTTGTTAAACGAAGACGGATCAACGTGCGATGCGAAGGCTCGCCAAGCGCTTCCCGCTTCGATTGTAAGCCACCACCACGCAGATGCCGGCCGGCATGTCTCGCAACGAAACGCCCTCCTGCCCTGCTTCAAACTGCCGCATCAAGCGCCCGCAACCACACATTGCGCCAACGCCCGCACCAAGTCCTTACATACGATTACGCTGCGCCGAGCCGGCAGAACTTCCTTTGTATTTGCTGGCACTCGTATTAAACTTATAGCGCAGCGTGATGGAAAAATTGCGCATACTATAAATATGTTGTTTCGCAGCGTACAGAGCTCCCGAGTAGTTTTTCCCATAAGTATCGCCCGAGCTAAAGAGATCATACAAGTAACACTCAATGGACAGCCGGTCCTTCAAGAAAGATTTATACCAAGACAAGGACGTGCAGAAATAAGGTTTGGGAAAATATCCGTTATCTTCGTTTCCCGTCGTGCTGAGCGTGGTCGAAAGACGCCAAAAGCCCCATTTCGTATCAAAAGCATTATCTATCCGCAGCGTAGCTTGGGCGCGATAAAGCCCCACATCAAAAGGCGTAGGCATATTATACCATTGCTTGGTCACACTGGCGCGAAATTGCGGATGCCAGATGCCGACGACGGGCTGCAAAGTCGCCGACAGAAACAAACGATCAAAGTTCGGGCCGTTTTCGGGCCGATGCAGCATGATCTCGGGGTTGTTATTGTAAGATTTCGTCAGAATCAGAAACGGGTCTATCAAATGCAGATAGATGGCGTTAAAGAGCAGCCATTTGTACGACAAAGTCAGCGACAAGTTCCTACTGATAGAGGGTAGCAAAAACGGGTTTCCCGTCTCGTACGTATAGCGGTTGTCATACTGAATTCCGCTTTTAAGCATATCATACAGCGGTCTGTCGATATCCGCTCCATAGGAGAGCTGCGTTTGTAGCTTTCCGAGCGGCATAGACAGCGTAATGGAGGGAAAAAGGTTATTGTAGATGCGACTTTGTTCCACCACGCGGACACCGGCATTGTAATAATTGAAGTCTACGTGCTCGTAGCGCAGGCCAAGGTTTACATCGAGCGGGCCAAAACTGCGTCCATATTCGGCAAAGGCCGAGCTATAATATTCCCTGAACTGATTATGGCTCTCCGGTATCAAGCCTACGGGCAGAATGGTATAATCTGTCGAGCGGCGCGTCCCGGAATATTCGCCGCCGACGGAGAGCGAACCCTCCCAGACGGGAGCTGTCAATACCAACTTTGAAGCCAGCAGTTTGTTGTCGGTCCGAGTTTGCGTCTTCACTTGCTTCTGCTGCATCACGCCGCCGGCCGGCGTAAACTCCTCTTGATTTTCAATCGTTTCTTGTTGATTATTTTTCCACCAATCGCCGCTCCAGTCGATGGCAAGGGGGCCGATTTTACCCACATAATACAAGTTGCTCCCCCACGAGCGCACATGATTCCCCTGCCCCCTGCTCTAATCGGTTGATGCCGGTTTCACCAACGCGCCGTCTCGCCTTAATTGGCTATTGAGAAGAAAGGACATCGACGGACGCTCCGGCGAAAAATTCAGACGCCCTCCGATAGAGTGGTCGGGAGCTATCTGATAAGCTGCCGAAAGATTCGTATAGAATCGTTTCCCGTGGCTATGACCGACAGCCGTCATTGTTTGTTGCCAGGTATGTGCCAGATAAGAATTCAGTTCGAGCCGGCTCTCATCATCGCTGTATTTATTATTGGCATCCATATACCAGTTTAGATCCAAGCGCTTCTTTCTATAATTCAACCCCACGCGCGCCCATTCCGACCACGTGCCTTTTTCATTGACATCAGCGTGCAGGCGAGCATCTACGGCCCACCCCTCGCCGAGCGGCTTTTTTTCGTTGTGATGCGTACGACGGCTTTCGTAGCTGCCGGATAGCGTGCACCGGGGTTGAGGATCGTTTCTACGTCTTTGATGTTATCGGGTGTGAGTCGGTCCAACTCACTTTTGTCTCTCATCTTCCGACCATTGATATAGATCAACGCTTCGCCGCGCCCAAAGACGACGACTTTGTCGCCCTGCACACTGACATTGGGTATACACTCTAAGAGTCTTTCTATCGTAGCATTCTTTTCCAGCACCGAACCGGCCACGATGGTTTTCAGTCCCTCGCCTTTGACCAACACTTTGGGGCGCTCTGCGCGCACGATGGCTTCTCCCAGTTGGCTGTCGGCATCTTGCAGCACGATGCGGGCCAAATCCTGCGGTGTGCAGGCGCGATACTGCGCGGCGTAGCCAAGGCCCGTGATTTTTATGGTATGATTTCCAACCGGTATGTCCAATCGGAAATGCCCATCCTCGCCGGTTGTTGTCCCCGCCACAAAAGCAGAGTCGGGCAAAGTCAGGATACTGACGTTTACATAAGGCGGCCCCACGCCTTGCGCGTCAGTGACGCGTCCGTCGATGCGTTGCGCGCAAAGAAAGGCAAAGTGGCAGCAAAACAGGATCAGGCAGCAGGCGCTGCGCAAGCTTCTATGTTTCATTTTATCTTGGTTCTCAATCTCCTCAAAGGAGAAAAGGTTAATCAAAGTGCGTTTTATGGTGCATTAAATCAAGCGAATAGCTATCGGCGTCTGCCTTTCGCAAATCGTCAATAGTCTTTTCGCGCCTGCAAAGTTAATAATCCCCCCCCCCCGATACAAATATTTTAACAAGAAAATTTCATCTTCCATCGAGAAAATCGGAGAAAGGCTATGCACAAGTGCCATGTCTTTTGATCCACAACAAGATCTGCTCTATCTGCATACAGCATTGCTCGTCTACAAGTTCACCTCCGATTTGGTAAGGTTGACAAATGGAGCGTGCGCAACTTTATTTTTCACCGTTTATACCGCCTTTTGCAAGTCACAAAGATTGGGCGCCGCCCTTTTTTATCACGACAACAAAGGTTTGCGCTCACGATAAAAAGCGTGTACGCTCGTGAGAGAAAAGGTTTGCGCTCGTGATAAAAAAGGGCGCAAACGAAGACGGCGGCAGGCAAATTGAGACTTTCAGCGGTAGAAAGGAGGAGAAAGGCGCACGCCTACCAAAGCGCACAAAAAGAAAACGGCAGAAACGGATGCTAAAGTCCGCTTTTGCCGTTGTTTACTTTGAATGTTGGCAAGTGTCAGCCTGACTTACTATGCTTCATCGGCCACCTGCGGGCGGCGGAAAAAGGAGAAATTGACGCTGCCATAAGCCCTGTGCGCCAAGAAATCGGGGCGGGCCGAAAAATCGTGCTTTGCGCCGTGCTCTAAGACGAAGATGCCGTCGGGCGCGAGGGCACTGCTTTGCATCACGCGGTCGGGCAGTTCGGCCAATTCGGGCAGGGCGTAAGGGGGATCAGCGAAAATAAGATTAAACTGCTCCCGACAACGCGCCACAAAGCGCAAAGCATCGCCGCAATAAGGACGGGCGGCCGGATCGTCTAACTTGCGAAGTACGACACTGATGAAACTAAAATGTTGGCGGTCTTTCTCGACAGAAACGACAAGCGGGCAGCCGCGCGAAAGCAACTCGAGCGTGATAGATCCCGTTCCGGCAAACAAATCGAGCGCGCGGGTCGACGGGAAGTCGATATAGGCGCGCAGGACGTTGAAGAGATTTTCTTTGGCAAAGTCGGTCGTAGGGCGCGCCTTGAAAGTGCGCGGCACGTCGAAATGTCGTCCTTTATATTTTCCGGTAATGACTCGCATGAATATTACTTATAAGAGGTGCGTAAAACAAGCGTTCGGCTATAAAAACCTTAGACGACTTATTGGAAGCGAGACTCTAAGCGCAACAGTTCGCAGACCATATCGTAAGGCACAGCGGCATTGGCTGTCACAATGCTGTGGTTAAACTCCTCGTGTGGATCTATGCTGACCACTCGCTCAGCAAAACGGCCCAATTCGTTGACCATACGCGTGCGCAAATCGGCCGCACCGATGACAAAGATGGGATCGCGGCGCACGTCCATCCCGACGTGGCGCACGGCATTAAAGACGTAATAAGCCACATCGGCCTCCTCGCGCACGTCAAACGTATTGACGAAGAGCAGGCGCCCACCATCGAAAACGGCGATGTCGGCCTGACGCTCGTGCAGATGAACAAAGAGGCGCCGACTGCGAGCGCCGGCAATGCCTTTCGCACCAAAATAGCGCAAAACGGCCGTCTGGGCCGAGCGGTAATGGACTTCGCCAAAGACATCCTCAACGGCGGTACACTTATCCTCGTCTAAGGCGAACAGCAAGATGGCATTGGCCAACGGCAAGGTATCATAGAAAACGCGGCGGCGCACTTGCGAAGCAAAACAATAGTTGTAAAGTGCATCACAGTCTTCTTCGCGAAAATCTGCTAAAGGCACCGCCACCACAGGTCCTGTCACCAAGACTTCAATGCCGGATGTGGGTCGGCTGAGGATTTCTTCCGTCTCTCGTGCGTGCTGCAAATTGACGGTAAGGGAAGTCTCCGTACGCAAGCGATACGTTGAAAAGGCGAAATAAGGCTCGCGGCCCAATTCGTACTGCGCCATCGACAGGCTGCCGGCAGAGAGGCGGAGATAAAGTTTCATTCGCGATAATATTTTTTCAGAAAGAAGCGCACCAAAGGCCAAGCGAGAAGCACGCCAAGGGCATCAGCTAAGAAATCAAACAGATCAGCGCTGCGATAATCGGTAAGCGCGCCTTGCAGCACCTCAATGAGTGCGCCAAAAGCCAAGGGTGCGGCAAAGGCAATCAGCAAGAGCAGGCGCAGATTTTCACTCGCGTGGCGCTTTTTATACTCCCAGAGGATGAGACTCGAAAGGCTGAAAAACATCATGCAATGCGCCACCTTGTCAAGCCCACTCACGCCGCCCATACTTACGTGGGGCGGCCGGCAAAGGCAGAGCCACAAAATCGCCACCACACACAGCAGCGAGCAGGGATAACTACGCAGAACTTTTACCAAAACTTATTGTTTGCTTTGCTATACTCAAAACCCGCTGCAGCGAGCGTTTGCGTAAGCCAATCTTGATCAATGTCCATCTTGCGGCAGAGTTCGTCGAGCGAAACATAATTGTCGCGCAGCTTCATGTTGATTACGCTGAACAGCATCGCAGGATCTTTGGGTAATTCCATCTTCTTAATGCGCTATTATATATATATTGTGAGCCGCAAAGGTACATAAAAAAGCGAGGGATAAGCGCTTATCATCAACGGAATGCGTACTTAAGGGGCCTTTTTCTTTATGGAAAGATGCAAAGGGTGAACTTTCGCGGGCGGAGTAGCCTGCTATCCAAAGAAAAGTCGTAATATTGCCGCGCATTGTAAAACCCGAGCCGTCCAAAACGTAGGCGCAAGCGGCGAAAGCCGTAGGCATTGCCTCAAAACGCGGACATCGGCCCTTACATTTAACACAAACAAAATCCAATGAAAGCTCAAGATTTACATATCATTTACTTCGCCGGCGGCTGTTTTTGGGGCGTCGAGCATTATTTCAAACAGGTGCGCGGCGTCGTGGAAACGCAGGCCGGCTATGCGAATGGTAATCGGGCACGCCCCGACTATGAGGAGGTCTGCACGGGACGCACGGGTTTTGCGGAAACGGTGCGCGTGACGTTTGATGCGACGCAGGTGGATTTGGACTTGCTGTTGCAACTCTATTTCAAAGCGATCGACCCGACTTCCTTGAACAGGCAAGGCGGAGATGCCGGCTCGCAATACAGAACGGGCATCTTCTTTACGGATCCGCAAGACGAAGCGAAGGCGCGAAAGGCACTGGACGAACTGGCGAAGCACTATGAGGACCCAATCGTGGTGGAACTGCTGCCGCTAAAGAACTTTTATGCGGCTGAAGATTATCATCAGGATTATTTGGACAAACATCCTGACGGCTATTGCCACCTCAGACCCGAACTTTTCCAATGGGCGGCGAAAGCGAACACACCGCGAACGGAGGAGGACAAAGCTTGAGAGGCAGAAAAACCAACGAAGGTGGGTGCAAAGACTGTTCTAACGGCGCGCAACCAAACTTAAGCAGACATATATAAAGGCTAAAATTTAGCAAAAGGTTGATTTACGAAGAACTATTTGAGCGCTTAGCGGCGGAATTTCATTTCTCCTTCACAGAGGAGCAAGCACGGGCGGCGGCAATGCTGGCGGAGTTTGTCTATACGCCGATACAGCGGCCCGCTTTCATACTCCGCGGCTACGCCGGTACGGGCAAAACGACACTCATCGGGGCGCTGGTCAAGACGCTTTGCGAACTTGGGCGTCCGGTGGTGCTCCTCGCGCCAACAGGACGGGCGGCGAAAGTTTTTGCAGCACACGCCGCGCAAGAGGCCTCAACGATTCATAAGGTCATTTACCGCCAAGAAACTTTTAATGGCGAACAGACGCACTTCAACCTTAACTTTAATAGACTGAAGGACGCGCTTTTTATCGTCGACGAGGCTTCGATGCTTTCGGGAGAGCACGCGGCGGACTCGCTTTTCGGATCGGGTGCACTCTTAGACGACTTGATCGAGTTCGTTTACCAACGCGAAGGCTGCCGCCTCTTGTTGGTGGGCGACACAGCTCAACTTCCGCCGGTCGGAGACGAGGAGAGTCCGGCGCTCAATGCAAACAATTTACGCGCTTACGGGCTTGCCGTCGGCGAAATCGACCTGACGGAAGTTGTGCGCCAACATCGGGGCTCGGATGTCTTGTCGGGCGCCACGCATATCCGCACTTTGCTGACCGAGGGCTTTACGGGGCGGCCCGTTATCCAAGGCAGCGAGACAGGAGAAGTGCGCTTCGTGCCGGGAGATGAACTGATCGAGACGCTCATTACAGCTTATGGCGACTGCGGAACCTCAGATACGATCGTCATAACACGTTCTAACAAACGGGCAAACGTATATAACGCCGGCATTCGCGAACGTATTTTCGACCGCGAAGGACCGCTGACGCGCGGCGATAGAATTATGATCGTCAAGAACAACTATTATTGGACCGAACGCCTACTGAAGGCCGTCGAAAAGGCGGAGGCGAAGCGGCGAGAGGAGCGTTTGAAGGCTGGACTCCTGCCGCGGGAGAACGAGTTAGCCGCTGAGCGGCCGCCGTTCGACTTCATCGCCAACGGAGAAACGGCGGAGGTAATCGCTGTCCATAATCGGCAAGACCAGTTTGGGTTTCACTTCGCCGACTGCGTGCTCCGCTTCGATGCTTATCGCAATTACGAAATGGAATGTCGGGTTTTGCTCGACACACTTACGTCTGAGTCGCCATCACTCACAACGGAGGAGCGCCGCACGTTGTATGAAAACGTATTAGACGACTACGAATCGCTCCCGACAAGGCGCGAGCGGATGAAAGCCTTGCGCCAAGACCCCTATTACAACGCGCTACAAATTAAATATGCCTATGCCGTGACCTGCCACAAGGCGCAAGGTGGGCAATGGGAAAGGGTTTTTGTAGACCAAGGCTACGTTACGGACGAGATGATGGGAGATAATTATCTCCGATGGCTGTATACGGCGTTCACACGTACGACTGACCGCCTCTATCTTGTGAATTGGCCCGAAGAACAGCAAGAAAATTTGTCAGAATGACTAATTTTCAGTAGTTTTGTTCCGATCTATGTGGACTGAAGTGATATTTTGGGTGGCTTTAGCCTTATACGCCGTGCTCGTAATCAGTACGGCGACGGTCATTGTCCTCGAAAATCGCCAGCCGGCCAAGACGATCGCGTGGTTAGTCGTGATTATGTTGCTCCCCGGCGCAGGCTTGATTTTCTTTTACTTCTTCGGGCAAGACTTAAGAAAGAAATACAAGCTCATCCGCAAGAATTACGACCACATTGTCCGAAGTATGCGCGGCAAAGCCCCGCCTGAAATTTCAGCCGACACGGTGCCCGACTACGCCCCCTTGATTCAGCTTTTGCACAACAATGGCGGCGAGCCCTTGACCGCGCACAACAGCGTGGAAGTCTTGGATTGCGGTCGCGTTTTTTTCCTTTCGCTGCTACAAAGCATTCTCAACGCGCAACATAGTATCCACATTGAGACCTACATTATTGAAGAAGATGCCGTCGGCAGCCTGATTGCAGACGCCTTGATCGACAAAGCGCGCAGCGGCGTCGAAGTTCGCCTGCTCTACGACGATGTTGGCTGCTGGAAAGTGCCGGATCGTTTCTTCAAACGTATGATGGAAGCCGACATAGCTATAGGTGCGTTCCTTCCGGTGCGTTTCCCGCGTCTGACGAGGCGCGTTAACAATCGCAACCATCGCAAGATTTGCGTCATAGATGGGAGTGTAGGCTTCATAGGCGGCATGAATATCGCCCTAAGATACGCTACGGATCAATGGAAAGATATGCAACTTCGCGTAGAAGGTGATGCCGTCGGCCAACTGCAAAGAATATTTTTGGGAGATTGGCATTTCACGACAGGCCAACTCTGCTCCGGTGCACAATATTTCCCCGCCGGACGAGCAAGTGCGGATACGATGCTACCGGTTCAGATAGCAGCCACATCCCCTCTTTCTCGCTATCCATCAATAATGTATTCTTTTACGTGGCTATTGCAGAATGCGCGGCGCTATATCTACCTTCAGACGCCTTACTTTATGCCTTCCGAACCGGTGCTTCAAGCGCTGCAAACGGCGGCTATGATGGGCGTCGATGTGCGCCTAATGCTGCCGGAGAAGCCCGACGCTTTTTGGCTTCGGTGGGCGAATGAGTGCTACTTCACCGACGTTTTGCGCGCCGGCGTCAAGGTTCTACTCTACAAGGAGGGTTTTCTCCACGCGAAAGTCTTGGTCTGCGACGATACGTGCTGTTCTGTAGGGTCGTCGAATATGGATTTTCGCAGCTTTGAAGACAATATGGAGGCCAATGCTTTTATCTATGACGCCCGCTTAGCGCTTGAGGTGAAGGCGGTCTTTCTTCGCGATGCCGAACGCTGCGAAGCCATCGACCCGGAACGGTGGAAGCGCCGCGCGCTCTGGCGTAAATATTTTGAGAGTCATACGCGGATTCTCTCGCCCCTACTTTAATTGCTGCTTATGCGTAGTTTGCTTTTCCTTCTGTTTAGTTTTTTCGTTTGCTATGCGCGAACGGCGCCGATTGATTCGCTCACGGCGCGGCAAACAGCGCAAGCTTTTTTCCGCAAGGCTTTATCTCTGAAAACGATGCAAAGACCGCTTTTGCACCACCAAGCAAAAGCGACCTATCTTTTCTCACTTGGCGATCATTTTATCTTGACGGCTGCCGACGATGCTTTACCCGAGGTCATCGGCTATGGGCGCTGCCGCGACGGGCACTTGCCGCCGGCACTCAAGGACTTGATCCACGATTATGATCGAGCACTCCGCCTCCACGCGCTCCGCTCTGCAGCGCCGATGCGCCCTACAGCGCCTCCGCCTCATCGGACCGTTGCGCCCCTGCTGCAAACGATTCGCCACCAAGAAGCGCCTTTCAACGCGCTATGTCCTTATTATTTGCAAGATGACGGCACGCTTTCTTCGGAAAGATGCATTGTGGGCTGCGTGGCAACGGCTTTGGAGCAGATCGTGGCACACTATAAGCGCCCCATTTCTTTGCTTGAACCGCTCCGAGGATGGTCTACGCCGCACTACACCGTAACTGACGTGGCGGCTGGCTCGCAAGTCGACACGCGACGTATATTAGATGTCTACGATGATCAATCTTCGCCGGAGGCCTGTGCGGCGGTGGCCACGTTGAGCTATTGGTTAGGACTGGCCGTCCACATGAAATGGGGACTAAACGCAAGCAGCGCCAACTCGCAGCGGGCCGCAGAGCCGCTACGCCGCAGTTTCGGTTGGCAATACGTGCATTATGTCGATAGTTATCGCTATGCGCCGGACGCGTGGCTGCCTATGCTTTACCGCGAACTTAAAAGTGGGCGGCCGATCTACTATGCGGGAAGCACGATGCGCCTCAATGGGCACGCTTTTATCATAGATGGCGTGGACGAAGCCGGACGTTTCCACGTTTTGTGGGGATATGGCGGGCAATATGATGGTTATTTTGACCTGAACGTCTTATGTGCTGCTGCACCGGCCTATGATGTGCAACCTGATGACGAGGTTAACGGTTTCTTTTGCAACCAAGAGGCACTCCTGCTCCACCCTGACGCGCAGCAGGTCGCAATGCCCGATTCGCTGGAGCGGACAGGGAGCGAGATTGTCGTCGACTCGATTCGCTGGGAGGCTGCTCCGCGCGTCGGCACTTATACGCCGCTCCGCCTTTATGTACACAACGCCGCTCCGCACGCACTCACCACGCCCTTGGTCTTGTTTACGAATTTGCAAACTGATACAGCCGCCATTCAGCAAGGCGATTTTATCGGCCTTACGGGGCTTTCGCTCGAAGCGGGAGCGCAGCGCGAACTCCTTGTTCACGTGCGGGCTGACGCCGGAGGCCAACGCTTGTTGCGCATCACACAGGACGGCGTCAGTTGGCGCGATTTGGCGAGCGTGAATATTACGCCGGCCGTCGCGGCCAACTTACATTTTGAGCTTTCAGCACCTACTTTTCTTTCGGACCACGCCGTGCGCTTCGTCCTATCGGCTACGGCCGGCGACGAGCGTGTGGGTGCGCTTATCACCTACGAACTTACGGCGAAGGGGGAGCGGGAAGGCACGCGCCACGGGCGCTATCTCTACGTAGCAGCAGGCGAAACGGCGCAAGACACGGTGCATTTTCAAGGCCTAAAAGCGGGCGAGCCTTACACGCTGTCTGTTCGCTATCCTTGGGCCGTTGTAAAACAAATCAGTTTCACAATGCCTACGACGGGCCTCGGCCCAATTCACAAGCGCAGGACGCGCCGGCAAAATGGATTGATACGAATGGACGCGCCGCCGACGCTCCACGACAGCGCGGCGTATACATTTATCGCGGGAAGAAAGTATTTCGGACCTAAAACGTCCGACTAATCGGGCCGTATCGATACAAATGTGCACGAAACGGCCGCCAATCGTAATCAGACAATAAGGCGAACGAACGAGGACGACCGGCGCAGCTTCAGTCGGCGTCAGCGTGCGCCCCACGAGAAGCGACCTTTACGTTGTCAGGCCGCGAAAAGATTTCACCGCAATCGGCTTTCATCATCGTTTGGTGCCGGCAAACCATCGTATGCTGCCAACAAACCACAGTATGCTGCCGGCAAACGATGGTTTGGCCCGAGCAAACGACGCCCCGCATTGGTCGGGCAATGACAAAATCTGTCTTCTGCCCCAAAAAGTCGACTTTGCGGCCCGTCGAAACAAGACAAAGCAAACCCGCAGCGCACCGGAAGCAATGCAAACCCCACAGGCGGCAAAGCCAAGTGGTTTGTATTTGATAACTAAAAAGAAAATAACGATGTCAAAACAGATAGCCATCACCACGCGCTTGGTGACGCGAATCGACAACGAGGAGGAAATCATTGAGCAAGCTGTAGACGGACTGCTCGATGTAGGCCCTGGGAATCATATGTTGCGCTTTACGGAGCAAGATCAGCAGACGCAGGTGCACCTACTCGTATCTGAGGAGCGCGCACAACTTCGCAGAAACGGAAGTTTCAGTTCGGCGATGCGTTTTACCCAAGGCGGGCGCTTCGAATCTACGTATCAGACGCCCCACGGCCCGCTGCAGATGCACGTAGTCACGAGACAGTATCATACAAAGCACGATACCGAAGGCGGAACATTGGAAACGGCGTATGAACTTTACCTCTCCGGGCGCTTCATTTCCCACAACAAACTCCTTATTACTTGGAAAGTATATAAATAAATTAAAAATTCTGAGGACAAAATCTTGACCTTTGCATGGATTTTTTTATATTTGCTGCTCAAATATGAACATCTATTTTTACATAGACGCGCAACAGCAGCAATGCGGCCCGATACCGCCGACACAATTTGCAGCTTACGGCATCACTCCTACCACTTACGTTTGGACAGCCGGTATGGCGCAGTGGCAACTAGCAGGCACGATTATTGAGTTGCAGCCTTATTTCTCCAAAAGCCAACTCTTCAACGCGGTAGGCATACGCCCATCGCGCCCCGATAACAACTTAGTTTGGGCAATCTTAAGCACGATACTCTTCTGCCTACCTTTGGGCCTTGTAGGTGTATACTACTCAATGAAAGTTGACCCCCTTTATTTGCAAGGCAAGTATGAGGAGGCTCAAGCAATGGCAAAGAAATCCATGAATTGGAGCATCGCCGGTTGCATCACGGGGATCGCCCTCGCAGTCATATACGCAATTCTCCTCCATCTTCTTGATGCCGATAATTGGCGCATACCTGCAGTACGCAATTATGTCGCTATGTGCGACATAGCAAGATTATCGGAGTAAGAAAATAAGACAACGACAACAATTAATCAATTAAACATTCCATACAATGAAACAGTATTACTATGTAGATGGGAACAACCAACAGCAAGGCCCCATCGACGCAGCTCAACTTCCGGCATTCGGCGTCACGACTAAGACGCTCGTATGGTGCGAAGGGATGGCCAACTGGCAAGCTGCGGGAGAAATCCCCGAGTTAGCGTCTTTCTTCGCTGCGAAGCAACCGGAAATTCCGGCACAACCGCAGATGCAGCCGGGAACTCCGGCACAGCCGCAAATGCAACAGGGAACTCCGGCACAGCCGCAAATGCAACCGCAAGCACAACCGCAAGTACAACCGCAAACAATGAACATTAATAACTTTCAACAAACACAACAACCAATGAACACACAACCTCCTTTCCAACAACCCAACAACCAACAAATGCCTCCCCAACCGGACAACTACTTAGTCTGGGCTATCCTGGTTACAGTTCTTTGCTGTCTGCCTTTAGGTGTGGCTTCTATCATTTATTCCGTAAAGGTTGGTTCGCTTTATGCACAAGGTGACTACAACGGCGCTGTAGATGCTTCTCAGAAAGCAAGAAATTTGCGATGATTGGCGGTATCGGTGGCCTCGTCTTTATTATTATCTACGTTATCTTTGCAGTTATCGCCGGCGCTGGCGCTGCTATGAGCGGTATGCAATAGATATCGAATCATCATTTTAGGTTAAAAAAATCGGGCGAAAAGACTTTAGTGCTTTTCGCCCGATTTTTGTATGCGCAAACTTGGAGTCGCGCAGTGCCGGTCGCGCTATGGTTTTTCGGCCTTGCGGCGAGAGAGAAGCAGTTCCCAACTTGCGCGGCGCAATTCGTCGACCCCGACGCACACAAGATAGACTACGCACAACCACAACAGGAGTGCTACCGCGCCCAGCGCGGGCGGAGCGCCCATAAACGCCTTTTGGCAAATCGAAGCATAGAACGGGCGCGCGCCGGGGTGTTGATGGATCAAATAAACCGCGAAGCTACCCGCCGCAATCCGATTCACGAGGGTGCTGCTCAAAGTTTGCCGCGTGAAATACAATAATAGCGCGAGCGATTGCAGCACTACGAGCGGCGAACTGTACAACATAATTTGCTGAAACAGCTTACTGCCAAAACCGAAGAGCGCTATAGAGCCGATCAAGACGTGAAGCAGCGCGACGCCAAAAAAGATCAGCAAGAAAAAACTACTCTGCAAGCGCGCCAAACGCTGAAGTTGGAAGCGCCGGACGTATTGTGCGAGCAGATATAAGCAAGCGAAGGAAAGCAAAGAGTAACCGTAGTTGAAATCAGCAAAGATTTTAAGCACGAAAGCCCCGACCGACTGCGCCACAAAAAGACTGATGAGCACCCGCCGTTGCGTTTGCTCGTCGGTGGTTTCAACATAAGCATTCAAAACCGGACTTAGGAGAAACAGCAACAAATAAGAAGGCACAAACCATCCCGTTTGCTGCAACGTAAAGGCCTCAAAGAGCATAGAAAACGACAGATTTTCAGTCCCTACCAGCCACAAAACGGCATCAACAACAAGACAGCAGAAAGCGCATTGGTACAAAAATTTCCCCAAGCCCCGCATCGTAGGGCGAATGCCAAACCAGCCGGAAATCAGCACAAAGACGTTAACCGCCACAATCGAAATCATTTCAACAAAAGAAAAGCCCAGATGCACCACGAGCGGCTGACTCATCAGGAAACCGCCCCGCGGCCACTGAAAACTTTGAACGGCGTGCAGCAAGAGCACCATAAACATCGCCAATAAGCGGAGAAGTTCTACGTTAGACTGTCGGGTTTTCTTCATTATCTTTCTTGCGTTCTTTTAAGTCTTATTTTTGCATTTCGTAGTCCCAATATGCGCCTCAACGCTTGCCCAAATCGTCATACAACTTTTGCAGGAAAGCCTTGCCGTAAGGCAGATTATAACCGCGGCGCCGGCCTTGATCGGCCACGACTTGATTATTGTCGCAATTGTACATCACAGAATCTTCCGCATCCACAAATCCGAAGGCATTGGGAAAGGAAAAATAGCCGAAGTGTCGCACTTGGTCGTTCAGCATATCCTTGCTGAAGCGGTAAGATCGATAAGAGAGACGCATCTGTGAGAGTAGCGTCGCCGCGATGTCGATTTGCGACCCGTAGGCCTCGCAGCGGGCCGATGACTTCACAGCGCCGCCCACCCAAATCATAGGAATGTGATAACGAGAGAAGTCAAAATAATCTATATCTTTAGGATACGCGCCCAAATGATCGGGCACGAGCACAACAAGCGTATTCTTCCACGCCGGCAGGCGCTTCAGTTGCGCAATAAATCTACCTAAGCAGTTGTCCGTGTAAGCGAACGCATTCAGCCGTTCGTCTTTCAATTTATGATAAGGCACATCGTAAGGCTCATGACTGCTACTCGTTTGCACGACATACAGGAATGGCGTTTTCCGCTGCGTTTGCAGCGCGCGCAGCGTTGCATCGAAAACGTATTGGTCCGGCACGCCCCATTTGCTGAGTTTATATTTGAGCGGAAAATCTTGATCACTGGTGATGCGGTCAAAACCGCCGGTCACCAAGAACGAGCGCATACCCGTGAAGTCTGCATCGCCGCCGTAAAAGTAAGCCAAATCGTAGCCCTCGTTGCGAAGTTGGCGCGTCCACATCGGGAGCGAATCAACCTTTTTCGGATATTTCATGATGCTGGTCGTAGGCTGCGCCGGATAAGCCCCGAGAATGGCGGCCAAGCCACGGTCCGTGCGAAAACTGTTCGCATAAAAATTGGTAAAGAGTACACCCTCGTCCGCCAAGCGATCCATATTGACCGCCACGTTCGGGAGTCCGCCAAGGCGAGACATAATCTTACCGCTGAAACTCTCCAATACGACAACGATAACATTGGGGCGCTCCGTCGTGAGCAAGCGTTCTACGTGCGCTTCTCTCCCCACGGTGGGCTTATCTTGCAAATCCGCAAACAGACGATCGGCTTCGGCAGGCTCCATAAAGCGATACATGCCGGCAATCTTCATTTCGCCGACAACGGAACTCAGCAAACTGAACACGGGGTTAATGGCCGCGTGGTTGAGTTGTTGGTTCTGACTGAAATAGACACGGCCCAAATTCATTGTCGACGTAGTGACGCTGCCGCGAATCGGCAAGAAGAGGGCTGCCGTACACAATAATAATATAGCAAAAGCCCGTTTGCGCTTCTCAGAACTGACGGGGCGCAGACGCTCATCCAAATAGCGATGGAGCAACCACCACAAACCGACGCCAAAGGCGCAGCAGACGAGCAGGGCAACAACAGCGTAGCCCACACTGACGCTGGCGAAGGCATCTTTCGGCGAACTGGTGAAATAGAAGATCGGCGTCGTGTCGAGGCGGAACTTCCAGAAGCCGTAGAGCACCAAGTCTACGATGTAGATGATGGACAACAAAACGGCCATCACCACCGTCCAGCCGCGCCGCAAGCGATCTGCCCACAGCCGCGCGCGCTCCCAAACGGATAGCGTCAGCAAGAGCGCCGGAAGGGCCGTAAAATAGCCCGCCACAGACGCATCCATCGGCAGGCCGTGCCAAACTACGCGGAGATAGTCGGTCAAGCCAACACCGGCATACAGATCGCGATGATACAGCATAAACGCGGGCTTCATCAAGACAAAGAACAAGATGAGGAGGCCAAACGTTTTCAAGAGTAAAATCAACCTTTGCTTCACACTACATCAGATTTTTCTGCGAAAGTAATCAAAATTCAGTGAGTCAAGCTCCCCATTGGGCTATTTCTTCTCACGAGCGTAAGCCTTTTTCATCGTGAGATGAAACCTTTTTTATCACGAGCGCAAACCTTTTTTCTCGTGATAAAAACCTTCGCCGGCAAGCCGGTGTCAGTCAGAAGCGGCCTTGCGTGCCTTAAAAAGTCAATCCCTCACTCGACAAAAAAGCGGCGGAAGCCTTCGCAAGCAGAAAGGAGGAAGCGACCGGAAGAAGCGAGAAATTGCACAAAAGGAATGCAATCCTTTGGTTAAGCACCCGCCAAGTATTACCTTTGCTCTCAGTATGGAAAAATGCCGTGTCGCAAAGCGCATTATGCGCATTTTCGCTTGGATAGTTTTGACGCCCATTGCGTTATTTCTACTCTTGGCCATCCTGATCTACATTCCGCCCGTCCAGCAATTTGCCGTAGACAGAGCGGCGCAATACCTTACGAAAAAAACGGGCGTGCGGTTTAACGTAGAATCCGTGCGTCTGGCCTTTCCTTTAGACTTAGCCATTCACAACGTGACGGCCGTAGAGCACAACGATACCCTACTGGCCGCAGGTTCGCTACGCCTCAACGTGGCGCTGCTTCCGCTCTTCGACGGGCGGGCCGAAGTGGACGGCATAGAGCTATATCGTGCGCAAGTAGATACGAGAAACTATATCGGCGGTGCGCACGTCGCAGGCCGAATCGGTGCATTGCAGGCTTCGGCTAAGGAGATCGACTGGGTGAAGCGGAAAGTCGTCGTAGACTATGCCGACTTACGCAAGTCTGATGTCGTCGTTTGCCTCTCAGATACGGCGATGGACGATACGACGAAAGTCAAGGCGCAATGGGAAGTGAGCGTGGGGCGCGCCACGCTGCGACAAACGAAAGCGAAAGTGGCACTAATGGCCGCCCTACCCCAAGCTCGAAAGGGTAAAGGCAGTTTGCTTGAGCGCCTACCGGCCACTTATCGGCCCAAACAAATGTGGTTGGCGGCGGATATTGCACAGGCAGCCTTAAAAGGCGGTACATTCAACATGAAAACCGGCCGTTATGCCGTTCGCTCCTTTGGCGTAGAAAAAAGTAAATTGGCCTATCTGAACCAAGCGCCGGACGGCACGTGGACGCGCAACGCGCAATATCGCCCCATACCCGCAGCGAAGGAGCGCTCGCTGCGCGATTCGATACGCGGCGCCTACACTTATCAAGACAATATCAAAGGTTTGCAAGCGTGGCAGCCCTTTGCGGCTTTCCCAAAGGGGGGCGGCGCAAGCGATCTGACGACATGGCTGCACAAAGGCAAGCCATTGAACCCGAAGGACATAGCCTTGCAGGACGTATTCCTGCAAATCGACACGCTGACTTATGCCGAAAACGTATTGAACGCCAACGTAGCCCACGCGGCCTTTGTCGAGAAGTGCGGTTTGCAGGTGAAGCGCATCAGCGGGCCGATCTATATGGATCAGCAACGCCTCATTTTGCCCAACATGGCCCTGCATACGGCGCATTCTAAAGTATCTATTGGTCTGCGTTTCCCATTGTCGACCTTCGATTCCGATAGCAGGACGAAGATGACGCTTCACTGCGATGCCCAACTGGGGTGGCAGGACGTAAAAAACCTGGGACGAAGCTACGTGCCGCGCGACTTGCTGCGCGTCTATCCAAAAACGACGCTTCGCATAAAGGGCGATTTTAGTGGGAATCTGCGGCGTTTTACTTTCGGAAATACGACATTGGAACTGCCGGGCTTGATCCGCTTGCAAGCGAACGGCACTTTGCTGAACGTAGCATCAGCGCAACGCAGCGGGGCGATTAACATCCGCTCGCTGACAACGGGCGCCGGACTGCCGCGCTTGTATCGGCAGCTCGCGCCTTCGGCTGCCGGCAGCGTAAAGTTGCCCAACAGAATGCAGGCTTCGGGACGCGTCAACTTCAAGGGGGATAATTATGGGTTTGATCTGCGACTGGCGGTAGGGCAAGGGCGACTGGCGGCAAAAGGCAAGATAGATTTGCGTGCACAAAGTTATACGGCCGACCTGCAAGTTCAACGCTTCCCGCTGAAAGTCTTCCTGCCGACGATGGGATTAAATGATTTCTCGGGGCATATCGTAGCCAAAGGAAACGGATATGATTTAATCTCGGGCAAGGCTCAACTGAAAGCTGACGTAAGCATCAACCGCTTCGCCTATGGCGGCTACGACTTGAGCGGACTCCGCTTCCAAACTTTGCTAAAAGGACACAAGGCGCTCTTTGAAGCAGCCGTAAACAACGAGATTGTCAAAGGTGATGTGAAGGCAGAGCTTATGTTGGAACGCTTAATCAGTATTAAAGCGGATGCAAACATAGAGCAGGCGGATCTGCGCCGCTTGAACGTGACGACTGATACGCTCTCGGCGGGCGGACAACTGCACTTGTATGCGACAACTGACCGACAATTTAATCGGATTACAGCCAATGGCATCGCGGATCACCTCTTTGCCGTCTCTCCTTCGCGCGGTTTCTCAACGGATGAGATACACTTCAACTTCAAAACGGGTAGTGACTCGACGATGTTCGGGATCAATAGTGGTGACCTGCGGTTGCTACTGGCTACGAAAGGCGACATCAATCGCCTCGCACCGCGCCTGGCGCGACTGGGCACGCTACTGACGAAGCAGATAACTGATCAAAAATTGGACCAAGAGGCTCTTAAGCGCGAATTGCCCGTAATGGATCTGCACTTAGAAGCAGGGCAAAGTAACCCGATTGGGAACTTCCTGCATTTTAATGGCTATACATATAATAAAATATACGTCGATCTGCACGCGAATCCGACGGCGGGCGTCTACGGAGCGGCATCTGTAGGGCGCTTGAGCAATGGCGGACTGCTCTTAGATACGATTTACGCAAACCTTAGTCAGGACACGACGGGCGTACGTATGGAGGCATTTGTGAAAAACTATACGAAGCGCAATCCGAATAAGTTTGAAATACGTGCGCAGGCCTACTTGCTCTCGTCGGGGGCGGGCTTGATGGCGCAATTCTACGACAACGATGGCGAAAAGGGCATCGATCTGGGACTAAAAGCTGACTTGGTCGAAAACGGACTGAAGATTATGGTCTCGCCGGAACATCCGGTGCTGGCTTATCGCAACTTTACGGTCAATAAAGACAACTATATTTTCTTCGGAAATCAGAAGGAAATTCGCGCTAACGTGGACTTGCTGGCGGATGATGGGACGGGCGTGAAGCTATACAGTGCTCCGGGCGATTCGATTAACGACATTGCGCTTTCGATTAACAACTTAAACCTCGGAGAACTGTCGACGGTCTTGCCGTATCTGCCAACTATGGGCGGAAAACTCTCGGGTGATATTCATATTTTGGATAATCATAAGACGTATAGTGCGATGGCCTCGCTCCAAACGAGCAATTTCACATACGCCGGTACGCCTCTCGGGTCGCTGGGGGCGGAGTTGATGTATCTGCCAAAGGAGAAAGGAGAGCATTATGTGGAGGCTTACGTCTCCACCAACGATGCTGAAATGTTGTCGGCCAAAGGTACGTATGCAGAAACGGGAGGCGGTAGTTTTGACGGAACCGCTACGTTGGAGGGATTCCCGCTACTCTTCTTCAATTCTTTCCTCGACGGGACGGAAATTGCACTGCGCGGAAAGGCAAATGGGGAAGTGGAAATCAAAGGCCCGCTGACAAAGCCGGCTATTAACGGCAGTTTGACACCGGATTCAGCACATATTGCGTCGGAAGTGTATGGGTTTGATTTTAAACTGGAACAACGGCCGATCCAAATTGCGAACTCCAAGATCACATTTGCGAATTACCAACTCCTATCGACGGGCGAAGCACCGCTTGTCTTGAATGGCAATGTTGATATGACCAACCTATCGAAGGTATATCTGAACTTGGGACTCAAGACGGAGAACTTCGAACTCATAAATACCCACCGCAAAACTAAGTCTTTGCTCTTCGGAAAAGTCTTCTCTGACATCAATTGCACCATAAAAGGACCGGTCGACGGCTTATCTGTGCGCGGCGATCTGCGTATTTTAGACAAAACGGATCTTACATACATTCTGCGCGATTCTCCGTTGACGGCAAGCAATAGTTTAGACGGACTCGTGAAGTTTGTAGACTTTAGCGATACAACTAAAGCCGAAGCCGCCGCAACGCCGGACTACGGCGTCAATATGGTACTCGGCATAAACATAGCTGAAGATGCCAACTTCCATTGCCTGCTTTCAGAAGACGGGCAAAGCTATGCCGACCTCCAAGGTGGAGGATCGCTCACTTTCCGCTACACTCCGTCGGGTGAAATGCGCTTAGTGGGTAAGTTGACGGCAAAAGATGGGAAAATCAAATACGAATTGCCCGTCATTCCGTTGCGTACGTTTGATCTAAAAGAGGGAAGTACGATCACATTCACGGGAGATCCAACAAATCCCACCTTAGATATAATAGCCACGGAGCGGATGAAGACGTTCGTTAGTTCGGATGAGCACCGCCGCGCCGTAGTCTTCGACGTCGGGCTCAAGCTTACGAAGCCCCTGATCAAATGGGCTTGGAATTTACGATTGAAGCGCCCGAAGATTTGGCTGTTCAAAACACGCTGGCATCAATGAGTAAGGAGCAAAGAAGCAAGGCCGCGGTGGCGATGATGGCAACCGGTATGTTCATAGCCGACAACGCCTCCGCCGGTTCTGGTTTCAAGGCCAACAATGCATTGAATGCTTTCTTGCAGAATGAGATTCAAAGCATCGCCGGCAAAGCTTTGAAGACCGTAGACATTAGTTTGGGCGTAGAAACCGGCACTTCCACGGTCGGAACTGTCACTACCGACTACTCTTTCCAGTTTGCGAAGCGCTTTTGGAACGATCGCATCAGCGTTATCATCGGCGGCCGCGTCAGCGCGGGAAAAGAAGCCGACAACAGCGCTGAAAGTATCATCAACAATGTCAGCATAGAATACAAAATCAACCCGGGCGCCACCCGCTATGCCCGCATTTTCTACGAGCGCGACACGACAGATCCGCTCGAAGGCTTACTCACGAAAACCGGCATCGGTTACTCTGTGCGCAAAAAGACGGATCGCTTCGGCGACTTGTTCATCTTTTGGAGGAAAAAGTCCAAGGATCAACAGCCGACATCGAAGAAAAAGCAATAACTGACAAAGTTTATAACGACTTATGGCTTTTAAGCACCTACTATTTCCCATCCTGCTCCTCCTTTTGGCCTGTTCCTGCTCCACGACGAGCCAACTGCCCGAAGGCGAACAGCTCTATACCGGCATCAAGAAAATCACTTACACGCAAGAGCCCGCAAAACCGTCCAAGGTAAGGCGAGATTCCGTCGGCGTCATCACGACGATCTCCGACGCCGTCAATGCTATCGACGACGCGCTTTCAGGCAAGGGTGGTTTAGGCGCACTTTCAAACCTTAAGCAGTCAGATTCAGCACAAGCAGAAGCCGATCGCGCAGCCGCCAAAGCTGCATCGCACAAACAAGAAGTCACGAAAGCCGCCTTAGAGACAGCCAAGGAAGAGGTCGAAGCCGTGTTGGCTTATCCGCCCAACAATGCCCTGTTTGGTTCCTCTTATCATAGCTCGCCTTTGCAACTGGGTTTGTGGGCCTACAACGCCTTTGTGAAGTCGGAGACCAAGCTGGGTAAATGGATGTTTAAGAGTTTCGCCACGACGCCCGTACTTATTACGAACGTTAGTCCGGATATGCGCGCCAAAGTGGCGCAAAACACACTGCGCAATTATGGTTTTTTCAGCGGCAAGGTCAATTATGAAATCCGTCCGGAGAAGAATCCAAAGAAAGCGAAAGTGGCTTACGCCGTACAAGTTGGCCCTTTGTCGCTGCTCGACTCCATTACTTATCTTTCTTTTCCGCCCGCACAGGACAGTTTGTTGCAAGCGACACATAACAAGCGCCTACTCCGCAGCGGAGATGCTTTTTCCGCTATTCGACTGACGGGCGAACAAGCGCGCATCAGCAAGCTCTTCCGCAACGCCGGCTATTACTATTGGCAGGACAACTACACAACCTTTCAGGCCGACACACTGGCGCGCCGCCAACTCGTACAACTACACGTGCAGCCCTCGCCGGCGATTAACAAGAGAGCACTTCGGCCGTGGAAAATTGGCGAAACGCACATCACCGTGAGGCGTTACGATTCGGAAATACTCGAAAGGACAAAGTCAAAGCGCTTCTTCACGTTCAATTATTCAGGCAAACGCGTCCCCTTGCGCTCATCTATGTGGCGACAGGCCGTAACTCACAAACACGGCGAACTGTATCGCTACGACGACCAACGCAGTACGCTTGAGAAGCTCAATAATATCGGTGTCTTCCGCCTGTTAGACGTAGAATATATCCCGCAAGACACGACCGACCTTTGCGATTCGCTCGACCTTTATGTAACCGCTGTGCTCGATAAACCCTATGATTCAAACTTCGAAATGAATGCTACGCTCAAGAGCAACCAACAGATAGGTCCGGGAATGAGTTATGAACTGAGCAAGAACAATGCTTTTCGCGGCGGTGAACGCATTTCGTTCAAAATATTTGGCTCTTACGAATGGCAACTTCGCACGGGAACGGAACGAAACAGCTCTTTTCTCGATTCTTATGAGCTCGGCTCGCAACTGGCCTTCCATTTTCCGCGCATCTTCTTCCCCGTTATCTCCAAGAAGCGTCTGCGTTTCCCTGCCGAAACGACCTTTGCGTTCGATACGGATTGGAAAAAGCGCACCAGCTTCTTCACTTTGATCAACGCCGGCATCAGTGCAAAATATGCTTGGCACAAAAAGCAGAACGCCCTGCACGAACTCGTCCCGCTAAGCATTGATTTCAACAAAGTATTATCCTCTTCCCACGCCTACGATTCTATTCTCGCGGCCAATCCGGCTTTAGCCGTTTCTATGCGCAACCAGTTTGTGCCGGCTATGTCTTATCTCTTCACTTATAGTTCGGCCTCTCACCACCGCAATCCCGTAATGGTGCAAGTCTTGGCCAAGCAAGCCGGTAACCTCACGTCAGCGCTCTACGCCTTAGCGCGCAAACCGTTTAACCAACGCGACAAGAAGATGTTCGGCTCTCCCTTTGCGCAATTTCTAAAAGCCACGGCAGAGCTGCATTATACGTATAAGATCAACAGTTCGCTCAAATTGGCCACGCGCCTCTACGGCGGCATCCTCTACGCTTACGGCAACAGCACGCGCGCACCTTATTCCGAGCAGTTTTATGCCGGTGGCGCCAACAGCGTCCGCGGTTTTGCGGTCCGCAGCATCGGGCCGGGCACATACAAGGCCGACAATTCGAAATATGCTTACATAGAACAGACGGGCGACGTCAAACTGGAAGCCAACGCCGAACTGCGGGCGCACCTCTTCGGCAGTCTTTACGGCGCGCTCTTCTTAGATGCCGGCAACGTGTGGCTGCTCCACAAAGACCCGCAGCGGCCGGGCGGCGAATTCAACTTGCGCAACTTCAAGCAGATCGCCGTAGGCACGGGCTTGGGCTTGCGTTACGACTTAAGCTACTTGGTGCTCCGTTTCGACCTCGGCGTCGGACTCCACGCGCCCTATGCTACGAACAAGTCGGGCTTTTACAACATCGATAAATTCCGTAACAGTCTCGTCTTCCACTTTGCCATCGGTTATCCTTTCTGATCCTGATAACCTGACACCCCCTTTTCAAAAAAACAAACACGCATCCACCGAGCCTTTTCAGCGCTGCGGAGGATGCGCCGTACTGCTTCTGCTTTCGTTTGCTCCCGGCAAACAATCGTTTGGTGCCGCCAAACCATAGTTTGATGCCGGCAAACCATAGTTTGCTCCCACCAAACAATCGCAAGGTCAAACCTCGACAAACAGAAAGCCCCTCGCCACCTGCCGGAAATCGAGCGCGCCCCGCCCCATCCTCACGCTCCGAATGCAAAATCCCAACCCTCTCACTCAACCATCACCGGTAAGCCTTACAAATCTGCGGTTTGAGGGAAAAAGATTAGGAAGAACTTAGCCGCTCACGTGCTTTTTCTCCTTAAATTCGCAGCGTCTATCGTCTATAGCGAAACAGAAAGACTCTCCGACGGCCTCTCCACGATGCCGTAGAGCCTCTTGACGAACACTTTTTTAATTAACTTTCAATACAACCCAAGACTATGAAAAAGTTACTCTTTTCTCTCCTCGCTTTCTTGGCACTAACAGCCCAAGCAGATGGAGGGATGTGGTTTCTCAAGCTGATGGAGCAGCAGCATTTAGCCGACTCGCTGAAAAAAGCCGGACTAAAGATGCCGCTGGATCAATTGTACAACGAAAACGGCCCTTCGCTGCGCGATGCAATCGGCCAGTTCGGACGCGGCTGCACGGGCGAAGTGATCTCACCCGACGGACTTGTGCTTACCAATAACCATTGCGGTTACTCCTATGTGCACGGTATCAGCACGACGCAGCGCAATTATCTGCGCGATGGCTATTATGCGAAAAGCCGCGCCGAAGAATTGCCGGTCAAAGACTTGACCTTTACGTTCATCATCGCGATCGAGGACGTCACGGAAGCCGTCGAAGCAGCTGCCAAAGCCGCCGGCGCCGACACCTACACGATGCAGAGCCAAGGCTTCTTGAGACCCTTCGGCGAAAAGATGTTCAAAGCATCTAAATATAGCAAGATGCCCGGAGCCCGCGGCAGCGTAGTAGCTTTCTTTAGCGCTAACCGCTTCTATTTCTTTGTCGAACAGACGTATAAAGACGTTCGCCTCGTGGTCAATCCGCCACTGAATATCGCGCAGTTTGGCGGCAATCAAGACAACTGGGTCTATCCGCGCCACAACCCCGACTTTGCCATCTTCCGCATCTACGCTGACAAAAAAGGACAGCCGGCTGCTTACAGCGCAAAGAACGTTCCGCTGAAGCGCGAGACGTATTTGCCCATCTCACTCAAAGGCATTAACGAGGGCGATTACACGATGGTTATGGGATTCCCGGGCCGCACGCAGCGCTTCTTGACCAGCGATGCGCTATCCCACCTTATGAGCGATACGTATCGCCCCATCGTCGAAGCCGGCCGCGTCGAATTGACCTTCAATGCTACGGAAATGGCGCGCAGCGAAGCTGAAAAGCTCGCGTTGCAAGATGAGGATATGAGCTTGAACAACCTCGTCAAAAACTATGGCGGCGCCATCGAATCTGTGCGCAAGAATAAGCTCGTAGAAACGCTACGTAAGGAAGAAAAAGCTTTTCAGGCTTTCGCAGAAAAGAGTGGCAATCCGGCTTATAAGACTGTGGTTGGCGACATCTCCAAACTTATGAAAGCGTATGGCGATAGTGTGCACGACGCAACCTTGATCACGCGCACGATTACTACAGCGGGCATCTTCGTTCACCCGCTCGACGCTGCCAATTTCCTACGCTTGATGCGCACGGGCAAACCGGAAGATGTAGCGGCTGCTGCAGAACGCTTGCGCGCCGCACTCTACATTATGCCGACCAAGTCGGACTTCGCACAAGACAAGCGCCGCTACGCAGCCTTAGCCCCCGTATGGGAGAAAAACTGCCGCTTGCAAAGCTCAAAGCCTTGAAAGTGCCCACGGCTGAAGAGGTCTATGAAAAATCTATTTTCCGTTCGCGCGCAGCATTGGAAGAATTCCTCCAACATCCTGATACTACGATCTTCTTGAATGATCCTATTTATCGAATTATGCTGAAGACTTACGTTCCCTTGGCACGTGCTGCCGGCAATGCCAACCGCCGATTGCTCGATTTGCAACACACTTACGTGAAAGGCTTGTTGAAAATGACCAATTTCTCAAAAGCGCCCGACGCCAACTCTACGCGACGCCTCACGTATGGACACATCGCCAATATGAAACCGCGCAATGCGGTCAGCTACGATTGGTGTACGACGCTCGAAGGTATGTTTGAAAAAGAAAATCCGAACGATAGCGATTACGTAGTCAACGAACGTATGCGCGAACTCTATGAGGCGAAAGATTTTGGCCAATATGCGCGCCCGGATGGCAAGCTTCAGACGTGTTTCATCTCAAACAACGACATTACGGGCGGCAACTCCGGCTCGGCTGTGTTGAACGATCGCGGCGAAATCATAGGTTTGGCCTTCGACGGCAACATCGAAAGTTTGATGAGCGACTTCCGTTATGATCCGAAATTGCAACGCTGTATCTCTGCCGATATTCGTTATGTGCTTTGGGTCGCAGATAAAGTCGGCGGTTCAAGCTATATTTTGAAAGAATTGAAACTTGTGAAGTAAGCACCCAACGCTCCTGAGCGAAACACACATTATTATATATAGCATTATAGCTGTCGGCAAATGTTTTGCCGACAGCTATAATTTTAATCCTACGGGCCGACCCCTAAAATCGATGTTCGCCCTAAAGGTGCCGTGTATAATGGGATGATAACAATCCTCCGCGGACACCGGCAGCGCACCAATCGCTCCGAACCCACCCCATCTCGACTGATTTCTTGCATAAAACAAGAGGTGGCAAACATCTTAACTTGTTGATGTCTGCCACCTCTATTGCTTTGTCGGGGTGACTGGATTCGAACCAGCGACCACACGCCCCCCAGACGCGTACTCTAACCGGGCTGAGCTACACCCCGCAAACGCCTAAGCGTTGTAAGCGAGTGCAAAAGTAGAGAAACTTTTGATTCAAACCAAATAAAAGGCTAAAAAATCACGCTTCTGCACGAAGATCTTATTGTATTTTGGTCGGCGAAAGCAATCCAATCTCGCCACTCCCCAAACAGCGATGCGCCTGTTCGTCATATAATACGGCGAATTGGCCCGGTGCGATACCCTGAATCAATTCGTCCGAATGCAACTCATACTTCCCGCCGCGCACAAGCAGCCGGCCCGGTGTAAACTCCGGCGTATGGCGCACCTTAAACGTAACCCGATAGTCGCCATCCGCCTCATAGGGGTTGTAAGTAATGAAGTGCGGCATTTCTATGCGGAAGGCCTTGCCATAAGCCGCCTTCGTCTCGAAGCCGTGACTCACATATATAATATTGCGTTTGATATCCTTGCGCACAACGTACCACGGCCCGCCGCCAAAACCTAAACCTTTGCGCTGCCCGATGGTGTAAAACCAATAGCCTTTATGCTTGCCGATAATATTGCCCGTCTCTTGTTCCACAACCAGCCCTTCCTTTTCGCCCAAATACTTGCGGGCCAATTCCGAAAAGCTGATTTTTCCTAAAAAACATATACCTTGGCTATCTTTGCGTTTGGCCGGCGCGAGATGCGCCGCCTGTGCGATCTTTCGAACCTCATCCTTCATCAATCCACCTATGGGAAAGATGAGCTTACGCACGCTAAAGCCATCCAATTGTGCGAGAAAATCCGTCTGATCCTTTACCGGGTCGGGCGCCGTGGTGAGCCAAACTCTCCCCGCCTCGTCTGTTTCCGTTTGTGCATAGTGTCCCGTGGCGATACGATCGTAGTTGTGGCCCTCGCGTTCCTCAAAGCAGCCAAATTTTATGTACTTGTTGCACATCACGTCGGAGTTTGGCGTCAATCCCTTGCGCAATCGGTCGACAATATACCCGACTACTTCGTCCCAATACTCCTTTTGCAGGTCGATAAGTTGGAGTTTGCAGCCATAGCGTCGGGCCACGGCCGTCGCCATCTCCCAATCCTCCTCCGCTTTACAGTCCCATTCGCCCTGCGGTCCGTTGCCGATCTTAATATAAAAGAGATCGGGCGTGATACCTTGCTCTTTCAGCAGGTGAACTGCAACGGCGCTGTCCACGCCGCCTGAAATAAGTGCTGCTGTCTTCATACTTCCCATTTGCGGGCGAAGTTACAATTTTCAGAGAAACCGCCCTAAAAATAGAGGTGTTTTAGGTATTTTCTCTTATCTTTGCCCTCCGGCGTCATTGCCCTTTATGGTGAAAACGGTACTCCGGAGCGCCGGCCGAAAACATACGACAATGAATAAAAAGAGACGTTCGACAGCATCTTACGCCAAATTCCAACCTTCCAACGTGTGCCTCAAAGCGAGCGCAAACACGTCATTCGCCGCGCCTTGCGCCATCCGCTGTTCTGGGGAACTTTCTTGGCGCTGATTCTGTTTTGGCTCGGAGCTTTTGTCAGCGTATTCGCGGCCACGGGTATCGATTATACGTTTAGTTTAGCGCCTAAATACAATTTTTTAGATATACTTTTTAAGCTCTTACTCTTCGTCGTAATACCGCTGATTTGGATTTCGTTCATCAGTCTACGCATTCGCAATTCGCTCATCAAGCGCATCATTGATCGAGAATACCCTTCGGAGCGTTCAGAGTCAATCGAAGAAGACGAACCTCCAACTTCCGCGTGAGCGATCGTTCTTTTCCTTAGCCATTTATGCCAGTTTTGATATGACAGAACCGAAAGATTTGAAACTATATTACAACATCTCGGAAGTAGCCAAGATGTTTGATGTAAAAGAGACGCTTCTGCGCTATTGGGAGACGGTCTTCCCGCAGATTTCGCCCAAGAAAAGCGGCCGCAACATCCGGCAATATACAAAGGAAGACATAGAAAAAATACGCATTGTCCACAATTTGGTCAAGGTGCGTGGACTTCGCCTCGCCGCAGCTGCACAATTGTTGCGAAAAAATAAGGAAGGCGTCGTGCAAACGGCTGATGTTCTTGACGAACTACGCGCCATTCGCAAAGATTTAGTGCGCCTTAAAGCCGACATAAGCGGACTGGAATGAAAGTAAAAACAGCTTTTGTATGTGAAAATTGCGGTCAGGAATCAGCCAAGTGGATTGGTCGTTGTCCGGCCTGCGGAGAATGGAACACATTCAAGGAAATCCGCCTCGCGCCCTCCGCTTCGCAGCAGTCGGCGAGCGTTGCTGAGCGCACGCTAAGCCAAGATAGGCGCAACAAGCGTGGACCCGTGTCGCTTTCAGACGTACAGGCCGACGCGGTGTCGCGTTATGATCTCCACGACCCCGAACTCAACCGCGTTTTGGGTGGAGGTTTAGTGCCAGGTTCTTTGATCCTGCTCGGCGGTGAGCCGGGTATCGGCAAGTCCACCTTGCTCCTTCAGACGCTGCTTCGCCTTACCGACCGCAAGGTACTTTATATCAGTGGCGAAGAAAGCGAACAGCAGATCAAACTCCGCGCCGATCGTTTAGCACCCTCAGCTTCGGGCAACGATTGTCTGCTCTTGTGCGAAACCAATCTGGAGCGCATCTTCGAACAGTTGCGCGACGTTTCGCCGGATCTTTTAATCATCGACTCCATTCAAACGATGGCCACGGAAACCATCGATTCCGCCCCCGGCAGTTTATCGCAAATCAGAACCTGCGCCGCAGAGTTTTTGAAGTATGCCAAGTCGAGCGCCACGCCCGTCCTGCTTGTCGGCCACATTACTAAAGATGGCGCCATCGCAGGTCCGAAAGTTTTGGAACATATTGTTGATACCGTGCTCCAATTCGAAGGAGATCGCCACTATTTCTATCGTATTTTGAGGAGCATCAAGAATCGTTTCGGCAGCACGGACGAACTGGGAATCTACGAAATGCGAGCTGAAGGTCTCCGGCCCGTAGCCAATCCCTCCGAACTCTTATTAACGGAAGGTACAGACGAGTTAAGCGGCATCGCCGTTGCCGCCGCCGTCGAAGGCGCTCGCCCCTTCCTCATCGAAGTGCAAGCGCTGGTCAGTTCAGCGGCTTACGGCACGCCCCAACGTTCTGCCACCGGCTTCGATCTTCGCCGTTTGAACATGCTTTTAGCGGTATTGGAAAAGCGCGCCGGCTTCAAATTGGGGGCCAAGGACGTATTTCTTAACATCGCCGGCGGCCTGCGCGTCACCGACCCCCGCCATCGATTTAAGCGTCATCGCCGCCATTTTATCGAGCAATGTAGATATTGCCATCGATCGCACGATTGCGATGGCCGGCGAGGTAGGTCTGAGCGGCGAAATCCGCCCTGTCACCCGCATCCGCCAGCGCATTGCCGAGGCCGCCAAACTTGGTTTCAAGCGCTTCCTGCTCCCCGAAGCCTCCCTCAAAGGTCTCGGAGCGGAGGTCAACATTCAGTTGATCCCCGTGCGCCGTGTCGAAGAAGCCCTGCAAGCCTTGTTTCGCTAAAGGCCGATAAAGCGCCGCCGGGCGCTTATTTTTTATCCTATACATTCGATCATTCTCTCCACAGTTCCCTTTTTCCGGTATGCAAAAAGAAATCCAACTCCGCCTCACGCCCGATATAGCTCTGCAAGAAGAAGCTTTACGCCGCCATTGTGCCGCCGAACTCCACCTTGCGCCCGGTTCCATCCGCGCTATGCGCCTTTTGCGCAAGAGCATCGACGCGCGCCAGCGTCGGGTCTTCGTCAATCTCACGGTCCTGCTTTTTATAGATGAAGACGAATCCTCCGTGGCTTTTGAGCCGATCCGCTACGGCGATGTTTCCCGTGCGCCCCGCGTGGTCGTGGTCGGTGCGGGGCCGGCCGGGCTCTTTGCAGCTTTGCATTTAATCGAACTCGGCCTCTGCCCCATCCTTTTGGAGCGCGGCAAGGACGTCCACGAGCGCCGCAAAGACATCGCCCGCATCAAGCAGCATCAGACGGTAGATCCGGAGAGCAATTATTCGTTTGGCGAGGGCGGCGCCGGCGCTTACTCTGACGGCAAACTCTATACGCGCAGCAAGAAGCGCGGCAATGTGGATAAGATTCTGCGCATCTTTGCGCAGTTTGGCGCACAGCCAAGCATACTCTACGATGCGCACCCTCATATCGGCACCGACCGACTCCCGCTAATCATCGAAGCCATGCGCAAGCAGATCATCGAAAGTGGCGGCGAAGTCCACTTTCAGACCTGCGTCGATGGCCTTTGCGCCAAGAAGAGCGCGTCGTCGGCGTGCGCACGACGTCCGGCGCTGAGTTTTTAGGACCGGTCATCTTGGCTACGGGTCATTCGGCGCGAGATGTCTACCGCTTTCTCCGCCGCGATGGCATCCGACTCGAAGCGAAGGGCATCGCCGTCGGCGTTCGCCTCGAGCATCCTTCGCAACTCATCGACCGCTTGCAATATCACAATCCGCAAGGGCGGGGTAAATATCTGCCGGCTGCCGAATACAATTACGTAGCGCAATGCGATGGGCGCGGCGTCTATAGTTTTTGTATGTGTCCGGGCGGCATTGTCGTCCCTGCGGCCACCGGCGCGCGTCAGATCGTTGTAAACGGTATGTCGCCCTCCCACCGCAACACCGCTTGGAGCAACTCCGGAATGGTCGTGGAAACGCGTCTCGAAGATTTAGACGGAGAATTGCGGCCCTTTATGGAAGAACGCTTTGCCGACCCTCGCTTTTCGGAAGAACATAGTGACTATTTTGACGCCGAAAATCCGCTCCGTATGCTCTACTTCCAAGAGGCTTTGGAAGAGGCCTGCTGGTTGCAAGGCAATCAGCGCCAGACGGCGCCCGCGCAACGTATGCAAGATTTCGTCCGCAGCCGTTTAAGTTTCGACCTACCTAAGAGTAGCTACGCACCGGGCTTGGTTTCCTCTCCCTCCACTTTTGGATGCCGGCCTTTATCACCAAGCGCCTGCAAGCGGGCTTTGAAGTTTTCGGCCGTCGTAGTCGAGGATTTTTGACCAACGACGCCCTTCTTATTGCGGCCGAGACGCGCACGTCTTCGCCGGTTCGCATTGTGCGCGACGCACTTACGCTTCAGCACCTGCAACATCCCGGTCTTTATCCCTGCGGTGAGGGCGCGGGCTACGCCGGAGGCATTGTTTCCTCAGCGATAGACGGTGAGCGCTGTGCGGCATCGGTCGCAGCGAATATGGGCTTGTAAAAACGAGCCATCAATAGCAGAAAAAAAGATGCACCGCTCTCCTGTTTGAGTCGGTGCATCTTTGAAATTCTGCCCAAAATCGGGCCATAGCGTAACCGTTGTATGAATTTTATATGCCTTAAAAGCACTTGCAAAGTTGCCGCTTTCTTTTTATCGTTGCAATACTCAAAATTGGGTATTCTTTTAGTCTGATTCCTTACGCTTATCCCACCGCTCCGCCGGCTTCGGATTTGCTCCTGCCTGCGCCACCCTCCTTTTCGGGGCGCAAAGCATTGGTCGCTATCGCTGCCGACTGTGATTAGTTGCTTTTTCATCACGATAAAAAAGGTTTGTTCTCACGAGAAAAAGGGTTTGCGCTCGTGATGAAAAAGGTTTACGCTCGTGAGCGTAAACGGCGCCGGCGGAGGCTTTTGGTCTACGAATAGGGCCGAAAGGTGTTGGTTTGTGGGGCGCTGTTCGCAAAAGCGGCGATGTCGGCGCGCCAAGAGCAAGCAGGATGAGTGGGCCTAAGGTCCGGCGTTTTCATTAAAAAACCTTATCTTTGCCTATTAAGAGATGCCGCTAAGGACATGAAAGAATCACTCATTATATATAAGGCTTCGGCCGGCTCGGGTAAGACCTTTACGCTCGCACAAAACTACCTCGTGCAACTCTTATCGAAGGGGGGCTCGCACCGCTACATTCTGGCCGTGACGTTTACCAATAAGGCGACGACGGAAATGAAGCGACGCATCCTCGCTTATTTGTACGACTTGGCCGAAGGTCGAGACAACGATTTCACGCGTGCACTGGCCGAGCGTCTGGGCCAACCGGCCGACCTCAAGCAGCGGGCGCAGGCGGCACTGGATGGGATCTTGCACGATTATGACCATTTTCAGGTGATGACGATCGATAAGTTCTTTCAGCAACTCTTGTCCAACTTGGCGCACGAATTGGGTTTGTCGGCCAATTATCGGATCGAACTCGATGATCGAAAGGCCGTAGACGAAGCGGTCGACTTCTTGCTCGATGCCATCGATGAGCGGGCGGATAAAAAACTGATTGGCTGGATCGAAGATTTGATCGAAGATCGTATGCGCAGCAACAAGGGCTGGTCGGTGGGCCGCGATCTGAAAAATTTCTCGGCGCGAAATGTGCTGAGTGAGGCTTTCCAACTGCGCGAAAGCGACTTGCGCAATCGTCTGAACGATGCGAAACGTATGCGGTGCTACCGACAAACGCTGCGGACAAGGCTGGACGAGGCACAGGGGGCACTGACCGGCGCGGCGCAAAACCTAATCGATGAATTGGACGTCATGTCGCTCGAAGGCTTTAGTCGAAAGGGGCAGTATGTCTATGCTTTTGCACGAAAATTGCTCAATGGCGATTTGGAAGAGCCTACGAAGTCGGTCTGCTCATATATTGAGGACCCGCAAAAGTTGCTCAACAAAAACGTAACCGACGACGGCCGCGCGGCAAACGTATCTTCGCGCTTGGCTGCATTGGTCGATTTGCTCCACGACAAGCGCCGGACCATTTAAGTTGCCGGCTGATTCTCAAAAACTTGAATCAGCTCTTCCTACTCAATGCCGTAGCCGCCGCACTTGACCTCGTAAACAAAGCCAACAGTCGCTTTCTGCTCGCCAAAACAAAACTGCTCTTCCACGAGATGGTCGGCGAGCAAGATGCGCCTTTCGTATTTGAGCGGGCGGGGGCACAGTTGCGCCATATCCTGATCGACGAGTTTCAGGACACGGCCCGCCTGCAATGGAATAACATCAAAAGTCTGCTCCTCAACAACCTCGCCGAGGGCAACACCTGCCTCCTCGTTGGCGACGTGAAGCAAAGCATTTACAGATGGAATGGTGGCGACTGGAATATCCTACAAAACATTGAAAAAGAATATCCTGCGGCACGCGTAAATAGTTTGCGTGAAAATTATCGTAGTGGGCAGCACATCATAGACTTTAATAACACTTTTTTTCCTGCGGCCGCGCAAATGCTGGACCGATTGGATACGGATGAAACGGACGCCGCCGCGCACCTACTGCAAGACATCTATGCCGATGTTTCGCAAGTTTGCCCTCGAAAAACGGCCGATGGCTACGTAAGCGTAACGCTGCACGATGCAGAAACCGACGTGCTCGATGCGGAAGCGGAGGCCTCGCTTTACCAACAAATACAAATGCTCCGCCAAACCGGCGTGGATTATACGGATATGGCGATCCTCGTCAGGCGAAACAAGGAGGCGCAGGCCATAGCCGAACGCTTCGCGGAGCAGCATTTGGACGTGCCGCTCGCTTCTGCGGAGGCCTTTCTCCTATCGGCCTCCCCTGTCGTGCAACTCTTAATCAGTGCGTTGCGCTGCTTGATGGACGAGAAAGATACTTTGTCGCAAGCCATCGCCACGCGCATCTATTGTAACCACATCTTGGCCGAAATCGCCCGATGAGCGACATCGCCGAAGCCGGGTCAACACTGCTGCCCGCAACTTTTGTCAGGCGCCACGCGGCCTTGGCGGAAATGCCGCTGTTTGAACTCATAGAGCAACTCATTTTGATTTTTACGACCGGGCGCTCGAACGAACGCATCGATATAAGCGGCGAAAGCGCTTATATCACGGCCTTTTTGGATCAAGTACTTGCCTTTCTCGACGAAAATCCGTCTTCGATTGAAGCCTTCCTTAATTTCTGGGACGAGGAAGCAAGCGGCGAAGACCATTCCCTCAACGGCTGTCGACGGCATCCGCATTCTGACGATTCATAAATCGAAAGGACTGGCCTTCCATACGGTACTTATTCCCTTCTGCGACTGGGATATTTTTAATACAAAGCAAGGTAGTCGCTCCACGCTTTGGGTGCATCCGCAGGAAAGTCCGTACGACGAACTCCCGACCTTGCCTATCGAACAAAATAAAGCGGCGGCGCAATCGATTTTCCAGACAGAATATGAGCAGGAGTTGTTAATGCAAAAGGTAGATGGATTCAACGCGGCCTATGTTGCGTTCACGCGGCCCAAAAAGAATCTTTTGATTTGGGCTAACGTGCCGTCGGCTTCGAATAAACCGACCTTCGGCAGCGTGATCGCGTCGTTCGCCGACCCGGACTTTACGCCGGACGCGGATAGTGAGGACGCAGCGTTATCTATCAAGACTTGGGGCGCCATTGTCCCCTCGCAAACGGCCGACAAGCAAGAGGCTGAGGCGCAAAATCCATTTGAAGCGAAAGCAGAAGCCGTCCCCTTCCACTTTACGCCGCAACCGGTGCGCGCCATCTTTAAGCAATCGAACAAATCTAAAGACTTCGTTCGCACGGAAGCCGATCCCGACGACCTGCAACAAAGTTATATTGACCGCGGGAAAGCGCTTTCATCGTCTGCTTTCCGACATTGATACGGTCGAAGACTTGCCCCGCGCCTTTGAAAACCTACGCCGCGAAGGCTTAAGCGGGCCCGACGACGCCGAAGACTTGGCCTTCTTGCGCAAACGCTTGATGGACGCGAAGGTAAGTCGATGGTTCGACGGCTCGTGGCAGCTTTTCAACGAGCATACCATACTCTCACGCAACAACAACCAACTCTCGCGCCACCGGCCCGACCGCGTCTTGGTGAAAGACAAGCAGGCGGTAGTCATAGACTTTAAGTTCGGCGCGCCGGCCGCGTCTCACGCTCCGCAAGTCAAGACCTATATGCACCTGCTCCAAACGATGGGCTACGAAAGTGTGACCGGCTGGCTCTGGTACGTGTATCAAAACAAGGTAGAAAGTATTTCGTTATGACAGATCCTTTTCTTCAGCTCGTCGCGCAAGACTTACGGCGCCGAAAAAGTAGACTTCGCACACACCACGGTTGTCTTTTCCGAACAAGCGTGCCGCTTTATTTTTCATAGAATACCTTGCTGTCGACGAAAAAACCGTTTGGGCGCCGCGCTTTTGCACCATCGGCGAACTTTTTTCGGCCTTTTCGCCGCTCACGGCGGCAGATCCTATTGAAACGATTTGCCGTATGTATCGCATTTATGCGGACTTGGCGCAGACGAGTGAGCCTTTAGATCTTTTTTATGGCTGGGGCGAGCGTCTTTTGTCCGACTTCGAGCAGGTCGATAAAGCGATGGCGGATGCGGAGCGCTTGTTCGTCAACGTCAAAGACTATAATGCGATCGATTTTGGCAACTTTTTGAGCGACGAACAGCGAGCTGCGATTGAGCAGGCTTTTACAACGGCGCACGCAAGTCCGCCGGAGGGCATCCGAGAGCGATATTTCGCTTTTTGGAACCTGCTCTTGCCGCTCTACAACCAATTAAATGCCGCCCTAAAACAAGATGGGAAGGCCTACGAAGGCGCTATTTTTCGCGAAGTTGCGGAGCGGCTGAGCGCCGGAGAGGCTTTGGGCGGCACCGATTCCGACTTGTACGTTTTTGTGGGCTTTAATGCGCTCGACAAGGTAGAGGAAGTGCTCTTCAAACACTTTCAGAAGGCCGACCGCGCCTTGTTTTATTGGGATTATGACCGCTTTTATCTCGACGATACCGCAGAGGCGGGCCGCTTTCTCCGACAAAACTTGCGCCAATTCCCAAACGCATTGGCCGAGGATTGTTTCGACAATTTTCATGATAAGGATTTCTGCTTTGTGGCCGCACAAACGGAAAACGAGCAAGCGGCTTACGCGACGCAGTGGTTGAATAAGCACCTCACAGATGAGCCTAAGCGCACGGCCATCGTACTCTGCGATGAGCAACTCTTGGAACCGACACTTCACGCTTTGACGCCGAGCGTAACAGAAGCCAACATTACGAAAGGATTTCCGCTTACGCACACCTCAGCTTACAGTTTGATGGAATCTTTCTTTGAAGCGGAGGCGGCGAAGGCTGAAACGGCCGCGCGTTCATCAAAATCGGCGACTCCGCCGACGGACATCGGCGCACTCCTTGCCCAACTTTCTGCGGCCATACAAGCGGCTGCGCAGCAGGCGGACGCGACGGCGGAAGCGGCCGACGCAACGCCATCCGACAATAATCGGTTTCACCAACTTTCGGTCGAAGCTTTTTTCCAATCCTATACGATTATCGAGCGCCTGCGAGGCCTTGTTGAGAGTGGAATGTTAACCGTTACGCCCCCCACCCTGCATCGGCTGATCCGCCGCTTAGCCGTGCAAGCGTCTATCCCTTTTCATGGCGAGCCGGTAGTGGGATTGCAATTGATGGGAATCTTGGAAACGCGCAACTTAGACTTTGAAAACATTCTCTTACTCTCAACCAATGAGGGCATTATGCCGGCTTCAGGCATCGAACTCTCATTTATTCCCTTCGCCATCAGGCGGGCGTTCGGCTTGCCTTCGACTACGCATCGCTCCGCCGTGTATGCCTATTATTTCTTCCGTCTTTTGCAGCGCGCACGCCACGTTACGTTTACTTATAATGCGACGCCCGACGGACTACGCGGCGGCGAGATGTCACGATTTATGATGCAGCTCCTCGTGAGTGGTCGTTTCCGGATACGACAAGAAGCCTTGAATGCGCCCCGACTGCTTCCGCAGCCCACGCCGATTGAAGTGGCGCGCCCGACAGACCTCTTTGAGCGCCTCAACCCTGTGCGCGGCGAGCAGCAAGTGCCGCTTTCGCCCTCTTCGATCAATAAATACATTGATTGTCCCCTACAATTCTATTATCACCGCGTAGCTCGTTTGACGCCCCACGAGGATACAGACGTCGCCCTCGATAATAGAATTTTCGGCAACGTATTTCACCAATTGGCAGAAGACTTTTACAAGCCATTTGAAGGCAAAGGAAAGATAGACCCTCAAAGATTGGCCTATTATCATGAGCATCCCGAGCGGCTCAATCCGCTGATTGAAGAGGCCTTTGCCAAATAATGCGCCTTATCGCTTGGTTGATGCAACGATTGTTCGCAACCTGTTTCGCCGAATGCTGGCTTACGACTACCGGTTGGCCGATTTGGAAATTGTACGTTTGGAATGCGACGTTGACATCTCCCTGCCGCTCAAGATCGACGGCACGGTGCGCCCCTTCAGCGTAGGCGGGCGCATCGACCGCTTAGACATAGCCCGCACGCCCTCGGGTTTGCGCACCTTGCGCGTAGTCGATTACAAGACGGGCACGAAAGAGCAAAAGGCCAACAAGGTGGAAGATCTCTTCATTCCGAAAAAAAGTAGGCCCTACTACATCTTCCAAACTTTTCTCTACGCTTTGGCGGTGCAGGATAAGGTGCGCGAGTTTACGGGTGAGGATTTGCCCGTCTCCACCGTACTCTTTCACATTCCGCTTATCAATGACGCTTACGATCCTTGGATTCCTTTTGCGAAAGAGCGCGTCTACGATTTCGGCCCGTTGGCGGCCGACTTCCGCGCGCAGAGTATCGAACTCTTACAACGTATGATGGACACGCCTACTTTCCGACAAACGGACGACTTGAACGTATGTGCCCACTGCGATTTCCAACAATTGTGCGAACGAAACGTAAAATCTGATTATTAAGTTTTGATATGCTGAACATAAATATTATGCCCGAACTGCAAGGCGTGGCGCCGCAATACGTAGGCGGCTTCATCGAAGCCGAAGTGGTCAACGGGCCGACACCGGCTGCCCTTTGGCAGGAGATAGAGGCTTGCAGCGAGCAACTTCGCGCGACTTTTGATACGACGACGATCAAGCAACAAGCCGGCATTGCCGCAACGCGAGCGGCCTATAAGGCGGCCGGAAAAGATCCGAGTCGGTATCGGCCTTCCTGCGAGCAATTGGCGCGCCGCGTGCTCCAAGGTAAGTCGCTCTTTTCTATTGATACGCTCGTCGACTTAGGCAATCTCGTATCCTTAGCCTGCGGCTATTCTACAGCCGTGCTGGATCGCGACAAAATCGTGGGCGATACGATTAGTCTGGGTTTGGGCCGGCCGGAAGAACCGTATGAGGCCATCGGACGCGGACAACTTAACATTGCCGACCTGCCCGTCTTCCGAGACGCAGATGGGGCTTTTGCCACGCCAACGAGCGATAGTGTGCGCACAATGTGTACAGAGGCGACGACGAAGGTTTTGATTATCATTAACGGCTATGATGGTGATGCGGAAAAAGTCAAGCAGGCACTGGAGCATACTTGGCAACTGCTTACGCGCTACGCAAAAGGCAGCGGCGAAGCGCGCATCGTGCTGACGGCGCAAGCGCCATCGGCGTAGCGGCGGACCTCACTTCGTACGCCGACGGCTTGGCGGCGTTGTGTCGAAGCGCAACCGGAAGTGCCTTGAGCTTATTTTGAAACAATTATAGGCCGCATCTAACACATAAATTTTGATAGCAGCAATCCTATTGTTGGGTTGCTGCTTTTTTGTTTGTCTTTATAATGTACTTCTTGCAAGATCTTGAAGCGGAAAAGGCTGTTTTCTCTACTTCCCCATTGCACTGGGACAAGCGATAAGTGGGCTTGCGTATCGTTTGCCGTGAGCAAACCATCGTTTGGTGGCAGCAAATTATCGTTTGGCGGCAGCAAACTATCGTTTGGTGGGAGCAAACAATAGTCAACGTGGAATATGAAACAAAAAAGACGGAACATATCCGTCTGAAAATAAAGGACTAAGCACCTTACAGGCAGATTCGATGCGGCCCGCTCAAACGATCGGCCCGCCAAGCGTTGATGCGCGGAAGGGCTATCGAGGATGGGTCGACTAAAGGGGAAATGGTGGGGCTGAAAGTGTGCGACGGCTCAAGCGATAGTCGATAAAAGCAATTCCTCGCCAAGACTTGGTGGTCTGGCGAGGAATTGTATTTGTTGCCATCAATACTTGTGGGCTTTCGTGACGCGCTCTATTTCGCGGCGCGATTCCTTTTCTTTGATCGTAGCGCGTTTGTCGTATTCCTTTTTACCTCGGCAGAGTCCTATATCCAGCTTTGCCCGCCCGTTTTCATCGATATAGAGGCGTAGCGGTACGATGGTCAGACCCGGCGATTTGGTCTCGGAAGCCCAATGGCGAATCTCCTTCTTATTAAGGAGAAGTTTGCGGTCGCGCCGCAGCTCGTGGCGATTGTAAGAACCAAAGCTATATTCTGCCACATACATATTTTTGACCCACATTTCGCCATTATTGATGAAGCAAACGTATCTACGAGGCCGGCTTTTCCGAGGCGAATACTTTTAATCTCCGTCCCCGTCAATACGATGCCGGCCGTCAGTCGGTCAATTACGAAATAATCGTGCTCCGCACGCTTGTTTTTGATGTTAATACGCGCAGGTTTCAGCTTATTATTCTTTGCCATGGATGGTTGCAAAATTGTCTAAATGTTCGTCTACATAAGCCGCTATCTGCGCCGTATATGACTCTTCGCCTTCGATAAATGCGTCGTCGTGATCGTCAAATTCGGGATGCTGCTCAAAAAGCGCCATAAACTCCGCTTCCGTGCAATCGGCCGTCAAGACATCTCGATGGCGGCGATACTGTTTGTCGACGCGGCGGAGGAGACGCGCCAAGTCGTCCACGCCCCACAGTTTCAAAGCCTTGGCAAACGGATTGTGGAAGAAAAAAGGCCCATAGCCGTTGTGAATGAGTTGGACAAATCCGCCGTCCATCACCTCTTCGCGCAAGATAGCATAGCCCCAAAGCGTGATCTGGTCAGGCGTAAGCAGGCGGAAAGCCTCAGCTGAGAGTTCGGAACCACAAGCGGCTTTGTAAGCATTCACAAAGACGTCGAGAAAAGCGTCCATTCCCTCGGCGGCAGCGCAACGCAGGTCACTGTCGTTTACAATTATCGGATTCATAATTGCAAAGTTAATACAAGCTAAGGGAGTTGCAAAGCGCCAAGCTCTTCTTTTATGCATCAAGCCACAAGGCGGAGGCGCGCCGGCGTGGGGCGAAACGGACAAGGAATGCGGCGGAAGCCATAAAATAAAGCCCCGAAGTACTTCCTAAAAAGCCAAGGGGCAACCAGGCTTAATGATAAGCGCGGCTGCCCCTTGGAGAGAAATCATTAAAATAAAAACCTAATCTTTATTTCTTGGCCTTAATGGGTACGTAAGAGAAAGTAATCACGCCCTTTTTGCCCTCTTTGTCCATAAAGTCGGTAAATTTGAGCTTGTAGTATTGACCGTCTTTACATTTAAGGATAAATACTTTGCCCGGAATGCTGTATTCGTAAGGCGGCATACCACCTGTGGGCGTACGCTTCAACCATTTGTAGAGCGCAAGGTTGACTTTGGCGATCTTAGCATAGCCGATGTGGCCCATCATCATATTCTTCGCATCCACAATAATTTGCTCCTTGATGTCTTTATCGGCCTCGAAGCCTGAAGTCGGGATAGTCGTCACCTTATCCAGCTCCATCTCGGTCGTTTCTACCACTTCACCCATATTCGTTTTGGGCTCAAAGCGGTGGAAAGCCAGCTGCCAATCTTTTAATTCTTTAGGTACTTCTGTGTTTTCGGGCTTTTCTTTCGTATAGGCCTCTTCCATTTTCCCTTCATTGTTTTGCTGCTTGTAAACCCATGGGCCTTTGACGCCCAGCATTTCAGTCTTTCCCGTCTTCAAATCAACGTAGGTCCACGTGTCATACTCCGTTGCTGTGACGGTAATTTGTTTAACTTGCGCCGGAACTTCAGGATTCGGATCCGGTTTTGGATTCGGCTTGGGAGCAGGATCGTCCTTGCTGCAAGCAGTTGCGATAAAGAGCACTGCTGCGCCCAACAAAAATGTTTGTAGTTTCATAGATGTTGTATTTAATTCTAAACGGTGCAAAATTACATCTTGTACTAAATCGCTGCAATACCTAAAAACATTGATTTTAATAGCGCTCAAAAAGCGTTACCAAGCGACAGAATACGCTCAATCAGCCATTCAGACGGCAAGAATAGCTTCCTAATCTGCGTTTTTCTTGACGCAAACACATTATTATATATACGCGTGCGAGCAGTGAACCACTTGAATGCCGCCACACCCGACATACTTAAAAATTGGTAGAAAATAAGCTTGTATTTATTTTGCCCTTCGCGGCTCTTGGCGTAATTTTGTAGCACCACTAAAGAAAACAATCAGCAAATAAAACCTATGACACAAGGAAAAGTTGATGCTTTGTTGGGCATTGTCTTCGGCGATGAAGGAAAAGGTAAGGTCGTCGATTATTTTACGCCACGCTACGACGTCGTAGCTCGATTCGCCGGCGGCCCTAATGCGGGACACACCATTATATTTGAAGGAAAGAAATTCGTTTTTGCGGTCTATCCCTTCCGGTATTTTTTTGATGAAGGCAAACTGAATATCATTGGTAATGGTTGCGTTATCGCGCCGGATCTCTTTATGAACGAAGCGCGTGAACTTGAAACGGCGGGCTATTCGCTCATAGATCGCTTGCACATCAGTCGGCGGGCGCACTTGATTCTCCCAACTCACCGCCTGCTTGACCGCGCTTACGAGGCGGCCAAAGGGAAAAAAACAAGGTCGGGACTACGGGCAAAGGCATCGGCCCTGCCTATTCTGACAAAAGCCGCACGCATCGGCTTGCGCGTAGGTGACATTTTAGACAATTTTGAAGCCAAGTATAAGGCGCTAAAGGCGCGCCACGAGCAAATCTTGCGCGATCTGAATTTCACAGATTACGATCTGGCCGAAACAGAGCAAGAATGGTTTGCAGGCGTTGAATATATGCGCCAATTCCAACTGAAAGACACGGAAGTAGAGTTAAAACAAACTCCTCCGCGAAGGCAAATCTGTCTTGGCTGAGGGCGCACAAGGCTCTATGCTCGACATAGATCACGGCACGTATCCCTTTGTTTCGTCTTCGTCGACGACGATTGGCGGCGTCTGCACCGGACTGGGCGTTGCGCCCCATCGAATCGGCCACGTTTATGGTATATTCAAGGCCTATTCTACCCGCGTTGGCGCCGGCCCGTTCCCCGTTGAACTCTTCGACGAAACGGGCAACGAGTTGCGACGTATCGGTCACGAATACGGAGCTGTGACCGGGCGCGACCGCCGTTGCGGTTGGGTAGATCTTGTGCAGTTAAAGTACGCCATAATGATCAATGGCGTGACCGATTTAGTAATGATGAAAAGCGACGTGCTCGATACTTTTAAGGAGATCAAAGGTATGTACGGCCTACGAGAAGGCAGGGTGAGCGCACCGAAGAGATGCCTTTCGACACCGAAGGGTGGACCGCCGTCTACGAAACGCTGCCCGGCTGGGAAACGCCCTTGACGGAGATTCGCGAAGAAAAAGATTTCCCGCCCGCATTTGCGGATTATATTGCCTATTTGGAGCGCGCACTGGAGACGCCGATCAAGATTATCTCCGTGAGCCCTGATCGCGAAGCGACGATCTTGCGCTAAGCGCCAACGAGTATAAGGCCGGCCTTGCCGAGCGCTGCATACAAAACGCCCCGAAGCGGAATCCGCTTCGGGGCGTCTCTTTTAGCTGAATGTTTAGCGCGAGCCGTACATCTTTTCGTAGTAATGTTGATAATCAGAGCCCGATACGGCTTCAATCCAATCGTGATGCTCGAGGTTCCAACGCACGGTTTTTTTCAATGCCGACCTCAAATGTCGTTTCCGGATACCAACCCAAATCGGCTTTTTGATTTTAGAGGGGTCGATACCATAGCGCTGATCGTGGCCGAGGCGGTCTTTCACGAAGGTAATCATGCGCTCATCGATGCCCTCCACCCCTTGCTTGCCGCGCAGGAGTTGGCGATAGCTTTCGTTCTCCTCCATAATGCGGCGCACGGTTTGCAGAATCGTCTTCACGATCTGAATATTTTGGCGCTCGTTATGCCCACCGACGTTGTAAATACTGCCATCGGCCGCCTTGTTCACCACCAAATCAATCGCCTTACAATGATCCTCCACGTACAACCAATCGCGGATGTTCAAGCCCTTACCATAGATGGGCAAAGGTTTGCCTTGCAAGATATTATTGATCACAAGCGGAATGAGTTTCTCCGGAAATTGATACGGCCCGTAGTTGTTTGAGCAGCGCGTGATGCTGACCGGCATACGATACGTGTCGCGATAAGCGCAGACCACCAAGTCCGCACTCGTCTTCGACGCAGAATAAGGGCTGTGGGGCTGGAGCGGCGTATCTTCCGTAAAGAAACCTGTATCGCCCAAACTACCATAGACCTCGTCCGTCGAAACTTGGTGAAAACGAACGCTGCTTTTCCACGTCGGGTAGCCTTGTTCGTCCTTGCCCGTCACCCAGTCGCGGCGCGCGCAATCCAGCAAATTCTGCGTACCGAGAATATTTGTTTGCAGGAAGAGTTGCGGATTTTCGATACTGCGGTCAACGTGGCTCTCCGCGGCAAAGTTTACGACCACGTCGAAGTGATATGTAGCAAACAGCTCGTCGACCAATTTGCGATCGCCTATGTCTCCGCGCATGAAGAAGCAGCGCTTCTCATCGATGTCTTCGGCGATAGTGCCCAGATAGCCCGCATACGTGAGCAAGTCTAAGGCTACGATGCGCACGTCGTCGTATTTTTTCAATATATACTTTAAGTAGTTTGCGCCGATAAAGCCGGCAGCGCCTGTCACAAGATATGTTTTCATCTTTTTTCGAGTTTCTTGTGCAAAGATAGGCGGCCAAAGTCGGCGGGCAAAATAATAAGCTCATTTTCTTCTGCTTCGCCCCACCCCTGTAGGTTATCGTTTTCTCCGCGCGTCTTTTGCTTTGCTGACAACGATCTATCGACTGACGACAAACGGCCGGCGACCGAGCGCAGCCTTTCCTGACTTAAGGTTCACGCTAATAAAAACGAGGAGAACAAGGAAAAATACGCGGAAAGATGCGGATGGGTGGATACAACAATCAGTCGCTGACGTTTTTTATCGTGAGAGCAAACCTTTTTCATCACGAGCGCAAGATCTTTTATCGTGAGCGTAAACCTTTTTATCGTGAGAAAAAAACGAAAAACAATACTTCGGCGATAAACAATCAGGCGGGCGAGGGATTTTCGCACGACTTTCAAAGGCTGTTTGCACGCGAGAAGCGTGGCCGTTGGCGATATGGCAAACTCAATTGTGGAAGATATGGGCTACTTCTAAGCAACAAAGGCTAAAAATGGGCCGCGGCAGCATTACAGAGTGAAGTATTAGCCAATAAAAAACAAAGCGCTGCGAGCACGCGTAGGGACCTGCGAATCAAGTCGGGCGGGTGCTCGCAGCGTTTATCAGAAAGCGTGAGGCGCTGCCGAACTTTGGGCCGTTCAACTGCGCATCGGCTCGATCAGCGTCTTCATATTCTTGATTTTTTCTCCGCTTATGCGTTGCAAAACGGTCTTCAAGCGGGCCGTACTTACGGCGACGTAGGCGTGATGGTCGACTACGTCGATACGGCCTATGTCGTTCGCCTTCAATCCCCCTTTCTTGCACAGGAAACCTACGATGTCCATCTTGCTGAGTTTGTCCTTCTTTCCACGCCCTATGTAGAGCGAAGTCCAAACCGGGCGCTGCGCGGCGATCGGTTGATCATCGACGCAGACTTCCCCATCGGCGTGAATAAAATCGGGCAGCGTCTCGGCCGGGCCTTTGATGACGTAGGCCGTCCCCTCGTTGTCCCAACGCGTGGCGCGACCGGAGCGATGCGTGAAGTCGTCGGCGTTGAGCGGAAGATGATAATGGACTACGGCACGCACCTCGGGGATGTCCAATCCGCGAGCGGCCAGATCGGTGGCTACGAGTACGTTGCTGCTGCCGGCGCGAAACTTATACAAAGAGCGCTCGCGGTCGTCTTGCTCCATACCGCCGTGGTAGATCTGCGCGATGAAACCCTGCTCACGCAGATAGCGGCCGATGCGTTCCGTACTCTCGCGGTGGGCCACAAAGACGATGGCGGGCGCACCTTTGACATAACTAAGCAGACGCGCCAGCGTCTCGAGTTTATCCTTATCGGGCGAGGGCACGAGGAGCGTCGTCGTGCGTTGGTCTTTAGATTCCGGCAAGAAATCGAGCCTGCTGCCTGCCTCATCGATGAAGGCCGGCACGTCGATAGCCGTCGTGGCTGAAGTCAAAACGTATTGTCGTACACGGCCAAAAGCGGCTAAGAGGGCGGCCATCTCGGCTTGGAAACCCAATTCGAGGCACTTGTCGTATTCGTCTATGAAGAGGCGGGTGGCAAACTGCGTCTCTACGTTGCCCTTCTGCACGTGATCGAGCAGGCGACCGGGGGTGGCAAAAACGATCTGCGGCTTGATCTCGCGCAAACGGCGATGCTCGTCCATCGTGGGGCGTCCGCCGTAAAGGGAAATGCTCCTTAGGGGCGTCTTCATCGACCGAAAGACGGCCTCGTTTTGCTGTGCGAGTTCACGCGTGGGACAAATGACGAGCGCTTGCAGTTGGTCGCGCTCCGCATCCAGTTGCAAGGTAAGCGGAATGAGAAAAGCGAGCGTCTTACCCGTGCCCGCCGGCGATAACAGGAGGACGTGGCGCCCGCCGCCTATGACCTCGAGCGCTGATTGCTGCATCGGGTTGAGCGCAGCTATGCCAAGCGGCTTGAGCAGTTCGGTTGTGGTGATTTGCATAAGGATTGAGATGATGTATAAGTGAAGATGGAGCTAAAAATGTTCCGCCGCGAGACGTGCGCGGCGGAACACTTTATACGTAGAACTGTATTTTATCTAAACCAACGCACGTAGCAGAAATCTTGGCGATGGGCCAAAGCGGGGTGCTTCGGATACATGCGGAAACCAATCTTGAAACTACCCGTGAAATCTATACTGTCAGTCAACTCGAACGTGTAGTTGTTGCCTTCATGTCCGACAACGTTCATCGGAATGGCTGCGCGGAAATGCTCGCTTCCATCGCGGTTGGAGATGATGACCATATCGATGCCGATGGCATTGTCCAAGCCTTGCTCGTCAATGACGTGGCGGATCGTAAATGGTGTGCCGCTGATCAACTGTCCGTTGAGCACGCCCGCAGGATCGTCGGTGCTAACGACACGTACGTCGTCCCAGCGTGCAACTACTTCTTCCTTCCACGCTGCCAAGTCCTTGGCGGTTTCGTTGTCATTTTTCGTCAGTTGCTTGAAGTGTTTAGCTTCGGGCTTATAGAACTTTTTGTAATAGTCGTCCAACTGTCGCTTCATCGTATAATGAGGCGTGATCTTGGCAAACGAATCCTTAACGAAACGCACCCAATTCTCGCTGTAACCAAATCTGTTGCGAGCATAATAGAGCGGAATAATCTCTTGCTCCAACATAGAGTAGATGGTCAATGCATCGAGGCGGTCCTGCTGTTCTTGGTTCTGATAAGTGCGCGTTGCGGACAGCGCCCAGCCGGCTCCCTCTCTGTAGCCTTCATACCACCATCCGTCGAGCACGGAGAAGTTGAGTACGCCGTTCATTTGCGCCTTCTCGCCCGACGTTCCCGAAGCCTCCATCTTGCGCGTCGGCGTGTTGAGCCAAATATCTACGCCGGAAACGAGGCGGTGCGCCAGTTCCATATCGTAATTCTCAAGGAAGAGGATCTTACCTATGAACTCCGGCTGCTGAGATATTTCGTAAATGCGCTTGATCAAGCCTTGTCCGGCGCCATCTGCGGGATGCGCCTTGCCTGCAAAGATAAATTGGACGGGGTAATCGGGGTTGTTGACAATCTTTTTCAGACGTTCGAGATCGCTAAACAGCAAGTGGGCGCGCTTATACGTAGCAAAGCGGCGCGAGAAGCCGATCAAGAGCGCGTTGGGGCGAATCTTGTCGAGCAGCGAAACGACACGCGACGGGTCGCCCTGATTCTTGAGCCAGCTTTCACGGAAGCGGTCGCGGATATACTTAATGAGGCGGTTCTTAAGACGAATGCGAGTATCCCAAATCACGGCATCCGGGATTTCGTAAATGCGTTCCCAGTAAGCGGGATTACTTTGGTCTTTCATAAAGTCAGGATCAAAGTATTTCTCAAAGACAGTCCGCCACTCGTGAGCAATCCACGTGGGAAGGTGAACGCCGTTTGTAACGTAGCCAACGTGGCTCTCTTCCGGAAAATATCCGCGCCAAATACCGTTAAACATCTCTCGGCTAACTTCGCCGTGGAGCTTGCTAACGCCGTTTACCTCCTGACATGTTTTACACAAGAACGTGGACATACAGAACTTCTCTCCGTGATCTTCGTCATTCATTCGGCCTAAACCGATAAAGTCGTTCCAAGAAATGCCCAAGCGCTCCGGAACCCAACCCAAGTACTTCCCAAAAAGTCCTTCGTCAAAGTAATCGTGGCCTGCAGGAACAGGCGTATGAACCGTATAAAGAGAAGAAGCGCGCACGAGTTCGAGCGCCTGGCCAAAGTCTAAGCCGCTTTCTGTATAATCTACGAGGCGCTGCACGTTGCACAAAGCTGCGTGGCCTTCGTTGCAGTGGTAAATATCCTTCTTGATGCCCAACTTTTTCAAAAGCAAGACGCCACCGACGCCCAACAAGTACTCTTGGCGCAAGCGGTTCTCCCAATCGCCGCCGTACAAGGTATGGGTAATAGAACGATCATACTCGGCATTTTGAAGAATATCCGTGTCTAATAAATAAAGAGAGATGCGTCCTACGTTCACGCGCCAAACCGCTGCGTGAATGGTGACGTTATCCGGAAACGGCACGTCTATGATTACCTGATTGCCGTCTTTATCTAAAAGGCGCTCGATCGGAAGACGGTCGAAGTCTTGCGCTTCATAGTTGGCGAACTGCCCACCATCCATCGAGATACTTTGGGTAAAGTAGCCATAACGATAGAGAAAGCCGATAGCACATAAGTCTACGTTGCTATCAGAAGCCTCTTTGAGGTAGTCGCCGGCCAAGATGCCGAGACCGCCGGAGTATATTTTGAGCACGTGCGTCAGTCCATACTCCATACAGAAGTAAGCCACGCTTGGCCGCGTGTGATCAGGCTCCACGTCGATGTATTCGCGAAAGTTTTTATACACCCTATCCATCTCCGCGATAAACTTTTCGTCTTTGGAGACTTTACTCAGCCTGTCGAAGCCAAGCATAGAGAGTTGTTCGATAGGATTTTTCCAACGTCCTTGTAGAGATCTTTGTCCAGACAGCGGAAAAGGTTCACACATTCCGGATTCCACGACCACCAAAGATTGTGTGCGAGTTCGTCGAGCTTTTTCAGTTCTGCAGGAATATGATTTTTAACCGTCACCTCACTCCATATCGGCTCGTTGGCGTTGTTTGTTTTTACTTTCATAACGATATTGTAGTTTCTATATTTTATACTTTATAGTAATCAGCTTTTCTTTGCGGTCTTTTGGAGGGCAAATTGATAAGCGTCGAAGTAATATTTAATAAAATGCGCCCACTCCGCCTTGGCTGCAAGCGCTTTTGCTTTGCGTCCGGCTTGCTTGCGATCCTCCGCAGACGTAGTTGCAAGGCGGAGAATCGTTCCCGAGATAGCCTCCACCAAATCGCCGTAATTGTCATCGTCTCTATGCAAGACCATCACCCCATCGGCAAGCGTCGTAGCTTGTTGCAGCGTGCTCGTTGTCCACTGTCCGAAGCCCGAAAGGTCCGTTGTGATACAAGGCAGGCCAAAAGCAGCAGCCTCAAGCGGTGTATAGCCCCAAGGTTCGTAGTAAGACGGATAAATGCAAGCGTCATTCGCCGGCAGCATATCATAATAAGAAATGTCGAAGATGCCATCTCGCCCGTCGAGGTAGCAGGGAATGAGCAGGACGTCGACCATATCGTCCGGCCCGTTTGAAAGTCCGCTCGCTTGAATCGTCTGCAAGATGCGGTCCTCGCTCATGTTATAAAGATCGTGCGAGATTTGCGGCATCGGCAACGCATTTTCAGCGCCACTCTCTCTCCTTTTAGCCGAGCCAGCACATCGGCGCGCGGCCCTCGCATCCAGCAAGGCACTTCGATCAGGCCCAAGATGCGCGGTCCGTTATAGTCGGTCGCAGCTTTTAGTCGGCGATTGAGGGCGGCCAAAGCGTCGATATAAACGTCGAAACCTTTGCAGCGATAATCGTTGCGCCCACTCGTAGAGACCACGACCGTATCATCAGCCGGCATGCGGCCCGTCAGTGCGCGGACAACGTCGAACAAGCGCCGGCGAGCTTGCTTGCGCAGCGTCAATAAGCGGCGGGCGTTCGGGACGAAGGCTTTGTCGAATCCGTTGGGCAACACTACGTCGGCCGACTTATCAAGTAGTTGGCGACATTCTGCGTCGGTAAACGAACTAACCGTCGTAAAGCAATCAGCCCCCCAAGCACTCTGCTTCTCGATGCTGTGTTTGGCTTCCATATGTAGCTCGCGGGCCATCTGATCTCCGTTGTAGCCCGAAAAATATTTGTAGAGGAGCTTATTATTGCCCGCTATTGAGCGCCCGATGCTCGTAGCGTGAGTCGTGAAGATCGTAGCCACAGCGGGAAACTCGCGCTTCAGGTGAAGCATACCCAAACCCGACATCCATTCGTGGGCTTGGTAGATTACGCCGTGCTCACTCAGCAGGCGGGCACGCAGGAGTAGCGAGACGAAATGTCCGGCAGCGTAAGAGAACATCGAAGCTTCGTCATAATCGCCATAAGCGTGGAGCGAATCGACATTGAAATACTGCCAAGACAGGCCGTAGATTTCATTCTTACGCTCGAAAAAGGGCGTAAAATCTATGAGTACGGCCACCGGCTCTCCCGGAATATTCCACCGCCCTATCCTTACGGACAAACCGGCATCGGCAACGGTTTTGCGCCAAGCGGGATAGAGGCGCTTATCTTCTGTAAAATCAGGATTTTCCTTATCTTTCCAAACATCAGGACCAATGAATACGAGGTGTTTGCCCATCGTAGCGCTCAAAACCTTGGCGCGAGAAGAAAGGACGGTGTAGATGCCGCCCACTTTGTTGCAAACTTCCCAACTTGTCTCAAATATCCATTCAGGTTTTATCATCATTTTCACCGCTACATAATCATTTTATCCGGCAAATTTACCACTTTTCGAAAGTAAACGGCAAGTCTTTGCGCTAAGAATAAAGCGTTTTATCATTTCAGACCCCGATTTTGTATTGTCGAGATATAAAAACGCAGCGCAAAAATATTTTTTTTGCAGACCTCACGCACAAAACCGACAGTACGAAGCAGGACTTCATCGTCTTTCTATGCTGATTTTTAAGGCAAAAGGGGGCATTTGAGCGGGCGTTGGTCGGATATTCTTTTCGTTTGCTCCCACCAAACCATCGTTTGCTGCCACCAAACCATAGTATGCTCCCACCAAACGATAGTTTGCTGCCGGCAAACGAAAAAAAAGACGGGCGAAAAGCAACAGAAAAGCAGGTAGAAACAACAGAAAAGCGCGGCGGAGCTACCTCCGAAGCAGCCGCGATGGAGCAGAAAAGGCGGCATACATTTTCGGCCGACCGACGAGCGCAATCATAACCCCAACCTGCCCCGACTCGCTTGGTGCGGAAAGGCACGAAAGGCCAACGCGGCGGGAAGCGAGAAGGCAGCTAATCGATCGGAAAGGCACGAGAAATAGGTAAAAATGCGTAACTTCGCAGCGATGAAAAAGTTTGCCTCGGCAGCTGCCGCCCCCTCCTTTTCGCCCGATGCGCCCATCGCCTTCGAAGATTTGTCGATAGGCTACGGGCACAGACGCCGGCAGAAAATTGTAGGGCTGCAATTGACAGGCAGCTTGAAATGCGCCACGCTGACTGCGCTCATTGGGCCCAACGGTTGCGGCAAGAGTACGCTGCTCCGCACATTGGCCGGTTTGCAGCCCTCCCTGGGCGGCGAATTGTTTGTTGGCGGCGAACGCATCTCGGCCCTCCGCCCGAAAGACTTGGCGCGGCGCGTCAGCATCGTGTTGACGAGCCGACCGGAAGCAACGCTGATGACGGCAGAAGAAGTCGTAGCGACGGGGCGAGGCCCGCACACGGCTTTCTGGGGCTTACTAAACGATGCAGACCAAGCGGCCGTGGAGCGAGCTATGGTGCAGACGAACACTACGCGCTTCAGGCGGCGCCTCTTCTCAACACTAAGCGATGGGGAACGCCAACGGGTGATGCTGGCCCGAGCTTTGGCGCAAGCTACGCCGGCCATCCTGCTCGACGAGCCGACGGCCTTTCTCGATTATCCGTCGAAGCGCGAACTGATGCGACTGCTCAGCAAACTGGCGCACGAGGAAGGAAAAGCCATATTGGTTTCAACGCACGAGATTGAAGTGGTCGTAAACACGGCCGACGCCATTTGGATGCCGGAGCGCGACCATATTTATAAGGAGGAAGCTCCGCTCGACTTGCAGCGCATCGTAGACCGACTCGAAGCAAGCAGCCGACTACTCGAAGCAGCACAAAGCACACAATAAATTTGACTACCGATGATTGTATGTATAGCAGAGAAACCAAGCGTTGCACGCGACATCGCCCGCATCTTGGGGGCGACGAAGCAATGTGAGGGTTACTTGGAAGGCAACGGCTACCAAGTGACGTGGACCTTTGGCCACCTTTGCGAATTAAAATATCCGGAAGACTATACGCCGGAGTGGAAATATTGGAGCTTGGGCCGCCTGCCTATGATCCCGCAGCGCTTCGGCATAAGGGTGAAGCAGGACGCCGGCATTCAAAAGCAATTTGATACTATCTGCCAACTCTATGCTGCGGCGGAAGAGATTATCAACTGCGGTGATGCCGGGCAGGAAGGCGAACTGATCCAACGATGGGTCATGCAAAAGGCGGGCGTCAAATGTCCCGTTAAGCGGCTGTGGATTTCCTCGATGACGGACGAAGCGATCAGAGAGGGTTTCGCCGCCTTGCGCACGCAGCAGCAATACGACTCGCTTTATGCCGCCGGATTGTGTCGTGCGATTGGCGATTGGGTGCTCGGAATGAACGCGACGCGACTTTATACGCTGAAATATGGGCAGCGCGGCAGTACGCCTTTAAGCATCGGACGCGTACAAACGCCCACGCTGGCGCTGATCGTGCGCCGCCAAGCCGAGATCGAACATTTCAAGCCTGAACCTTATTGGGTCTTAGCCACAATCTATCGCAAGACGACCTTTACGGCTGTACTAAAAGAGGGAGAACGGGGTTTTCGCTCGGAAGAAGAAGGCCAACGGGCTTTCGCGGCCATTCAAGATGTGCCGTTTACGGTAAAAAGCGTAGAAAAGAAAAATGGTACGGAAGCGCCGCCGCGCTTGTTTGACCTGACTTCCTTGCAAGTGGCCTGCAATAAAAAGTGGGGCTACTCGGCGGATAAGACTTTGCAACTAATCCAAGCACTCTACGAGAAGAAGGTAACGACTTATCCGCGCGTGGACACGACTTATTTGAGCGAAGATATTTACCCGAAATGTAAAACCATACTCAACGGAATCGGGCGCACAACTTACGCGCCGCTACTCCAACCGCTGCGCGGCGAGAAGTTGCTCAAGCGGAAGAAAGTCTTCGACACGTCGAAGGTAACCGACCACCACGCCATCATTCCTACGGGGCAGGCGGCCGATAACCTGCTACCGGAAGAGCGCAATGTGTACGACTTGATCGCGCGACGCTTCATTGCCATTTTTTATCCGGACTGCAAATTTGCCACAACGACTGTGTTCGGGCAAGCAGGCGATACGCTGTTCCGAGTGAGCGGCAAAGAAATTCTGACACCGGGCTGGCGGAGCGTCTTTCAAAAAGAAAAAAAGCGAAGAAGAAGTCGAAGAAAATGAAAAATCGCGACGAAGAGTGTACGCTCCCAACCTTTACCGTCGGCGAAAGTGGGCCGCATCGTCCCACGCTACAAAAGAAATTGACGCAAGCGCCGAAGCCTTACACGGAAGCCACACTGCTGCGCGCAATGGAGACGGCCGGAAAGGCGGTGGAAGACGAAGAGTTGCGCGATTTGCTGAAAGAGAACGGCATCGGCCGACCTTCGACGCGTGCAGCCATCATTGAGACGCTCTTTCGGCGCAATTACATTACGAAAACCAGAAAGGCCTTGTTTGCAACCCCGACGGGCGTAGAACTCATCGGACTGATCAAAGAAGAACTCTTGAAGAGTGCCGAGCTAACCGGACTTTGGGAGAAGCGACTCCGAGAGATAGAGCGCAAAGAATATGAGCCGCAAACTTTTATCGAGGGGATGAAAACCATGATCGGCAATATCGTGACGGAGGTTCTGAATGACAACTCCCAATCGTCACGTCACAGCGGCCCCCAACCCGACCGACAAGCGCAAGAAGCAAGCTGCCGCAACCGCAGATCCTGATCGTCCGAAAGCCAAACGCATTCGCGCCGGCAGCATCTGCCCCCTTTGCGGACAAGGAAAGGTCATTAAAGGACGAGAAGCCTACGGCTGCTCGCGCTGGAAAGAAGGTTGTACGTTTAGAAAGCCTTTTAAGGCATAAAAGGCCGGTTGGCATAAAGGCAAAGCCAAGTCGGCGCACTTATATATATAATGTATGGAAGCGTAAGCCAAACTTACGCGCCGCGAAAAGCCCGCCACGCATCGACGAATGGGCCGTTCAATCCATTCCGTCAGCTATCAGGCGCTCACGAAGCCTGAAAATTTGATGAATCTCGCCCATAAAAGCCGGTTTCTTGTTGATACAGCATCATATCAATCAAAAGCGGCGCCGTCTTGCGCAGGTCGGGAATAAAAGTAGCCTCATCAATGCGTACAGATGCGGGCAAGCGATCGTAACGCGCCTCAAACCATTGCGCAAGTTCCTTTATCTCTTCTTCAGTATAGAGCTTCTTGTATTCCATCGCCTCCTTAATATTTGCATTAATGACGCAAAAGTAGTAATTTTGCATTCAAATCAACGAATATAAAAGATGAATCTACTGGAGCTAAGCGAACAGGAGCTTAATAGGCGTCAATCTTTGGAAGAATTGCGCAAGATGGGTATCAATCCCTACCCTGCTGCGGAATATCCGGTCAATGCTTATTCAGAAGAAATAAGAAATAATTTCGACGACAACGCTGCGCCGCGCACCGTCTGCATTGCCGGACGCTTGATGAGCCGGCGTGTGATGGGCAAGGCCAGTTTTGCAGAATTGCAGGACTCAAAGGGGCGCATACAAGTCTACATTACGCGCGATGATATATGCCCCTCGGAAGATAAAGAGCTATATAACGTCGTTTTCAAGAAACTTTTGGATCTGGGCGATTTTATCGGCGTTGAGGGCTACGTGTTTCGTACGCAGACGGGCGAGATCAGCGTCCACGCCCAAAAGCTTACGTTCCTCTCCAAGAGCATTCGGCCGCTACCGGTTGTGAAAGAAAAAGACGGAGAAGTGTACGACGGCTTTTCAGACCCCGAATTGCGCTACCGTCAGCGCTATGTAGACCTCATCGTTAACCAAGATGTAAAGGAGACGTTCAGAAAGCGCTCCATTATCATCAAAACTTTGCGCGACGCACTCGATGAAGCGGGCTACACGGAGGTAGAAACGCCCATCCTGCAGCCGATCGCGGGCGGCGCCAGTGCGCGTCCGTTCATCACGCACCACAACTCGCTCGACATTGATTTGTATTTGCGTATCGCTACCGAACTTTATTTGAAACGACTCATTGTGGGCGGTTTTGAGGGCGTCTACGAAATTGGCAAGAACTTCCGCAACGAAGGGATGGACAAGAACCACAACCCCGAGTTTACGTGTATGGAACTCTACGTCCAATATAAAGATTACAATTGGATGATGAGCTTCACCGAAAGTCTGCTTGAGCGCATCTGCATTGCGGTTAACGGCTCTGCGGAAACGGTTATTGACGGCAAGACCATTAGTTTCAAAGCACCTTACCGCCGCCTGCCGATTCTTGAAGCCATCCGCGAAAAGACGGGCTACGATCTTTCCGGCAAGAACGAAGACGAAATACGCGCCATCTGCAAAGAATTGAAGATGGAGATCGACGAAACGATGGGCAAAGGCAAACTTATTGACGAGATCTTCGGCGAATTTTGCGAGGGCACCTTTATTCAGCCTACGTTCATCACGGATTACCCCATCGAGATGAGTCCGCTGACGAAGAAGCACAGGGATAATCCTGCCTTGACCGAACGTTTCGAACTGATGGTCAATGGTAAGGAACTGGCCAACGCATATTCCGAGCTCAACGACCCGATTGATCAAGAGGAGCGCTTCCAAGATCAGCTCCGCCTCAGCGAAAAGGGCGACGACGAAGCGATGTTCATCGACCAAGACTTCCTACGCGCTTTGCAGTACGGGATGCCGCCCACCTCGGGTATCGGTATCGGCATCGACCGCTTGGTTATGTTGATGACGGGCCAAAGCTATATTCAGGAAGTATTGCTTTTCCCCACGATGCGTCCGGAAAAGAATCCGCCGCGCGATGCTGTGAGTGCTTATACGGCGATAGGTATCCCCGAGGATGTCGTTCCCGTCTTGCAGAAGTTGGGTTACAATCTCGTCAGTAATCTGGCCGAAGAGAAGCCTCAAAAAATACAACAGCAAATCATCGAATTGCAAAAAAAATATCGTGGAATCGTCGACCTCCCACGCCCCGGCGTCGAAGAGATCAGCGAATGGATTTCACACTTACACAAATAAACAAGACAGGCTTTCTCGTTGCGTCCACCGCAATGGGAAAGCCTGTCGGCTTATGCTATGGACTGTGGTAGAATAGCCATATTTGGCGGCGGCAGTTGGGCAACGGCGATCGCCAAGATGGTACTGGAAAAAGTGCCCAACATAGTTTGGTACATCAGACGCCCGGAGCAGATTGACGAGTTCAAGCGTTTAGAACACAACCCTTCATATCTGACGAGCGTGCGCTTTGATGTGTCGCGCATCACTTTTGCGAGCGACATCAACACTGCCGTTGATGCCTGCGACACGCTGATCTTCGTCACCCCCTCCCCCTATGTGAAGCACCACCTCCGCAAACTGAAGCGCAAGCTCCACGACAAGCACATTATCACGGCCATCAAAGGCATCATACCCGACGAAGACTTAGTTTGCAGCGAATATTTCCGCCAAATATACAACGTCCCCGACGAGAACCTCGCCGTCATCGGCGGCCCGAGCCACGCTGAAGAAGTGGCCCTCGGACGGCTCACTTACCTGACCATAGGTTCGGCCGACAAAGACTTTTCCCGCAGTTTTGCCGACCTCATGAGCAGCAGCTACGTCAAGACGAAGACGAGCGACGACGTCGTCGGCATCGAATACTCCTCAGTCCTGAAAAACGTCTACGCCATCGCAGCCGGCATCTGCAACGGTTTGAAATATGGCGACAACTTCCAGAGCGTCCTAATCTCCAATGCCGTTCAGGAAATGGACCGTTTTCTCCGCGCCGTCTATCCTATCGAACGCGTCATCTACGATTCCGTCTACTTGGGCGACTTACTCGTGACCGGCTACTCCAATTTTTCTCGCAACCGCGTATTTGGCACCATGATCGGCCGAGGCTACAGCGTCAAGAACGCGCAGATAGAGATGGAAATGATAGCAGAGGGCTACTACGGTACGGCCTGCATGAAGCGCATCAATAAGCATTTTCATGTAAATATGCCTATTCTTGACGCAGTCTACAATATCCTCTACGAGCGCATATCGCCGGCTATTGAGATCAAACTCCTGACTGACTCTTTCCGCTAACGCACAACCGCCGTTTCTGCTTTTCCGGACGCCGGCAGCGCTTCCGACCGCGCGGCGCAGCCTTTTCCGCCGGAAAGAAAAGGCTATGAGGCGTCAATGTATCTTTTCGCCATCCTTCCGACCTATTCATTTTCGCAGCCGACGCACCTTTTGCCCGCGGCGCGCCCTTGTAAACTTTGGCAGTAAGCCGCACAAAATACGAACCAACGACTATAGTTCGCCCCACTTCGACCGCAACGGCACAAGGGCTACGCCTCGGATGCTTCCGACGCCTTACTCACGTTTTCCTCGCGCCTTATGCCGCCCCATTCTCCCTCATTTTTACCATTTTATGTCCACGATTTGAAGACAAGGCCTCGCTTGCGCTACGTACGCTCACGAGAGGAAACCTTTTTTATCACGAGCGCAAGCTCTTTTCATCACGAGGTGAAGCTCTTTTTATCACGAGCGCAAAGGGGCGCACCGGACTGACAGGTGTAGAAAATCAGGGCTGTGCGCACAAAAAAAGCACACAACGATTTAGGATTTAGATACTTACTAAAATTTATACTTGGCGGCGCGCAAGAGCAGTAGATGTAAAGTTTCATTAAATTGGTTAAATGTCGTATCATCATACCATTTTAGGTTCAAAAATTATAATTTTGCACATATCAAAAACAAGCGTTTCGGGTCGATACAATGGGCGCAGTCGGCCGAGCAACGCTCCAAGTCAAATCATTGCAGCCCACAAATTCCTAAATTTCAAACAATGAAAAGCATTTTAAAAATTTGCTTATTGAGTGGTTTGATCCTATCTATGGGATCTTGTAGATTCGCATCTCGTCTTGGCAGCAAAGCAGTATCAAAAAGCAGCTGCGGCCGCAACGTCTGACGAAAACGCACAAAAACTGACGGATGCAGAATATCTGCAAAAGGCAGAAGACGCGCTGCGCGAATTGCCGAAGTTTAAGGGCAAGAGCATCATGATCTTCCAAGAAGCCACTTTCTACAAAGATGGCCGCATCAGTATTTGTCTTCAAGACCCAAGCAGCCCGAACAACGTAGATCAATATCAATATGCCAATGGTTCTTGGGAGGATCCTCAACCCGTGCAACTCTCCGGCGACGGCGAGATGAAGGATAACTTGATTCCCCTCGACAAATTCAAGTTTGTGACGGTTGCAAAGATTGCTAACACGTGGATGGAAAAAGCAAAATCTTTGCCTGATTTTGACGAAACGAAAAATCCGCTTACGATGGTTGGACTTGGCCTGAACACGGTTAGCGGCGAACCAAGAACCATCGTTCCGGACATTGAAACAGCGCGTTCAAAATATGACGTTGATTTCAACCTCGATGGCTCTTTGAAATCTTTCGAAAAAGAATAAGGTTCAGACCTCATAACTTCATCGGCGAGCTTTCTGCACTACGATCGTGCAGGCGGCTCGCCGATTGTCGTATATGCACCCGAAGCGACGAGACGCTCAAGCTCGCGATGCAAAAACCTGCACAGACTTATCGTGATTTGTAGACCTACGCCCGATGTATCCCACTTTTTTTGTCTATCTTAGCCTGCTAATTGTCGGCAATCGAGAACCGCGCAGCTGCAAAGCAGCTTTGGCGGACAGCCGGCACTGCTGACTCAGACAATAAAAAAATGATATATAATGCGATACAAATGGAACCTGAAGGAAACGGCACCGGAGCAAGCGGCTGAGGCCGCGCGCTTGGCCAAGGAGGCGGGCGTGCACCCCGTACTTGGGAAGCTCCTGCTGGATCGCGGACTGCACGATCCGCAGGAGGTGAAGCGCTTCTTCAGACCTCAGCTCACCGAACTGCACGATCCGTTTCTGATGGACGATATGCAGGCGGCCGTGGACCGACTGAACCGCGCCATGCTGCAAAATGAGCGCGTAATGGTCTATGGCGACTACGACGTGGACGGCTGCACGGCCGTCGCGCTCGTGTTTCGCTTCTTACGCCAGTATTATTCTAACCTCGATACGTATATTCCGGACCGCTACAAAGAGGGTTACGGCATTTCGCGCGCCGGCGTTGACTATGCGGCGGAGACGGGCGTGCGCTTGGTCATCGTCTTAGACTGCGGCATCAAGGCGGTCGAGGAAATAGCTTACGCGCGCAGCTTAGGCATCGATTTTATCATCTGCGATCATCACGTGCCGGGCATTGAATTGCCGCCGGCCGTGGCTATTCTTAACCCGAAGCGTCAAGATAATCATTATCCTTACGCGCATCTTTCCGGTTGCGGCGTCGGCTTCAAGTTTATGCAGGCTTTCGCGATCAGCAATGGGATCGAATTTAACAAACTCGTCCCCTTGCTGGATCTTTGCGCCGTCAGCATCGCCGCAGATATAGTGCCGATTATGGGCGAAAACCGCATTCTCGCTTGGCACGGCCTCCGGTGTCTCAACACAAACCCTTCGATCGGACTGCAAGCCATCATCGAGGTGTGCGGACTGACTGAACACGAACTGACAATGAATGATATTATCTTCAAAATCGGCCCGCGCATCAATGCATCAGGACGTATTCAGAACGGAAAGGAAGCTGTGCGCCTGCTGGTCGAACGCGATTACACGACAGCCTTGGGAAATGGCGGGTAAAATCAACCTCTACAACGAGGCGAGAAAGGACATCGATAAGCAAATGACGGAACAAGCGGAGGACTTGGTGCGCCATTTGCCCGACTTAGAACAACGCCGCGCGATCGTAGTCTATAATAAAGAGTGGCACAAAGGGGTGATCGGCATCGTGGCTTCGCGACTGACGGAGCAATATTACCGACCGGCCGTCGTCTTGACGGAAAGTGAGGGCGTCGCAACGGGATCTGCGCGGAGCGTTTCAGGCTTTGATGTTTACAAAGCTGTGGCCGACTGCAGCGATCTCTTGGAAAACTTCGGCGGACATACGTATGCCGCAGGCCTATCTTTGAAGGTCGAAAACGTAGAAGCCTTCACGGAGCGCTTTGAAGCCTACGTCGAAAAGCACATCCTTGACGAACAAACACAGGCTTCGCTCGACATCGATGCCGTCTTAGACTTCAAAGACATCAATTTCGGCTTCTATAAACAGCTGCGGCGCTTCTCGCCCTTCGGGCCCGACAACGCGAAACCGCTCTTCTGCACAAAACACGTCTACGACTACGGCACGAGCAAGGTAGTAGGCCGCGGCCAAGAACACATTAAGCTCGAATTGGTCGACAATAAGAGCAACAATATTATGAATGGAATCGCCTTTGGACAAAGTAGCAGGGCGAGATACATCAAAACAAAACGCGCCTTCGACATTTGCTACGCCATCGAGGAGAATAGTCACAAACGCGGCGACGTACAATTACAAATCGAAGACATACGCCCTTGTGAGTAAAGATAAATTTGCCGAAATCTTAGGCGAATATTGGGGTTATGAAGACTTTCGCGGGATTCAGCGAGAGATAATTCAGAGCATCTCGGCGGGGCACGACACGCTCGGGCTTATGCCTACGGGCGGCGGGAAGAGCATTACGTTTCAGGTGCCCGCATTGGCTGCCGACGGCGTCTGCCTTGTGATTACGCCGCTCATAGCTTTGATGAAGGATCAAGTAAACCACTTGCGGCAGCGCGGGATCAAAGCTTACGCTATCTATGCCGGTATGTCGCACGGCGAGATCCTGACCGTCTTGGATAATTGCGTTTACGGCGGCGTCACACTTTTGTACGTCTCGCCCGAGCGTTTGAGTTCAGAACTCTTCTTAGCGCGCCTCTCGCATATGAATGTGAGTTTCATCACCATAGATGAAGCTCACTGCATCTCGCAATGGGGTTACGACTTCCGCCCCGCGTATCGCCGGATCTCCACGGTGCGCCAACTACTCCCCGACGCCCCTATCTTAGCGCTCACGGCGACAGCTACACCTCGCGTTGCGGAGGACATTTGCAGGCAATTACAATTTCGCCCGACGGCACAAACCTTCCAAATGAGTTTTGCGCGCGACAATTTGAGTTATATTGTGCGCGCCACGGAAAACAAAGAAGCCGAACTGCTCCACATTCTCAACAGTGTGCGCGGTTCGGCCATCATCTATACGCGATCACGCGACGGCGCCCGCGAACTGGCGAAGGCGCTCAACGCGGCCGGCGTCAGCGCGTTCTATTATCACGCCGGCTTGACCAATCTTGACAAGGACGTGCGCCAAAAATCGTGGCAGCAAGGCCAAACGCGCGTGATGGTAGCGACCAATGCCTTTGGCATGGGGATTGATAAGGCCGATGTGCGACTTGTGATCCACTTTGAAATGCCTGATTCCATTGAGGCCTACTACCAAGAAGCGGGGCGCGCCGGCCGAGATGGGAAACGGGCTTACGCGGTCTTGCTCCACAGCAAGGCGGATAGCGGCAAACTCAAGCGGCGTATCAACGAAACATTTCCCGCGATCGACTTCATACGGCGCGTTTACGATCATCTGGCTTACTATTATGAAATGGCAATGGGCGACGGCGAAGGCGTCACGCGCGAGTTTGATCTCGAGCGCTTTTGTCGCACGTTCCGTTTCTTCCCCGTTCCCGTCGTCAGCGCCCTAAACCTGCTGACGCGCGCCGGTTATCTGGACTACAAGGATGAAGATGAGAGTCAGTCGCGCGTACTTTTCCTCCTCGACCGCGATGAATTGTATCGCTTGGACACGGGCGACGAGGAGGAAATCCTGATTCGAACGCTTTTGCGCAATTATGGCGGACTCTTCAGCAATTATACGTTCATCCGCGAAGACGATTTGATGCACGACAGCGGACTCAGCCAACAAGCGGTCTATGAAGGGCTAAAGGAACTCACGCGCCGACGCATCCTCCACTACATCCCGCGCAAGAAAGTGCCGCGCATCACTTACACCGTCCGTCGTCTTGACAGCAAAGATTTAGTCTTCACCGACGAAGTCTATGCCGACCGCAAGGAGGAATATAAAACACGCATCGAGAGCATAGCCGGCTATGCCGAGGAAGCAAAAGAATGCCGCAGCACCTTTCTCCTGCGCTACTTTGGCGAAGTGGCCGACCACGATTGTCAACACTGCGACATCTGCATCGGACGCAGAAATAAGTCGATCAAGACAACAGAGTTGATCGATAAATTTTCAGCCATCTTGAGCGATGGACGCCCCCACGCCCGCCACGAATTTCACCTGACGGGCATACCTACCGACCGTTCGCTCGCAGCTTTGCAGGCACTGATTGAGGCCGGCGAGATAGAACAACGCGATGGCTATTTCATACGTAAGCAATAATACAGCGCAGAAGTTGCAACGGAGCGAACGAAGCGCAGAATTTAGTGCGGACCACTAAAAAAACTAAACTAAGAAAGCTATAATACGCTCTTTTTTCACAATTTTGCCTTGACTTTGGCGGAAAATCTCTGAATATGATCCAATCTTTGCGGCAGCTCGACGAAACTTTGCTCCTATGGTTTAACGGTTTCCATACATCATTCTTGGATAACCTTGCGCTGTCGGTTTCTTCGCGCTGGCTGTGGTTGCCGCTCTACGTCACGCTCTTTGCCCTAATAGCGCGAAAGGTGGGTTGGAATCGCACACTTGTTTATGTTACGCTGCTTTTCCTGCTCACGGTAGGCCTCACAGACTATACTTGCGCCTCGATTCTCCGCCCTATTTTTCAGCGCCCTCGCCCGACGCAGCCCGACAGTTCGATTTTCCATCTCGTCCACGCCGTACAAAATTATCGCGGCGGACATTATGGTTTCCCCTCCTGCCACGCGTCCAACGCTTTCGCGACGGCCACGCTCTCAGCCTTGTATTTTAGGGTTTGGAGACTCTCTGCAGCTATGTTTGTCTGGGCCCTGCTGCTCTGCCTCAGTCGTATGTATCTCGGCGTCCATTATCCGGGCGACATCCTCTTGGGTGCCACCATCGGCGTAGCCATAGCCTTTACGACCTACGCAGCTGCGCGCCCGCTGCTCCGACCGCGTCCAAACTATACGAAAATTGCCTTTTGGCCGCCCGCCGTTATCGGTATCTTGCTCTTCTCTTTCGTCATTCAAGCCTGTCTGTAGCGGCGCAAAAAACGGTTTTGTGCATCCCATAAACCGACTATCGTAAGTGCCGGCTCCGGCCGCTTGCGCTGCACGCTTATTTCTTTGAGGGCAACATACAACACCTTCATCCTTCTTTCCGATTTTCTTTTGAGAACAGATGGGCCGGCGCTCGCCTTGTCTTTCGTGGCTGCTACTCCGCGCTACTTTTCGTCTTTTCATTCCTCTTTTACGGCGCTTCGCGACCAACCAACGACAACGAATGCGGCGCTCTACAATCGTTTGGCCCGACCAAACCATCGTTTGCTGCCACCAAACCATAGTTTGTTCCCGGCAAACGATAGTTTGGTGGCAGCAAACAAAACAAAAAGGCGTTCAGGAGCTACGAAAAGGCCGCGTATGACGTCAAATGCCGATACATTATATAATATAATAGGGGCGACCGACAACCACTAAAGGCCGAAAGAGCAGCCAACCACGCGAAAACGGACTGCACCGCAACGGGCGGCATAACCATTCAGGGCAAACGCAAACCGGCAGCAAACACGCTGAAGCAGTAATGGGACGTTGGAAGAAGTTCGCCGGACGGAAGCAAAAAAATCCGCCCTGCAACAAAATCATTGCAAGGCGGCATCTCACTAAAAAACAACGTGGCCAGTCGAAAGCCGACTAAACCATTTAATCTACAGCTTTGATCGAAGCAGTTGAGTTCTGCCGTTCTACATTAAATGAGGTCGGATGGCCGCCATACGTCAGGCTGCCGTTACTTACAATTCCCTTAATACTCCGCTCGGCATAACACTTCACGCTGGAGGCACCGGAAACCTCGACCACAACATTTTGCGCCTTAAGAGCTGCGGCCTTCACGCTGCTTGCCCCCACACAATTGATCGTAAACAAGTCGGCCGTACCGCTCAACGTGAGCGAACTGGCCCCTGATACGTCAACTTTGGCTGATCCTTGCACGGCAAGTTTGCCCAATGTTGACCCTTTCATTTCGGCTTTCAGCTCTTGCGCCACTAAGTCTTGTGCCCCGAGGTTCGCAGCACCTGTGATGCTCATCGTAAGTTTGCCAACGCTACCGCCGAGGCGGGTTGAACTCGCACCGGAGCACGACAGCGTCAACTGCTGTGCAACCAATCGGCCCACATTTATGATGGATGCGCTGGAGTTGGCCAGCGATAGTTGCGTCGCCTCCAGTTGTGCGGCATAAAAAGTGCACGCAGTCATCATCTCAAGCGATGTCAGTTGGCCGCCATAGACCGTAATCTTTAATTTATCCCGCGATTTCGAAAAGCGTTTTCGGTTTTGCTCCGTGTTTTGAGCCAGGCGGAGCAGCAATTTTCCATCGCGCACATCCACTACGCAACGCTCGACCATCGCAGGCGCACCTTTGAGCACGACCTTTGGCGCTTGGTCATTCGTCTGTACATAGGTGACAGCCACCGGCAGACGACACTCGAATTTCGTAAAAGACTGAACGCTCAGCGAGCGCTCTACGACGCCGTCATTTGCGCCGTAGCCGGCGGCATCTCTTTCATAACGGCCCGACGAACGATCGGCACCGATGTTGATTGAACAAGCCGAAAGCACAAACGCATTCAGCAGGGCGGCAAGCGTAAACATTACTTGTTTCATAATAGATCTTTTTGGTTTATCTTCAGATTTATCAAACGAAATAGCGACCACGGCGGGATTTCTTCCAAACGAGGCCGCTACTTATATAACGCTGCGAAAGCGTTTTTGCAACAAGTTTTTCTTCTTTTCTTTGTTAAAAAGTCGTTTTTCCAAGTTATGCGTCTTCGCCCTCAAGCGAGCATACGCAGAAACTCATCACAGCTTGACGCTCTTCTTAGCCGGTTTCGACTCGTTTTGAATGCGGTTGAGCGCCGTCACTACGTAGACGTATTTATGTTGACCGCCGTCATAAGGCAACCGATACAGCGGATCGCTCGTTATGGCTACGATGTTCGCAGGATTATCGAGGTCGCGCTCTTGCCCTTTCTCGAAGCGGTAGATTACGTAGCGAGTAGCCTTATTCATTTCATCGTTGGTCGATGATGTACTCCAGAAAAGATAATATCCATCGGGCATCCACAGGGCTTTGAGGCGCTTGGGCTTCTTCGGCGCCTTCTTGTACATAAATGAGTAGTCAGGACTCAAAGCCGGATACTTATGATAGGTTGTGCGGAGGGCCTCAGCATAATTGCCCACATTATTGACGACGACGGCGCTATACCATAAGCAACTACCGACTACGCCGGGCAAACTCCGCTGCAAGGCGAATTTGGCGGGCTGCTGATTGATCGTAGGTTGCTCCAAATCGGCGGCGCGCACGGTGCGCTCTACGTCTTGCCCAATCACGAGCGGACGCTTAGAGCCATACTTGCTCCACCATTTGATCAAAGTAGCATAATCGGCCGTCTTGTGACCTATCTCCCAATAGAGCTGCGGCACAATATAATCCACCCAACCCTGATTCACCCAGTAGAGCACATCAGCGTAGAGATCGTCATAATTTTGCAAACCCTTCGTAGCCGAGCCGGGGAGTGCAGAAGTCGTGGCATTGTGGTAGATACCGAAAGGCGAGATGCCAAACTTCACCCACGGCTTGATGGCGCGAATCGTATCGTGCAACTCGCTGACGAACAAGTTGACGTTGTACCGCCGCCAATCGCCGCGATCACGATAGCCGTTGCCGTAAGCAGCAAAGGTAGCATCGTCGGGAATAGGCGTACCGTTGGGGTAAGGATAGAAATAGTCGTCGATGTGGAAACCGTCGATGTCGTAGCGGCGCACAATATCGGCAGCCACTTGGCTGATATAATGGTGGTTTTCAGCTTTTCCGGGATCGAAAATCAAAAGGCCGTCATACGGGAAACAACGATCGGGATTCAACTTCGCAGGGTGATTAGCCGCCAAAGCGCTCGTGCCTTTCGTCTTCGCACGAAAAGGATTGATCCACGCGTGCAGCTCCATTCCGCGCAAGTGGCATTGCTCCACCATCCAAGCCAAAGGGTCCCAATATGGCGAGGGCGCCACGCCCTGACGCCCCGTAAGGTAACGGCTCCAAGGCTCATAGGGACTATTATATAGGGCGTCGCCTTCCACTCTCACTTGAAAGATAATCGTATTCACGCCGCAGGCTTTAAGGGCGTTGAGTTGGCGGGTCAGATTGGCTTGCATAGCTTCGCGCTTCAAGCCCTGAAACTGCCCGTTAACGGCTTGAATCCACGCGCCTCGAAACTCGCGCTTCGGAAGTTGCTGCGCCGCAAGCGAGAAGGCGCAAAAGAGCATCAAGATAAGGAGTAATGATTTCTTTTTCTTCATTTTTTACTAAACAATATCGCACTTAGGCGACAGGGTTATCGGATGTGTGGAGCCTTTAATCGATTCTGATGAGCACAAAAGACGAGTGGGCAAACTTTTTCTACAGCATACTCTCTCGTCATTGCACGAAAAGACGCAAAAAATGCTTCTTCTTCGCTGAGAAAAGCGCCAATGCCGTATCGAAAGCCTCACTAAATCTCTCGTTTTATACAGTTACACGCCCCAAATTAACAATTATTTTGCAAGAACTTTGCAATTTTTACGCCCAAAGTTAGCCACTCTTTCATAATTAGGCCTAATAATCTCTGAAAAATCTGTTTGTTTTCTCGCCATTACGCATTCAAAATTGCTATTCCCGTGTGCTCCGTCGCTGAAGGCACATTATTATATATCGACAATAAGCCGCCAGCGCCCAACAACAAGTGCGCCGCTCGCAGCAATCAAGCTTGCGAACAGCGCACTCGGTTTTAATGGGCGAAAAGAACGCCGCAATGTGTTGTTTATTGCTTAGAGCAATCGCTTTCAGCCTTCACGTTGGCCTCTACTTGGCGCGTTTTGAGCAGCAAGACGCCTTTCTTACCGCGTTCGCCGTATTTTGCAGTCGCGTCCTCACCTTGTAGAAGTTGCACGGAAGCGATATCCGAACTTTTTATCGCAGCTAAAGCGGCATTATCTGTGATTTCTTTGCCGTCAACCACGATGATGAAATCTGTTTTCTCACGCAATTCTTGCAAATTCTTAACACGAATATCCAAACGTGAGATCCAACCTTTTTCAGACGAAAGTTTTACGCCCGATTGTTGCGAACAGTTTTCCGAAGAACGACACTCTCCCTGCGCAGCTCCTTGTCTGCGGCAATTCTTTTTGCGCTCCGCAAAGCCTCAGAGTTTTGCTTGCATCCGTTCAGATTCTCTTTGCAATCGCCACACTTTTTGCTTTTGCGTCGCCGCACTTCTGCTTGCAGTCGCCGGATTTCTCTTTGCAGCAATCGCCGGCCTTATTTCCGTCACAGCTACCGGCTTCCTTTTTGCAAGTCGTCTGATTGCCCTTCTGCGAGCACGGCTTCGTGCCATCGCAAGACGGAGTTGCCTTTCCCAATCTCTTTTCTTTGTTGATCATCTGTTGGCGCAACTCAGCCGACGTCAGGTTTCTCACCTCACCATTTGTCGTTTTGTTGACCGTTACTTTGCTTGTTCTATAAGCCGGTTCCGTTACGAAGCGCTCTGTTTGCTTCTCTACGCGCACCGTCTTTGCCTTCTTTGCCGGACGACGCTTCTTGGGGCGCTGTGCAGTAGATCCTACGCAGACCGCAGCCAGCAATAAAAATACTACATACTTCTTCATCACAGTTTAATCTTGTTTATCGTTATACATAATAAGAGATCGTACACTTTCATCCGGCATCGCATTGAGCAGAGCTGAAAGAAAGTAGCCGATTTGTTGCAAAAATAATACAAACCGCACAAACTACAGCCATAAAACCCGAATGTTTGCCATTAATAATTGTAAATACGAAAAATAAGGCCGCACTTTGTTTTCGTTCAAATGCAGCAAAGAGGATAAAAAACGGAAAAGACAAGCGACGGAAAAGCGATCTAAAAAAACCGGAATTTGTAATTTTGTAGTCAAATAGCTAAACTCTCACACGATGATGATGCACACGACAGACGCAAGGCGCCTTTTACAGCGCAAACTCGACTCTCTATTGCGCACAGGACAAATTCTGTTAGAAAGCTCTGCTGATACCAGCCGCATTATGCGCAATATGAAGCGCGCGGCGGCTTATTTGGGATTGCCGGAGAAGAATCTGCACATCCACATCGACTATAATATGTTGATGGTCAACATTCACAACACCGAACTCTCCTTCTCTAAATTTCAGCGCTGCGATAAGCACGGCATCAACTTCACGGCTATTTCCGCCGTTAGCAAACTGACGTATCGAGCGGCCAATGAAAACTACTCTTTGGCGCAATATGAAGCCGCACTCGACGAAATTGCCAACCGCGAGCGCAACTATTCGCCACTCTTGACGGCCGTTGGAGCCGCCTTTGCCTGTGGCGGCTTCTGCATACAGTTTGGTTGCGATTGGGTCGCTTTTCTCTACGCCACGCTTGCTGCCTTTTTGGGTTTCCGCCTACGCTATCGGCTGATCGAATTTGGTCTTAATATCTATATGGCTATTGCCTGTGCGGCCTTTGCCTCAACCGTTGTGGCTTGGCTGACCACGTATTTACCCGCAAGCTGGACTTCTACGCCTCTCCATCCCCTCTTAGCCTGCGCCTTGTTCATTGTGCCGGGCGTCCCGCTCATAAATTTTGTCGACGATATGTTAGACAACAACATCCAAACCGGACTTGTGCGAGCGGCCAATACGATGATGATGATGATAGCTATGGCTTTCGGCATCCTTCTCGCCCTCAAATTCTGCCTATGGGCCTTCAATTTTCAACCCGATATTATGGGCATCTCGATGGTCCCCCACCACAACTATTGGGAATACGCCATCGCGGCCGCCATCTCCGGTATGGGTTTCTCAATGATCTTTAATATCCCGAAGCGCCTCCTATGGGTCGCAGCCGTGGGCGCAGCCATAGCCGTCTGCACCCGCAATCTGGTCAGTTTGCAGCCCGACGAATTATGCCAATTCAGCTTAGGCTGGGGCGGCGTATTGGGTTCGCTGGCCGCTTCCGTCTTAATCAGTTTGATTATGTTGCGTATGGCTCACCGCGTCCACGCTCCAATGCAGATTCTGGCTATCAGTAGCGTCATCCCGATGGTGCCCGGCGTGCTGATGTATCGCAGTCTCTACTTCCTTCTTAATGATGACGCGCACGGAGACCCAATTGGTCGATATGATGTCGCTGGCCGGCATCAACGGCATCAACGCTTCGCTCATGATCTTCTGCATCGCCTTAGGCGTAGCCGTGCCTTCCGTCTTCGCCAAGCGATATATCGGCGCCAAGAAGCAGCAGCGCTTCTTTGAGACGCTGAAAGCGCAGCGGCGCGAAGACAAATTCTTCGACTGGGAGCAATTTTAAGATCAACGCAAGCGGCCCGTCATACGGCGGCCGCCCAACTTTCAAATAGCGACACTGATGAACAAGACATTTAAGCGCATGGATCTCAGCCTCGTAGGCCGCGAAGATCCCTTTCAAGCCATCGGCCACGAATGGTTACTGATTACGGCCGGCACACCGACACATTATAATATGATGACGGCCAGTTGGGGGATGCTGGGCATCCTTTGGAACAAGCCCGTGGCTACGATTTTCATCCGTCCGGAGCGATATACGCACGACTTTGTCGAGACTACAGACCGCCTGACGCTGAGTCTGCTCGGCGATCATCGCGAAGCCTACAAAATCTGTGGCTCAAAATCGGGGCGGGATCTGGATAAGACGGCCGCTGCGGGCCTCCACCCCGCGACGCTACCCGATGATCTCGTCACTTTCGCTGAAGCCCGCTTGGTTTTGGTTTGTCGCAAACTCTACAAGTCGACTCTGCGCGCCGACGAGTTTATAGACGCACAACCTTACGATCGTCATTACAGCCCCAAAGAAGGAAATTTGCACGACGTATATGTCTGCGAAATAGAAGCCGTCTACGCCCCCGAAGGCGACGCCTAAGCCTGGGGCGCAAAGAGCGCAATCATCGTCCCGCTCAAAGCATCTACGGAGGCTTTGGGCGGGATTTTTTTTGCGGAGATCAAGTATTTCTTCCGCCTTTTTAGTCATTGCATAACCAGAGCAGTCGACCGCTGACGTTTTTCATCACGAGAAAAAAGGTGTGCGCTCGTGATAAAAAAGGCTTCACCTCACGAGAAAAAAGGTTTGCACTCACGAGCGTAAACAAAAGAAGCAGACAGGCGGCGGTTGCAAATTGGGGGCAGGCCGATTAAAAAGAGGGCACACCGACAATGAAAAAGGCTCTGCCGCAGAACGCCGATGAGCCTCGGCCGATTAAAACAAAAAAGCCTGCCTCCAAAGGGAGACAGGCGGCACTAAAACTATATTTTTACCTTGGCAAAGGTAATTGAGCCAAACTATTTATCGACCGAATTGATACGTTATCTCATAGAAGCACGGCCGAACCGAGCCTTTCGAGAGTTGATGTCCTTCTGTGCTGGGCACGATCAGGCGTACTTTGGCTATTTCGCCCGTCGGCGTCGTTTGCCGACCTAAACCGATAAACGGCAAGGGAAACAACCAGCCCGAGGGAACGGCAGCTCCGTAAAGGCTCTTCATCACGCCGCTATTAAAAAGTCCGCTATAGATGCCGTAACTATTGGTCACGGTCATCACATCCGGCCTATCCTCGTTGGCTAAGACGTTGTTGCCCGACTGCAAGCTGTCGGTAGCCAAATTGTATTCAAGGTAACGGCAAACGACAGGAGCGCTTTTGCCCGACGCGATCTTACCGGGTTGGCCCTTGCGCAGAATCTGCATATAGACGCCCGATCCGGCAAAGAGTACGTACTCGTTTTGGGCTACGTTGGTCGTAGAATCTTGCTTGTAAAATTGCTCTTCGGAGATGACTTTGATGTTTCCGGGCACATCAAGCAGGTATAACCCCGACTCTGTATCGACTACCTTCGCGCCTTTCTTGAGGAAGTTTTGCACCTGTCGACGCTCCCGCTTGCGCTTATCGGCATAGGAAGTATCGTCATTGCTGCAAGCCTGAAACAGGCAGACGCCGGCAAGCAGAAGCGGCAACACGAGCGCTACACGCTGCCACACATTGCGGCATAAACGGATGCGAAAGGATGTATTTTGCATTGTAATCATTCTTATTTTGGGCAAAAATAAGCAATAACACGCACGTGGGCCGCATTTTTTCAAAAGGAATTGCGGCATAAAGCCGAAAAAACGCTAAAATTGTAAGCCGGTTTGGCAGGTTGTCGGGTTATTGGCGCGCCACTTTCCATCGGCAGCCTTTGTATAATAATCCGCGTGCGCCCTCGCTCAACTGATCGGGCGCCGGCGGGGCACTTAGGCGCGCAAAGATGCACCATCGGCGGGGCACAACGCGCGCGAAACGAGCAAAAAAGGGGAAGGAAGCATAGGATTTTGCGTAAAATGCGCCCAAATTATTTGCAGAATTAAAATAAACTCCTACCTTTGCAATCGCAAACAAAAGGGTACCTTGACCGAGTGGCTAGGTAGCGGTCTGCAAAACCGTGTACAGCAGTTCGAATCTGCTAGGTACCTCTACAAAGCGGAGCACTTCTAACGAAGCGCTCCGCTTTTTTAGTTTTACTCCATATCTCAAGGGCCGCGCGCCGCATCAGAAGGGCAAGCCAACGGCAAAATGGAGGACGAAATCGCGAGAGAATTTGGGGTGAATCAGCGGATAGTGACCGCGACCTGAGGGATAAGCGGGATCAACGGCCTTCATGCCGCCATCTAAACGCAAGATAAAATAATCAAGGTTGAGGCGGAGGCCCAAACCATAGGCCACGGCCAACTGCTTATAGAAAGAACGCAGGTGGAATCGGCTTCCTGAAAGATTTTCATAGCGTCGCGTGTTCCACACATTACCGGCATCTACGAAGAAAGCACCATTGAATTTCCAGAAAAGCGCCGTTCGCCATTCAAAACTCAAATCGAGCTTCATATTTCCCGTTTGGTTGATGAAATCTACTTTGCCGTCCTTCTCTACATAATTGCCCGGACCGAGCGAACGCACATTCCAGCCGCGCACACTGTTGGCCCCACCGGCAAAATAACGCTTCTCGTAGGGGATTACGGCAGAGTTTCCGTAGGGAATAGCCAAACCAAAGGCGGCGTGAAACGCGAAGGTGTTGCGGCTATCTATACGCAAGCTGCGCACAAAATCGACATCGACCTTTACATATTGGGAATAGGCAATATTAAACAGCCTGTGTTGGCCCGCTTCATTCTTACTTGCTCTGACGATTTTGGATATTCCGTGCAGCAGATTGCCGGCTGCTTCGATGCCAAACTTCACTTGCCAGCCCTTTGTCAGTTGGCCGGTAAGCGGAGAGAATGTTACGCTGCCTCGTTCCTTATCTTGCTGGGAGTTATATACGAAACTGTAGCCCGTATTCATAATGAAGAGATCCGCATAACTGGCTCGCAAAATCGAATATCGAGGGTCAGCGTTGTTAAGATAGTCGCGCCTAAACGTATTGGAAATCCAGGGCATAAAGACATAGTTGAGGCTGATCATATCAAAACGATGCTGAAAGCCGGGATGGGCATGATAACTCCAGCGATAGGCCCAGTTGCCCGTGACTACACGCCGATGAAACTCCGGCCTGTTTTGCGAATTGTACATAAAGCTGAGGTCGCTCGTTGCCTTTAAGCGCTGGCGCGCCGATTGGCGCACAAAAGGTAGCCGAAATGTGGGAAAACGGAGCGAAGCCTCGCCGCTAAACTCTAAGTAGTTTTCGTTGCCGTAGCCTTCCAAGCCCCTGATTGCCTCGTAGGCCATTCTTCCCTTCAAAAGCAAGCGTTCGGCGCCCTTAAATAAGTTGCGATTCGTAAAGGAAAGGGCCAAAGCAGCGCCCAAATCACCACTGGTATTCGTCCCCTCAAGCTCGAGACTGACTGCATTGGGTTTGTTGCGCACAATCGTAACGTCGGCGTCGAGCAAAGCAGAATCGCCGGGCGGCTCGTTAAACTTTATCGTCGTATAGCGCACCGCCGACAAGCCGTTCATTGCCGAATAGCTGTCTTGAACGTCTTCTTCGCGGAACAAACTATCGGGCCGGATTAACAGATGATTTTTGTAGAGATGTTTACGAAAGGCCAACTTGTCCACACCCAGGCTCGGCGAGTCCCATATTTTGATCGTACGAAAACGGTAAGGCTGATAAGCCCGCACCGAATCGATGCCGGGCGGGCGGGAAAAGACGAAAGTCAGCGCCACACGGTCACTGCCGGCAACGGTATCGGCATCGTAACCGACAAAGTCGCGGTTAATGCGGTAGTAACCTTGGTTCTGCAGGGCTGTGATCACACGATTGCGCTCTTCATTCAGCACCGAAACGTCCAAAGGCATACCCACGTGAAGCAAACTTTTAGTGCGCAAAGCTGATACAGTGCGCTCCAAACGCGAATCATCGAAGCGGTAGGCCAAAGAATCGACAACGTAGCGCACACCCGGCCGCAACTTATACGTAAGTCGGACGCGCCGCCGGCGCTTTTGTGTGAGCGTATCTACCGCTGCGTGCAGATAGCCCCGCGATTGGAGAGCAGCGAGCAGCGCAGTGCGCGAAGCAACAGTCGACGCCGTATCATAAACGACAGGCGCTTCGCCGAGGCGGCGAAAGAAACGGCCGCGGCGCTTTGTCGTATCGGCCGGCGAGAGGCAATAAATGCCGAGCGGCACTTTAACCAGATTAAACCAGCGCGCATTTGGCTGCTGACGCACATATTTAATATAGTCGGCAGTTTTGACTTGCTTAGTTGCAGATACCACTTTGACGTCGCTCAGCATTGCTTCATCGCCCGCCAAATAGCGTGTAGGCGAGCACGATTGCAGCAAAAAAAGCAGCAAAGTAAGTCCTGCGAAGAGCAGGGATAGAGAAACGTGACGGTTCAAAGGCTTCAATTTTGAAGCAAATATACTACTTCATTAGCTTCTGTCTTTGTAATTTTGCCGAAAAATCCATAAGATGCTGACAAGAGCTGAAATAAAATGGCTGCACGGCCTGACGCGCAAGCGGCAGCGCGATGCTGAAGGCCTCTTCATCGCAGAAGGGCCGAAGGTAGTCGGAGATCTGCTGGCCTTGCTCCCTTGCCGACTGCTCTTAGCAACGGCAGATTTTCTACAAAGCAAGGCGCAATGGTCCGCCGCAGAGGTGCGCGAGCTGTCGGCGTCGGAACTGGGGCGCGTTTCGCTCTTGCAAGCGCCGCAACAGGTCTTTGCCGTCTTTGAAAAGCCCACGCCGGTGCCTTGGCAGCCCACAGACGAACTGGCTTTGGCTTTAGATGGCGTACAAGATCCCGGCAATGTGGGGACGATTATCCGATTAGCCGACTGGTTCGGCATACATAATATATTGTGTAGCCCAACTACGGCCGACGCATTCGCGCCAAAGGTGGTGCAGCTACGATGGGCGCACTCGGCCGCATCAATCTCCACTACGTAGATCTCTGCGAAGTGCTCGCTAAGTTGCCTGTGGAGACACCGATTTACGGAACATTTCTCGACGGATCAAACATTTACGAGCAAACATTGGATACGAAAGGCCCTCATCATAATGGGCAACGAAGGCCAAGGCATATCGCCCGCCGTCGAGCGTTTCGTTTCAAAGCGCTTGTTCATACCTCGCTTCCCCCTCGACGCAACGGGCAGCGAGAGCCTCAATGTTGCGATGGCCACAGCCATCATTTGCGCCGAATTCAGACGAAGAAATTACTAAACAATGAACCTACTCCTCCTCATTAACATAAGCTTGTTGGCAACGATGCTGCTCTGCCTGCTCGCCCTTTGGCGCTTTCGCTGGCGCGATTATTCTCTGCCGGCACGTTGGTCTGAAACTGCCGAATCGACGGAGCAACCTGCTATCTCGATTATCATTCCGGCGCTCGACCAAGGTGACTATTTGGCCGAGTATCTGCCGGTTTTCTTGCAGCAGAACTATCCTTCGTTTGAAATTATTGTAGTCGACGAGGCCTCGACCGACAATACGCCTGATGTGCTCAAGCGCCTATCGGCCGAAGATAAGCGGCTGCGTTACTTGTCCGTACCGCGCTCGGCGCGCCACATAGAATTGACCAAACTGGCTTTGACGTTGGGCGTGCGATCCGCGCGTTTTCCTTGGGTGGTCTTTACGCGGGCCGACTGCCAACCGGCGTCGCCCGACTGGCTCTCGCGACTGGCGGAGCAGTTTGCACCCGGCGTAGAGATGGTCGGAGGCTATGCCAACTATCTCAACGATGAGACGCGCCAAGCACGCCGCCCGATCTTCGAACGTCTGCGTTTGCAGTTGCGTTTGGCGCGAGCTGCTCGGAGCGGACGCCCCATTTATGCCGACCCCTGCAACCTGGCCGTCAAGAAAGCCTTTTTTATGGCGCAGGAGGGCTTTGCCAATAGTCTGCTACTGCCCTTTGGGGAGGAAGAATTGTTTGTGGATGCCTATGCTACGCCTGAAAATTTCCGCCTGACTTGGCATCCTGACGCAACGATTTGCCAGCAACTACCCGCTCGCCGCCTGCTTTCTGACGAGCGGATCTATACGGCGGAGATCGCCAACCGCAGTAGTCGCCGCCGCCGACTGTATGCTGCGCGCGAAGCGTGGGCTTCCTGCTTTTTCTTTCTGTTTTTCCTACTGACGCTGACTTATATCGGTGAGCGTACATTTTATATTTTACAACAATCAGTTTACTTATCCAAGATTTGGCTACAGATCTGCCCTTCTTGCTCCTGCTCATCACGGCTATCATCCTACCGATCCGCTTGATGCGCAAGGCTACGCGGGCTCTGGGTGAGCGTCGCTTTGGCGGGATGCTGATTGCCTACGCTTGGCTGCAACCTTTGCGCAACCGGCTCACGTATCTGCGCCGCCTCCACCGCAGCGACAGTTTCGTGCGTCCCTCTTTATAATTGTTCACTTTTGACTGACGACCGACAAACGGCCGATACCGCTGATAGCGTCCGGCCTTTGCATGCTACCGGCAGTTATTGGCGCGTAAAGGATCAACTTTTACCGCCACGCAAAGGCACAAACTATGGCGACAAGTCAAAGTTTGATACATTTAGTCCCCTACTCCCCCCCCTCCTCCTCTTCTTTCTACACTCAACGCCTTAAATGGCGACGCTTGAAACGCAAAAATGACCGCAAGAAGGCGGCTTTTGTTTTCGTTTGGTGGCGGCAAACAATAGTTTGGTCCCACCAAACCATAGTTTGTTCCCGGCAAACGATAGTTTGGCGGCAGCAAACAATAAACAAACAAAGGAGAACAATGCAAAAATCAGCGCAGAAGCACGAACAAAGGAGACCTGCCCACCGTCCGGCGCACCGAACGTCCCGCCTTACTTTTCCTCCGCAAGCACAATGCAAAGAAAATCTATCACAGCCCATACAAAGACGGCGAATAATCGAGGACTTACCCCGAGAAACGACTGCTCGCTCTGCCAAAAGGCCGCTTCAGCACCAAGGCATCAAACGAAATAAGCGGAAAAGGAAGCCTTGAACAGAAAAAAAGTGCACAAAGTATTTGGCAAACCAAAAAAATCATTCTACCTTTGCACTCGCTTAACGGCAATTAGGTAGATCCGCTAGCTCAGCTGGTAGAGCACAACACTTTTAATGTTGGGGTCTTGGGTTCGAGCCCCAAGCGGATCACACCAAGAAAAAGAGGCTTATCGCAGGATAAGCCTCTTTTTTCGTTGATAGACCTATATTCGCCTCCACTTGATCAGTGCGGCGTCAGTTTATCACAGTCGGCCGACTCGCAAAGCAAACGAAACACTACGACCAAGTCGCAACTTTTCAAATACGATTGCGCCGCCCAAACGTATGGCCCTATCCGAAACGAACAGGAATAAGTTTGGGCGGCGCAATCGTAAATATGCAGCAGCTTTAAGCGTAGGCATTCTTAAGCGGAAATCATATGCACGTCTGTCGTATCAAGACTACCTTACGCCTCGATACAGCCTTTTATTTTACTAAGGTAGCGCGAACGATGCGCAAGCCAATCATAGGCAAACAAGCAACAGATTTACGTAAACGAAAAAAAGAAAGCCTCTCCGAAGAGAGGCCATGGGAATAAAATCCTTCGGCATATAGCCTTATTGTGATATGATGTAGAATATCCTTTTTCTGAGGCAAATTTAAGAATTTCATTTGTACAAGCCAAATTTTTGGTCTATTTTTACAGAAAATTTACAAACTTACCTTATGAAAACCCGAATATTAGGTCTCGATACCGGTACCAACAGCTTAGGTTGGGCAGTTGTAGATCGTGATGAAAACAACCAATATACGCCCATCTGCCGCGGAGATTTAATCTTCACGGAAGGCGTGAAGCAAGAAAAAGGCATCGAATTTTCTTTGGCTGCCGAAAGAACTTCTTATCGCGCTTCGCGGCGCCATTACTTCCGCCGGCGTCTGCGCAAAGTAGAAGTGCTGAAAGTTTTGGTGAAGCATAAGTTGTGCCCGCCGCTTTCTGATGAAGCGCTCAACCGTTGGCATACGAAAAAAGAATATCCGCTTGATGAGGACTTCATACTTTGGCAGCGCACGAGCGAAGCTGACAATAAGAATCCTTATCACGACCGTCACATTTGCTTGCACCGCAAGTTGAACTTGAAAGATTCTCAGACGGATCGCTATACGCTGGGGCGCGCACTCTATCACTTGACGCAGCGCCGCGGCTTCAAGAGTAACCGCCTTGACACGAAAGAAGAGGAAAAGAAGGAGGAGAAAGCTGGGTCGAACAAGAAAATCGATGTAAAGAAGGCCATCTCTGATTTGTCGGAAGAGATGAAGAAGGCAGGATGCACGTTCTTGGGAGATTACTTTTACCTACTCTATCGCACGGAAGGCAACCGTGTGCGCATTCGTTCCCGCTATACGGATCGGGAAAAGCATTATTTGGAAGAGTTTAAAGAGATCTGCCGCGTACAAGAATTGGACGAGGATCTGGCGAAAGCGCTGGAGAAGACGATTTTCTTTCAGCGCCCGCTAAAATCTCAGCGCCAAGGCGTAGGAAAATGTACGCTTGAAAAAGACCAGCGACGCTGTGTCCTCTTTCATCCTTTATATGAGGAATACCGAATGCTCTGTTATCTCAACAATATCCGCATCAAAACGCCATCCAACGACCGCTTGCGTCCATTAAATAAAGAAGAGCGAGAGAAAATCACGCCCCTCTTCTACAAAGAAAAGAACTTCGACTTCGAAAAGATTGCTGAAAAGCTCGCAGGAAAAACGCCTTTCGGCTGGATAAGGGATGAGGAGGATTGGCCTTACCAATTTAATTATCGCATGACGCAAGAGGCGCCGGCCTGTCCCACAACTGCACAACTAATAAAGGTCTTTGGCGAAGATTGGAAAACAGCTATGGCCGAAACTTACACGATGAGCACCAAGCAGGACGGGACGTTAAAAACGGAAGATGAGATTTGCACGGACATTTGGAACGTGCTCTATTCTTTTTCTTCAAAAGAAAAGCTGAAGGAGTTCGGGTTAAAGAAACTGCAACTGGATGAAGTGCAAGCCAAAGCTTTCTCGGAAATTCGCCTGACACGCGACTTTGCCTCGCTAAGTTTGAAGGCAATACGCAAAATTCTTTTCTTCTTGCACACAGGCGAAGACTATTCGAAGGCTATCTTTTTGGCAAACATCCCAACAATTGTCGGTGAAGAAATATGGAGCAACATTGAGCGACGCTCTCGCTTGCTATATAAAGTCGATGTAGCCCTTCACCCGCAAGAAGAGGACGAAGCAGAAGAGCATCGCACAATCGCAGAGCGCATCAAAGCGGCAGTGGCGACAGAAGTGCCTGATGCGCCGATCGATTTGCTGTATCACCCCTCAATGATTGAGGCCTATCCGGACGCCAAGCGAAACGAGCGCTTCGATTGCTACCAACTGGGCTCTCCGAAGACGAACGCTGTGCGCAATCCGATGGCTATGCGCTCGCTACATATGGTGCGCAAAGTAATCAACCACTTGCTGCGCAAGCATATCATTGATGAGAAGACTGAAATACACATTGAATATGCGCGCGAACTGAACGATGCCAACAAGCGCCAAGCCATTGCCGATTGGCAACGCGAGTTAAGCAAACGGCACACAGCATATGCGCAAAACATTAGGCAACTCTATAAAGCTGAAACCGGCTTAGAGATTGAGCCAACGAAGACGGACATCTTAAAATATCAACTCTGGGAAGAGCAGCAACACGTCTGCTTGTACACAGGTAAGAAGATTGGCATTGCAGACTTCTTGGGCGCAAACCCGAAGTTTGACATTGAGCACACGATCCCGCGCAGCCGAGGCGGCGATAGCACACAAGAGAACTTAACGCTTTGCGAGAGTCAGTTTAACCGCGACACCAAACGCGACAAGTTGCCCACAGAATTAGCCAACTATGAAGAAATCTTAGCGCGCATCGAGCATTGGAAGAAGCAGTGCTACGCGCTGAAGCTAAAACGAGACGGCATCCGCACGCATTCGGGCCTGGAGAAGAGTATAAAGGATTCTAAGATTCGAAGACGCCATCTTGTGGGCTTAGAATACGGCTACTTGAAGGGGAAATATGATCGGTTTACGATGAAAGAAGTTCCCGAAGGCTTCAGTCGGCGCCAAGGTGCGGGCATCGGCTTGATTTCAAAATATGCCGGCCTCTTCTTGAAGTCGCTCTTTAAGGACCCGAAAAACCCCAATCGCTCCAACGTCTATGTCGTCAAAGGCGCTATTACGGCTGAGTTCCGCAAACTATGGGGCTTGCAGCAAGCCGATGAGGCGAAATCGCGTGAGAATCATACGCACCACTGCATTGATGCTTACACCATCGCTTGCATTGGGCCGTGCGAATACGCTGCCTTAGCTGCATATTATCGAAGCGATGAGGAGTTCAAGTATGGGAGGCGCCGTGAAAAGCCGCAGTTTGAGAAACCTTGGCCCACGTTTACGGAAGACTTGCTGAAACTGCAAGAGGAGTTGCTCATCGTGCATCAAACTACTGACAAACTGGGCAAACGAGATCGGCGAAAAGTAAAGACGCCGCGCGGGAAGTTCCTCACAGGCGGCGACTCCGCACGCGGCAGGCTGCATCAAGAAACGTATTATGGCGCCATTAACTACGATGGCAACATAAAATATGTCGTAAGAAAGCCGCTGGATAGTTTAACTGAAAAGGACCTAGATAAAATTGTCGATGAAACGGTTAAGGGCATTGTCAAAGGCGCCATAGAGGCAAAGGGCAGCTTGAAAGAAGCCCTTGCTGACGGTATATATATGAATAAGGAGAAGGGGATCTTGATTAAGCGGGTGAGAATCTTCACTCGTCTAACGCAGCCGCTTACCCTACGCTCGCTGCGCGACCAATCTCAAAAGGAGCACAAACGTAAAGTTTACGTAACCAACGAAAGGCAATTACGATGATGGCCATCTACGAAGGAGTCGTAAAAGGCAAGACCAAGCGCGAGTTTGACTTGGTCAACAACATTGAAGCCGCCGAGTTCTTTAGGAAAGGGAAATAATCGGGTGCAAGGCCTACCCTCTTGCCGGAAAGGAGCGACAGTGGATTCCCTTTAAAGCAAACATTAAAAATAGGAACGTTAGTATTGCTCTATGAGACTTCTCCAAGCGAAATAGACTTCTCTGATCCTAAAGATGTTGCCAAACGATTGTATAAGGTGGTTGGAATGAAGACTCTTAGTGGCAAAAATACATATGGAATTATAAAGCTTCGCTATCACCAAGAAGCTAGGCCATCTGGAGAACTAAAGTTCCAAAACAAATCATTCAAAAACGGAGAGCCCACACTTCCAGCGAGACTATTGTATCACACTCAATTTAATGCTTTGGTAGAAGGGCAAGATTTCGATTTGGATATCACTGGTGAAATCATTTTAAAGCGTCCTTAGAATTATGCTCAAGCGCAGCCTTGTCTTTATGCATCCGGCCACTTTGTCTTTACGCAATGGGCAAATGGTTATCATCAGAAAAGAACTTCCTGATGATAAGCTTACCGTGCCCATTGAAGACATTGGTTTGGTGATGATCAACCACGCGATGGTAAGCCTAACCATCCCTCTCCTAAATGCTTTGACGGAGCAAAACGTGGCAGTCATCTTCTGCAATGAGAAAGGTATGCCTGCTTCGATGCTCTACAATTTGCAGGGCAACACCACGCAGGGAGAAACCTTACGCAACCAACTCGAAGCCGGCGAGGTACTCAAAAAGACGCTTTGGAAGCAGATCATCGAAGCTAAAATAAAGAATCAAGCTGCACTTTTAAACAAGATGGGCAAGGAGGGTAGCATCTTAAAGCCCCTTTATACGAATGTAAAAAGTGGAGACAGCGATAATCGGGAAGGCATCGCGGCCAGATTGTATTGGACCGCCTTGTTTGGCAGCGATTTCATCCGCGATCGGAACATACCGGGTATCAATTCGCTCTTAAACTATGGCTACTCGGTCTTACGAGCAGCCGTTACGCGAGCCTTGGTCTCCTCCGGCTTGTTTCCGGCATTGGGCATCTTTCACCATCATCGCAGCAATGCCTTCCCATTGTCTGACGATTTGATGGAACCTTTCCGACCTTTTGTAGACGAGATCGTGTTTGAACTAACGGTCCAAGGCGAGGCGGAACTAAACACAGCGACCAAAAGCCGCCTGATCCGCGTGCTATACGTAGACACTTACTTTTTCAAAGTAACACGCCCCCTATCCGTGGGCTTAAGTATGACGATGGCTTCTTTAGCCAAGTGCTATGCCAAGGAGCAAAAGAAGTTGGTCGTCCCGTTATTAAAATGAGTGAAGTCAGATTAAACGCTTATCATATTATGTGGCTCTTTGTGATGTTCGACTTGCCTACGATGACCAAGAAAGATCGCAAAGCTTCTGCCCTCTTTCGGAAGCAACTTGAAAAAGATGGCTTCTCAATGCATCAATTCAGCGTCTATATCCGCCATTGTGCCTCAAAAGAAAGTGCCGATGTACACATAAAGCGCGTAAGATCCAACTTACCGGCAAAAGGATCTGTCAGCATTCTCTCCATTACCGACAAGCAATACGCCGGCATCATCAACTTTTGGGGTGCAGAAAGTCAAAAGCTACCCTCTACGCCCCTGCAATTAGAACTATTTTAGTACTTTTGCCCATAGGAAGTTACACATCAACACCATTTCCTATACACAAAAGAGCCCTTCAAAGGCTTCCATCTCAATGGATTATCTCATATAGGTTGTGGTTTGATGTAGAAGAAGGATATAACACAACCGGAAAGGACGCAGCCCCAAGATACAATAGTTGTGGTTTGATGTAGAAGAAGGATATAACACAACGGATTTCCCTTACAGGGCATACACTTCGAGGTTGTGGTTTGATGTAGAAGAAGGATATAACACAACAACTGTTTCTGAGCGTACAGATAACGACATGTTGTGGTTTGATGTAGAAGAAGGATATAACACAACAGATGAAGTTATCACAGTAAAACCTGGATGGTTGTGGTTTGATGTAGAAGAAGGATATAACACAACATGCTATTATTATATACTCACCTCGCAATAGTTGTGGTTTGATGTAGAAGAAGGATATAACACAACAAACTGCTAAAAAAAATTTGGTGTCAGTTAGTTGTGGTTTGATGTAGAAGAAGGATATAACACAACCAAGTGTGGAAAAGAGCGTATTTCATCACAGTTGTGGTTTGATGTAGAAGAAGGATATAACACAACAAATTGGGTAATGTCGTATATAGTCACCTCGTTGTGGTTTGATGTAGAAGAAGGATATAACACAACTATAGCGACAACGGCCGTATGGATAATGTGGTTGTGGTTTGATGTAGAAGAAGGATATAACACAACAATAGAAAAGAAGAGATGGCGCGCCTCGCGTTGTGGTTTGATGTAGAAGAAGGATATAACACAACCCTTGATTTGGAAAAAACACGCCGCCGGCGTTGTGGTTTGATGTAGAAGAAGGATATAACACAACCAACAACGCGAATCTCGTTTGTCGTGTAAAGTTGTGGTTTGATGTAGAAGAAGGATATAACACAACTTTTCGACAAGTTATTGTAAGTTATCGTAAGTTGTGGTTTGATGTAGAAGAAGGATATAACACAACTGGCTGACCTTACCATTTCTTTCCCAAAGGTTGTGGTTTGATGTAGAAGAAGGATATAACACAACGAAAAACGCGTCTATTTTACGGGTGACCCTGTTGTGGTTTGATGTAGAAGAAGGATATAACACAACAAAGAGAAAGAAGAAAAGAAAGAAATATATGTTGTGGTTTGATGTAGAAGAAGGATATAACACAACTATCGTTCACACGGTCGGCTTCAAAACCAGTTGTGGTTTGATGTAGAAGAAGGATATAACACAACCTGAAGCTATGCGCATGGTTAATGCGCTAAGTTGTGGTTTGATGTAGAAGAAGGATATAACACAACAAGAGGCGGAGAATGTGGAAACGCGGTTGTGTTGTGGTTTGATGTAGAAGAAGGATATAACACAACCGGAAGATTACGTCTTTGTCAGCGCCCTCCGGTTGTGGTTTGATGTAGAAGAAGGATATAACACAACTTACTGCTCGCTGCATTTTCCCTTGACCAGTTGTGGTTTGATGTAGAAGAAGGATATAACACAACAGTTTCTGCTGGTTAAACGTGCCATACTCCGTTGTGGTTTGATGTAGAAGAAGGATATAACACAACCCGCCTTTCCGGCAAATGGCACGAAGCTTTGTTGTGGTTTGATGTAGAAGAAGGATATAACACAACATACACACTTGATAAAAGCAAGTGTTTTTTGTTGTGGTTTGATGTAGAAGAAGGATATAACACAACAAAAAGGATTGTATCAACTAGCTTGGCGGCGTTGTGGTTTGATGTAGAAGAAGGATATAACACAACACTTGGACTGATGACAATGCCAAGGCAAACGTTGTGGTTTGATGTAGAAGAAGGATATAACACAACGGGTGCAACGTCATTTGTTGACGAGAGTTGTTGTGGTTTGATGTAGAAGAAGGATATAACACAACTCAATGAATATCGTAAAGATCGTATTAATGTTGTGGTTTGATGTAGAAGAAGGATATAACACAACGGGAAAGGGTGATTTACGTTACGCAACTAAGTTGTGGTTTGATGTAGAAGAAGGATATAACACAACTCCTGACGAAAAGTACTTTAAGGTCCCTTGTTGTGGTTTGATGTAGAAGAAGGATATAACACAACAATTACAACAACAACTGGCTCGAGGAGGTGGTTGTGGTTTGATGTAGAAGAAGGATATAACACAACTCGGAAAACACAAGCAGTTCTAACGATTCTGTTGTGGTTTGATGTAGAAGAAGGATATAACACAACCAGCAGTTCTAATTTAAGCAACTCTTTTGTGTTGTGGTTTGATGTAGAAGAAGGATATAACACAACCCATTTTTTATAAAAAGATTATCTGTTAAAGTTGTGGTTTGATGTAGAAGAAGGATATAACACAACAGCAATTTGTAAACGAGATCCAGGGAGCGAGTTGTGGTTTGATGTAGAAGAAGGACATAACACCACTTTGCGGTATATTTCAAAGGTTTTGTGGTCATTTCCTTGCCATAGTCGTGAGAACATCCGATATTTGCATTGTCCTTTCACTGGTGTTAAGGAGCGGAAAACCTTGATAGTTAAGAGTCTTTATCGTATGGAAGTGCTGAGCTAAACCGGAGAAAGGAAAAACTACCGTCTTTTTATTCCTCTTCCTCCTATTTTCTTTTTACTTGAAGTTGCGTTTATAATGCGTCATTGTGCGTCAGTGCGGCCTCGGATTATTGGGCTTAATGATAACTTCTTAGGGTTGGTCTCTCAAAACGTCCTTGTTCTTGTACGCGTTGGGTAATTTGAAAGGCCAAGCCTAAGGGCTTTCTTTCTTGCGATGTGCTATTGGCTTGTGTTGTCGCTTTGCTCTAATGTCTTATTCTCTAAAAGGAAAAGTCTAAGGGCTTATAGGTGGGGGGAGTTAGTCGTAGCGTAGTCGTTGTGTGGGTGATATTGATTATATTAAGTCTTCTGCAGGTTCTGGGGCGTTGTGAACTGTGCGTTGTTTCTGGAACTATGAAAATAGTTGGTATGTCCCTCCAAACTAAGGAGAAATATGCCGACTTATTAAATGGAAGTTTTTTCTTCTTTTCGAGGCGAATGTGGTATTTGAAGAGAAACGCGCGAACAAATGCGCTTCTTCGCCTCTTGGCGTGGATGCGGACGGAGGGGGGGCAGCGTGCTTTATTATTTCACCTCCTTTATATTATCGTTTTCCTCTTTTCTTCCTCGTGCCTGTTCCGGCGGCTTTCGGCTTCCTGCGCTCGGCTCTTTTTTGTTGCACATACTTCCACACTTTTACGGCGAGCAGTTTGTCGTTGTCCGAACGGCCTGCGTATCTGTACTCGCCCTTTTTGGGGTCGAAACTTATCTGTTGGGGCAAGTAGTTTGTAGGACTGTCTGTGTCGATTTGGGGTGTTCCTACCATTTCCCACCAATTGTCGAGGAATGATGCCTCGTAGATTTTGTAGTGTCCCGTCTCTGTGTCTTTGACAAAATGGGCTACGACGCTGCATTCTTCGCCGTCTTTGCTCCTCACTCTGCAGTATTCCCAATAGAGGGTGAACTCGGGGTTGAGTTCTCTAAACCTGTCTTCTTCCATTTCCGACCCACATAAAAAATAGGCCGAGTTTACGGGGGCGTAGAGGGCTACAAGCTTCAGGTAGGTCTTGCCATCTTGGTCGCTCTCCAAACATACGTTCAGGTTTCGTTGCTCGAACAGCGGCTTCGGGAGTTTTGTGGGTACATATGTTGTGTTGCAGCATCTATTATGGCGAATAGTATGAATATGATTGCTCGTATCATTATTTCTTTTTGTTACTTCATCCTTTGAGCTTGTTGCCCACCGTTGCTTTTTGCTCTTCATTGCATTTGCTCCGACACGACTCTGCTAAATGACCACTATCGGGCGGATGGCGTAGGGCGATATTCGTTGTTGAGCTTTATCAGATGTGCTAAATACTCTTGCGCTCCTCTTTTAGTAGTGCCCATTAAGTTTTCTTTCTCTTCTTGGGCTTTGGTTCGGGTAGTTCTTTGCAAGTGGATCGCACGAGAGCAGCTATGTATTCGTGATCATCGAGTTCTTCGATATAAAAATAGTTTTTAGCGCCTTTGTATGGCGGCTGGAGCTGCTCCGTGCGCAGGAGTTTTCGCCCTGCTTCCGTTGGTTTTATGTAGAACCGGTTGTCGCAAATGAGGCCGAAAATCTTGTTGTCGCAATAAATACCATAGTCGCCAAACATTTTCTTTGTGATTATTTCTCCGGCATCAGCACATTGGTCGGCAACGTACTGTACAAAATCAGGATTAGAAGCCATTCTTGATCAGTTTTTAATTGTTAGTGTATTTGCTTTCGTTTATTTGTTTTCTCCTCAAAGATTATCAAGTAGTCATACTTTGAATGAACGAGGATTCTTTCAGAATTGTCGAGCCATACATAGCCTTATACTTTTGTTGTAATTAGTCCTTGGCTGTCCTTGCCCAATCGTTCAGTGAAACATTAAACCGCGCGCCATACTGCCTCGCCCAACCTATGTTGAAATTGTCAGAGAAACTGTTGCCTTCGTATGGACTTTCAACATAGTAAAACTCTACGATGTCTTCGCCGCTCGTCGGTTCGCAAATCAGATCGACAAAAGCGATGCGCCCCGTAGTAGCTCCCAAGTCGGTGCGCTCAATCTTCCAATTACTACTTTCCATCACAATGTCGGCAATTTTCCTATCTTTCATCGGATCATCAGCAGATCGCTTTGAGTTGTCAAACTCTTCTTGTTGATGGATGCCCCCGGATGATTTTGTTAAGCATAGCCTCGTCTCTCCAATTGCCCCGCTTGGCATAGATGTCCTCCGTCTTCCAATCACGGTAAGTGTATCTGATTTTCTTTATCTTACCGGTCTTGGGATCTTTTACCTCGACCTCTTTGTCTTTTTTCTTCTTAGAGAACAGTCCGGAACCTGCAGCTTTAGAAGCATTACTAAGTATTCTCCCGAGCTGCGCTTGACTTTCCGTACACATAAAAGAGGCTAAAAAGTACGATAAGCCATATTTTTTTATCATTCGTCCCATAACTTGAAAATGTTTAATGAAAAATAAAGGTTAATTCTCCCTTACTTGGGTTTTTACGCTAGTATATTCGCTTCAAAGATATTAAAAAGATGAAAACGACGCCACCTTTCGAGGAAAAAAGAGGCTTGTCGGGCGAGTTGTTGTCGTTAATGTTTTCCGCCACTCCGCAGTACCGAAAAAATAGCTCAGAGGAGTGTCTAAACTTTCTTAGGTGATCGGAAAAAAATTCTCTTAGGTGATCAGGGAAAAATTGTCTCCTATGATCGTAAAAATTGTCCTATAAGACAATTTTTTTCTTCTCTTATAGGAAAGTTTTACAATGCTATATAACATTGATAATCAGTATTATTTTTGTCTTTCTTCAGCACTCTTTCTGCCCGATGCTGTTGCGCGTGTCGAGGCTTTTGCTTTAGGCAGGCAGGAAAAGGAAGTCATAAGTGAAGCTGATGTAAGCTCCCCTGAAAATTTTTCTGTTTAGAAGGCTATAATAGTAGGGGGTGTGCTTTCGGAAAAGTCCGCAACGCCGATTGTTGGGCGTTGCGGACAGAGCGTGGAAGGTGTTGAGCGTTTTGTAAACGACCAAAGTGTTGGGGATAATAGACTGAAAGACACTGACAATAAAGTCCGGACTCGTCATCCTTTTCTTTAAGCAGGCTTTTGCAGCCTATTCTTTGTTTGTATCTTTCAGAATTTGGGCGAGAATTTCAGGTAGCTCCCAATTGCACGCTTTCATTTGCTCGAGCAGGGTTTTGCCTGCTGTCGATAGTGAGAAATACATTTCGCGTTTGTCGACCTTTCCCATGACACGTGAGATCAGAGCTTTCTTCTCAACAGCGCAGATAATCTTTGACGTGTTGGAGCAGGTTAGGCCTAAGGCTTCAGCAATTTCGCCAGCAGTTAAACTTTTATTTTCGGAAAGCAGGCACAGGAGCATTCCCTCGTTGATGTTCACGCCATGAAGCTTTTGCATTTCTTGTTCTAAAGCTGAAATGGCACGATAGATGTCGCGTAAGCGGCAAATACAGGTTTTGTCCATATCTGTTTCTTAAATAAAGAGATTAACGTTTGCATCTTCAGCGCGTTGCATATAAGTGGCAACACCACCTATGCTTACTCCATCTATGAGTTCGTTTTTGTCAATTCCCATCATGTCCATTGACATTTGGCACGCAATAAACTCTACACCATTGGCGCGCGCTTGATCGCGCAAGTCTTCGAGCGAACTGATGTTTTTCTTCCGCATGATGTGGCGCATGAGTCGATCCCCTATACCCAGCATACTCATCTTAGATAGGTGTAGGCTTTGGGAGCTTTTGGGGAGCATCCACGAAAACATCTTACCGAAGATATCTTTCTTTACTTTAGGCTTTCGTTCGCGCTTAATCACGTTGAGTCCCCAAAATGTAAAGAAGATGGAGACCTTATGCCCCGTAGCTGCTGCTCCATTGGCCAGTACAAAGGTTGCAAGGGCTTTGTCGAGGTCATCGCTAAACATAATCAGCGTTTTGTTTTTGCTGTTGCTGGTAGCGTTTGGCGTAGTTTCTTGCGGATCTTTTTTCTCTATCACTACGGTATGATAACCCTTTTTGATTGTTTTCGTAATGAGACTATTGCCCGTTGTTTGGCACCACGCCTCAGCATCGCGGGAGAAGCCTGCATCTGTGGCTACGACCTCGATACGTTCGCCTGTTTGCGCTTGGTCCATCGCATTTTTTAGTTTCATAATAGGGCCCGGGCATTGCAGTCCGCACGCATCTATTTTAAGCGTAGATATGCAGGGCTTTTTCGTGCTGATTTCCGGCTGCTGCTTGGGCGTGGCCTTATTTGTGATGGGCGCTGTCGCGAGGGCGTAAATCTGATAACCACCGGAGAGATTACATACGTTCTTAAAGCCGTGGCCTTGGAGGATGCGTATTGCCAAATAACCACGAAGTCCGACGGCGCAGAACACTACGATGTCTTTGTCCTTGGGTAGTTCGTTGAGGCGCTCACGTAGTTTTTCCAGCGGGATGTTTACAGCTCCTTGAATCGTACCCAAGTCGTATTCGCTCGGCGTTCTGACGTCGAGCAGGAGCGTCTTATTGCGGTCAAGATTATCTATGTCTCTCCAATAAATGGCAGGCATCGCGCCACTAATGATATTATGCGCCACATAGCCCGCAATAGCTATGGGATCTTTGGCAGAAGAGAAAGGCGGTGCATAAGCTTGCTCTATGCGAATGAGGTCTTGCACCGTGCCCCCTTGCTTGATGATTAGTGCAATTTGATCAATCCGTTTGTCTACACCATCATTTCCCACACATTGTGCGCCCAATAAGCGCCCCGTTTGGGGGTCAAAAGTCAGTTTGGTAGTTAGGCGGAATGAACCGGGGTAGTAGCCGGCGTGCGCCGCCGAAACGGTGGTGGAACTAGCATAGGCGATACCTGCTTGCTTTAAGCGCTTTGCCGGTAATCCGGTAGTAGCCACCGTGAGGTCGAACACCTTTGCAATGGCAGTACCTATAGAACCCTCGTATTTTTCTTGTTTGCCTCGCACCATATTGTCAGCCACAATGCGTGCTTGCCTATTGGCAGGACCAGCTAAGTAGTTGAGCCAGTTTTCTCCTGTAACGGGGTGAGGATATTCAATCGCATCTCCCACGGCGAAGATGTCGGGGACGGATGTCTCTAAATACTCGTCAACTTGGATGCCACGCCCCACGCGAATGCCGGCTTCGGTGGCTAGATTCGTGGAAGGGCGAACGCCGATGGAGAGCAGTACGAGGTCGGCATCTAAGTTCTCGCCATTTGCTAAGCAGACACGGATACGGTGGTCGACTTGCTCAAAATGGTCTACGCCTTTTTCGAGATAGAGGTCAACACCTTTATCTGTTAAATGGCGATGAACGTATGAAGCCATAGAGAAATCGATAGGCGCCATAACTTGATTAGCCATTTCGACAATCGAAACCTTTGCTCCTGCTTCTTGAAGGTTTTCGGCCATTTCCAAGCCAATGAAACCTCCACCCACAACAACAGCACTTTTCACTTCGTGTTCTTGAAGGTAGCTCTTGATGCGGTCGGTATCTTCTACATTTCGGAGTGTGAAGATTCCCTCAAGGTCTATTCCTTTTAGTGGTGGACGCACAGGCGTAGCACCGGGTGAGAGTAAGAGGCGGTCATAGCCTTCTTCATAACAAGAGCCATCGGCTTTGCGCACCGTTACCGTCTTCTTTTCGGGATGAATAGCTATGACCTCGCTGCAAATGCGTACATCTACATTAAATTGTTGTCCGAAAGCTTCAGGAGTTTGGACAAAGAGTTTTTCGCGATGGGCAATCACGCCACCTATATAATAAGGAAGACCGCAATTTGCATACGAAATATGTGGTCCCTTTTCTAAAAGGATAATCTCTGCTTGTTCGTCGATGCGGCGGATGCGGGCTGCTGCTGTTGCACCGCCCGCAACACCGCCAATGATAAGATGTTTCATGTATCTGCTATGTTTTCAGTGTTCCTCTTTCAGAAGAATATCTGCAATCGCACGTTCAAAATCGTTTTGCATCATTGCGCCGGTTGCCATCTGAGGCTTCTCACTCATCGGAATGAACAACAAGGAGGGAATAGATCGGACGCCAAAGAGAGCAGCAAGTTCTTGCTCTTTATCAACATCGACCTTAAACACATTGATACGTCCATCGTATTTTTCTGCTATCTTTTCGAGCACCGGCGCCGTAGCTTTGCAAGGGCCACACCAAGTGGCGTAGAAATCAATAATGGCTGGCTTGTCGCCAAGATATTTCCATTCTTGCGGATTTGCTTCAAAGTCCATAATTTGCTTCTTGAAGTCGGCTATCGTTAAGTTTTGTACGCTCTATGTCTTCTTTTATTTTTGAGAATTATTCAGTTCTAAATTTTATTTTCCATTGGAAACTTGTGCAAAAGTATAGATAACTTTTCAATGAAACAAATTTCCTTTGGAAAATAAATAGAATGAGATAAAAAAGGATGATGTAGAGCGCTATTTTATGCCAGCCTATTTGAGAGTCTAAACTCCTTTGCTCTTGTGCAATATGTAGATAACTCCTTACGACCTTACGCTCTTTATTGGCCATTTCTGCTTTTGTCTATTTCTCTGCTCGTTCGTTTTCAAGATAAGTTGCGCGCTGTTTGTTCCGCCATAAAAACAGTCGGTATAAATCTCCATATTAAGGAGAAATATACCGACTGATTAAAGGGAGGAGTTCTCAGCTACTCTTCGAGGTAAGTGTTTAGCTTGAAGAGAGAAGCGTTGATTAAAGCGCTATTTTCTTCACGATGCGCTTACCCTCTTGATTTACAACTACGATGTAGTTGCCGTGAGCGAGAGAGAAGGAGATGGAATCGTGCGCTTTCTTTTCTATGAGTTTCTTGCCATCCGTGCCATATACAAGGATGCGCGCGTTGTTGAGGCCGGAGATGTTTAGAACTTCTCCCTGCGTAGTGAAGCGCACGTTGTCGAGTGCGACGTTGGCTACTGATACCAATTCAAGCTCTTCGATGTGCGTAAAGGCCTTCCAACCCGGAGCTTGACTGTAAGCTGCTTTCGTGCCTTTGGGTACGTACAACGTAGCTGCTTCGATGTCAGCGATGTCAGCGAAAGCCAAATCATCAAGTGCGGGAGGCGTCGTGCTGTAAGAGTATACCTTAGCAATAGATTGGCAGCCTCTGAATGCACTGGCTCCGATGGTTACGTCCTTCGGAACGTTGAGCGTAACAATAGCCGAGCCTTGCAGTGCTTGCTCACCAATGTAAGTGACGCCTTCTTGGGGAAGGTCGAAACTTGCTAATCTAAAACAAGCCTTAAAGCAGAAGTCGCCGATGCGTTTGAGCGCTTTGCAGTGATCAATCTTAAGATCTACCAAGTTGGCTGCGCCGATGAAAGCATAGTTTTCCAATACTTCCACATTCGCCGGAAGCACAAGCTTTTGAGGATGGAAGTTGAAAGCAAAGGCATATTTTTCAATCTTCTTAATATCGTTCGGGAGTTCGATCGGCTTAGCCTCTTGTCCCGGTTGTACGAATGAGGGGTAGTGCATCAAGGCGCGGTCAGCCTTGCGAATGAGCATTCCGTTGAGCGTTTCGAAGAAATCGTTGCCGCCCTCAATCTTCTTGATTGGAATAGCGAAAGTGAATGCGCCTGTGCGTACCTTTTCTACAGAAGCAGGGAGTGAGAACGTTTCTTGCGGGTAAGCCGTAGCTACTTGTACCAGCTCTTTGCCATCTTTTGAATAGATTGCGTTGTCGGTAGAAGTGAAGTGTTGGTTTTCAGCAACGACAACCAACTTCTTCAACTGGCCACAGAACATAAAGGGAAGTTCTCCGATGCTTTCTACTTGGGCAGAAATAGTCAGTCCCGTCAGGCTGGAGCCCTTAAAGGCGAAGTCGGCAATATGCTTAACATTGTTGGGGATGACTACATCGCCTACGGCATCCCATTTCACCAGTGTGTTGCCTTCGATTACGGGGGCGTGGTCGCCACCTTGGTGTCCTTCTTCCTCGCAAACCAAGTGTACGGTGAGGTCGCTCGTAACATTGTTGACGCGCAACTCTTTATCTTTTTCCGTTTTCTCCTCATCGTTAACGATCCAAGTGCCTACCTTATAGCCGGCATTGGGAGCAGCCGTGAAGATGATATCTTTGCCGCTTGCTACAGCCTCGCCGTTGGCTACAGGTGCGCCTTCTGCGGTGCGAGCTGATACGGAACCATTGCCGCTGAGCTCTTTATAATTAATGACTACAGTGCCTTCGTTGCGTTCGAAACGAACGAGGAAGTCGATCGTCTTAGTCGGCGTTACCGTCCAAGTTGTTTTGCCTTTCAACTCCTCATTTTCGATGTACTTGCCGTCACTATTTTCAAAGAGCCAATCTGTGACTTTATAACCTTTGACCGGCGTAGCGGTGAAAGTCACAGTCTTGCCTGTGGGTACGATATCGCTGCTCTTGAATTCTTTGCCATCCATTACGCCCGTCACCGTACCGCCGGCGGCATTGGCCGACTTGAAGAATATGCGGTTACCTTCAGGGAGTTTGTTGCAATGCGCTACGATGTTAAGATCTTCGTCGACCGACTTAATCTCAAGTACTTTCGGGTTTTGAGGATCGCCGTCGACTTTCTTGCCGTTAACCATCCAGTGAGAAATTCGTAAGTCGTGAATTTGTAGCGGCATTCCATCTTGAGCGTACTGCCTTTGGCCACTTCGCCGCCGTTTTCTACAGTAACAGGGCCCGTAGTCCAAGCCTCGATAAAGCCTGAACCTTCTGGTTCAACCTTGAAGTTTACGCGATATTTCTTCAGTTCGCCTTCAGGCGCACCGACGATAATCTTCGCCTTACTATAATGTTTTGCCAAGGCCGTCTTAACCGTTTCATTGGCCACGTAGATCGTCATTGAAGTGTTGTCGCCCGGGCCTCCGTTGTTGTAGTTGCCAAAAGCGGTAAACTGCTCACTTTCATGGATGTCAATGAGCTTTATGCCGCCGATTTGGCCGAATGATAGGAAGCCTACGCTTTCAAGCTTGGGCAGATAGATGCTTTCCAAAGCATCTGCAGAGAGGAAGCTGGTTTCTCCAATGCTTTTTACGGATTTACCAATGATCGTTTGCAGCATCTTCACGTTCTGGCCCGCGCAGGCTGCAATGCTCGTCGTTTCGTCGGGTAGCGTGATCTTCGTAAATTGAGGGAGAATGATAACGGCCTCCGTCTTGTCTTTTGTAAGTACAGCACCGTCAGCAACCACATAGCCTGCTTGCGCGTTAGTGATCTTGAATTCCGTAATGTTCGGGTCGTTGTTGAAAGGATTCTTTTCGATCTCTGCCAAAGCGCCACCTATGGTCACCTTTTGGAGTGAGGAGCAACTGAAGAATGCGTTCTTACCAATGCGTTTGATGGCCGGCAAGTCGAGCGTCGTGAAGCCGTCGTTGTCGCAAGAAGCAAAGGCTTCTTCGCCGATTTCCTCTACATTCGGCATCTTTACCGACTTAATACCTTTGCATTCCTTAAAGGCTTCTTTGCCGATCTTCTTTACTTGGTTGAAGTCGACAGAGGTGATCTCGTCGTTTGAAGAACGGAGCGATTTCCCAAAAGCAGGAGCCCCATCCCAATCATCATCACCGCCCCAGTCGCCGCCACTTTCGTGGAAACAGTTCGGGGCAATTTCAACTACGCCATCAGGGATTTTAATATCTCCCGATGCCATTGGCCAGCCTATAAGCACGCCATCTTGAATATTCTGTGCTTTGATGCCAAAGGTCGAGGCAATCAGTGAGAACAGAAAGAAAAGGGTGAACTTTTTCATTTGTGGATAATTATTGAAGATTCTATGTTGTCTGCGTTGGTCGCAAACTTTTTTGTATTGTTCCTTTTTTAGTTGTTTACAGCCCTCCTATCCGAACAAAAGCCTACGAAGGCCTGGGTAAGGATACGGCAATTAAAGAATTTCCTAAGTAGATATGCGGGAAAACTTAACGCTTACTTTTACACGAAATCTATTTGGATAACCGCAAGGGGAGGGTAACTTATGACGGGGCGACGATATGTGCTCTCAATGTTCTTACAGACTCTCTTTGTGTAGATGTGACTTTGTTATCAGTTGCCTCCAAATCTGCTATTCTTGTAAGGATTTTGCGGCAGACTCTTGCGTCTGGTTATAAATTAGCCTCCAAAAGAATGTAATGTGCACGTTTCCCTTATTTGAAATGTCTATATTGGTGACAAATGTAAGCAGATGTTTTGATTTTTTTCAAAGAACTTTCTCTTAAGAAACTTTAATCAATTTCTTATAGGTACGTGCCTTACAAATGGGAAACAGGGGACTGACGAATGACAAATCTTCACATTTTACCGACAAGAGTGGTCTCTTTTCGCCTGCTGCGATCCTTGCTTTTGCTTTACTAAGCTGAGTTGTAAACCTTGCCGGGCCGGAGAAAGAAAGGATGTGTAAACTTCAAATATGATTAAGATAATATTCTATCAACGACTATTAACAATAAGACTAAATGTAGTCAACCAAAAACATAAACTGCCAACTTTTCGTGTCTCTACATCGTTGAGATGAGCGTCTCTGCACGTTGAGACACGAGTCTCTACACGTTGAGACGATTGTATCTACACGCAGAGATATCATTTTAGCGCTTTGAAAATAAATCGGCATTACTGAGCGGACTAAGACTCAACGACTAAAAATGTTGCAAACTGCATTGTAGACTTTTCGCGCCTTATGATCGGTCGTATCCTCAAACTTGAAAATTTCATGGGTAAGTTTCGGGTGGACTGACTTTCCGTTATGGTATGATCAATCATAGGACTTCGAAAGGCAGCTTCTTTAGGGTTGTTCGGCAAACGGCTTGAAAGTGAAAAACAGGTGTGGCTGATTTTGAATGAGCATATAAGCCGATAGAAAAAAAGGCGACATAGAGAGTAGTAGTCGCGAGTTGGTTTTCGAGGGGATTGGTTTGTAATAAACCAACATAAACGAATGTTTCTTCTTATGTCTGCTTCAAGCTTAGCTTGGGCGGCTTGGGCCTTTGGCTGTGAAAGATGGAAGTGCAGCGTTTCAAGCTTAATGCGTATCATGAGTTGTTTTGTCGGATTCGGCGAAACGGTTGTGAGGTGCGTGTCTCGTTATAATAAGTATATCGGTATTCTTTATGGAAGTTTCTGAGTTTTTCATCGAAAAGATTGCAATGCTTCCTATGCAAAAAAACGTCTCTATCAAACGAGAAAGGGCGCGTCTGCTTAGACGCGCCCTTTTAGCTTTATATAATTGTCAAAGAGGATCAGCCCTTGATTGCCGTTACGCCGGGGAGTTCTTTCCCTTCGATGGCCTCCAACATAGCGCCGCCGCCGGTTGATACATAGGATACTTGATCCGCCAAACCGAACTTGTTGACTGCAGCAACGGAGTCGCCACCGCCTACAAGACTGTAAGCACCTCGCTTCGTAGCCTCGGCTACATACTTGGCAATTTTCGCCTGTGCCCACAGCGAAGTTGGGCAACTCGAAGACGCCGACCGGACCATTCCACAAGATGGTTTTAGAACCGAGAATTACCTTCTTCCAAATTTCGAGCGATGCAGGACCGGCGTCCATACCTTCCCAATCATCGGGAATCTCGTTAATGGGGAAGACTTTCCTCGGCGTGTCGTTCTTAAACGCTTGCCCGCAGACGCTCTCTACCGACAAGTAGATATTAACATTCTTCTCCTTGGCCGCTGCCATTACGTTAAGCGCTTCAGGCATCAAATCGTCTTCGTGGAGTGACAGCCCAATGTTGCCGCCTAAAGCCTTTACAAAAGTATAACCCATACCACCGCCGATGATGAGGTTGTCAACCTTGTCCAACAGATTCTTGATCACACCGAGTTTTGAGCTAACCTTGCTACCGCCGATAATGGCCGTAAACGGGCGCTGCGCGTTATGCATAACGTTTTCGATGGCTTTTACTTCCTTCTCCATCAAATAGCCGAGCATCTTGTGGTCCTTGTCGAAGTCGTCAGCAATAACGGCCGTAGAAGCGTGGCGACGGTGAGCCGTGCCAAAGGCATCATTGATATAGTAATCAGCATAAGAAGCCAACTTGCGGGCAAATTCAGCTTGGCGGGCTTTCATCTCTTTCTTTGCCGCATCATAAGCCGGATCTGCCTTGTTGTCAATGCCTACGGGTTTACCCTCCTCTTCAGGATAGAAACGAAGGTTCTCGAGCAGGAGCGCTTCGCCTGCTTGGAGCGCAGCCACTTCGCTTTCAGCCTTGCCGCAATCGGGGGCAAACTTCACGTCAATGCCCAAAGCTTCAGAGACGTTCTTTACGATTTGACTGAGTGAGAGCTTCGGGTTTACCTGCCTTTAGGTTTGCCCATATGGCTCATCATAATCAATGCGCCGCCGTCGTTTAATACTTTCTTTAATGTAGGCAGTGCGCCGCGTATGCGGGTATTGTCTGTTACAAGTCCGTTTTCGTCGAGAGGCACGTTAAAGTCAACGCGAACGATTACTTTCTTTCCGTTGAAGTTGCAATTGTCAATTGTCATAATCAATAGTTTATATAAGTCGTCAGTTATCTGTGTTGCAAATTTACAGAATATACTTGATACGACCTCATATTCTTTGCTTTTATCTCTTCTTAATTTGCAGTGGCCCTTTGCATAAGCCGCGCAGATCGCATTTGTCGCACTTTGGGCGTAGCGCCGTGCAGACATAGCGCCCGTGAAGCAGCAGCCAGAAGTGGCTGGGCGCTACTTTCTCTTCGGGAATGTATTTTTTGAGCGCCATCTCCACCTTGTAGGGTGTATTGGCCGTCTTCGGCACTAAGCCTAAGCGATGACTGACGCGGAAGACGTGCGTATCGACGGCTAAAGCTGCTTTGTGAAATGCTACGGCTTGCACGACGTTGGCCGTCTTGCGCCCCACGCCCGGCAGGCGAGTGAGTTCTTCAAGCGTAGTCGGCACTTCGCCATTAAACGCTTCGACGAGCATTTGCGCTAAGCCGGCCAAGTGTTTGGCTTTCGAGTTAGGATAACTCACGCTCTTGATGTATTCCAACAGTTCTTCCGGTGTGGCTTGTGCCATCGTGGCCGCGTCGGGATATGCCTCGAAGAGCGCCGGCGTAATCATATTGACCCGCTTGTCGGTGCATTGAGCTGATAACACCACGGCTACGAGCAGTTGGAAGGGCGTAGTGAAATGGAGTTCGGTTTCTACGTCGCCATACTTAGGCGCCAAGGTGCCTAAGACCGTGTCAAAAAGTTCCTGCTTCTTCATTCCTCAAAATGTCTGAGGCGCGCCATATACTTCCCCAGAATGTCAAATTCGAGATTAACGACAGAGCCTTCTTTTATATTGTGGAAGTTGGTGTGCTCATAGGTATAAGGAATGATGCAGACCTCAAAAGTATTGTCCGTCGGGCGGCAAACGGTCAGACTAACGCCATTGACCGTGACGCTGCCTTTCTCTACGGTAAAATAGCCCTGCAAAGCCTTCGCGCGATCAGCCTCATAGGCAAAGGTGAAAATATAACTGCCATCGACGTTCTCCACCTTATTGCAAACAGCTGTCGTGTCTACGTGGCCTTGCACGATGTGTCCGTCCAAACGGCCGTTCATCAGCATCGAGCGCTCTACGTTCACTTCATCGCCCGGCTGCAGCAAGCCTAAGTTAGAGCGCTGCAAGGTCTCGTCCATCGCCGTAACGACGTACTGGTCTCCCGTTTGCGAAACAACCGTAAGGCAAACCCCATTATGCGCCACGCTCTGGTCGATGCTGAGCTCGTGCGCAAAATCGCACGTAAAGGTGAAGTGAATGTTTGTCCTATCTCTTTCCACAGCGACGAGGCGCGCCGTGCTTTCTACTATACCACTAAACATATCGTTTACTTTTTCTGAATGAAATATTGCTGCTTGCCTTCGGCCTTAAAGGCTTTATCGTCGAGCGAGAGGATGCGCACCGTGTCGCCGGCAATAATCGGACGCGCATTGAAGATCGTAAAGTCTTTGACGAAGCGGCGCAACTGTGAGAGATTGACTGCTACACCCACCGCCTGATAGTCTGTACCCTTGCCGCGCACGGTCAAGGCGTAATCATCGCCACCATTGATGTCGCCATAAAAGATGCCATCTTTGCCATCGAGTTCATACGTGCGGTCAAGTTCCAATGTATCGCCCTTTGTCGTGATCACAGCAAAAGTCGACATACCATATAAATCATCCTCCGCTTTACCATAGATGGTCGAGTCGGGTACTGTATTTACTTGTGTCACGCTATCCGTTGGCGTCGCCGCCTGCTGATTGGTTTTGTGCCTTGCGCTCTTTGCAGCTTACGAGCGCTAAGAGCGTAAGAAAAACTATCGCTTTCTTCATAAAAAACATATTTTGAGCGGCTAAAGTACAAATTATTTCTTGTTCTATCGCTTGTTACTCAATGGAAAACCGTAACTTTGCCGCGATATAATTCACTTTTTCTAACAATATTAATCCTTTTTAAAAATTTAAATGGAGAATTACAAGAACATTCAACCGCTGTCCGAGTTTGACTGGGAAGCATTTGAAAAAAAGGCACAGTTGAAGGCGGAGAAAACCAGCAAGAGCAAGAAGCATCTTACGACAAAACGCTTGGCAATGTAACTGAAAATGACGTAGTCGAAGGCACTGTCATTTCTATCAACAAGCGCGAAGTAGTTGTAAGCATCGGCTTCAAGAGCGACGGCATCGTCCCCGTAAGCGAATTCCGTTACAATCCTGAACTTCAAGTAGGCGACAAAGTAGAAGTTTACATTGAAAATCAGGAAGACAAAAAAAGGACAGCTTGTTCTTTCTCACAAAAAGCTCGCTTGAGCAAAGCTTGGGACCGCATTAACCAAGCATTGCAAGACAAAGAAACAATCAAGGGCTTTATCAAGTGCCGCACGAAGGGCGGTATGATTGTAGACGTATTTGGTATCGAAGCCTTCCTGCCGGGTAGCCAGATTGATGTTAAGCCGATTCGCGACTATGACATCTTCGTGGGCAAAACGATGGAGTTCCAGGTGGTTAAGATCAATCAAGAATACAAGAACGTTGTGGTTAGCCACAAGGCACTTATCGAAGCTGAACTCGAAGCACAGAAGCAAGAGATCATCTCTAAGTTGCAAAAAGGACAAGTGCTCGAAGGTACGGTTAAGAACATCACTTCTTACGGCGTATTCATCGACTTGGGCGGCGTAGATGGCTTGATCCACATCACAGACCTTTCTTGGGGTCGCGTAAACGATCCGCACGAAGTCGTTCAGCTCGACCAGAAGCTCAACGTCGTTATCCTCGACTTCGACGAAGAGAAGAAGCGCATCGCGCTTGGCTTGAAGCAACTCACGCCGCATCCTTGGGACGCTTTAGCACCTGAATTGAAGGTGGGCGACAAGGTTCAAGGCAAGGTTGTCGTGATGGCCGACTACGGCGCATTCGTAGAGATCGCTCCGGGTGTAGAAGGCTTGATCCACGTTAGCGAAATGAGCTGGAGTCAACACTTACGCTCAGCGCAAGACTTCCTCAAGGTAGGCGACGAAGTTGAGGCTGTAATCCTTACGCTCGACCGCCAAGAGCGCAAGATGTCGCTCGGCATCAAGCAACTCAAAGAAGATCCTTGGAAGGACATCGAAGTGAAATACCCTGTTGGTTCTAAGCACCAAGGCAAGGTACGCAACTTCACCAACTTCGGCGTATTCGTTGAATTGGAAGAAGGCGTTGATGGTCTCGTACACATCTCTGACCTCTCTTGGACGAAGAAAGTTAAGCATCCGTCTGAGTTCACGCAACTGGGCGCTGAGCTTGATGTTGTTGTCCTCGAAATCGACAAGGCAAACCGCCGCTTGAGCCTCGGCCACAAGCAGCTCGAAGAAAATCCTTGGGATAAGTTTGAAGGCCTCTTTGAAGATGGTTCAATCCATGAAGGTAAAGTTGTAGAAATTTTGGACAAGGGCGCAGTAATCCAACTCGAAGAAGGTGTAGAAGGCTTCGCAACGCCGAAACACTTGGTAAAAGAAGATGGTAGCCGCGTTCAGCTTGGCGAAACTTTGCCTTTCAAGGTGATCGAGTTCAATAAGGACAACAAGCGCGTGATCCTTTCTCACAGCCGCACATTCGAAGATCCGCAGCGTGCAGAGCGCAAAGCACTCGCCACAATGCGAAGAAGGAAGAAACTACGCAAATCCAAAACCAGATAGCAAGCAACAGCTTGGGCGACAACGACGCTTTGGCTGCATTGAAAGCTAAAATGGAGCAGGGTGAGTAATTAGCGCAACCCTTGCAATAAACAAATCGAGAGAAGGTGGGACCGGCTAAGCCCGTTGCCACCTTCTCTTTTTATTCTTGCCATATATATATGAATGGCATATTGATAAAAGACCTTTATGTTGAAACCCAACCTTTATTTCAGGAATAGAAATAATACGAAACAGCCAGATGATCGTTTTGCACAAGCGCAAAGCACCTTTGCCTCCTGATTTAGATGTTACCACGTTTTGAGAATAAAGTAAGATGAAATACGTAATAAAACCTTACGAGGGCGTGAACGATTACAAGTTCGGAAGTCACCTTGAAGAAATTTTGAGTAAAGCAGAGAAGGACTTTAAGAAAGTTGATAAAGGTCTTCTTGTAAAATTCTATTCAGACGATTTGTCTTTGGTTTTCGAAAACAACAGATTAGTGGAAATCTCTGTTGTCGAAAATAAAGGAGTTGAATTGTATTACAACGAATACAATCTGTTTTGCAGCAAAAATATAATTGATAAGCTGAAGGGTAGCTTTTCGTGTATACAGAAATATGGTTTTACTATATTCAACAGCGTCGGTATCGCCTTCAGCGGATTTCAAGAAGATGAAGGAGAAAGGACTGTTACGATTTATAGTCCGCACTATTGGGACGAAATCATTAACTGATGTAATAATGAATTTGCATTTTATGCAATGTTATTCCCTTCATAACCATTATTTGAGCAACAATTCTCAAGCCAAAAGCAGATAAATGGAAGCGAACAAAAGATATTTCAGCGTACGTCCGTCAATAGAAAGTACAGTAACGGGAATAACAGATGGTGTTACCAACCAAGTTGAAATACGGCTCAAGAAAGAGCAATATTCCTTTGCCAATGTGGCAGACAAGGACTATCTAATGGCGTATTGTAGGGCTTTATGGGAAAGAAGCAGGCATATCGGTCTACAAGACTTTCCTATAATTGACGTTTCCAAGCTGCGACAGATCGTCTATTATAAAACTAAAAAGCGGGTAAAGGAAACGGATTTCATATCGAACATGACGGACAACTCCTTCGGAATGCTCGATTTTATCATTTCAGAAACGATAAAGAAAGCGCTTGAACAATTCAAATTGCCCCTACATTCCGAAATTCCGGTAAGCATTCCGGAGTTCTCCACAGCGAAGAACTATTATCTTTTAGCATTCCCTTGCATTCCTCTGGATCAGATAGATTACACGAAAAGTATCATTATAGACTCCTTTTCGAGGGAAAGGTTGAAGTATAATTCGTTCGTAGAATATAAAAATCGGGAGCAAAAGTTTACGGAAATGCGCCACATCTCCCTTGCAAAAAAATACGATTTCGACATATTGAAAGTACCTACAGTGGGCTTATTCTTCTCAGAAAGGCTTATCAATTACTTGAAAGAAACTAAGACAACGGGCTTGGATTATCTCGAACAAACACTTGAATAATACAACCAACTGTTTGTTTTTCAGCAGAAAGCGCATTAAACGACATTTATTTACGACCAAAATAAAACAAACCAAAGGCATAAAGATACGTCGAGTTGCAGTCGGCTGTCCGCTTGCCGCCCCGAGGTCGCTTTTCAGCGGCCTTATTTTATGGCTTTATATGGCCGACCGGTAAAAGTCATCATCTTTATATACCCTACAACTGAAGTCTGTTGCCGAGCTTCAGACTTTTCGTGAACTTTCATTTTTATGTGCGAAACGCAGTAAGCCTACACAGCATCCCACCTTATAGCAGTCAAATAAGGTAGGGCTCGTTTATCAACAGACTTGCTTCAATCTTATTCGCAATGCTCATCTTACGCGGGTAAGCCGCACCAAAATCGGTTTTGAATACTTCTGATTATCAGTGGTATAAGATGTCTAAAAACTTTCCTATAAGAGAGTAAAAATTGTCTTATAAGAGAATTTTTCCGATCCTATAAGAGAATTTTTCCGATCACCTATGAAAGTTTTTCCGATCACCTATGAAAGTTTTGGCCCACTCCTAAGCTATTTTATATCAAGCCTTTTTTCAGTCAGAAAACCTGCGTAGCCCCCTTTCCGCCAAGGGGAACAAACACCCATGTTATCCCTCCATTTTTTATGCCCATAAATTAACCCCCTCTTTTAGTATGCCTAAAGGAGGGGGCGCCTAGTGTCTTTAATTGATATCAAGCCACAACATGCGCTTCTGCACTAAAAGCAGATGCCCCGTTGTTCTATATACGCACCAGTAGCGCAACAAATAAAGGGCTGCAGAACTTTCAATCAATTTTTATCGGGCAGTAACAAAACAGGAGGATTATACTTATGAAACAGAAATATCCATTTTTGTAATTTATGTTCTATGTGCAATGTTAAATCGAATAGATTCAAAACGGCCTTTACGCTAGTAGAATAGAAAAGGGCGGTCCTTACTATTATATAAAGGAGATCAGTCGAATGACTCCGAACAGTTTTTGGGTTAAAGCATTACACGCGTTACCTTATGTCCTGTTTTTTACTAAGAAAATGCCATGTTTCCCCACAGAGATTTCTCTTTCAGTGCCGTAATATATTGTCTTGCCGCTGGTGTCCATTATATGAATTGGGGCAGTTAATTCTCCCTGTATCGTGATAGTATTACCACAAACCTTCACAATCTCATTCTCATTCTGTTGAATGACATTATTTTTGCCTGTTGTGTTGGGAATAGGTTTTACTAGGAAATTCTTCCACACTTCGCTGATTTTGTATTGTTCTATACTTTCAGCTGTAACGTATAGGTTGCAAGTTCCAACATTCACTCCTTTAAACACATCTTCTTCGATAGTGAGCGGCTCTTTAATGTAACAATAGATCTCGTTAAGAGACTCACATGCTTTAAAAGATTCGCTCTCAATGTTATTGACAGAGGCAGGAATCTCAACCTGAGTAAGCGATGAGCAGTTGCTAAATGCTTGATATGCAATTTTGTTGATGCCTTCAGGGATTTTAATTTTCTGCAGTTTCGTACACTTACTCAATAAATTGTCGGGAATAATGGTCATACTCTTACTCAACTCCACCTGCAATAGTCCTTCGCATCCATAGAGGGCCCCCTCACCCACAGCGGTGATACTATTGGGAAATGTAATGTTCTCTAGTTTCAAGCATTTGTAGAAAGCCTCGCTGCCTATCTCGATGAGCGTGTTAGGGAATTGTATTGATGCAAGCTTGTTGCATTCGCTAAAAGCCGATGGTGCTATTTTTGTTGTGCCCACAGGTACTTGATAGTTGGCTGTGTTTGCAAAAGGGAATGTTAGCAGTGTGGTCTTTTCTTTATTAAACAATACACCATCAATTGATGTAAATGCAGTGTTTCCTGCTTCGACCTTAATTTCTTTTAGGGCTTTACAGGCTCCAAAAGCATCCTCACCTATATTGATTAACTTTTTGGGAAGTGTGATTTCCGTCAGCGATGAGCAAGCATAGAATGCTTCTTTGCCTATTTTTGTCAGTACTTTAGATAAGTGTATCTCCTTAAGAGCTGAACAATAGCTGAAAGCAGCTTCTTTGATTTCTTTTACTCCATCGCTAAAAATCTATTTTTCTTCAATGCTTCGCATTTGTAAAATGCCTGATTGGCAATCGTCTCAATTTCTTTTTGGTATAGAAATTTCTGTCAAACCGCTATTGGCGAAAGCGCGCGCGTCGATATAAAGAATTTTTGGTGTGAGCTCAATATTTGAGAGGGCAGTGCAATATTCAAACGCACCGCTCTTGATTTCATTCGTTTCACTTCCAAGAGTAAACGACTCCAATTCGTAGCAGCGATTTAGTGCTGCATCTCCGACCTCCCACATTGTGTTGGGCCATAGTATCTTTTTAAGATGTGTATTGCAAAAAGCGTATGACAAGTCGAGTGCAATAAAAGTTTTCCTCATTGTCATCGACATCATAAGAGGTCGCTGTGTAATAATTGCCCCTTGTGGTAGAGTAATATGGACTTCCGCCATCGGCAAGTGCAACATCGCTCAGGTCAAGTTCTTCAAGTTTTCCTTCCGTTTCTTCGTCGTCACTGTTGCGTCCTGCCATTTCCCTAAGTACCAGCACGTCGTCGCCATTAATAGTTCCGCTTACTTTTAATTTTCTGATTTCAAATCTTTCTGTTGAAGGAAGGAGCTGGCCCAATGTTCCGGCTTGTTCTACCGCAACTTCTCTGATTGATTCGTCCTGAGTACCTTCAAGTTGTTTTACTGACAAACGAGGGACTTCTCCCGATGCCTCTCCCTTGTGGTTATAAGAGAAAGTGTAAACCAATTTGCTGTCAGGACGACTAACAGATGTACGAAGGCCCGTTGCCGCAGTGAACGATTTTGTTTGTTCAGGGCAAACAGCTGACGAAAGAACAGACGAAGAAGCTGTAGAGCCAAAAAGTTTCGCTTGTTTTGCTACTACTGACGTGAAGACATCAAAAGGAACCTTTACAGATTGTAGCCGCGCAAAGACCGATTGTGTCGTGAGGGCAAGCATTAGATAAAGTGTTTTTTTCATTGTGCAAAAGTAATGGTTTGATTCCTCAACAAAGGTAGATAAAATTATTTTATAATCACACTACTTGTGCGATACACTTATGTAAAATAATACAACGAGGGGGTTTGAATATTAAAAACAAATACATTCTCCTATTTTGAAGTTCCTAATTGAATGTCACTTGTTTTTTCAAAAGACTTTCTTTACGTCTCAGCTAGGCGTGATTATGGTGATGAAGATGAGAGCATAAACGAAAAAGAGGCTTATCACAGGATAAGAATCTTTTCTTGGTGTGATCCGCTTGGGGCTCGAACCCAAGACCCCAACATTAAAAGTGTTGTGCTCTACCAGCTGAGCTAGCGGATCTACCTAATTGCCGTTAAGCGAGTGCAAAGGTAGAATGATTTTTGGGTTGTGTTATATCTTTCTTCTACATCAAACCACAACGATTTTCGCCTTATCCCAACCAAAACCTCGTTGTGTTATATCTTACTTCTACATCAAACCACAACTCACACCTACTGCCACACCACTACCTCCCCCCACCATTTCCAACGCGCCCAAAGCAAAAACGTAGGCGAACGCCACACGCCGGACAAAAACAACCCCGAAAATCGGCCAAAACAGCAACTGATTATCAATACAATAGAGCGCCGCAAAACTTTCCTATAAGCGTCGAAAAATTGTCTTATAAGAGAATTTTTACGATCATAGGAGAAAGTTTTTCCGATCACCTATGACAATTTTTGCGATCACCTAAGAAAGTTTGAACACCCCCCAAAGCTGCTTTTTCACTACTACGGACGAGCGCAAAATGCTGATAAAAGAGATTTGTCCGACCCAGCCGAATGCGATCACAAAAACTACCTATTGCGGCAAACCCGCGGTCTTTTTCAGTCTTTCTTAACCTTGCGCACAACTTCAGCACGCGCGAAAATGAGCCAAACAGGTAGGAATCTAAACATTTCCGCTACTTTGTTCGCAAAAACGAAAGAGTTAATTCTCCTTATTTTTTTATATCTTTGACTCACCTTTACGTCCTTTTCAGCCATATTGAGAAACGTCATTCTATCGCTGAAAATCTAATATTTGATTTGAACGAACGATTAAGCAGACGACCTTATCTTGTAGAGCCACAAACAGACATTTGGAGCTTGTATTGTTAGGGGTTTTTAATTTGCATTACGAATGAATACGACAACAATTGGAACAGAATTTGAGAAAAAGTTTATCAATACTTAGAAGTTTTACTCAAAACAGAGAAACTTCCTAATGCTTCGTCTAAATACTCAAAAATTTTTCTTCCATATACACCTGTGGAAGAAGTGGCCGAAAAATTGAAACGACATTTTCCATTGAAACATACAACCCATTTGTAAAAGATCAGAAGCAATGGAGTACGCTAATTGTCATTGAGTGTAAGTGCTATAATTCGAAAATGAATATTGCGGACTATGATGAGTTCAGACGTAAATTAACTGATATATCTGAATATGGTGTAAAGGGAATTATTGTTACGACTAAGGGATTTTCTCAGACTAATATAGAACTAGCTGGCAAAGAGAAAATCGCCTTGGTTGTTTTCTCCGATCAAAACTTTAATTGGCTTGTCGGAAGATGCTTAAATAAGTATCCTGAACAGTTAATGCCTATCTTAAAAGGAGAACAATCAGTTGGTTTAAACCCAATAAGTTACTATGAAGGACACTTTTTTTCTACCCCAAACCTTTTGAATGTGTTGGATGTAGCTTTGAAGACACGCTACGAATATTATATTCCATTCTTATCATCTGAAGAGCTTAAAAAGAAAGCAAAAGAAATATACCAATTACGGCCTTTGCAAACAAATGATGTGGCTGGCGAAGTTCTTGCCAAGAACTTTCCTATGATAGAGGTAAGATACGACAATCTTTCACAAGGGCTACTTGGCACTATAGACCTTCGAAATAACATAATAACATTATCTGAGGATATAATATCAGATACAAATAGGGTACATTTTACGTTAGCCCATGAAATAGGGCATCTAGTACTACATCGTAAATTTCTTCGAAAAGAATTTTCCTCTGTTGATGACTATATTGATATATCTATATTGTCAGACAAAAATATAAAACGAATGGAATATCAAGCAAATGTGTTTGCCTCTTATTTATTGCTCCCTGAGCGAAAATTTTATTATGAAGTAGCGTTATTATTCAAAGAGTACTCCATAACAAAAGGGCGTTTATACTTAGATCATCAACTCTGCAATAGAAGGAATGTAAGTCTTATTCTGCAAAGGCTTTCAAGGAAATTTCAAGTATCCCAGCAGGCGATTGCAATTAGATTAAAAAACGAAAAACTTCTAATTGAAGCAGATAATTATCCAAAAAGAATAGAAGAAATCCTCTTATAATAACATCAGCCTTGTTTTTAAGTCGGATTGATGCTCTCATACACTATAGTAATAGTGAAAGCTGTTTCTAGAATCTGACTATAGCTTCTGGGTAGCTTTCAAGGTTGTTTAGTGCTCGCTGGGCGGAAGCAACGAAGTTAAACATTGAGCATCTTAACGCCTTCTTTATAGAGGGTATCAATTAAGTCAACTCAACTATGTTGGAGAGTTCACGCAGGAAGGATTCGATAGGCTAGTTCGCTGTGGTGACCATAAAAGATTCACCAAGAAACCCTACTCTAACGAAATTGCTCTCTGCTGAGTCAGGAACAAAGGGAAATGCCTAAAAAGAATAGAAACAAAAAATCCCCACTATCTCACGATAGCGGGGATTTGCAATAAGTTGTTGGTTTTACTTTTCTGCTTGAGCAGCTTCCTCTGCGGGAGCTTCAGTTGCGGGAGCTTCCGGAGCTGCTTGTTCTGCTGCGGGAGCTGCTTTCTTAGAACGACGAGTGCGAGTGGCCTTCTTCTTGGTCTTAGCCATGTTCTCATCGTAATCAACCAATTCTATAAAGCACATGTCGGTACCATCGCTCTGACGGAAACCGGTCTTGATAATACGTGTGTAACCACCGGGACGATCTGCTACTTTCTCGGAAATGTTCTTGAACAACTCCGTTACTGCATACTTATCGCGCAGATAGCTGAACACGACACGGCGAGAGTTTGTCGTATCCTCTTTACTACGGGTAATCAGAGGCTCAACATACTTCTTGAGCGCCTTTGCTTTAGCGAGAGTCGTAGTGATTCTTTTGTGCATGATCAGAGAAACTGACATGTTAGCCAGCATCAACGCTCTGTGGGATGCAGTACGACTCAGATGGTTGAATTTTTTATTGTGTCTCATTTTCTTTTAAGTTGTTTGAGGATGCTTTTTGCGCATTCTTTGAGCTAAATAGGCTCTGCTACCGAACACGCGCTTTATTCGCGATCCAATTTGTATTTTGAAATATCAGTTCCAAACTGTAGATTCAGACCCGCGAGCAAATCATCAAGCTCTGTGAGCGATTTCTTACCAAAGTTGCGGAACTTGAGCAGATCGTTCTTATTGAACTGTACCAAATCGCCCAATGTCTCGACGTCGGCAGCCTTAAGACAATTCAGCGCACGAACGGAAAGGTTCATATCGGAAAGCTTCTGCTTCAGAACCTGACGCATATGAAGTACTTCCTCATCAAACTCTTCGTTGTCTTCTTGCGTTGCATCTTCCATCGTGATCTTCTCATCAGAGAAAAGCATGAAATGGTAGATTAAAATCTTGGCTGCTTCTTTCAAAGCGTCCTTCGGTTGTATGGAACCGTCCGTCGTAACTTCAAGCACGAGCTTATCGTAGTCGGTCTTCTGCTCTACGCGGAAAGGCTCTACAACGTATTTGACGTTACGAATCGGGGTGTAAATAGAATCGATAGGTATTTGCGTTACCTCCACACAAGCATCGCGGTTTTCTTCTGCGGGACATAACCGCGCCCTTTGTTGATGGTAAGCTCTATCGAAATCGTGGCTTTGGAATCAAGGTGAGCAATCACCAATTCCGGATTTAACACTTCAAATCCACTGAGATGCTTGCCAATGTCACCTGCTCTAAATTCGGTGGCGTTGGAGATGGTCAAGCTGACTTTTTCATTCTCAAGCTCCTCAACTATGTGCTTGAAGCGTACCTGCTTCAGATTGAGTATAATGTTGGTTACGTCCTCGCGCACTCCGGGGATAGAGGCGAACTCGTGTTCGACGCCGGCTATCTTTATTGTATTGATGGCAAAGCCTTCAAGGGAGGAGAGCAGGATGCGACGTAAGGCATTTCCAATCGTGACGCCGAAACCGGACTCCAAAGGACGGAACTCAAACTTTCCGAACTTGTCGTCGTTTTCCAACATTATCACTTTATCAGGTTTTTGAAATGCTAATATCGCCATGAATGTAAATTTTGAAAATTGATGGACTCGTAAGGTAGAATGCAGAAAGAATAAAGGTCAGTTCTGCACTCGCTACCTCCGTTTCCTTTACTTAGTTCTTAGAGTACAACTCGACAATCAGCTGTTCCTTGATGTTCTCCGGGATATCTGCACGCTCAGGCTTGTGCAACAACTTGCCTGCCTTAGCACTTTCGTCCCACTCCATCCAAGGATACTTGCTATGGTTGAAACCAGCGAGTGAATCTGCAATCACTTCTAGCGACTTAGACTTCTCGCGAACTGCCACAATCTGACCAGGTTTCACGCTATAAGAAGCGATGCCCGTAACTTTTCCGTCAACAGTGATGTGGCGGTGGTTAACCAATTGGCGTGCTGCAGCACGAGTAGGAGCAATACCTAAACGGTATACCACATTGTCCAAACGGCATTCGAGGTTCTGCAAAAGAATCTCACCGGTAATGCCATTAGAGGCAGATGCTTTCTCAAACATATTACGGAACTGTTTTTCGAGCACTCCGTAAGTGTACTTAGCTTTTTGCTTCTCTGCCAACATCACTCCGTACTCAGACGTCTTGCGACGACGGCCATTGCCATGCTGTCCGGGAGGGAAGTTGCGACGTGAAAGAACTTTATCTGCTCCAAAGATGGCCTCGCCGAAACGACGGGCAATACGAGACTTTGGTCCAATATATCTTGCCATAAATCGTATATTTTATCTAAATTGATGAGTTTAAGAAGTATGCTACACTTAGAAAGAACTTGGAAAAATATCGGTATTCAGAGAGATATATCCACCTTCTACCATGTAGCTAAAGGGTGATTATACTCTTCTTCTCTTTGGAGGACGACATCCGTTGTGGGGTAATGGAGTAACGTCGATGATCTCTGTCACTTCAATACCGGCGCCGTGCACGGCGCGAATAGCTGACTCACGACCATTGCCGGGACCTTTAACGTATGCCTTTACTTTGCGAAGGCCCAAGTCGAACGCGGTCTTTGCACAATCCTGCGCAGCCATCTGAGCTGCGTAAGGAGTGTTCTTTTTAGAACCGCGGAAGCCCATCTTACCTGCTGAAGACCAAGAAATAACTTGTCCTTCAGAGTTAGTAAGGGATACAATTATATTGTTAAAAGAGCTGTGTACGTGAAGCTGACCATTGGCATCTACCTTCACTACTCTTTTCTTAGTTGCGACTGTTTTCTTTGCCATAACTTATCTATTATTTAGTAGCCTTTTTCTTATTTGCAACAGTCTTCTTGCGACCCTTGCGAGTACGTGCATTATTCTTCGTGCTTTGACCACGAACAGGAAGGCCTAAACGATGACGAATACCACGGTAGCAACCGATATCCATCAGGCGCTTAATGTTCATCTGAATTTCACCACGCAAGTCACCTTCCACTTTATATTCATTGGAGATAATCTCACGAATCTTACCTGCCTGGTCATCCGTCCAGTCGGATACTTTGATTCCTCTGTCAACTCCGGCTTTATCCAAGATTTTTGCGGAGCTACTACGACCTATACCGTAGATGTAGGTCAAGGCAATCTCTCCTCGCTTATTCTGAGGAAGATCGACACCAACAATTCTTATTGCCATATAGTAATTTAATTATTTGCGATAAAAGGATTAACCCTGACGCATTTTGAACTTAGGGTTTTTCTTGTTGATCACAAAGAGACGGCCTTTGCGCCGTACAATCTTGCAATCAGGAGTACGCTTTTTCAAGGATGCTCTTGTCTTCATATCTTGTTATCTATTTATTTGTATCTAAATACGATTCGGCCCTTAGAAAGATCATAAGGACTCATTTCTACCTTAACCTTGTCGCCGGGAAGAATCTTAATATAATGCATACGCATCTTACCGGAAATATGGGCTGTGATCTCATGCCCATTTTCCAACTCTACCCGGAACATTGCATTGCTCAAGGCTTCAACAATTATACCGTCTTGTTCGATTGCTAACTGCTTAGACATATAATAACTTATCTATTCTGACTTTCTATAGTTTCTATTTCTGTAAATGACGAGAGAATCTCAGGTTTCCCATTATGGATCGCTATGGTATGCTCAAAATGAGCTGAGGCTTTTCCGTCACGGGTTTTGACTCCCCAACGATCAGGCAACATAAAGAACTCTCTTGTGCCCATTGTGATCATTGGTTCAATTGCGATACATAGGCCATTCTTGAGTTGTTTTCCCGTCCCGGGTTTACCATAATTAGGGACCATTGGCTCTTCGTGCATCTCACGTCCGATTCCGTGACCAACAAACTCGCGCACGACACCATAACCACAAGGTTCGACGTGAGACTGTACTGCATAACCAATATCTCCAATTCTTTTTCCGGGCATTGCTGCTTGGATTCCTTTGTAAAGACTCTCTTTCGTCACTCGGAGTAATTCATCAACCTCTGAAGAAACCTCACCTACACGAAATGTGTAGCAAGAATCTCCATTGAAACCTTCAAGCAAAGCGCCGCAATCAACAGAAACGATATCACCCTCTTTCAAAGGGTCATCATTAGGAACACCATGTACTATAACATCATTAACTGATGTACAGATGGATGCTGGAAAAGGTGACCCGTAAGGATTTGGGACGCCTTTAAATGTAGGTGCACCGCCATTATCACGAATAAACTGTTCAGCAACGGCGTCCAACTGATTGGTCGTAACGCCTGGCTTTACAAGTTTAGCTACTTCTGAAAGAGCAGATGCGACAAGACGATTGGCCTTGCGCATAAGCTCTATTTCATCTTCGGTTTTTAGATAAATCATCCGTTGAGAATAAGACTTATAGATTGCCTCCGGAATGAGATCTTGTATGACCTGCACTCAAAAGACCATCATAATGTCTAACCAACATATAGCTCTCGATCTGCTGGAGTGTATCAATTACAACTCCGACAAGAATCAATAGAGATGTTCCGCCAAAAAATTGGGCAAAGCCTTGCTTAACGCCAATCAGGACGGCAAATGCCGGTAATATAGCGATCAATGCGATAAAGAGAGAACCAGGGAATGTGATTCTCGTCATCACGCGATCAATATAATCACCAGTAGGGCGACCAGGTTTTACCCCGGGAATAAATCCGCTGTTGCGCTTCATATCCTCAGCCATCTGCTGTGGATTCATCGTACTAGCCGTATAGAAATAAGTAAACAGCACGATGAGGATCACATAAATGACGTTGTAGGGAAGACTGAACTGGTCAGACAAGAGATGTCCTAAACCATTTCCACCTGTTTTGGAGAACGCATTCAGCACACTCGCCGGAATGAACATAATCGCTTGGGCAAAAATAATAGGCATTACATTCGCAGCGAAAAGTTTCAAGGGGATATACTGACGAGCTCCACCAAATTGACGGTTTCCTTCGATACGCTTTGCATATTGCACGGGGAACTTTCCGAGTAGCTTTCACCAAAATAATGGAGAGAGCCATAACGAAAAGCAGGGCAATAATCTCGAACAGCAACTTAATCAAGCCACCACCTTCAGCTCCAGATAATGCACTAGTAAATTCCTCCATCAAAGCACTCGGGAAACGAGCGATGATACCGATCATAATGATTAAGGAAACACCATTACCAACACCTTTATCTGTGATACGCTCTCCCAACCATAATATAAACATACTACCGGCTGAGAGAATAAGGGTAGAAGTCAGCATGAATCCAAACCCTTGTCCAACAGTAAAGGCTCCACCTTCGCCGCCCACTTGAGCGTTAAGGTTAATCATATACATGGGAGCCTGGAATAGAAGGATTGCAACAGTCAACCAGCGTGTGTATTGATTCAATTTACGCACTCCGCTTTCGCCCTCTTTCTGCATCTTTTGGAAGTGAGGTACCGCCACTGCTAACAACTGAATAACAATTGAAGCAGAAATGTAAGGCATGATACCTAACGCAAAGACTGATGCGTGAGAGAATGCTCCACCAGAGAACATGTTTAATAATGACATCAAACCTTCACTGGTCTGTGCCTGCAACTGATTGAGGCGAGCAGGATCGATGCCGGGTAAAACAACAAAAGATCCAAACCGGTAAATCGCGACAAAGAGAAGCGTGATAAGTAAACGCTGGCGAAGATCTTCAATCCTCCAAATATTCTTTAGTGTCTCGATTACTTTTTTTCATAACTAGATTTTTGTCGCCGTTCCTCCAGCAGATAGAATTGCAGCTTCTGCACTCTTAGAGAATGCATTCGCTTCTACGTCCAGCTTAATATTAAGCTCGCCACTGCCAAGAATTTTTACAAGATCTTTAGCAGAAAGCAGACGCGCTGAGATCAACTCTTCTCGTCCTATCTTTTGCAAAGACAACTTCTCAGCCAACTCTTGAAGAGTACCTAAATTAACAACACGATACTCGACTCTGTTGATATTTTTGAAGCCAAACTTCGGCAAACGACGCTGTAACGGCATCTGGCCACCTTCAAAACCAATTTTCTTGGAATAACCAGAACGTGACTTTGCACCTTTGTGACCACGCGTAGAAGTGCCCCCTAAACCAGAGCCGGGACCACGACCTATGCGTTTCCGAGAATGTGTTGAAGCAACAGCGGGTTTTAATGTATGTAATTTCATAACTTAAGCTTTTTATTTGAGGTTAATCAACTATCGTCACAAGATGTTGTACTTTGCGAATCATCCCGCGGATACAAGGATTGTCCTCAACTTCAACCGTATTTGAAATCTTATGAAGGCCTAAAGAATCAAGCGTGCGCTTTTGGTCGATAGGAGCTCCTATACGGCTCTTAATCTGTTTGATTTTAATCGTTGCCATATCTCTTAACCTCTGAAAACTTTATCTATTGAAATACCACGCTCATGCGCTACCGTATGAGCATCACGCATACCCTTAAGAGCCTCAATTGTAGCTTTCACTAAATTGTGAGGGTTAGAAGAACCTTTAGACTTTGCTAAGACGTCCTTTACACCTACGCTATCAAGTACGGCACGCATTGCACCACCGGCAACGACACCAGTACCCTCAGAAGCAGGAAGAATCGTTACCTCAGCGCCGCCAAAACGAGCATTCATTCCATGAGGGACAGTTCCTTTCAATACAGGAACCTTTACGAGGTTCTTTTTTGCAGCCTCAATGCCTTTTGCAATGGCTGTAGTGACTTCACCAGCTTTACCAAGGCCATGACCAATTACACCTTTACCATCACCTACAACGACAATTGCAGCAAAAGTAAATGTACGACCACCTTTAGTTACCTTGGTAGTACGATTGATAGCAACCAGTCTATCTTTTAAATCTTCACTATTTACAATAACTCTGTTTGCCATAACCATTAAAATTTAAGTCCACCATTACGAGCACCATCAGCCACATTCTTAACACGACCATGATAAAGATAGCCGTTACGGTCAAAAACAACCTCACTAATTCCTGCGGCAATAGCCTTTTGTGCTACGAGTTCTCCGACCTTAGAAGCTTGTTCCAACTTAGGCATCTTATCTAAACCCAATGATGAAGCGCTTACCAAAGTGCGCGCTGTATCATCATTGATAATCTGGGCATAAATCTGTTTGTTGCTTCTGAACACCGTCAGACGAGGGCGCTCAGCAGTTCCGGAAACACGTTTGCGTACACGGTATTTTATCTTAATACGACGTAGTTCTTTCTTCGTTGTCATAATACTTGCATTTTAAAATTACTTCGCACCTGCAGCCTTGCCACTCTTACGACGAATTTGCTCACCAACGAACAATATACCTTTACCCTTATAAGGCTCTGGCATACGGAACGAACGAATCTTTGCACATACTTGTCCTAACAATTGCTTGTCGCAGGATTCGAGGCAAATATACGGATTCTTGTTACGTTCTGTCTTTGTTTCTACTTTCACTTCGCTCGGAAGTTGAAGGAAGATGTTGTGCGTATAACCTAAAGAAAACTCCATCAGGTTTCCTTGATTTGAAACGCGATAACCTACGCCGACTAACTCTAATTCTTTCTTGTAGCCTTCACTTACACCAACAACCATGTTGTTAATCAAAGAACGATACAAGCCATGGAAAGCTTGCTTCTGCTTTGTAGAAACAGAGTCGTTTTCTTGATCGATAGTGAAAGTAATGACATTAGCGTCAATAACGACATTAATAGAAGGATGTACTGTCTGTGAGAGTTCACCCTTCGGACCTTTAACAGTCACTACATTATCCTTTAGAGTAACGTTTACTCCTGCAGGAATGTTAATTGGCAATTTTCCTATTCGAGACATAGTATTCTTCTATTAATAGACAAAGCATAATACTTCACCACCGATCTTCTCTTGTGAAGCCTCCTTATCTGTCATAACACCTTGGACGTAGATACAATTGCTATACCAAGTCCATTAATTACTCTCGGCATATCACGATAACCAGTATATTTACGCATACCAGGGCGTGAAATTCTCGTCAGATTCTTGATTGCATTAGCCTTTGTTTGAGGATCATACTTTAATGCAATCTTGATCATACCTTGAGGATTATCTTCTGTATCCTCAAACTTATAATTGAGGATATATCCTTTTTCAAAAAGAATCTTTGTAATATTCTTTTTGAGATTTGACGCGGGTATTTCAACAACTCTATGCTTCGCATGAATTGCATTGCGCAAACGCGTCAGAAAATCTGCTATTGGATCAGTCATATTTGTATTTGATTAATTGATCGGGAAGCCCCGACAATATTAATAAGCGAATTACCAACTTGCTTTTTTAACTCCAGGGATCAAACCGCTTGAAGCCATTTCGCGAAATTGAATTCTTGAAAGGCCAAACATTCTAATATAACCTTTAGGGCGACCTGTAATTTTGCAGCGATTATGAAGGCGGATCGGATTTGCATTCTTTGGAATGCTCTGCAATTTGCGTGCAGCTTCATAAGCCTCTACCGGATCAGAAGACTTATTTACAATCTCCTTCAAAGCAGCTCGTTTGGCAGCATATTTTGCAACTAACTTTGCACGCTTTACTTCGCGCGCTTTCATTGATTCTTTTGCCATACTACTAAATCAGTTAATGCTATTTTTTTTGAAAGGAAGACCAAATTCTTTCAGAAGTGCATATCCCTCCTCATCAGTTTGCGCAGTGGTAACGAAGGTAATATTCATACCTGTCATACGCTCTACAGAATCGATGTTAATTTCCGGGAATATTATCTGCTCAGTGATGCCAAGCGTATAATTTCCGCGACCATCTAACTTGCTTTCGATACCTTTGAAGTCACGAATACGTGGGAGGGCAACACGAATTAACTTCTCTAAGAATTCGTACATCTGCTCACGACGCAATGTTACCATCGCACCAATAGGCATCTTTTTACGAACTTTAAAGTTGGCAATATCCTTACGTGACAATGTTACGACTGCCTTCTGACCAGTAATCGTGCTAAGTTCATTAACTGCGACATCTACGATTTTCTTGTCTGCAGAAGCAATACCTAAACCTTCATTGATAACAATCTTCGTCAAACGAGGAACTTGCATTGAAGATTTGTAGTTGAATTGTTTCATCAACGTGGGAGCAATACGCTCACGATACTCTTTTTTTAGACTAGCAGTGGTACTCATTATTTAATTTCCTCCCCTGACTTTTTAGCATAACGTATAGTCTTTCCCTCTTCATTCTTCCTATGACCAATACGGGTAGGTTTTCCTGAAACCGGATCTATAACATTAAGATTAGAGATATGAATAGGAGCCTCCATTTTAATAATACCGCCTTGAGGGTATTTTGCATTAGGCTTTTGATTCTTTGAAACGATATTCACACCTTCAACGACTGCACGTTTCTTTTCAGTGATGACACGAATAACCTTACCAGTCTTTCCCTTATCTTCGCCAGCGTTGACAAAGACAGTATCACCTTTTCTAATATGAAATTTGTTCATTATATACTACAGTTATAACCGGTTAAAGAACTTCAGGTGCTAAAGAAACGACTTTCATATTAACACTACGTAACTCACGTGCAACAGGACCAAATATGCGGCTGCCGCGCAATTCTCCAGCGTTATTAAGAAGCACACAAGCGTTGTCGTCAAAACGTATATAAGAGCCGTCAGCACGACGAATCTCCTTCTTAGTTCTTACGATCAAGGCTTTAGATACAGCACCTTTTTTCAAATCACTTGAAGGAATAATGTTGTTGACTGCAACAACAATGATGTCACCAACACTTGCATAGCGCCTGCGAGTACCACCAAGTACACGAATGCACTTAGCTTCTCTTGCACCGCTATTATCAGCGACATTAAGTTTGGTTTCGACTTGTATCATATTACTTTGCTCTTTCTACAATTTTTACGACTCTCCATCTCTTGAGCTTACTCAAAGGGCGAGTCTCCATAATTTGGACGATATCTCCAAGATTTACCTCATTCTTTTCATCATGAGCATAATACTTTTTCGTCTTAGAGATAAACTTTCCATAAATAGGATGTTTTTCTTTAAACTTTGCCGCAACAATGATAGTTTTGTCCATTTTATTGCTAAGCACAACACCCTGTCTGGTTTTTCTCAATTTTCTAGCTTCCATTGGACAATTATTTACTGTTGTTAAGTTCATTCTCGCGAATGAGGGTTTTTAATCTCGCAATGGTACGACGGACCTCTTTTATCTGAGATGGATTTTCAAGAGGCGAAACGCTATGAGTTAAAATCAATTGTCCGTACTTATCAACCTCTGAAGCAAGGCGTTCTTGAAGTTCACCTTGCGGAATCTGACGAATCTCCTTAATTTTCATTGTTAAGCGTTTTTATCAAAATCGTGACGTACCACGAATTTTGTAGTAATTGGTAATTTTTGAGCGGCAAGGCGAAGAGCCTCCTTTGCGACCTCAAAAGGCACGCCCTCAACTTCAAAAATAATGCGTCCGGGAGTTATAGGGAATACGTATCCTACAGGATCACCCTTACCTTTACCCATACGTACGTCCGCAGGCTTCTTAGTAATTGGTTTGTCCGGGAAAATACGAATCCAACTTTGCCCTTCACGCTGCATGTAACGTGTCATAGCAACACGAGCAGCCTCTATCTGACGACCTGTCAGCCAATGAGTTTGTAAGCTCTTAATACCAAAGCTTCCAAACGCCAGCTGATTTCCGCGTTGGGCATTGCCCTTGCAACGCCCTTTCTGAGGTCTTCTGTATTTTGTTCTTTTTGGTTGTAACATTTGGCTCTACTCTTTTAACGATTACCACCCCTATTTCTACGATCACGTCTTCTGTCACGACGTTCGCCATCTTGACGACGGAAATCTCTCTCAGGCGTAAAATTAGGAGCTAAGTCTTTTTTACCATAGACCTCACCACGGCAGATCCAGACCTTAATACCAATAAGGCCGACTTTCGTCAATGCGGTGGTTTGGCAATAATCAATATCAGCACGGAATGTATGAAGAGGAGTACGCCCCTCTTTGAACATCTCTTACGAGCCATTTCCGCACCATTCAGACGACCAGAAACTTGCACTTTAATGCCTTCTGCGCCCATTCTCATTGCATTTTGAATAGCCATTTTTGCAGCACGACGATAGGCAATTTTACCTTCTATTTGGCGTGCAATACTCTGACCTACAATATTTGCATCTAAATCAGGGCGTTTAACCTCAAAGATATTGATCTGAACGTCTTTATCGGTAATCTTATGAAGCTCCTCTTTGAGCTTATCTACTTCCTGACCACCTTTACCAATGATAATACCTGGACGTGAGGTACAGATAGTGATTGTAATCAGCTTAAGAGTTCTTTCAATGATAATTCTTGATACGCTGGCCTTAGCAAGGCGGGCGTTCAAATATCTACGCAGCTTACTATCTTCGAGCAAAGTGTCCCCATAATTGGAACCACCATACCAGTTAGACTCCCAACCACGAATAATACCTAAACGGTTACTAATCGGATTAACTTTTTGTCCCATGTTTCTATCGATTAATCGTTATTCTTGGTTCCTACATACAATGTAACGTGATTGGAACGCTTGCGAATTCTATAGCCTCGCCCTTGAGGCGCAGGACGCATTCTCTTAAGAGTGACTCCCTCGTCTACAAAAGCTGTCACAATGAACAATTCTCCGTCATCAGCCTTTCGTTCATTTTTTGTCTCCCAATTGGTGATAGCTGAACGAAGCAGCTTTTCAACTGCTAATGAAGCCTGTTTCTTTGAAAAACGTAATGTTCCTAATGCTCGATTGACCTCCATTCCGCGGATCAAATCAACGACATAACGCATTTTTCGAGGGGAAGAGGGGATATTACGGAGCTCAGCATAATACTGAGTTTTTTTGGCCTCTTTACGTTTAGCGGCCGCTAATCTTTTTCTTGCTCCCATTATAATCTTTTGTTTTTAATTACAATACGCTGTATTAGCGTTTGTTGTTACCCGCATGACCACCAAACTTACGCGTCGGTGCAAATTCCCCTAACTTATGACCAACCATATTCTCGGTGATATAAACCGGAATAAACTTATTGCCATTATGAACAGCAACAGTGTGACCAACAAAATCAGGAGAAATCATAGATGCTCTAGCCCAAGTCTTTACGACATTCTTTTTACCACTTTCATTCATGGCAAGAATCTTTTTCTCAAGAGAGACAGCTATATAAGGGCCTTTTTTTAGTGAACGACTCATAAAAATTCAATTAGTGCTTGTTACTTTTTAGACCTTTCCAGGATATACTTATTAGACTGCTTCTTCGGCGCTCTTGTCTTAAGACCCTTAGCATAAAGACCTGTACGAGAACGTGGATGTCCACCAGACTGACGGCCTTCACCACCACCCATCGGGTGATCAACAGGGTTCATAACAACACCACGGTTGTGAGGACGACGGCCTAACCAACGAGAACGTCCGGCTTTACCAGAAGATTCAAGTGCATGGTCTGAATTACCAACACTTCCTACAGTCGCTTTACAAGCACTCAACACTTTGCGAGTTTCTCCTGAGGGCAATTTAATAACACAATAAGTACCCTCACGTGACGTCAGCTGTGCAAAGTTGCCTGCACTTCTTACCAGAAGTGCTCCTTGACCAGGACGAAGCTCTATGTTGTGAACTACTGTACCGACAGGAATATTCTGTAAGGGAAGAGCATTTCCGACTTCAGGAGATGCTTCTGCACCTGACATCAAACGATCACCAACTTTCAAACCATTAGGCGCGATGATGTAACGCTTTTCACCGTCAGCGTAAAACAGCAATGCTATACGAGCCGAACGATTCGGATCATACTCTATTGTTTTAACAATTGCGGGAACACCGTCTTTCTCTCTCTACGGAAGTCAATCAAGCGGAATTTACGCTTATGACCACCACCACGATAACGCGTAGCTCGGTGGCCGTCATTATTACGGCCGCCGGTCGAACGCTTACCATAAACGAGAGATTTTTCTGGTACGGACGCAGTAATTTCATTAAACGTACCAATAATCTTGTGTCTCTGCCCCGGTGTTGTGGGCTTAAATTTACGTACTGCCATTTAATTAGATATTACTATAGAAGTCAATCGTTTCGCCCTCCTTAAGAGTAACCACCGCCTTCTTAAATGCGTTAGAACGCCCCTTAATTAAACCAGAGCGCGTATAACGTGACTTGTTTTTACCAGCATAGCGCGATGTATTAACGTCAACTACCGTTACGCCATACAACGCCTCTACTTCTTTCTTAATTTGAAGCTTGTTCGCTTCAGGACGAACAATAAAACCGAATTTGTTTTGTTTGTCCGTCAAGCTAGTCATCTTCTCAGTGACTAAAGGTTTTACGATATATGCCATAGTCTCTTAGCCGTTATCTATTCAAAACAGCGTCGATATCCTCCAGCGAACGCTCAGTTATAACCAGTGCACCGGCATCAAGTACGTTATACGTATTGATATCCTTTGCAATAGCCAACTTAGCGCCCTCTAAATTACGAGCTGACAAAAATACGTTTTTATTAGCCTCAGGCAAAACAAGTAGCACCTTTTTTTCTGAGATCTTAAGATTATTTAGGATCTCAACAAAAGCCTTGGTCTTAGGAGTTTCCATCGTGAAGTCTTCGAGGACAACGATTGAATTCTCTTTAGCCTTGTAGCTCAATGCACTGCGGCGAGCCAAAGCCTTAAGCTTCTTATTCAGTTTAAAAGCATAATTGCGTGGTCTCGGGCCAAATACGCGAGCACCGCCAACTAGTACAGGTGAGTTAATATCACCACGGCGAGCGCCGCCGCCACCCTTCTGGCGACCAAGCTTACGAGTAGAACCACTCATCTCGCTTCTTTCCTTTGACTTAGCTGTGCCTTGTCGCTGAGCTGCGAGATATTGTTTTACATCAAGGTAAATTGCATGATCGTTAGGTTCAATGCCAAAGACTGCCTCATTGAGGACAGCTTTACGACCGGTGTCTTCACCTTTTATATTGAATACACTGATTTCCATTATTTCTCAATTATTACGATTGAACCTTTACAGCCGGGTACAGATCCTTTAAGAAGGAGGAGGTTGTGCTCCGGTATTACTTTGATTACTTTCAGATTTTGATTGGTCGCGCGACGATTGCCCATCTGACCAGCCATGCGCATACCCTTAAAGACCTTGCGGGATAAGAGCAAGCACCGATGGCACCCGGCTTTCTTGCGCGGTCATCCTGACCGTGAGTACTCTGGCCTACACCACCAAATCCATGACGTTTCATTACACCTTGAAAACCGTGTCCCTTTGATGTACCAACAACGTCAACATATTCAACGCCCTCAAATACATCGGCAACGGTAATCGTGTCGCCTAAATTAAACTCTTTGTCAAAACCTGTGAACTCGGCCAAGTGGCGCTTGGGAGTGGTACCAGCTTTCTTAAAGTGCCCGAGAAGAGGAGCTGTCGTGTTCTTTTCCTTCGCTTCTTGGAAGCCAAGCTGAACAGCATTGTAGCCTTCTTTCTCTACGCTTTTAATCTGAGTAACCACGCAAGGACCTACTTCGACAACAGTGCATGGTATGTTTTTACCATCAGCACTGAAAACGGATGTCATTCCGATTTTTTTTCCTAATAATCCTGGCATTTCAGTAGTTTTATATACGGGAGCCTTGACGCTCTAAAAGAGACGCCGTAACCCCCACTAAATAATATATTATATACTATACTTTGATTTCCACTTCTACCCCACAAGGCAACTCAAGCTTCATAAGTGCATCGACAGTCTTTGCTGTAGAGCTATAAATGTCGATCAACCGCTTGTAGGTTGAAACTTCAAACTGCTCGCGAGACTTTTTGTTTACGAACGTACTTCTATTAACCGTAATAATACGCTTACGAGTAGGAAGTGGAATAGGGCCGCTAACGATTGCGCCCGTAGCCTTTGCATTCTTTACGATCTTCTCAGCAGATTTCTCCACGAGCGTGTGATCGTAACTCTTCAATTTGATTCTAATCTTTTGACTCATATTACATTCTGTTTATCAAGGGAAACGGTTTAAGAGTCATATTCTAAACCGCTCCCTTGATATTGTATTTCACTTATTACTTTACTAAGTCTACACGACCATTGATTTCTTCAAGCACCTGACGTGCGATAGAAGCTGACAATGGTGAGTGGTGATGATATTGCATAGAGCTTGTTGCACGGCCAGAAGTGATGGTACGCAATGCAGTTACATAACCGAACATCTCAGACAGCGGAACGAGCGCTTTCACAACACGTGCACCAGAGCGCGTGCTTTCCATACCCTCTACCTGACCACGACGTTTGTTCAAGTCACCGATCACATCACCCATATTCTCTTCAGGTGTAACAACCTCAAGACTCATAATAGGTTCCAACAAGACAGGACCTGCCTTTGAGCAAGCATTCTTGTAAGCGTTCAATGCTGCAACCTCGAAAGACAACTGGTCAGAGTCAACCGGATGGAAAGAACCATCGAGCAACTCAACCTTAAGGCTGTTCATCGGGAAGCCACCAAGAACACCACTCTTCATAGCATTCTCGAAGCCCTTTTGTACAGAAGGAATGAATTCCTTAGGAATGTTACCGCCGGTAACCTTGTTGATAAATTGCAGGCCACCCTCTTTGAAGTCCTCGTCAACCGGACTAACATCAACGATAATGTCTGCAAACTTACCACGACCACCGGTTTGCTTCTTGTAAACCTCACGGAGGTTAACCGTCTGCGTAATGGCCTCTTTGTAATTAACCTGAGGCTTACCCTGATTACATTCTACTTTGAACTCACGACGAAGACGGTCCAAGATAATATCAAGGTGAAGCTCGCCCATACCGGAAATAACCGTCTGGCCACTCTGCTCTTCTGTATGCACAGTGAAGGTAGGATCCTCCTCAGCCAACTTCTGCAAGCCCATTGAGAGCTTATCCATATCTTTCTGCGTCTTAGGCTCAACAGCGATACCGATAACGGGATCGGGGAAGTCCATAGACTCAAGAACGATCGGAGCTGCTTCATCACAAAGCGTATCACCTGTGCGGATATCCTTGAAACCTACACCTGCACCAATATCACCTGCACCAATTACCTCTTCCGGGTTTGGTGATTAGAGTGCATCTGGAAGAGGCGAGATACGCGCTCTTTCTTGCGACTACGCGGGTTATAGATATATGAGCCAGCTTCAATCTTACCGGAGTAAACGCGGAAGAAAGTCAGACGACCCACATAAGGATCTGTTGCGATCTTGAAAGCCAAAGCTGAAGTGCGTTCATCTTCTGAGGGCTTACGATCTTCCTCTTCACCTGTCTCAGGATTTACTCCGACGATATTCGGCGTATCCATAGGTGCAGGCAAGAACATACATACGTAGTCCAACAGATATTGTACACCCTTATTCTTAAATGAAGAACCCGGCGTCATCGGAACGATCTCCATTGAGATTGTACCCTTACGGATAGCTGCCACAATTTCTTCGTTCGTTAAGCTTGTAGGATCTTCGAAATATTTCTCCATGAGCTTTTCGTCACACTCAGCAGCTTGCTCAAGCATCTTGCCGCGCCATTCCTCTGCTTCGTCTTGAAGTTCAGCCGGGATATCTTCCACCTCGTATTCTGCACCAAGCGACTCATCGTGCCATATGATAGCCTTCATGCGAATAAGGTCAACAATACCTTTAAAATTCTCCTCAGCGCCAATAGGAATTGCCACGACGCAAGGATTTGCGCCAAGCACCGCCTTCATCTGACGCACAACCTCGAAGAAGTCTGCGCCGGAGCGGTCCATCTTATTTACGTATCCAATACGTGGAACGCTATACTTATCAGCTTGACGCCACACCGTTTCCGATTGTGGTTGCACGCCACCAACAGCACAATAAGTTGCCACGGCGCCGTCCAATACACGAAGCGAACGTTCAACCTCAGCCGTGAAGTCAACGTGCCCCGGAGTATCAATCAAGTTAATCTTAAATTTCTGATTATTCCACTCCCAATAACAAGTTGTAGCGGCAGACGTAATAGTAATGCCGCGCTCCTGCTCCTGAGCCATCCAGTCCATCGTAGCCGCACCGTCATGGACTTCGCCAATCTTATGCGTCTTACCCGTATAAAACAAGATGCGTTCTGACGTCGTCGTTTTACCGGCGTCGATGTGCGCCATGATGCCGATATTACGCGTTAAATGCAGGTCATGTTTTGCCATCTTCTTAAATCTTTCGTTTTAATGCAAATCTTCAGAGCGATTATCTTCGTATCTCACACGCCGTTATGGTATGTATCACGATCAAAGCTACTCGCCCCAACAAGTTAAAATCTGAAGTGAGCGAACGCACGGTTAGCTTCAGCCATACGGTGCATATCTTCCTTACGTTTGTAAGCTCCGCCCTGTTCGTTAAAGGCGTCCATAATCTCAGCAGCCAGCTTATCAGCCATGGTCTTGCCACCGCGCTTACGAGCGTAGCCAATCAGATTCTTCATAGAGACACTTTCTTTGCGCTCCGGGCGAATTTCAGTGGGCACTTGAAACGTAGCACCACCGATACGACGAGATTTAACTTCGACTTGGGGTGTTATCTTATCCAAAGCCGCTTTCCAGATTTCCAGCGGAGAAAGCTCATTGTCTTTCATTTTTTCACCTACGATCTCGAGCGACTTGTAGAAAATTTCGTAAGATACATTCTTCTTACCGTCGAACATCAAGTGATTTACAAACTTAGAAACCTTTTGGTCTCCATAAACGGGATCCGGAAGGATAACCCGCTTCTTTGGTTTTGCTTTTCTCATTACAATTGGTCTTATTTAGGCTGCATTGAGTTCTTCAATTCTCCTTCGAAAATTTACTCAACCTTTTTGCAAACCAAATTAATTACTTATTTCTTTGCTGCTTTAGGACGCTTTGCGCCGTACTTTGAACGACGTTGCGTACGGTTAGCCACACCTGCAGTATCAAGCGTACCGCGAACGATGTGATAACGCACACCAGGAAGGTCTTTTACACGGCCGCCGCGCACAAGCACGATAGAGTGCTCTTGCAAGTTATGACCCTCACCCGGAATATAAGAGTTGACCTCCTTAGCGTTAGTCAAGCGCACACGCGCAACCTTACGCATAGCCGAGTTAGGCTTCTTAGGCGTGGTGGTATATACACGCACGCACACTCCACGACGCTGAGGGCAAGAGTCCAGTGCCGGAGATTTGCTCGTTCCGGTCACGACTTTTCTGCCCTTTCTCACTAATTGTTGAATCGTAGGCATTTGTTTGATCTTTAATTTGTTATATATTTTATTTTCTTACTTTCTGCACTAAACGCTTGTGTGGTATACACTGTAGCGGCTGCAAAATTACGAAGATTTGATTGAACAAACAAGATTTCAAGCACTTAATAGTTCATCGTCAAATGTTAAAAACAAGAATTATCGATTTGTTTGTAGCGGAAGAAGATGCCATTGGACACTCACAAGGTATCAGCGGCGAACTTATCAGAAACGACATAATGAGCATCAATCGCTATGCATCGTTGCTCAAATTTTGCCCAATACAGATGAAAAAAAATGGCTTTCAATTTGATTAAAAGGGCTTTTCGAGCGCTTTTAATACAAAAAAAATCTACCTTCACGCGAAAAAGGTCTGAATAAAGAAACATTGTGCAGCTACAAATGGCTAACATAACGCGCTGTGCTGCGATGAAGCTGGAGAAAAAAAGTGAGTCCGAGCAACTTCTCGATGCGACCGTACGGCAGCGTACTTTTGGAGATCTACCTGATGAAAACTGCGTGCAAGAAACAAACAGCTGACAACTGAAATTTTACGCACGAAAGCTAGGCGAGATACGACTGAGAGGGCGACCAAACGGTGTGCGCTCACGTGAACAGACTCTTACGCTCACGAACGCAAACCTTTATCATCACGAGCGTAAGCCTTTTTCGTCGTGAGCGTAAAGAAGGTAAACGAGGCGCTAATCGCCAAATCTTCTAAGTCTGGACGCATAATACGGCGGCAAAAGCATGACATGAAAGGTAGAAAACAAAAAGTCTCAGTCGTTAACGCCATTGAGAGAGAATACGAAAAAGCCGGACGAGAGGTGGTCGTCCGGCTTTTGCATTTATAATTGAATCAAAAATTACTTCTGATCGAGCGTACAGATACTTACGCGGTTCCAATCCGGCTCAGAGAACATGTTGCCAATACCTTGGCCTTCAGCCGTGATGCGAGAAGCGGCAATTCTATAACGCTTAACGAGGATAGTCTTCACTGCGTCTGCACGAGCAGCAGCCAACTTCTTGTTGAGCTCTAATGGGCCTTCCGGAGAAGCATAACCCTTGATAACTACTGTAGCTTCTTTGTGGTTAGCTAAGTAAGTTGCTACGCGCTCAACGTTCGGCATTTGAGAAGGATCAACAACAGACTTGCCTTGACGGAACGTCACAGCTGAAGTCATCAAGTTGTTAGTCGTTTCCTTAACTACCGGCTTACGGTTGCGGCAATCGTTCAATTGGTTCTGGAGATCAGCGATTCTGCGGTTTGCATCTGAAAGTTGGCCATCCTTGTCAGCCAATTGGCCGCGGAGGTCGTTGATGCGGCCGTTCAGACCGTCGATTTCGCCTTGGTCGTATGCGCGAACCTTAGTGAAGTAGTGCTCACCGTTGCTGGTCTTGAAGTGATAAGTAAGACCTGCGCGGAGTTCAACAGCTGCA